>MDTD01183041.1_pt1 | contig 245167 bp, 217 predicted proteins | sample 811221 | NCBI WGS metagenome assembly MDTD01 (sample SAMN05326646, study PRJNA326480) | marine metagenome | isolation source: seawater | place: Pacific Ocean: South West | collected 2011
GCGTTCATTACGGAGCCTTGCGGAGTTTTGAACCGTTTAAAACACGTCTTGCTCCCTCTGCGCTGAGTGAGTGCGGAAGGAGCAGTGAGTGGTTCTTTGTATAATGTATCTGTCAGCATACTCTATACGTTTCACTGAGTATTTTTAGGGGATAGGTATGGTGTGCTAATGCAGCTGGCTCTGAGCAGTGCGAAGTGTCTTGAACTATTACAGATTTGCCTTGTACCTGATAGCCAGGAAGGTATAGCATTTTACCTGTTATGAGGTGGTATAATTTCATTTCAAATCTGTTTAGCATTACCTAAAACCAGGTTGATTTCATGATCTGAATTTGGGTAAGAAAACTTAATCTTCGTGTTCATCAAGGTTGAGTTTAGATTCATAGTTTGTGACCAGTTCGTTGATGTCCTGAATCACCTGTTGGTAGTTTTCCCGGACCATGAGCCGAAGGATCATTTGCTGGGAATCAAAGTCATCCATCAAAACCGGGAAATTGAAATGTGGTATCTCATCGGACGGGTATTCTTTGTATCGGAATTGAGCTGAAAAGAAGGGTGGCTTGCCTCCCAATATCCGGCCTGAAAAATGTCCGGTATCCTGACCTGCAACTTCACTTGCTTTTAGTACTCTTTCTGTCTTTAGTGACTGGGTGATTGACTGACCTGAATCACTACTGGTCAATGAATAATCTTCCTGTTTATTATCACCCATCATCTTGGAGATCATCTCAGCTGAGTCCACGCTTGAGACACCCGTGAATAGGTTTCCACAGGCATTGCGAATGACACCAGCATTCTGAATTCCATAGTCCCGGACCAGCTGCTCATAAGCCTGCACAGCAAAGAAGGTACAGACCTGCTTCTTCCTGGCTTCAGCCGGTATCTTGTCTGCTTTATCTACATAGATGGTTGGCATCTCATCAAAGAGGAAAATGCTCTTCTGTTTACCCAGTTTATTCATTTGAACTTTACATACCTGGATGATCGCACCGATGGCCGGAGCCAGTGCATTTTGTAGTTCCGGCGAATTGCATATGGACAGTATCACAGGGTTTTCTTTATTGGTGATATCAAGATCAAATTCCTGATCCGGATCAGGATTAAATACATAGTAGACTTCGGGTGATCTCATCCTGGATAATGGAAACTGAGTACTAGACTCAGCACCAGCTATCTGTCCCGACGCGTCACGGTCGAGGGCGGCAAGGATGGGTCTGATATAAGGTGCGACATCCTCATCTGTCTGCAAGACCCTGAGCACTTTGCGGAAGTCCTTCAAGAGGAATTCCGTAATGTGTGGAATTGTACAATACCGTGGATGGTTCCTTCTGAAATACCAGATGGTTGCAGCATAAGCTGCGATTGCATTCTCCGCCCAGAAGTCCTTGTGCTTCGACCAGTTTCGGTTGATGTTGTACATGATCACTGTTGCCAATTCTACTGCATGATTGTAGCTGGAAACATACTGGGAAGAAAGCGGATTACACCGTACCGTCCTGCTTAGATCCGTGAAATTGATGATGGCAAAATTCACCTTTCCCTGACTCTTCTTCACAGCTGAATATGCAGTTCTGGAAAGCAGTCCTGAACCTTCCTCCCGGAGGTCACCTTCATAGTCATAGATCAAACCGGCAAAACCATTTTCGATGGACTGGACGATGATGGGTATGATCAGCGAGGCCGTCTTTCCAGCCTTGGCAGAACCTTCAATAAAGGTGGCAGTCCTGGCGTCCAACAAATTCAATTGACCCTTATCGGTATGAAAAGAAAAAGAGAATTCTTCGTCTTTACCACTTACCTTTTCAAGGCTGCTATCCGAACTCTTTCCAAAGGAAAATATTGATTGCACGCCTTTTGGAATCACGAAGAAAAGTTCAATGAAGACAACCGGATAGATGATCAAATTGTAGTAGCGGGAGTTTGAATAACCTCTGAGAAAAATGATGATCAGTATTATTGCCAGCATTAGATATCCAATCCTTGACCAGCTATTCTTTGCACCAAATTCCTTTGTCTTCAATAGAGATAATCCAATGATCCCCAACACCAGGCTGCCACGTAACCAGGTGATCTTTGTCTGAATATTGTTGACCGTTGTCACCAGGGTCTGATCAAAAAGATCCAGGCCACTCAACGACGATCTCAGGTTAAGAAATCTCATGAGGAAGTCTACCACCAGAAGTAGAGACATGAAGGTCACAAGAACAAGTCCCGAATGATACAGACTTCTTTTTTCTGCGTCGACCATGTTCTCTTACATGCTTACACCTTTACCCTTTGGCTTGGCTTTAGGTGCTTTCGAAACGTCTGGTTTGATGTCCTTATCAACAGACATTTTCTTCTCTTTGGACACTGTGTGATTTTCAATCTCCATCGGATTCTGAAAAGACCGATTGACTTTCAACTCCCCATCTTTTTGATAATCGTACATCCGGACATGACCTTTGGTAGACACGATATCGCCTACCTTGATGCCATTTGCCTTGTCCATATTTTTCTTTCCGTACAATTCGATATTGTAGACATTGCTAACTTCTTTTCCACCCTCCATCTCACTGCTTACCACCATGATGTTTTTCATATCGGTTTTCCCCAGCTTCTTGTCATTGATATGTTTGACCTCGCCCTGGATCTCCTTCTTGATATGAGGGTAAGCTTCTCGTGCAGTTAACACATCAAAAGATTTCCCATCGCTAGTCTCCACTTTAAGATCACCTTTGAATTCCCACTTCTCCCCTGTCTTGATATCCGCTAACCTGTCAGCCATCGCATTCCAGCCTCTTACATAGGTAGCAGTCTTGTTTTCTCCGGATCCGGAAAGGATGGTCACATTAGTAACTTTCTTTCCACTTTCGAAGGATTTGGTCGTAGCATCAGAAGCCACATATCCAACCCTTGTTGTCTTTTGATTCGTCGCGTTTTGTTCCATTTTGTTCAGGTTTTATTTCGTTAATAACATTATAATGTTATAATTTTACCACTATTGTATTGTATTTAAAAATTATATTGTAGAAAATTTAAATCCGCCGAAATATGATAGCAGTATCAGAAAAGCCAAAGATCAAAGTTGAAATCAACCTTGAACCCAATGAAAAATCCGAAGTTTTAACCCGGATCAAAGATTTTATTTTGAATCTCTCTTCCTCATACGAAAGAGGCGCTGTGGTTCTCAATGAGCACGACCCGGATACAGATTTCATTCCCGATGAAGATCAAGAGACTCCGGACCTGGATGTTGATGATACCGAAGGACCATCCATAACAGAAGATGACAGTCCAACGGATGAATTCAAAGGAATTGAATATGTGCGCCTGGGAGACTTATTGTAATATCCATACAACTACTTATGAACAAATTAGAAACCAAACATAAATACAGCGATTACTTCAAGCTTGTCTTCCTTGTGATGGTATTGAGTGTTTATATGCCAGCACCTGTCCATAGCCAGGATAGCAATACCAACCTTGAAAGTGTCAATGAAGCGCTTAGTGATGAAGCAGAGAACATCATTGAAACTGGAAGGATCGTGGCTAACATTGTAGTAGTTATCGCTTTTGTCCTTTTGATGATGAACATTGCGTTCAAAGTCATGGATAATAGCCGGGCTACAGCGGTCTTTATCTTCATCATTGTTTTACGGGGGTTGTATGAAGTCATTTTCTAGGTGATGGAAGAGCGTAAAGAATGGCGGACCTTATATATAATAAACAAGCCAGTTCACTTCCTGGGCTTTCGTCCTGTGCAATGGCTTTATATCAGCTGTATTGTTTTTCTTATCGGTTATGCAGTTTGGTGGCTTCTTCTTATTCTAATTCCGGTCGTTTATTCAATTGGTAGGAAACTAAATAAAGAACACACCAGTGGGAATCCCGGATACATCTCTTCTCTGATCGTTCGTAGATCCATGCCAAAATATTTTGAAGACCGTGTTGGCTTCTTCGATCAACTTATTATTAATGAAACCCATTGAACTCCATAAGATCTTTCCCATACAAGCCATTGAGCAGGACTTCCTGGTTGCGGGAAATGGAGACATTACTGCCGGGTGGGAGGTCATGCTCCCAGAGATCTTTTCATTAGATGTCCCCGGATATAACGAACTCTACGAACGGCTGCTTCAATCATTTCTGAAGCTTCCTACGGGAACAGTCATCCACCTACAAAATTTCTATTATCAGGGCACGTACAATCAACTCCGTGAAACTGAAAGCTTCTGCATCAAAGAGAACCAAAAGGTTTATTTGGGGAAGCCCATGCTTCACCATATATGCCGGATCTATATCTCTTTTAACAATGGCTCACTAAGGGAGGTGACAGCCGAAAGAAATCCTGTCATGAAGTTGTGGGACTATATCGGCAAGCAACCGTTTAAAGACTCAGCAAAAAGCATTGAGACGGCTTACTCATATTGTGAGCAGTTCACTAGCTCGCTGGATAGCATAGAGAATGTTCATGCCCTGAGGATGAAGAACAGTTCCCTAAGAAATGCTTTGTGGGATTACTGGAATCTTTCCTTTGACACTCCATCTAATTATCAGCATGATCATCATCTTCCACCGTATTCCGTGGAAGATGGTTACCTGAAGGTTGGAGGTAATTATGTTGGGCTGGTTAGCATGGTCAACCAGGGAGAGCGAATTTTCAACACAAGGAAGCACCGGAGCACCAATTCCAGGTCTGTCAATGAGGCAACCAGTGTTGAAGATGATTTCAAGCTGGAACTGGGCAGCGCATTCCCGATCAGTCTGGGTCTTCCGATTAATCATATTGTTAATACGACCTTCACCATTCAGGAACGGGAGAAGGTCTATTTTAAATACCTTCTCAAAACGATGTCAGAGGGTATGCTGGCAGGTTTTGGATATGAACCTTCCGTCAAGCGCATCGAAAATATCAAAGGGTTTAAAGAGGCGGTATCCAACAGGGATCTAACCTTATGCCGTGCGGCAGTAAATGTAGTCATTCCTGATCCCGACCTAAAGAGTCTGCAAAAGTCATTGAGGCATACAGTCACTGCTTTTGACAATATCAATGAATGCCACTCCTGGATTGAAAATTATGAGACTCTGCAATTGTTTGTCGGATCTTCTCCGGGATATGGCCGGGGTAACTATCGGACATTTGATACTGTCCTGGAACATGCTTTGTGCTATGCCCCTATGGAAACACATTATGCCTCCGACCTAAAAGGCAATCTTTATAAGGACCGGTTCGGAAATCCGGTAGTTGTCAACCTTTGGGACTCTCCCCATATTCAAAATCGGAATGGCATTGTAGAAGGTGGCTCAGGAACCGGGAAGTCCTTTTGGGTAAATGGACTGGTTGATGAGGACCTGAGTAAACACACCCATGTCATCATACTCGATGTGGGCCACTCTTACCGTGACCTTTGTCAATTCAATAGAGGCCTTTATCTGGATTCTTCGGATCAGCAAAAGCTAGCATTCAATATTTTCCTGGTTGATAGAGACGACTTCAATCGTTGGGTACCCTCTTCTGATAAAAAGATCTTTATCCATTCTGTGCTGCTGGCCATCTGGCAAGGTTCTCAGGAAGCAACCATGGAAGTTCACTCTATCCTGAAAGACATGGTTGACAAGTTCTATGAACATGTCAATAGGCAAGACAGCTTCCCTGTTTTTGAATCCTTCTTTGATTTCATTGACATCTATGAGAAGCAGCATTTCAAAAAAGAGCGCGAGAAGTTCTTTGATTTCGAGAGCATGCGCACCGTATTTGAAATCTATGCAAATGGAGAATATAAAGACCTATTGAATAGCAGAGACCCGATACAACTTCGGGATGAGCCTTTCATTGTCTTTGACATTGAAAGCATTGAATCCGACAAGTTCATTTTTCCGGTTGTCGGATTGATCATCATGGAACTAGTGATGGACAAGATCCGTCACCTTCGTGGAGTCAAAAAACGATTTATCATCGATGAAGGATGGAAGGTATTGAAGGGAGACCTGAGGGAATTTGTTGAGTATCTCTACCGTACATTCCGTAAGAATGAGGGCTCCATCATGCTGGCCACCCAGGACATCAATGATTTCGATGAGGTAGCGTGTGCAGATGCCATGCTGTCCAATTCTGATACACTGGTATTGATGCGAAGAGCCACCCGAAAGAATTATCCGGATCTTCAGCAAAGATTGTCATTGACAGATCACGAGATAGCTCTCATGAAGGACATGAAAAAGCAGGATACTCTTGGTTACCGGGAATTCTTTCTCAAGCAAGGAGATCATGCACGGATCTTTAGATACGAAGTATCGGAAAAAACCCAGGCCGTCTACTCATCAAAGGGACACGAAAAGGAAGAGATCAGGAGATACTTTAATAAGTATGGGAACCTGAAAATGGCCATCAATCAATTTATCGAGAATAAGCATTTGAAGTCTTCAGATGTAATACTTAAGAAGCAAACAAAAATTCAAGAATCAAGAATCAGCAGTCTATGAAAACGATTAAAACAATACAGATCACAAGTACACTTCTCTTGTGTATGCTCCTTCTGAATTTAGAATGCCAGGCGCAGAAGAAGCTCATGGGATATGAATTGAACGATGGTACAATGATTAATCAGGGGGACACTATTGAATTTACCGGTGGATCATTGGGAGGTCAATATGTCAATGTTTTCTTCATGGTAGGAAAGCTGCAAAAGCGAAAAGCCAATTTCAATGATGTATTCCATTCACAGTTAATCATTGATCACTTGCTGGAACGAAAAGAAGATGGAGAGATCAAAGTCTTTGCTGTGATGGAGGTTCCCAATCAACCCAAGTGGTATGTATGGGCTCGATTGGAAGAAGCACTGAAAACAAGCGAAATAACGATTAAATGAAACCGAGATGAAGAAAATAATCACCGCCTTACTTTTTCTGGTCATTGTAGCCAAAGGACATTCTCAGTTCGCTGTGACTGCTCCGGTATTAGAAACGATAGCTGGTAATCAAACGGGAATTCTCGGAACCATGAGTACCACTATGGTTGCCATCAAAAAAGTAGAACAACGAATTGAAAAGCTTAAGGAAGCTGCAGGTTGGATTGAAAAGCTGGAGAGCATGCAGGAGTTTGTTCAGCTTCTTGAGAACACTTCATGTCTGGCCAAAGATCTGAATGCAGATATGCAGCTTGGTATGGATCTGGTTGGACCACGGGCAAGTTGCCTCAACACTTTCAAGTACCAGGTCAATATCAATCAACTGCGATATGTAGTCGATATTGTGAATGTAGTGTTGACCGATGGGTTTAGCATGGATCGGGCGGGAAGACTGGAAGCATACGAACATGCGCTTTCCGCCTTCGAAGAATCTCAGACTGGCCTGGGAGAATTGTCTGTGGAGCTTAAGCGGATTGTTAGACGTAGTGAAGATGCCAGGCGATTCCGGGAGGATCGGTTGCTGATCAATGCAATTGGAATGCAGAACTGAAAAGGTATGCAAGAGGCAATTGAATGGCTATTTAAAGATGAACTACTTGACGGGTATATCGTTTCCCTGACCCTGGAGCAGATCGCCATAGCTGAAATACTTGCTGTAATGTTCTTTGTGATCGGCGTGGTGTACAATGTACTGACCACAGTGGTTAAATCGAGAGGAATGCAGCCCATCAACTTTGGAGAGTTCGGTCGCATGATCGTGATCATGTTTGCATTGGGTTTATATATCCCCTTGATCGGCTTCCCCATTAAAGTCATCGACCTGATCAACCAGGCAACCAGTCCTTCGACCAATGAAATCATAGACTACAGCAAAAAGCTGGGTGAGCATACTTATGAAAACGGGTTGATTGGCTCCCTGGAAAGAGAGTTTGTTCCCTCACCTGAAGATCAACCAATTGATGAAGACATTCATGTTGAAGAACTTACCCTGTGGGACTACCTTGGCATGTCACTCTCTCCCGCCAGCGCAGGGGCATTCTTCATGGATTCCATCGTTGTTACGCTGGCCTCGGTTATCCGGGTAATTATGCAGGCTTTGCTCAAAGTCTTATCGATCATTTTATTTGTCTTCGGACCTTACGCATTTGTTGCTTCGATTCTCCCTATTTGGAAGGACAAGATATCCGTGTGGTTCAATTCTTTTATCACCATTTACTTCTGCTACGTGGTATTCAATATCCTCGACAGGATCTTATACTACAACCTGTTCAAGGACATGTTTTCTTCCATGAATGCGATGGAGTTTACAGCTCATCAATCTCTGGTATTAAATATTGCCATATTGATCGTTTACCTGCTTCCTTTCTGGATTTCCGGTAAGGTTGTAGGAAGTTCTGATTCCGGAAGATTCTTATCCATGTTCGCCCAGGTTTCCACTGCCCTCACCTATGCTGGTCTGAGTAAAGTCGGAGGGTTCAAGCAACTGGCTAGCATCTCTGGTGGAGCGAGTGAAAGTAGTAAACCAACGGCAGGGGGAGCTGCTAAAGATGCCATGTCAACCAAATAGCTATGAGACTTGAATCCCTGGAAAGCTTTAAAAGAGATACCTCAAATTTCCGGCTATTCGCCATGGTTGTAATCGCTTGCTCAATCGGTGGAAATATCTTCTTGTATTATCAATCCAGGAAAGATATTCAAGAAGCCTACCAGCGTATTTGGATCGTTGACCGAAACAGCAGGCCCTATATGGCTGAGATACAAAATCAATTCAACTATGAGGGTCGAATTTTTGAATATGAAGAGGTGGTGAGAGAATTCTATGAAAATGCATTCAGCTGTGATGGCAGTGCCATTGATGATCAGGGGAGTGAGAATCTTGAACGTTCACTGCATTTGTCCGGGAATTTCATCAATGGTCAAACCATTGAAGACCTGTGGTGGGAAGAAAAAATAATATCAAATGTGCTGGAGAATAACTGGGTTTATGAAGCACAAGTAGACAGTGTCATCTTTGATCCGGACACCTCTCCTATGCTAGGCTATGCGTTTGGCAAACAGATCATCCAGATGCGTAGACAGCAGGTTACCCGGAACATGAATTTCAGTTTTGTCATTTACGACTTGGCCAAACGCACCCGTCAGAATCCATTTGCTGCTAAACTGGACCAGCTTGATCTTTTCAATAACACCGTGATTTCAACTAAACGTGAGTAGTGATGAATGAAAAAACGAAGTCAATAGGGTTAATCATTATTTCCATACTGGTAATGGGGGCATTCGTCTATTTCACCTTCATTGAAAATGAGACCCAGGAGAATGAACTTGAAGGATTCATTAATCCTGAAGAACTTGACAGAACACCTTTAAAGCAAGAGATCTATGAAGCCAAAAGGAAGCGAGAAAAACAGGTAGTCAACTACGACCGAAAAGTGACCAGTCTCAATGATTACCTGAAGAATCAGATTAACAAACATCCCTTTGAAGATTCAGCGAAACTAGAAGACAAAAAGCCTGAACCTGAGGTTGCTGAAATTTCTGAACCTGTCTACCGAAAGGTACAGGTAAGAACTACTCAAAAAACTACCGAGAAAGAGACTGACAATCCTGTCCGTAGAACAGGGTTCGCCTCCGGTAGTTTTAAGAGTGAAAATTCCTTTCCATCAGAGGTCTCGGAAAATATTAGTATTCCGGTAGTTGTTCAGGAAAGTACGGCTTTAGAGAACGGTAGTACCATTAAACTCCGGATGACAGAAACGACTTCGATCAATGGTCATAGAATACCTGCTAACACATTTGTTTATGGTGATGTAAGGATTAAGTCAAACACCATTCAAATTGAAGTTGAATCCATTCCCATTCTAGATCAAATACTCAGGGTTCAGCTTGTTGCTTATGACCTGAGTGGAAATGAAGGGCTAATCATAGAAGGTGGTCTGGACAAAGAGATAAAAGAAGATGTGTTGCGAGAGACCATCGATGAAGTTCAGGACAGGATTGCCATACCGATTTTGAACAATGTACCTTTTAGATCTGCCCGGAAGCAGATCAGGGATCAGGCTATTCCAATAGCTGCGGGCTACAAGTTTTATCTAAGAGACAAACTATGAAATATGGTTTTATCATATTGGTCAATTTCATTGTACTAAATACAGTATGTGGCCAGGATTATGATACCATCCCGGTTGGTTATACAACCTCAGTCAACCTGATCTTTGATTCGCCAGTGAAACAATGGGATATGGGTTTAGGATTGAGAGTTGAAGGCGGTCAGAAGGTGTGGGATGTTCTGGTTGAAAACTCCCAGGAAAGTCAAAACAGGATTAAGCTAGCTGCAGGGATCAAAGAATTTAAAACCACCAACCTGTTTGTTGAGACGGCAACCGCCTACTACAATTTCATCCTCAAGTATGAGGACCGACCCAGGAAACTGCTTTACCAGATTGAGCTTGACCAGGCAGAGATTCTTAAAGAAGACAGGAGACAGAAGACAGGAGACAGTATTAAGATGTCAATATCAGTCTATGATAAACGGCCTAGCGCTACTCCTAATACTGACACAAAATTGGATAGTATACCATTTTACTGCCAAAAGATTTTGAGAATAGAGGATGGCTTTAATCCCATTGGAAAATCATCCCAGCAAATTCATTTTTTCCTGAGTGGTATTTATATCCATGACGATCTTTTATTCTTCAAGCTCTTTATGCGGAATGACAGTAGCATTCCTTTTGACATTGGATTTATCGGCTTTTTTAAAAGTGACCGGGGTAAAAGTGGGAATAAGAAAAGACCCAAACAGGAGGAGCATTTGACTCCTGAATTTGTGTTGCATGAAGATATGAAATCCCTTAAAAGCAATAGTGAAATCTTTAAAGTTGTCACTTTGAAAAGGTTCACGTTAGACAAGCGGAAACGTCTGTATATCCAACTCTGGGAAGGTAGTGGAGGCGAACGTAAAATTGAGTTGACAGTAAAGGGAAAAGATTTATTGAAAGCAATACCACTAAAAAGAATATGACAAGATCCAATAATAGATGAATATGTAACATATTTTTTGATTCGTAATATGTGTTATAATGTTATAATTGAACATAGATTTAGTTTGAAGGAAAAGAGACTCAAACTGTGCCTGAGCCTGGTGTTTGTTTTTGGTAGCCTTAGCCAGGTTTCAGGCCAGTATGGAGGAAGCTCTATTGTAAGGCATATCCAAGGTACTTCCGAATTGAAAGCTGGGATTGGATTCAGCGATCTTGGTTTAGCTGGTTCAGGGTATTACCTCTGGCATATCAATCATCAATGGTTCATCAGAACCGGTGGAACCTATGAGTTTGATCTGGATCAAAGATTTGATAACCGGACTTTATCGTGGGATCTTCTTATCAACCGATACCTACTTGCCCATCGAAAATTCTTTGTAAGCATGATGATAGGACCAGCTATAGTCTTTGAAAAACTTGAGGGCGTTGAATGGAAAGGCAAATTCTTTCAGCCCCTACCTGGTGGATCATTAGGAATTGGATTTGAAAACTACCTGTCTCGAAGAGTTGCAATAACTGTGAATGGTGTCATGAGAATGATCCCTATGTCTGAAGTTGGAAAAATCAGGCTGTACCTGCTTGTTGGAATAAAATATTCGCTTAAGAACTAAATGCAAATGCTATGGAAAAATTGTTTTATACTACCGTTCTTATTTCATTTTTTCTATTCACAAGATCCTCTTTTGGCCAAATATCAGTTGATAATCAGCTTATTGCTGTAGGCCAGGGTAATCTTGTCCTACCTGAATTGGGTCAGGATTGTTTGAATGGCTCCTCCTGTGAAGGTTGTGATTCGTGGAGAATGTATGTGTATGGGTATTCATGTGATGACTTGAGTTCTTGCTATCAGGTTTCCAGCCTGTCCAATTCCTCAGATATTGAATATTCATCATTTGTTTTTCAAAATCCCACAACTGCCGGAACATACAATTACGGAATTAAGCGAGTACTTATGGAAAGTGATGGAACTACCTGTGAGATTGACGAAGGGAATCCCTATGACTATGGCTCATTTACTGTAACAGTAATGGATTGGCAATGGGACGATCCATTGGCATCGAGCTATTGTGAAAATGATAACAATTCTTATGATTTAAATACCCTGATCTCCTATCAATATGGTGTAACTTATTCCGGTCCGGGTGTTGTTGGAGACACATGGAGTGTGGCTGAAGCTGGTGTTGGTAATCATACCATTCTGGCAAGTAAATCATTTAGCAACGGAACAAAATCAATTGCTATGGAGGTGACCGTTCATCCCTTGCCATCTGTTGATTTTTCAGATCCTCCGGTTTATTGTAAAAGTGGAACAAATCCTGATCTCATGAACTTTGTAACTCCTATTGGAGGAAGTTTCAGTCATTCCTATGGCAATTCACTTGATCTATATGGAACGGGGAATGAGAACATTGACCTGGCTAATAGCACACCCGGAACTTACAGCATTACCTACACCTACATTGATGGAAATGGGTGTACGAACTCAGTAGTAAATGAAGTTACCATTGACCCTACTTTTTCCATTGATGCAGGCGCTAATCAGGAAGCCTGTGTTGGAAGTGGTGATGTTACCCTGGTTGCAGCAACTTCGAATGTAACCTGGAGTTGTATTGATTGTGACTACGTAACAGCAAATGTTTTTACGACTGACGATGCCCCTCCTGGGACCTATACTGTCCGGGCTTCAAAGACCATCGGAGCATGCAGTGACACAGATGACAAAATCTTTACTGTCAAGGATCTTCCCATCGTTGAAGCAGGACCAGATCTGAGGAAATGTATTGATGACGGATCTTTTGCTTTGACCGGGGAGTCTCCAACCGGGGGTGTGTGGACAGCTAGTTGTAGTGGTTGTCTGGGAGGGAATATTTTTGATCCTGCCGCTGCTGGTTCAGGTGAACATACTGTAACATATACCTATTCCAACGCAGAAGGCTGCATTGCTTCAGATTCACGTAAGGTGATAGTAGTCGGGTTACCCAATGCCAGCAGTATCAGTGTTTCCGGTGATGAACGTTGTGGTGCCGGGACTGTCTCTCTTGAGGCCACCCTTTCAAATCACACCATCAAATGGTATGCCGCTGCTTCGGATGGAGCCCCCCTACACACCGGAGATACTTATAATCCAGACATTGCAGTCGGAACAAAAGCCTTCTATGTAGAGGCCATCAACAATGATGGGTGTGTTTCACCTACAAGAAAAAGTGTCTCTGCAACTGCATTTCAAATTCCCGACAATCCTTTAGCATCAGATCAACGAAGATGCGGACCTGGAATTGTAAACCTTGATGCATCCGGTGGTATTTCCGGAGCAACATATTATTGGTATGAGAATCCAAATGGAGGAACGGCCCTTGACAATGGTCCAAGTTTTCCTACACCCTATCTGGAAAATAGCAGAACCTATTATATTTCGGCTGAGAGTCCTGATGGATGCGTAAGCAAAGTGAGAACTGAAGTACAAGCAATCATCGATGTAATTCCGGGTAATCCTACGGTATTTGATGGGGAAAATTGTGGACCAGGTGAAATCGCGCTTATTGCGGGAGGTGCACCAAGCGGGGGAAGTTATGCCTGGTATGAGCAAGAAACCGGAGGGTCATCATTTAATGACACCAATTCGTGGCAAACACCAACAGTGGACGTTACGACATCTTATTGGATTAGCCTGATCAGTGATCAGGGATGTGAAGGGCCCCGAATGGAAATCCGGGCCATTATCCATAATGAACCAGTCAAACCTGATCCAATTAATGCAGAAAGATGTGGGCCTGGTGAGGTTCAGATTAGTGCTTCCGCAGGTGAATCAGGAACATTTAGCTGGTATGAAACTCAATATTCCAGTACTGTGATTAAAACTGGAAAGGATTTCATCACCCCTTCATTGACAGAAACCCGAAGTTATTGGGTGAGTATCACAGATGACAACGGATGCGAAAGTTCCCGTTCTGAGGTGATTGCTACTATAAATCCGGTACCAGACCCACCTGAGGTCATGTCTGTTGAAAGATGCGGCGCTGGACAGGTAAGCATTATCGCTTCCGGAGGAATTGAAGGAGCTTCATATGAGTGGTTTGAAAATCCGAGTGGGGGGGGTTCAATTCATTCTGGTGAAACATTTGAGCCTGAGGTATCAGTTACCAGAAACTATTATGTCGAAGCGATCAGTCTCGTAGGTTGCATTAGTCCAACCAGAACAGCAGTAACCGTATCCATCAATTCATTTCCTGGAAAACCCATAACCTATGATGGGTCCACATGTGGAGATGGGACTGTGGAACTGAATGTCGCTGGGGCTCCTTCCACGGGTTCCTATCAATGGTATCTTTCCGAATCCGGTGGAACATCCTTCAATGAGTCAGAATCCTGGGAGACTTCGATGCTAAGTTCGAGTGCTGATTACTTTGTAAGCATTGTCAATGATGCTGGTTGTGAAGGTGAACGTGAAGTTGTGACTGCCAATGTTCATCCTATTCCGGAGCAACCTGTTGGCATCGCAGGAAACAATTGTGGACCCGGTAGTGTGGGATTAAGGGCAAAAAGTGAAGAGGCTGGTATCTTTAATTGGTACGAAACAGCATATAGCAGTATTAGTCTTTATCAAGGTGAGGCATTTGTGACTCCAGTGCTGGAAGAGACTACTCCTTACTGGGTCAGTATTACGAACGAAAATGGCTGTGAAAGTGATCGATCAGAAGTAATTGCCCAAATTGATCTTGTGCCTTCTGTCCCGATTGCTGAGGACGTTTCAAGATGTGCTGAAGGTGGGGTAACTCTGAAAGCAACTGGAGATATTGAATCTGCTACTTATTCATGGTACGAAACCAATACCTCGGAAGAAGTACTTATTGAGGGTGCTGAAGCCACTTTTGATGTATCAAGCACTCGTGATTATTTTGTAAGTGCGAAGAGTCCGGAAGGTTGTGAAGGACCGCGCAACCAAGTGAGGGTAACCATCAATCATCTTCCTTCGAAACCTTCTCTACAAGGCGGTGATATTTGTGGAAATGGAAATATTCTGCTGACCGGAGGCGGAGCACCTCTGGGTGGAACTTACCATTGGTATAAAGATGCTAATGATACTGATACGCTAAAATCCGGTAATGAATTCCTAACCCCAGAATTGGTGAATTCAAGAAGCTATTGGGTAAGCATTGTAACTCCGGAAGGGTGTGAGGGTCCAAGGGAAGAGGTCATTGCAACCATCCATTCTCTTCCTGAAAGGCCAATCGGCGTGGATGCATCAAGCTGCGGTCCGGGTCCTGCAACACTTTCAGTATCCTCATCAGTTGAAAGTCCTGTTTATAGTTGGTATTTTGAAGAAACTGGAGGTTTTCCTTTTGCTAATGGTAATTCCTATACTATTGGATACCTAACTGAAACAACATCTTATTGGGTCTCTGTAGTTACAGCAGAGGGATGTGAAAGTTCCCGTGAAAAAGTGACTGCAGAATTTCAGGAGATATCTCCGGTAGAAATCGGGCAAGACACCCTTCTGTGTATCAATTCGGGTGTTTTTGATTTGACCAGGAATGTGCCTATCGGAGGAGTATTTACCGGACCGGGGGTAATTAATGGAATGTTTTATCCTTCCATTGCTGGTGTTGGTACTCATTTGATCACTTATGATCTGATCAATCCAGTGGGTTGCTTTGCAGATGGACAAAGGGTGATTACAGTCATTTCTGATCAATCCGGAGGTGAGAATTTGGATATTGGAGAGCCATCATATCCAATCTGTCTGAATGATGGGATCATTGACTTATCAATTTTTCCCAATATCCCCGGAGGGACGTGGTCAGGATCCGGTGTGACATTGAATAGCTTTGATCCAAAGACTACAGGTTCGGGTCGTCATACCTTATTATATTCAGTTGATGTAAACGGATGTACAGCCGAGAGGGAGAAAGAAATTATTGTTTTGGAAGTACCTGAGCCTCCCAATATCGATCAGAGTGAAGTGGCCATATGTTTGGGAAGTGAGATCGAATTAAATGTAATTAGCCCGGATCCCAGCTATTCATATCAATGGAAAGTGAAAGGAGAAACGGCAAGTTTTACTAGTGGACAAGCTATTCAATATTCTGCTACAGATAACAGGTCCTTAATTGTCATCGCAGAAAATACATTTGCTTGCACATCTATGCCTGCTGAAGTTGGCGTTGAAATCAAAGAGATCCAGGCAGATTTTAAGGTTTCAACAAAACAAACAAAGATTGCTGAACGGGTAGACTTTACTACCGATTATGAAAATGCTTCAAGCTATTTATGGGACTTTGGAGATGGACTAACATCTAAAGAGAAAGACCCTTCCCACTATTACTATGAGGAGGACACCTTCACAATTAGCCTGGTAATCAGCACTGAAGATTGTGAGAAGAGGATTATCAAGGAGGATTTGATAACTGTATTGTCATCTGAAGATGAAACAATTCTTGGAGCAGAAGACCAACCTAATGAAAATATCAAATTGTATCCTCAACCATTTGATCATTCTTTGACGATTGAATTTTATGTATTGAAAGCAGGGATCTATCAAATTGAGGTTTACGATCTCTCAGGAGTGAGCTTGTTAGTAGAAAATAAAAAGTTGATAGGAGGCGAGGCAAAGATAAGAATTGACGGGTCAGAATTAAGTTCCGGAGTTTATCTCTGCAAGGTTTCCAATATAGAAAACGAGCAGTGGGTTAAAGCAGTTAAAAAATGAAATGTGACTTATTGTTTTCTGGTTTGCGGGTATTTAACCGGTGTGTGTACTTCATCGTATCCATTCTTTATTGTTCTTGTATCCGAGTAGAGAGAATTGAAGAAATGAATACAAAACCAACACTTGCAATTAATGGAATTGAAACCCTAATGGAAGATTCAGTGAAAATAAGTGGTGGTAATACAAATTATTTTTTTGAGCTCATGGCAATTGATCCTGACAATAACCTCAGGGTAGTTACTTTCGAGATCCTATCTGGAGCTGGTGACATATTTCAAAATGGGATTCCGGTCAATCATATCCAATATGATCAAGAAGAAATTCTTTCATTAAGATACAGACCTGTACGTAGTGGATCTCATCTTCTGCAATTTAAGATTGAGGACTCTTTTGGCCAGGAAGCTTCGGCTACTCTGAATTTGTTAGCATTTGAGAATCTTCTTCCAGTATCCCAATTTGAACTTGTGAAACCTGCTGTTCAGCATGATCCACAGGAATATCAGATAGATGCATCATCCAGCTATGATCCGGATGAGAAATTTGGTGGTGGTATTGTTGCTTATGAGTATACTTTCTTAGGAAAAAATGTCGAATTGTCTTCAAGTACACTTGGGATCATATTTCCCGAAACTGGCATATACGATATTGGGATCAGGGTAAAAGATAACGATGGAGAATGGGGCGATTTAAAAATTAGATCTTTTCAAATCAACTGAAATGAGGCCAAAAAATCAGTTGAGATTTATTTTTTTGACTTTGTCACTTTCGGTCTTCCTGGCAGCACAGTATCAGGCTTAAAGCCATTTTTATAGCGCTTCTTGCGAGTCTTCCACATATCGTAATTGTTCTTATTACCCACTTCGAACTGCCATTTCATGTGCTCAGATGGTGTAGCCCATTTTAGGTTGTCTGCATTGTTATTTCTTGAATTGTTGTCTTTGTGAATAATTCTTGTCTTAGATGGATCAGGATTGTTACCAAATGCTTTTGCTGTCTCTTTATGAGGATATACCGTTCTTCTTCTTTTCTCATCGTCTAATAGGTCCAGAAAATAGCACTTACTAGCTTCATTCCAACGTTGCTTGAGTAGCTTTCCTTTTATCTCCATGAGTCGCTGACTGTCTTTACGCAATGTCTTATGGGTTTTACTCCGAATACTACCCAGGTTGGAGATTTCGTAGTTTGAAAAACCCACTATGTCTTTCCATACTTCATCACTTTTTAGTGCCATTTTATCCATTACATAGTTAAGGGTGTATTCTGATTTTGTAAAATGTTCAGACAACTAATTGCAAATCAATATTTTAAATTTAAGTAAAATTTTCCTTGTTGACGGATTTAAACCTTGAAACTATACCGGAAAACGCATTGGATGCAGACCCAAGAATTTATGGATGCTTTACATCGATTCCAGCAAACGTTTGATAAGATCCAGAATAGAAATGTTTAGTCCTTTCGCAAGCTTAAATAAGGTTATAAGAGAGGGTTGGATCAACCCCCGTTCCATGTCAGAAATCATACGGAGAGATAGACCAGAGGAAGCAACAAGATCATACTGAGTCATACCCTTTTCTTTTCTAAGTATAGCCAGGACCTTTCCGAATTCTTTTGGGATATTTGAATATTCACTTTTTTCGGTCTTATTTGATGACATCCAGGTTAGATATGACTATTTATAATCATGTAAAATGAGAAATTATTCATGCAATTTGCAATCAAATTGATAATATTATAATACTATGATATCATACCCTCATCGGAGAATGAAGTATAACCATCATATGTAATAATCAAATGATCAAATACAGATATATCTAAAAATTTACCAGCACTGACGAGTTTTTTAGTCAGTCTTATATCCTGATGACTAGGTCTTAGATTCCCAGAGGGATGATTGTGCGCAAGAATGATGGAACTGGCATTAGCAATCAGTGCACCTGCAAAGATCAATTTGGCATCTACAACCGTTCCGGCTACTCCTCCAACTGATATGGGGACAATTCCAAGTATGCGATTTGCCCTGTTCAATAGCAGTATTTTGAATTCTTCACGAAGCTCTATGTTGTTAATATCCCAATGGCTTTTGAAAATATGATAGGCCTCTTTACTGGAACTGATTTTTGGCCGTTCATGTGGTTTAATCATTGTTTTGTAGGATAGTTCAATTTCAGATACTGTGTGAAGATTTTGAAATGAGGGATTTTGATTTAAGGCTTCCATAATTTTTCTTCCCACAAAGCAGGTTGAGGATTATGGAGAAAGAAGTAATGAGTGATCAGTGATTCAGAAATCTGAGGTCAATAGAAGATGGTTTGATCTAAACTTAATGGATCCTATTGTCTGCTTCTAAATCAGATTTCGTAATAAACTCGAGACCTGCTAAAATTGAAGAAAGAATTAAGGAAGATCAGAATCCCGGTTCAGTCATTCAGTATGATGATACTGTCATCGTCCAAATCAAGTAAGCCTTGAAGTCGGGTTATTGGATTGAAAAACTCCCTGTAATAGCTTACTCGGTCTTGTAAAATTTTCCCTTTACATATGATATGCTGGGAGTATGACTTTTCGGATTTATTGTAAGTCTCTTCCGAAAGTATTTCTGCTAGTATTTCTCCTCTGTTGATTGATTCAATATAAAGGGGTTCAAGAAACGAATAACTAAATGGTCGACTTGAAATACTTTCAATGATATTTGATCGGCCAGAGATTGTTTCAGGTCTGCCGGGAATTGCATATGGAAATTCAAAAACTGCTTCAGGATGAATGAGTTGATTCAGTAGATCATCATCCTGGTCTGCAATTGCATTAATACATTCCAAAAATAATTCTTCATCTTCTGTATTCATGTGTAGATATTAATTGGTTTTTAGTAATTTTATATTATTATATAACTCATTGAGGGTAAGTATAAATTATAGAACAAAAGACTGCAAATGGATTTGGGTTTATTTGATATTCATGAGAAATCAGTGAAGGCCAGAGTTATTATATTCTCAATTAAGGCAATAATAAGGTGCTCCTATTGGGTATAATTAATAGGTTATTTGGTATTGATTCAATTCGGACATACACCAGCGTTAGGAAAGGACTTCGAAAAAATAAAACTTATAAGTAAGTATAATAAATACTAAGTCCAGAAATAATAGACTGGTACATTGGTTATTTGTATCAAGTTAAAAAATAGGGGACGCCGAAAACCTAGAGTAGGCTAAACACTAAATAATAAAAAATGAAAATTTTAGAAAAACTTAAGTTAAAAAGTGATAAAATGCTCAAACAAAAAGAGTTGGTGAGCTTCAGAGGAGGATCAAGTGATTGCGATAAAGAATGTACTAGTGGAATACCTTGTTGTTGTAGTGATGGAACTAAAGAATGTTCGTCCAGTTTATCGCATTGTATGTCTTTTTGCGGCCTCTAATTCCAGTTTATTCTTAAGTTACTATTAAAAGCAAGTATGAAGGCCGGGAGTTCTACTTATCTCGGCCTAATCATTTAGCTAAGGAAGAAATAGATAAATTTGCTAAGAGCATATAAATCCGACACTTTTATCAAGTGAGAAATTTAAAATCTTTATTACTGGTATTGTGTGTCCCAATACTTTCCAATTGTGGTTTTGAAGAGACTGAGAGGATCAGGGTAATTGATGTGACAAAGGTACTATACCAACCACGAGAAATCAGTTTAAGTCACTTGGCCTCAGATGTTGAGTATATTCAACTTGAAACTACAGAGAATTCTCTAATCAATAAGCGTCTTCGCCTTTTTGCAAATGAAGATAATATTGTTGCAATATCTTACAGGCAAATTTTGGTGTTTGAGAGAAAAACCGGACGATTCCTAAGAGAAATTTCAAACTATGGTAGGAATCCCGGAAGTTACATGAGTACAATTGATGTACTCCCCTTTGAGGAAGAAACAAATACTATATATGCTAGAGGGAACAGTAAAAAGCTCGAGTTTTCTTTAAAAGGAGATTTGAAAAATGAAATAGTCACACCAGAAAATTCATTTACTACTGCAAAAATTAATGATGAAAATTATGTTGGATACGCACTAAATTATAACGGCAATGAGAAAGTCAAATTAGTAATATTTGATTCACTAGGAAATGTAATACAAACATTCCCAAACTACCTTGTAGCTCCAAAATCTAAATCAATACATGTATATAAACCCAATGGTTGGTTTTACAAATACAATTCACAATTATACTTCTGTGAACAATTTAATGATACGCTTTTTCACATCACCGCAGAAGGAATTTCTCCAAGGTATGTTTTGAGCAGGGGTAAATTCTCTCCTCCGTACAACAAACAAACTGTCGGCTTTCCTATGTCAGAATATTTTATGTATAACCATATTTATGAATCGGAAAGATTTCTATTCTACACTTTTGATTTTGAAAAAGAAAAACATACTGCTGTGTTCGATAAAAGTAATATGGAAGTGATGGTAGGAGACTATAGTCAATCAGATGGTTCGGGATTCACCAATGATATGGCTGGGTTTTTCCCCATGAAGATTTCTAGCATCAATAACAACAATGAGTTGATCGGATTTTTGGAAGCACATGAAATTATTCAGTGGTTTGATGATAATCCTCAGTTGGTAAAAGAACTACCTAAAGAGTTGAGAACCTATCAAAAGATGAGTGAATCTGACAACCCTGTGGTCATTATTGCCAAGTTAAGTACTACAGAGCAGTAGCTCTTCAGTGCATATCAGGAGCACCCACTATGTAGTAAGCAAAGTCTCTCTATCATAAGCGGACGCGCGCATGAGCCTGTGCCAAGAGGTGATATTCCGATAAATTGGATTGGTTTGTAACTTATAGGTATTAGGCTTAATGGGTTGAACAAACGAGCTCCAGGGTTGGTAGTGTTGCCAAAGATGGTAGATATTTGCACTGAAATCACGCTGACCTAGAGGGAGTATGGGGTTAAGAGTCAAGGGAGTATTGGTCCCTGGGTTCGGGGGTTACAGGTGGATAATCCGGCCAATACTGACCCCATGATACCGCTCTTGGAGAGATAGAAAAAAGTGCTTTTACAGGCATATTTCGACTGACATTCCGGCAGATGCTAACCCCTTTGGATCAGATTTCGGAGCATGTTGACCCCTCAAAATGATGGTTTTGGTTTTTTCGCGATCAATCTAAATTGCAAAATACCCGATGGCAGGAAAACCAAAATCTATGAGTCAGATAAAACAATTACTCTTACTACATCAGCAGGGCAAAGGCAAAAAAGCTATTGCACGAACACTTGGCATAAGCAAGACGACAGTAAAAAGCTATTTAAATAAGTTCCCGGCTCTTACCTCAGGAAGCAAAGCAATGTCTTTACCGGAGCTGGTCAAGCTTGAAAACCCGGTACTGGAAGCTAAGTTTCATGCCGGCAACCCGGCTTATAAAGATGACCGTTATGACGACCTCATCTCCCATATGGAGTACTGTAATACTCCCTAAAGGAGCTAACACGTATAGGGGTCAATAAACGGCTTTTATTGGAGGAATACTGGCAGCAAAACCCGGATGGCTATGGCTATTCACAGTTCTGCTACATATTCAGCAACAGAAGGTTGCTTCTAAACCTAGCATGGTGCTGGAACATAAACCAGCAGAAAAGCTCTTCATTGATTTTGCAGGCAAGAAGCCTCATTATATGGATAAAACAACCGGAGAGGTTATAGAATGCCAGATGTTTGTTGCCTGCCTTCCTTACTCAGACTACAGTTTTGCCATGGTGGTAAGTAGCCAGTCCACAGAAGATTTTCTTCTTGTTTTATCCTGCTGCTTACAGGAGCTGGGGGGTGTTCCGCAGGCTCTGGTACCGGATAACCTTAAAGCAGCTGTTATCAAGGCCAATCGTTACGAACCAGACATCAACAGGATCCTTGAAGATTTTGCCAATCACTATGGTATAACTGTAGTTCCTGCCAGGGCAAAACGACCACAGGATAAAGCACTGGTAGAAAACCAGGTAAACCTGATTTATAGCAGGGCCTATGCCAGATTGCGTAACATGCAATTCTTTGACCTCCACTCTCTCAATAAGGCCATCACAGAAAAAATAAAAGCTCATAACCAGACCAGAATGCAGCAGAAGCCATATTGCAGAGAAGAGAAGTTCTTTGCAGAAGAAAAGAAGCTGCTCTCACCGCTTCCTGTTGAAAGGTTTGAGATGAAAAACTATAGAGAACTTAAGGTAGCCAAGAATAACCACATCTATCTGTCTGAAAATAAGAACTACTACTGTGTTCCCTACAGGCTAATTGGCAGCAAAGTGAAGGTGATATACACCAGAAATATGGTTTACATCCTCTCTAAAGGGGATCAGGTAGCCGCACATATCAGAAGCCGTACGACAGGAGTTTATATCACAGTCAATGAGCATCTGTGTTCTCACCACCAAACATTACCGGGACAGAAGCCCCCGCTATTATATAGAACAGGCCGAAAAAAGATCCCCGGTGCTCCGCCAACTCATATCATTGGTATTTTCCCAAAACAGGTACCCTGAACAACTTTACAGAACCTGTGACGGACTGTTTGGCCTGTATAGGAAGACGGAAGCTGACTTATTCAATAAAGCCTGTCAAATGGCCATAGACTACCAAAACTACACCTACTCATTTATCAAAAACATACTGGAAAACAAGATGACAGAACAAGGATCGGAACTGCCTGATAAGCCATTGCCCAGACATAAGAACTGAGAGGAAAAGAACATATCAGAAGACCATTGAACAACTAAAAAATAATTTCCAATGAATCAAATCGAAACACAGATGAACAAACTAAGGCTGCATGGCATGTTTAGAAGTTGGACAGCATTGAAGGAAACAAGGCAACTACATGAACTTTCGCTTCTTGATGGAATGGAGCTTCTGCTTCAGGCCGAGGAGCAGGAAAGAGACAAAACAGGAGGTTTAGAAGGCTGGAACATCAGGCTGCCTTCCGTTACAAAGCCTCCATCGAAGAGTTGCGAACAGATCCGACATGAGGTGTAGATAAAACACTCCTTGCTACTTTGGCCACAGGAGAATATATCTCCAAGGGAGAATCGGTTCTCATCATAGGGGCCGCAGGGTGTGGGAAAAGCTTCCTATCTTCAGCCTTAGGCAATCAGGCCTGCATACAAGGATATAAGGTAGCTTACTTTAATACTCAAAAACTCATGCTGAAAACTAAGATGGCAAGAGCGGAAGGTACCATTTACAAGTTCTTATAGCCAAAACCAACTTGCTGATATTCGATGATTTTGGTCTTACACATCTGGAAAAGCAACAGCAAATGGATTTTATGGAAATGATTGAAGACAGGCATGGGAAGGCATCAACCATTATCGCCAGTCAACTGCCAGAGACTATAGCGGATGCTAATTTGGATAGACTAGTCCACTCGTCGTACCGAATAGAAATAAAATGAAGTCTAAGGAAAAAACAGTAAAATTGTCAGTCCATCGAGTTCTTTAAAAAACAAGACCGCTAAGAGGGGACAGTATGCCCGGTAAGGGGGTCAGCATCACTCGAATATCCAACAGGGATTAAAGGTATTCCAAAAGTTCAAAATGAACACTTGAAATATAATTAAATGGGCTGGTAAAATAGTATTAGTTCTTAATTCGCCCACAATTATGTCTTCCTGGTATACACCTTCAAGAATTGGAACTTTCTAGGTCATAATCTTCAGGGTTTTATGTTTTACATCTAACTTCTTCAGAAGTTTTGGATTTGCTGTATGCTTCATTTCCGGTAAATAGCCCGAATGGCCATCCCAAGCACTTGAAAAGCCGGCTTTCTTTTGGTTTGCTGATTCCCATAGGGTTATGGTCTCATCGATAAATCCATGAAGCTTCCAAAAGGCATCATTCACATGGCTAGAAAAGGGTGCTCCCAGCCAATCATTAGCAACTGATTCTTCCCAAGGATTATAAGGAATCCTTTCACTCCAATGCAAGTGCATCCATCCATGAATTGTCCGCTCCATTTCTGAAGCTACTTCATCTAAGGGTAAAGAGCGTAGCCAATCTTCATTTCTGAATTCTGTTTCTACCATTCTTTTATATTCTTCGGTTGTGTTTGGGTGATTTGCCCATATAAAGGCCCTGTCAGCACCCTCCCATAATGGGGACATTTTCCAGACGTGGTCATTGTGATCAAAGGGAATGGGATCCCATCCTTCTACTTTTGTGTATTTGGATCATGTAGATGATGTAAATGATTGTTAACCATTTTATCATTTCCCTGTGCATGAATAAAATATCTAATCCGGCTCCTTCTTCATTTTCAAAGCGTGGAGCTTCCCATCCAAGGCCTTTTAATTCTTCTCGTTGCTCATTGGAAAGATTATTCCATCTTCGTTTACTTCTCACTAAATGGCTTCTTTAGTTACTTCCAAGATAGAAAAAAGAAGTTAGACTTGATTACGCTGAATAATTACACGCTTATGAAGAGCTTGGTTATTCAGTTAATGGTGTTGTTGAGTTAATGGTTATTCCACCTCCCTTGAAATTTCCACCTGCACTAATCAACTTCGCCAAGGCTATGTTGATCAAGGAGTTTCGGTGGACAAAGTGGGTTGATAACCTAAATGAAAAGCGTAAGGAAGACTTTCAGACTCTCTGATGTTCTAGCTACTCTGATGCTCCGGTAGATGAGTCCAATGTTTGGATGTGAGACATTGCCAATATTCCATGATGATATCTAATTTCTCGCTACAATCTCGATGAAATCGAAGGATGGGGAGAGGAAAGACACTTGTTACAAACAAGCTCCGGGATTGGGATCCTGGATGATTTAGTAAATTTCCTAATTAAACTACAATTTGCAGGTCTGATCACGTTTTTGTACTTTGGTTCTGGAAACAGTAATAAAGTATTTAACATATGAATTATCCTCGTATAAGTATTGCGTTGACTGCACTGTCGGTGATGATGTATCTAGGTGCCTTTTCTTCAATTGATGATCATGTAGATCTACAGGCTAAATATAAGTTAGGTGATGATGTTATGTATCAGACCATCATAGATTCTCTTAAATATCCCAGTAGTGCCATGAATACGCACAGCGTTGGTCAGGCTTATGTTTCATTTATTGTAGATGCCAAGGGAGATGTGCAAGATATTGTTGCAGAAAAGAGGAATGGAATTATGTTAGATGGTCTGGTGGTGAATGGTTATCTTCCTCTGACAATACCTCCAACAGAAATTAATGATGAGATCAAAGCAGAAATGGTACGTGTTATTAAATTGCTTGGAAAGTTCACTCCAGCGCAGCGTAATGGGGAAACAGTCAGTTCAGTCTATGTGATTCCAATCAAGTTCAATATGGTTAATATTAGGCAATAATCTAACTTACAATAGCAGTAGAAAACAATTCGATAATAAGGGATAAGATACTTTAAAATGAACCTGTTATTCGTTTGAACTTTCTAAAGTCAATTACCTTGATTGGCACAAAAGTTATCACCTGAATGCATAAGTCATAATAATAATCATCCTTCTATCGTATCCTTTCTTGAGTATGCTATATGATGATCTGGAGTAAATCCAAACCATCTAAAATTAGATTTTATTATTTATCTAGCAGTCCAGAAATATTGTACTCTGACCTCTTAGTTTTACGGTGTTATTTCAAGATATACATAGGAGATTGAAATATCCTGGGATGTTGAAAACAGAACAGAGTAGACAGTAATTAATTCAAAACAAGAAATGAAAATTTTAAAAACATTTGGAAATCTTAATGTATCATCTGATAAGATCTTGAGCAATGACAAACTAGTTCAATTCAGAGGTGGTTCTGGCGGTGTTTGTTGTATAAGATGTGAAGAAAGTTCAACCAGTTGCGATGGCCATGCAGGAGATTGCACCAGTGATAGTATAATAGGCCTTTGTGGTGGAATAGGTGGGACGCAATGTACTGGTCCAGTAGGAACATGTGATTCTTTCTGATTACAAGACAATTTTTGCGTAAATGAGATCCAGAGTTAGAATATAAGACTTTGATCCTTTCTTCAAATATAGTAAACTAGTTGAGGAACAGTCCCCAGTTACAGACTGGCTGAGTCCTCTTATGGTAGCTTCAATCAAAACCAGATACACTGATTTTATAACAGCCTAATCTGTAGGGAATGACATATTGTTTTTGATGTGCTTCTATATTTTCCGTTCAGATTTTCTATCAGGTTTGTAGTGTAATTAATCTTCCAAATCTCAGGTGAGAGTCAAAGAATATGGTCAGCTCATCCTAGCTCACTTCCAGTTTTTGATGACATAGGGTATTTGACACCCCATCTTTCATCAAAGAACTTCAATCATTTTTAGCCAGTTGTTAACTAGCATCATCGGACTGGTTAGTGAGTTATGGTTATTATACTTAATAGGTTTGACAAAAAAACTACAGGAAAGGGGCAAGGACACGGAATAGGGATGTTCTACCTTTCACGAAGGCTTCGGCAGACAAGTCGTTGATGCGCAAGTAAGGGGTGGGCAGGCCAATGAATGATAATCATAAAAACTAAGTTTTTAGTTATATGGGTGTTTTTATATCACCTGAGGTTATTGAATTAATTGGTTATGAGTAGGAGACAGGAGATTGGATTGTAAGACATTCAGATATTCTGATGTTCAGTCTTTCCGATACTCCGACGTGGGTTATTAGGCTATTAGGTTAGGGGGTTGATGGGATTGTACTGATTTAGTTTATATTTAAGGGAGTGGTCAGTAAACAACACATTAGCAACATCTCTTCCTTCCGGGTAATAGCCACATTCGTGCTGCTGGCCATCATTGGGATCAGTGTGATTCCCTTGCTGGACCTTAACTACAAGCCAAGCCGGACGAACAATACGTTGACGATCTCTTATTCCTGGCACAACGTATCTCCGGAGATCATTGAGCGGGAGGTGACGGCCAAGCTGGAGGGCACGCTCGCCACCTTGCAGGGGGTGACGGAGATCTATTCGGAGTCTTCTACGGGGCAGGGGTTTGTTAGGATAAAATTTGATGGGGTGGAAGATCAGCAGCTCCTGCGGTTCGAGGTGGCCACGCTGATCCGTCAGGTCACGCCTTCCTTTCCACAGGGTGTCAGCTATCCCTCGATCCGGTACGGGGGTGGGGGAGACCGTCAGACCCTCATGACGTACACGCTAAACGGAAAATACAGCCCTCAGGAGCTCCAGGAATATGCGGAGAAGAACATCAAAAGACCCCTGTCGGAGATCCGGGAGCTGCAGGAGGTGAATGTGTATGGCGCGGAGCCTGTTGAGTGGGAGTTATTATACGATATTCAGCAGCTGAAGGGTCTGGGGCTCACGCCTGACGACCTCTCCGAGGCCATCCAGCAGTACCTGGATGAAAGACCCCTGGGTCTGACATCTATCAGGACTGGTGGCGGTACAGAGTCGACATCTTACACCGGCGTCTACCTGACGGCCCCCTTCGACCAGGAGGTCGCCTGGGAAAAGATCCCTGTCACCAAAAAAGGGAGCCGGATCATCTATCTCAACACCGTCAGCCAGATCCGTAAAACCTATCAGGAACCCACATCTTATTACCGGATCAACGGGTTAAATGCCATCAACATTGTGCTGGTCGCTTCCGACCAGGTCAATGAAATCGTGGCAGGCAGGGAGGTCAAGCAGCTGATGGGTGAAATAACGGAGAGCCTCCCAGAAAACATAACCCTCAGTGCGACCTATGACAGCACGGAGCATATGCAAAGCGAGTTGTTCAGCATCGTGTGGCGGATGGGGCTGTCACTGGTCATTCTACTGCTCTTTGTCTGGCTGACCAGCAGGAACCTGGCTTACATGCTGATCGTCCTCACAGGTATTGTGGTAAATGTCCTGGTCGCCTTTATATTCTACTTCCTGTTAGGCATAGAGATCCAGCTGTATTCCCTGGCGGGGTTGACCATCTCACTGGGGATCATCATTGACAACACCATCGTGATGATCGATCACCTCAGGAATCATCAAAACAAGAAGGTCTTTCTGGCTATCCTGGCGGCCACGTTGACGACCATCGGGTCACTGAGCATCATCTACTTTCTGGAGGAAGAGCAGGTCTTGCGGCTCCTGGACTTTGCGTATATCCTGGCTATCAACCTGTTCGTGTCGCTGGCCATCTCCTATTACTTCGTTCCGGCCCTGATGGAGAAGCTGTCCCTGAAGAAGCGTGTTTCCCGCAGGACCATCCGCAACAAGCGCAGGGTGGTCCGGTTCAGCTGGATCTACCTCCGATGGATGGGTTGGCTTGGCCGTTTCAGGGTGGCGGTATTCGCCTTGCTGATCCTGGGCTTTGGACTCCCTGTTTACCTGCTACCAGAGCGCCTGGGAGAAAAGGGTGAAGAGGTATCACTGGCGTGGTACGAGACATTGTACAATGAGAGTCTGGGCAGCGACTGGTACAGGAGCAACCTGCATGATCCGTTACAGAAATGGCTGGGGGGGTCCTTATATCAGTTCTACCGGAATGTCTACACCTCTTCCTTCTACGGGGAGCCAGAGCGCACCACTTTATATTACAATGGGCGGATGCCTCCCGGGGCCAACATCCATCAGGTCAATGAGGCCTTTAGGGAAATGGAGAATTTCATCAGCCAGTTTGATGAGGTCGAGCAGTTTGAAACCAGCATCACCGGCATCAGGAATGCCCGGATCACCATTCGTTTCAAGCCGGAGCATGAGATGACCTATTTCCCCTATTACCTCAAAGCCCGGTTAACAGAAAAGGCCATCTACCTGGGCGGCATCGAGTCAGGCATCTATGGGGTGGGGAGGGGCTTTAGCAATGCCCTTAATCTGGGGTACAAGAATACCCATCTGTACCTGTATGGTTACAGCTATCAAAAACTGCTGGATATCGCTGAGGGCCTAAGAACAGAGCTCCTGGCGCAGGAGCGCATCAAGGAGGTAGACATCCAGGGGACCACCAGCTTTTCGGGGGCCCCCACTTATGAGTATTACATGGCGTTTGACCCGGACGAGATCATGCGTCAGGGGTTAAGCATTTCAACCCTCAGCCGGTTCCTGAGCGAGACGGATATCAGTGAGCAGCCGGTGTGGCGGGGGAATATTGAGGGGGATGTGGTCAACCTGAATATCAAGCCTGATGAAATGAATCAGCTGGACATCTGGAATGTCCAAAATTTTCCCATCGTCTCCGGGGACAGCATGTTACACAAGGTTACCGGGTTGGCTGATGTCAGCATCCGCAAGTCCGGGGACAAGATCGTCAGAAAAGACCAGCAGTACCAGGTGGTCCTGGCGTTTGACTATATCGGTTCCAGCCAGCTTAAAAAGCGTGTGGTAGACCGGTTCATCGAGGAAACCAATGAGATGTTGCCTATCGGGTATTTTATTGAGCAGCGGGGCTACTGGGGGTGGCGTGAGGATGGTACGCAATACGGGCTGATCGGTTTGGTGATCCTGATCATCTTCCTGATTGGTGCCACGTTGTTTGAGTCGATCAAGCAACCCCTTTTTGCCATCATGATCATTCCAGTTTCCTTTGTCGGGATCTTTATGACGTTTTATCTCTTTGAGCTAAATTTTGACCAGGGGGGGTATGCTTCGTTTATCCTGTTGAGTGGGATATCGGTCAATGCTGCGTTCTTTATCATCAATGACTACAATAACCTGAAGAAGCAATCTCCGGGGCTATCCTCCAGGGTGTTGTATATGAAGGCATTCAATCACAAGATCCTGCCTGTGCTGTTGACCATCATCTCCACGGTGGCGGGTATGATCCCGTTTTTGATCGATGGTCAGAACCAGGTGTTCTGGTTTGCGTTGGCGGCGGGTACTGTGGGGGGGCTGATATTTTCTATTGTGGGGATCTTGCTGGTGTTGCCGTTGATTGGGAAACGATGACTCTGATGTTCCGACATTCAGACGTTCAGATGGTTCAGACTTGGTGGTATTGAAGAGTTAATGGGTTGAGGAGTTATTGAGTTATTTGGCTATCAGAATATTGGTGTAAGCACGGAAGTAACTTCCGTGCTAAGGAGCTAGTTGGCAAGGAGTCAGGAGTTACGGATCAGGAGTGTTGCGCTTAATGCAAATACTATGCTTAGCAGGATAAGCAGTCGGTTTTCTGTCGCTCTTGTCATGCCCAGGAAGGTTTTTCGATCGAGAATCAATACTTCCACATTTTGTTGGATGGGTGTCTTTACTATTACCAGTGGTTCTTTGGTTGGTGGGGGAATAATGCTGGATCTGATTGTCAACCCATGCAAACCAGCACGATCTAATTCTAGGTATACAGCTCCAACTTCACCCTTAACAAATGGTAAAATCATTTTCTTTATCATACCAGTGGTGTCATCCTCTATCGTAATTTGAAGTTTGATATCCCTTCTTAAAGCATAGATATATCTTCCAAAGTCCCCATTCAGTTTATTCAGATGTCCAGGGTCTAAAACACCAAATATCTCTGAAATGAGGATCGGCTTTTCAAGTTTAAATACAAAATGCAAATCCTCTTCGACGTCCATGATCGAGTCATACCAAATATTCAGGTGATAGTTTGCCATGATATCAATTTCCGGGTTACTACCCAGCATGACAAAGTCACCCTCCTGGATCAGGTTGGCTAATACCTTTTGTTCTTCGATTGAATGCGAAGTAATATATCGGGAATTTACCCGGAGGGGTTTATGTAAACGTGTAGGACCAACGGGTTCCCAACGATATTTTGACCAAAATATCAGGCATATGCCCATAAAGGAAATGACCACGACGTATTTTAAATATGGGTCGATGAAGCTTTTGATAGCGCTTAAAGTTTAACAGAAGTGGTGGTTATGTAGGGAAAATTGGATTTGGTTATGCAGGTACAAAACACATTTACTTCAGTGGGGGAATTGTTTGTTATTTTGAAATAGCCTTCGTCGTTGATTTGTGGTACTACTGTGTAGCCTTTTGATCCTTCGATGAAGTATTTACCTGCAGCCAAATTTCCGATATAATAATTGGCCTGATCGCAGTTTTCGATATTAACGAAGATTATTTTATTACCATCTTTCAGCTCTCTTCTTACGGTTATCCCGGGCAGTTCTTTCATTTCTCCATTGAGTTTATATTCTACCAGGGCTGTACTCTTGTAACCCATGTGATAAGGGACCTGAGCTTGTAGCTGTCCATTGCGATAAAACACCTGAACCTGTCCGTGAACACGGTCATTTTCATAGGGTGTTTTCCGATAGATGTCCCCATTGCTGTAGTACTTATATGCTGTATCCGTCCGCATTCCATTTTCGTAGGTCATTTCCAGAAGTACCTGCTGGCTATTGTCATAATACAGGTAGGACTTTCCATGTTTCTTGTTGTCCTGGTAGTTGATGGATGTCCTGACATTTCCTTCTTCGTCGTAGGTATGGACCAGGCCTTCCAATTTAGTTTCCACAGGCTTTTCTGCCTTTTTAGGCGTTGTACAACCTGATACCATTAAACAGAGCAGCAAAACCAGTTTAAAACATACAGCGATACCAAGGGTATAGGCATTCATAAGCCTTTGGGTTTATTAATTTGCTGACTAAGTTGTTCAATCTCCTTTTCAGAAAGCAGATTATGGATCAGCAGTAGGGCCATTTCGAGGTGGGCGTTGGTATAATAGTCTGTAGCCATGTAGTTTAGCTGAGCGATGATATATTGATTTTTATCTAAAATTGGGGAATATACATTTACATTTCCAATCTTTCTCTTTTTGACAATTCCTTTTCGCTCCAGGGTTGACAGGTGTGTTGCGATGGTGGTGTATTGGGGTTTTGGATCGCAATATTCCTGTAAGACATCACTAACAGCACCCGACTTCAGGCGCCAAAGTGCTTTCATTACTTTGCCTTCCCGGACAATAAGTCTTTTACTATCTCCCATCTATATGATAATTAATCTTTGACCTTGGCTATGGTCACAACCGGGTTATGATCTATTTCGAGGCCTTTCATTTTGTCTGGTATTTCACCAGGATTTCTTGATATGTGGTCAATCATTACATCCGCAGTGACAAAACCAACAAGTTCTCGATCCTGATTCAATGTAAAAGGTATGAAATCAGTTATGCCATTTAAGTCATCTTTGAAGCCATTATCGGCACTGGTTTGATAATTACTCACTTTGATTTCCTCTCTTTGCTTGTCATAATATCCTGCATGTCTTCTATCCTGATAGTTCACAGTAAAAAACAGGTTTCTATCAGTTTCTATCAGATATTCAACTTTGAATAGTTCTTTAACTTTATCAAAGGCATCTGCCTTACCTCTGATGGGGTATTCAACTCCCAATTCTCCTGCATCGAATATCATCCTTGGAATTAAGAGACTGTCTGCTAACTGAAATAATGTATCGCTCCACATCTCTTTGAAATAGGTTTTTGAATCATAATTATAAAATTCAGCTTCATTGCTAAAATAAGCCACTACTTCAGGATCTTCTCTGCTATAATAGTTGTAATTGCTGATGACATATTCTTCCTTTCCCTCCTGATCAAAAACCAGAATTTTTTTATCGATGTCTCCTCGTGCATTGGTTATGTAAGTTGCATAGAGGTCAGGACGCATTTCAATGTGATTCCCGGAAACATTATAATAGTTCGGATAAGCAGTTCTCCTTACCAAAGTACCGTCTATGTCGTACTCCATCACTTTTTTATTATAACTCATGCATTTAACCACTCCTCTTACCGGGTCATAGGTTATGGTATAATTGTATTCTTCTGGTCCTTTACCCCGACCACTTATCTCTCTGATGAATTTACCTGTCTTGCGATCAAAGACCAGGACCTGACGAAAACTGACGACAATGATAAAATTCCCATCTACAAAGAATCTGGGATTTCTTGAAATGATCGATTCTTCTTTTGTTTCCAATGGCACATATTCTATCGACCCGGCTATTTCGCTTAATTTGATCTTTTCATTTTTATTAAAAGCACTTTTGATATCAACAACTTCAAGTTTATTCTCCCCTTCATCCGATTTTGTTAGAGGGGTGCATGCGTTGCAAATTATGAATATGATCAGGTAGCGTAATCTCATAAAAACTTTCTCTTGCTGCAAACCTACTAAATTTTTAGTTGTTTCGGATAATCATATGTAGAGTTTTAAGGTTAGATTTAAAGAATAAGCGGTGAATGCACGGAAGTAACTTCCGCGCTAGGGGGTTAATAGGTGACTGAGTTATTGAGTTATTGGGAGGCGGTAGCAAGGCAAGGGTGGTTTATATGGATTATTCCACCTTCGCTACCAACCTACGCAAGGCTGCGGCAGACGAGGAGTTTCCACCTACGCTGGAGCTCCGGTGGACAAGACGGTGGACGCGGTAGGTTGGTGGGTTAGAAGTATTCGATACAATCGAATGGCTCGGGCACCCTCGATGCAATCGAGGGTGAGGGGGCAGATCACAAGTGGACCCTTGCGATAGGTGTCAATCGGGGTTGGGGGAGTTAATTTTAGATGCACGGAAGAAACTTCCGCGCTAGAATAATACATAACTTAATCATGCTCAGACAAAGAAGATCTATGCTGGATCTCTGGGGTAATTTTATTTTATGGAACGGGTGCTCTATCTTGTATCCCTAATCATGATGATATTGAACACAATCAGGTTATTCATTCACTCTTTTATCTCCTCCCTACATTGGGTCATGGGAGGGATCATATACTGTTTTTTGGTGCTTCTTACGTTTTCCTGTCAAAAAGCAGACCCGGAAAAGGAGGCTGAGTCTGTCAAACGATCCTATGAGGCGTACCTTCCTGAGGTCACGGTAACGAAGCTGGAGCGGCAGGACTTTAACAAGGAAGTCCTTAGTAACGGGACTTTACAGGCTTTTCGCAAAGCGGAGATCCGGTCAGAGGTAGCAGGCGTAATCACCGCTGTCAACATTGCCAATGGACAAAGGGTTACAGCTGGTTCCCGACTCGTTTCTCTGGATGATTCCGAAGCCTCACAAAATCTCAAAAGAAGCCAGGTGTCGCTGGATCAGGCTGCTATTGAACTGGAAGATCAGTTGATCAATCATCAATTTGACTTTGACACCACTACCATGAATCAAGAAGTTCTTAGAAACCTGAAGATAAAAAGCGGTTACTCTACCGCTTTGCTGGATCTGCAGGAGGCCAGGCATGAGTTGAGCAAGACTCGGATCAACGCTCCTTTTCCCGGCAGGGTTGCCGACCTTGATGTCAAGGTCTACAATCATGTCAGTGCGGGGGATGAAATATGCAAGCTCATTGACGATTCGAAGTTTGAGGTGGTCTTTCCTGTGATCGAGTCAGAGATCGCCTTGCTTCAGAAGGGGCAGGCAGTCCAGGTAAGCCCTTATGCCATCAACGCATCTTACAACGGCACCATCACTGCCATCAACCCCCTGGTCGACGAGAACGGGTTGATCCAGGTGAAGGCTCTCATCGATAACAGTGATGGCAAGCTCATCGAGGGGCTGAATGTGCGGGTGGCGATCAGGCAGGAAGTTGAAGGGCAGCTTGTCATCCCGAAGGAGGCCCTGTTGCAGCGCGACGGCCGGCAGGTAGTCTTCACCCTCATGGAGGACAGCACCGCCTACTGGAACTATGTCGAGGTGGGATTCGAAAATGCTGACAGCTATACGGTAACAGATGGCCTGGAGGAGAACCAGCTGATCATCATCGAGGGAAACATCAACCTGGCACATGAGTCGAAAGTCATCCAAAAGGGATCTGTGGGTTCTGGCTCATCAACTCAAACAGCTCCGTAGTGTATGGTTAAGTTCCTGGTCAATCGTCTAATCGGAACAACCATGGTATTTATTGCCATTGCAGCCTTAGGGTTGCTGGCAGGTGCCCAGCTTCCGGTGTCGCTGATGCCCAATATTGAAATCCCTGAGGTCACCATACAGGCCACGCACGAGGTTTATAACAGCGAACAGATCGAGCAATCTATTTTAAGGCCCTTGCGGAATGAGCTGTTGCAGACCCAACACCTGGATGTCATCCACTCCACGGCAAGGAACGGTTCCGGACTGATCTCCATGCGCTTTGACTACGGTACCGATATCTCAAAGGCTGTCATTGAAGTCAATGAAAAAGTCGATGCCGGGATGAACAGGCTTCCGGAAGGGGTCAGACGCCCTGCTGTTATCAAAGCCAGCGCGGTAGACCTGCCCGTGTTCACCATCAATGTGAGTTTGAGGCAGGGCGGGGAGTCGGCGGAGAGGCTACTTGAGCTGAGTTCCTTTACAGAGCAGGTTTTGAAGCGCAGGATCGAGCAGGTCCCCGAGGTGGCCCTGGTAGACATGACCGGCCTGCTGCACCCGGAGGTCAGGATCACTCTGGACACCTCCCGCGTCATCCAGCTGGGTATTTCTGTTGACGAGATCACGCAGGCCATCACCGAGAACAACAGGGAGTTTGGGAACATCCTCATCCGGGAGGGTCACTATCAATACAATGTGAAGATTGGCAATCGGCTGATCGGCATCGAGGATCTGAGAGATCTGCTTATCCGTTCCGCGGGGCGCATCTTCAGGCTGGGGGAGCTGGCCCGTCTGGAGACGGTCCCCATCAAGAGCCAAGGCCTTTATGATGCGAACGGTCAGCGTGCCATTGCCATGGCGGTGATCAAGAAGTCCGATGCCCGGCTGGAGGACATGGCGAGGGCTGTTGGCGAGACGATCACCATCCTCGAGGCCGATTACCCGGACCTTTCCTTTGAACTTACTCGTGACCAGTCCAGGTTGCTGAATGTGACGCTGGACAGTCTCCAGCAAAGCCTTGTCATTGGTAGTGTGCTGGCCTTTCTGGTCATGTTTTTCTTTTTGAAGGATCTAAGGTCTCCATTGTTGATTGGTATCTCGATACCTGTTTCGCTGATCGTGAGTCTTTTCGCCTTTTACGGGGTTGGGTTGACTGTGAATATGGTGTCGTTGTCCGGCCTGTTGCTGGGGGTAGGCATGATGATTGACAACTCCATCATTGTCATTGACAACATCAGCCAATGGCTTGAAAGGGGCAGCACGCTCAAAGAAGCCTGTATCAAGGGTGCTGAGGAAGTGATCCGGCCATTGATCAGTTCGGTGCTGACTACCTGTGCTGTCTTTGTTCCCCTGATCTACCTGAGCGGGGTTTCGGGCGCCTTGTTTTATGACCAGGCCCTGGCGGTCTCCATAGGGCTCATCGCCTCCCTGGTGGTCTCTGTGACACTGATCCCTGTGTATTTCAAGGTCTTGAATCAAAACAGGGTCTTATCACGATGGAACGATGCTATTCAGTTTAGGCAGTCGTTTACCTTAAAAGGTCTTTACAAGCGAGGGTACGACCTGGTGCAGCGCAACCAGCCGGTCATGGTTGTTTTACTGGTGGTGATGTTGGCTGCCATCTACCCGCTATATCTTGTGCTGGACAAGCAGCGATTCCCTACGATTACCGAGTCCGCTGTACAGGTCCAGATAGACTGGAACAGGAACATCCATGTTGAGGAGAACAGGTCGAGAATCCTGGATCTTGTAGCGCCACTCTCGGAAAAGCTTGTTCAGTACAACAGTGAGGTCGGGCAGCAGCAGTACATTCTCTCCGGCAATTTCTCCGCCCAGACACCCAGCGAGTCATCCATTTATTTGTTGGCCAGGGATGCTGATGAGCTTCCCGATATCAAGACTACCATCCAGGAGCTTGTCAAGACCCGCTATCCAGAAGCCGTCATCAGTTTTTCTGCCCCGCAGAATGCCTTTGAGCGGCTGTTCGCGTCGGGAGAAAGCCCTTTTACCGCCCGGGTCATTCTTGAATCGTCCGGTAACTCTGTGAATCCGCTGGAAGTGCTTGAGCCTTTGGAGGTTGCCATGGGAAGCACGTTGCCCGATTTCCAGCCTTTGGCGGCAGACAGGGTCTTGAGTCTTTCGCTCAACCATGAGAAGATATTATTATATGACGTTGATGTCACGCGAGTGATCCAGGTGTTGAAGACCCTGCTTGATGAAGAGGTGATTGGTGAGCTCAGGTCATTCCAGCAGTACACGCCCATCAAAGCCGGAGCCAATAATCGAGACCTGTTGTACCAGATTGAGCACAGGGAGGTGCGTGGTAAGTCAGGCAACGTCGTTCCCTTGAGGTTGTTGGTCAACACGACATATGAGGAGCGGTTGAAGGTCATTCATGCCGGGAAGGATGGGGTTTACTATCCCTTTAACTTTCAGATCACGTCTTCGGAGGTCGAGGGGTTTATGGAAGAGATTGGTTCTCTGGTCCGGGACTATGGGGCGTCCGTGCAGTTCTCCGGGTCTCTGATCAGCAACGAAGCATTGATCCGGGAGCTGGCGGTGGTCATGCTGGTTTCTATCATCTTGCTTTATTTCATCCTGGCGGCCCAGTTTGAGTCCATTTGGCAACCCATGATCATCTTGTTTGAGGTGCCCATGAATTTTGCCGCTTGTTTCCTGGGGTTGTATTTGGCGGGCCATTCGCTGAACATCATGTCTTTGATCGGGATGATAGTGATGAGCGGGGTGATCGTGAATGACTCTATCTTGAAGATCGATACGATCAATCAGCTACGTCGGGAGGGTCTGTCGGTGAGCGAGGCTGTTGCTGTGGGGGGTGAGCGCCGGCTGAAGCCCATCCTGATGACGAGTATTACGACGATCCTGGCGCTGGTACCGTTTTTATTTGCCGGTGACCTGGGCTCGGAGTTGCAGCGGCCGTTGGCGATCACGGTGATCTGCGGGATGTTGTCGGGGACTTTTGTGAGTCTGTATTTTATCCCGTTGTTTTATGGGTGGGTGGTTGGTGAGAGGAGTTAATTCGCCTTCATTGAAATTACGGCGGACAAGGTGGGTTAATGAGTTGATGGTTAATGGGTTATTGGGTTATTCCACCTTCGCCGAGGCTTCGGTGGACAATTGGGCTAATGAGTTAGAAATATTCGATACAATCGAATAGCATCATCACAAACGGACGCTTGCGCTAGATGGTAGTTAGGTATTGGGTAGGGGGTCAGATGTTCGGATTTTCCGATATTCGGATGTTCGGAGTGGTTGGAAAGTTATTGAGTTATTGAGTTATTGTTTAATCAGTTATCTGGATATTCGTGTGGACGGAAGTAACTTCCGCGCTGGAGGTAGCTCCAACAGACAATTCAATTGTTCGGATACTCAGATGTTTGGAGTTGATGAGTTTCTAACACAGAAATCAGCAGTCTGGAGTAACTTTGTAATGGTGAAAAAAATATTGATACTCATATTTCTTTTTTCGTGGGTCAGTTTGATTGGTCAGAACGTATTGAAAGGGAGGTTGATTGATTCAATCAGCAACGAACCCATTGAGTACGCCTTGCTTTACATTGATGGATCAACGAAATCCACTACCTCCAACACAGAGGGAATGTTCAGTTTTACTATTCCAAACCTACCAGCCCAAATTGAAGTGAGTCACCTCAATTATCAACCTATGTCTTTATTTGTTGAAGTTGAAATGGTAACAGATGATGTGGTGACCATTGCGATGGCACCAAGAGAAAACATCCTGGATGATGTTTTGATTCTGGATAAAAGGACGAGGCAGGAATATTTAAACAGGTTTAAAGAAGAGTTCCTGGGTGTTGACTACTGGGGCAGGCATGCCAAGCTTCTCAATGATGATTGTCTGCTCTTTAGTAGGGATGAACGTAAATTGAGTGTTTCAGCAACAGAACCTTTGGTGGTGGACATGCCCAAGTTAGGCTATCAGGTCAGTGTAGATTTGCTCAAATTTGTCACAGAAAGTCATTCATTTAATACTTCTTCTGCAACAATCGTTGCGAAGTATCATTTTGAGGATGTCAGCAATCGAGATAAGAAAATTGCCAATAACAGGAAAGAAGTATATTTCAATTCGAGGCAACATTTTCTGCGAAGCTTATTTCGGGATCAGCTTTTAGAGAATGGCTTTAATATGTTTGAGAATTTTAGTGACACTGCTAGCCAACAAGTGACCTCTGCGCCGGTAGACCTTGGGGATTCTCTGATCCGGATAGATGACCGGATCAAGCTAATCAATCTAAAAGATCACGAATATCAGATCCTTTATTACAGCAAAAAAGGTTATCCTCTTGACCTGACGAAGCATAAACCAAAATCCTCTTACGAGCCTTCCTCGCTTCATTTTCGTGTTGATAGCATATACGTCTTTAGCGATGGAACATCTCCCAGTTCAGACATTCGCTTTTCAGGACATATGGGGATTAAGCGGGTTGGTGCTATGTTGCCGAGTGATTATTAGGATTTTGAAAATTCAGGAAATTATTGAGATATTAGGGATTTCATGAGACTTATTCACTGAAGGATCAAAATGACCTAGTCAAAATGAGCCGTATCCCTCTGGATATAAAATGAATTCATTAGAAAGCATGGAAGTAACTATCCATAAGGCATTGGCAAATATGAATCCGGGAAAGTCGAATTACTTATCTGAACCAGATTCTCTTTCGGATCAGTATATGAATTGGGATATATTAGATATTAGCAGATACCTTCATCTCGTCATTAGAGAGATTAATTATGTAAACAAAGGACAGGAAGTAGTAAAAGGTGGATGGCTCCAATTTCTTGAAAGAGCTATGGGATTCTCTTTGGGAAATTAGGAACTTGAGATACTTGATAAATTTAGAGAATGTGAGCAGAATTCTGCTCACATTCCATGAATTTATTATCCACTATGCTTCTCCGCAGGTAGAACCCTGTCCGTTGCAGTTTTCTTGGGTAGCAGTCGCCTGTTCTGCAGGGGTACATCCTGAAGTGAACGTCGTCACTCCATCTGCACAAGTACAATTACATGTACTTCCCCCTCTAAAAAGAACTAGTTTTTCAGCGTCCAACTGCTTTTCTTGAGTAAGTGTTAGTTTTCCAAACTTTTTTGAATTCTCCATTTTGTAAAAAGGTTATAATTTCTGAAATTAACTGGTTTTCAGTAAGACCAAATGTTCACTTAAAATATAAAATAGACATCATTTCAAAGAAATGTAAACTGGGTCCATTATTTCTGGACTCGGTAACTTTCCTCCCAATAATTCTAATTCACCGTTTTTTAATGGACAAGGAACCTTATTTTACTATCTGAATCAAACTGTAAGACCATTCATTATGTTCCGGTTTAAAGAATTTAAGAATGGGCTTTATACGCCAATCAGTGGAGCTTTGCAATTCCTACAACAGGGTTTGAATCAAGAGAGATCGATCTCCCATTAGCGTAGGGTTCACCCTTCTTCAAATAAGTTAGCGTGAGTGAATCCGGAATAATTAATCCATAAAGTTCATTTTGATTTGATATACCCTGTGGAACTAAATGACCAATATCCAGTATATCGTCCACAAATCCATTGTCTCCAAATTCCGTATAGTTACTGATCTTGGTTTCAGAGTTACTCTTGTTGTGATATGCTGCATAAATTTGTTGATTATGTGAAAAGGAAAAAAAGATATTGTCAGTAGATTCGAAAATATTCTGAATTCTCAGCAAATCTGTCATTAGGTCCCTTGCATCTTGCTTGCCTCGTAATTCAAAATTGATGGACATGTCCCCAGCATTGAAAACATAGTGTGGAACAAGTGTGTCGGGTGACAAGATGAAAAGTGTGTCGTTCCAGATTTCTTTAAAGTAATTACGATTGTCATGTTTGTAGAATTCAGCTTCTTTTCCATAAAAATTAAAAAGTTTACCTTCTCTTTCATAGAAGTTAACATTGGGAACTACTTTAACTTCGTTGCCTTCAGCATCAAATAAAAATAGAAATTCAGGACTATCACCTAAGACATTTGGCATATAGGAAGCATATATTCCTGTGTTAATCATAGTAAAGGTGAGTCCCAGGAAATCAAATGGAGAAGTGATTGTTCTATTAAGTGATCCATCCAGATTATACTCTAAGATATCTTTACCTCTCACTGCATAAATAATTCTACGCTCGGCGTCAAAGGGCTGATGTGTTGTAGCTGTATATTCTCCGGGGCCTTTTCCATAAGCACCAACTTCACGAACAAAGTCTCCGCTTATCCTATCGAAAAGGAAAATCTGGCGGAAGCTCACTACCACTATGAAATCTTTATCGATTGCGATACGCGCATAGTTATCAATAAAGCACTTTTCATTTGTTTCCAAGGGGATGTATTCTATGTTACTCGCCACTTCAGAAAGCAACAACTTTTCCTTTTTATCAAAAGCTTCTTTTACGTTGATTGTTTCAAGATCCAGACTGGAATTTTCCTCTGCATGTTGACTGCACGAGAAATTGATCAATAGAAAAAAAAGAGTGGTTAAGGTATTTAACAAATACGCAGCCCTTAGAATTGGATTCATAACGGTATTTTAATAATGACGTAACACAATGTATAGCCTAAAGTAATCTATAATTCTGAGATAAAAGCTAATAGATGAATTGAAAATGTATATAAGAAGGAGTAAACCCTCTTCCTATTTACCTCCACAAAGGCTTCCGCCTATGCTGAAGCTACCGTGAGTAAAGTTGGCTGACAGACGAAGGAAAGATTGATGTTCAAATCTACTACAAGCGGACGCTTGCGCTAGATGATAGGTTGACTTGTTTAGGTTTATTGAGTTAATTGGTTAACAGGAAATTCAGTTATTGCACGGTAGTAACTTCTGCGCGGATTTCGCAGGAGATAGGAATCAGAAAGGAGAAGACATATTCCGAAAGGTCAAAATGAACTTTTGGTTAGAACTTGGAAATGACCGGAGTCTGTATATAATGGGTAATTTTGATTAACTTCGTTTAAACTTCCATCTAAATTATGAAGAATGCAATCATGTTCACCCTATGCCTATTGATCTTTGTTCAGTGTAAAGAAGAGGCAAAGGAGTTTCCGGTTCTAGATCTTGACGGGAGTCATCCAACCAAAACACTGGCGATCAGTGACCTGGTAACAAATCTCAGGGCGGTGCGACTGGAGACCACAGAAGAATCATTGTTGCCGGCATTTTTCAACTACCTGGCAGGTGAAAAGTATATCATCACCTATTCAAGGGATAATATTATGCAATTCACATCGCAGGGAAAGTTTATTAGGATTCTTTCGAAAAAAGGGAACGGTCCGGGAGAATTCAATAACGTGGCTTCACTGGTTATGGACAATTCAGAGGAAAAGCTTTACCTCTCCCACATGGGTAGCAATGAATTACTCGTGTTTGATTTGGCGAGCGGCTACCCAAAAGATGAGATATCAATCCCTGATAAGGCTGCCAGGATGGTCTTTGTAAATGACGAGGAAATACTGGCTTTTGGTTATCCGTTTGGTGATTACAAAAGGTTCAGTGTGAATGTCAATACAACGGAAATCAAAGATTCTATCAAGTTTGAGGAAGCAGAAGAGAAACCAATGGGAAATCGAATCACCTGGATCTCTAAAGCAAGTGATCAGGTGTACTCACTTTTTCCTGAATCAGACACTTTATATCGCTATGCAGACAATGAATTCGTCCCTGAATTGTATTTACTATTCAGTAATCAGGTAGATCCCAACAAGACATCAACAGGAAGAAGTTTACAGTTCCCAATGAATGGTACCAATCATATGTTACTTGGAACGCATGATGTATCCATGGAAATGTCAAATGGCTTTGTTAGAATGAAGAATTCAGGTGAAAACCCCAGGATTTTCTATTTTGATAAAGTGAAGCAGAAATTATTTGAGGTTTCTATACTGGAAGATGATCTCATGAAAAAGGATATGGAGTATCTTTTTGATTTACGCCAGCAAGGGGACCATATCAGTATTAAATACACCGCCCTGGATATCATTGAGCACCTGGAGGCCAATCCAGCGCTGGAGTCCTATGTTTCAGATCTCTTTGATGGGTACGAGTTTAACGAGGATGACAATCCTGTGTTGGTTATGGGGAAGGTTTTTTAGTTAGGTGAATCATCTATCACGAGGACGCTTGCACCGGTGGGGTGCTAGATGGGGTTAATAGGTTATTAGGTTAATAGGTCAATAGGCTATTAGGTTGGTCCACCTTCCCTATCTACCTACGCAAATCAACTTCGTCATCTACCTACACTAAAGTTTCCACCTACGTTAAACTTGGGTGGACAAGGCGGCGGACGCAGTAGGTTATTGAGTTAGAATCAAGTTGTACCATATGTTTTGGCATTCCATCTGTATCGATTTTTGTCGTTTGATAAATTTCCCGGAGAGTGAGTAACAACAATATGAACAATGTCGATTTCAGAAAACATTCATGAGAGTTTTGTTAATAAGCCTTTTCCAGCAATAGTGTTTGATAGTACTCCTTATACCACTTAACAAATCTTGGGATTCCAACTCCAATATCTATCTTTGGTTGATAATCATAAACAGTTTTCAATTTTTCATTATTACATAAGGTATTGTATACATCACCTTTTTGGTTCTCAATTTTATTTATGGTGGTTTTCATTCCCAATTCCCGTTCTAAACTGATAATAATGTCTTGAATTTCAATATTTTCTCCAAAGCCTATATTTACAATATCGTAATTGGGATTAGTTTGGAAAGAAATCTTTTCTATAATTGAATTAATTCCATCAACAATATCCTGAACATAGGTAAAATCCCTTGTTAAGTTTCCAAAATTGAATAGGTCAATAGGCTCTTTACTAATTATTTTCTTTGTAAATATAGACATGCCCATATCGGGCCTACACCATGGACCATAGACAGTAAAAAATCTTAATCCAATACAATCTAGATCATAGTTATGGAAATATGAATACGCCATACTTTCATTGGCTTTTTTTGAAGCTGCGTATAAGGAAAGTGGACAATTCGTGTCATCATCTTCGCGAGAGGGATTTCCTGGATTTTCTCCATAAACAGATGAGGATGAGGCAAATAAAAGATGTTTAACATTATTTTTTGCACAAGCTTCAAGAATATTTCCAAACGCGTTAATATTATTTCCAATATAGTCTTTAGGGTTTATTAATGAATTTCGAACACCTCCTAGCCCAGCCAAATGAATTACGTAATCAAATTTGTATTCATTAAATATGCTAAAAATCTTATCATCTCTTAAATCTGTTTCAATAAAACATATCCCTTTCTCTGAATACCTCTTGTTATCCTTTGAATTACTATTCATGTCAACTCCAAGATTAATTAAGCGCGATATCTTAAGGTTTATGTCATAATTCGGTGCAAGATTATCTATTCCAATAACCTCAAAGTTTTCAGCACATAATTTAAGAGATAAGTGCATTCCAATAAAACCAGCACAACCTGTTATTAATATTTTCATATGTATAATAATTGATTTTCTATATTTAACAGAGGAAGCGATCTGGCTGCCAAAATGAAAATTAATAATCTTCCACCAAGAAGTGGAAGATTATTTTACCGCAATTCATTAATTAAACTGTACAGGAAAAACCGCCGCTACCACAGTATTGTTGTCCCCCTGCCGCTTGAGCTTCAATGGTACAGTCTTCTAAATCCCATACAACACCTGTTCCGGCGCGGTAAGACCAGAATTTACTCGTAGCTCGCACTTTGAATAATACTATGTCAAATTTATTTCTCTTTGGTCCACTATTTCTGGACTATCTTTAAATTAGAAAAATTCTTAGTGGCTTTCTTTTAAGAAGTATGAAAAAGCGTTAATAATTTAGCCAATACTAAAGATTCCGCGAATTGCATTTCATTGATAAAAGGGTTGAATTCTAGCAATTTGATAGATTCTAGTCACGAATATTGGAAACCTTAAGTATGATTGAAATTGGGATTATTAAATAAATTAAATGATAAAGCTATTATTTTGACCTATTTATATTTCTCGACTCGCAAGCTGACACTTATACATAATTTTTTATGGTAAAAAATGACAGATAAAATGGTTGCACTAGTAATAAAAAGTAATTATCTCCCATATTCAGAAGTATTCATATACGAAGAAATGAGAAGATTTAAGCAGTTCGATATCCACTGGCTGATCAGTGTTTATAATGATACCAGGTATTTTCCTGAACCTAAAAATTTCACTGTACATCCATGGTCATATGAGCATGGCTCGAAATCAGATTTATTGGAAATCTTAAAAAAGATTTCTCCGGACATAATTTACTTTCAATTCGGATTTGACGCTCACTTTTTTTTCGAGAAAGTTGACAGGAAGATGAATGTACCTGTAGTCGTTTCACTCCGAGGTGCAGATGTATCTGTTTTTGTAAAAATATCGGAATATGATTATGGAGCTTTATCAGAATATGTAGACTTGTTCCTAGTAAGATCAAATGAAATGGCCATTCGTGTTAAAACGCTCGGTGTGCCAGAAGAAAAGATCATTGTACATTATACAGGAATAGATATTACCAAGTTTAATTTTACTGATGTATCTAATAACCCATTAAATAAGTGCATTTGTATTTCCAGGTTGGTAGGAAAAAAAGGTATTGATGACATTGTTAAGGCGATAGGTCTTGTTAAAAAAGAATTGGATCCAGGTTTTATGCTTGATATTTATGGTACTGGACCCCTTCGTCATCAATTAATTGAATTGATTCAAGAACTTAATGTTGGAGACTTTATAAGATTAAATAAATCAATCAGTCATGAGGAATTATCTATTAAGTTAAAGGCCTATAGTTTCATGATCCAAGCTTCAAAAACTGATGAAAGGGGTGATATGGAAGGGATCCCTAACTCACTCAAAGAAGCTATGGCTATAGGCCTAAGAATTATCACAACTGATCATGCAGGTATTCCAGAGTTGTTAAAGAAACCTGAATGGGCTTGGATAGTCCCTGAGGGTGATATTGAGTCACTATCAAAAGCAATTTTAGCATTTTCGACAAGTCAAAACTATAGCATATCTGATTTCAAAGAACGAAGATCCTTTATCGAATCAGATTTCAACATTGACAAACAGGTTGAAGATCTTGAAACAATGTTTAACCAGCTGACAACACAATATGAGCATCATAGGAAGTAAATATTACTCTTGTTAAATAAACTAGCTTACCTGATTTCCAGGAATTCGAAAGTTCAAAATGACACTTTGAACTTCACTTAAAGGATATCTTTTGCTTAATAAATATCCCGTAGGCAAATAACCGTTTTTAAAGAATTTCTTATAAACACTTCGAAATATTTTGAAAAGTAAGGAAAATATTTTTTTTGATTACCTAAAGAAATTATATTACATAAGACTGAAATTATCATACAACCCAATAATATCCCTTATGTCCGAAGATGAGTGTCCTTGGTTGTCACAAATTTCACGGCTACTGATTGAGAAAAGTTTACTGATTGATGACCTTGGCCTTTTAAATGGAAAAATCGGGATCAGTATTTATTTTTTCCAATTGTACCGGAAGACAGCTAATAACCAATACAAGCAAGTAGCAGAAAAGCTGGTTGAAGATGTTTATGATCGTATTGCAAGTAGTAACCGGATAATTGACTTTGAAAATGGATTAGCTGGAATAGCCTGGGGAATTGAGTATCTGGTGCAGTTCGGCTTTATCGAAGCTGATACTGATGAGGCATTAAGTGATTTAGATGATAAGATTTTTCAGTATTTGATTGATCATCAAAGTCTATCCTTAGGACTCCGAAATGGAATACTTGGGTATGGGTTTTATTGTATCTCTCGTTTGAAGGGAGAAAAAGTGAATCAGTTTACAAGCAGAAAATACTTGCTTCTGCGTTTGTTAATGCATCTAGTTGATCAATTATATAAAATAGTTGAAGAAAAAACTGAAGCCCTTCGAGAACCCATCACATTTAGTATTACTTGGGATTTGCCCTGGTTGCTCTATTTCTTATCCGAACTCCACAGGTTAAACATTTATAATAAAAAGGTTCAAATTATTTTGAGTCAACTAGAGCTCATCGTAAAATCGACCTATCCAATTAAGGATACTCATAAGTTATTTTTGCTCTTAAGCATTGAAAGATTGATACAACAGACAAGTGCAAAAAATTGGGGACAGCATTTAAAGGTCCTTCAGCTGAGCATTAATTGTGATAAAATCCCTTATGAGTTTTCAGATAAAAATGTTACGCCAATTCACGGATATGCCGGATTTGGTTCATTGTTGAAGTTGCTTTCAGTTAACAATCATGGTCATGGAAAATTGTCATCAATACTTTTTAATAAAATCAATAACTCTACGTTATGGCAAGAAATCAAAGAAAAAAAGGATTTCAGTTCAAAGGATTTGGGGATACTACAAGGTTTATCAGGCATTGCATATTCCACTTTAATTCTCTCAAAAACAGGTTAAATATAATACGCTTTAAAAGTCTTTATCATATAATTCTTTAACAAATGAAAAAAGAAGACAATGTCATTGCTGTTATCAAAAAAGCAGTTAGACACTACGATATAAAAGTTTCCGAGGAAACCATTCAAGAAAGCTTACAATCACATCCAAATTATCCATCTCTAAAAAGTGTCTGTGACTCTTTGAAAGAATGGAAAATCGATAATTATGCCATGCACTTAACCAGAGAGGAACTGAAAGAAGCCGATGTCCCCTTTATAGCACATTTAAAAGAAGGTAACATTGTCTTTGTACCAAGCCTAAATGGTAATTCTAAGGTAGACTACTTTGAAACATTCCTCCATAAAAAAACCATCGATGAGGATGAGTTTTTTAAAAAACATTCAGGTGCCACCATTTTACTAGATCCTGGTAAAGAAGCCGGTGAGAAAGCTTATAAAGAAAAAAGGCAAAACCGATTGCTGCATAAAGCCATTCCTTATATTGGCTTGACTGCCATACTAAGTTATCTGGTATATCTAGCAGTGCTTCCTGGGGTGTCTAACTATGACTTATCACTATCGTTTATTGGGATGATCTCGGCCAAAATAGTTGGTCTAATTTTTTCCATTTTAATTGTTTTGAAGACCCTTAAAATTGAAAGTAGTCTTGCAGATGTTATATGTGGTTTTCAAAAAAAAACAGATTGTAATTCATTGCTTAATAGTGATGCGGCTAAAGTGTTTAGCTGGCTCCAATGGGGTGATATTGGTTTAATCTATTTTGTATCAGGGCTACTTTCATTTGTAAGTGTTTCTCCAGGGGATTATGGGTTTTTAGCTGCCCTCTCATTTGCCTCATTGGGATTCGTTTTATATTCAATCTATTATCAATGGATAGTAGCGAAGACTTGGTGTCTCTTATGTTGTGGAGTTCTTATTGCTCTTATAGCTGAAGCTTTCATGGCTGCCACTTTCTTCTTGCCAATCAATTTATCAATGAATGGAGTTTTAAACTACTTAGTTATATTACTATTTACTGGGTTCATCGTTCTTTTATTCAAGACCTATTATTTAAACTTAGAATTACTGAATAAGGAAAAAACATCATTGTTAAGATTCAAGAGAGATCCTATGACATTCTCAAGTATCTTACAATCTACTGAAAGAAAAGAGATCCCTGTTCCCAAGGAAGTATTTACCATAGGAAGTAAAGAAAGTTCAATGGTAGTAACAGCCTTTTTAAGCCTACACTGTAACCCTTGCCAAAGAGCATTTAACCAATTAAAACCATTGTTTGAAGGTAAAAATGTTACTGTGAATTTGGTATTTTCTTTTGCTGAAGCAGATATGAATCTTGCAAATACATTGTATAATCTCTTAACAGCAAAGGACTATAACGCAGCTGTAGATATGTTAGACAGGTGGTATAATTCAAATAAGAAGGATAAAATGGATCTCTCAAACCAGTTTGATCAAAATGGATCCGAAAATTCGTTTATATCTATCCAAAAAACACATAAAGAATTATTCCATTCAATGGAAATAAAGGGGACCCCAACTATATTCATAAATGGCCACAAGTTTCCAAAAATGTATGAATATAAAGATCTTTTGTATTTCAGCAATGAGAGTAAACTAAACTAATTCATGGCCATTTCAAGATACCTGGATCGACTCAAACGCATGGATGATTTAATCAGAAGAAGAGCGACTGGGTCTTCCGACGAATTTGCAAATAAATTGGGAATCTCGAGAAGCTCACTCATGGAATATATTAAATTATTAAAAGAATTGAATGCCCCAATCTCCTTTGATCACTATAATAATACTTACTACTATCTAATCAACTGTAAGCTTAAAATAGGTTATGAAAGTAAACTAATTGAAGATTCATCTTTGGTTGAATTAAACAAAAGAAATCTTAAAAGTTTTTGTGAGGTTGTTATCCAGAAATAATGTAGATAAAAATTCTTCATTCGTTACCCAAAATCTTGATTTGATGACCTTTAGCTCTAAATTGAAATAATTAATATTTCTCCTATTATTTATAAACCAAAATTTTTAGTTGAAATTTCCTCATTATAAGCAACTTGATCAGATGGACTGTGGGCCAACGTGTCTACGGATTATTGCCAAATATTATGGAAAGACATATAGTCTTCCATTATTACGTGAAAGGAGCTATATAACCAGAAACGGCGTATCACTTTTGGGAATTAGTGAAGCTGCGGAAAGTATTGGTCTTCATACCCAGGGGGTCAAATTGTCCTGGGACCAACTTCGCTCAGAAGCTGCTCTTCCATGCATAGTCCATTGGAAAAAGAAACACTTTGTTGTAGTTTATAAAATCAAGAAAAGGAAAACCAGCTTTTTATTTAACAAGGGAAGAGCAGATGAAACAGTTTATGTTTCGGACCCAGCCCATGGTCTACTATCTTATACAAAAGAGGAGTTTCTAAATTGTTGGATTTCAGGAAGGGAAGAAGGGGATGAATATGGTATTTCTTTACTACTGGAACCCACACCAGAATTTTACAAGGAAGAACAGGATCACAAAAATCAACTCAGTTTCAATTTTTTATTGGGTTATCTGAGACCTTATAGAAGGTTTCTAATGTTACTAATGCTCGCCACCATAAACGGTACACTGCTCAGTCTCGCTTTTCCATTTCTAACTCAAGCCATCGTTGATATTGGAATAGGAAATAGTGATTTGAACTTTATTTTAATGGTATTGGTAGCTCAATTGGTTCTAACACTTGGTCAGGCAGCCAATAATCTTATTAGAAGCTGGGTAATGCTTCATGTTACTACACGGGTTAGTATCTCCCTGATCGCAGGATTTTTGACTAAACTAATGCGGTTGCATGTATCGTTTTTTGATTCCAAAAATGTGGGTGATATTATGCAACGCATTAGCGACCATAGTCGGATACAATCGTTTCTAACTGGTTCATTAATAAATATCGTTTTTTCAATATTCACCTTGGTGATGTACAGTTTTATTATGGCCAGTTATCACCTTGGCATACTAGGTATTTTTTACGTCGGTAGTACCATATATGTCATGTGGATCTTAATCTTTCTCAGAAAAAGGCGTGAATTGGATTACAAGCGCTTTCAGCAATCTTCGGCCAATCAGAATAACCTGGTACAATTGGTCAATGGAATGCAAGAAATAAAGCTAAATAATTGTGAAAAGCAGAAGCGATGGGAGTGGGAGAGAATCCAGGCCAGATTATTTAAGGTAAGTGTAAAGGGGTTGACCCTGAACCAAAATCAGGAAATAGGTTCCACGTTCATAGATCAGGCTAAGAATCTCACCATTTCATTCCTAACTGCACAAGCAGTTGTTCATGGGGAGATGACTTTAGGTATGATGATGGCCATGCAATACATAATTGGTCAACTAAATGCTCCCATACTGCAATTCATCGGCTTCACGCAACAAGCCCAGGACGCTAAGATAAGTTTAGAGAGGCTAGGCGAAATACACAATAAGGAGGATGAAGAACGATTTGATGATGGGAGAATCCGTGATGTTCCAGCTGGGCAGGGATTATCTATCAGAAACCTAGAATATCAGTATGAGGGGCCTCATTCAGAAAAGGTACTTAAAGATATAAATTTTGATCTCCTACCTAACAAAGTGACGGCCGTTGTAGGAATGAGCGGTAGTGGAAAAACCACATTGATAAAACTATTACTTGGATTCTATGAATACAAAGTTGGAAAGATTGAACTCGGCAGTCAACCACTTGATAAATACAGTCCCAGTGAATGGCGACGTAAATGTGGTGTAGTTATGCAGGAAGGTTATATCTTTTCAGACACAATTGCCCGGAATATTGCTGTTGTGGACGAAATACCTGATGAAGATAAACTACACAGGGCACTTGAAGTTGCCCAAATCAAAGAATTTGTGGATTCTCTACCTATGGGAAAAAACACAAAAATTGGGAATACCGGCCATGGATTAAGTAGTGGTCAAAAGCAAAGAATTCTAATAGCCCGCGCTGTCTATAAAGATCCAGAGTACATCTTCTTTGATGAGGCCACGAATTCCCTGGATGCTAAAAATGAAAAGGCAATTATGGACAACATGAAAATATTTTTTAAAAACCGAACTGTTCTAATTGTAGCTCATAGATTAAGTACAGTTAAAAATGCTGATCAAATCATTGTATTAAAACAGGGTAAAATATCTGAAAAAGGTACTCATGCTGAGCTTGTTAGCTCACAAGGTGGATATTTTGAGCTTGTAAAAGATCAGTTAGAGCTAGGTGCCTAATTATTAGATGTATATTACTGTCAAAAGTATAGCCTTATGCCGGTAGACTCAAATTTAGAAACATACAGTGAGGAAGTGCAAGACATTATGGGTCATGTCCCTAACTGGATTGTCAGATGGGGTATAATTATCTTTTTCATTTTCATTTTAGCAGGTATTATTGGTAGTTACTATTTCAAACACTCAGTAGTCATTTCAGCTCCGTTTGTTTTAACAACCATAAATCCTCCTGCACCAATCGTATGCAAAAGCAGTGGTAGAATCTCAAAATGGTATGTATCAAATGAAGAAAGCATTCCGTCGGGTTCAGTTATTGCTATTCTAGAAAATTCTGCTAGATATGAGGATTGATGGTACCCCAAAAAACAGGACAGTGGGTTTAGTTCAGAAATGACAACTAAATTTACTGATAATGACACGAAAAAAGTACACATCAAAATTCAAGACCAAGGTAGTTTTAGAAGCTATAAAAGAGCAGTATAGTGTAGCTGAATTGGCTCAGCGTTACGAACTCGCACCTCAGCAGATTAACCTTTGGAAAAGGGAGTTTTTAGCTAATGCTGATGCTGTTTTTGATAAGAAAGGCAAAAGCAAGAAATCTTCTGTTGATGAAGAGAAGGACCAGTTACTTAAGGCTATTGGCCAGCTAAAGGTGGAAAATGATTTTTTAAAAGACGCCTTGCGGTAAAACCACTGACTGAACGGAGATCAATGATAAGCAAGGGTCAATTGAGTATGGTCAGGCAATGCAATTTGTTGTCCATACACCGTTCCGGGATTTATTATAAGCCTAAAGGAGAATCTGAGTTGAACTTAAAGCTAATGAGGATGATGGATGAGCATTATTTACATCATCCATTCAAGGGAGCTGGCAGGATGCATACCTGGCTAACCAAAGACAAGGGTCTTCCTGTAAGCAGGAATCGAATTGAGCGGCTCTACTATCGAACAATGGGGTTAAGAGCTATCATGCCTGGTAAACATACCTCAAGGCGTCATAAAGCTCATAAGACATATCCTTACCTGCTAAGGAACCTAACCATTGAAAGACCAAACCAGGTCTGGGCCATGGACATCACTTACATCCCTATGAAGAAGGGATATATGTATCTGGTGGCTATTATTGATCTTTATAGCAGATATGTGATCAACTGGTCTGTATCAAACTCAATGGATGCTGATTGGTGCCAGAGGTGTTTGGAAGAAGCTATTGAGACTCATGGTAAACCTGAGATACTCAACACAGATCAAGGCTCACAGTTTACATCTGAATCATTTGCCAACTACGTGATTAATCAAGGAATAAAGCTGAGCATGGATGGCAAAGGAAGGGCAATAGACAATGCCTTTATCGAAAGACTCTGGAGAAGTGTGAAGTATGAAAAGCTATACCTCTATCCACCAAAGGATGGTACGGATCTGTACTTGCTACTGGCCGAGTATTTCAATTATTACAACATGGAAAGAAGGCACTCAGGCATAGATGACCAGATACCACAACAGCTCTACTTTCGTCTTAAAACAAAAGCAGCTTAATGAAGAAAACACTTACTATTGTAGAACTTAATAACGGACTAAACCTGTCCTAATAATTGGGGGATCATCAGATATACAGCATATAAATGAGTATCTCCAGGAGATAAACGGCAACTGGAATGAGGTTGTTATGATGCAAGAATTTAACCATAAACTCTCATTAGGTGAGACACAAACAACTTATGGAAGCTTCCAAAAAGCCTGTAAGAATCTACGAGATTACCTGACTCACGATTTGGTAGGAAAAAAGATTTCACTTCTTGAACAAAGAATTGCGATGGAGGAAAAGCAATTCGAACTTTTATCGTTGGAAAGGAGCATTAAAAATGAGGAATTTGCAGTTGTTGAAAACAGTTTCAAAATAGATTCAAATGCATATGTTAAAAGAGAATCAGGCATTATCAGAATTGAATATGAACAAGCCTATATTACTTATCTTAGTAAAAAATCATCAAAAGTAGCGTTTGAATCTACTATAAAAGGTGCAGAAATATCCATGCTGCAACTTAAGGAAAGTCTGATCGAACTAAGGCTCAGACGGGAGAATGAGTTGTCATCCCTATACAATACACTGGAGATGGAGAAAATAGCATTACAAAGTCAGATTGATAACTGGTTTGAAAACTATGTATTGACGTCGCCAATTGAGGGAAGAATTACCTTAACTGAATTCTGGAGCGAAAACCAAGTGGTAAAAACCGGAGAAAGGCTTGCCACAGTTGTACCAGAAGAAGAATCAATTATTGTTGCAAGGGCTTTCATTCCAGCTTCTGGTCTTGGAAAAGTGAGTGAGGGTCAAAATGTTAAAGTAAAACTGGCCGGATTTCCATATATGGAGTATGGGATATTAAAAGGCAAGATACACTCAGTATCTCTTGTTCCGGAAGAACAAGGTTACATAGCCGAAATCAATTTGTCTGAAGGAATGAAATCAACCTATAGCGAAACTTTAAAGTTCGTTCAGGAAATGGATGGAACGGCAGACATTATTACTGAAGAAACAAGATTAATATATAGGATATTTAATCCGTTAAGATCACTATTAAATAATTAAGATGGCTAAGAAAAAGATTAATAACTTAACTGACTTGTCTGATGTGACTTTTCTCACTCTCATAAGGTTAGATTCCATAGATCGACTAGAAAATACTCTTGTTGTGATTGATTTTATCTTAACATATTTTAAAACAAATATTATCATTTTGGAGGCAAGTAATTACCATAATAAAGTATTATCAAGGTTATTACCCAGAAAGGTCCAATACTATTTTTATGAGGATTATGATCCTATCTTTCATCGTACACACTATTTGAATGAAATAGTAGAAAAGGCAACTACTCCGATTATCTCTTTATGGGATTCTGATGTATTAGTAGATAAAAAGCAAATTGAGGATTCAGTCTCATTAATAAGAAGTGGATCTGCAGATTTTGTTCTTCCATATGATGAATACTTCCTGGATACATCAGCACTTATCAGGGAACAATATATGAAACACAAAAATTTTCAGAATTTAAAGGATAATAGAAACAAAATGAAGCCATTATATGCTAGTGATCCTGTCGGAGGTGCTGTATTCTCATTAAAGGAAAATTATGTTGCTGCTGGAATGGAGAACGAAAGTTTTTATGGTTGGGGAAATCATGACGGTGAAAGAATCAATAGATGGGAAATATTGGGTTTCAAAGTCCAGAGGGTGGATGGTCCCATGTATCATCTTACTCATTCCAGGAGTATTAACAGCAAATACCATACGAGCAGGCAGTCTGAGTTAAAGAGGGTAGAGCTTGAACGTCTAGCAATGATGTCCAAGGAGGAGATGGAAAGAGAAATTAGTCAGTGGAAGCGTCTCTAACACATGAGTCCTGGGTAAAAGAATTCTATGAATATAGAATTCTTTTGCATGAATGCGACATACTTGACAAACACTGTTATTTCAGAAGTGTTCAGATTGGATTATAAACTAATTTTTCAAAAAAAATCAAAATTTAATCAAGGTTCAGAAATACTGGACTCATCCAATTTAATTTTCAAATGATTTCACTTTAGTACACTGAGGTAATCTCCGGGGAATCCGAAAACCGAAAAGAGTAGGTATCAATTTAATAGTATGAAAATGAAAAAGATTGGAAAACTTGAATTATCCAATGATAAAAGCTTATCTAAGGATCAACTAATCAAATTCAGAGGTGGCTCAATCCATGATAATTGTGAGGATTGCTATGAATATTGTGTGGCGTCTTGCAATGATGAACCGTACTGTGTCCGCGATTGCATGGAAAACCTCTGTTGGGAAACTGCAGGAGGACCATGTCCTCCAGGCTCCTAATTAAACAAATTAGGTTATATATACTTTTGTAAAAAAATAGTGACATACTATTCAAAAGTCTGGGGTTTTATCCAGACTTTTTTTGTTTATATCATACACAATCAGGTTTTTAACAAGATCCAGGTAGCTGAGCTGATTTTGCTCAGCATCAGCTACCAACTGGTCAAAATTAGCCGATAATGCAGAGAGTCTTAGTTTTGTACAGTAGGACTTGATCTGTTCTGTTTTTGTCATGGTGTATTGTATTTAGCTATTAAAAATATTTTCATAATCGTCCAGGTTAGTCTGTTCAGGGGTTTCAGACGCTTTTTCCAGGCTTTTTTCATCCAGTAGCTTGATGGGTTGGTTTGCGGGTCCTGGTGTGCCCTGCTCCAGAAAAAAGACATTATAGACCTGTTCAAAGTCAACAGCATTAAAGACCTGGTTTTTCAGGCAAAATGCGAGGGACCTATCTGCCACTTCAACAATATTCTCACTCCTGACAGCCCTCAAAATAGCCTGGACCTGATCCCTGATATACCTGGGATAAGCTTCCCGCACCTGGTTTAGGTATGCCAAAGCATTCATTTTATCAGTGAAGTGCCCTGAGGTGTCCTGTATCAGTTGCTCAATAGACAGGGAGTGGTCCCTTTTGTGATTGTTGTTGATGACTTTGTTCCCGGTGCCTTCCGGTATTTTATGCATGCAGATATGTTCCCATGCCAGGCTGTAAACATGCAGATGATTATCTTGCTCTTTGAGGAAGACAAAAGTTCGGGACCCCTGGTAAACTTCTACAGATACAGAATAAAAGTTTCCTCTATAATTGACTGTCCTGTCCTTTCTGATCAGGTACTGTGTTTCCTTTTCTTTCTGGTGTTCCATTTACAGTGGCTTGTAGTTGTTTAGGTAAGGTTGCTCTGTACGGAAAGCTTCAATCGGGCTTATTTTGGTCACGTGATGCTCTAGATAGTTGGCTGTTCTGTTCAGCCAGGCCAAAGCTTCATCGTTGAGCGTTTCCAGATCGATGTAAGTGCTGTTGTACAAAAAATTCTTCTTTACGTACTGAATGACACTTTCCACCTTTCCCTTGCTCTCCGGATCTGCTTTCCTGCAGAAATGTAGCTTATACCCACGTGCCTTCACATAGTTGGAGAATCCGGAAGTAAGAAACAATTGGCCCAGGTTTTCATCTACCATCATGGTACGATCCTGATCAGGAGCCCCTTAGCGGACATCCATTACAGTTTCTGGCCTGATATCGTGCATAAGTTTGTGCATAACCTCCTGAAGTTTTTGATTTCCGATCTTCAATTCGGTCCATCGGCTGGCCCATCGGACAATATAGTTTGTCCTGCTCTTCATTATAGAATAAGTTTTGTGACTTGAAGGGATCTTCCTTCCATTTTTTTGATTGCTCTTTGTGAAAATAATTGTACTTCACATAGTTGTCAATATTTTGCTCTTCCAGGTAGTCATAATTTTCTTCACTACCGTATCCTGCATCTGCACAGATGGAATTTGGATAGGTGTTATATAAGTCTTTAAAGTGTTCTAAGTGTGGTTTTAAGGTAAGTGTGTCTGTAGGGTTTTTGGTGGATGCTGTAATTGAGGATGAACTGGTCTGAGGTGCTGATCTGCCAGTTGTAAGCAGGTTTTAATTGTCCGTTAAGCATATGGTCTTCCTTCATCCGCATGAAAGTTGCTCCATGGTCTGTCTTGGAGTAACTGTTTCTGGTCTCACCCATTATGGCTTCTTTTTCGGCATATTCGTCAAGTTTGGCTGGCCAGCTCTTTTTGGCGTAGTTGAGCTTTTGTTTGACCTTCTTACTCACTGGCTTACCTTCCAGGGCTTTGTCAATCTTCTCAATGGTATGGGTTACTTTCTCACGATCAATTTCCTTAAAATCTGGTTTAGACTCATCGGCTAATTCCTCTTCTGCCAGCTTTTGTGTGTAGTCCCATAGTTCATCCAACTGCTTTGCCATACGCTCTTTGCTGGTCTTGATGGCTCGGCCCCAAACAAAAGTGTATTTATTGGCACTAGACTCTATTTTGGTCCCCATCAGTATAAATGTTTTTGATGCTAACCAGCCCTTCTTCAACCAGTAACTCTACCACCTGACCGAATACCTGTCGTAGAGCATCTTTAAGCCGTTCACTCCTGAACCGTGTAATCGTATTATGATCGGGTCGGTTCATAGCTGACAACCACATGAAGTGAACATTTTCCTTCAGTGCTGCTTCCATCTTCCGGGAAGAATAGATATTGCTCAAATACCCATAAACAAGCACTTTGAGCAGCATCCTTGGGTGATACACTGATGTTCCGCCAGGCTTGTATTGCTTGAGTAATGGTTCAACATTGATACGGTCGATTACATCGTTGACCACCCGTACCGGGTGATTCTCCTCAATTAACTCCTCCAATGAGGGAGGAAGTAGCATTACTTGATTGGGGATGTAATCTTTAAAGACTAGATTTGAAGAAGATTGCACATGACTAATTTAAACATTAGTCACCAAAAGGCCGAGAACTTCATTGATCTCGGCCTGATTTTTTTATCGCTATCCAAAAAAAAGAGGATGCCCTTTTGAGACACCCTCAATTAATTTTTACTTGATCAATTAAATTTTAAGGCGCTGGCCGTCTTGTACATTTGTTATCAACACAATAATCGTGTGGGTCTGTGCAAGGACAGTCTGCATTACATTTATTTGTACCCATTCCAGTACAATCTGATCCACCTCTAAATTTTAACAATTCTTCTTGTCTCAAGGTCTTTTCAGAGCTTAATTTAAGCTTTCCTAGTTCTTTCATTTTTTAATAGTTACTTATTGCTTACTCTATTAAGTTTTCAGCTTCCCTATTCATATTCAATTTTTAAAAAAAAATGAAATTGAATACGCTAAATGTATGATATCAAAGTCCATTATTACTGGACTCAAATCTTTTTGATTTGTGATATTGTATCAATTGCTGATGTTAAATGTTTCATAATTAATATTTATTTTCACCGAATGAAGTTTAATTTAATTGCAGGTTATTTTCTGTTGACATGTTGTATTACAATGTCATCTTGTCGCATCGATAATAACAAGGACAAGGAGTCCATAGATAACAATTCTTTTTTTGTTGACGGAAAAATTAATGCTGATTCAGGGAGCGTAATTTTATATCCATTTTATGTTAAAGATTATTTTTCAAGTAACATAGATGAATTCCGTGCAGAGGTGATAGATGGTGAATTTTCTGTATCAGGGATTATTAATTACCCAATGGCATTCACCTTGGAATATGAAGACATATACATGTCTGAATTGTTTGTTTTAGAACCAGGTCATCAGACGATGATCATTGACATTGATGAAAACAGGAAGGTTCCTTTTGTGCAGAATTCAATAATGGCAGAATACCGAGAATCATATTTAAAGGCTTATGAGGATATAATTAAAATGACAGAATCATATTATCTCAAGTGGGATAGTATTATGAACGTATACGAAAGAAAAGTTCCTGATAGTATAAAGTACCGACTAGAGCAAGAGATTAAAACTATTTACAACAAAAGTGATAGTATATTGCTTAATTATTCAATAAAACATCCTGATTCATATCTTGTATTATGGAAATTAATTAACCTTTTCTCAATGGACGGGTATAATCATACTTTTAATTCAACATTTGAAAAATTATCACCTGTTTTAAAAGAGTCATATCCAGGATCAGTGTTGAAAAAACAGCTTGAAATTTCCAGTATTCTTGCAATTGGAAACCCCTTCCCTGAGGTGACTCTCTTAAACTTTAAATTTGATTCTGTAAAAAACATTATTCCTAAAGATCAGCAATATACTCTTATAGATTTCTGGTATAGTTCTTGCCGTCCTTGTATCGACCAATTCCCGGAATTCAGTACATTATATAAGAAATACAAAAACTCAGGATTTGAAATAGTCGGAATATCTAGTGATAAAGAAGAAGATAAAAGTAAATGGTTAAAAGCTATTGTAAAGTATGAGCTGGCTTGGAATCAATTTATAGATGTAGATGCAGTATGGTGCAAGAAAATGTCTATTAATAAATTTCCAACTAATTACTTGTTAGATTCAAATGGATTGATCGTTGCAAAAGATTTGAGACCAAGTGAATTGAAGGAATTCCTTGAGGATAAGATGTATTACAATTAGTGTGGAAGCAGCAGAAAATCGAATAGTTGTTGTGACAATGATTGAGTCCTAATGATTGGGGTATGATCAGATTATTGAGAATTGGAGAAATGATTACAACCAGAGTCATCCCTATAAATCGCTGGGCAAAATAAGCCCTAAGCAATAATTGGATGTGAATAGTGGAAAAGTTCAGCCACACAAACCAGCTGCTTGACTTTACCACAATTAACATCATGAATTTGGTAATAAAGTGTAAAAAATTGAATTTACACCTATCCTAAAAAAGGAAAGGCTTCAGAGAAGCGGCAGCGCATTCTGGCCGGCAGCCTGGAGAAACAGATCATTGCTATGTACGGGTTAGGAAACAGCCTGCGGGATATTCAAGATTATATTTCCGAGATGTACGATACGGAGACATCCACCCACATCCTCAGCGATATTACCGACCGGGTTGTACCAAAAGTAAAGCAGTGGTCCCTTAGAGTCGGTATACTCTATTGTATGGAATTGACTCGATGCACTTTAAAGTCCGGGAAGAGGGGCAAGTCAAGCACAAAGCACTTTATAACATCTAGGGCATCAATTAGGAAGGTCGTAATGAAATACTGTGTATCTATATCTCTGAGAGCGAAGGAGCTAACTTCTGGGTTACAGGTGCAAACTGGCTTGAATAACCGTGGAGTCCTACAGACACTTAATTGACTGTACCGACAACCTGACTGGCTTTAGGAGGCCATACTTTCCAAAAGCCGGTATCCAACTCTGTGTGATCCACCTAATCCGTAGCAGTCTCAAGTATGTGGGTAGTAAAGAGCCGAAGATCTTCATGAAGGATCTGAAGTTAGTCTACCAGGCTAATACCAAAGATAAGGCAAAAACAGCTCAGTTGGATCTGGAGGAAAATGGGGAAAGAAATATCCGGTAGTGATCCGCTCCTGGAATGATAATTGGGACCGATTAAGTACCTACTTTGAGTATAGTCGTCCTATAGACGGCTGATCTATACCACAAATTCTGTAGAAGGCTTCCACAGACAGGTGCGGAAGGTGACCAAGACCAAAGGCACTTTCACCTCCGATATGGCCTTGATGAAACTTGTGTCTCTGGTCACCAGGCGCATTGAGAAAAAATGGACATCACTCTTACAGAATTGGGGGTTGACTGTTCAGCAGCTGGCTATTAGATTTGAAGGACGGCTGGATTTAGAGGTAGCCACCAACCGTTCTAAGGAATGAAAAACTTCCTTCCGGGGGTGCCCCCGGAAGGAACCTAGACAGAGTTGAGGTAACACTCCCTTGCATGGCTACTCCATGTAAACAAGTTCCTTTTGAAGTCGATCGACCAAACCTTTAAGTTCCTCAATCGCTTTCAAATTCTTATTTCTGATAGCATCATTTATTGCTGAAATAATTCTGGCTTTTATGCGTTCCAATCTTTCTTCCTGGTTCGAAAACATTGAATCACGAGACCGTAGTTCTGCTTGTGCATCTGCATGTTTAGTATTTTCAATTTCATCAAGTTTGCGTTCAATTTCATCAACGTTTTCCTTTCTGAACCTGGAGATCTTATTAAACAAATCAGCTTCGTTTTTAACTTTTAATAGAGATTTTTGTTTATCATCAAAATCACTAATCAGTTGAATATCGCCTTTCTTGAATCCGGTTTCACCCTTCAGGATTTTGTTCTTTAATTCTGGGTTAGATTGACTAATGATCCCGAGGCCTTCGGCAAACTTGGCATCGCGTTTTATGGTGCTTTCTCCCACCTTAAACTCTTCTGATAACAGCTTTGAGGTTGTGGCACCACGATTGCCTTTGTTTTCTACGTTTGTATGTCCTCCGTGGGACTTCTTCAATAATAAATACTTCTTACCTCTGTAATAGCTCAATTGATCCGCAGTAAGATTTCTTCTTCCGATCTGGTGATTCACCATCCAGATCTGCACCTCTTCCATCGTGGTAAACTGAAGTACCTCCGTTGTAAATTCGATATTGTGCTTTTGGCAGATTTGCAGTCTATGATGCCCGTCTATGAGAATGAATCCGTCTTCACTTTGCCAAAGAGTCAAAGGGTCCTTGCATCCGTTTTTTAATAGACTTTGCTCCAGATAATGAAATTCTTCTGTGGAAAGTGGAGAAATAAAATTTCTAAGTTCATCCAGGATAATGATCTCCCCGGTTTCTTTAATATGTTGTTCTGTACCCATTCATCACTTTTTCAACCTCAAATCTAAGCAAAAGCCAGAATTGCCATTTGAAAATTTCACAATTTTGTGTCTGTGGGTACTCAGATGAGGGCTCTTGGGGAGAGGGGGGTAAGCCAGTAGGAAAATTACTTGACAGCTTTAATTAAGCGAATTTCTTTATTGCATAAATTTCCTTCCGAGCAGTTTCTATAAATAGAAAATTTAAATTTGAGTTCCTGTTGTAGTCCTAATTCAAATTGACCTGTGAATATCATTGAATAACTGCATGTCAATTCAGCGATTTCTTTACAATTTGTGGAAACAAATATTATTTTACTCCCTTCTCTATAGGCGATCGCATCGAAAGATATAATATTCCAAAGAAGCTTACTAAAGCACAAATTGCCATTAAAGCCATGGTTTGTGAAACAGCTGATATCAATAAATGATCCGTCTTCGGAAATCCATCGTCCCGATAAATGATCCTTGTGATTGATACCTTCTCTAAGGATAGGATTTTGTGATTTTTCCAATTAGCTAGACTTTAATTATCCCCCACCGCATATATAGTAATAGCGGAATCAGTTGCATAAAAATGTAAATTATTAAATTGATATGCAAGAAAACGGAATGATATTTAAGAAAGGTAATTTTGGCTCTATATAAACCAATTAAATTGGAGAATACTTTTGGTCCTTGTCAGAAAAGTTCGAGGGGGATTCAAATACCATTTCGTTATTTTCATGAACTTAATCTTGTAATTTTGCCAGGTGGTTGTAAATCTCCTAATCCCCACAATGGCAAAGAGGGGAAACACTATGAATAAGAAGGAGCTTCATATATTATATTTCATAGCGTAGCCTGTACTACATTCCAAAAGAAATATTCTCGTCTCTATATAAAGGATGGAAGTATTGTAAGGATTTTTTGAAAAGCACGCAAAAAGCACGCAAATAAATTAAATGAGGCAGCCACTTTTCTGTAACTGCCTCATTTACAGGGTGGAAGACCGGGTTCGAACCGGCGACCTCCTGAACCACAATCAGGCGCTCTAACCAACTGAGCTACAACCACCATTTTTAAAAGGAATGCAAAGTTATATCCAATGATGGATATAACAAATAGTGAAGCTGAAAATCAATTGGAATTACGATTTACTTCTTTCCCTCTCCAAGACTTTCCTGGGATTCTTAAAAGTTTTTGACTTTTTCTGGTTGAACCGCTTCGGTACTTTTATCTGTCAAACATCATTCGCTGCCCCAGTATTGAATCATGGATCTTTCCTTCATCGAATGCCAGGTGACCGGAGACGAATACCTTTTCTATACTTGATTTGAATTGGTGCCCCTCAAAAGGAGACCAACCACATTTTGACAGGACATTTTCTTTGGATACAGTCCAGGGCTTATTCAGATCCGCGATGACGATGTCGGCATGATACCCTTCTCTCAGGTATCCTCGTTCCGATACCTGAAAGCACTCGGCAGGGGCATGGCTCATTTTTTCGGCAATGCGCTCCAAAGAAATTTTCCCTTCATGATAAAAATCCAGCATGGCTACCATGGAATGCTGTACCAACGGACCTCCTGAAGGAGCTTTGGTATAAACATTTTCTTTTTCTCCTAGTGTATGCGGCGCATGATCTGTGGCAATCACATCAATGCGGTCATCCAGCAGGGCTTTCCAGATGGCATCCCGGTCTTTGCTTGTCTTCACGGCAGGGTTCCATTTGATAAAGGCCCCTTTTTCTTTATAGTCCTGGTCCGAAAACCACAAGTGGTGGATACAGGCCTCAGAGGTGATCCTCTTTTTTTTCAGTGGTTTATCGTTAGAGAAAAGTCCGGTTTCTTTTCCGGTGGAAATATGCAAAATATGCAGCCGCGTGTTGTGCTTTTTGGCCAGCCCAACCGCATACGATGATGACAGGTAGCAAGCCTCTTCGCTTCTGATGAGCGGGTGCATCTCAAATGGAACCGCGTCACCATATTTTTTTACGTAGGCTTCCTGATTGTTCCTCACAGTCATTTCATCTTCACAATGTGTGGCAATGAGCAGAGGAGCCTCACTAAATATGCGTTCCAATACTTTTTCATCATCCACCAGCATGTTGCCGGTCGAAGAGCCCATGAATATTTTTATTCCACAGACCGATCGAATATCCGTTTTGAGGAGTTCGTCCAGATTGTCGTTGGTGGTACCCATATAAAAAGAGTAGTTCGCCAGTGATTTCTGAGCCCCCAGTTGGTATTTGGCTGCCAACAAATCCTGGGTTACGGTTTGTGGTATTACATTCGGCATTTCCATGAAAGAGGTTATGCCTCCTGCAACGGCAGCTCGCGATTCGGTAAAGATATCCGCTTTGTGTGTGAGGCCAGGCTCACGGAAATGCACCTGGTCATCGATGGCTCCGGGCAGCACTACCTTTTCTTCCGCATTGATCTCCAGATGGTTTTCACTAACGGTGATTTGCTGATCAATCTTTTCAATTCTCCCGTTCTTTATAAAGATATCTTTTGCTTCAGAAACACCTTCATTGATGACTTTTCCCGCTTTGATTAAATAGCTTTGATTCACTTTCATGGAATTAGAATAATCTATATTACTTAAATCATATTCCGAGATGTAGGTTTTATTCTAAGAATTGAAAAAATCGACTTCTTTACGAAATAAAAAGTAATAATATTTAATGTTAACAAAATATATATCTGTATTTACCGAGAATGCCAATATAAAAAGGCATTGTTATTAATTATTTTGATTACCACTTCTCGGAAACTTAAAAAACAATTATTATTGTAACAGAAAGATGGATTAATTCTTTCTTTCCATAGCTGGTTGAAAAGATCTTGTTCGGGGTTAAGGAGCTATCCTGCCCCTACAAGATCACTTTTATTTTAATCAGGTCTGATCCTCTCCTCCCGATTTGCAATTTCCCAGGTAGTAAAGAAAATATAATCAGTGATCTTTTTTACTTTTTCAAAGTTGATTTTATCGACAGTATCTGTCGGTTGATGGTAGTCACCATGTGTTCCACTAAAGTAAAAGATAATAGGGATATTGTTTTGGGCAAAGCTGTAATGGTCTGAACGTTTATAATACTGGTTAGGATCGTTATAATCGTTGTATCTGTAATCCAATCTTAATTTTGTTGAATATTCTTCATTGACTGATTTTGCCAGATTATCCAGCTCAGTGGAAATACGGTCAGAGCCGATGATATAAATGTAGTTTGGATCTTCACTGTATTTCAGATCTTGCCTGCCAATCATATCAATATTCAAATTAGCAACAGTATTGCTGAGTGGAACTTCGGGGTTCGTCACATAATACCTACTTCCGAGTAATCCTTCTTCCTCACCTGAAAAAGCGATAAACATCACGCTTCTCTTCGGTCCATCACCATTTTCCTTGGCTTCGGCAAAAGCTTCGGCGATTTCAATAATTGCGCTGGTTCCCGATGCATTGTCATCAGCTCCATTGTATATGTTACCATCCTTCACCCCAAGGTGGTCATAGTGTGCAGATACAATGACTACTTCTTCTGGCTTTTCCGAGCCTGATACAAATCCCAGAACATTTTCAGAATCTATGGTCTCGATGAGCATATCCGCATTGAAGATTATTTTTTTGGTAAGGCCTCTGCCTTTTCTCAGGAGTGACTGGAATGATTGCTCAAAGATCCATTCAGCCAGGGCAGGATTGGCTATGATGGTCTTTGTGCCCATATCATCTACTGAGAATTCAATTTTCTCCCCGATCATGACCACACCAAATCTGTTGAGGGCGTATCGGTATTGATCTTCGTTTCTTACAACAATGAAATATCCGGCCGCTTCACTGTTTTCCAGCTCTACGAGTTTGCTACGCCACCCAGTCATCTCTTCTGCACTGAAAGCGATGAATTTGCCTTTCACGTCGAGACCTCGCAGGTCAAAGTCTTTGATGTCACCACAAAAAACGAGTTCGATGTATTCTTCACCCATGGTTTCCATCCTTGAGTAGTAAAGAAAATCGACCAGATTTTTCTTCATCTCATCTCCCTTTTTGAAGTAGGAAGTATTGTATCTACTGCGGTATAAGTGAAATTCCTGGAAAAAGCTGTCACCCTGATTGGTTTTTACAGGAGGTGTAAGCCCGGCTATCTGGAATTTATTGGCAATGTAATCAGCTGCCATTTTTTGTCCTCTTTCTCCGGTTGCCCTCCCCTCAAATGCATCCGAAGCCAACGTGCTAATGGATTCATTTAACTCCTCCAGTGTGATGGTTTTGGCATATTTAACAGCCTTTCGATTCTGCCCGGATGCACAGGGTACAAAGAGAATGACGGCGAGAAATGAGATAAAAAGAGACTTCATTAATCGGATAATTGATAGTAAGCGGGGCAAATCTAACCTATTTTGATTTCCCGAAATAAAGCAATAATTGAACCAAATTATTGTACACTCAATTGTATAGTTTTGCAAGATAATACGAGACGTAAAATAACCACCATTGCATGATAAATTTAAATGAGCGGGTAGACTTTGGGTCGAGGCACATAGGACCTGATTCGGAGGAGGTAAAAAAAATGCTTTCAGAGATAGATGTCGATTCCATCTCAACCCTAATTGATCAGACGGTCCCTAAAAATATCAGGTTAAAGCAACCACTTACACTCGCTCAGCCACTCAATGAACATGAATATCTGAAGAGGATTAGGTCGATCGCTCAAAAAAATGTTGTTGCCAAATCATTCATTGGTCAGGGTTATTACAATTGTGTCGTCCCCAAGGTCATTCAACGTAATATTTTCGAAAATCCCGGGTGGTATACGGCATATACACCTTATCAGGCCGAAATTGCTCAGGGCAGATTGGAGGCACTGATAAATTTCCAAACCATGGTGATGGAGCTTACCGGGATGGAAATAGCCAACGCGTCACTGCTCGATGAAGGTACTGCGGCAGCAGAGGCTGTGACTATGCTCTATAGCGTGAGGCCCAGAGACAAGAAAGAAGCCAGGTGTCTGGTGGTAGACAGGCATATTTTCCCGCAGACCCTGAATGTCATCCGTACACGGGTAGAGCCTTATGGTATTGAAATTTTGCTCGATGACATCGAAACGGTGGACCTGAGTGATGAAAAGATCTTTGCTGTTTTTATTCAGAATCCGAATAATAATGGGGAGGTTAAAGATTATGCTTCCATTGTATCCAGCGCACATGCGCATGGAGTAACAGTAGCTGTTGCAGTGGACTTACTTAGTCTTTGCCTGGTAACCCCTCCGGGAGAATGGGGAGCGGATGTGGTCGTAGGTACTTCACAGCGTTTTGGAGTGCCCATGGGCTTTGGCGGCCCGCACGCGGCATTTTTCGCCACAAGAGAGGCTTTCAAAAGATCGGTGCCAGGTAGGATCATCGGTGTGTCGATGGATGCGGATGGAAATCCTGCTTATCGCATGGCACTACAGACACGCGAACAACACATTAAACGGGAGCGTGCCACCTCTAATATTTGTACCGCTCAGGTCTTACTGGCTGTGATGGCTTCCATGTATGCAGTGTATCATGGCCCGGATGGATTGAAGCGAATAGCAAGTAGGGTTCATGGGCTGGCGGCATCTACCACAGATGCTTTGAGGAGCCTGGGAATTAAGGTGTTTTCTGATTCTTTCTTCGATACAATAAAAGTTGACGGAAATGTGCAGTCTATTTTACAACAAGCCGGTGAGTCCCTCGTCAATTTCAGATATTTTGAGGATGGTACCATTGGTATTTCATTTGATGAAACACATACTCCGGCAGATGCACAGAAGGTCATTGATATTTTTGCCCGGGCTACAAACCGGGATCCAGTGGCTGTCAAAACACAGGTTAACATTAACCTCCCGGAATCCATTTTGAGATCTTCTCCATACCTAACACCAGAGGTTTTCCATACTTATCATTCTGAGCATGAGATGCTTAGATATATGAAACGATTGGAAAATAAAGACTTGTCGCTTACCCATTCCATGATCTCGCTGGGATCCTGTACCATGAAGCTCAATGCCACCACGGAAATGATTCCGGTGAGCTGGGCTGAATTTGGAGATATGCATCCATTTGCCCCTGCTGACCAGACAAAAGGATATCAGGAGTTGATTGATGAGCTTGGAAGCTGGTTGAGTACCATCACAGGGTTTTCTGCGGTGTCTTTCCAGCCCAATTCCGGTGCGCAAGGAGAATATGCCGGGCTGATGGTGATCAGGAAATACCTCGACGCCAATGGCGGAAAAGATAGAAATGTAGTATTGATCCCATCATCAGCTCATGGCACTAACCCAGCCAGTGGTGTAATGGCAGGCATGCATGTGAAAATCGTGAAATGTGATGATCACGGAAACATTGATGTGGATGATCTTAGAGAAAAAGCGGAGGCTCACAAAGATGAATTGGCTGCATTGATGGTAACCTACCCGTCAACACACGGTGTTTTTGAAGAAGGCATCAAAGATATATGCGACATTATTCATCAGCATGGAGGACAGGTATACCTGGATGGTGCCAACATGAACGCGCAGGTGGGGCTTACCTCCCCTGGTGAAATAGGTGCAGACGTTTGCCACCTCAACCTGCATAAGACCTTTTGCATCCCTCATGGTGGAGGAGGTCCCGGTGTAGGACCGATCGGTGTGGCAGCCCACCTGGTCCAGTATCTTCCAGGTGAAGATTTACATATCTCATCTGCACACTATGGAAGCGCCAGTATTCTCCCCATTTCACATGCCTATGTAGCCATGATGGGTGGCGAAGATTTGACCAGGGCGTCACAGGTGGCCATTTTGAACGCCAACTACATTGCAAAAAGACTGAGCAGTCATTACCCGATCCTTTATACCAATGAAAAGGGACGGAATGCCCATGAGCTGATCATCGATTGCAGAATATTTAAATCTGCCGGAATAGAGGTGGAAGACATTGCCAAGCGAATGATGGACTATGGCTATCATGCTCCGACCGTCTCATTCCCTGTAAATGGCACCATGATGATTGAGCCTACGGAATCTGAAACCAAAGCTGAAATTGACAGGTTTTGCGAAGTGATGATATCCATCCGCAAAGAGATCGATGATGTAGTGGGGGGTACAGCAGACCAGGCCAATAACGTATTGAAAAATGCGCCCCATACGCTTACCCGCTTACTATCGGATCAGTGGGACATGCCATACACCAGAGAACAGGCTGCTTATCCGCTGCCTTTCCTGAAGAAAAATAAGTTCTGGCCATCCGTAAGCAGGATCGACAGCGCATATGGAGACAGGAACCTGGTATGTAGCTGCATCCCGGTGGAAGTTTATGCTGAGCAGGACTTAATCGCAAAGTCGTAGACTGAACGACCCCTGTACGTGGTTGTCGTCATCGTATGAAGCACTGAGATATCCTACGACTTCCGTAGAGGTTACAGCAACGATTTCTATAAATCCTGTATTGGCGGTGTATTCTGTTACCCCGTCTTCGGAGAAAACCACGTAGTAGTTGGGTGTTGCGAAGGGGAGGTTAAAGTTTCCGCGGTCGTAAGGAATGGAGATAGACAGGTGCGGGTCTACGGTGTTGACTTTGATACATGGGTCAGTCAGTTTCTCTTCAAACAGGATACCTGTGAGCCCCTGGGCGTAAAATTGATCATATCTTATTCGTCCACTGCCGAAGATCCATTCTTTTCCATCGATCTCACCTACCAAAGGATCATTCTCGATTTCAAAATACTGGTCTTTACATCCCACAAACAGCAGAAGACTGACAGCAATCACTAATACCCGACTCATCAATTTATTTTAAAGCTAAAACGTTCAACACCTGCAATTCTTTTACCCACGGGGTAAGACTTTTCTGTAAAGGCGACTTCACCATCATGCGTGATCGTGATGGCCGTAGTGCTACAGGTTCCGTATCTTTCTGTGCGGATACACATGGCTGATACCGCTTCCTCCATGTCTTTTGGGATCCCGGTGTCCGGAAGGTCCCTGGGGTCTGCCGTTTTGCTATCGCCCATCATCTCAATGAGGTCATCGTGAGAAAAATGGCCATCAATCAGTGTCTTAAACAATTCCTTTGACCGAACAACTTTTGGCCAGGGAGTATTTAGTGTGGCATTGCTCACTGCATGAATTCCTTCTTCAAGCTTGCGGGGGCTACCATTTTGGTTGTTGTAGTGAACCAGATTTTCCTTGTCGAGGGCCAGCAGGTTAAATCCGTTGAATTTGGTGGACGCCTGACCCAGGTTATTGATGTATTCATTGGCCGAAACTTCCGAATCAAGGAAATGAACAGGGATCTGGCCTCGGCTAGCCTTGTTATTTTGATAATTGGTAGGGTCCCGGTAGTTGGTCACAGCTGCGATGTGCCCGAGTTTATTCACTCCGATCCAGGTGCCCCCAGCTTCCAGGTCTTTGCCTGCCAGGAGATTTTGAGGAGTCTTCCAATAATGAGCCACCTGGGTAGGTCTTTCATAGAATTCATCCCGGTTGGCCACCAGGATCAACTTATATTTTGGGTGAATGTTCCTGCCTAAAACGATCAGACACATATCTTTGGTCAAATTTTTTTGATGAAGAAAATCCTGGCCTATATCCTTGACTATCAAAGAAAGCACTTTGATATTAAATTATATCTTTCGATTGCTCTTTTTCTGGTGTTGATCTTCTTCTTCAACTACTACTATGATTTTGAGAATTCAGTACTTGATAGGTACAACGGACAATTCCGGGATGGAGTTCATATGTTCCTGTTTCATGGGATCCCCTATCTGATCGTTTGTCTGCTCCTGTACTTTTTCAATAAACAAAGGGACTGGCTATCATCAGGACGGTTTTGGCTGATGTTTTTCATTGGATTTACTATCCTGGCTTTGGACAGGTCCTTTTATGGCTATGTCATCTTCAAGGAGCATTTTGATGTTCGGGACTACGTTTTTGTGTCAAAGACGGTACGCTGGCTGAGTAGCACTTTTATTGTGGTAATTCCGCTATTAATCATTTACATGGTCGTGGAGCGGGATGACCCGAAGATCTACTACGGTCTGTCACCAAAGAAATTTGACTTTAAACCATATCTGATTCTTTTGCTGCTAGCGGGTATTTGTGTGGGGATCGGTTCTTTCTTCGCTGATTTACAGGCATATTATCCACGATACCAGTTTTCACGTGGTAGCTATTTTGCGGAGCAAAGAAACTTACCGGAAGCAGTTACGGTTCTGATCTATGAGCTGGCTTATGGTTCAGATTTCGTGGGCGTAGAGATATTTTTCAGGGGTTTTCTGATCTTTGCATTCAGCAGGACCCTGGGAGGATATGCCATCCTGCCCATGGCAGTGACCTATGCTGTGCTGCATTTCGGTAAACCCATGACCGAAGCGATCAGCTCAATATTTGGGGGTTACTTGTTAGGGATAATCTCTTACAATACCCGTAGTGTGTGGGGAGGGATCATCATTCACATGGGTATAGCATGGTTGATGGAAGTGTTCGGCTATCTACACAGATTGTTGTAAATTTAAAATATGGAATCAGAAATGATCATAATGTTAGGCATTGGGGCGGTGCTGGGAATAATCATTGGTTATTTGCTGGGTAAGCTCAATTCCAAAGGTGGAGGGGATGGTCAGAAAGCCAGGCTTGAGTTGCAAATGGAGCGGGAAAAAGGTCTGAAAAGAGAGCAGGATCTATTATCTCTGAATGACCAGCTTAAGGAGGAGAGACAGGTGGTCATTCGACTCAACCAGGAGAATGCCAGCCTCCAGGCCAACTACAAAAACCTGCGTGAGCGACTGGATGAGCAGCGTCAGGAGATGATGAAGGTGCAGGAGAAGTTCACCGCAGAATTTAAAAACCTGGCTAACGAGATCTTTGAAGAGAAGAGCAAAAAATTTACCGATCAGAATAAATCCAACCTGGATGAGCTGCTGAAACCTTTAGGAGATAAACTACTTCAATTTGAGAAAAAGGTAGAGCAAACCAATAAGGACAGCATGATCAGTACGGCCGAGCTCAAAGTACAGCTCGAAGGATTAAAAACCTTGAATCAACGCATGAGTCAGGAGGCAGAGAACCTGACCAAAGCCCTGAAAGGAGATGCCCAGGCACGCGGAAACTGGGGAGAGATTGTGCTGGAAAGGATACTGGAAAGATCCGGACTGGAAAAAGACCGGGAGTATTCCATGCAGGAGTCATACAGCTCGGAAGAAGGTCGGCGACTACGGCCCGATGTGATCATCAGGTTACCAGATGATAAGAATCTGGTGATTGATTCTAAAGTCTCATTGGTTTCGTACGAGAAATATGTGAATGCTGAGAAGGATGAAGTAAAAGAACAGGCGCTTAAGTCATATCTCCTTTCCGTCAAAACGCACATCAAGGGGCTCAGCGAAAAAAATTATCATGAACTGTTCGAATCAGGTTCATTGGACTATGTGCTGATGTTCGTTCCTATTGAATCTGCCTTTGCGATGATCGTTCAGCAAGGTGGAGAGCTCTATAATGAGGCACATAACAAAAACATTATCATTGTATCCCCTTCCACACTAATAGCGACGCTACGGACAGTGGCCAGCATCTGGAAACATGAATACCAAAGCAGGAATGCCCAGGAAATTGCCCGACAGGGAGGTGCTTTATATGACAAGTTCAAGGCTTTTGTGGATGACCTCATTGAGGTGGGCAAGTCCCTTGATAAATCCAAACATCAGTACGGCATGGCCATGAACAAGCTGGTTGAAGGAAAAGACAACCTGATCAGAAAGACGGAGCGGTTGAAGGAGCTCGGTGCCAAGACCACTAAAGAAATGGACCAAAAGGTGCTGGACAGAGCGGATGAGGCTGAGCAGGTTTCAGCGTCTCAATCTACAGGCCTCTTTGGTTAATTGATTTTTCTACATTTGCACTTTTTTACAAGAAGATTATGGAATTGACTGCTGATAATAAGCTAAAGAAACTGATTGTTGTTGGTGACAGGGTGCTCATCAAACCAAAGAAGGACACAGAAAAGACGACCGGAGGAATCTACTTACCACCTGGCGTTGCTGAAAAAGAAAAAGTTCAAAGTGGCTATATCGTTAAGGCAGGTCCCGGTTATCCTATTCCTATGCCGATGGATGAGGAGGATGACTGGAAGCCGGAAGAAGAAAAGGTAAAGTATATTCCACTACAGGTGAAGGAAGGGGATTTGGCGATTTTTCTCCAAAAAACAGCCTTTGAAGTCATGTATGAGGGTCAGAAATATTATATTGTTCATCAATCATCCATCCTTATGGTGGAGCGCGATGAAGACCTTTTTGACTGAAAACCTATGAATAGAATTCTTTTTTTCGGAATCCTGGTTGTTTTTGTATTTAATTCCAAAGCCCAGGATGTGAATAAACTGGCTCGTGAGATAGAGCCAAAAATGATTGAATGGAGGCATTATTTCCATCAGCATCCGGAGTTATCCAACAGAGAATTTAATACTGCTAAAAGGATCGAGCAACATTTGAGGGATTTGGGTCTGGAGGTTCAGACCGGAGTAGCCCATACAGGTGTTGTTGGGATATTAAAGGGTGGAAAACCAGGTCCGGTAGTCGGTATTCGAGCAGATATCGATGGACTTCCTGTTACAGAAAGAGTAGATCTTCCCTATAAATCAGAAGCTGTAGGAGAATACAATGGAGAAAAAACGGGCGTCATGCACGCCTGTGGTCATGATACACACATCTCGGTGGTCATGGCTGTGGCGGAAATCCTTGCGGGAATGAAAAAAGACCTCCGAGGCACGGTGAAATTTGTTTTCCAACCAGCAGAAGAGGGCCCTCCCAGAGGTGAAGAAGGTGGAGCACCATTAATGGTCAAAGAAGGGGTGCTGAAAAACCCGGATGTTGATGTGATGTTTGGCATGCACATCAAATCAACCATGCACGTAGGATCGATCGGATATAAAACCGGTGGGATCATGGCGGCAGCTGACAGACTTTACATCACCGTGAATGGAGAACAATCTCATGGATCAAGACCCTGGAGTGGTGTGGATCCGATTACGGTTTCTTCACAAATTATATATGGTTTACAAACAATTGTCTCTCGGCAGGTAGAGCTAACAAAAGAAGCTGCAGTTATTTCCATTGGTAAAATCGAAGCTGGTGTTAGATATAATATCATTCCTGAGAAAGTGGAAATGGTGGGTACAATCAGAACACTGGACGAAGAGATGCAAAAAGACATCCATCGGAGAATAGAGAAGACCGCTAAACTGATAGCAGAAAGTGCCGGGGCTACAGCCGATGTAGAGATTACACAAGGGGCTCCTGTCACCTACAATGACCCCGAACTGACTACGATGATGGTGCCATCATTGAAAAAATCCTGTGAAGACCTGGTAGTGGTCAATGCCAGCACTGGAGCAGAGGATTTTGCATTCTTTGCTTTGGAGGTACCATCCATTTATTTCTGGGTGGGCGGTTGTCCTAAGGATGTGGCTCTGGAAGATGCTGTCGACCACCATACCCCTGACTTTTATGTAGATGATGCCGGAATGGTTACAGGCGTACAAGCCTTCCTGAATCTGACGTTGGACTACATGAAAATGAAGAAGTAATTCAGTTGCCAATTCCAAAGCATGAGCCATATCTTTTAACTAATTATAGATTATTAGGCATAACAGCTATACAATAGAACTACCAGTTGTCTGTATTACTGGTTATTAATATTATAGCTGGAAATATGAGATTTCTTTAGCTGATGGAGATTTAGGAACGAATGGATTCCGCGAATTCCTTAGAAAAATAAGTGAGGATCATGTCCGCACCTGCTCTTTTGATGGATGTCAATACCTCATCACGTGCACGATCTGCATCTAACCAGCCTTTTTGTGCGGCAGCTTTGATCATGGCATATTCCCCCGAAACATTGTAAGCAGCTACAGGCAGATCGAAATTGGCTTTTAGGTCCGCAATGATATCAAGGTAGGCCAATGCTGGCTTCACCATCAACACATCTGCTCCTTCTTCGATGTCGAGCTGAGCCTCAATCAGGGCTTCTCTCCGATTGGCGGGGTCCATCTGGTAGGTTTTCTTATCTCCAAACTTGGGTGCAGAGTCCAGGGCATCCCGGAATGGTCCGTAAAATGCCGAAGCATACTTAGCCGTGTAGGACATGATACCTGTTTCTTTAAACCCTGCTTCATCCAGTTGATCTCTTAGAAAGCCTACCCTGCCATCCATCATGTCGGAAGGTCCGACCATATCGATGCCTGTTTCTGCCTGAGCGACGGTCATTTTTGCCAGTACCTCCAGGGTCTCATCATTCAGGATCTTTCCGTCTTCAACGATCCCGTCATGTCCGTCCGAACTGTAGGGGTCCATAGCCACATCCGTGATGACGAGTGCTTCTGGAAATTCCTGTTTTATTTGTTTAAGGGCCTTTAAGTAAAAGAATTTAGGATCATAGCTCCGGGTAGCCATTTTGTCCTTATACTTTTCTTCCACCACGGGAAAGACGTCGAATGCTTTGATCCCGAGCTTCAGGCATGCTTCGATTTCTTTGAGCATCAGGTCAGCGGAAAGCCTGAATATCCCGGGCATGGACTCCACTTCTGTTTTTTTATTAGCTCCTTCCAAAAGAAATAACGGAAGGATCAAATCATCGGTGGTGACATTGGTTTCTCTTACCAATGAGCGAACAGACTCACTTTGTCGGTTTCTTCTTGGCCTGCGGGAGAAGTAATTCATTGTAGCTTCAATTGAAAATGATTTTCCAGGTATCGGTAGCAAACATACATACCACCCATTCCAATTAAAATAGTCAGCAATACATAGGCAGGCTCATCAAGCAGTTGAGTGATAGAAAAAAGAGGATCATCAAAGTACACAAAAGCCCCGAAACCAAGCCCATTGTTGACAAAATGTACAAACATACAAAGCACAATGTCTCCCGTCTTGTAGAAAATGTAAGCCAGGTAGACTCCAGCCACAAAGGCACCGATTCCCTGCCAGGGATTGAGATGAAATAATGCAAACATGAAAGCAGACATGAAAATGGCTTTCTTTAAAGAATAATTATTTTGATATCCCTCAAAAATAATTTTTCTGAAAAGCAGTTCTTCCATGATAGGTGCCATGATGGCAACAGTCATAAAAGAGGCCATATTTTTCTGGATCAGGTTGGCCATGATTCTTTCCAGCCATTCAGGGATGGGAATGAAAGAAGTGATCGGATCGATGGCCATGATCATGAAGATCGTGAAGAGAATCGAGATCAGGTACGTTTGCAGTGACGCAAACTTCATGTTATCAAACAGATACTTGAATGAAGCGCCTTTAAACTGAAGGGCTATAAAGATGACAACAAGCATTGAGAGGAGGCTTGCCAAAAGTGTGACTACCGATTCAGACATGACGCTCATCATTGGTCGCACAAGGAAGGCCAGGCCAAGAGACAGTAATATATAGATTCCTAACAGGCCGAAGGTCTGAAGGATGTTAGGGTATTTCAGCTTCATCCCCCTAAAATGGAGGATCATTCTCTAAATTCCAATAAATCACCTGGCTGGCAGTCCAAAGCCTTACAAATGGCCTCCAATGTAGTGAACCTGATGGCTTTGGCTTTACCTGTTTTCAAGATAGAGAGGTTGGCCTCGGTAATACCCAACTGATCAGCCAGATCCTTTGACCGAACTTTCCTTTTCGCCATCATCACATCGAGGTTTACAATTATGGGCATGCTTAAATAGTTAGGTCCTGTTCTTCTTTCAATTTCAATCCCTGCTCAAACGCAACCCCCAGTGCAAAGACGATTGCACCGACAATGACGATGTGCCACCCCAAGCGGGTTTCGCTTACCAGCTCCAACCCTTCAATGCTGTAGTGGCTATTGAACCACATATCACCAATCACCGCAAGCATCTTTTCTCCAAACATAGCCAGTGCAATCAGCATACCGAGTGATTTGATCTTTTTGATATTTTCAAGTGTAAATGGATGACCTGAGCGGATGTTTGTTACCACTTGCTGCGCGATGTGAAGCAGGATAAAGAAATATCCGGAGACAGCAACTCCAAAGAAGATCAATAACATCTTCAACGACCAGTCTAAAGGAGCCTTCATCCTTGACTGAATATCGTAGTATTCAATACCATCCTGCCTGGGGAGAAGTGGAATTATTTGACTGGATATTTCTTCACTATTTACCAGCCAAAAAGGCTCACCCACTTCAATCATCTTTCCGGTAGGCAGTACCAGGAAAAATACAATGGCAAAAAGACCTCCTGCTAAAGCCAGTCCCTTAAATACCCTGAGCATTATAAGGATTAGTCTCAATTTATTCATAATAGATATATAATTATTGTAAAACAATAATAAATAATTATTTTAAGATAATAAAGACTTTAAAGAAAGTTAATTGATTGGCAAAGTTTTTTAATAATGATTTCTTTAATGAAATTATTATATTTAATAACGGTTAATAGATAATGATCAACCTAATATTGCTCTATGAAACTGATTCATTGGAAAATAGGGATGCTTCTCATTGGACTCATTTTTTCAATCAAAACCCAAAGTCAAATCTTAATTGATCTTCAATATGAAATAGACAACAAGAGCGACGAAATTTATGATTATTTTGGTGGTAGAGAGGTTATATATGAAAAACGGTATACAGTATCAGTGCTTAGGCAACTTGGAGATAGAGTGAATGTTGGGGTGAATTATGCTTTTAATTGGGGTCCGATATACCCACATCTTATCTCATTTACTTCACCACCTCAAAATGATAAGACCTATAATAAGCTGGGTGTTTATGGTGACTTTGATTTTTTGACCAGGACATTAAGGCCTTATATTTTTAACAATACCGGGGTAATTTTTGATTATCCCAAAATTCTGCAATCTTATAGGAGAGAAAATGAATTTTCAATCAATTCTCAATTTGGGTTTGGAGTAAAGTATGTCTACGAAGAAAAGTGGAAATTTAGAGTTCAATACAGTTTTGGTCAGGTAGTTGGACTTAAGTCATTTGAATTGTATGATAATTTGCAACTAATGGGTTTTGGTATTGGATATAAGCTATAGGGCAATTTGACTGCCAAACTCTTAAAAACAACAGAAAATCTATCGTTTAAACTCCGCTACCGTCTTCTCAATAATGTCACAGCATTCATGAAGCTGCTCTTCGGTCATCACCAGGGGCGGTGCAAACCGTATGATATTCCCATGAGTTGGCTTGGCCAACAGTCCGTTATCGCGAAGTTTCAGACATAGATCCCATGCCATAGACCCTTCCGGTGAATCATTGATCACGATGGCATTGAGCAATCCTTTACCCCGTACCAATGTTACCAGGTCAGATTTTTGAACAAACATGTTCATTCTCTCTCTGAATATTTCGCCTAAAGTGGCAGCATTCTCGGTCAGTTTTTCGTCTTTCATCACCTGGAGTGCCGTCATGGTGACCTTGGTTCCCAGTGGGTTACCTCCATAGGTGGATCCATGTGTCCCCGGAGTGATTACTTCCATGATTTCGTCATTTGCCAGGACCGCAGAAACGGGATAAACCCCACCGGATAAGGCCTTACCTAATATGAGGATATCGGGTTTTACGTCTTCATGATCCGCCGCGAGCATTTTTCCGGTACGGCCAACACCTGTCTGGATTTCGTCATCAATGAATAAGACATTGTTTTTCTTGCAAAGCGCTGCCACCTTTTTTAGGTATCCTTCGTCAGGGACAAACACTCCAGCTTCTCCCTGGATGGGCTCGATCAAAACACCTGCCACGTTTGGATCAGTGATGGCTTGCGCCAAAGCGTCGGGATCATTGTATTTGACGACCTCAAATCCCGGAGTGTAAGGACCAAAATATTTGCGTGCTGTATTGTCTGAGGAAAAAGAGATGATGGTTGTTGTTCTTCCATGGAAATTTTGGTCAAAAACCAGGATTTTCGCCTTATGCTCAGGAATGCCCTTTTTCTCGTAGGCCCACTTTCTGCAGATTTTGATGGCCGTTTCTACGGCTTCTGCTCCCGTATTCATTGGCAGTACCTTATCATATCCAAAATATGAAGTAATATACTGCTCGAACTCACCCAGTACATTGTTATAAAAAGCCCTTGAGGTCAATGTGAGGACTTCAGCTTGTTGTTTGAGTGCTTCTATGATCTTGGGATGTCCATGTCCCTGGTTCAATGCTGAATACGCAGACAGGAAGTCATAATATTTTTTTCCATCCACATCCCAAACGTAAACGCCTTCACCTCTCGCGATGACAACCGGTAATGGATGGTAATTATGTGCCCCATGCTTATCTTCCAATTGCATGAGCTCCTGTGCTGTGTGTTCGATCTCAGATATTGCCATTTCCTCCTTTTGTTTTTTGACTTTACAACAAGCTTATTTACCGAAAGTTCAAATGTAAGTTTTACATTCAGAGGCCACAAAGGAATTTAAGAACTTTATATAAGTGTAATCAAATCATTAAAGATGTTGGAACTTATAAACTTTTGTCTGATATTTGCAGTCCTTTTTAGAAAAGCAGGAAAATTATGTCAAAAGTTTGTCAGATTACAGGAAAGCGGCCGATGGTGGGTAACAATGTTTCTCACTCCAACAATAAGTTGAAGAGAAGATTCAATCCCAATCTTCAGAAGAAGAAATTTTACCTGGCTGAGGAAGACAAGTGGATCACTTTGAAAGTATCTACTTCAGCGATCAGAACCATCAATAAGATTGGTTTGAATGCTGCTTTGAAAAAAGCGAAAGCCAAAGGATACATCTCGTAAGAATTTTTCCTTAAAAGATATTTCAAAGCCTGATTGAACGATCAGGCTTTTTTAATTTCGTCGGAATGATGAAATATCTTGCGCTTCTTATACTTTCTGTAAGTTTTGCTGACGCTGTCTCGCAGAAAGTTAATTATTCCCGACAAGACTCCCTCAGAGGATCGATCACTCCGGAACGTGTGTGGTGGGACCTGCTCCACTATGATCTTTATGTGTCTGTAGATATCCCTAAGAAATCTATTTCAGGTAAAAATGTCATTACCTACAAAGTATTGAATAGCCATCAGCTGATGCAGATTGATCTGCAATCACCCATGCGGATCGATGAGGTACAACAGGGCGGTAAGGTTTTAAAGGTCACCCATGAGGGAAGTGCACACTTTATCCATCTTGAGGAACCTCAGAAAGTAGGTGAAACAAGAACTATCCAAGTGACATTCAGCGGAAAACCAAGAGAAGCAGAGAATGCACCCTGGGACGGTGGTTTTGTCTGGACCAAAGATTCCAATGGAAAGGACTTTGTAGCCAATGCCAATCAGGGTATCGGTGCCAGTGTTTGGTGGCCCAACAAGGATCATCCATCTGACGAGCCCGACCATGGATTGAAATTGAGTATCAACGTTCCCCTAAAGCTGAAGGCCGTTGGTAATGGCAGGCTCCTGGAAGTGAAAAAGGAAAAGGACAATACCCAAACGTTTGTCTGGGAGGTAAAAAATCCCATCAACAATTACGGAGTGAACGTCAATATTGGTGATTATGCCAATTTTAAAGATGTTTATCAGGGAGAGAAAGGTCCATTGGATTTTGACTTCTGGGTATTGAAGGAAAACCTAAAGAAGGCCAAAGTTCATTTTCAGGACGCATATCGGACCATGGAAGCCTTCGAGCATTGGTTTGGACCATACCCCTTTTATGAAGACAGCTATAAACTTGTAGATGTGCCCTACGTGGGGATGGAACATCAAAGTTCAGTGACATATGGAAATGGCTATGTCAAAGGCTATAAAGGGAGTGATCTCAGTTTGACAGGCTGGGGCTTGAAATGGGATTATATCATTGTTCATGAAACGGGCCATGAATGGTTTGCCAACAGCATTACATATAAAGACGCAGCAGACCTATGGGTCCACGAGAGTTTCACTTCTTATTCAGAGAGCTTATTTATCGAATATTTCTATGGTAAAAAAGCGGCTTATGATTACCTCAAGGGTTCCAGATATAGCATTCAAAACCAGGAGTCCATTATTGGTGATTATGGGGTGAATGACCGGGGGGCGGATTTATACAATAAGGGAGCAAATGTTTTACATACCCTTCGACAGATGATCAATGATGACGACTTATGGAAAGACATACTGAGGGGTCTGAATAAGGAGTTTTACCATCAGATTGTAGATACAAAGGATATCGAAGGATATTTTGCTGAGCGGTCCGGATTAGATCTGGATGCCTTTTTTGATCAGTATCTGCGTGACACTCGGGTGCCTGTATTGGAATACATTTTTTCCGGGCAGGAGATCTTATTCAGGTGGACCAATTGCATTCCCGAATTTGATATGCCCATAAAAGTCTATTTGGATGAAGCTCCGATCATCATTCGGCCTTCTACAAGCTGGTCCAGATATCCTTTAGGTAAGTCAGTAAGTGAGATGGAAACGGATAAGGAGTTTTATGTTTATTCAAATGAAGTGATTGTGAATGCAATTAATGAATAGACATTCAACAATTTCTTTGTTCGATTGTATATTTTCCCTAAATTTGCACTCCCTTAAAATTAAAGGTGCTAAGAAATGGCTAAGAAAGGTAACAGAGTACAAGTAATATTAGAATGCACTGAGCATAAGACATCAGGACAGCCTGGTACTTCAAGATATATTACTACCAAGAACAGAAAAAACACTCCTGAGCGGATTGAATTGAAGAAGTACAATCCGATCCTGAGAAAATATACCGTACACAAAGAAATTAAGTAAAGATGGCTAAGAAAGTAGTTGCAACCCTTAAGCAGCCTGGTGGAGCCAAATTCGCCAAGGTAATTAGAGCTGTAAAATCTGAAAAATCAGGTTCTTATGTTTTCAAAGAAGACATGGTACCTGAAGGTGAAGTAAAGAATCTATTATCTAAGAATTAATCATTCTTTATAGTGATTAGAAAGCCGATCCCGTTAAAGAACCGGATCGGCTTTTTAGTTATATTTAGTTGTCTTTAACTGGTCATCCCCGTCGCCATGCTTAAAAACTTATTTTCCAAAAAAGAGAAAGAGACTTTAGATAAAGGTCTTGAAAAGACAAAATCCAACTTCTTCGAGAAGCTGGGAAAAACTGTCATTGGGAAATCTGTGGTTGATGAAGATGTACTGGATGAGCTGGAAGAAGTCCTGATTACTTCTGACGTAGGTGTAGAGACTACTGTAAAGATCATTGACCGGATCGAAGCTCGGGTAGCCAAAGACAAGTACCTAAACACCAACGAACTCAACCAAATCCTCAGAGAGGAGATCGCTGCCCTTCTGGCAGAAAACAACACCAAAGACCTTGTTGATTTTGATTTACCAAAAGTGGACGGACCCTATGTCATCCTCATTGTAGGGGTGAACGGCGTTGGGAAGACCACCACAATCGGTAAGTTGGCTGCACAGTTCAAAGCCATTGGAAAGAGCGTTGTCCTTGGAGCGGCAGATACTTTCAGAGCAGCAGCCGTGGATCAGATAAAGCTTTGGGGGGAGCGTGTGGGTGTTCCTGTTATCGAAAAGGGAATGCAGACCGACCCTGCTTCTGTGGCTTTTGAGGCTGCCAAATACGGGGCAGAAAACAATGCCGATGTGGTTATCATCGATACGGCTGGTCGACTGCATACCAAAGTGAACCTGATGAATGAGCTGAGCAAGATCAAATCCGTAATCAAGCGTTTTATTCCGGAAGCTCCACATGAAGTTTTATTGGTCTTGGATGGTAGTACGGGTCAAAACGCCTTTATTCAGGCCAAGGAATTTACCAGGGCTACCGAAGTCACTTCTCTGGCAATTACCAAACTGGATGGCACAGCAAAAGGTGGTGTGGTAATTGGCATTTCTGATCAGTTTAAGATCCCTGTGAAATACATTGGAGTAGGCGAAAAAGTAGAAGATCTTCAGGTCTTCAACAAGATGGAGTTTGTAGACTCTTTCTTTAAGCACTAAAGTGCTTCCAGATAAGTCAACAGTAGTTGATTTAAGCCAAAGTCGCAAGTACTATCAAAGCCCCCAGGATTCCGATTATTCCAAGAACAAGACCGGCTATTGCCATCCCTCTACCTTCACCCTTTTCTAGTTTTCCTGCAGATATAGCGCCAAAAACGATCGCTAATATCCCCAAGGGGATACCCATAATGAATAAACTCACAATACCTGTCACCAGGGAGGCTATTGCAAGACCCCTGGGATTCCCTTTCGGATTATTCTGTTGATCAACGACTTGTTTTTTGAGCTCCCTTTTAAGTTCCTTTCTGGAAACCTTCCTATCGGCAATTACAACAGCTTCTGATTTTTCAAATGCTATTGCCGAGGTGTGGGTTTTCGTTTCCTGAGTAGCTTGTAATTCTGGTTTATTGTCAATTAGCTCAAGCTCAGTAATGGAGGACCTGAGATCAGCCGAAACAGGATAGTTTTCATCATCAAGTGGGTTGCTTATAGAAGTCTCATTAGACGATTTTTGATCTGACGGATCCGCTATCGCTTTAGCAGTAGGAAAATTGTCATAATGAGGGCAGTTTAGCACATGTTTATGTGAAGAACAGGAAGCTAAGAAAAGACCAGCGATAATTTGAATGAAAACGATCCTTTTCATTTTGTTATAGGTTAATTAGGTGATGATTAACGCTATAATAATTGGATTTCGCTTTACTTGCAAGAAATAGGCTGTAATTCTTAACTAACGTTTCCGTATGTATTAATTACAACGTGTTTAGATATGTTTACGGTCCCGAACTTTTCTAATCTTTTGTGACGGAAACTTTAGATCGCTTTTTTCTGAAGGGATTTACTTTTTTACCTTTTTCACTAATTCCCTCAATTATCTTTCCTCCGGCATCGCTGATCGCTTCCCAACCGGACCTCAAAGTCTCCGTGCCGGCTTTTTTGGTCGCTTTAAATAGTCCGGTAAATATCCTGGCCGAAGATTTCAGGACGATTTCTTTAAGCTGGCTAACCGACTGGTTGAAAGCCAGTTTTTTGAGTTTCTCTTTGGTTGTGACCTCATAAGATCCACAATATTTTGAAGCGATGTTTCCAACCCTGAGGGTAAGAAAAGCATTGGTAGACCCTTCCATCAGGGAATCCAGGATGATGTTGGCTGTTGGGCCAATGAGCGGGATGGATTTTCCAGCTGAATTTCTGAAAAAAGACTGTAATACAGGTTCGATCTGCGTGGAAATATCCAGATCTTCAATCTCTGAAGCCAAAAGCGTGCTGGCGCCTACATTGGCATATAGATATACCATTTCTCTCAAAGTTGGCCGCTGATAATACAGGTGGGCGATCTTCCAGACCATTCGAGACTGGGTCATCAATACAGTAAAGGCATCAAGCTTTCCATTTTGTGAGACAGAAGTGGTCAAAAAGACAATGTTGGCAGTATCCCTGATCACTTTCGAAGCCTCTTTATTGAGATATTCTATGGCTTCAGGAAGCATATCCACATCTTTGGGTACCAGACCGGCTTTTTTCAGGTGTTGATTACTCTTCAGTCTTTTGACCAGGTTCTTTTGATATTTCTGCTGTTCTTTTTCGCTTTTAGGTAGTTTTAACGGGGAGGGGAGCTTCAGAAACAGGATGACAGGCCAGGAAAAAAGCCCAATGGCCAAAATAGAGAGGAAAGCAAGCAGGATATTGGCGTAAAATTCACTTGAAGAGCGTACCAATAGATACACACCGGAAATTTGATTGACCACAAACAACAAGAATCCTACAATTACCAGGATTGATATGGGAATCAAAATTTTATAAAACTGCCGGATCATTTCCGTGGACTTTGGTACCCATTACGTTTCACGTCTGCCAGGCTTTCAGGTTTCATCACAATAGAAAATGAAGCATAGTCCCTGGATACGTGCACTTTGGTACAAAACCCGTTTTGATATTCATAGATATTATCACCGTCAGGAGAAGACAGGCTATATTTATGGTCTCCGATCTTTTTGAATTGCAGGTATCTTCCGAAGTATTGAGAATACATTTTCTCATTTCCCCGAGGCTCCTGGTGATATACCTGGGAAGCAGCATATTTTATGGTATCCCCTGATTCTACATAACCTTCAATCCCATCAATAATGAGTTTATATTTCCCGTTTTTAAAGTCAATGGATGTCTTTTTCTGTGTAGACCCATTCAGGGTATTGAATCCCTCACCTGAGATAAGCATACCGTCTTTAAACTGCTCTTTCAGCACATATTTGATATTGAACGTGAAAAGCACCTTAAACTCTACCACGTTTTCAAGTGAATAGGTCTCAATGCCGTTTTCAATCGTTCTCACTACGTCCACGGTACCAATTGGCTTCCCATTTCGTACTACTTCATAGTGCAATACTTGTCCAGCTGCTGACTTTAACAGCATGATAGCAAAGAATACTATGAGAAAGGCTCGAATCAATTGTAACTTGTTTATTTTAATCTTAAGGACAATTTACTAAAGTAAAGGTTTCCATCCGACTAAATTTAAAAGAAATCTTTCCCAAATAGCTATGAAAACAGTTAATATCAATTTTACAAATTCAGCAGGTTTGAAGTTGGCAGCTAAAATAGATTTCCCATTGGTGGGTGATCCAAAAGCATTTGTCTTATTTGCTCACTGCTTTACCTGTTCAAAAAATCTTAAGACAGTTGAAAATATCAGCCGGGCATTGACACAGTCAGATATGGCCGTTTTCAGGTTTGATTTTACCGGTTTGGGACAGAGTGAGGGAGAATTTTCAAAGACGAATTTTTCCAGCAACCTGGATGACCTGAAAAAGGCTTATGAATATCTGGAAAATGAACATGAAGCACCGAAAATTCTCGTTGGTCATTCACTGGGTGGTGCCGCTATGCTTCATGTGGCCGGGTCGATGGAGAAGGTGGAAGCAATAGTGACCATTGGGGCACCGTCCACCCCTGCCCATGTCAGAAAGCTTTTTAAAGGCTCTCAGGATGAAATTGAAAAAACAGGAAAAGCTGAGGTGGATATCGGGGGAAGAAATTTCACCATTGAAAAACAGCTGATTGAAGATCTGGAGAAAAACGATTCCAAAAAGATTATTCATGCTTTGAAGAAACCCTTACTCATCATGCATTCTCCACAGGATAGCATAGTAGGCATCGAAAACGCTGCCGAAATATACAATGCCGCTATGCACCCCAAGAGCTTTGTCAGCCTCGATGGTTCTGATCATCTCATGACAAACACTGCAGACTCCATGTATGCAGGCAGTATCATTGCTCCCTGGGCTTCCCGCTATCTCGAGGTGGAAAAAGAGCCTGTAGCGCCGGAAGGGGAAGTTTGGACAAGAATCTCCGACAAAGGTTTTGTAACGGAAATTACCGCCGGAAAACATCATATGATCGCTGACGAGCCGGAGGAACAGGGTGGAAATGATCTTGGACCATCCCCTTATGGCTATCTGTTGTCTGCCCTGGGGACGTGTACGGCTATGACCCTGAGGATGTATGCCGACCACAAAAAAATTGATCTTAAAGAGGTGAAAGTAAAGCTCACACATGAAAAAGTGCATGCTACTGATGGTGTTTCAGTAGATGGAGTGAAATCCAAGATTGATCAGATCAAACGATTTATCAAGCTGGAAGGAGATTTGACCGATCAACAAAGAAATCGGCTCATTGAGATTGCTGATAAATGCCCAGTGCATAAGACCATCGAGGGCAAACCAGAAATTATTACTGAAGAGATTTCATCTTTTTAACATAGCCTCTATTAAATATCTTTTCGTATTAAGCGTTGAAGGGAATTATACATCTTTGCAAAAATTCAACTTTCTATGCGGCTTCAATCATTAGCTCTCATTTCACTTTTTATCCTCTCATCAAATCTGGCTTTTGCGCAACCTGCACCTGTAAAAGAATTTTTTTCTGAGGTCAGGCTGTATGTAGATTCGGCTGAGTATACATGGACAAGAGACAGGATTCGTGTCAATGATTTTGAGGAAAAACTGGCATTTCGATACAATTATGATCAAACGGTCATGGAAGTCTATCTCTTCAAAAAACAAGGGGTAACTTTTGAAAGCCTGGAGTTGATCAAAACAGAAGATTTCGAGATCGTTGATCCGGTGGTGCAATTTGAGACGTTTGCCAGGTTCAAAGTCAGGTTCAGGGATCTGGATCAGTCCAATTTTCTCAAGTTCATGGTGATGATCAAAATCAATGCAAATACCACCGTGATGACTGAGATCCCACTACAGGCCTACACAGAAACTTACGTTGATTTTTATCCAACGCTCACAGAATTATACATTGGTGAAGAAAAGACCTTTGAGCTCACCACAAATAACATTGACAATATTCAAGTCGAAAATCGCTGGACAGAAGGTCTACCCATTGACTACAGGGTGACTCGAAGTGGGGAGCAGCTGTTCCTTCATCTTGTTCCCAATGAGTTGGGCAGTCAGTTCATAGAAATAGATTTCATGGCAAAGAACCCTTCCCTGAAGAATGGCAAACTCACCTACAAAGCAGATTCTATTTACCAACGGTTCAGGGTTATGGCGGGTAGATTGGCCTTCCTTCAGTTTGACAAGCAGGAAGTCACTCCTCAGGATGATAAGGCCAGCGACATCGAGATACAGTTAGACAATCATTACAACCTCAAAATTGGCAAGACCTACCGAGTAGAAAATCAGGAAGCCGTAGGTGGGCCATTGATTGCGGAATTATTTACTAAAAACCGGCTCAACAATGATAAGATTCTTTGCCTTTTAAGGGTGTATGCATTCCATAGAAAATCCGAGGGCTATTTATACATAAAAGATGGAGACGAGCCACGGTTTGTCACTAACCTGGACATCACACCTAAAACCAATATCCAGACTATTTCCATCAAGCGGGAAGGTCGGGATTGGGAAAAGACCAATGTGGTCTACCCGGGAGAAACCATTGGTGTCCGTTTTGAGGGGGACGGTATGCACAAAGCCAATTTCGCCTTTCAGGGCATAGGTAGGATAAGTCCGGATTCGGCCTTTCAAAATGAGAACATTGCTTCTTTTGAGTTTCGGGTCCCCATGTCTATTGCTACGAGTAAAATAGAAATCTTTAATCACAATCAAAGTACCGGAAAGTCATTGGCCGTGAGAGAGTATCAGAAGCCCAAAGCATTTGACTATGTGATTTTGGATTTTGGCGATGAGCAACACGTAGTAAGTGACATTGATAAGCCGATCTACTATGACAAGACCATCACGGATCTGATCTTTTCTTTTGACCGGGCTTTAATTGATCAGAACCTCAATATCAATGGTGTACAGTACCTGACGATAGATGTCAAGGTAAGTAACAAGAAAGGTAACCTGATTGAACTTTATAAGTTTGAACAGCTGGCAATATGCCCTTCGGAAAGGTCGCCACGGTATTCTTTTTATAATGTGGATGAATGCAGGTCTGATGATGTCAACTTAAACAATCACTTAGCTAAAAAAACCTTTGATCTGGAGGAATGGTCAAGGATTGATTTGACCGTTTCCCATGTGAAAGAAAAATATGGAGGAAAGGGTCAAACTAAAAAAATTGTGATCTATCTGAAGCGGGACTATACATTTGACATTGATGTATCGTTCCCGGCCGGTCTTTTGATTTTGAAGTCTGGGTCTGAGAGTTTTGATAATTTCGGAGGTATCAGTTTTGCGATGATGTGGCAGATGAGTTTTTATCAACCTGGCAAGATTGCTAAATACAGGCCCTATAAAGTTGGTGCAGGTTTTATAGCCATTAATGCATTTAATTTCAATGCAGATAATACTGCCAATGAACAGGATATTGGTCTGGTTGTAGTTGGGTCACTCTATCCAATATCCAGTGATAATAAACTTTCCTTTCCACTTCATGCAGGGTTCGGATATCTTCTTAAGGATAGGAAACTGTTTAGTTTGATTGGTCCTGGAATACGGGTGAGGCTATAGCGCTGGAATCACTTATTTTATTTGCAATTACACTTAAAACGGTTAGATTAGTCTGTCAAACAATGGTAATACCCAAATTTGACAAGCTACCGTGTTTAAGCATTGCATCCCGATACTCTTAAGTCTTGTTATACTAGCAAACTGTTATGCCCTGGATTTTCGAAATGGGTATATTGTTCAAAATCAAAATGATACAATAAGAGGGCAGATTGCCTATCAGGCTTACGGTAAATATTTAGAGAGTTGCATCTTCAAAAGCAATGGGATGGAGCGTCAATATTTTCCCGCTGATATCGACGGCTATGGATTTGACGATGGAAGGTACTTTGCTTCAGGGATCTCAAAAGATAAGTTTGTAGAAGCGCACATCATAGGGGAGCTTAGTTTGTATCAATCAGACACTACATTCTTTCTGAAGAAGGGAGCTGAGATACGAGAGCTTAAAACACAGCTTGTGGCCCGTGAAATTGATGGAAGAGAAGGTGTGATGGAAGATACCAAGTGGAAGGGAATTGTATCTTACATGATAAGTGATTGTATTCAAAACCCTATGGGGAGGATGTCATCCCTGAAAATGCAAATCAAAACCCTAAGTAAACTAACGATAGAATATAGTGAATGCAGGGGCGCATCATACGTAGATTACGGGGGGACAGAAAGGCGGATGAAAATTGATGTTGGTCTCACGTTTGGGTATACAAAATCAAGCATAGGAATCAATAATGTCAATCAGCTATATAAGGAATCCTTTTTAGGATTTGCTGAGAACTACGTTTCTCAGGATCCTTCTGTAGGGCTAATGATGCAAGTATTTTTCCCCAAATTTTCCGAGAGGTTAGGTCTCCAAATAGAGACATTATATTCCAGGGCGAGCTATCAACAGTTTGTATCATATGGGTTGGTAAATGACCTTTATTTCCACGATACTTTTCTCTCAATAGGGACAGTTTCCATCCCGGTTACCATGCTTTTTGATTTGCCTTTAGGGCCAAAAAATTCATTGCTATTGAATGCTGGAATCAACAATGATATTTTAACCAAAAAAGAATCATTACTCACTACAGAGTCAGTAGATGAACAGAATCGGGTAAAAGTATCAGAGGATACTGAAATGTTTGAAATCCGAGGCTATCAAGGGGGAGTTTACAGTGGAATTGGTATTTCACACAGCATTGGGTCCGTTGATGTGGGAATAAGTTTGCGCTATGCTTATATATTTCAATTTGATAACGATAGTGGATTTACTGCCGCAAACAATAAATTGAATTTGAGCATTTTCTTTATCTATAGATGAAAACAACTTTCTCATTTACCCTATTCATTTTATTAATAGTTGCAGCTTCAGGATGTGATGATGAAGTTTTCGAAGCTACTCCGCGGGATTTCCCCCGACTTTTGACCAGGGCTGTAACAGAGATTTCAGAAAAGGGTGCTCGTTTTAATGCAGAGTTTAGATATCGTGGTGAGAGTCAAATAATAAGCTATGGATTTGTTTGGAACGAAACTCCTTTCCCCACTCTAAGAACACCCTCAACAGATATATATGCAGTTGATGAAAATATCCAGGCGGAAGACTTTTCTGTCTTTATATCCGCGGGATTGAATCCCGGGTCCACATACTATGTTAGAGCATTCACACAAACGCAGGAGTATACTGTTTATGGAAGTAACCAACAATTTGTCAGCAAGGGAAGTGAAAACCAGTAGCTATTCTTCAATTTCATTGAAATCCCTATTTCCTCAACTTTTCTATTTACTGACAGTCTCCTTTATTTTATTATGCTCTTGTGCAGACGACCATGTCAGGAGTAAAAACATCCTCTTCATCATTGCTGATGACCTGAATGACAATTTAGGAGTGTATGATCACTACCTGGTCAAAACCCCAAACATTGATCGGTTAGCAGAAAGAGGGATGCTTTTCAACAAGACCTATTGCAACTTCCCCTTATGTGGTCCCTCCAGGGCCAGTATGATGACAGGCCTATATCCTGATCAGACAGGGCATCATCAGCTCAGGGATTATATCAGGGACCATGTTCCGGAAGTGGTCACCATGAGTCAGGCTTTCATGAATGCTGGCTATGAAGCTACCCGGGTGGGTAAGATCTATCACTATGACAATCCAAGAGGTATTGGCACTACGGGTCATGATGATTCACTGTCCTGGAACAGGCGGTATTACCCAAGGGGTGTAGACAAGGAGCTGGAAGACCAGATCTTTACCCTTTCTCCGGGCCGTTTTGGAGCAACACTCAGTTGGTTGGCGACAGAAGAGGGTGGGGAGCAACATACGGATGGGCTCGTAGCCACACAAGCCATTGAACTATTGTCTGAATATAAAGACAGCCAGAAGCCCTTTTTTCTGGGGGTGGGATTCTATAAACCCCATACACCCTATGTAGCCCCGAAGGAGTATTTTGAGATGTATGATCCATCAGAAATCGTGGTTCCTTCTGTCCCTGAAGGTTACTTTTCTACCATTCCCGAGCCTGCAGTGAAGTATCTCACCAGGTGGGATGTACAAAATAACCTTCCTGATTCTGTGAAACGATCCGCTATTCATGCTTATTATGCTACGATTAGTTTTCTGGATGATCAGGTTGGTCGTGTGGTCGATGCCCTGGACAGTTTGGGCCTGTCGGACAATACGATCATCGTATTTACATCAGATCATGGATACCACATGGGTGAGCATGATTATTTTCAAAAACTGACTTTGTTTGAAAACTCCGGGCGTATTCCATTGATCATTTATGATCCTGATATTGCAAATGGTGGATCCACAACAGATTCATTTGTAGAGATGATTGATTTCTATCCTACCCTGTGTGAGCTGGCCCGGGTACCCACTCCGGAATACCTGGCAGGAAAAAGTCTTGTCCCTATTTTGAAAGATGCTGACAGGGAAATCAGGGAGTCAATTCTTACCCAGGTATATTCAGACTACACCGTCAGAACTAAGGATTATCGATTTACCCGATGGGGTGAAGGCGGACCGGGAATGCTTGAGCTCTATGACCTCAAAAAAGATCCTCAGGAAATGATTAACCTGGCTAATGAGGAAGCGTACACCGAGATTATTAATCAGATGTCATACTTGCTGGATCAGCGAATTGAGGAGGCAAACCAACCACCGGTTGGACTAAGAGTACTGCCTGCTGAGTAAATTACTTAGTTGCAAAGCTTACCTCAGTCTTCAGCTTATTGTCGGCAACTTCCCCGGGCATAGTCACATATTTTTCAAAGGGGTCTATTTTCTTATTCATTTTAAAGGCCTTATTCCTTTGGAGGTTCTGCATGGTACTCCAGGCATTTCCTAAATGACGATATGGACCCTGATGCATCAAGGAGTAGACTGGTGTGGCCGGAACAGATCCTGAGATGATACCATTGGGAAGGTCAGCTGGAACACTTTTTACCGGGAAAGCAACCGTATAGGTGGTTCTTCCTTTGACCAGTTCCCATTTATGATAAATGGCGAGTGGCTGACCGTTGACCAAATCAGGTTTATCCTTTATAAAGGCTCCCAGGGTATCAAAATCAGCTTGCATGGCTCGACCAACATCATCAATGGCGCATTCAGTTTTAACGCCAATGTAATTACACCCGGGATAGCTGCCAGGCCCTGTTAAAGTCAGTTTTGAATGAACTTTCCCGTCTTCCACGTAGTCCTTGAGTAATTCCAGGCCGCGTCGGTAGTCCATGCCTATCAACGCAACCATCATCTTTTTCATCCAAAACATGAAGAAGGGCAGGCTACTGTCCATCAGCCAGGTCACGGTGGTTCCCTTGTCTTTCTTTTTCAGTTCAAACCAGACTTTGGCGGTTGACTTATAGGGTGTAAGGAAGGTAAGGTCAATGTAAATGGATTTATTTTTCTTTTCATCAGTGATTTTCATCACCCCACTTCCCACTTTCTTTCCTTCCCATTCATAGGATTTCTTGTCATCAGAGACGGTGACTTTTGCTTCCGGCTCCATGATCAACCAGGGTGACCAGGTAGTCCAGGTACTGAAATCATTGATGATATTAAAAACTTTGTCCTCGGGAGCTTCGATGAATATGGATTTGCTTACGTGAAACTTTGGCATGGTTCAATAGGCTGTTACTAGCTATAAGTTAAACAATTCGCTTCACATTTGTCCTTATCCTTCCATCCGAAAAATTCCGCATTCCAGGAAAATAGATGGTGCAATAATCTTTTCTACCTGTTAACTTTAACGAATGCTGCAAAATACCTTCTTGCATTTGAAAAAAGTGAACCTTAAGCAGGAAGCTAAGTTGTGGGCCAAAGGTATCACGGATTGGGATCAGTACGAGGCAGCTTTTGATCGTCAACTCAGCCTGTTTGAAAAGCAGAAACCTACTTTTGAGATTTCTCGCAAACATTTTGAACAGAACAATTTTCAATATTTTATTGAGCGAATGCCGGTATCCGAATATTACAGGATAGCTCTTCATTGTCCGGAAGATGTGTTGTTTCTGGATATTGAGACGACGGGTAGCGGTTTCAGATTCGATCAGATCACTGTTGTTGGCTGGTCGTTGGGAGATGATTTTGGTTTTTATATTACTGGCGAGGATTCGCAGCCCATGCTGGAGGCGATTGATCGTGCAAAGGTCATTGTGACCTTTAATGGATCCGGCTTTGACATCCCCATAGTGAAATCTGCTTTTCCTGAGGCCAATTTTCCAGTATGCCATATCGATCTGAGATACCTAACCAGGCGGATTGGTCTGCGAGGAGGTCAAAAGAAGATCGAAAAGGCCATTGGTATGTATCGGGATAACGATATTCTGGACATGACCGGGCAGCAGGCACCCATTTTATGGGATCAGCATCTGAATGGAGATCCACATGCCCTGGGAACGTTGGTTCGATACAACTATGCTGATGTCTATGGTATGAAGATCATACTGGATTATACGATCGGTGAGATCCTGAATGAGTATGCCTTTTTACAGGTCTCACCCCCCATTTTTGCTAAACAAAAAGGAAAAATACCTGAACGGTTTCTTGATAGGGAAGAAGCATTCAGGTGATGGTGCTACCATTTTCTCTCTGCCACGTATATGCCGCTGATCACGACAACTGCACCTACCAGTTGAAACCAGGTCATGGTCTCATCCAAAAAGATCCACGCGAGCACGATAGTTGATACCGGACCCAGGCTCCCCAGAATAGAAAAGTTGCTTGCTCCCAATCCTTTGATAGAATAGGAGATCAGATAAGAGGGGATCACCGTGGCAAAAACGGCCATCAACAACCCTATCACATAGACTTCACTGGCCAATTCAAAAAGCGGAGTGTCTGTGGTGATAAGGTAGTGGAGTATCACACAGATGCAGGAAACCACCATGGCATACGAGGTAAATAACGTGGCACCAAATTTGGGAATCAACCAACCGGACCCAACAATGTAACTCCCATAAGTAAGGGCACTTAGAAAAATCAGGATACCACCCAGCCAGACATTTTCCTGTACCGAAAGGTTCAACTCAGCAGCAAAAATACCCACCACACCCAGGTAAGTGATGATCACCCCGAGGAGTTGTTGCCTGGAGATTTTTTGACCAAGTGCAATCCACGAGATGAGGAGGACCAATGTAGGGTATAAAAATAAAATGATGCGTTCCAGCCCTGCTTTGATGTAGTTCAGCCCAAGGAAATCAAAATAGCTGGCCAGGTAATAGCCTAAAAAGCCAAAGAGGATGAGATAACCATAATCTTTCCCGGCTAAGGAAGGTTTTTTTGACTCTGTACTCCGGTTGGTTTTCAATCGATGCCAGACAATTACCCCCAGATAAAATGGGAGGGAAAACAGCATCCTAAGCAAAAGAAGGGTAATGGTATCTACTTCGAATTGATAGGCAAGCTTGACCATGACCGCCTTGCTGGAGAACATAAGGACACCTAAAATGCCCAGGAATATAGAGAAGGCTTTATTGGACAAGAGATATTAATTAGCTCACAAAGCTATCAAATGTCTTCCCGGTAGATAGAAATTTTCTTGAAGAAATTAGAAGCAGGTTTAACCCCTCAGTCCTTTGGACAGCTCCCTTAAATGGGGAGCAGCTATTCAGGGTTAATTATTATGTTCCTTATTAAATATTAATAATTGAGTTATAAAGAAAATTTCAAATTATCCTGCTGTTAATTTGTCATCCTGTAGTTTGTCTGCCTAACAAATGGGCAGTAATTTTTATATAACCACTATTTAAGAAATAATCAGATAAGGATTGAATTCTATTTGAGAATTTTCTAGTCTTCCTTACCAGACTCACCGGCAGCTACAGTGACTTCTGACTCTTCTTCTTTGTGAAAGAATTTTTTCTGGAAAATCAGGATAAAAGTGATACCCAGGAAAATGGAGGCATCAGCTACATTGAACACCGGCCAAAGGGCCATGTAATCACCCCCAAATATCGGCACCCAATCCGCAACTCGTCCTTCCCAGATATCGATATAGAACATGTCTACTACCTGCCCGTGAAACCAGGGCGTAGGAGCATCATACGGAGCATTGTCAAGGTATACACCAAAGAAAATACTATCCAGTACATTTCCAATGGCTCCTCCCAGTATCATCGCTACACAAATAAGTAACCCTTTCGGAGATTGACTGATGTAAAGCTTATAAAGGTAATATCCAATAGCGATCATGGCAATGAGTCTGAAAACTGTCAGGATGATCTTACTATTTTCAAATGGCATCTCCATACCGAAAGCCATCCCGGGGTTGGTCAGATAGTGAAGTTTAAAGAAATTACCAAAGATCTGGATCTGTCCTTTAACTCCCATTTCCATATTAAAATGGACCAACAACTTTACCACCTGATCCAGCAGGATAACAAAAAAGCTGATGCCAAAAAAGTATAATACGTGAGGTGTTTTCTTTGCTGTCATTTTAGTACGTCTATTGCAATCGTGATTGGAACCCCGTCAATATCCAGCTCTGTTCCATTGCTCAATTCATTTTTATACTCCAGTTTGAGGGCTTGGGTTTCCTTTTGGATGTATTCTTTGAATTTTTCTATTGCCTGCTTAGTGATTTCATCTCCGGAAAAATATTGGATAGAGATCTTGTCCTGTACTTCCATCCCCTGATCTTTTCTGAGGTTTTGCACCCGATTCACAATATCTCTGCTGATTCCTTCTTTTTTCAGGTCATCTGTCAAAGTAATGTCCAGTGCTACTGTTAAGCCTCCTTCTGACGCAACCAGCCAGCCAGGGATGTCCTCAGAGGTGATCTCTACCTCTTCAAGACTCAAAGTGATGTCTTCACCATCAAGAGGCAGTGTATAAGCACCCTTTTGTTCAAAGTCGCGGATAGCATCCTGGTCCAATCCATTGATGAGCGGTGTCAGTGATTTCATTTTGGGTCCGTAAGTCTGACCCAGTTTCCTGAAATTTGGTTTAATCTTTTTCACCAGGATACCGCTGGTATCGTCAATCAATTCTATGTCTTTGACGTTAATTTCTGTCTTGATCAGCGCCTCCACGTCCAGGATGGTCTGCTTTTCTTTTTCACTCAGGACCGGAACAAGGATCTTCTGCAAGGGTTGTCTTACCTTGATCTTTTCTTTCTTGCGCAGGGAATGCACCAGTGAGGAGATGGACTGTGCGATGTGCATACTGTCACTCAGCGACCGGTCGATCAGACTTTCATCGGCTGAACGAAAATCCGTGAGGTGTACACTTTCGGGCATACTTTCGTCACTCATTGGCTGAACCAGGTTTTGGTAGAGCCAATCTGCATAGAATGGAGCGATAGGGCTCATCAACTGCGATACTGCAAACAAGCATTCGTAGAGCGTCTCATAAGCTGCCTGCTTATCCGCATTCATCTCACTCATCCAGAACCGTTTCCTTGACAGCCTGATGTACCAGTTAGACAGCTGGTCATTCACAAAATCCTGGATGGCCCTGGCAGCCTGGGTAGGCTCGTAGTTTTCGTAATTGGCATCTACCTTTTGGATCAACTCCTGCAATTCTGACATGATCCAGCGGTCGAAACGTGGTCGTTTCTCTACTGGGATCGTATTTTTAGGATCTATGGTAAACCCATCCAGGTTGACATAAAGTGCAAAGAATGAATAGGTATTGGTAAGTGTTCCAAAAAACTTTCTTTGTACTTCGGCTACCCCTTCGAGATCAAATTTCAGGTTGTCCCATGGGTTGGCATTAGCGATCATGTACCAACGGGTGGCATCCGGACCATATTTTTCAATGGTTTCAAATGGATTGATAGCATTGCCCAGCCTTTTGGACATCTTATTGCCATTTTTGTCCAACACCAGCCCATTTGCCATCACATTTTTGAAAGCTACCTGGTCGAAAAGGAGCACTGCGATGGCATGTAAGGTAAAGAACCAACCTCGGGTCTGATCTACGCCTTCAGCGATAAAGTCAGCAGGATAGTTGGCATCAAAAATATCTTTGTTTTCAAATGGATAATGCCACTGGGCATACGGCATCGCTCCGGAGTCGAACCAGACATCAATCAAATCGGGCTCACGATACATGGCCTGGCCGGAATCACTTACCAGAATAATATCATCAACATATGGTCGGTGCAGGTCAAAGTCATCGCTGATGCCTTCCTTCATAAAGCCAGCTTCAACAGATTTATTTACTTCTGTTCTCAGCTCATCAAGACTACCAATGCATTTTAATTCTTTCTTGTCTTTGGTCACCCAAATAGGCAGGGGTGTCCCCCAGAATCGTGAACGACTTAGGTTCCAGTCAACCAGATTCTCCAGCCAGTTACCAAATCGTCCTGTTCCCGTGGCAGCAGGTTTCCAATTGATGGTATTGTTCAGTTCAACCAGCCGGTCTTTGAGTGCTGTGGTTTTGATAAACCAGGAATCAAGGGGGTAGTACAATACAGGCTTGTCAGTTCTCCAGCAGTGTGGGTAGCTGTGCTCATATTTCTCTACCCGGAAGGCCTTGTTATCTTCCTTTAGCTTGATAGCTATCAGAACATCAGTAGGCTTAAAGTCCGGATCAGAGAGTGTTTCATCATCATAGTACTCTTCCTTGACGAAACGACCAGCAAAGTCTGTAACTGCATCTACAAACTGACCTTTTTTGTTGACAAGGGGAACCTGTTCTCCCTGTTCGTTTGTGATCAATACAGCAGGCACACCATTTTGCTGGGCTACTCTAAAGTCATCGGCACCGAATACGGAGGCTGTATGTACTACCCCGGTACCATCTTCCGTAGAAACAAAATCTCCCGCAATGACTCGGAAGGCATTTTTTTCCAGGTCATCATTGGTCACATACGGCATCAGCTGCTCATATCGAACCTCAAGGATGTCTTTTCCTGTAAACTCCTGGGTGATTTTGTATGGGATGATCTTGTCACCTTCTTTGTAGTCGCTTAGCTGTAGGTCTTTGGCCTTAGCCGAGAAGTGACTTCCCACAAGATCTTTGGCCAGCACTACACTGACAGGCTGATAGGTGTACTGGTTAAAGGTTTTGACCTTTACATACTGAATTTTTTCTCCGATAGCCAGGGCACAGTTAGAGGGTAGGGTCCATGGGGTGGTGGTCCATGCCAGGATTCTTACATCTTCGTTGTCTGATTCAAACAAGAACGCAGATCGATCATTTTTCTTCACTTTGAACTGTGCAACGATCGAAGTATCTTTTACATCCCGATATGTGCCTGGCTGGTTAAGCTCGTGCGAGCTTAGGCCTGTTCCTGCTGCAGGTGAATAGGGCTGGATTGTATACCCTTTGTATAATAACCCTTTATCGAAAAGTTTCTTAAGCAGGTACCAGAGGGACTCCATGTAATCACGCTCGAAGGTGATATACGGATCATCAAGGTCAACCCAATAGCCGATTTTCCTTGTGAGATCGTCCCACTCGCCTTTGTATTTCATCACAGCTTCCTTACATCGCTGGTTGTATTCTTCAACGGAGATCTTCACCCCTATATCATCTTTCTTGATCCCCAGCTCTTTTTCTACCTGAAGCTCTACAGGCAAACCATGGGTATCCCATCCTCCCTTACGCTTGACCTGATAGCCTTTGAGTGTTTTGTACCGACAAAAAATGTCCTTGATGGCCCTGGCCATGACGTGGTGAATACCCGGAGTACCATTGGCTGAGGGTGGGCCTTCATAAAAAGTGAAGGTTTCTGCATTTTCCCGACTGCTGACGGATTTGTCAAATATCTTTCCTTCCTCCCACTTCTTTAAGAGGTCGGTAGCAAGGTTAGGATAGGAAACTTGTTTGTATTCAGGATATTTTGTTGCCACGGTCCTATTTCTTCTTCTCTTTCTTTGATGAATTCTTTTTTGGAAGCTCGTCTATGTCTCCCTCGATCATCTCAGGGTAGTCGTCTTTCAGATCAATACCCTTTTTGTTGAATTTTCCAGTATCAAACTCCAGGAGCAGTGCAGGAAGCACAATCAGGTTTGCCATCATGGCAAATAATAATGTGAGTGATGTAAGTTTTCCCAGCGCGATGGTTCCCCCAAATTCCGAAGCGGTGAAGATGACGAATCCACAGAATAAAATGATCGATGTGTAGATCATACTGGCCCCGGTTTCTTTAAGGCTCTTCGTGACAGCAATAGATACTACACCTTTGCTTGCCCGCAGTTCCTGTCTGTACTTGGCCAGGTAGTGAATGGAATTATCAACAGAGATACCGAAAGCGATACTGAAGATGAGCGCTGTACTCGGTTTAAGTGGGATACCAAAGTAACCCATGATACCTGCAGTGATCACCAGCGGGATAATATTAGGAACCAATGAAATAACGATCATCAGGAAGTTTCTGAATAGCAGTCCCATAATGGCTGCGATGATCAGAAATGCCAATACCATGGAGGTGAATAGATTCTCAATCAGGTATTTGTTCCCTTTGATAAACATCAAAACGGTTCCTGTCAGGGTCACAGAGATCTTGGAATCGCCGACTATCTCTTTAATTTTTGGACGGATAACTTCAGTGACCAGCGAATCCATGACGTTACTCCCCACATCAGGCATTTTTAAGGAAACCCTGATATATTGTCCGGTGGAGTCGACAAAGTTTTTAGACACACCTTCCATGTTTCCACTTTGATCAAGATATCTGAGGATGAATGCCGTCTCCCTACTATTCGGAAGCTCATAATATGCCGGACTCTGGTTGTAATAAGCCTGCTTGGCAGCTTTTATAAAACTTACCACCGAAACCGGTTGGGATATCATGTCAATAGAATCTTTGAAGAAGGTCTCCAACTCATCGATCTTTCGAAGATTATCCAGTCTTTGAACGCCACGCTTGTTGCCTGTATCCACTACGACTTCCAGAGGCAATACTCCGCTGAAATTATCTTCAAAAAAGGCCAATTCCTTTTTCAATGGGCTATCCTCAGGCAGATCATCCACCATGTAGCTGATCGACTTAATGGTAAGCATTCCTGCGACTGAGGCAACGACGATAACAATAGTCGTCGCAAAGATCAGTTTCCGATGTCTGTGAACGATGTAATCAAGGAATTCAAGTATCAAAGAAAGAATCTTGAAGTCCAGATGCTTCAAATGTCTTGTGCTTGGTGGCTTGAAGAAGGAGAACACGGAAGGGATCAGGATAAGGCTCACAATAAATGTACACATGATATTGACTCCTGCCACAATACCAAACTCCATCAGGATGGTGATGCCTGTAAACATCAGAACGAGGAAACCAACCGCTGTAGTGAAGTTGGTCATAAATGTGACAATCCCGATATTGCGGATGATTGTCTCCAATGCTTTACGCTGATCACCATGGATGGCATATTCCCGGTGATACTTATTGAGCATGTATACCGAGTTCGGTATCCCAATGACCACAATAATCGAAGGGATCAATCCCGTGAGCAGTGTGATTTTATACTGCAGGATGGCCAGTGTTCCCAATACCCAGATCACGATCACACCAATGATGATCAAAGGGAATATCACGGCTTTGAGTGACCGGAAGAACCCAAACAGGATCAGACCCGTAATGACGACTGAGATAAGTAAAAATTTGTTCAGCTCCTGTTTGATCTTGATGGTGTTGACAGATCGAACGTAAGGGAGCCCGGCAAAATAGACTTCAATTCCTGTAGCCTCAGAAAATTGTTTCCCCGTCATCATGATATCGTTTATCATGATATCACGACGATCAGAATTGAGGACCTCTTTATCTACAGTGACAAGGATAAGTGTAGCCCCGTTTTCCTCATTGATCAGCTGCCCTGAATAAAACTTTAATTTTCTTACATTGTCCAGCATCAGGTCCAGAGAGTCCTGGTCCTGAGGGATTTCAGGAAAAGCCGGAACGAGGTCAAAGCGCCTCTCGGCGGTGTTTTTCTCAAGCGTTTTGAGATTAGGGAGTCCCAAAACATTGTTTACACCCTTGATGCTGCTGAGTTCCCTGGTTAAAAATTGAAGTTTTCGGAAGTTATCCACCTTGTATACTGAAGTATCAAGGACTCCGATAGCCATGATGTTGCCATCTTCACCAAAGGTTTCTTTAAACTGCCGGAAGAACTGTTGCTCAGAATCGTCTTCGGGTACAATATTGGCCATATCGTAGGACCACTCGATGTCCTGCGCTTTGTAGGCCATAAACACAGTGATGATCCCTAATATTACCATTAGGGTAATCCTGTATTTTAAAATAATATTTGCGATTTTGGTCCACATTCGGAAAAGAGGTGCAAATGTAATATTTAAAACAGATAGAGGCTACATAAAAACGAAATCACTCAAACTTATTCACAATTTTAACCTCTGGAAGTAGGCAGGGAATATCCATTGAGGATTTTATAGAGCTTGATCGCATAGGAATCTGTGAGCAATGCGATAAAGTCAGAAACGATCATTAATCTTTCGTAGACTGATAAATCCGGCTTTTCCAGGCGAAGTCGGATGGATGCATCCATAAGCAGATAAATGGATCGTTGTCGTGGATTAAACAGTGTTTTCTCAAAAAAATTGAAATAGACTGCTTGAGCAAAGGCATTCATTAGCTGCTCTATTACCTCAAAGCCACCAGCTTCCCGTTCAAGAACTTGTTTTGACCTGTAAATTTTGTCGATGGATAGTACGCTGATCTTATTCAGGGCACCTGCCGAGGGAATGATGTCGGTAAGGGCCTGATCAAATTCAGCATCCAGCATGGCATTTTCGTGTGCTTTAAACACCTCAACGCATTCAGCGATTAGTTGGCCAATGGCCAGGGCTCGCAGCATACCTAGTTTATTATTTTGATCTTCAATTTTTAGCAACTTGGCTTCATTGAATTTTTCTCCAATGATGGCCGCAAGTAATTCCTTGGTCTTTTCAAAACTTACAAGTCCCAGTCTGCAGCCATCTTCCAGGTCTATGATGTTATAGCAGATATCATCTGCTGCCTCCACAAGGAAGGCAAGCGGGTGTCTGCACCAGGCTTCCTCGCCCACGGCTACCAGCCCCATATCTGCGGCCATCAATTTAAACTGCTCAAAATTTGACCGATACACACCGTACTTTTTCTGGCTTTTCCTACCCTTCACTGCAGGTGCAGAGGAGGTCTTTGGATACTTGGTAAAAGCACCCAGGGTAGCAAAGGTGAGTGCAAGCCCTCCTTCCTTTTCGTCATTCATGATGCGAAACCCCTGCGCATTTCCTTCAAAATTGCTTAGATCTTCCCATTCTTTTTCTGAAACCAGTTGCTGGAAAAACTGACCGTCCGGATGGTTGAGGAAGAATGCGGAAATAGCGGATTCTCCTGAATGACCGAATGGGGGGTTGCCCAGGTCATGTGCCAGACAAGCCGCGCCCACGATGCTCCCAAAGTCATGAATGGTAAATCCCTCTTCCGAAAGTGCCGGGTGTTTTTGTAATAGAAACTCACCCGCAGCACGGCCTAACGACCGACCAACACTGGAAACTTCCAGACTATGCGTTAGCCTGGTATGAACAAAATCATCCTCTGGTAGTGGAAAGACCTGGGTCTTATCCTGAAGTTTGCGAAAGGGGTGTGAAAAGATCAAACGGTCAAAGTCCTGGTCGAACCGACTTCGTGTTTCGCTGTTAGGTTTTACTTCCTTATCTCCAAATCTTTTGGTTGAAAGTAGCTGTGTCCAGTTCATGGAGCAAGTTTAGTGAGAAATTGAATATAGGAGACAGTATGATAAAATTGGTGGACTAAATACCTGTTATTTACCAGCAAATCCTCTTATCCAATTTGTCAGAAATGGGTTTGAGGGTTTGTAAATTCTTTTACCGTCGGTAGAATATTTGAGATGGATAAGCTGTTTGTCCAGCAAAACATCCAGTGCTTTTCTCACAGCGTTGGAATTTCCTAGTCCATATTGTCTGCCAATTTTTTGGGCAAAAGGCTGATCCAAATCATTTTCCATACTCACAGCCACTAAAGTATTCCATTGACCGGAGCTGAGTAGATCTTTTATTTGAAAATAGTCATGTGTGAATCCACGGATAATTTGTTCCTGAGTATCAGTCAGGTCTTTTGAATTTACATTTTTTTTGGAAACCTGAAAAAAGTTGATCGCATACGTACTGAGTGTAGTAAGTATGACCGTCAGTCCAACTGATTATTTCCTTAATTAACTCATTTGAGATTGATTTACCAGCTTCGGAAAATTTAGTGGCAATAAACTTCTGATAGACGGATGCATTTAGTTTTTCAAGATAAATGCTTTGGACCATTCCATAAAAAGGTCTGGTTGAATCCTGGAAAATTCGACTCAGGAGGTGTGTTTTGCTACCTGAAAAAATATAATGTATAGACGGATGCTGTTGCATCTCACTCCTCAAGACTGATTCAACATGACTATCTTCAAAGTGGATTACTTGTTGAAATTCGTCAAATATTAGTACAAGCTGCTCTGATCGAGAAGAAAGACTATCCAGCAGATGAGTAAAAGATCTTTCAGCTTCCTTCTCATTTGACAAGCTCAGGCTCACTTGCGGGAGACCAGAAAATTCATCAAATGATATAGTTGGCCTCAGTTTCTGGGTAGTTTCCCAAATTGCTTTGTATTTTTTCTCTTCTGGGAATGCTCTTAGAATTGCCTCGGATAACTTGGCAACCAGTCCTCTCATGTCTCCTACATTGAGCAAGTCTACAAATATCCCCACTTCTTTTTTCTTTCTGTGATGGAGGAAGTGATGCAGAAGGCCTGTTTTTCCAAGCCTGCGGATTCCAGTAAGAAGAATAGGGATGTTACCATGAAAAGCGAGGTCAAGTGCGTGCAACTCATCCTCTCTGTCACAGAAGTACTTTGGACCAAAGTAACCAAAAGTAGGGAATGGTGTATTTGGAGTGCTGTAATCGATTTTCATTATACCAAAAGTATAACTATGATTCTCCAGCCTACTTACTTCTGCCTACCGAATTTTCCAATAATAACGGATCCTGATTCAGCAAATCTGTCATCACACGATAGAGCTCCGGATGGTACTCATTGAAAGCCATGGGTTTCTCGAAGAAGTTCTCAACGGCAACAGAGAAAAATTCGGCCTGGTTGGTGCTGCCGTATTCGCGGAAGAAGGTGGCCTCACCATTTTTCATTTTGGTGATTTCAACTGTGGCCAGTTGCTGCCATTTCTTGATGTCTTCATCTCTCAGAAAATCAAATTCACCATTCTCCACGATGTTTTCCAGCTGCAGGGCATGGGCCCCATCTCATGCAGGCCCAGGTTTACCCCTTCACTGTGAATGTAGCCTTCTACAAAGTGTTTCCATGAGAGTACGATTGCTTTTTTCATCGGGTTTACTTCCCCCTTATGATATTGGTTGCTGGTCTGACTATAGAAATCATCCGGGAAAACAAGGATGTACTTAAAATGACGTAGAAAAACTTTCGGCAACCCAAACGTAAGCTGGATGGCCGAAGCAGCAATGAGTACCTGCATCTCTTCAGTCACTTCATCCATATTCCGCGGGATAAATTCCTTCAGGCTGATAAACTTGGCCACTCTGTACTCGAAAATCTTTTTTGATTTCGGAGGTAGGAGATTGTAAAAGTTGAAATGCTTTGCCAGGATGGCTTTTTGGGAAGGTTTTAAACCAGTGGATGAAAGGCTGGAATGATTCAAAAGGTATTCATACTGATACCTGGTGATCAGCCTTCCCAATACAAAGGCTACAGCGATTCCGATAAAGAATGTTACCATAGTCTGGTTAGAAAGATATGCATTTCTGACCAGTTATTTATGAACCAGTAGTGGAGTTGATATTGACAGTATGACAAATGGTCATAAACTATTGTGTGTGAATAATGTAAAAATTTTGTATTTTAATGGAGGAAATTGCCCTGCAAAATGATGAGACTGTCTATTTTATTTGGTCTGGTCCTATGTTTTGGTTGTAAAACATCAGTTAAAGAAGATCTGGCAGGTCTGTGGCAGCTTGACAAAGTCCATTTCTTGCATTTTGAAAGAAAGTTTGAACCGGTGATCTTGTCCATTGATGAAAATGGAAGTTTTGCGGTATCGCAAGCGACAAAAGATTTTGTAGGGATCTATAAGATTCATGCGGATACACTGATATTTAGCAGTGGCGATGAATCATGGTTCAATGAAAAATGGATAGTGAAAGTTAAAGATGGCAAAATGGTTTTGACGGGCACAGACCACCATCATTCCACAACCTCATTATTGTTTACTACCTTACAAATGATCCCTGATCTCAATGTCGTTGAAGAAAGATTAATCGGAAGCTGGGATCTTTATGAAATCAAGGGAAATGGTCGTGCAAGACGAGCGCTTTCCAATACGCTTCTCCATATTGCTGAAGATGGGCATTATTTCATTAGCGACGAGCTAGGCATTCTTGAGCAAGGGGAAATGTATATCAATTCCCGGCACAAAAACATTGTGTTTGAAGACACAAACAAAATCTGGGATGTTTTACTCCTGGGTGATGAGCTGAGGTTGACTAATGAGCAAACCGGTCTACAGTATAGCCTCAGGGAAAGAAGATATGACTAAATACTTCTAAGTAGCTTATTTAGGTCTGTCTTGTCCCTTAGCCTGTCTTTCAACTCAGCAATGGATACACGCTCCTGCTGCATGGTGTCTCTGTCACGGATTGTTACAGAATCATCTTCCATCGTTTCATTGTCGATGGTTACACAATACGGAGTACCAATGGCATCCTGACGTCTGTAACGCTTTCCAATACTGTCTTTGGCCTCATAAATCGCGTTGAAATCAAACTTGATGTCATCCATGATTTTAAGCGCTTTTTCAGGTAGACCATCTTTATCTACCAGTGGAAGTACTGCAACCTTATTGGGGGCGAGTACAGGCGGTATCTTGAGAACGGTTCTTTCACTGCCATCTTCCAACTTCTCTTCCTGGTAAGCTGCCGACATCACCGCAAGAAACATTCGATCCAGACCAATACTTGTCTCCAGGACGTAAGGCACGTAGCTTTCATTGGTATTGTTGTCGAAGTACTGAAGCTTTTTGCCGGAGAACTTTTCATGACTTCCAAGGTCGAAGTTTGTTCTTGAATGGATGCCCTCCAGTTCTTTGAAGCCCATCGGGAAGTTAAACTCAATGTCGCAGGCAGCATTTGCGTAGTGAGCCAGGTTCAAATGGTCGTGGAATCTGTATCTGTCATCGCCAAGCCCTAAAGCTTTATGCCATCTCATCCTTTTTTCTTTCCAGTGCTCATACCATTCTTTTTCACTACCTGGCTGGATGAAAAATTGCATCTCCATCTGCTCAAACTCCCGCATTCGGAAAATGAACTGTCTGGCGATGATCTCGTTACGAAAGGCTTTACCAATCTGGGCGATCCCAAAAGGTAATTTCATCCGGCTGGTCTTCTGTACATTGAGATAATTGACAAATATCCCCTGGGCGGTCTCAGGCCGCAGGTAGATCTTCCCGGATTCATCGGCTACAGAGCCCAGCTCCGTGGAGAACATCAGGTTGAACTGACGAACGTCTGTCCAGTTTCTTGACCCGGAGACCGGATCCGCAATTTCCAGTTCGTCGATCAGGTCTTTCATGGCTTTCAGGTTGCCGCTGCCCATAGAGGCTTTGAGCTTTACCTCAATTTCCCTGATCTGATTTTGATACCTGAGTACCCTGTCATTGGTGTTGAGGAATTGCTCCTGGTCAAACGCATCTCCAAAACGCTTGGCAGCCTTGCTCACCTCCTTGTCAATCTTACCCTGGATCTTGGCGATTTGATCTTCTATCAACACATCAGCGCGATATCTTTTTTTAGAATCTTTATTATCTATCAAAGGATCATTGAATGCATCCACATGCCCACTGGCTTTCCAGGTAGTAGGGTGCATGAAGATAGCCGCATCTATACCCACGATGTTTTCATTCATACGAACCATCGCTTTCCACCAGTAATCTTTGATGTTGTTTTTCAACTCAGAACCATTGGGACCATAATCGTAGGTAGCACTTAGTCCATCGTAAATCTCACTGCTTGGGTAGATAAAGCCATATTCTTTGCAGTGAGAAGCAATATTTTTCAGGGTAATTAATTCGTCTCCGTTCGCCATAGAGCGCAAAGATAAAATTTTGGGGGTCTAAAAAAATATAAATTATTCACCAGCAATGACATAATTATTTGCCATCATCAAAAAATAATCTACTTTTGCAGTCCATTAAAATTTCAAGGAGAAAAACATGATTATTGTAAACGTTAAGGAAAACGAATCAATAGATAAAGCCCTGAAGCGATTCAAAAAGAAATTCGAAAAGACCGGAGTTCTAAAAGAATTGAGAGAAAGGACTGCGTTTACCAAGCCTTCTGTGAAGAGAAGAAGCGAAGTTATCAGAGCTTCTTATCGACAAAAGATGCGCGATCAGGAAAATATCTAATTCCCCCCTCAGGTATTTCTATTTTATTTAGTAAGTTTAGTGATCCTCACCCAGAGGAGATGCTGAGCTTATGACAGACTCTTTTTTAAGATATCTTCAATACGAAAAACGGTATAGTAGCCATACTATTGAAGCATATCAACGGGACCTTGCCCAGTTTTCAGACTATCTTGCTGAGACATTTGAGATCACTAACTATGTAGAGACAGCTCATGTCCATTTGCGTGGGTGGGTCGTTTCCCTGATCGAATCAGGGGTTACTCCTCGTACGGTAAATCGGAAGATCGCCACACTCAAATCTTTTTATAAATATCTGCAGGTCCGGGAGCACGTATCCCAAAATCCCGCTACCCGACTCAAGCCACTCAAGACAGAGAAAAAATTACCAGCTTTTGTCAGGGAAGCTGAGATCGATACGTTATTGGATCAAATCGATTACTCCGAAGATTTCGAAGGACTGAGAGACAAGCTGATCCTGGAGTTATTATATGGTACCGGTATCAGGTTGGCAGAGCTTATCGGGCTCAAAGATCAGGATATCAATTCCTTCCAGGAAAATATTAAAGTTTTAGGGAAAAGAAATAAGGAAAGAGTCATACCAATTGGCAAAAATCTCGTTCAATTAATTAGAAGGTACACAGAGAAACGGCAACTTGAAGATTTTGAAGAGATGACACCTTTTTTGTTAGTAACCAACACCGGCCAGCAGCTTTATCCCATGTTTGTTTATCGAATAGTGCAAAAGTATCTGCAACTGGTTACTACTCTATCCAAAAAAAGCCCACATGTGCTTAGGCACACATTTGCTACGCATTTGCTCAATAAAGGGGCTGATCTGAATGCCGTAAAAGATTTATTGGGGCATACCAGCCTGGCTGCAACCCAGGTGTATACCCACAATTCGATGGAAAAATTAAAGTCTGTCTTTGAGCAGGCCCATCCAAAAGCTTAATGTTTAATTTCTAAATTTTATAAACATGAAACTACAGACGCATTCTATTCACTTCGACGCAGATGTCAAATTGATTGATTTCATTCAGAAAAAGGCAGACAAGCTGGATACCTTTTATGATCGTATCATTGACGGTGAAGTGTTTCTGAGGTTGGATAAGGATGACTCCATGGAGAACAAGATTGTCGAGATAAAGATCAATATCCCCGGACAACAACTATTTGCTAAAATGAAGGCTAAGTCTTTTGAAGCCGGAACAGATGAAGCTGTTGAAGCTTTGCGCCGCCAGTTGAAAAAGCATAAGGACAAACTTTATTCTCACTAATCATTGAAAGGGGCTTCGGCCCCTTTTTTATTGATCAATTATTTATTCCTCGTAAGCCCAGTCGATGCCTGTTTTCATGTCTTTCACCACAATGCCACCTGCTTTCAAAGCTGACCTTAGCTCATCTACTTTGTCGTAATTCCTGGCCTCTTTTGCTTGCTGGTATTCTTTTAGAATGATGTCCAGCAGCTGACCACCCGGCAATGAATCTTCAGCTTTTATCCCCAGTACTTCTTCGTTGAAGCTGATAAAAGTAGATTTCATTCGTTCAAAAGTCTCTTTCCCGATAGCTGCCATGGATAGCTGTCCGGTATGGATGGCGTTGATCTTTTTGAGGATGTTAAATAAGTGCCCTATTGTTAAAGCAGTGTTGAAGTCATCATTCATGGCATAATAGCAGTTGTCACAGAATTTTTCAATCTGCTCTTTCTGTTTTTCATCTATCGTTGCTTCAGTATTCTCAGCAAACTCCATTTTCTTGATGATCCGCATGCCATTGGCCATTTTGAAATACCCCTTTTGCGCAGCAATCAATGCCTCATTGGAGAAGTCCAGTGTGCTGGCATAATGAGACTGGAGCATAAAAAAACGGATAGTCATGGGACTAAATCCCTGACTCAGCAGCTCATGGTCTCCGGAGATGAGTTGCTTCGGAAGGAAAGAATTTCCAAGCGACTTGCTCATCTTTTGGCCATTTACCGTGAGCATGTTGGTGTGTAGCCAGTATCTGGCAGGTTCCTTTTTATAGGTGCCATACGATTGAGCGATCTCACATTCATGATGCGGAAACTGCAGGTCCATACCACCCCCATGAATGTCAAATTCCTTACCCAGGTATTTGGTGCTCATCACAGCACATTCCAGGTGCCAGCCCGGGAAGCCATCACTCCACTTGGTTTTCCAACGCATGATATGCTCAGGGGCCGCTTTTTTCCACAAGGCAAAATCGAGTGGATTCTTTTTATCGTCCTGCCCGTCCAGTTCACGGGTTTGATTGAGCAGATCTTCTATTTTCCTACCACTGAGCTTGCCGTAAGTGTTTTCCTTGTTGTATTTTTCGATATCAAAATAGACGGATCCATTTGATTCATATGCCAGGCCATTGTCTACCAGCTGGTCAATCATTGCCAATTGTTCCATGAGATGCCCCGTGGCAGTGGGCTCGATGTCCGGGCAAAGTATGTTGAATGTGGCCATTACATCATGAAAATCATTGGTGTATTTCTGCACGATCTCCATGGGTTCCAGGCTTTCCAGTGTGGCTTTTTTAGAAATCCTGTCTTCGCCGGAATCAAGCAAATGCCCTACATCCGTGATGTTTCTGACGTATCTCACCTTATAACCCAGAAATTTCAGGTAGCGATAGATGACATCGAAAGACATAAAAGTGCGTACGTTGCCGAGGTGAACGTCACTGTACACCGTAGGACCGCAGACATACAGTCCTACATGTGGAGGATTTAAGGGCTCAAAAACTTCTTTTTTCTTGGTGAGGGTATTATTGACCTTTAGTTTGCCAATCATGCTTGTTTTTTATGATTTCCTTTAGACAGACGAAATAACTTAATAATGGTTAGTTTGTTGACTAATTTGAATTGATTTTTTTTTCCTTTAGCTTTGCATGCAAATATAGAATTAAGGATTGAGGGGGCTTGTGTCCCCTCTTTTATTGTCATTAAAAATTGTTTTGATGGGCGTAGAAGAGCAAGTGCAGAAAATAGCAGAAGAAGCAATAAAAGACAATGAATCCCTTTTTCTGGTTGGAGTAAAGCTGAAAGGTAATCCGGGGAACCAAAAGTTGCTTGTTTGGATTGATGGTGATGAAGGAGTCACCATAGACCAATGTGTTGCAGTCAACAGAAAAGTTTCTGCAGCGCTGGATGAGCATGAAGATTTGATTCCCGGGAAGTACAATTTAGAGGTTTCTTCTGCAGGCATTGACTATCCGTTACAGTTTTTGAGACAGTACAAAAAGAATGTAGGGAGGTCGCTCAAGGTAGCATTGAAAGATGGTAGTGTGGTAAAGGGCGAATTGATCAATGTAGAAGAAAGTGGAATTACACTTCTGGAAGAGTCAAAAAAGGATCAGAAAGAAGTGGAGATAAGTTTTGATGACGTGGAACAATCTAAAGTATTAGTATCATTTAAATAGAAAATGGACGCAGGAATTTTAATTGATTCGTTTGCAGACTTTGCCAGGAATAAAAACATTGATCGTCCTACGATGATCAGAATTCTTGAGGATGTCTTTCGTACGATGATTCGGAAGAAGTACAAAGTGGATGATAATTTTGATATTATTATCAATACTGATAAAGGTGACCTTGAGATCTGGAGGTTCAGAGAGATAGTGGATGACAACTCTGAGGACATCTGGGACCATGACAAGATCAGCCTGACCGAAGCACGTAAGATCGAACCTGACTTCGAGATTGGTGAGGAAGTAGCGGAGGAGATCAAACTGATCGATTTTGGCCGACGTGCTGTGATGACTGCCAGGCAGACTCTGATTCAGAAGATCAAAGACCTGGAAAAAGATATTCTGTTTGATAAATACAAAGATCTCGTTGGTGAAATCATCACTGGTGAGGTATATCAAACTTTGAGTAGGGAGATTCTTCTGATAGATGGTGAGGGTAACGAGCTAAACCTGCCCAAGTCAGAGCAGATCCCAAAAGACAGATACAGAAAAGGAGATTCTGTGAGAGCCATTATTCATCGGGTAGAGATGGTCAATGGCAACCCAAGGATCATTCTTTCCAGAACCTCTCCTATATTTTTGGAGCGGCTGTTTGAAAGCGAGGTTCCTGAAGTGTACGATGGTCTGATTACCATCAAGAAAGTGGTGAGAGAGCCAGGTGAGAGAGCTAAAGTAGCTGTGGAATCGTACGATGATCGTATTGACCCGGTAGGTGCTTGTGTAGGTATGAAGGGGTCAAGGATTCACTCCATTGTCAGGGAGTTGCAAAATGAGAATATTGACGTAATTAATTACACTGACAATCTTGATCTATACATTGCCAGGGCGCTGAGTCCTGCCAAGATACAGAGCATGAAGATCAGTGAAGAAAAAGACAGGGTTTCTGTTTACCTCAAGCCTGACCAGGTGTCTCTGGCGATTGGTAGAGGAGGACAAAACATCAAGCTTGCCAGCCGATTGGTAGGTTTGGAAATTGATGTCTTTAGAGAATTGGGTGATTTTGAAGATGAAGATGTAGATCTGGATGAATTTTCAGATGAAATTGAAGATTGGGTAATCGATGAGTTGAAAAGGATTGGTCTGGACACCGCAAAAAGTGTACTTACACTCCCTATCGATGATTTGGTAAGAAGAACCGATCTGGAAGAAGAAACAATTACAAACGTTGTAAATATTCTTAAACAAGAATTTGAATAATAACACGGTAGCAAGGAACCGAATTTATGTCTGAAGAGAGAACATATAGATTAAGTCAAGTAGCACGAAAGCTGAACGTAGGTAGTGGTACTATCCTGGACTTTTTGGAGGAGAAGGGACATCCTATTGATAGTAATCCAAATTCCAAGATTACCCAGGAGCTCTTCAATATGCTTTCCAAAGAGTTTGCAGACTCTGCTATGGACAAGGAGGAGGCTTCCGGTCTGACTATTGGCACTACCCACTCAGATAACCTGGTGATTAAATCCAACAAGGAACCTGAGCCGGAGAACACTGAGGATGACCAGATTCTGATCAAGGACAACAGCACCAAAGAAGGGGATGTGGAGCGTGCGGAGACCAGCCACGGAGCCAGCAAACTTGATGGACCAAGAGTAGTTGGAAAGATAAACCTCGATCAGAAAAAGAAACCAGAGCCACCTGCTCCCAAGGAAGAAGAAAAGCCCAAACCAGAGGAAAAACCTGTTGTAGAGGCCAAGGCAGAGGCCAAAGTGGAAGAGAAGCCTGAAAAGGTGGAGGAGAAAGCACAGGAAGAGCCTAAAGAAGAAGAGAAAAAACCAGAGGTCAAGGAGGCAGTAGCAGAGAAAGAGGAGAAGGCAAAAGAGGAGAAAGCAGAGAAAGCGGAGGAAAAGCCGGAAGATAAGACAATCAAAGCAAAAGGTGATTCGCTGAAAGGACTGACTGTCCTGGGTAAAATTGAATTACCTGCTGAGAAGAAAAAGCCAAAACCTGTAGCCTCTTCAGACGAAAACAAAGAGCGGAAGAAGAAAAGACCACGGAAACGTATACAGGGGGCTACACCTCATGAGGGTGGAAGGGATCAGCGAAGACCACAAGGTCAGGGCGGAGGAAGACGAGATCAAAGAAAAACTGAAGAATTATCCGATAAGGAGATCCAGGATAAGATCAAGGCTACACTAGCCAAGTTGAGTGGTGGTAAGAGTCCAGGAGCTGCAGGAAGGTCTAAATATAGAAAAGACAAACGGTCTGCCAAGGCGGAAGCAGAGGAAGAAAGACTGCAAGCGGAAGAGAAGCAGTCAAGAATTCTTAAGGTTACGGAGTTTATCTCAGCGAGTGACCTAGCATCGCTGATGAATGTATCAGTAAATGATGTGATCAGCACCTGTATGGGGCTGGGAATGTTTGTGTCGATCAACCAAAGACTGGATGCCGAATCCATTACCATCATCGCTGATGAATTTGACTACGAAGTTGAATTCACTGATTCTGATGATGAATTTGAAATTGAGGAGGTAGAAGACAAAGCAGAAGATCTTCAGGACCGGGCTCCAATTGTGACCATCATGGGTCACGTTGATCACGGTAAGACATCTTTGCTTGACTATATCCGAGATGCCAAGGTGACTGAAGGTGAAGCAGGAGGTATTACACAGCACATCGGTGCCTATGATGTGATGACCGAGACAGGTAAGCGTGTGGCATTTTTAGATACTCCGGGTCACGAAGCTTTTACGGCGATGCGGGCAAGGGGAGCTAAAATCACCGATATCGCCATCATTGTGGTGGCAGCAGACGACGCTGTGATGCCACAAACCAAGGAGGCGATCAATCACGCACAGGTTGCAGGCGTTCCTATTGTCATAGCCATCAATAAGGTGGATAAACCGAATGCCAATCCTGATAAGATCAAAGAAGAACTTTCTGGTATCAATATCCTGGTTGAAGACTGGGGTGGAAAATATCAGTGTCAGCATGTATCCGCTAAGACAGGAGAAGGAATTGATGAGCTACTTGAAAAAGTGCTTCTTGAAGCAGAATTGCTGGAACTTAAGGCTAATGCCACTAAACCTGCTGTGGGAACAGTAGTAGAAGCTACGCTTGACAAGGGAAGAGGATATGTGACCACACTGATGGTGCAGGCTGGAGTGATGAAGATGGGAGATGTTGTACTTGCCGGGCCACATTTTGGTAAGGTAAAGGCCATGTTTGACCACAGAGGAAAAAGGATCGATGTAGCAGGGCCTTCTACTCCGGTGCAGATGCTAGGATTGGATGGAGCTCCTCAGGCAGGAGATCGATTCAATGTGATGGAATCTGACAGGGAAGCAAGGGAAATTGCGACCAAGCGAGAGCAGATCCTCAGGGAACAATCCATCAGAACGAAGAAACATATCACGCTGGATGAGATCGGAAGACGATTGGCTATTGGTAGCTTTAAAGAGCTGAATGTAATCATCAAAGGTGACGTGGATGGATCGATCGAGGCCCTTGCCGACTCTATGTTGAAGCTGTCTACCAATGAGATCCAGGTCAATATCATCCACAAGGCTGTGGGTCAAATCTCTGAATCCGATGTCTTGCTGGCGTCTGCCTCTGATGCGGTAATTGTTGGATTCCAGGTGAGACCGTCAAACAGTGCCCGTAAACTGGCGGAGACTGAAGAAATTGAGATTAGACTCTACTCCATCATCTACGATGCCATCAACGACGTGAAAGATGCGATGGAAGGATTGTTGGAGCCTACCTCTGAAGAAGTGATCACAGGAAACATTGAGGTGAGAGAGGTTTACAAGATCACGAAGGTAGGAACTGTGGCGGGGGGCTATGTAACTGATGGAACGGTTAAGCGTTCAAATCAGGTACGTCTTATCCGAGATGGAATTGTGGTATATGAAGGAGAGATCAATCAGTTGAAGCGATTCAAGGAAGACGTGAACGAAGTGAAGAACGGTTACGAGTGTGGGGTGAGTATCAAAAACTTCAATGACATCAAAGTTGGAGACATCATCGAAGGATTTGAGACAAAAGAAGTGAAGCGAACACTTTAATACAAAACAGTATTTTTGATGAAAAGAAGCAGGCCGGTAGGTCTGCTTTTTTATTTTCTGATATAAATCAACCGTTTACCTAATGATTGAGCTATTCTTATTAGCGCATTGTTTATAATCTTACCAAACATTTAGTAAGTTCGATTTACGGAGGCGTAGTATGATTCAATAACTACAATCAGATGGAGTTAAATACAGCATTAAACTTACTATTTATCGGAATGATCACTGTTTTTGTGGTCTTGTTGCTGGTTTATGGAACCGGCAATTTGCTCATCCGTATTGTCAATTTTTTGTCCACGGACAATGAAGATGGTACTCCTGATGGAGACATCTCGAAGAAAAAAATTGCAGTACTGAATGCGGCAGTAGAAGCTTTCACAGAAGGCAAAGGAACGATAACCCAAATAGAGAAATTAAAATAAAACCCATGGGAAGAGAAATCGGATTAGGCCTTGTTTACAGGGATATGTGGCAATCTTCAGGTAAATACATGCCGAGGGTTGACCAGCTAGTTAGGGTGGCGGAACCCATCATAGACATGGGATGCTTTCGCAGAGTAGAAACAAATGGTGGTGGATTCGAGCAGATCAATTTGCTATATGGTGAAAACCCAAATACATCTGTTCGGAAGTGGACCCAGCCATTCAATGATGCGGGTATTGAAACCCACATGTTGGAGCGTGGGCTGAATGGACTCAGGATGTATCCAGTCCCCCGTGATGTACGTCGTTTGATGTTTAAGCTCAAGAAAATTCAGGGGACAGATATTTCCCGATCTTTTGATGGCCTCAATGATACAAGGAATCTTAAGCTATCCATTGAGTATGCCAGGGAAGGTGGGATGGTTGCCCAGGCGGCTTTGTGTATTACCCATTCCAAACTGCACACAGTCGACTATTACGTGAAGATGGCCGAAACGCTGATAGGCATGGGAGCTGATGAAATCTGCATCAAGGACATGGCAGGTATAGGAAGGCCAGCCTCTATGGGAAAACTCGTCGAGGGTATAAAGGCCATGAAGAAAGATATCCTGGTGACTTATCATGGGCACTCAGGACCAGGTTTTTCGGTGGCTACCTCTTTGGAAGCCGCACGAGCCGGGGCAGATTTTATAGATGTGGGCATGGAGCCACTTTCTTTTGGAACCGGGCATGCAGACTTACTGACTGTTCATGAGGTATTGAGAGATGCCGGGTTCAGTGTACCGGACATCAATATGAAGGCCTATATGCAAGCCAGGTCACTGACACAGGAGTTTATCGATGAGTTTTTAGGTTACTACATCAATCCGAAAAACCGGTTGATGAATGCCTTGTTGATTGGTCCCGGACTACCAGGGGGAATGATGGGAAGCTTGATGTCGGACCTGGAAAATAATCTGCAATCCATTAACAAATGGAAAGAAAAAAAGAACAAACCACTGCTTACCCAGGATGATCTGCTCATCAAGCTTTTTGAGGAAGTAGAAGAGATCTGGCCCAAAATGGGATATCCTCCGTTAGTAACACCCTTTAGCCAGTATGTGAAAAATGCCGCTCTCGTCAATGTGATGCAGATGGAGAAGGGCAAAGAAAGATGGTCACTGCTGGACGACAATACCTGGGATATGCTGTTGGGTAAATCCGGTCGTTTACCGGGAGTGGTTGCTGATGAGTTGAAAAAATTAGCTGAAAGTCAGGGCAGAGAATTTTTTACCGGAGATCCACAGGATCTGCAACCGGACGCAATGGATGAATTCAGGGCTAAAATGAAGGAAAAAGGATGGGAAACCGGTCCTGATGATGAAGAGCTTTTCGAATACGCGATGCACCCCCAGCAATATGAGGCTTTCAAGTCAGGCAAAGCGAAACAGGATTTTGAAGCGGATTTAGCCAAGAAGAAAGCACCAGCCCCTTCAGCTGCTGAATCTATACAGGCTGGAACCCAGGCGGGACAACCTAAAGAGCTGAATATTAAGGTAAATGATGAGATATTTAGAGTAAGTATTTCTTATGAACCAGCAGGTAGTTCCTCACCAGCTGAGCAGGAGGATAAGCAAAGTAATATTCCAGTGGCGTCCAGCAATGGTAGCACCAAGGAAATTAAGGCGCCTCTCGAAGGTAAGGTGTACATGACCAAAGAGTCCGGGGATAAAGAGATCAAACCTGGTGACAAGGTCAATGTTGGAGATATCGTGTTGTATATTGAAGCCATGAAAGTAACCAATGCCATTAAAGCAGATGTTTCCGGAGTGGTCACCGAGGTACTCGTGAAGGAGGGTGAGGAAGTTTATGATGATGATGTGCTGATTAAATTATCATGAAAATCAGACTTCTAGCATTAGCATTCACACTGGGATTCGGCTACGCTTCAATGGCCCAAATTGGTGTTTCCTATCAGTTTTCTGAGGTTCATCCTAATATTAGTGTGAGCTACGGAGCCAAAAATCAATGGTGGGGTGAGCTGCGACTTTCTGCAGATGTAGATATTTCGAACTTTTCTCCTGAGATCCTGGGTTTGTACAATTTTATCAAGAAGGAAAGCGCTGATTTTTATGGGGGTGTCGGGCTTAAAGTAAACCTCATACCAGGGCCAATGGCGGTAACAGGATTAAACTTATACCCTTTTGAAAACAAACAATTCGGGTTTTTAGCAGAGATTGGGTTTATGTATAATACTGATAATGATACCAGCATTTTGAGAGGGTTGGGTGGATTCAGATATATTTTCAATAAAAACTAACGTGGAACTTCTCGAGAAACTTTATCGCATGACGGCCATCCAGAATATAGTGGATGAGCCGAAAATTCTACTGATGATCCTCATTGCATTCGTGCTGCTGTATCTGGGGATCAAAAAGAAATATGAACCACTGTTACTTGTTCCAATAGCCTTCGGTATCCTGGTGGCCAATTTTCCTGGTGGCCAGATGAGCGTGGATAAAATTGACGAGAGCCTCACACTTTATCAGATTGCTTATCAACATGGGATCATGAATTTTATCTATTATTCCCTGATTAAAACTGGGTTCCTTCCTCCGATTATCTTCCTTGGTGTAGGTGCACTGACAGATTTTGGACCCATGCTGAGAAACTTGCGGTTGGCATTTTTCGGAGCAGCCGCACAGATCGGGATTTTTACTGTATTGATATCAGCGGTTGCGCTGGGTTTCACACTGAAGGAAGCGGCATCATTGGGAATCATTGGTGGCGCCGATGGTCCCACAGCTATTTATACCACGATTAAACTGGCCCCTCACCTGCTGGGTCCTATTGCGATTGCGGCTTACTCTTACATGGCACTGGTACCGGTCATTATTCCACTGGTTGTGCGATTTACTACCACCAAAAAGGAATTGATGATCAATATGAAGGAGCAGGATCGACTTTACCCTTCAAAAACACCAATAAAGAATACTCAGACATTGAAGATTTTGTTTCCAATCGCTGTGGCAACAATTGTTGCATTGCTGGTTCCCTCATCAGTACCTTTGATTGGTTTGCTAATGTTTGGTAACCTGGTGAAGGAAATTGGCGTTTCTACTGGCCGTCTTCACAAAGCCGCATCTGATACTATTCTCAATGCTGCGACCATTTTTTTAGGTCTGGCTGTTGGAGCTACGATGACCGTGAAAGCCTTCTTAAATGTTGAAACACTGATGATCATTGTAGGTGGTTTTATTGCTTTCGCCATTTCTATTGCCGGAGGAATATTGGCGGTAAAGGTTTACAACCTGTTTGCTAAAAAGAAGATCAATCCGCTGATTGGAGCTACGGGATTGAGTGCCGTGCCCATGGCCTCCAGAGTAGCCAATGATTTAGCCTTAAAGCATGATCCCAGCAATCATTTATTGCAATATGCCATGGCCAGTAACATTTCGGGTGTCATTGGTTCGGCAGTTGCTGCCGGTGTATTAATTTCGTTCCTCGGCTAGATAAAAATAATAATGAGTAAGACTTTAAAATATATTGGTATTGGAGTGATTGCCTTTGCGGTGATCATTCAGTTTTTTGGAGGAGATAAACCTGAAGTCTCCGTACAAAACCCCGGAGATATTCACCAGGTTCTGGAAATTGATCAGGAAGTAAGTCGGATATTGCGCGTAGCATGCTATGACTGTCACTCTAATGAAACCATTTATCCCTGGTATGCCAGTGTGGCTCCGGTCTCCTGGCTGGTGATCCATGATGTGGATGAGGGGAGAGACGAGTTGAATTTTTCTACCTGGGCCGATTATCCCTTGAAAAGACAAAATCACAAACTGGATGAGATCATCGAGCTAGTGGAAGAAGGAGAAATGCCTATGGCTGTCTATAAAATTACCCACCCTGAGGCGAGACTAACGGGTGAAGAGATTAAATTAGTAGTTGATTGGGCCCGTAAATCGATGGTTCCTGAAGAATAATAAACAGATGCAAAACCCAAATAATGAGATGAAACAAACCCGAAAAACATTCCTCAAAGTGCTGGGTGCCAGCACCGTGATTGCCGCTTTTAATCCTGCAAGAGCCAGTCAAATGGCAGCAGCAGCTCCAAAGACAGCTCTTGATCTTGGGATCGCATCCTATACATTGCGGAAATTCAACCTGGATGAGACAATCAATATGGTTAAAGGTTTGAATTTGAAATCTATTGCCTTTAAAAGCATGCATATGCCTTTGGAGAGTTCAGAGGCTGAGCTGAAAGCCATTGCTCAGAAAGTAAAATCAGCAGGTCTTAACCTTTATGGTGCAGGCGTGATCTACATGAAAACCGAAGATGAGGTGAATCAGGCTTTCAAATATGCGCAGGCGGCAGGCATCAAAGTCATTATCGGCGTTCCTGTTCCGGAAGTTTTGGCACTTGCTGAGCAAAGAGTGAAGGAAACGGGTATCAAGGTTGCAATTCACAACCATGGACCGGAGGACGATGTTTATCCAAGCCCGAAATCCATCATGGACAAAATTGCGGATATGGATGAGCGACTGGGATTGTGCATAGATGTGGGGCATACCCTGAGAAGTGGCTATGACCCAGCCACAGAAATCAAGAAATACAAAGCACGTCTGTATGATGTTCACCTGAAAGATGTGAACAGCTCTGCACCGGATGGGAAAACCCTCGAAATGGGACGAGGTGTTCTGGATCTTCCATCCGTATTGAAAGCTTTGGATAAGATTAAATACACAGGGGTAATCGCTGCTGAGTATGAAAAGGATGGCGACAATCCGCTACCAGGTTTGGCCGAATCGATTGGCTATGCCCGCGGGATCATGACCATGCTTTAATAGTACTCATAGTCATATATGATAGTATATTCTGGCTCACCGTAGACATTGAAGATTTCAGTGCGCGTTTTGAGCCCGGATTCGTCATAATAGAATTCCCGGTGATTATACCGCTTATCCTCTCTGAAATATGATGCTGAAGTAATAATTCCATTTTCATAGTTCATTTGTGTGGTTGCTAGAGAACCATTTTGTGGTACATTATTAGTTACTTTTATAAGATTATCTCCATCATAGGAAAAATTAGTCTCATGGATTAATTGCTTGCTAGGGGGTTGATAATCAATGTTTTTTGGCTGTATTTTCTTCATTAAAATTTCACGTGCTGGATAATAAGTATATCTACTGTGTGAGATCACTCTTCCATCAGAATAGTCAAAGGTTTCTTCATGTCTATTCATAACCATCCCTTTAGAGTATCTTTCTTCTCCTTGATAAAAAATGTCCTGATTTAATTCTTCCTCTATTAAATAGCTTCTAGGTAGGCCTAAATCATTTTTTTTGGTAGTTGTTATTCTATTGATCCTCTCACCTTTCATGCCAAAATCATCAATGTCTTTATATCTTGGCCAATCATGTCCATACAAGATATTGTATGCAGCTTCACCCATACCTAATCCGTCTAAAATATGGAGAACTCCAACCGGATTTGGTGTTGCAATTAATGACCAGGTAAACGGCTTATCATGGTCATAGGGATAACTGGTATGTTGCTCAACCCTATCCACAGTCCCATCAGGCAGGTAATACGCAATCGCAATAATCTTCCCATCCTTTTGCTGCGTGTCCTTTTGATGACTGATATAGCGTGTGGTCACCGTCTTTACATTCTTTAGCGCAGCCTGTGGATCCATAGTAGAAAAATCCATCATTTCCGGTTCGCAACTGATCAGCCAGGTGGCAATGATCAGGAATGGAATGGTGAGGAGGGACCTGGACCAGTGATGCCTTTTCCCTTCCAGGATGTACCTAATTCTACTTCTAATGTTGATGGCGCTGAAAGAAATGACTGGTTGTAAGTTTTGTGAATGTATGGAAAGGTTTAAAAGTGTGTCACTGTAATGTTGTCTGTCAAATCCTTTGGAAGTGAGTTGATCAGCCTGGTACTCCGTATTGAGTCTGACTTCATTCCTTAGAAACCATGCAACGGGATTTACCCAAAAAACGATACAATATAATTCTGAGAGTAGGATGTCAACACTATGCCAAAGGCGACTGTGAACCTGCTCATGAGCCAATATTATCTCTATGACTGGGTCATTCAGATATTTCTTGTTGATAAAAATGAAGTGGAAGAATGATCCACCTGAAAATTGTTGCTGGTCGACAATAAAGAATCGCGTACCATTAAATTCCGCTTTAGGATTTCTAATTAGCTTTAGCAATGAGAAAAGCGAGAAACTCATCCGTATAAGCAGGAAAGCAACAACCATGAAATAGATGAATACACCAAGATTTTTCCAGCTAATTTCTGATTTGGAATTTTGGTGGTCCAAACTTTGCGCTTCCGATTCCATCTGCACAGTTGGAACAATTAATGATACATTCTCAGCAAGATTTTCCTTATAAGAAGTGTCAAAAAAGTGATTCACCTGGTTCGGAATTTCGCCAATTACCTTCTCTGGTGTGCCAATTGAGAGGAGGGGAAATATTAATGGCAGGAGCAGACAGCCCAACAGGAAGTAGCGCCTGAAAGCGATACTTAGAAAGTTTTTTGTGAGATAATATCCCAGAAATAGTACGGAGGATCCCAGGATCACTTCAAATAGGTATTGCGTTAGGTTATTCATCTTTATGCTTTTTAATCAATTCCTGTAATTCTTTGATTTCTTTTTTGGTAAGGTTTTCATCCTTCGCCATGAATGACATTAGCCGAGTGTAGGAGCCTTCCAGGTAGTCATTCATCAGGTATTTGAAGAGCCCCTGGCTGTATTCCATCTTGCTGACCAATGGATAATATTGGTGTGTTTTACCGTATGTATGATGCCCCACCATCCCTTTTTCCTCGAGAATACGGATCACAGATGATACTGTATTATATGGGGGCTTAGGTTCTGGAAGCTCTTTAATAAGTTCTTTCACAAAAGCTTTTTTCAACTTCCAGAGGAGCTGCATGATCGGTTCTTCGGCTTTGGTAAGACGTTCCATGCGATAAATGTAAAACGGATTTATCAGTTATACAACTAAAAACATAGTTATTATTTTAAAAATACTTTTAGTCCTATGAGTTAAAAATTTGTCAGAGTATAAATGAAACCCTTTGCGTTTGGATTACGTTTGTTTGTACATACAAATATGAAAAGCAATAAATCATACTTCTGCAACTGTCTGTTTTTTTCATCAGCTTCATTTGCCCGAAACATGTCAAAGCTGGCTGACGAGGCTTTTGCTAAAACAGGGTGGTCGCCATCGCATGCATTTGTGATGATCACGGTAAATCGATTTGATAAAGGTGTAATCCCATCTATGATCGCAAAAGAACTTCACCTTACGCCATCCACGGTCACAAGATTATTAGACAAACTGGAACAAAAAGGGATGGTTAGACGGGAGAATAAGGGCAAAAACAGTTTAGTTAAACCCACTGAGAAGAGTCTTGCGCTCAATGAGGAACTGATGACTTCATGGAATTCATTGTTTGACAATTATAAGAAGTTATTAGGCAAGGATTTCTCAGAAAAACTGGCGGATCAGTTGTATGATGCTTCAGAAAAAATTAAAAATCTGTAAAAAGAACTAAAAATGAAAAGAATCGGAATTTTAGGGTCTGGCAACGTTGGAAGGACGTTGGCTGACGGCTTCATCAAGCATGGATATGAAGTAAAAATGGGTACCGGCAATCCTGACAAACTATCCGACTGGCTGGAAAATGCCGGAGATCAAGGTAGTGTGGGTACTTTCAAAGAAGCGGCTGCATTTGGCGACCTGTTGGTACTGGCGGTAAAAGGAATAGTTGCTGAGAAACTCCTTGGTGAAGTGAAAGCAGAAATTTCTGGCAAGACCATCATTGATGCCACCAATCCCATAGCCGAACAAGCTCCTGAAGACGGACTGGTTAAATTCACAACGGATCTGAACAGTTCGCTGATGGAAAGATTTCAGGCTTCATTTCCTCAGGCCAACTTTGTGAAGGCTTTTAATAGTGTAGGTGCACATTTGATGGTAAATCCTCAATTTGAGGTCACCCCTACCATGTTTATCGCGGGTAACAATGAGGATTCAAAGAAGGAAGTCATCAAGATTCTGGATAAATTTGGTTATGAAGTGGAAGATTTAGGTGGGGTCAAGTCTGCAAGAGCAATAGAACCTCTTTGTATCTTGTGGTGTATTCCGGGATTTAGACACAATGAATGGGGGCATGCATTTAAATTACTTAAAAAATAAACGATGAAAACCATTGTGGTAACTGGGGCCAATCGGGGTATTGGCTTTGAGATATGTAATGAACTTGGAGCCTTAGGACATGAGGTGATTGTGACAGCCAGAAATGTAAGGAAAGGGATTGATGCTTCAAACAAAATGAGGGACAAGGGCTATAATACCCATTTCTATCAATTGGATGTGGAAGAAGAAAAAAGCATCACACTCTTTACCCATGAGCTCGGGAAATCTCATCATCAGGTTGATGTGCTTATCAACAACGCCGCTATTTTGCGTGACAATGGAATGCATCTCCGTGACCTGGATATGAAGGTTTTTGATCGCATGATGAAGATCAACTTAAAAGGTCCCATGTTATTAACCCGCGCCATGTTGAGGATGTTGAAGAATAGTAGTGATCCGAGGGTTATCAATGTGAGCAGTGGGATGGGAGCCCTGAATACCATGGGTGGTGGCAATCCTGCATATAGACTTTCCAAGGCTGCATTAAATGCTTTGACAGGCATATTTTCTGCTGAAGAGCCGGGAATAAAATTCAATGCTATGTGCCCTGGCTGGGTAAAGACCACAATGGGAGGATCTGCCGCCACAAGAGATGTAGAAAAAGGCGCGGAAACAGTTGTCTGGTTAAGCACGGCCGAAGACATCCCACAAGGGAAATTTATCCGTGATAAAAAAGTGATCGACTGGTGATCAGTCGATTCGCTTTCTGAGCTTCACTGGCTTTTTATTCTTTCGCATTCGCATATTGATCAGCTCAACAATCAACGAGAAGAAAACCGCGAAATAGATATAGCCTTTAGGCACATGGAAATGCAGGGCTTCGATCATCAACATAAACCCGATCAGTATCAGGAATGATAATGCCAATATTTCCAGCGTCGGATGCTGATTGATGAACTCACTGATGTTTTTGGCGAAAATCATCATGATTATGATAGAAATGATCACAGCTATGATCATCAGGGTGATTTCATTGGTCAATCCCACAGCAGTCAGGATGGAATCGAATGAGAAGATCATGTCCAGAGCAATGATCTGCACGATGACACTGATAAATGAAGCAGATTTCATTTGACTCTCATGCTGTGCTTCACCCTCCATTTTATGGTGGATCTCCATGGTACTTTTACCAAGCAAAAAGAGACCACCTATGAGTAGGATGAGGTCTCTTCCACTAATTTCTTGCTCTAGTACAGTAAATAATGGCTCTGTAAATGAGATTATCCAGGTGATACCCAGCAATAAACCCACACGAAGCACCAAAGCCAAAGTCAAACCAAGATTCCTGGCTTTACCCTGCTGGTGTTCCGGCAGTTTATTGGAAACAATAGAGATAAAGATGATGTTGTCGATCCCCAACACAATTTCCAGAAAGGTGAGCGTCAATAACGCAATCCAGTTTTCCGGTTGTAGGAAGATCTCCATCCCGTCCTATAGATTAAAAGCTTCTTTGATCTTGTCTACGTAATCGAGTTTTTCCCAGGTAAATGTTTCTACCTCTACCGTCTTTTCATGGCCTTCACCATCTTTAAAAGTTTTGGTGACCTTTTGAGGTTCCCTACCCATATGACCGTAAGCTGCAGAATCCGAATAGATGGGTGTTCTGAGTTTCAATCTTGTTTCGATACCATAAGGAGTCATGTCGAAGATCTCACTGATTTTTTTAGCGATCTCACCATCCTTCATGTCAACTTTGGCAGACCCGTAAGTATTCACATAAATATTGGTGGGTTCTACTACCCCGATGGCGTATGAAACCTGAACCAAAACTTCACTACAAACACCGGCTGCTACCATATTCTTTGCAATATGACGGGTAGCATAGGCTGCAGAACGGTCCACTTTAGAAGGGTCTTTTCCGGAGAATGCACCACCACCGTGTGCACCTTTTCCACCGTAAGTATCTACGATGATCTTTCTTCCGGTCAGCCCGGCATCCCCATGAGGACCTCCTATCACGAATTTTCCAGTTGGATTGATGTGATATTTGATGTCGTCATTGAACAAAGCCTGGATTTCAGGGATCAATTTCTTTTTCACCCTTGGGATCAAAATACTGATCAGGTCATTTTTGATCTTATGGAGCATTTTGGCTTCTTCATCAAAATCATCATGCTGGGTAGAAATCACGATGCTATCGATCCTGATGGGTCTGTTGTGATCATCATATTCTATGGTCACCTGGGATTTTGCATCCGGTCGGAGGTATTTGATTTCTTTATTTTCTCTTCTAAGAGCAGCTAATTCCAGTAGAAGGTTATGTGACAAGGCCAATGCCAAAGGCATATAATTGCCTGTTTCGTTTGTGGCATAGCCGAACATCATCCCCTGGTCTCCTGCTCCCTGAAGCTTAGGATCTGTTTTGTCTACTCCCTGGTTGATGTCCGGGGACTGTTCGTGAATGGCAGATAATACCCCGCACGAATTAGCTTCAAACATGTATTCTGATTTGGTATAGCCAATCTTTTTGATGACATCCCTTGCTATCTGCTGCACATCAAGGTATGACCTGGATTTTACTTCCCCTGCCAGAATAACCTGCCCGGTAGTAACCAGTGTTTCACAAGCAACCTTTGATTGTGGGTCAAAGGCAAGAAAATGATCGACCAATGCGTCAGAGATCTGGTCAGAAATTTTATCCGGGTGTCCTTCAGATACAGACTCGGAAGTAAACAAATATGACATGCTTTTTGCAGTTATTTTAGGCCTGCAAATATAGTATTTTTCATTACTTAAAATCAGAAGGATATTGTCCAAGACAAAAGACTGCAGGGATCTTGTGAAGATTTATGTCTTTCTTTTCCCAATCCTTGATTTTCAAGGTGTGGATCATTTGATTTTCTCCAAAAAGATCAGCTGAAATTGAAAAGAGGGTATCATTTTTTAAATGCTTGACGGCTTTTTCAATCAATTTCATATTCCGATAAGGAGTCTCCATGAAAATCTGAGTATATCCGGTTTTTTGGAGGGTATTTTCCATTTCTTTCAAAAACCTGATACAATCTGCATCCTGGATTGGAACATATCCGTGGAAGGTAAACCGCTGACCATCAAAACCAGAACAAATCAAAGCTGTTTGAATGGCTGAAGCTCCCGGTAACGGAACAACCGCTCGATTTTGCTCATGAGCCAGGCTGATAGCCATGTTGCCCGGATCGGCTAAACCTGGCAAACCAGCCTCTGAAATAATGCCAATGGGAAATTTTCCCCATTCGCTCATCACATGGGATATCTCTTGCCGGGAAGCTTTCTTGTCCATTATTTCAAACTGTAGCCGAGAGATGTCAATATCCAGGTTCAAACTGCTAATGAATCTCCGTGCCGTCCTCACATTTTCAACCAGGAAATGACTGATGGTCTTTAAGGTCGTTTTCACAATCGGACTGATATCATCAGGCTGAGCTTCTGTAGTCAGATAATTTGGAATTAAGTAGATTGCGTTCTTCATAATGATGGGAAAATCTCTGATCTATATCGGCATTATCTTAATCATCCTTGGTCTTTTGCTCACGTTTGGAGAGAAAATAAATCTTGGAAAATTGCCCGGTGACATCATTATTAAAAGGGACAATTTTACCTTTTACTTTCCTATAACCACGATGATACTTCTAAGTCTGGTCTTAAGCCTTATAATTTTTATCGTGAATAAACTAAGATAGAAAATCGATTAAAATTGAGGTGATTTCGCCAGGTTTCTCTGCATGTACCCAATGACCGGCTCCATTTACCGTTTTAAACTGCGCTTTAGGAAAATGACTCAAAATCAATTCATGGTCCTCTCCTCTTATGTAGTCGGAATTGGATCCATTGATGAATAATGATTGTCCCGAAAAAGTTTTTCCTTCTTCCAATCCTTTGCCAATATTTTCAATATTTTCGTCTATAGCCTGATGATTTAATTTCCATTCAAAACTACCGTCGTCATTTCGACCAAGGTTTTTTAGAATAAACTGCCTGACCCCAGGGTTGGTAAGTTTTGAACTAAGGGCATCATCTGCGTCTTTTCTGGATGTAAGGTTTTTCAGGTCCAGGGTTTTGAAGCTATTGAGAATCTCCTGGTGGTGCGGAGGATAATATTTGGGAGCAATATCAACCACCACAAGGCTTTTGACTACTTCAGGAAATGAAGTGGCTAGCTCCATGGCTACTTTTCCACCCATTGAGTGACCCACAATGTGGGCGCGACCAAGGTTTTCATTTTCGATAAGTTCCCGGATGTCCTGGGCCATTACCGGATAGTTCATCTCATCACTGTGAGGTGATAGTCCGTGATTTCGCAGATCTACTAGGTAGACAGCAAAGTTCTCTGCAAGACTTTTACCAACAGTTTGCCAATTGTCTGAAGCACCGAAGACACCATGCAACACTACTACAGGCTCTCCTTCACCAAGTATCCTAAAATTTAAATTCATTGAAGCTTTCGTTTATACATTTGAATGGTGTTTTCCAGTCCAAAATAGAGCGCATCACAGATGAGTGCATGCCCAATGGACACTTCATCAAGGTAGGGAATAGATGCTTTCAGGAATTGAAGGTTGTGCAGGTCAAGGTCATGACCGGCATTGATGCCTAAACCTATTTCCCGGGCCATTTTGGCTGACTCAACATAGTCCTTTACAGCAGTTTTGGGGTCGTTGTGATATTGCGAAGCATAGGGTTCGGTATACAACTCAATTCTGTCTGCACCACATTTTTTAGCTCCTTCTACCATCTTAGGGTCCGGATCGACAAATACAGAAACTCTCGCTCCTGTCTTTTTTATTTCAACGATGAGGTCTTTCAGTAAGCTCTCATTCTTTATCGTGTCCCATCCGGCATCAGAGGTGATGTTATCTGGTGGATCAGGGACCAGGGTAGCCTGAGCTGGTTTTGCCTTTTGGATGATTTCCACATATCTGTCATCCGGATACCCCTCAATGTTGAATTCAGTAGTTATCGAATCTTTGAGTGTCATCACATCGTCATACCGGATATGTCTTTCGTCCGGGCGTGGATGTACAGTGATGCCTTCCGCACCAAATCTTTCACAGTCCAGCGCTGTTTTTAATAAGTCAGGATTGTTGCCCCCACGAGCATTTCTCAAGGTTGCAATTTTGTTGATGTTTACACTAAGTTTGGTCATCGGTATTTGGCTTAACTTCGCGTAAAGTTCCATAAAATTTGAAACTGACATGTCATTAAAAGCACAAATTGAAGCAGAGATCAAGCAATCGATGCTAAATAAAGATAAAGATCGCCTTAGAGCTTTGCGAGCGATCAAGTCACAGATCTTGCTGGCAGAAACCGAAAAAGGTGCAACAGCAGAATTGACACCTGAAGCGGAAATGAAGCTACTGACCAAAGCAGCCAAGCAAAGAAAAGACTCGATTGATATCTATGAAAAAGAAGGGAGGACAGACCTTGCGGAAGTAGAAAAGTCTGAATTGAGCGTCATTGAAAGCTTTTTACCTAAGCAATTGGATGAGAGCGAAGTTCGGGAGGTTGTGAAAAAGATCATTGCTGATGTTGGAGCATCCGGTCCGCAGGACATGGGCAAAGTGATGGGCGTAGCCACGAAGCAGCTGGCAGGTAAGGCAGATGGTAAATTGATTTCTACGATCACAAAAGAAATCCTGAACAGCTAGTGAATTGGCTCGATATCGTGTTTGTTGTGGTTTTTGCCATTGGAGCAATCAAAGGTTACAACAAAGGTTTCATTATTGAGATCTTTTCATTTATCGCCTTTTTTTTAGGTTTATTTCTGGCTATTGAGCTTACCCTGCCCCTTGCCAACATTTATTTCGGAGGGAGCGATCATTTTTATTTGCTAACCGTCTTCGTTTTTATTGGAGTCTTTATTGGTGTGATTTTTGGAGTAAATATTTTGGCCAGGATCATCAAAAAGGCTGTTGATCTGACTTTTTTAGGCTTCTTTGACAATTTGCTGGGAGTAATTGCATCTGTTGTAAAATGGGCATTTATCATCAGCGTATTTTTTTGGGTTTTGGACTCTATCGGGTTCAGGCTTTCAGAAAGTCAGATGAGTAGTTCGGTCATCTTTCCCTGGATCAAAAATATCGGACCCGCCATTTTTAACTGGGTAGCCAATATTTTACCTTTTATCCGGGATATGATGGATTCGATGGATGAAATAGGTAAAAAGCAACGGGAACTTTATACCTTTCTGCAATCTTTTAAGTATGTTTAATTATCATGGAAATTAAGAAAGACAGCGGTTACGAATATATTGATGAGGGACAGGGAGAGGTCATGTTGCTCCTTCATGGGTTGTTTGGAGCATTGAGTAATTGGGACGCCGTGGTCAATCATTTCAGCAGAAATTACCGTGTTGTTATTCCTTTACTACCCATATATACCATGCCGGTAAGGCAGGCCGGACTGGAAGCGCTTAATCGTCATGTGGAAGACTTTGTCAAACTGAAGGGGCTCAAAGACCTGCATGTGATCGGTAATTCCCTGGGTGGGCATATTGGATTGATTTATACACTCAAAAATCAGGAAAACGTAAAAACACTCATCTTGACAGGGAGTTCGGGATTATTTGAGAATTCCATGGGAGCCTCTTTTCCTAAAAGAGGAAGCTACGACTTTGTAGCAGAGCGTGTGGCCCACACCTTCTATGATCCGAAAACGGCTTCCAAGGAGCTAATTGATGAGGTATTTGAGACAACAAAAAGCATTTCTAAGTGTTTAAATATTGTTGCATTTGCCAAATCGGCTCAGAGGAATAATATGGCGGCAGAAATTACCAGGATTAAAGTACCAACACTTTTGGTTTGGGGCTTAAATGACACCATCACGCCACCAATTGTTGGACATGAGTTCAACCAACTCATCCCTAATTCAACCCTGAGATTTATTGATGAATGCTGTCATGCACCTATGATGGAAAAACCTGAAGAATTTAATAACCTTGTAGACGAGTTTCTCAGTAAAGTGGAGTTGGTATGATCGCCAAAGATTTAATCAATTATATGGTCCCTCCATTAAAACCTACCGATAAAGTAGGGAAGGCTAAGTTATGGATGAATGAGCTTCGGCTTTCAGAGCTACCGGTGGTTGATGACAATCAATTCCTGGGTTTTCTGGATGAAGAAATGCTGCTCAATGATGAGCTCCAATACGAAATGGTCGGGGAGTATCCGTTTGTAGGTAAAGACTGTGTAGTCACAGAGGATCAACACTACTACGAAGTACTTAAGATTTCAAATATTGAGGGATATAGACTGGTTGCGGTGGTAGATACCCTAAATCATTTTTTAGGGGTGATCACCACTGAAGATGTGGTAGAAGTATTTGCTAAGTCTTCTTCTGTAAGCACACCTGGTGCCATCTTGATACTTAAACTCAAAATTCAGGACTATTCGCTGAGTGAGATCAGCAGGATTGTTGAGTCCAATGAAGCCAAGATCCTAAGCAGCTATCTGGCACCTAATGACGAAGATCCCGCCAAGGTGTCGTTGACATTGAAAATCAATAAAGAGGAAGTATCTCAAATTGTGTCGACACTGGAAAATAGTGGCTACACCGTGATAAATGCCTACAATACAGCTGCAGCAACGCTAGATGATAAAGAAAGGATCGACATCCTGATGCGCTACATCAAAATATAGTCATGTCTAAAGTAGCGATTCATGGTCATCAGATTACCGAACAATCAATTGATTCGGTCAGAACTTTTTTAGAGAGACTAAAAAGAGAGCATAAAGAGATATACGTTTCCAGAATACTAAAAGATAAGAATGAAACGCTGTCTTTTAATGACTTCCCGGAATACGAGCCCAGAAAAAACATGGAGTCTTTCGAGTTCATTGCAAGCCTGGGAGGTGATGGCACATTGCTGGAGACCATCACGCATGTAGGAAAGTCAGAACTCCCCATAATGGGTGTCAATACCGGCCGTTTGGGTTTTCTTGCAACCATATCCAAGGATAATTTGAATGAAGCATTAGACCTGTACTTTCAGGGTGAATATGATTATGATGTCAGGACACTGCTGCAATTTCATTCAGATGATCACATGTTTGATGGGAAAAATTTTGCTTTAAATGAATTTTCCATCATCAGAAAAGACACTTCCACCATGATTGTGGTAAAATGTTACCTGGATGGGGAATATTTGAATACCTACTGGGCAGATGGTTTGATGGTAGCAACACCCACCGGATCTACCGGATACTCCCTGAGCTGTGGCGGTCCGATTATCATGCCTCACACAAAAAATTTCATCATCACCCCGGTGAGTCCGCATAATTTGAATGTAAGACCGTTAATAATATCAGAAGAAAGCAAACTAACATTCAAAATAGAAAGCCGCAATCAATCTTTCCTTGTTTCCTTGGACTCAAGATCGGAAAGTATAGACCATTCAAGGACTTTATCTGTCTCTAAGGCTGATTTTTCGGCGAAATTGATTAGAATTAAGGGAATATCATTTTTAGATACATTAAGAACGAAATTGTCTTGGGGTTTTGATAAGAGGAATTAAATTTGTGTTTGGACTGACCAGTCTTGAGTACTTTTACGTGAAATTTTCTTTATTAATGCTCAAAAAAGTCCATTTACTTGCCATTCTACTGGTTCTTTGCAGTACGTCAATTGTTGAAGCTCAGAGTAGGAAGTATAAAATTAGAAGAGAGACTAACCGAGTGATTTCCCACTATAAGGGATTTGCACAGGGTAAATTCAAGCCACATTATTTTGCATCATTCAATGTGAATGCAATGAACTATTTTGGCGATCTGGCACCATTGAACCACGCTGCCAGTACCGATATTAGTTTCACCAGGCCCGGATTTGGTGGAGCAGTGGGTTACAGATTTACTCCAGCCATGTCTTTTCGAGCAGGATTAAGCTGGGGTCGCATCAAGGGAGATGACTTCACTTCTGATCCGACTGATGGCGCCTCAGCACCCAGATATGCCAGAAATCTCAGCTTCAGAAACGACATCAAAGAGCTTCAGGCAGGGTTTGAATATTATATCATGCCAGCATCCGGCGGAATAAGCATGAGAACCCGGATGAATGCTTATGTGTTTTTGGGTGTAGCTGTATTTCATCACGAGCCAAAGGGCAAGGTGCCTCAATATGATTATCAAGCCAACAATACAACCACAGAATTGGCACAGAGCGGCGAATGGGTGAAACTACGACCTTTAGGCACTGAAGGACAATTACTGGATGGGAGTAGCGTTAAACCCTACAGTCAGTTTCAACTTTCGATACCAGTTGCTGTGGGTTTGAGGATGGCCCTGCCAGGTCCGTTTGATGCCGGCATCGAATTTGGGTATCGGTTTTTGTTTACTGACTACATAGATGATGTAAGCGGGGCTTACGTTGATTTGGATAGGTTTGACGACCCTTTAGCCAGAATTATGTCTGACAGGTCTTCCGAACTGGTAGCTGTGTGGAATGAAGAACAAAGAGCGGACAACTTAAACATAATCAACTACACCTATGGTAGTGGAGATACCTACAGAATTAACGGAGATAATGGGACCGGAGTTGATGGCTCTATCCGCGGGAATCCTGACAGGAACGATATGATCTTCATGACAACCATTAAGATTACCTACCTCATCTATCCTAAGACAGCGATTTCTTCAAAAATGCGATAAACTTGAAAAGAGCTTTCTCCTTTTCTTTTGTAATACTCCTTGCGCTGGAGGTATCTGCTCAATTTATTGAATATGGTGCAGGATTGGGGAGTTTTCATTATCTCGGAGACCTCAATGGGAGCCCGAGGCCCGGCCAGGTAGGTCTGGGTGGACAGGCATTGTATAAGTTAAATTTTACTGAGTATGCCACGGTGAGGTTTTCATTGGCTTATGGTCAGATCCAGGGGAATGATGATAATCCGGTAGATGCGCTGGCACAGGAAAGAGTTCATTCGTTCAACCAAAGCTTTTTTGAATTAAGTACCATTGCAGAATATCATTTTCTGGATTTTCGCGGACCGGACACCTACTTAGATTGGTCTCCATTTATTTTTATGGGTTTCGGTGTATTGAAACTCGGTAGTCCTGATATGACCAAGGCACAGTTCAGTGAGTTACAACCGGTGATACCCATGGGATTGGGCTTGAAAAAGATGGTGGGAAAACAATTTTGCCTGGGTCTGGAAGTTGGGGCGAGAAAAACATTTTTTGATTATATAGACGGAATAGGCGATAGTGAGCAGATCATCAAGGATTATCAATATGGAGACCCGGTTACAAATGACTGGTATTTTTTTACCAGTGTTAGTCTCACCTATGTGATGTATGAAATACCCTGCCCCTTTTCATATAGACCCAACAAGTCGCTTTTTTCACGTTAAAATCAGTTAAATTTTTTAATAAATCAGGGTAAAACCAAAAAATAACACACCTTTGTAAACTGGAATTTTTAGGCCTGTATGGGATTGAAGGAGCAAATTGATTTAGGCAATCTACCGAAGCATATAGCCGTTATAATGGATGGTAACGGACGATGGGCGAAGAAAAAGGGTGCTGCCAGGATCTTTGGTCACAGAAATGCGATCAAAGCTGTACGTGAGACAAGCGAAGGCTGCGCTGAATTGGGTGTGGAATGTCTGACTCTATATGCTTTTTCTACCGAAAACTGGGCTCGCCCAAAGGTGGAAGTAGATGGATTGATGTCGTTGCTTGTTTCCACAATCAATGATGAATACGGCACCCTGATGGACAACAATATCAGATTGCATTCTATTGGTGAGATCAATCAGTTGCCAGCTAATGCCCAGGAAAAGCTTTTGGATACACAAGAAAAGACGAGCAGAAATACGGGACTCAACCTGATTCTTGCTTTGAATTATAGTGGTAGATGGGACATTCTCAATGCCACAAAGAAGATTGGTGAAAAAGTGAGAAATGGAGAAATTGAGCCCGAACAGCTGACAAATGAGGTTTTTCAGTCTCACTTGTCTACAGCGGGTTTTCCGGAGCCAGAGCTTTTGATCCGAACCAGTGGAGAGAAGAGGATTAGCAATTTTCTGTTGTGGCAAATGGCCTATACAGAGTTATTTTTTACTGATGTTTTGTGGCCTGACTTTAGGAAAAAAGACCTTCATGAAGCCATTGTATCATATCAACAACGGGAACGAAGATTCGGACTGATTAGTGAACAAATCAATATTTAAGGGATGAAGGGGAGTCTGCTCACCATAGCAATTATTTTATTTTCCATGCTTGAGGTTACTGCTCAGGTTAATTTTGGAAGAAGGCCTACTACAGAGACCACAAATCCAAATGGTCTTTCTATCAACTATTCCAATCCTAGAGAATATGAAATAGCTGAGATTTCCGTTTCAGGAGTTCAGTTTTTAGATAACAATGCACTGATATCTATCTCCGGTTTGAAAGTGGGAGACAAGATTAAAATCCCGGGTGATGATATTTCTCTTGCCATAAAAAAATTGTGGAAGCAGGGAATTATAGGCAATGTCAATATCTCCGCCAGCAAAGTGGAGGGAAGCAGGATCTGGTTGAAGATCGAGCTTACTGAACGTCCCAGGCTGGTCAATTATGAGTTTGAAGGAGTAAACAGGAGCCAGGAAAGTGAGCTTAAGGAAAAGGTAGACTTATCCAAGGGCCGTATCCTTACAGATGTGACCATGAAAAACACGGAACTGACCGTGAAAAAATATTTTGAAAGCAAGGGATACCTGAATGCTCAGGTAAAAGTTGTTCCTTCTCAGGACACGGTTATCAACAATGGTACCGGAATCAGGATCATTGTTGATAAGAACAAAAAGGTCAAAATCAAGAATATCAATTTTGAAGGAGATACCATTTTTTCTTCCGCAAAGCTTAGAAGTAAGCTGAAGAAAACCGGGGAGCTACCAAAGATTTCTCTTCCTACGGATTTACTGGCAAAGACAATTAATCTATTGAAACCAGCCAATCTGGTTCATTTTATCACACATAGAAAGGAAACAGATGAGAATGAGATCAGCGAATATATAGGCGAGCATCTCAATGTCAACTTTTTCAAGTCATCCAAATATATCCTGTCTGAATATGAAGCAGACAAAGAAAAGTTGATTGCTTTCTATCAATCCAAGGGATATCGTGATGCTGAAATAGTATCAGATACGGTTTACAACATCAACAACAAGCACCTGAATATCGACTTTGTCGTGGACCCGGGTAAGAAGTACTACTTTGGAGACATCAACTGGTCGGGTAATTATGTACACAACGATGACCTGCTTGATAGGATCCTGGGTATTGAAAAGGGAGACATTTATGACCTTGAGCTGGTAAACAAACGCCTTCAGTTCAACCCTACTGGTGCTGATATCAGTAGTCTTTACATGGACAATGGTTATCTTTTCTTTCAGGTGGACCCGATAGAAGTTGGTTTTGACGGAGATTCAGTAAACCTGGAGATGCGTATCAAGGAAGGACCTCAGGCCACCATCGATAAAGTGACCATCAGTGGCAATGACAAGACCAATGATCACGTGATCTATCGCGAGTTGAGGACCGTTCCCGGACAGAAATTCAACCGTTCCGAGCTGATCAGGACACAGCGGGAGCTATCTCAGTTAGGTTACTTTGATCCTGAGCAGATCAATCCTGATGTACGACCAAACCCTGTGAAAGAGACAGTAGACATTGAGTGGCAATTGGTAGAAAGACCGAATGATCAGATTGAGCTTTCCGGTGGATGGGGAGGTATTTATGGATTTGTGGGCACACTCGGATTGAGTTTCAACAACTTCTCCATGCGGAATATCCCTCATTTTGATAAGTGGAGACCACTTCCGATGGGTGACGGACAAAAACTTTCGATTAGGCTACAAGCCAATGGAAAGAGCTTCCAGAGCTATTCTATCTCATTCAATGAACCATGGCTGGGTGGTAAAAAACGAAACAATTTCGGAGTAAGCTTTAGTCATTCCATTTCCAGGCTGAGACAGAGTTATTTCAATGTGAGCGATTTCATCGGTTCATTGAAAGTGTCCAGTGTGACTGTTTCATTGGGAAGAAATGTAAGGTGGCCGGATGACTTCTTCACAGTAAGTAACTATTTACAGTATCAAAAATATGACCTGTTTAACTACGGTAATTCACTTGGATTCTCTACCGGGGTATCAAACAGTGTCATATTCAACACAACCATAGCCCGGAACTCATTTGACAGTCCAATGTATCCGAGGACTGGATCGGCGGTCTCTTTGAGTGCATCTTTTACACCGCCATTGTCATTATTTAGTGACATTGATTATGATAATGCTTCCAATGAGGATAAGTACCGATGGCTGGAATACCACAAATGGAATTTTGATGCAAAATACTATCTAAAGCTGATTGGCGACCTCGTATTGGCCCCAAGAGCACACTTTGGGTACATCGGATCTTACAGTGATAAAGTGGGAGTTGGTCCTTTTGAGCGATTCCAGTTGGGTGGTGATGGATTGACAGGTCAAAACTTCCTGTTGGGTACGGACGTGATCGGACTCAGAGGATATGAAAACAACAGTATTACGCCTGTTGATGCTGAAGGCATACGTGGAGGAACGATCTTCTCCAAATATGTAATGGAGCTAAGATATCCTGTGTCGTTGAATCCTTCTGCTACCATTTATGTTCAGGGCTTCTTCGAAGCTGGAAACAACTGGCAGGGATTTGATGAATTTAACCCGTATGACCTCAAACGTTCTGCCGGTTTAGGGGTAAGGATCTTCATGCCTGCCTTTGGATTGCTAGGATTGGATTGGGGATATGGACTTGATCCTGCTCCGGGACAACTTGATATCAGTGGCTCACAATTCCACTTCTCATTAGGTCAGCAGATCAGATAAGACAATGAAAAGAATAGGACCATTTTTTCTTTTTCTTTTTCTTTTGGGGATAAATGATATTTTTGCCCAAAAATTCGGATATGTTGACACTCAGTATATACTGAGTAGAATGTCTGAATATAAAGCTGCTCAGGCAGAGATAGAGAAGCTGGCGAAGGGATGGGAAGTGGAGATCCAGCAAAAGCTGAAAGAGGTTGAGGAGATGGAAATTGCCCTGAAGGCAGAAGAAGTGTTGCTCACTGCTGAGCTGAAAGCGGAAAGGAAGCAGGAAATAGATCGGAAGTGGAGAGAGGTGAAGGATTTTCAGCGTCAGATTTTTGGGTCTGATGGTCTTTATTTTCTTAAAAAGAAAGAATTAATAAAGCCTGTTCAGGACCGTGTATTTGAGGCTGTAGAGCGAGTTGCCAAGAATAACAGACTGGAAATCGTTTTTGACAAATCCGGTGAACTGGTGATGATTTATACCAATCCGGTACATGATTATACCGATTATGTCATTGAGGATTTAGGTATAGGTGAAAATAAAGAGACAGAAAATAATTAAGAAGAAAAGTAGTTTCGGAACGATTTTGGGAAGAAGCTAGATTAAATGAACATTTTACAATTATGAAAACGAGATCATTATTGATAGCAATAGCCTTGACTGCAATTACATTTGGTGCGGCAGCACAGGGCAATTTAAAGATTGGTTATACTACCCCCGATTATATCTTAAATCAGCTTCCTGAAGCCAAGCAAATAGAAGCGGATTTAAAAAGCCGGGAAAAAGTTCTGCAGAATCAGCTTCAGGCCAAATACAAAGAGTTTGAAACCAAGATGGCTGACTACCAATCCAATGCTGCAACATGGGATGAACTGATCAGAGCTGATAAAGAACAAGAGTTAAATGCCTTGAATCAATCTTTGCAGAAATTTCAACAAGAAGCTGAGCAAGCCATCAGAAAGAAACAAGAGGAGCTGCTGAAACCTGCATATGAAAAGATCGGAAAAGCCATTGAAGATGTAGCCAAAGAAAATGGCTATACTCACATCTTCAACCTGGGTGCACCAGGTCTTGATATCCTGCTTTATGCAAGAGAGCAAGACGATGTGACAAATCTGATCCTTAAGAAATTAGGAGTTACGCCTCCTGCAGAGTAATAAAATATTTTACCAATTAAAATTGACCCGGTCAGTAATGTCCGGGTTTTTTTATGTCTAGCTAAAGATAATCCCTGTGATTAATCCAATGATCACGATAAAAGGTGTGGGGATTTTTGTAAAAAACATCAGGCAGATGGTACTGATAATTATTGCATAATTAAGTTTGGTTTGAGATATCGGCTCCAGCAACAGGAAAGTAGCCGCAATAACCAGCCCTGAGCTAACCGCATTGATACCCTCCAGTGAAGCCTTTACCACACGGTATTTTTTCAATTCCTCCCAAAATCTACTCACAAAGAAGATAAAGAAGGTACCCGGAAGGAAGATCCCAGCCGTTGCCATCAGCCCCCCAAGTATTTGTTGCCCAATAGAGGCATCACGCATGCTCAGCGTACCCACATAAGCACTAAAAGAGAATACCGGTCCCGGCAACGCCTGAACAAATCCATACCCCGAAAGGAATTCTTCGGATGTGAGGTAGCGTTTGAATTCAACAAACTCCGTATATAAAAGCGGTACCAGTACCTGGCCTCCACCGAAAATAAGCGATCCGTTCCTATAGAAGTTCTCAAAAAGCCTTATGGGGAGGTATTTGGTTATCCCTCCCAGAATAGCCGCAAACACGAGTACTGAGATCCAGAGGATAAAGTTTGACCAGTTGATCTTGATCTTATCTTTTTCTTCGATAGGTTGCTGTTTGAATTTAAAGGCTGTAACAAACCCGCCAAAAAGCAGGATGATCGGGAAAGTCCAGGGTGATCTGAAAATGTAAGCAACGAAGGCTGAAATAAACATCAGGAAGAAGCCTGTTCGTGTTGATACAACACTGCTACTGATCCGGTAGGAGGAATAGGCCACAATACCAACAGCAATTGGCTGAATAAACTTCAGAAAATCCAAAGAGATATTCATTGACTGAAAATAAGTCATAAAGATCCCCATGGTGATCATGATGCTCACAGCCGGAAACAGCCAGGTAAATAAAGTGAGATAAGCCAGTCCGGGACCACCTATCTTGAAGCCTATGGCCGTAATGGTTTGGGTGGAGGTAGGCCCGGGAAGTACCTGACAAAGGGCATACAATTCCATGAGGTCCTGTTCACTCAAATAACCCCGCTTCTTGACCATCATGTCCAGAAACATCGCCAGGTGAGCCTGCGGTCCTCCAAATGAGGTGACTGAAAGAATCAGAACGTCTCTGAGGAAAATAAAATATCGTACGGTCCTAAAAGTCATCTATGCCTTTAGCCCAATTTCTCGTAGCCGTAAGTTAAGAAATTCGCCGGCTGTGATATCATCAAACTGTTTAGGATTTTTTTCATTGACGCAATTTTCCAGGCAACTCAGGTCCATTTCGGATATCGGGTGCATGAAAAAGGGTATGGAAAACCTGGAAGTCTTCATCAATTCTTTCGGAGGATTAACCACACGATGTATGGTAGATTTGAGCTTATTATTTGTCAATCTGGACAGCATATCACCTACATTCACCACAATCTGATCAGGTAGGGCTGTGATAGGAATCCATTGACCATCTCGTCTCAGTACCTGTAGGCCATCCGCACTGGCTCCCATCAGCAAGGTGATCAGGTTGATGTCGCCATGTTCGGCAGCCCTCACAGCATCTGCAGGGATCGCGTCAGGATTCTCGATTGGGAAGTAATGGATCTGTCTCAAAATACTATTACCCTGCTTTACTTTATCATCAAAAAAGTGCTCCTCAAGCCCCAGGAACAAGGCGATAGCTCTGAGTATTTCCATCCCGGCTTTTTCCAGGGTCTGAAAAGCTTCAATGGTATGTTCTTTAAACTCTGGGACTTCAGCAGGCCAAATATTTTCAGGATAATCAGGAAGTTTATTTTCTGTGGGCTGCCCTACATGGAAAAACTCTTTCAGGTCCCCGGTATTTCTGTCCTTGGCTTTTTCTTTACCCTTGCTGATATATCCCCGCTGTCCGAACAAGTCTGAACGTTCATATTTCTTTTTTATCTCATCATCCAGGTAGAAAAATTTTTTGGCTGAATCATAGAGCGCCTTTGTTAGCTTATCAGACAACCCATGATTTTTGATAGCCACGAAACCGATATTCTCGTATGCCTGACCCAGGGCAAGGACAAATTCTTTTTTCTTTTTTTGGTCACCTGCTGTGAAATCCAGTAAATCCAAAGAAGGGATTTCTGCATATAATTGATCACCCATAATCTTGCTGTTACAATTCAAAAATAACTGAAAAATTAACTTAGCTGAATACCTGGTGAAGTACTTTCAGTGATTTGATTTCTCCCATAGGGGTACCATGGTGGTTATAATACTGCAGGATCACGTCGAGTGCTTTGAGGCGCTCAGCACCAGAGGAAGAAATGGTATCATCCAGGCCGGAATGAACCAGACTGGCAATGTATTTCATCGTAGAGCTGTCAGGGCTCTCCAATTCCATGGATTCTAAAAAGCTTTCTTCATCAGATATCCCTATTCCAAGGAATGGGGTGAAGCGAATGAGGAAATGAAGGTGAAAGTTTTCTATTCCTTTTTCGATAGAATCCAATAAAATAGTCATGTCGTAAAGAAACTGAAACAAGTCATGTTGGGTTCCTTCTTCGTGATGCAGCACTTTGCCCAGTATTTCAGACAGAAACAATACGATTGTAGACTTTTTGATGTTCCCTGAAATGGAATGCGTGGTTTGGAGATATTTATATTCTGACAAGCGCTGGATTTCCCTGCCATCCTTGACGTAGGCTACCAGGTCCAGCAGTGAAAAAGGCTGAAAATACCCAATACTCCGCTTGGATTTGCTACTTCGGATACCATTTACCAGGAAGGGGACCAGGCCAAACTCCTCCGTAAATATCTTGACTATAATGGACGAATCCTGGTATTTTATATAGTGGATAACAATGCCCCTGGTCTTGCGGATCATCAGTTTACAACAGCTATTTTTCCAACATATTTCTCCCTTCCATCATTTGTGGAGGTGAATACTATATAGATCCCTGCGTTCACTTTTTGATTGTTGTAGTCAAGGAGGTCCCAGGAAGTAGTTCCTCCATTGGTTTTCAATTCCCTGATCAGCTTGCCATCAATATTTGTGATCTTCACCAGGGTGTCGTACCGGAGTCCTGAAATACCCACTAAACCTGTATATCCCGGTCTTACCGGATTAGGAAAGATAGATACTTCATCGTAATTTTCTTTCCCGGCAGATGACCCACTTCTATAAGAAACCAACCCCTTTGCTGTTAGAATAAACATCTCGCCGTTTTCCGGAATATAGGTGAGTTGATGAACTTCGTTGGAAGGGAGGGGACTGTTTTCCTCATGGAAAAAGTGATCGAGCGCAGTGAAGTTAGAGTTAAATACCCAAAGTCCTTCTTTGGTGGCAATCCAAATCCGATTCCCCCCATCAAAAGTCAGGGCATAGATTTCATCTTCCTCAAAAAGTAAATTATTTTCAAAAGTAGCATTGACGGGTTGAGCAAATTCAGGGAGGAATGAAGCATCGGGAAAGGTGATAAGCCCCTGATTAGTTCCCACCCATGCTACATCTTCCAGATCCACTGCTAATACCCGGATATTATTGGAGGGGAGCCCATTGGAGATGCTGAATCTTGCCTGTTCATTTGGAGGCTCAAAGGTGATGAAACCGCCCCCTTCACCCAATGTATTTTGTATCAGAATTGGGCCCTCACTTGCTGTTGTTGAAAAGATTTTTTGGGGTCTGTCTGTTCCAATGACAGATTCCTGAAAAGTACCGAGATCTCCGTTTTTATCCATTGAGGCAATAGGAGTTGCATTGTTGTAAGAGGCGATCCAGAGAGCGCTGGAACTTTCCAGGTCGATGATAAGGGGTCCAATGTTCCCTTTGCTATCCGTTAATGCACTGTTGAGGTGATTGATTATGGATTTGTCATCAAGAGAATAAATTCCATATCCGATAGAAGAAATATATCCCTTATCGTTCCAATAGGCTATGTCTGAGAGGTTATAAAAACCCTCAATTGTTTGATAGGCCCAGCTAAATCCATCGAAAGTATTAAATCCCAGCAGATCTGCCTCGCCGGTATATGATTCGGGATCGGGGCCATAGAACAGATATATTTTGCCTTGCTCAGCCACTACGTTGCTGGGTTGGTCTCTGATCGGACCTTTAGGAAAAATGGACTCACCGGTCTCAAGACGGACAAGTCCGTTTCCTTCCGTGCCTAGCCACAATTCATCCGTAAATAAGAAGTTGTTCAATGCATATGTGCTAGTGAACATGACAGGATCCAACTGACTGCCATCAAAGCTAAAAAGGCTGGCATTCGTGCCAATAAGCAACTCAGCTGATGTTTGCATGGCAACCACTTCTTCAGGAATGATAATCCCGCTCTCAGTCCATGAGCTGTTGTAAAATGTCATTAAAATGGTATCATTTTTTATGCTGTAGACCTTGTCTCCTGTCTTACCAAAAAAGGAATTCTTCTGATTTTTCGTCTCTTCAAACAGCGTCCAATTGTTAAAATCCAGCAGATTGTTGTTCAAACTACCAACCTGGATTCCCTGATTTGTAATCGTCCAAAGATTATCACCTTCCACAAACAGATCAGTAACTGACACATCAGAGCCGTTCGATCCTATAGATCTAAAATTTTCCGTGATTTCTTGCGCAGACATGGAGATGACGATGACACCTAGTGATGTAGCCACGAGAATGTCATCATTCCAGAATTGAATATTCCTAATTTCTTTATCTTCTACCAGATCAGTGTCCTTAAAATCTCTGATAAATGTTGTTCCTGCTTCTGTGATCAAATCAATTCCACCTGCACTATAACCAATCACAAGCATATTTGATGGTTTGTGATATGCCATTGCTGAAATATCTACATCGGAAAGCCCATTGATTTTAGTAAGCTTGTTGATGCTTTGATCCTGAATGTCGTAATAGAAGAGTCCATTTTCCGCTGCACAGAAAATTTTATCATCTGCCTCGATCAGAAGTTTCACCTGCTGATAGCTAAAATGAGTTCTCCAGGCCTCAAGCGGTATGTTTTGTGCCGTCAGTCCGGCAACAAACAAGAGGAAATAAAGACTACTTAATACTGTTTTTAGCATAAAAGCATGATCTACATAAGGCCTCATAGATGTCATTTTCTCCTAAAACGATGGTCTGCTTCGCTTTAGTCCTTCTATGAGAAAATGAAGCGATATTTCCACAATCCACACATATTGCATGAACTTTGGTGATAAAATCAGAGATAGCCATCAGTTTGTCCATGGGGTGGAAAGGTCGTCCTTTAAAGTCCATGTCCAGCCCCGCAATGATTACACGTTTACCTTGCAGCGTTAGCTTATTGACCACCTGTAATATTTCATCATCAAAAAACTGTGCTTCATCAATACCTACCACATCACACTTGTCGGCACGCAGAAGAATGTCATTAGCAAATCCAACGGGTGTTGAGTGAATTTGATTTTGATTGTGGGAGATCACTTTGGTTTTGTGATACCTCTTTTCGATAATGGGTTTAAATATCTCCACGGTTTGATTGGCAATCAGTGCTCTGTTTATCCTCCGGATCAGCTCCTCGGTTTTTCCGGAAAACATGCACCCACAGATCACTTCGATCCACCCAACATTCCCTGACTTTCTATTTATTATTTGTGGTTCAACAAACATATCGGAAGGCTATATGTACCAAATTTAGTAGATATGGGTTTAGCTGAAGGCTATTGTATATTCATAATGGAAAATAATCGATTGATCTTTCGTTTTAGGTGCACAATAAATAGCTTTACTCTGTTTGATTCGATCTGCCCTGACAGTGGTTTACAAGTAAAATTGAGATGGCAAAAAATATAGATAGTCAGTTTTTAAATAGTTATTCTGGAGATTTCGCAGATAAAATCATCGCTAATCTGGATAATGCTGACAGCACGGTCTCTGGTAAGGCAATTTTGACGCTCACTCCCTCAAAACAGGTGAATTTCTTTATCCTCATGCTATTGTATGGACAATGGCAGGATGAGATGAAGAAGCTGGAGAGTCCATATTTCAATTTCAAGCATGAAGAAGTCAGAAAGGCCCTCACTAACTATATGAATGTGCTTTCACAGCATATCGAAGTAGCCCCTGTTGACCTCAAACCTTTGGTTGAAGATAGTGTGGTACTCACGCTAAGTTGGCTAATATACCCGGGGGAAACCCTGCGAGAGGAAGTTAATGAAAGAGGTATTAAACATATATCCGGGATCAAAGGATTATCAAAATATTTCAAGATATACCAGGACGATCTTTCTTATCTGATCTCAGAACGGTCAGAAGCTGATGTTCAGGAATTTCTAGATGAGTGGGATCAGTTGATGGATCAAAAATCTATTGATTCTATCCTGGACAGGGAGTTGGAAGTCCTAAGTCAGGTTTTAGATATTACGATAGGCGATTTAATTCCTGAACCTGAGTCTTCCCAGGAAGATGAAATGATTGCCTTTGAAGCTGATGTGGAAGTCCGGGAAAGTATGGAGGAGGTTGAAGATGAAGCTGATTCCTACGGAGAGCTTGATACCGTGGATGAACCATCCGAAATTGAGGACACCATTGATGAAATTGAGGAGCCCACAGATCAGGTAGAGGAAGTAGATGAGATATCTGCGGAAGAAGATCAGCCTACTGAAAGTAATGATGAGTTAGATTCGGAACAAAAGCCAGTTGCAAATCTCATAGAAGATGAAGCTATTGAAGAGCATGTTGAGCCGGATGATTCTTTGAATCAGAAATTTGCTCAGGGTCATGAGACACTGCACGATCAATATAAAAAGAGTGAGGAGGAAGTTTCTGTGGCTGCAAAGCATCAGCAAAAGAAGATTTCTTCTATTCTTGAAGCTGTTTCGTTAAACCAGGAATACATGTTTACCACAGAGCTGTTTGGTGGTGAAAAGGATTTATTTCTTGAAGCAGTAGATAAAATCGAATCCTGCGATTCTTTTGATGAATCGGTAGAGATGCTTGTATCTAATTATTCCAAGGAATACACCTGGGACATGAACAGTGTAGAGGTGAAGGAATTACTTAAGGTCGTTTTCAGGCGATTTAGGTAGTCACTACATCCTTTGCAGTACCTGCATTCGGTGTGCATCTAATTTGATGAACACAAATAGCAGCAAAGTGAATCCCCATAGGCTGGATCCTCCATAGCTAAAAAAGGGCAGAGGAATCCCAATCACCGGAAATAAGCCAATAGTCATAGCAATATTCAGGGCAAAGTGAATGAAGAGGATCGAGGTAACTCCATACCCGTAAATTCTGGCAAAAGCCGACTTTTGCCGATTGGCTAAAAAGATAAGTCTCACCAGTAATGTGGTGAATGCGGCAATAAGTAATACGCTACCCATCCACCCTTGCTCCTCGCCGATGGTAGAAAAGATAAAATCTGTTGTTTGTTTGGGCACAAAATCAAACTTTGTTTGGGTGCCTTCCAGGTAACCTTTACCAAACCAGCCACCCGATCCAATGGCAATCTTGGATTGGGTCACGTTCCAGCCAATGCCCAGTGGATCTGCATTGGGATTGACCAGTGACATCACTCGTTTTTGTTGGTGAGGCTTCAATACTTCGGTGAGGATAAAGTCCACACTAAACACAAAGGCAATAGCTATAATCGCTGTAGTGATCGTTACCAAAATCTTATTAAGAGATCGGCTAACCAGTCCAATGATGAGAATGGCTATGGCGGAGATGCAGATGATAAGTACTAACTGGTTGAGCAATAGTGTCAGAATAAAGAGCACCGCTACACCTATAGCACCTATCAGGAAGATGGGATGCATACCCTCTTTAAACAAAACAATTACTAATGAAGCAAACACAATCGCTGTGCCGGCATCTCCCTGCAAAACAACCAGGACCAGGGGCACTACAAAAATCAAAAAGCCAATGATCTGTACATTCAGCTCCGACGTCTTTCTTGTGCTTTTGCTAAAATATCGAGCCAGGGCAAGACATACCGCAAACTTGGCAAATTCAGAGGGTTGAAATTCGAAGCTTCCTATGCCAAACCATGATTTGGATCCTGCGACTTCTTTACCGAAGAAGAGCACGGCAATTAGCAACAGGACCATGCCCCCATATACAAAATAGGAAATGGTGTCATAAATCCTGAAATCGAGCAACATGATAAAAGTAATCAGGCCTACCGAGGTAGTGATCCAAACAAACTGTCTGCCAGCACTCGTGCTGAAGTTAAAAATGCTGTTGTTGATATCGGGATTATATTCTGCAGCATAGATACTGAGCCAGCCTCCTATGACAAGGGCGAAATATATAGCGATAGTGAGCCAATCGAGTCGATATATAAGCTGATTTTCCCTCATTGCAGCGTGGCAGCCACTTCTTTTAATGGTTTTAGCTGTAGTGTATCTTTCTTCTCTACCTTTTCTACTTTTTTATCTGCAAAGTCACCTTTCAATACATAATCTTCGAGCCATGTTCTTTTGATTTCACCGTTCAGGTATTTCTCAATGATCAAACTTGCTGTGGCAGCGGCTGCTCTGGCACCCCACCCGGCATTTTCGACATAGGCGGCCACGGCTATTTGTGGATTGTCTTTTGGGGCAAAACCCATGAATCCGGAATGATCCTCTCCGTGCGGATTCTCTACCGTACTTGTTTTTCCACAGACTGAAATATCTGGCATACGAGCCCGAAGTCCAGACCCATAGAGCACTACCTGCTCCATACCATCAATAACAGGATCGAAATGCTCTTCAGAAATACCCACTTCATTTCTGGCAAAACTTTTAAGAGGTTCATTGTCAATACTTTTTACAATGTGCGGTGTGATATAATAGCCTTTGTTGGCTACGATAGCACATAAGTTGGCCATTTGAATTGGGGTAACAAGTAGCTCCCCCTGCCCGATACTTAAGGAATATATGTTTGAAAATTTCCATCTGTTTTCGCCATAAACCCGGTCGTAGTAGCTCAGCGACGGAGCAAATCCCGGTGATTCGTTGGGGATATCTACCCCAAGTTTTCTTCCCAGGCCAAATTTTGTGATGTAATCGTGCCATTTTTCCAGTCCAATCCTGGAATCAAGAAAAGCGCTTTCTTCATACCCTTGCTGGATTACGCGCTTGAATACTTTGAAATAGAAGTTGTTTGATGACTTTTCAATGGCACGTCGAACGTCATAGAGTCCCGGTGGAGCATGGTCTCCTATCAGTCCACCCTCACACATGATTTTTTCGTTAGGGCCTAGCATTCCTTCTTCCAGCGCGATCAGGGACTGAACCACTTTGAACATAGACCCCGGAGGATAGGTAGCCTGAAGAGGTCTGTTGAATAAAGGTTTTAATGTATCATTCTGAATTTCCAGGAAATTTTTTCCACGATCCCTTCCACTGAGACTAGCGGGGTCATACGAAGGATAAGAGGCAATCGCCAGGATCTCCCCCGTTGCAGGATTGAGTGCTACCACTCCACCCACTTTTCCCTTCAAAAGTTTTTCTGCAAATTCCTGAAGCTCCAGGTCTATGGTGAGCTGGATGTTTTCACCCGGGATAGGTACCGTGTCATATTCTCCGTCTTTGAAAGCGCCTTTTACCACACCCTGCACATTCACCATTTGATAACGGGTTCCCCTTTTCCCTCTCAGGTATTTTTCATATTCTTTTTCCACTCCTGTGATACCAATAAAGTCACCGGACTTATAGTAGTTGGTCGTGTCATTTCTGATTGTGCGTCTATCTACCTCTCCGACATACCCTATCGTATTGGCCATGACGGGAGATGAGTAATCACGTACGGTCCGGGGTAAGGCATAAAACCCTGAAAAAGAAACCAGCTGATCCTGGATGGAAGCAAATAGGCTGTTGGGGATCTGCTCCATGAATTTCGATGCAAGAATCGGAGAAAAAGATCTGGCCTTCTCGTACTTTTCAATAAACTCCCGGTGTGTGATCTGCAGGAGTTGACAAAGTCGGGTGCTGTCTTTTAGCTCAGCCTCTTTGGGCACAATCATCAGATCGTATACCGGAGTATTGAATACCATCAGACTGTTGTTTCTGTCATAGACTAACCCACGATAAGGGTAATCGATGATTTTCTGGATGACGTTGTTTTCAGCAGCGAGTTTGTAATCTTCATTAAAAATCTGAATGGATAAGAGTCTGATGGCGAACGTAAGACCCACCATAACAATGAAAACCTGAATGATCAAACTTCGATTCATATCCTCTGTTTCCTTGGACTCAACAAATAACCAATGGTCAGGATGATGATAAAACTGAGGATTGTACTATAGAAAATTTTTCCGGACAACATCCAGAAATTAATCAATCCTCCATTTTCAACAATAAAAATAATACAATGATGGATAAATATTAAGGGCAATGCATACTTAGTAAATCCCCATAAGCCAACAGCATTGACTGAAAGATCTACGTCATCTTCTGAATGCTCATTGGCCACATTGTACCACGAATCTTTTATGAATGTAATTAATACACACGCTGAAGCATGGATGCCCGGAGTGCTTGAAAAAACATCAATGAGTAATCCGCTCAGCATACCAATAACCATGATGAGGCTTCTGTTGGTTCCATGTGGTAGAAGAAGGATATAGCCAACGTAGAAAAATCCAAAGGCCACATCAAAGAATACCAGGCGATACAATAACGGGATTTGCATCAATAGAAATGCTGCCAGGTATTTAGCTTGTAGTATGTGGTTGATCCTAATCACTGCTCTAATAAATTTTCCAGGCTGTCTTGCTCAGCTTTTAAGTCATCGGATATCACATAGGCATAAGTCAGGGAGGTGAAATCCGTTGTCAAATCAATTCTGGCACCATAATAAACGTCTTCTTCTTTGACATTTACTTCTGAAACGATCCCGATCATTATTCCGGGAGGAAACACTGAATTATAGTCCGAGGTAACCACAGAATCTCCCACCTGCAGGTCGATATGTTTTGGTACAAATTTTACTTCAGCTTGAATGGGAGACAAGCCGTCCCACGACACGGTGCATATGGTATTTGTTCGTTTCAATGTACTACTGACCATGAGATTTCTGTGTAACAGTGATATCACCGTGGAAAAATTCTGTGAAACTGATTTCACCTGGCCAATTACTCCTGTTCCTGAAATGACTCCCATCCCTGGTGCAACACCTGCTTGTTGACCCACATCAAGTGTCATGAAGTTCATACTTCTCCGGTAAGTATTGTTGATCACACGGGCCTTGGTGGCATGGTATCTGGCTTTGATACTATCATTGCCGGCATATATCAGGGGACGATTGATGAGTGAATCTTTGAGTCGCTCATTCTCCTCCAGTAGCTGCTTGTTTATTTGCTGTAGCTTAAAATAATTCTCAGTATTCTGAGAGGCCTGACTGATGCTGGCTGCAAGGGTATTAGACGAATTTAAGAAAGACGCATTATACCTGTTGTTGTATTGGATAATAAGCCATGCACACAAAACTTCCAATACAATAAACAGACCGAATGTTCTGTAACGGTATAGGAAGTCTAAAAGGTTCCGCATTTATTTCTAGGTCATTAGCACCGGCTTGTAAGTATTGAGCAGTTTAAGTGCAAGACCGGTACCTCTTACCACTGCCCTTAATGGGTCTTCTGCAATGTGAATTGGAAGTTTTGTCTTCATGGAAAGACGTTTGTCTAGTCCCCGGAGCAATGCTCCTCCTCCAGTCAAATAGATACCATTGTCATAGATATCTGCAGAAAGTTCAGGTGGCGATATCTCTAATGCTTTAAGGACTGCCTCTTCGATTTTAGACACGGATTTGTCTATCGCAAAGGCAATCTCTGAATAGGAAATTTTGATAACTTTAGGAATACCAGTCATCAGGTCTCTTCCTCTGATTTCGTAATCTTCAGGTCCGTCATCCAGCTCAGTGAGAGCTGACCCTACTTCTATTTTTACACGCTCAGCAGTACGCTCTCCGATCAGGAGGTTGTGCTGCCTTCTCATGTAATCCAGGATGTCTTTGTTGAAAGAATCCCCTGCAACACGGATGGATTGATCACATACGATCCCACTTAGGGCAATGACTGCAATTTCTGTAGTTCCACCCCCGATGTCAACAACCATTGATCCGATTGGCTGCTCAATATTGATACCTATACCTATCGCAGCAGCGATGGGCTCGTGGATCATGTAAACTTCTTTTGCTCCCGCATGTTCAGCAGAGTCCCTTACGGCTCGTTTTTCCACTTCGGTGATTCCTGAAGGAATACAAATGACCATACGATGAGATGAAGGCAACCACTTTTGGTTGTTGCTATCTATCATTTTGATCATCCCACGGATCATATGTTCAGCTGCATGGAAGTCAGCGATCACACCATCTTTTAGCGGACGAATTGTCTTGATATTTTCGTGAGTTTTTTCATGCATCTGCATGGCCCCTCTTCCGATTGCAAGTACTTTGTTGGTAGACTTATCAATTGCAATGATTGAAGGTTCGTCTACTACAATTTTATCCTTGTATATGATCAAGGTATTGGCTGTGCCAAGATCTATTGCAATATCATTATTAAAAAAGTCAAAAAAACCCATTTATTATTTGATCAAAATTTTGGTGTGAAAGTTACGAATAGTTTTGTATTCATAAAGTTTACTAGTGTTTAAAATGTCTTGTTCCGGTAAAAACCATGGCTAACCCATTGTCGTCACAATAATCTATGGACAATTGGTCTTTCACAGATCCTCCCGGTTGTATTACCGCAGTAATTCCCGCCTTATTTGCAATTTCTACGCAGTCAGGAAATGGGAAGAACGCATCGGAGGCCATCACAGCTCCCTTTAAGTTAAACCCAAAATTCCTTGCCTTATGTATGGCATGCTCCAGTGCATCCACCCTGGAAGTCTGACCGACACCACTCGCTACCATTTGTTGGTCCTTCACGAGGACAATGGTATTGGATTTGGAGTGCTTACAAACTTTAGAGGCAAAAATCAGATCTTCAACCTCTGAGTCAGTTGGTGCTTTTTTTGTCACTGTCTTTAGATCACTCTTTGCGTCGGTCTTGCTATCATAATCCTGGGCAAGCACACCATTGAGCATAGATTTAAATACCATATCACCTTCCCACATCCTGTCCAGCTGCAACAAGATCCTGTTCTTTTTAGTTTTCAGGATTTCAAGAGCGTCGGAAGTGAACGATGGAGAGATGAGGATCTCGAAAAAGAGGTCATTCATTGCTGCAGCAGCCTCTTTATCAATCTCTTTGTTGCTGATCAGTACACCTCCAAATGCAGAGGTGGTGTCTGCAGCAAAGGCTTTTTTATAGGCATCTGCAACATTTTTCCCCGTGGATATTCCGCATGCATTGTTATGCTTTAGAATACCAAAAACAGTTTCTTCTTTGAATTCACTGATCAACTGAATAGCTGCTTCAATGTCAACCAGGTTATTATAAGATATTTCTTTGCCATGAATCTGCTCAAAATAGGGCTTGCTATTGGGGTAGAAGACTCCTTTTTGATGTGGATTTTCACCATACCTCAATACTTTACCATCCGCTGCACTGATTTTGATTGAGGGAACCCGTTTGTCCTCATTCAAGTAATTGAAGATGGCAGAATCATAATGTGATGAGGTATCAAATGCCCGGGCAGAAAAAAGTTTTCTGTCTGATATTTCGGTTATGCCCTCACCTTTTTCAAGCAGTTCTAGTAAATCTGCATAATATTTTCTGGAGCTGACAATCAACACATCCTTAAAGTTCTTTGCAGCTGCTCTGATTAGAGCGATGCCTCCAATATCAATCTTTTCGATAATATCTTCTTCAGACGCTCTGCTAGCAACTGTTTCTTCAAAAGGATACAGGTCTACAATCACAAGGTCAATGGCAGGTATTTTATGCTCGCTCTTTTCTTTCTCATCATTTTCCAGATTTCGTCGATATAATATTCCTCCGAAAATCTTGGGGTGTAATGTTTTCACACGACCTCCAAAAATGGCTGGATAATCTGTTATGTTTTCTACAGCTGTAACTTCAGCCCCCAAATCTTCAATGAAACTTTGAGTACCTCCGGTTGAATAAAGCTCAACGCCAAGATCGTTCAGTTTTTTGATGATTGGTTTCAGCCCATCTTTGTTGAAGACGGATACCAGTGCTGATTTAATTTTTACTTTACTCATGACCCTCCAAAAAATAAAGCTGCAAAGCTAAGCATTAATCATACTTTCAAAAGTGTTTGTCTCAAGTAATCCTCTACAATTTGAGGGAAGTGCTTGTACTCGAGTTGGTGAATTCTTTTTGCAAGGTCATCCGGTGTGTCGTCGTCCAATACCGGACAGCTTGCCTGGAACAGGATTTTTCCCTTATCATATTCCTCATTCACAACGTGAATGGTAATGCCGGATTCCTTTTCTCCATTCGCAATCACTGCTTCATGTACATTGCTGCCATACATTCCTTTACCACCATATTTTGGGAGTAGAGCAGGATGAATATTGATTATTCTATCAGGAAATTTCTGAATCAGGTATTCCGGTACTTTCCAGAGAAACCCTGCCAGGACGATGGCATCAATTCCGAGATGCTCTAATCCTTTCAAAAAAGTCTCTTGTGAGAATTCACTTTTACTGAATGTGGTGGATTTTGTTTTAAGTTTTTTAGCTCTTTCCAAAACACCAGCTTTTGGGTTATTACAAAAGATCGCTTCTATGGTGAAGTCCTTGGAATCTTGAAAATATTGGATCAGGTTTTCGGCATTGGTGCCACTGCCTGAAGCAAATACTGCTATTTTGATCATAAGATTAAATCAATAACATGCTGATCAGACCGGATAAAATGATCAGGTTGGTAATCATGCGAAGGTGAATATAATGTTGCTGTCTGTCTGACCTGGCTAATTTATAGATGAACCAACCAAAAACCGGGATCAACAGCAAAAAGTAATACCTGACCAGCATACTTTCCGTAGTCAGGAGGAAGGATACTAAAAAGGACCCTCCTGCCGCAATTACAAGGTAAATAAAGGCTTTGGCTCCTCGAATACCCCACACAACCGGGATTGTTTGGCAACCAGCTGCTGCTTCCCCTTTCACATCCTCTATGTCTTTGATCACTTCTCTAACCAGAACGGTAAGAAAAGCAAAAAGTGCATAAACGTATACCAGCAGTTCATGCCTTCTAAAAAATACCGCAACGATCAAAAGCGTAAGACTGGTCAAAAATGAAATGGTCATGTTTCCAATAATGGGTAGCCGACGAAGGTGATTGGAATAGTACCATAAACCAAACGTGGAAAAAATATGAACGACCCCGATTCTAATGTCGAGCCAGAATCCAATGGCAATACCTGTGACAGATAGTAGTGAGTGAGACAGCATGGCCAGTCTCCTTCTGAATTTTGTGCCTACCACCACCTTTTTGGGTCTGTTGATCATATCTATTTTTTGATCATAATAATCATTGATGATAAAACCTCCCGCTGCTATCATGAGAGTAGAAATAATCAGTAGAATAAAATCAATCGAATAAATGATTGAATACTTATTGGAAAAATCAGAGACCAGATAGACAGCTGTAAGAGCCTGTGTAATGCTAATTATCAGCAGGCTGGGGATTCGGCTTGCCTTTATGAATCCAGGAAGATCGGTCGTGAGCAGGCGAATCATACTTGAATATACGTATCAAATCTGAATTTATTTTGAATACTTTGTTAACGAAGCGCTGGATTCATTGACGATCATTCAAGGAAGATTTAAAATCAATGATTTCATTGCTATTCCATTCCCTTATTTCGCATTTGCTTAAATTCAGTGTAACGTCTATAGATGGCAATCCCAAATCCAATAGAGAATAGAAGCGTTCCAAGCCAGAGCACATTGATAAAGGGCTTTTCAACAGCTTCCAGAATGATCCAATCTTTTTGAGTTCTGCTAATGCCAAGTACGAAACTGTTTTCAGCTGGTAATATCTCCTGAATTGTGATCCTGGAAGCTAAGTCATATACCGTTGCGGGGATCTTACCAGCCATTCGGTCTTTAATTATATAATATGGCTCTGCAGTATAGGTTTTGGTTTCACCTTCTATCTCAATGATGGCTTTCACAGCAATATCACCTTCAGCTAGCTGAACTCCTTCCAGGTTTTTCACGGCCTGAATGTCTTTAAGTACTGCCACATAGTCATTTACAAAAAACTGTGTGCCTGGGACAACCTTTACAGATTCTTCCTCGCTCCATTCTATTTCTTGTTCAGGATCAGGGAAGGTCCGGACGTGGCTATAAAGGTCTGCGGTAACCGTACGATTGATATCCGGAGAAAACACTGTCATGCCCATTGTTTCATTGATCTGTAACCTTGGGTAGAGGGTAAAGGACTTACCGGATTCTTTTTCGTATAGCACCTCAAAGTAGCTATTTTCTGCATTGATGATATCCACCGTATCACCAGGATTTAGTTCTTTACCTGTAGAAGAAACCTCATTGGTGGTAACAACCAGCTTCAACGGATGACCTGTTGCGGCTACGCTATTGATGTTAACAAAACCGTAATCAGTGGTTCTCTTTCTGATCCCCTTATACAGCAAAGAGTATTCACCCATCTGGCGAGGTTCGTTGAGGAATAGTAAGAGGTTATTTTGATTGACTTCATCAGGAAACTCCTTGTTCCAAAGAAGGCCCGTGTTGTTTTTGGATAAGATTTTTGAGTATCCCGATGAAAAAAGGATGCCAATAAGCATCAAGGCAACACCAATATGAGCTATGGATCCTCCTGAAAGTTTTATATTGGATTTAGAGAATTGTAGGAGGATTTTTCCATTAGCTACCACCGAATAAACTGACGCTGTAAGCAAAGCCAGGTAGGCAGGATCCTGTATCCTGGCCAAAACGAAAATTGTGGCTGACACCAGCAGTGAAATGATCACCGGAAGTGTCAGGGACTCCTTAAGCTTTGCCTTATCCATTTTATTCCACCAGAAGAATTGCCCTGTCCCGGATAGGATGGCCAGTACAATGGCAAAGTAAAGTTGGAAATCTGTGTAGAACGCCACCTGATCTACAGGGGGAGCCACATTTGAGTCTATACCAAAGAGCCCCATGAATGAATTATAGACTGGGATAGAAGTAGGTAATATGACCTGAAAAGCCATGAGAGAAAGGGTAACAGCTCCCATGAAAATCCAGAATTCCCGGGAATATGCACTGACTTCTGATGATTCAGTCGGTAATTTTTTCCATGACTTTCCAATCAGGAAAGTGGTGATTCCAATAAAAACCAACAGATAGATCAGAAGCTGACCCGACAAGCCCAAATCCGTAAAAGAGTGAACGGATGTGTTTCCCAGGATCCCACTTCTTGTCAAAAAAGTTGAATAGATAATGAGAATATAAGTGGCAGTAACCAGAATGATTGATGTCTTTAGGGCTGTTGGACTTTTCCTGAAGGCGATCATTGTATGGATTCCGGCAACGAGTACAAGCCAGGGAACGTAGATGGCATTTTCCACCGGGTCCCAGTTCCAATAACCTCCAAAGTTGAGGGTTTCGTATGCCCAGTAGGCTCCCATCAATATTCCAATACCCAGGATAGCTGCAGAAAACTGAGCCCACGGCAATGCCGGACGAATCCATTCTTTATAATCCTTTTTCATAAGCCCACCCATACAGTAGGCAAATGGAACTACAGTAGAAGCAAATCCCAGAAACAATGTTGGAGGATGAATAACCATCCAATAGTTCTGCAAAAGTGGATTGAGACCACGACCATCCTGTGGCACAAAGTCAGGATTCATGCTAAAGATGGGGTCCTGCACGGCATCACGCAATAAGATGAATGGAGAACTTCCAATCTTGACATTGAAGATCACAACTCCCAGAATCATTGAAGTAAGGAAAATCTGGGTAAAGGCAAAAACTGTCATTACAGGAGCTTTCCACTTCTTATTGGTGTGGATGATGATCAGTCCCAGGATGACATTCCAAAACATCCAAAGCAAAAAAGACCCTTCCTGGCCATTCCAGAAACTGGATATTTGATAGTAATAGGGAAGAATTTTGGATGTGTAATTGTATGCGTAATGATACTCGAAATAGTGATTGTGGATGATCAGGAAAAGTGTAACACAAACTCCAATTATTGATACTGCGTGTACGTAGAATAACAGCTTAGAGAATCGTTTCCAGTCACTATCCTGCTTTTGGGCCTGAAAAAAGGCATAAGTAGCCAGGATAGCAGAAACAAAGGAAGTAATTACAAAGAGATGACCTAAATCACCAATGAAATAATGCATACTTTATAGGTTGACCCCCTCTTCCTGATATTTAGAAGGACATTTGAGAAGAATTTTATCTGCAACAAATCGATCATCGTTGTACGCTCCAACGACCACCACTTGTTCAGACCGTAAGAAATCTGTTGGCATGGGGTTTGGGTGGTAAACCATTTGCTCATTGTTGTTTTCATCAATCAAAGCAAAACGAAATGAACGATTGTCAGGGCTTGTTTCCACATTGACTACATTACCATCATGGTCTTTTTTCAGCTTTCCAACCACATGGATTTTGTTGTTATTTCCTTTCTCAGCCATTTCCTGTGCTTCATTGAAAGAAACATAAGTACTCGCATCCCCGGCAGTAGATATGATGATCATCAATGCCACCGCAATCACTACCAATCCAATGATGTGTGTCTTTTTCATCCCTGTTTATTTGCTTTTTCTTCCAGTTTTTTTATCCTTCGGTCCGTCCTCCAAAGGAAGATAAAAAAACCGATAAGTAAGATCAATATTACACCAACAACTACATAGATCTTTCCATCCTGTCTGAACTGATCAGCCATCGGAATTTGAAAGAAACCATAAAAACTAACCAAAAATATGTTCAACAAGTTCATCATTATAAACCGAGTTTTTCTGATACTATTTCGTACCTTATTTTGATGGTTGCCAACCAGAATCCCAGCAATGCCCAACCAATCACAGCTGGATAAAATACCAGTCTCATCTGACTATCCAGATCATATGCATTAAAACCAGGATTTCCACCATTACCCGGATGCAAGCTGTCTTCAGCCAATCGGGGTAATATGAAAAGCAGTGGAATCAATGTTGCAAAAGCAAAGATGTTGTACACTGCAGAAATTTTAGCTCTTTGCTGCTCATCTTTTATGCTTCCCCTCAGTACGAAATAGGCGAAATAGATAAGCAGAGCTATTGCTGACATGTTTTGCTTAGGGTCGCTACTCCATGGTTCTCCCCAGGTGTAGTTAGCCCAAAACATTCCTGAGATCATACCCAGGATACCGAATAGAATTCCTACTTCTGCTAGTTGTACACTAAAAATATCGTTGGTCAACTGTTCTTTTGAAAGGTATTTGATGGCCTGAATACATGATGCAGTAAATAAGGCAATCATTCCGAACCACATGGGAACATGGAAATAAAGTACCCTAATAGTTTCATTTAAAATGGGTAACCTGGGAACTGGTAGTAACAGACCCCCCACAAAAACGTATAGCAACAACGCCATTGTTAGCCATTTCCACCATTCGGTCCGCAGCATGTACTTCATTACGATTTCCAGGTAAATGGGAAGAGAATAAATGAGAGTGCAATGATAATAACATTAACACTTAAGAGGGTCAATAAATCAGAAGTAATATCTGATGCCGGAGCGCCCAGGATTAGTTGTTTTGAGATCGATGTTGCCATGAGTAAAATGGGTATCACGATGGGGAATCCCAGGATAGCCATGAGGGTGGCGTTGTTTTCAGTTTTGGATGCTAATGATGAAACCATAGTGAATGCTGATGCTAGTCCGATACTTCCGACAAAAAGATTGACGAAAAACCAGGCGTTAAGGTTTCCTGGTGATCCAAGCAAAAGTGAGAAGATGACAATTGATATTAGGATCAACACAAACTGGTAAAGATTACTGTAGATCAATTTTGCAGCTATGATCTTTACCGGTGAAGCAACAAAATAAAGGTAGGTCGTACGGTTCTCTTCCTGCATAAAACTTTTAGCGATTGCATTCACGGAGGTAAAAAGGATGATCAGCCAAAAAAGTGCATTCCATACTTCCGGTTTTATGAAATTCATGAAGGACATGTATGAAATGATGATGATGGCCGATAAGTACAGAAGAATGCCAAATACCGGGTATCTGTTTCTCCAGTCTGTTTTTAAGTCCTTATACACCAGCTCGAAAACTTCTTGCATGAATGCAAAATTATAGTGCATGACGCATACAATTCACTCGAATCATGAGGTATTCTCAAAATGATTATCACCACTTTGCCCAGAAATAAGTCTAAATCCGTGCATAAAGAAGATATTACAAATACTTTTGCAGGCTAATTAGCCAAGACATCAAAGGGTTGATGAAAAAAACCATATTAGTTACTGGAGGTGCAGGATTTATAGGATCACATGTCGTAAGGCGATTTGTGACAAATTACCCCGACTATCTAATAGTCAACCTGGATAATTTGACTTATGCAGGAAATCTCAATAACCTGAAAGACGTTGAGGCTGCACCCAACTACAAGTTTGTAAAAGAAGATATCTGTGATTTTAAGTCAATGGAATCTCTTTTTGGTAAATACAGTTTTGATGGAGTTATTCACCTGGCTGCTGAATCGCATGTTGATCGAAGTATCAAGAACCCTCTGGCTTTCATTGAGACAAATATTTTAGGGACAGTGAGTCTTCTGAGTGCAGCCAAATCCAGTTGGAAAGATTTTGATGGTAAAAGATTTTATCACATTTCCACTGACGAGGTGTACGGTTCACTTGGTGAAGAGGGATTTTTCACAGAAACTACCTCGTATGATCCTCAGTCGCCATACTCAGCTTCTAAAGCATCATCAGATCATTTTGTAAGAGCTTACAGCAATACCTATGGCATTCCGGTTGTTTTGTCAAATTGCTCAAATAATTACGGACCTTTTCAATTCCCGGAAAAACTTATTCCTCTAATGATCAACAATATCCGCAATAATAAGCCATTACCGGTTTATGGTAAAGGAGAGAATGTCCGTGATTGGTTGTATGTGGAAGATCATGCCAGGGCGATTGATCTAATTTATCACCAGGGTAAAGTCGATGAGACTTATAATATAGGTGGCTTCAACGAGTGGAAAAACATTGACATTGTAAATCTCTTGTGTGACCTACTTGATAAAAAATTAAACAGGCCTCCGGGAACATCATCAAAGCTGATCACTTATGTTACCGACCGTGCGGGTCACGACCATCGTTACGCCATTGACGCTTCTAAAATCAAAAATGAATTGGGTTGGGAACCCTCACTTCAGTTTGAAGAGGGGTTAAACAAAACAATCGATTGGTACCTCGAGAATGAGCAATGGTTGCAAGAGGTGACATCAGGTGATTACCAGTCATATTATCAGGAGCACTACAAAACTGAGGCATAAATGAAAGGGATCATTTTAGCAGGAGGTTCAGGCACTCGCCTACATCCGTTGACGTATGCGGTAAGTAAACAGATTCTCCCTGTTTATGACAAACCGATGATTTATTATCCATTGTCGGTGTTAATGCTAGCTGGTATCAGGGAAATTCTCATAATCTCAACACCAAGAGATTTACCAGTATTCAAGGAACTGCTTGGTGATGGTAAAAACCTGGGATGTGCATTTTCCTACGCTGTTCAGGAAAAACCAGAGGGTTTGGCTCAGGCATTTATTATAGGAGAAGACTTCATAGGGAAAGACAAAGTAGCACTAATACTTGGCGATAATATCTTCTATGGGTCGGGACTTTCAAAAAAGCTTCAGGCGAGTGTTGATCCTGAAGGAGGAATTGTTTTCGCATATCATGTCCAGGATCCCGAAAGATACGGGGTCGTAGAATTTGATGAGGAAGGAAATGCTTTATCAATAGAAGAAAAACCAGCAAAGCCTAAATCTAATTATGCTATTCCCGGTCTGTATTTTTATGACAATGATGTCATTGAGATCTCTAAGTCCATTAAGCCCAGTGCTCGTGGTGAATTGGAAATCACATCGGTGAATAATGAATACATGAAAAGGGGTAAACTCAAGGTGGAAAGACTTGATCGTGGAACGGCCTGGCTTGATACTGGGACATTTAAGTCATTGATGCAGGCTGGAGAATTTGTTCATGCCATTGAGGAAAGGCAAGGGCTGAAGATCGGGTGCATCGAGGAAGTGGCATATAAGATGAAGTTTATTACACAGGAGCAATTACTGGAGTTAGCAAAGCCTCTTGAGAAAAGTGGATATGGGGAATATTTAAAACAATCAATTAGATGGAAGTAATAGAGACACCGCTGAAAGATTGTTTTATTATTAAAGTTCCAGTTTTTGGAGATAACAGGGGCTTTTTCCTTGAATCCTTCAATCAGAGAAGACTAAAAGAGGAAGGCATTGATTTTGAAGTAAGACAGATCAATTTTGCCAAATCAGAGAAGAATGTATTGAGAGGGTTGCATTATCAGGAAGAACCAAATGCACAATCAAAATTAGTTGGCGTGATTAATGGTGCGGTACTTGATGTGGTTGTTGACATTAGACCTGAGTCACCAACTTACCTCAAACATTATAAGATCATTTTAGATAGCAATGATACTTTTCTTTTGGTGCCAAAAGGCTTTGCGCATGGTTATCATACCTTACAAGACGAAACAATTTTTTATTATGCTGTTGATCAGTTTTATTCTCCTGATTCAGAAAATGGTATTAGGTTTGATGATCAAAAGCTCGGCATTGACTGGGAACTCAGAACAACACCCAAAATTTCTGAAAAGGATTTAAATCAACCGTTTTTAAATATTTAGAGAATGAAAATAGCTGTAGTAGGTACAGGATACGTTGGACTCGTAACAGGAACATGTTTTGCTGAGACTGGAAACCATGTGACATGCGTAGATATTGACGAAACGAAAGTTGCCAAATTGAAAAACAAACAAATGACCATCTATGAGCCGGGCTTGGATGTGTTGTTTGAAAGAAATATTAGACAAGGAAGGCTGGACTTTACCACTGACCTCAAGGAAGGAATCAAAGGGGCAAAGATCATTTTCCTGGCGTTGCCTACACCTCCAGGTGAGGACGGATCGGCAGATCTGAAGTATGTCTTGAAAGTGGCTGAAGATCTTGGTCCTATTCTGGAAGACTATACGGTCGTGGTTGATAAGAGCACCGTCCCAGTCGGAACGGCAGAAAAAGTTCATGCCAAGATTGCCGAGAATGCTAAGGTAGATTTCGATGTGGTTTCAAATCCGGAATTCCTTCGTGAAGGAGTGGCCGTTGATGATTTCATGAAACCTGACAGAGTGGTTGTAGGAACGGATTCAGAAAAGGCTAAAAAAGTAATGGATCAGCTATATGCACCTTTCGTAAGGCAAGGAAATCCCGTCATTTTTATGGATATCCGATCTGCCGAATTAACAAAATATGCTGCAAATTCTTTCCTGGCAACCAAAATTACTTTCATGAATGAGATTGCCAATATGTGCGAGTTGCTGGGTGCAGATGTGGATATGGTCAGGAAAGGCGTGGGAACAGATACCCGCATTGGAAAGCGATTTCTATTTGCAGGTATCGGATATGGTGGAAGTTGTTTTCCGAAGGACGTTCAGGCACTGGCAAAATCTGCGAGTGAGGTCAATTATGATTTTAAAATCCTAAACTCGGTAATGGACATCAACGATAACCAAAAGAAAAAGCTGATTGAACCTGTTAAGAAGTTTTTCGGTGGAGACATTGCCGGCAAAACAATCGCCATTTGGGGGCTTGCCTTTAAACCATATACGGATGACATCAGGGAAGCTCCTGCATTAGAAAATATCACAACACTTCTTAGCCTTGGAGCCAAAGTGAAAGCTTATGATCCTGAAGCCATGGAGAATGTGAAAGAAATTTTTGGAGATAAGATCCTCTTTGCAGAAGATGAATATGATGCATTGAAGGATGCAGATGCATTGATGATTATGACGGAGTGGCCGGTATTCAGAACCCCTGAATTTGAAAAGATGGCAGAATCTCTTAAGAACAAAGTAGTTTTTGACGGAAGAAACTTATATGATCCGAATCAAATGCAAGAGCTTGGATTTGCATACCATAGCATAGGAAGAAAAGCCATCACTCAATGACCAAAAAAAAAGTTTTAATTACAGGAGGAGCCGGATTTCTCGGCTCCCATCTTTGTGACCGATTTATGAAGGAAGGTTGCCATGTAATAGCCATGGATAACCTGCTTACCGGCGATATTGCAAACATAGAACATTTGCTCAAGGAAAAGGATTTTGAATTTCATCATCACGATGTTTCCAAATATGTTCATGTATCAGGTGAGCTATCTTATATCCTTCACTTCGCTTCCCCAGCCAGTCCGATTGATTACCTGAAGATGCCCATTCAAACCATGAAAGTAGGTTCTTTGGGTACACTTAATTGCCTGGGATTGGCAAAAGATAAAGGAGCAAGAATTCTTGTTGCCTCCACTTCTGAGGTTTATGGGGACCCACAGGTCCACCCTCAAAAGGAAGACTATTGGGGAAATGTAAATCCCGTTGGTCCAAGAGGGGTTTATGATGAGGCCAAAAGATTTCAGGAAGCATTGACTATGGCTTATCATACCTTCCATGGACTTGAAACAAGAATAGTCAGGATATTCAACACTTTTGGTCCACGTATGCGGTTGGATGATGGTAGAGTTCTGCCTGCTTTCATATCTCAGGCCTTACGCGGAGAAGATCTCACCGCATTTGGAGATGGAAGTCAAACCCGGTCTTTCACCTATGTGGATGACCTGGTTGAAGGGATTTATCGGTTATTAATGAGTGATTACCCTCACCCTGTAAATGTTGGTAATCCACAGGAAATTACCATCAATGAATTTGCTGAGGAGATCATTCGTTTGACAGGCAGTAAATCAAAAGTTATTTACAAACCACTACCAAAAGACGATCCAAAGCAAAGAAAACCAGATATTACTTTGGCAAAAAAAATCCTGGATTGGGAACCAAAATATTCACGAGCAGAAGGGCTTAAACCCACATTGGAATATTTCAAACAAAAAGTTTTGGGTTAAAAATTTAAACTAGGTTTAATCTTCCTAGTGTCTTTGTTATAAGATCTTATAAGTATGTTAAGCCTTTATCAATTACTTTTGCCTCCCGAAATTGATTTGAGCCCCGGTAAAAAGGGGTTATGATTTGATTTTTAGCACCCTAAAAACCGACTGAATTAGTATATGGATAACATCATTCCACATAGACATTCTGTAACCCTTGATGATCGAATTGAGAAAAATGGTCACAAGCCTAAGCTCGTTTGGTTTACCGGACTTTCCGGTTCCGGTAAGTCATCGCTTGCTAATGCATTGGAGCAACAATTACATAACCGTGGATTGAATACTTACATCCTGGATGGAGATAACATTAGAAGCGGTTTGAACAAGGATTTGGATTTTAGTGAAGAAAGCAGAAAGGAAAACATTCGTCGCATTGCTGAGGTGTCAAAGCTTTTTGTGGATGCGGGAGTTGTGGTTTTGACAGCTTTTATTTCGCCATTTAGAGAAAATAGAAGATTTGCCCGAGAGCTAGTTGGTGCGGAACATTTTATAGAAGTGTTTGTGGATTGTCCGTTGGAGGTATGTGAAGCAAGGGATGTAAAAGGCCTGTATGCAAAGGCAAGAGCAGGAGAGATTCCGGACTTTACTGGTATTACCTCTCCTTTTGAAGCGCCGGAAAATCCAGATATTGTTGTTAAAACAAATGAACTTTCTCTGGAAGATTCATTAAAAATATTAATTGATAAGGTATTACCTAAACTAAAGTAATGCAGAGTTATAATCTCACACATTTAAAAGAACTCGAGTCGGAGTCCATTTACGTCCTCAGGGAAGTATTTGCGCAGTTTCAGAATCCATGTATCCTGTTTTCAGGTGGGAAAGACAGTATTGTTGTCACTCATCTGGCTAGGAAGGCTTTTTATCCTGCGAAAATCCCTTTCCCACTGGTTCATGTGGATACTGGTCACAATTTCCCGGAGACTATGGAGTTTCGAGATAATCTGGTTAAAAAGTTTGGAGCAAAACTTGTAGTCGGATCAGTTCAGGCTTCTATTGATGCAGGTAAAGCTGCTGAAGAAAGAGGGAAGAATGCCACTAGAAATGCCATTCAAACGGTAACCTTACTGGATACCATTGAAGAGCATCAGTTTGATGCCGCAATTGGTGGAGCTAGAAGGGATGAGGAGAAAGCCAGGGCAAAAGAAAGATTCTTTTCGCATAGAGATGAGTTTGGACAATGGGATCCTAAAAATCAGCGCCCAGAACTTTGGAACATCTTCAATGGCAAGCAGCATTTTGGTGAGCATTTCAGGGTATTTCCTTTGAGCAACTGGACTGAAATGGATGTCTGGCAATACATCCTGGCTGAGAAAATTGATATACCATCACTATACTTTGCACATCAGCGAAAGGTTATCAGAAGAAGTAACACCTGGTTACCCATTTCAGATTTCATCACGATTGACCCAAAAGAGGAAATTGTTGAAAAGAAAATAAGGTTTAGGACACTCGGAGATATCACAATCACAGGAGGAGAAGAGTCAGATGCTGATACACTGGAAAAGATTATTGAAGAGGTAGCTGCAGCACGTCAAACTGAACGAGGGAACAGGGAAGACGATAAGCGGTCTGAGACGAGTATGGAGGACAGGAAAAGACAGGGGTATTTTTGAGTGAGCAGTAGGCAGTAGGCAGTAAGGCAGTGGCAGTTAAGAGCAATGGATATAGAGACTTAAAAGTTTATCAGCTTGCTTATGAGACTGCAAAGGAGATATTTGAGATAACAAAGCGATTTCCCAGTGAGGAAAAGTATTCACTGACTGATCAAATAAGAAGATCTTCGAGATCAGTTTGTGTGAACATTGGTGAAGGATATAGAAAGAGAAAATATCCGAAACACTTTTCAAGTAAAATGGCAGATGCAGATGCCGAGTGTACTGAAACTCAGATCTGGTTGGATTTTGCTCGAGATTTTAATTATATAGAACCTTAATTAAGAGACAAGAATATATCAAAATATGAGGAAGTAGGAAGAATGCTAGGTGGAATGATTGAAAATCCAGACAGGTTTTGCCAAGAAACTGACTGCCACCTGCCAACTTGCTATTGCCACTATTGTAAATAACACAAAATGGAAGATCAAAAAAATTACCTCAACATGGAGCTTCTTCGATTTACAACCGCGGGGAGTGTGGATGATGGAAAAAGCACCTTAATTGGAAGATTGCTTTTCGATTCAAAATCCATTTTTGAGGATCAGATGGAGCAGGTTAAGCAATCCAGTGAGCGTAAAGGATTACAAGATACTGACCTGGCTCTACTAACCGATGGATTGAAGGATGAACGTGAGCAGGGGATCACCATTGATGTAGCCTACAGATACTTTGCCACTCCAAAAAGGAAATTCATCATTGCTGATACTCCCGGTCATATTCAGTATACTAGGAATATGGTGACCGGAGCATCTACTGCGAATGTGGCCTTGATCCTAATTGATGCTCGAAATGGCGTTGTGGACCAAACATGTCGCCACTCAATCATAGCCTCTTTACTTCAGATCCCGCACATTGTAGTTTGTATCAACAAAATGGACCTGGTGGATTATGATAAGGCTGTTTATGATAAGATTGTTGAGGATTATGAGCGGTTCTCTTCAAAACTTGATGTAAAAGATGTACGATTTATCCCAATCAGTGCACTCAAGGGTGATAATGTGGTGAATCGAAGTGAAAACATGAAATGGTATGAAGGTTCTACCCTGCTTTACACACTGGAACACATTCATATCGGGAGCGACCACAATCACATTGATTGCAGATTTCCGGTACAAACGGTTATCCGTCCTAAAAGCGATGAATACCATGACTACAGAGGATACGCCGGAAGAATTGCCGGAGGTATTTTCAAGCCAGGTGATGAGGTAGCTGTATTACCTTCGGGCTTTACTTCCAAAATCAAGTCTATTGATACTTTTGATGGTCCCGTGGATGAAGCATTTGCACCCATGTCTGTAACGATCCAATTGGAAGATGATATCGATATTAGCCGTGGTGATATGATTGTTCGCACGAATAATCAGCCGGAACAAAAACAGGATCTCGAAGTAATGTTGTGTTGGTTAAATAACAAAGGACCCGTTCCTCGTGGAAAATATACCTTGCGACATACGACTGCGGATATGAAAGCGATGATCAAGGAGATCAGATATAAGCTGGATATCAATACTTTACACCGCAATGAAGAAGATAAGGATATTAAGATGAATGACATCTGTAAGGTATTGTTACGCACTACAAAACCTGTTTTTGTGGATCCCTACAGAAAAAATCGTCAGACGGGTAGTATTATCCTGGTAGATGATGCCACCAATGAGACTGTTGCAGCTGGAATGGTTGTTTAATGATTTAAAAACGTGATTCCTGCGAACCTGTCCGTCGAAGCTGGCGAAGGTGGAAGCAGGGATCATCTTGAATTTAACTACATGAATCTTCAATCCCTTTCCCAAATAGCCCAAAAAGCAGCCCAAAAAGCGAGCGCTGAAATTCTTAATATTTACGAATCAGGTGATTTTTCAATTGAGAGCAAGGCAGATAATTCGCCGCTTACCCTGGCTGACAAAGCATCTCACAAAGCAATTGTTGAAGAACTTGAGCAAACCAATATTCCTATCCTAAGTGAAGAAGGTAAAGAGATTCAGTACCAGGAACGAAAAGATTGGGAATACTTTTGGATGATTGATCCTTTGGATGGCACCAAGGAATTCATCAAAAGAAATGGGGAGTTTACAGTCAATATCGCATTGATAAATGAAAATCGTCCAATTTTAGGAGTAGTTTACACGCCTGTATTAGAAGATTTGTTTACCGCGATTAAAGGAGAAGGAGCCACCAAGAATGGTAAAAACATATCTGTAAATAAGTTTTCTAAATCCGACAAAGGGTTGAAAGTGGTTGCTTCAAGGTCACATTTAAATGATGAGACCCAATCATTCCTGGATGAGTTAAATAGTCCTGAAATCGTGTCAAAAGGCAGCTCTTTAAAATTATTGATGGTAGCAGAGGGAGCGGCAGACTTGTATCCACGCTACGCCCCAACCATGGAATGGGATACTGCTGCGGCTCAGATTGTTGTGGAGGAAGCTGGAGGTCAGGTGTTGATTAAGGATACTGAAGATCCGGTGAGGTATAATAAGGAGGATTTATTGAATCCGTATTTTTTGGTTTCAGGAGCGATTATTTAGTTATATAACATGAAATCTTTGAGTCTTCTGAATACTGACTCCTGTATTCTGTCTTCTTTACATATCTTTGCGCCTTAATTCGGACTTTCATCAATGAAGAAATCCTTGTTTCGATTCTTTCTTATACTATTTTTTGCGTTAGCTGCTATTGAAAGTACAAATGCCCAGGACGCTCCCAGCATTCAGAATTTGCAGAATATCAATGTAGATGACCTCTCAGATGATCAAATAAAAAGTTTCATTCAACAGGTGGAATCCAGCGGGTATACCGAACAGCAATTAGAGTTGCTTGCAAGAGCCCGTGGTATGTCTGAGACCCAAATTCAGAAACTAAGGAATAGAATCACACAAATTCAAACTGGAACAACCGGGACATCTCAATCAGGTAATGTTTCACGATTAAGAGAATCTCCTTCTTTCCAATCAAATAAAGAGACACCTTTTGATCCATTTGCAGATATCATTCCAGCAGACACATTGCAGAAAGGTGATAAGCTGAAGATTTTTGGAATGTCCTTTTTTGAAAATGAAAATTTAACTTTCGAGCCCAGTCTCAGCATAGCAACACCAAAAGACTATCAGATCGGACCAGGTGATCAAATAATCATTGACGTTTGGGGTGCGTCCGAACAGACCTATCAATTGGACGTTTCTCCAGAGGGAAATATCCGGATACCTAGTTTGGGTCCTATTTTTCTAAATGGTTTGACTGTGGAACAAGCAGATGCCAGGATCAAATCCAGGTTAAAAGCCATTTACAGTACGCTTGGAAACAATACATTCGCTCAAATAAGCCTGGGCCAAATCAGGACGATTAGTGTAAATGTGATTGGGGAAGTAAAACGACCTGGCACATATACCATGTCATCTTTTGGGACGGCGTTCAATGCGCTGTACTATGCTGGAGGTCCAAATGAAACAGGCTCATTGAGAGATATTCAGGTTTTCAGAGGAGGGAAAAAAGTAAATACCCTGGACGCTTACAACTTTTTGATCTATGGAGAGGGTCAGCGTATTATGGTCCAGGACAATGATGTCGTATTGGTAAGACCTTATCAAAACAGAGTAGGTATTGACGGTGAGGTTAAAAGACCCGCCTACTATGAGCTTTTGGATGGAGAGAGTCTGCAAAAAGCCATTGACTTTGCAGGTGGATTCTCTCCGGATGCCTACCGAGGCTCAATTTCATTAAGGCGAAATCTGGCCAATGCAAAAGCTGTTCAGACGGTAAAAGCCGATTTTTTTAACAATTTCACTGTTCAGGGAGGAGATTTTATTGAAGTTGGAAAGATCACAAATCAGTTTACCAATCGTGTCCGCATAGAAGGTGCTGTTAATCACACTGGTGAGTTTGAATTGAAAGAAGGAATGATGCTTTCAGACCTTTTGGATTTGGCTGAAGGATTTCGAGGGGATGCCTTCATGGGCCGTGGGTTGATTATTCGTCAGAATAATGATTTCACCTTATCAAGCATTGCATTTGTCCCATCAGATTTGGTTACTGGTAATTATGATCTTGGGTTACAAAATGAAGATCATATTAAGATCCAGTCCATTTTTGACCTCAAAGAATCTTATAGTGTTACTATTCAGGGAGAGGTACAAAAACCAGGTAGATTCCCTTTTGTTGAAGGTATGACTGTTGAGAATATCATATACCTGGCTAACGGATTTAAAGAAAGTGCCGCACGTTCTTTTGTGGAAGTGGCAAGAAGGGTACGGGATGAACAAGGTGACGAGGACATTTCTTCAGAGGTTTTTAATTTTAGCATTGATAAAGGTTTAAATATTTCTGATCAGGCTTCTGACTTTGAGTTGGAGCCATTTGACTTGATTGTGGTAAGAAAATCACCTTATTATGAAGAACAAGTGATGATCGAGATTGAAGGGGAAGTTAAATTTCCTGGGAAATATGCGCTGGAAAAGAAAGACGAACGCATTTCCGATGTGCTGAAAAGAGCTGGATTTCTTACCAGATACGCATACCCTAAGGGAGCTACATTGATTCGAAGGACAGAATATTATGTTGATGATGAAGATGATGGAGATGAAGCGGCAAGGCTCCGTCGAGAGGAACTCCAGGAACTCTTTGAGCGTGATACAGTAATAGATAATTCGAAGCGGGCTTTTAAAACGCAGGAATTAATAGGAATTCAGTTAGAATTTATTATCAAAAACCCTGGTTCAAGGTTTGACATGATATTGAAAGAAGGTGATGTCATCAGCATCCCTCGAGAGCTACAAACTGTAAGGGTCCGAGGTGAGGTACTTTACCCCAGTACGGTTCGTTATGACAATACTTTGTCTTTCACAGAAGTAATTTCACAAGCCGGAGGTTTTTCTGATACAGCAAAAAGAGGAAAAGCTTATGTGATCTATGCCAATGGTTCTGCGCAGCGGACTCGGAATTTTTTGTGGTTTAAGGATTATCCGAAGGTGGAGCCAGGGGCTGAGGTGATTATACCTGAAAGACCGGAGAGAAGGAAATTAAGTCCTGGTGAGATTATTAGTATCACTAGTGGATTGGGGACGATTGCGTTGATTATTAATAATTTGACAAGGTAAGAGTAATCAAAATTAGAACTATTCTTAGTTCAATTTCAAAAAGAAATTTGGTCAATTAAAAATTAGCATGTTCAAAATCGACCTTCGAAATGGAAAAAGCTTCACATGTGATTTGGACGAGATAGTACTAGATGCAGCTAAAAGGTCTGGAATTTCATTAGAGTATAGTTGTCTTTCAGGTAGGTGTAGAAGTTGCATTTCAAAATCATTAAGTGGGGCGACAAGGGATTTACAGAAAGACTTGGTGCTAACTGAGGAGGAGAAGAGTAATGGATATTTCTTATCATGTTGTGCTACACCTACGTCAGATCTGCGATTGGATGTTGAGGATTTAAGTAATTATAATTTACCAAAACCAAAAACACTTCCTGCTAAGATTGATTCATTGAAACCTCGTTCAAAAGATGTGTTGGAAGTAGTTCTCAGACTACCTCCACAAAGTGGGTTTAGTTATAAAGCTGGTCAATATGTCAAGATCATCAGAGGGTCGGTTAGAAGGAGCTATTCAATAGCGAATTTTTCGCCAAATTCGGCAAAGATTATGTTTTATATCAAAAGCTATCTTGGAGGCGAAATGAGTAGATATTGGTTTGAGAAAGCAAAAATAAATGATCTATTAAGAATTGAAGGACCACTAGGAACCTTTTTCTTTAGAGGCGATGATGTGAAGGATATTATTTTTCTTGCAACAGGAACAGGAATAGCACCCATCAATTCGATGATAGAACATTTTAAGCTCAACCCTCACATTGTTAGCAATAAACAAATCACCTTATTATGGGGGTCAAGAGTTAAAGAGGATCTTTTTATTTCATCTACGGATCTTACTCAATTAATCAATCTTGAATATACACCTGTACTATCACGACAAAATGATAATTGGGAAGGGGAAATGGGGTATGTTCAGGATGTTCTTATAAAAAAAATTGAAAAATTTGATCAAGCTCAGGTTTATGCATGTGGAAATGACAATATGATTACTTCCGCGAAGAATTTACTGGTTCAAAATGGGTTGGCAAAAAACAACTTTTTCTCAGATTCATTTGTATGCTCAAAATAATTAGAAAACGATGAAAGCAGTCATATTAGCTGGAGGTCTTGGAACCCGTTTAAGCGAGGAAACTACAACCAAGCCGAAGCCGATGGTGGAAATAGGGGGTAAACCGATACTCTGGCATATCATGAAACTCTATTCCTTCTTTGGGGTAAATGATTTTATCATTTGTTGTGGTTATAAGGGTTATGTAATCAAGGAGTATTTTGCTAATTACTTTCTTCATCAATCAGATATAACTTTCAATATGAAGGAAAATGAAATGGTGGTACATGAGAAAAGAGTTGAGCCATGGCGTGTCACCTTAGTTGATACGGGAGATGAATCCATGACGGGAGGACGAGTTAAAAGGATAAGTTCATATGTAGAAGATGAAGATTGTTTTTGTTTGACATATGGAGATGGGGTAGCTGATATCAATATTCGAGAATTGATAGATTTCCATTTAGGTCATGGTAAACAAGCGACTTTAACGGCAGCCTATCCTCCTGGTAGATTTGGAGCACTGCATATGGAAAGTGGATTGGTGAGAAAATTTCAGGAAAAACCAAAAGGGGATGGTGCTGTAATCAATGGTGGATTTTTTGTGCTTTCGCCAAAAGTTCTTGATCGGATAGCCGGCGATTTGACTATTTGGGAGCAGGAACCGCTTAAAGGACTTGCAAAAGACGGTGAGCTCATGGCTTACAGACATGAAGGATTTTGGTTGCCAATGGATACTCTTAGGGATAAAATGAAACTAGAAGAGCTATGGGATTCAAATAAAGCACCTTGGAAGGTATGGGAAAGTTAGGCGAAGTTGATTCAAATTTTTGGATAAATAAGAAGGTATTTCTAACTGGACATACCGGATTCAAGGGTAGTTGGTTGTCACTATGGCTGCAAAGCATGGGGGCATCAGTTAAAGGATTTTCATTGGAGCCCCCTACAACACCTTCTCTATTTAAGGAGGCAGATGTGAGTAATAGTATGGATTCTGAGATTGGAGACATCAGGGATCTTATCAAATTACAAGCAAGTATGAAGAAATTTAATCCTGATATCTTAATTCACATGGCTGCTCAACCTATTGTTAGGTATTCATATCATAACCCTGTTGAAACCTACTCGACAAATGTGATGGGGACAGTAAATGTTCTTGAGTCAGCCAGGGGCTGTTTTAATTTAAAGGCAATTGTGTCTGTAACTACTGATAAGTGCTATGAAAATCATGAGTGGGTTTGGGGCTACAGAGAAAATGAACCCATGGGAGGGCACGACCCATATAGTAGTAGCAAAGGCTGTGCGGAGTTAGTCACTGCCGCTTATAGAAGGTCATATTTTCATATGCCTGAATCAGCATCTGTTGCTTCAGCCAGAGCAGGGAATGTAATTGGAGGTGGTGATTGGGCTACAGATCGACTGGTACCAGATATCCTGAGAGCGTTTGAAAGGAATGAAGAGGTAATTATCAGGAATCCCTATTCCACACGACCATGGCAGCATGTACTTGAACCTTTATCAGGTTATTTAGTTTTAGCGCAGCAACTATACATGGAAGGGGATGAATATGCTGAAAGTTGGAATTTTGGTCCACTGGATGAAGATTGCAAATCCGTCGAATGGATATTAGATAGAATGGTTAAAAGTTGGGGGGATAGTGCTAGTTGGAAGCAGGATACAAAAAACAACCCCCATGAGGCAGGGTTCCTCAAACTTGATTGCTCCAAAGCAGCAAGCAGGTTACAATGGAAACCGAAATGGAGGCTGGATTATACACTCAAGCAAATTGTAGCTTGGCAAAGACTTTGGCTTGAGAAAGGGAATGTCAAGGAGCAGTGTTTTCAGGAGATAACAGAATATATGAAGTGAAAAATAATAATCTGTAATGGATCAAAACAATAAAATAAGAGCAGAGATTACTGCACTTGTAGCAAAATATGCTGAAGAGAGTTTAAAACCAAAGGATTTTGTTGCGGGAGAATCTGTTATTCCGCCATCAGGTAAAGTGCTTGGTAAAGAAGAAGTTGTAAATATGGTAGAGGCATCCCTTGATGCTTGGTTAACCACAGGGAGATTTAATTTAAAGTTTGAACAGAAATTAGCCTCATTTTTGGGAGTAAAACACTGTATATCAGTCAATTCGGGTTCCTCCGCAAATTTAGTAGCTTTTAATACACTTACATCCCCAAAGCTTGGTGATAGGGCTATAAGAAAAGGCGATGAAGTTATTGGGGTGGCTGCTGGTTTTCCAACTACTGTAAATCCCATTGTTCAGTTTGGTGCAATTCCGGTATTTGTTGATGTTGATATAGAAACACATAATATTAATGCTGATCTAATTGAAACTGCTATTACACCAAAAACAAAAGCAATAATGTTGGCCCACACCCTGGGTAATCCATTTAATTTGAATAAAATAAAATCGATTTGTGAAAAATATAAACTTTGGTTGGTGGAGGATTGTTGCGACGCTCTGGGAGCCACATATGAGAATAAGAAGGTTGGAACATTTGGAGATATAGGAACTTTAAGCTTTTATCCAGCTCATCACATTACCATGGGTGAAGGGGGTGCGGTTTTCACAAACGACTCGGAACTAAAGGTTATTGCAGAATCTTTTAGAGATTGGGGTAGAGATTGTTACTGTGCACCAGGTAAAGATAATACCTGTGGCTGCCGTTTTGAACAGCAACATGGAACACTGCCATATGGGTATGACCACAAGTATGTGTATTCTCATCTTGGTTACAACTTAAAAATATCTGATATGCAAGCAGCTTGTGGTTTAGCTCAGCTTGATAAAGTTGAAGGGTTTATTGCAAAAAGAAGAGAGAACTTCATGCTTTTAACTGAACGGTTAAGCAGTCTAGAGGAATTCATTCATCTCCCACAACCAACACCTAACAGTGATCCATCTTGGTTTGGTTATATAATTACATTGAAAGATGATTGTGGCGTAAACCGAGTTGATTTGTTGCGGTATCTTGATCAGAATAAAATTGGCTCAAGATTATTATTTGCGGGTAATCTTACCAGACAGCCCTATTTCCAGGGCGTTGAATATCGGGTGGTTGGTGAGCTGAAATATACAGATAAGACCATGAATGATTCCTTTTGGATAGGTCTCTATCCAGCTTTAAATCAATCACATTTTGATTTCGTTGGGGAGAAGTTAGAAGAATTTTTTGGATTGAATTTTTGATAATGAAGTTTGTAGAAACAGATTTTGATCAATTACTGGTGATAGAAAATTTCAATTCAGAAGATCAACGGGGGAAATTTGAAAAGACCTTCCATAATCAATTATTCAAAAAAGCAGATTTGGACTTCAAAGTAATGGAATCATATTACTCTGTTTCAAAAAGAAATGTCATCAGGGGAATGCATTTTCAATTACCTCCAAATGATCATGATAAACTTATTTATGTTGTTTCTGGTAAAATTCTTGATGTTGTAATTGATTTAAGGCGTAGTTCAAAAACATTTGGAAAATATTATAACACCATTTTAACAGAGGATAATAATAAATCATTATTTATTCCAAAGGGTTTTGCCCATGGTTTTATCGCTTTAGAGAATAATACCAGAACTATTTATAATGTTTCATCTGTATATAATGAAAAAAGCGATACAGGTGTTAGGTACGATTCATTTGATTTTCAGTGGCCTGGTGAAAATCATATAGTTTCACCAAGAGACAGAAACTTAATAACTCTTGAAGAATTTTCTAAAGTGTCACCTTTTTAAATGGAAAATCGTGTAATTATTACAGGGGCTACCGGATTTGTAGGGTCAAATCTTGCTCGCAAATTTGTACAAAAGGGTTTCGAGGTATATTTAATTGTTAGGGAAGGGTCATCCTATCACAATATTCAAGATATTGTAAGTGATGTAATAATATATACTTATACCGGGGATGTTAAGGGAATATACCAATTCTTGTTGAATTCCAAATCAGACACAATATACCATATAGCCTCATGCTTTGTTGCTGAGCATAAATCAGAGGATATTGATAGGTTGGTTGATTCGAATCTTCTTTTTGGATTAAAAGTAGCTGAAGCTGCACAACTTGCAGGGATTAGATACTTTGTTAATACTGGAACTTCCTGGCAGCACTTTAATAACAGTTTATATAATCCTGTTTGTCTATACGCGGCGACAAAGGAAGCTTTTGAAAAATTACTGGACTACTACGCAGAGAGTTTGACTTTTAATGTAATATCCCTTCATTTATTTGATACATATGGTGAGACAGATAAGAGGCCTAAACTCATAAATATGCTGAGCCAATTTTCGAGAGAAGGAAGGGTATTAGATTTATCTCCTGGAGAACAATTACTAGATTTGGTACATATTGATGATGTTATTTCAGCCTACTTAATAGCTGGTAAACTGCTTAGGGAAAGAAAGGTATCAGGGCACAAAATATATGGAGTGAGTTCTGGAAATAGCATATCCCTTCGCAGTCTTATTATGTTATTTGAGGAAGTATCTGGTAGTAAGGTTAAAGTTAATTGGGGAGCCAGGGAATATAGGAAAAGAGAAGTAATGGAGCCATGGACGAACTTTGATCAATTACCTGGATGGGAACCTAAAATCAATATTCGAGAAGGTTTAGAAAGAATCCAGCAATAGTATTAGATTGATAATGAGTAACATATACATTATTGGGCGCGTTGTTGGAAATTACAGAACTCAAAATTTAATAAAGTTTCTTTTAGATCAAGATTTTAAGGTTTGTTTTAATTTTCAAGAAAATAGGTCACTGTTTGTAAAAGTCATTAAAAGGCTCTTTTCTATTGTATTTATTTTACAGGCAGATATAGTAATTATGCCTGCAATGTGTAATATTCACCAGTTTGAATTACGTGTTGCACATTTTTTCCGTAAGAGAATTATAGTAGATTTTTATCTTTCATTATATGATACAATGATTCTTGATAGACTTGCTTTTAATAAGGAATCTAAGAAAGCAAAGGACTTTTTGCTATTTGACAGGAGGTGTGTTGATTATGCTTCTGACTTGTTTTTTCTGAATAATTCAGAAGCTAGATACTATTTAGAGCTTATTGGAAGATCTGGGGTAAAAAATTTTAAAATTATCCCGTTGTGTATCGAGCAAAAGGTCAAATGTCAACTACCATACTTTAGAAAGTCAAGTAAGACTTTGAATATTTGCTGGTGGGGTTCTTACATACCACTTCATGGCCTGGACTTAATTTTGGATGCGGCTTTAATTTTGAAGAATAAAGATTCCATCAATGTCCATTTTTATTTATTTGGAAATGATAGTTCAAAATCAAAATTATACGAAAATTTTATTGCTAAGAATCAATTATCAAGTCAGGTGACTGTTGACAACAGCTATACATTTAATAACGGAAAATTAGAACCATTTTTGGCTAATCATTGTGATTTGGTTTTAGGTAGTTTTGGTAAAAGCTTGAAAGCTAAAACAGTCTTGGTAAATAAATTGGTAGATGGTATTGCTATGAAAGCACCCATATTATCTGGATACACTAAAGGAGCTCAGGAATTCTTTACAGATGATGATATATTTTTTGCGGATAATGATCCTAATGAAATAGCTAATCGAATTATTGAAGTTTCTAAGGTGAGTGAAAAATCCATAGATGCAAAAGTTGATCGTGCCTATGAGAAATACTTAAAGTATTTTTCGACCCAATCTTATTTTGAATCAATGAAAGCGGTTATTGGATGAGCACAGTACATCTAGTACTTTTTTATATGAATGAAGGTTTTTGATATTTAATTTTGAGCGCAAAAAAAGTAAACCTTTTCATTATTGGAGCCTCAAAATGCGGCACCACCAGCCTTTGGAATATATTAAATAACCATCCTGAAGTCTATATGACAAACCCTAAGGAGCCCTTTTTTTTTCATTTTCGGATTATGCCCGGAAAATGGAATATTACGAAGGACTTACAAGTGGGGTAACTACAGAAAAAATAGTTGGAGAAGCAACACCCATTTACTCTGAAACAACTTTGATTCCCGAGATTGCTTCCCGATTATTCCATTACAATGAAAATGCGAAAATTATTTACATCGTAAGGGAACCGATTTCCCGGCTTAAATCTGTCTGGCGGCAAACGTTATCGACCAGTCATTGGAATAAATATGTGTACGAAAAATACACGGATAGTCGGGTTGTTCCTCGTATGTCTAAAAATTTTATTGAGGCCATTTATCAATATCCCCCATACCTGGAAGCATGTAAGTATTGGACACATTTGGGGAATTACAGAAAATATTTTGCAGATTCTAGTATTCTATTATTGTTTTTTGAAGACTTGAAACAAGATCCTGGGTTAATTTATAACAAGCTATGTAATTTTTTAAATATTGATAACAGTTACAACCTGGATGATGTATTAAATGACCGAGTGAATAGTAGTATTGGAAAAACTCAGGAGAAACAATGGGTTGCAATGCTCAAACGGAGTAAAATCATCTTTTCTATCTATAACTATCTAAAGAAAAGCTTTGGATTTCATAGGTTGCCGTTTACTCGTAAGAGTATTCAATATGAAGTTCAAATAAATGAACAAGAAATTAAGAAAATACAGCTATTGCTAAAAGATGAAATAGACGGCATCTTGAATTATGGTGGTAAAAAATCCGATTTTTGGGGATAGCCATGTCAGAATTCAAAACTAATTTATTGTCAGGGATCAAATGGTCATTTATCAATAAAGTCTTGTTTCAGGCATTGAGTCTTATGATTACAATCATATTGGCCCGGATGTTGTCACCTGATGAATTTGGGATCTTTGCCATGATAACGGTATTTGCATCATTTGCTACCCTGTTCAGTGACTTTGGTTTAGGGAATTCATTGATATATTATCAGGATGCAGATGAGAGAGACTACAGTACCGTATTTTATGCTAATATAATCATTGGGCTACTAATCACCCTTTTGTTTTACTTTTTGGCGCCAACAATCGCTCACTTTTACAATGAGCCAGATTTAACCAGACTCATCCAAATTTTTTCCTCAGTTTTTCTTATTCAATCAGTTGGGCAGGTCAGTATTGCGTTGCTAAGAAAAAATATCAAGTTTAAAAAATTGGGTATTATCGAAAACATTGCCCTTTTGTTATCTGGAATTATTGCTGTTTTAGCAAGTTATTTTGAAATGGGTGCTATGAGTCTAGTACTAAAATCAATAATTTATGCCTTTGTACTTACTATTTCAGTATTGTTATTCTCTAGATTTAAACCGTATTGGTATTTTAGTTTAGACCGTTTAAAAGTATTGTCTGGCTACGGTGTACAAACGATGTCTAATATGTTCATTACCTATTGGATACGAAATGCTGATAATTTGATAATCGGGAAAATATTGGGGAATGTTCAACTGGGATTCTACAATATGGCCTATAAAATAATGCTTTTGCCGATTAATAATATCTCCAGAGTAATATCTCAGGTTATGTTCCCTTCTTTTTCATCAATTAATAATGATTTAAGTCGATTAAGGAACTCGTATTTGAAGATTATACAAACGGTTGCACTATTGACATTTCCCATTTTTGGTGGATTATTTATGCTTTCAAACGAGTTTATCAGGTTGGTTCTTGGGAGTCACTGGATTGAGATAGATGCTTATTTACCTGTATTGGCTTTAGTCGCCTTGCCTCAATCGATCTTCACATTGAATGGTTCCGTATTTCAGAGTATCGGCAGGCCAGATATTCCGTTAAAAATTAATTTGGTAAGCTTCCCATTGTACCTTTTAGCCTTTTATTTTGGGCTGGAAATGAATGGTGTAACTGGTTTAGTTTATAATTATGCAATATTATCAGCTGCTTTATTTATCCCGATTTATGTATTATTAGCCAAACACATAAAACTTTCTCTGTTGATTTTCTTTAATAATCTTTTACCCGCAATTACAGGGACTTTTGTAATGAGTTTATTTATCTTTTTTTATAGAAAGTTTATTTACTTCAATGAATATCCCTTTTTGTGGATGACCTTCTGTGTGTTTGGAGCAATTATAGTTTATGGAGGGTTTACAATTCTAGTCTGGTCAAAAAAGATTGAGGTATTGAAATTGGTAAAGAACAGGTAGGTTTACTGATTTTGACTTTAATTAGTTTATAGCGAGCCAAATTTATGATTTCATGAGAATTCTTTTCATTACTCAATACGGTGGACTATATGGGTCAAATCAGTCTCTTTTGACTTTACTATCTGAGTTAAAGGCTATTGGGATACATGTCTCAGTTATTTCTCCTGACATTGGGCCATTTACAGATGAATTGGATACTCGAAAAATAAGTTATACCGTCATTAAATTTTACCCATTATGGATAAAGAGCTATTCGATTGTAAATTTATTGAAAGTAGGAATTAAGTCGTTTCTCAATTACCTAAAGATTCCACAAGCTGCTAGGTTTGCTAATTCAAATTCATGTGATATTATATACACCAATAGCTCAGTTTCGGGTTTTGGATACGATCTGGCCCTAAGGATAGGAAAGCCTCATGTTTGGCATTTTAGAGAATTCGGATATTTGGACTATGGCTTAAGTTATTACCTAGGTAAAAGAATATTTATTCAAAAGGTAAACAACCCTAACAATCACATTATTTTTATTTCCAATGCTTTAAGGGATCACTATCATGAAATAAAGAAGGGGTCAGTAGTTTATAATGGGATAATAAAGTGCTCCGAATTAAAGCAAACTTATTCAGAAAATTTTGGAGTGTATAAGTTTTCATTCATTGGCTTACTACACAGAGCAAAGAATGTGAGTGAAATAATAAAGGCTTTTGCAATTGCTAATATTGAAAACAGCATTCTAAATATATATGGCGATACTCAGGATAAATACTACAAGAGTAGTTTAATGGAAACCATAAGGTCATATGGTCTTCAGGATAGAATTATTTTTCATGGGTTTGTAAAAAACAAAACAGTTATTTATCAGAACACCGATTGTTTGGTTATGGCTTCCCACAATGAAGGTTTTGGACGAGTTACAGCTGAAGCCATGGCGAATGGAGTAGTCGTTATTGGCTATGATGGAGGAGGAACAAGAGAGGTGATTAAGGATAAAGAAACAGGATACCTTTATCAAGGTGATGAATATAATCTTGCTGAGATTATGAAATATGTAAATCATAATAGGGAGAGAAATAAAATAATTATTGAGAATGCCTTGTTAGAAGTTAAGGAAAGGTTTACTATCGAATCCTATATCAAAAAGATTCTTGATTTTCTTGAAAAAATAACTAATTGAATTAATTACTGATTGTATAAGGATTTTATTTAATTTATTCGAATTTGCTAGTATTGTGGAATTGAGATACAAGAGAATACCCAATAGAAAGAATGGCGTATCAACTAAAGGGCATTTATGAAGGAAGAATCGCAGAAAAACATTTCGGACGATCAAATTGATTTATTCGAATTATTCCAGTTAGTATGGTCTAGAAGAGGTCTAATTCTTAAAATTACATTTGCTTTTATTCTTCTCGGTATATTTATAATTATTACAACCCCAAAAGAGTATACGACTTCTTGTATCCTAATTCCAGAGGCAGTGCCTACAGAAAGTAGATTAGGAGGATCCATTGGAGGTTTAGCCTCAATTGCCGGAATTGATCTTGGGGGGTTAGGTGGTTCATCACTTAATATCAATCCTGGTCTTTATCGAAGTGTTGCCCAAAGTACTCCCTTTTTGCTTGAACTTCTGGAGGAGGAGTATTATTTCAAGAAGCTCGAAAGGAAGTTAACAATTCGGGACTATTTTATCGATTATTATGAAAGGAATGCTCTGGCATGGCTTATCGGACTGCCATTTAAGCTCTTAAAGTGGATCAAGGGTCCATATGAAGCACCAGAAATAATAATGACTGAAAAGGGTCTTATTGCATTGAGTTATCAAGATTTTGACATAATTCAAAATCTCAAAGATAGGATCTCTGTAAATATGGATTGGGATCTTAATATTGTCTCAATTAGTGTTGAAATGCAAGACCCGATGGTTGCTGCTCAAATTACTACTTTCACAAAAGATTATATTACTAATTATGTCACTAAATATTCTTTATCAAAAAGTAATGATCAGTTAGATTTTATTAATGAACAATATTTAGAGAAAAAGGCTGCTTTTAATAGGGCACAACTAGCGTTGGCATCTTTTAGAGATAATAACATAAATGTAACAACGGCAAAAGCCAGGACAGAGGAGGAGCGCCTACAGTCGGAATATAATCTTGCGTTTAATATATACAATCAGATTGCCCAACAACGTGAATCTATCAAAATGCAGTTAAATGATAATAAACCAGTTTTTACTGTACTTGAACCCGTAAAAATTCCTAATAGAAAGAGCAAACCAAATACTTTGATAACATTATTAATGACAACATTTCTTGGAGTTTTTATTTCAGTTATGATACCAGTTTCAATCTACTTTTTTAAGCTAAACCGAAATCATTAAATAATTGGCTATTTGTATTTGATGCGATAATGGAATTGATTTGATTAAACATCGGCATATATCGAGAGATTTACGGTTTGAATCAAAGCAATAAATTATGAAGTCCTTTATAGTTGGATTATGGATGTTTTTGTTAAAAATAGTAGGGAATATACCTTCCCACACAATTAGGAGAATATTTTACTATTTACTGAGGTTTAGATACCCAAAATCATCTGTAGTATATTCAGGTTTGGAAGTCAGAAGCCCTGCAAGGATCAAAATTGGAGCCAATTCGGTCATAGGTAATAACTGTATCCTCGATGGAAGGAAAGGCATAAATATTGGCTCAAATGTAAACCTGAGTACAGGTGTCTGGATATGGACACTACAGCATGATCCTCAAAGCTCGACTTTTGCTACAAAAGGTGATCAAGTAATAATCATGGACTATGCCTGGTTAAGTTGTAGAACGGTAATCCTACCTGGTGTAAAAATAGGCGAGGGTTCCGTGATTGCAGCAGGATCTGTTGTTACCAAGGATACAGAGAGCTGGTCGATTTATGGAGGAGTTCCAGCAAAAATGATTGGAAAAAGAAATAAAGATTTAAAATATCAATTGGGAAATAACCACATACCATTTATGTAACGTGAGATTGATCGGAATTCAAATAACGCCTGATAAACTCAAAGGGATTCGAATAGAAAAAAAGCTGTTTCTGATTCCCATATTTTTCCTGATATATATCAATCCATATGTAAGTATCGAAGGTGTCAGAGCATATCTGGTTTTTTTTTATTCCCTATTCGTTATTTTCCTATACTCTAATATTGTACTATCACGAAGTCTATTAAAAATATATGCTTTGTTTATTGTCCCAGTTATTTTATCTATTCTGTTCAATGTCTCCAATTTATCTTTCTTTCTTACCGGATCTGTACAATACGTAGTAGGTGTATTAATCTTCCTGATAATGCTGGAATTGGCTAAGCGAGGAGAGTCAATAATAACATCAAATTCACTAAGAAATATATTCTATATCTTTTTTTTTGGTGCACTACTAGAAATTATTGGTATCCTGAGGCCATTCACACATATGTTCCTTGAAGCTTTTCATGGCGGAGGGCATCTGACTATTACGCGTGATATAGCATATCTTGGTTATATCAGGCCAGTATTTTGGACATCAGAACCATCAGATTTTTCAAAAGGGATTCTAGTCTTTTTTGTTGCTTACTATTTTATGGATCATAAAAAAGCTAACTTAATATTGGTGATAAATTTGATTTTACTGGTCTTGATTGGTAGTCCAATTTTACTGGTATCAATTCTACTGATTCTTTTTTTTCGGTTCAAGCTGCATCTTCTTAAAATACAGGAGCTCATACGTTTTTTGGTAATTGTTGTTTTTGGTTCCTTGGCTACAGGATGGATATTTAAAGACTCAATTAGATCTTTTTTTCTAAAGAGGGCTGAGAATTTACTGGATGACAATGTTCAAACAAGTGAATTTGTGCGGGTTATTATGCCCTTTATAAATGTTAAAGATGTCATTTCCGTTAAGCCCTTTTTTGGATTGGGTTTTGGTGGAAAAGAGCTAATTGTTAACTATACTTCATTGGGAAGAATGGAGGTATTTCTATTAGGGGGGCAAATAATTGGAAATAATGCCATTGGTACGCTAATTGTCTATTGTGGGGTTGTTGGAGCGGTTGTTTTTTTCTTCGCCTTACTTTATCTGGCAAGACGCTATTTTGGATCGATACTTTCTTTTTTAGCAATTTTTGTTTCAATTTCATTTTGTATGGGAGCAATTGAAAGTGTGAGGTTTTGGGGTTATCTAGGTATTCTAGGGTATTGCTTTTATGTGAATCGTGAGAATTTCATCAATTAGGGTGATAGTTGGAATTAAAATATATTGCTTCTCTGAACGGCTTAAATGCTTAATTTTATCGGTGAACATATTTTTGATAAGAATCCAATATGAATTATTAATATATATCAGGTGAAAACAGCCCTTATTACAGGAATCACGGGACAGGATGGTGCTTATTTATCCAAGCTTCTATTGGAAAAGGGATATAGGATAATAGGTTTAGTAAGAAATATTAATAGTTTTCGGAGTTATGGCTTAGCTTATCTCAACATTCTAGAAGATATTGAATTTGAAGAATGTAATCTACAGGATTTTGTAAGTGTTGTGAGCCTGATAAAAAGAATCAGACCAGATGAAATTTATAATCTGGCGGCTCAATCGTCTGTTGGTGCTTCTTTTAAAGAGCCAATTTCAACAATACAGGTTAATAGTCAATCCCTATTATTGATTTTAGAATCTGTAAGACTTTTAGAGTTACCGGTAAAGATATATCAGGCATCTAGTAGTGAAATGTTTGGTAGTGTTAATAAACTACCTATTGATGAAAATTCTGTTATGCGCCCGGCGAGTCCGTATGCAATTTCTAAGTCTACGGCGTTCTTTGCTTCCGTATTTTATCGAGAGTCCTATAATATATTTATATCTAACGGCATACTATTTAATCATGAAAGCTTTTTAAGGGGTAATAATTTTTTTATTAAGAAGGTCATAAATTCATCGTTGAAGATAAAATATGGACAGCTGACTGAGTTGAAATTAGGCAATTTAAGTGTAAAAAGAGATTTTGGGTATGCTCCGGAATATGTAAAAGCTATGCACAAAATGTTACAATTAGACCAAGCAGATGATTTTGTTATATGTTCAGGTGAATCTATTTTACTTCGGGACATAGTTTACTATGTATTTGATGCTCTTGCTATTGAAAAATCTCGAATAGTTGAAGACAAGACATTGATTCGTCCTAATGAAATTCAAGATATCTGGGGAGATAACACAAAGGCAATAAATAAGCTTGGCTGGAATTATAATATGTCATTTTTTGATGTACTTGATAGATTAATTGAAGAGGAAATTCAAAATTTCGGTATTCAATAATATTTATTTGGTTATTGAGTTAACTCAAGAAATTCATCAAAATATCTCTTGCCTAATTCCCTTTGACCCTGTGCATTATAGTGCACCATATTAAATGAATTATCTTCTTTTTCGATTCTAAAAGGGATTTCAGGATCAGCATATCCAACTAAATTATGTCTATTAACAGTATTTGCAATTATCTGTTGTTGTACTATTCTATTATTATCCTGTTCCACCCAGAAAGGTACCATCCCACCAAGAATAAAGGGGACATTATATGCTTTGAGGTCATCTCTTAGGCTGATTATGAAGTTGTCCAAATCAGCTTCATAGGTTGGACTACCTACATCACTTTCTCCTTGATGCCATAGTATACATTCTAATTTACTTTCAGCATTTCTTTCTAATACCATTTTGGTTCGTTCAACCGCATCCATGTACAACTCATCTCCTTTGTTCCAAAAATGATTACTAAAACCGGTCCCACCAGATCCGCATGGTATAATAAGGATTTTTGAATCACCGTCTAAATGAGCTTTTAGCAGTTTTGCAAATGAAAGCCCAAAGCCTATTTTATCCTTGCCTGCACCATGATGTTGCAGTGGTTCAAATGCTTCAATAATTCTTAAGTCGCTTTTACCCAATCTGCCTAATTGCATAATCCCTTCCATAGGAGCATCAAGGATCGGATCTAATCCCTTACCAGAAAGTGTATTCGATTGACCGGCAATTAAGACAATTGAATAAGGTCCCTTGTCTAATATTGAGATATCCACCTCTTGACATGAGCAAATAATAATTAGAATCAATGATGTTATTATGGAATTTGAGCTCATGTTGTAAAATTGTAAGCTGTTTGGGGTCTGTTTATGTCTTAATTTTGGGATACTACTCAATGAGAACTTTGTATGTTCCGATATCTTTTTTATTACCTATTATCTTAGCTATAATGATATTTTGATTATAACTTTTTAACTGGATGTTTACCTCTGAAGAGTCAAAATATGTATCGGAATGAATTATTTGGCCTTGAACATTATATAGCATAATCTGAGCACTGTCAAGGATACCCCCAAATTTTACTATTACTTTTTGATTTCGAGAGAAAATAATTATTGGTTGCTTATAATTTATTCGAAATGAATTTAGACTATCTACAAGATATCTATGTCTGTTTATTTCATTCAAATATTGACTTTTGTCAATGAGGTTTACTCTATCATAGTCATCTAAGGTTTTATCGTAGAATTCTTCAAAAATGACATCGTTTTCTAATAACCACGCCGTATAACGATATTGTTGTGATCTAATCGAAATCCCTTCCCTTGCCAATGTAAATTGAGACATTGAAAATTCTTTGGTTTCATGATTTAATAAACTCTCACCTTCAAGATTCATATTTTTAGGTAAGCCATAGATGTCCATAAGTGTGGGGAAGATATCTACAAGTTCAACCGGATGTGTATATTCATCTTTCTGGATCTGGTTAGGGTATTTAATTAAAAGTGGCACTTTAATGTCGATCTCATAGTTTGAATGCTTTGACCACGCACTATATTCTCCCAGTTTTAATCCATGATCACTCACAAACACAATTGTTGATGAATCAAAAATATCATTTTCCTTAAGTGCTTCGATTATAAGTCCGACTTGTTGATCGATATAACTTAAACAAGCAAAATAACCGCTTTGCAAAATCAGAGCAACAGAATCACTTACCTTACCTTCCTTGGGTATTGAATAATAGCTTCTTAGCTCCGGCCAATTTGATAGTGTCCAATCTGGATTTAAGCTTGGCAAATGTTTTGGTATATTTGAGAAATTCTCTTTAATGGATTCTTCGGAATATAGATCCCAATATTTTGTAGGAGCATTGAAGGGTAGATGTGGTTTCTCAAAACCAATCCCAATGAAAAAGGGCGAGCCCTCACCAGACCAGGAGTTAATGGTTTTGATGGCTTCAAGTGTATTTCTCCCATCATTGTAAATTGAATCATCAATATCTGCTTTTTCATATGGATAGCCTCTTCCATACTTTTTCGACAAAGCAATGTTTTCCTCACTATAATAGCCTAATCCCTGTACATGAGTAGGTCTATTGCTAAAATCTGGAAAATCTGACCAGGATAGTGAATCACTATGATGAAAGAATTTTCCATACCCGATCGTTTTATATCCGTTGAGCTTAAAAAGCTCGGGAATAGTAACGATATCAGGATTAATATCCCTTAACTTATCCAATCCGGAATTATGAATATTTGTTGTATTGGGTCTAAGACCAGTTAAAATGCTCGAGCGAGAGGCATTGCACATAGACTCCTGGCAATAGGCCAAAGTATAATTCGTTGAAATGTCTCTTAATGCGTCTATGTTTGGAGTAAGTGCTACATGATCGAATTCAAATGCACGCATATCATCCACCATTATGAAGATGACATTATTGTCCTTCATTTGAGAGGGAAAAGCTATTTCGCCTGTAACTATTAACAATAATATAATTACGAACCTAATCGTCATGATATGCCATTTTTTATAGACATAAATAATTGTTAGTACTATTATATATTAATTAGATAAATAAAGACATCTTTATAATCCTACTCATTTTGTGAGGTCTCCCTGTTCAAATTAAATCAATCTTTAGTTAATTACCAGAGGGGTTAAATACGCTTTTTTTGATTCTTATTGTTATTTTCAGTAACTAATAAGTTTGTATTCCTGTGTTGTGATGCTATTATGAATCACTATCCTATTTTTGTGCTCCATAACTTTTTTCAAAAACGATCAGATACAGCAGATGAAGAGACAATTCAGGCATTGGATTAGGAAGCTCATTCATAGGACTTTTGTCAGAGTAGATATTAGTGAAAAGCATATTTTTTTGTTCGCAACAAGGAGAGGTGGGAGTACCCTTGCCAGGGATTTGTTATACGCTTCATTGGACAACTTTGATTTCATAGATCAACCGTTTGATTACAATCAATTCAATCCACATAAGCACCATTTTGGTAGCCAGGCGGATGATCAAATCATCGTACCTAAAAATGATGCAAATACAATACTAAAAGATTATATGGATAACATTCTTAATGGTAGGTACTACATCAGGTCACAATGGGATTTCAGAAATAAATATTTTAGCAAGACTGTGGAGGGATTTATTTTGAAACTCATTAATTGTAAAGGATCCATAGAATGGTTTTATCATCATTTTAAGGATCAAGCTGAATTTATTTTATTGCTTAGAAACCCTATCAGTGTAGCAAGGTCAATTGAAAAGCTAAATTGGAAGGAAACAACTGAGATGTATATTAGGAATCCTTATTATGCTGGTGAAATACTTGGTTCGAATCTTGTAAGCTTTATTGAAGACGAGATGAATCGGACAAGCTATACTGAAAGGCTAATATTAAATTGGTATGTGGAGAATTATGGAATCTATCACTTTTTTAAGAAGCACAAACTTGCTATATTCTTATATGAGGATTTAGTAGCCAAACCAAAAGAAATTTTGGAGGAAATTACCACGAAACAGATCAATTTGGGATTTATTAATGAAGTAATAAAGAGGCCAACCAGATCAGTCTTTGACAAGAAATCAAATGCTATGTTGCAGAATCAAAATAATGTTTCAGAATCCTTAAAGGAATTAGTAATCTCATATAGTAAAAAATTTGAAATTGAAGAATATCCAAAATAGAAAGAGATCAATTCTGGTTATAAGTCCATTTTCTATATATGATTATAATGGTGGAAGCTTGTACACACATCAGATGGTGGAAGCACTTTCCGAAGATTTTAATGTGGATGTTATTTGTCTTGAACAACCAAAGAATGATACTAATGATAAGCCAAATATGACTGTTGAACATTACTCGGGTTTGATTAGTCGAATACCCCGATACTTTTATTTATTATCAAAAAAACCGACTTATTCCTATCACTATAAGAGGCAAAAAGTTTTAACATTGATAAATCAATATCTAAGTAGCAAAGAATATGATTTGCTCATCTGCTGTCACAGGCTCACGAGTTGGTTGATTCTCAATGTGAACATAGCCATTAGGAAAATCTATATCATGCAAAATGATGAGGCACTTAGTATTAGGTCTATGAGTCAATATTATAACAATCAAATTATTAAATATTTAATAAAAATTGAAGCTGATAAAACTGATTTGCTTGAAAGGTCAATAATTGATCGGGCTGATAAGGTGATTGGAATTTCTAAGAATGATTTTCATACAATGGGTATCAATAGTGGAGAGAAGTTTGGGGTGGTTTCTATTGCTCGTGATGAGGAAAATATTCAAAAGAAGGGTGGCATTGTTACTTTAGTTTATATTGGAAATATGGAATGGAAGCCAAAAAAGTTAAATATTGAGCTTTTCATTCAACATGTTTTTATTCCATTGAGAGACAAGTATGAATTGAAATTAATTGTGGCCGGAAGAGGTTCAACAGCTATCAAATCGAAATTTGATCTGCCAGATATTTCATATTTAGAAAGATACGATAGTGAAAGTTCCCTTTTTACTGAAAAATCTATAGTAATTGTTCCTGAAAAGCAAGATGGAGGGCTTAAAATAAAAACGATCACATCTGCTTCATATGGAATACCAATTGTATCAACCAAACAGGGCATTGAAGGGACAGGGTTGGAAAATGGAGAGAGTTGCATGGTAGCAAATGATTTCAAAGAGTTTATTGATAGAATTGATCATCTGGTTAAGCATCCTGAAGAAGCAATACTATTGGGAAAAAGAGCCAAAGAAATCATAAAGCAAAACAACAACAAACAGGTTATTCAAAAATCCTGGATTTCAGAGATTTCTAAAGTTGTTTAAAACAATACATGCTTGGTTTTAAATTTATGGAAAAAGCGATGATATGAAGGTTATTAGTATTATTATCAGTATAATAAGCGTCATTGTTACTGGTTGTTACTCAGACTCTTTGCCAAACCCTGGTTTAGGTCCAGATGAAAGTTTTACAATTTTACATGCTGCTTTCCCTGATCCTAATAATAGTGAACTTAATAGCAAATTTAAAAATCCTCAAATACTAAAGGATTATGGTTTCAATTATAATACGGTAATCGGAAATAATATCTTTCTAGGGGCTCTAATCAGTTTTTCAAATGTTGACAATAGAATTATCTATGATCAGGGATTGAACGATTGGATGGAGTTCAATTCAGAAGCTTTGCATAAGGAGATATCGGATAATAAGGCAGCTGGTCTTAAATGCCTGGGTATGACTGACATCCTGATGATACCACAACAATTATACGAGGCCCACCAGGACGAAATTACGGAGTCAGGTAGATTCTCAATTGATAAACCATTTACTCAGAATTTAATTCGCGAAATGGTCAATGAAATTTTCCTGAAATTCAACCTTGATGGTATCATAATTAGGACAGGAGAGCTTTATATGAATCGGCTGATTTATCATAAGGGGGAGAGTCTGATAAGGACCAGGGAGGATTATGTTATACTAATCAATATTCTTCGCGAAGAAATTTGTTTAAAAAGGGATAAAATATTGATATTCAGGACGTGGGGAATGGATGGGTTTCATGTCTCTGCTTCTTTTTATTTAGACGTAACCAATAAAATAGAACCTCATAAAAAGCTTTTCTTTTCAATAAAACATACCGCTGATGATTTTTTAAGGACAGCTCTTTTCAACCCTACAATTGGAATTGGTATGCATAAGCAGATTGTAGAATTTCAAAGTCAAAGGGAAACTGAAGGCAAGGGGGCTCATCCCAATTATATTGCAAAAAGCGTATTAACCGGGTTTACCGAGGCTCCAGCAAAACTAGCATCCTTTATCAAACAAAGAAGGATAGCGGGAATGTTTATTTGGTCCCGAGGTGGAGGGTGGGCTGGTCCCCATATAGAAAATGAGCTGTGGTGCAGCTTAAATACCTTCGTAATGTCGCAATTTATAGCTCATCAAGGTTTCAAAACTGAAGAAGAAATATTTGAAGATTTTTGTGATAAAATTGGCTTAAAGGATGATTTGTCTGTTTCAAATTTTACCAAACTCTCACTATTGTCGGAAGAATCAATTTTATATGGCCAATATTCTAATGAATATAGAATTAATAACTGGTGGACCAGAGATCATTGTCTGGGGGGAATTGACCAATTGAAAAGTACTTTTGATGAGATCATAGCAAATAACAAAGTTGAAATAGCTATTTGTGAAAAGGAAAGAGCCGTTGAAAACTGGAAAGAAATTGTGAGATTATCAAATGAGATTGAATCCAAAAACGAAACAATCAGTGATTACATCAAGATTTCATCCTTATATGGCTTCTATAAATATGCGATTATAAAGGAAGGATTTTCTATAATGCTTTTGGGGTATTTAGGAGAAGTTACAAGAAATTATCAAACACAAAAAATTATTAGTTCAATTGATTCTTATGACCGATTATGGGATGAGTTTAGATTATTAAAAGAAAATAATTTAAACTGTCCGAGTCTTTATCATCCATTTTCATTTCGCTTTGATCCAAGTACTGATTATTTATCGACAATGGGGATGAAAACTTCTGTTGATAGATATAGATATCTAAAGAATTGAAGGTTTTAATATTGCGCAGCTTATAAGAAATATTAATATAGATTTTAAGTTATTTAAAATCGTATTTTATTTCAAATGTCTATACAATAAATTGTTCTAAAAATCATATTGAGCTCATCATATTGACAACCTTCCAGGGCATTGAAAAGCATCAATAGAAAATCATGAAGGTATCAATTATCACAGTAGTAAGGAATAATGTCAATTCAATTGAAAGATGCTATTTAAGTGTGGTAGGTCAGACATATAAGAATATTGAATATATTATTATTGACGGTAATTCCACAGACGGTACTTCCGAATGGCTCCAGGATAACATTGATTCCTCGATTAGATATATCCGTGAAGACGATAAAGGTCTTTATGATGCCATGAATAAAGGTGTCAAACATTCAACCGGTGAGATCATTGGGATTGTCAATTCAGATGATTTTATTTCCAAAGATTATATAGAAAAAGTTGTGGGACAGGCAGTTAATATAGATTATGAGAATAGTATTTTTTATACAGATTACATGCTTGTTGATGAGCATGGTGAATCTTTGCTATTAAAAAACGCTACACTGAACAAAAATTGTTTCCATAAAGGCACTGGTCTGATGCATACTGCTTTATTTATAGGGAAAGGTGTTTTCCACCAAGTAGGGCTCTATGATTTGAGTTATGAAATAGCTGCAGATTCAGAATTGATTTTAAGAGCCTATCAGAATGGCGTTCCATTTGTCAAGATTGAAGGGTGTAATAATTTTATGACTATTGGTGGTGTTAGCGGCAATAGAATTCATATTGCCCGACGGGAATACCTCAAAGCACTACAAAATAATAATATTAAGTTTAATAAGCTGAAGGCACTTTTTTTCAATCTTCAGCGATGGATTGCATATGACTTACTCGGGATTGATAATTATTTGCGAATCAAAAGTCTGCTTAAATAATGGAAATAGTTCTGCACTATAATGATTGTTTAAGCACTTTATCATTTAAAGGTCATATATTTTGAGGTTTTTGATCTTTGGAATTAACTATTATCCCGAACTCACCGGAATTGGGAAGTACACCGCAGAAATGTGCGAGTGGTTAACAAGTAAAGGATATGAAGTTTCGGTAATCACCGCAAACCCCTATTATCCGGAATGGAAGATTTTTTCAGAGTACAAAAACAGCTTTAGTAAAGGCATAAAAGATAAAGTAAAGATTTACCGAAACCCACTTTATATTCCCAGTACTGTTTCAGGCAAAAAACGAATTTTACATGAAATGTCTTTTATTCTCTCTTCATCTGTTACCTGGATTAAATTCTTGTTTAAGAAAAGATATGATATCATTGTTTGCATAGCACCTCCATTTCATTTAGGCTTTTTTGGATTGATATATAAAAAGATAAGGGGTGGTTTACTGGTTTATCATATCCAGGACCTTCAGGTAGATGCAGCGAAAGAATTAGAGTTAATCAAGAGCAGAACACTACTCAGATGGATTACTGTATTGGAGAAATATATCCTAAAAAAAGTTGATATTATAACTACCATTTCTCAAGGCATGAAAATGAAGATTGAACAAAAGAAGATCCAAAAGGATGTTTTTCTCGTTCCAAATTGGGTTGATACACAATTTATAAAACCATTACCAAGGACTAAGTCGTTACGTGAAGCTTTGGGCTATTCTAACACTGACTTTTTAATACTCTACTCAGGAAATTTAGGTGAGAAACAAGGTCTGGAGGTTATTGTTCAAGCAGCGAAATCCCTTGAAAGTGAGCAAAGGATTAAGTTTCTGATATGTGGTAATGGAGTCTTTAAAGCCAGACTAAAAACTTTAGCGAATGAATGTTATTTGAAAAACGTTAAGTTTATTGATTTACTTCCTTATGATAAGTTACCCCAACTACTTAATTCAGCTGATGTACATCTAATCTTGCAGAAACTAAATGTGGCAGATCTGGTTCTTCCTTCAAAACTTACCGGAATAGTATCTTCTGGCGGTGCTTCAATAGTTACTGCCAGTCCGGGTACCACCTTATATGAAACCGTAAAAAAACACAAATTAGGAAAAGTAATAGATCCGGAAAATGTTGATAGTTTGGTCAATGCAATCAACGAATGTATGATTTCAGATATTACTGAGTATAAAACATGTGCTCGTAACTATGCTGAAGAATTCTTAAATAAGGACAGAATATTAGGTGAGTTTATCAAGGTTTTAAAGCAGTAATTAGTTGTTGTTATGGTGAAGTCAAAAATTGGTGCGATCTTTGGCGGTAAATAAGGTATATGCCAAACCGACGTTACTCAAGGTTTTTCCCAATATTATTCCTTCTATCGGATATTGCCTCCCTTAACTTGGCATTTTATCTGGCAAATTACCTGCGCTTTGGATCCTTTATCTATTTAAATGATAGCTATGCAACCCTACAGGTTGTTCTTAATATTGTTTGGTTTTTTATTTTTTATTTTTCAAGATTACAAAACATTAACCGTGAAAGCAGGCTTCTTGATCACCTAAATAAGGTTCTTACAGCTCTAATAATCAATCTTTCCGTAGTCTTTGCCATATGGTTTGCAGCCAAACCATTTTATTATTCTAGGCAGCACCTGTTTTTTACTTATTTGTTTTTCACTTTTTTCATAATTGGCTGGAGGTCCTCTTGGCATTATCTAATTAGGTATTATCGCGCCATGGGTTACAACTACAGAAATTTTGTGGTGATTGGCTATGGTGGTTTGGCGAAAGAAATTGTTGCTTATTTTCAGAAAAATCCTGGATTTGGATATCGATTTTTAGGATATTTTGACAATAAGAAAGAAGATGAAAATGTATTGGGAGGTATAAATGAACTTGGTTCTTTTGCGCTAAAAGAAAAAGTTGACATAATCTTTTGTTTTTTACCACGGATCTATGATAAAGAGGTCAAAAAGATTATTGATTTTGCGGAAAATAACCTGATTAAGGTAAAAATCCTTTCCAACTTTAGTAAGCTGAGCAATAAGAACTTAGCAATTCAAAAGTACGGTGAAATACCCATCATTAATGTCAGCGCTATTCCTTTGGATAGCCATACAAACCAAATTGTGAAACGTGCCTTTGATGTAATTTTTTCTGGGATAATTATAATAACAATCCTGTCATGGTTAATTCCATTAGTTGGTTTAATCATAAAACTAGAATCTCCTGGTCCTATTTTTTTTCTACAGAAAAGAAATGGATTGAATGATAAGCCGTTCTCAATCCTTAAGTTTCGAACAATGAAAGTTCATGATGACAAGGAGGTAGTACAAGCCACTAAAAACGATAATCGGATAACAAAAATTGGAAATATTTTAAGGAAGACAAGTATTGATGAGCTTCCACAGTTTATCAATGTTTTCATGGGAGACATGTCAGTTGTTGGGCCTCGACCTCATGCAGTAAAACATAATCAGGAATTTAAGAAGAAAATTGATCGGTTTATACAGCGCCATGCTGTAAAACCAGGTATTACAGGATTGGCACAAGCTAAGGGTTTCCGTGGTGAAACTACTACATTTAGTGATATTAGTGGTAGAGTTCGCTTAGATCGATTCTATGTTAAGAACTGGAGCCTGTTGCTTGATTTTAAAATAATCGTACTGACGATTGTATCAATCCTGAGAGGTAGCGAGAATGCTTATTGAATCTTAGGTTACTTTCATGTCTCATAAAGGAGCTTTTCTATATTTCCATTTGTTCTACATCACAGGTAATTTATCTTTAAAAGGATGATTGCAGCGGCTAATAAAAGATTAATTAATGTTGAGGAATACTACAAGATGGCTCAGGCTGGATCTTGGGAGCTATTGATCGAGTGGAATTAATTCATGGTGAAATACTAAAGATGGGTCCTGTCGGAAGTAAACATGCTGCTATTGTAAAAAAAACTGGCAAGTGTTTTAAATGATATCTTCAAAGAAAAAAGTGTAATCGGCATTCAGGATCCCGTAATACTTGGATCAAATAATGAACCTGAACCCGACATAACTTTATTAAAATTTCGCTCTGATTTTTATGTTGACTCCCATACAAAGGAGACAGACATACTTGGTATTATAGAAGTAGCTGGGACGTCCCTTAAATATGATCAGGAAGTAAAGATTCTATTATATGCATCACATGCTATTCCTTTCTGTTGGATCATTGATATAGAAAACAATAGAATTGAGGTTTATGAGAAGCCCTCTCAATCTAGTTACCTGGAAAAAAGAAGTTTTCATCAGACCAACAGATTGCACTCCTTGAGAATTACTTTAGTGTAAAGGATATTCTAATACTTTAATTGCACTTAGATTCCTCAGTTAGTAGGTCTTCTAGATTCATAAATAAACATATGTGTTCAACTCATAAATGAGAGTAAAACTAAAAAATAGATGATTGGTTAGTCATACCTTCCTATTTTTGCAAATCATCAATGAACTAACGTATTAAGAAATCTATATGAAAAAAGCACTCATCACAGGGATCACCGGTCAGGATGGAGCGTACTTAAGTGAACTGCTTCTGGAAAAGGGATATGAAGTACACGGAATCAAGAGAAGGGCATCCCTTTTTAATACTGATCGAATAGATCATTTGTACCAGGATCCGCATAAGACCGGAACCCGCATGTTTCTTCACTATGGTGACCTGACTGACTCCATGAACCTCACCAGACTTATCCAGGAGATCCAGCCGGATGAGATCTATAACCTGGGAGCCATGTCCCATGTGAGGGTGAGTTTTGACACACCTGAGTATGTGGCTAATGTCGATGCTACTGGAACATTGAGGCTTTTGGAGGCTGTTCGCCTTTTGGGTCTGACAGAAAAAACAAGAATTTACCAGGCTTCTACTTCTGAACTTTACGGTAAAGTCCAGGAAGTTCCTCAAACCGAGAAAACTCCTTTCTATCCCCGATCTCCTTATGGGGTAGCCAAGCTTTATGGGTACTGGATCACAGTGAACTATAGGGAAGCATACAATATGTATGCTTGTAATGGAATTCTTTTCAATCACGAGTCACCACTACGAGGGGAGACGTTCGTGACAAGAAAGATTACACGAGCTGTCTCCAAGATGGCCCTTGGTCTGCAGGATGACGTGTTCCTGGGAAATCTCGAAGCTAAAAGAGACTGGGGACATGCCAAAGATTATGTCAGAGGGATGTACCTCATGCTTCAGCAGGATAAACCGGAAGATTTCGTGTTGGCTACGGGCACTACCACATCTATCCGGGATTTCTTAAAGCTAGCGTTTGAAGAAGTTGGTGTAGAAGTGGAGTATAAGGGGTCCGGAGTGGATGAAGTTGGGATAGTAAAGTCTACGGCAAACAGCGATTATCACTTCAAAGTCGGTCAGGAAGTAGTCAAAATTGACCCGAAATATTTCCGTCCTACTGAGGTAGATCTACTAATCGGAGACCCTACAAAGGCCAAAGAAAAGCTCGGATGGGTACCGGAGTATGATTTGAAGGCGTTGGTACAGGAAATGATGGCCAGCGACCTGAAGCTTTTTGAAAAAGATAAGTACCTGATGGAAGGCGGACACGATATCCTTCATCAGGCAGAGTGATTTTTTAACCTCAAGGGAGGCAAAGGCTGAGCTGGAATGCTGCGTTCTTGTGAAACATCCTTGTTAGTTGCTGTTTAAATCTTGAATCTATTTTCGTTACTTTTATGTTGAATAAGGTGTTAGGACCTAAATAAATTGGTTGTGAAATCAAAACTCCTTGATAGAATTACAATTGACCCTAAAGTAAACGGAGGTAAACCTTCAATCAGAAATATGCGATTCAGCGTAACTCAATTGCTGGAACTTTTAGCTTCAGGTATGACAGTTGAAGAGATTCTGAAGGATTACCCATATATCGAAAAGGAAGATATTCATGCTTGTCTGAATTTTGCAGCAGGTATGGCCAATACCAAGTCTGTCGTTCCTCTATAAATTCAAATTTAAACTCTCTAGAATTTCATTTTCTAAATGAATAAATCATCTAAAATATTCGTCGCCGGTCACCGGGGCATGGTAGGATCGGCTATCGTGAGACACCTGGAAGCAGACGGTTTCAACAATATCATTGTCAAAACATCCAAAGAGCTGGACCTGAGGAATCAACAGGCAGTTGAGGACTTTTTTCAGTCTGAAAAACCTGAGTACGTGTTTTTAGCAGCTGCCAAAGTAGGAGGTATCCATGCCAACAATACCTACCGTGCTGATTTCCTATATGACAACCTGGCCATGGAGGCCAATGTGATCCATTCCGCACATACACATAAGGTGAAAAAGTTGTTGTTCCTGGGGAGTTCTTGTATCTACCCTAAAATGGCAGAACAGCCCCTGAAAGAGGAAAGCCTTCTCACCGGTTTGCTCGAGCCTACTAATGAACCTTACGCAATCGCCAAAATAGCAGGTATCAAGCTCTGCGAGAGCTACAGAGACCAGTACCAGGCTAACTTCATCAGCGCCATGCCTACAAACCTGTATGGCCCCAATGACAACTACGACCTCAACAACTCTCACGTGCTACCTGCACTCATCCGGAAGTTTCATACAGCGAAGGTTAACAGTGAGCCCAATGTTACGGTATGGGGCACTGGTTCTCCCCTACGGGAGTTTCTCCATGTAGATGACTTGGCAGAGGCTTTGGTCTTCCTGATGAATAACTATGACGAAAAGCTTTTTGTGAATGTCGGCTATGGGGAAGACCTCTCCATCAAAGACCTGGCACTGTTAGTTAAAGAGGTAGTGGGATATGAGGGTGATCTGGTATTTGATACCTCTAAACCTGACGGTACGCCACGTAAACTCATGGACAGCTCCAGGATACACAAGCTAGGCTGGAAACCGAAGATCTCATTGAAAGAGGGGATTGCTAAGGTTTATGAGGCGGTGGACAAGAGTGGGTGGTGATTTGGCGCTATCTCCGATACAAGTCTTCTCTTCGATATTTTAAACCTTTTGTGTCTACTCCAATGGTCTCAAGAGATCTTTCAATTTTTGATACTAAATCACTTTTTGATTGATTAAACACTTTGTTCTCTAACTTTTCAAGTCTTTCCTCAAGCTGATCCATTCGTTTAATTATTTCTTTCCTTCTACCCATTTCGGCTAATAATACTGTTTGCAATTGTTTAAAAATCTCCATAGATGAATCGTGACGTTTTATCAATTGTTTAAGCCTTTTGATGTTGTATGTCTCCTTGTTGTTCACGATAAATAACAGCTTCTGTTCTCTTTGCTGCTAACGAAAGTTAATCAATAATCATTTCAGTTTTTTTGGAAAGAAGCGTGAATTTTTTATTCAAAAAATACCGTTGTAAATAAATAATTATTATATTAGATAACGATTAAGAACCGCTTATTTGGACCTTTTACGACATATCTTGCCAGTGCTGGCATTGGTATTTCTATGTGAATATACATTATTAGCTGATAATGGTATAGTAAATACCTGGAAAAATGAATCTCTCGCCAGCCATACTTTGTCATTGAAACATGATGAACAACTGGCACAATTGTTTAAAAAAGACAACCAGAAGGAGGCAATCCCACAGTTTTACATCCATAACCTCACTCCCCCCTCCGAAGACGATCTGAAGACCCGCCAGCAGATCGATGCTACCTTAAACAAAGTCATTGCAGAAAACCGCTTCGTCCAGTTTCTGGATGAAAATGCGATCATTGACCTTCCGGTCGGGATACAAACAACTGTCGGGGTACTTACTTACACCATCCTTATCGATAGCCTGATCCTGAATCCTACAGGCTCCCATCTGTTTGCTTCCATGAGTTTTGAGGCCCCCGGACTGGGAAAGATCCATTTCAGAGGTGCGGGCATAAAATTCTCCAAGACCGGTGGCATTGCGGATGTCGGTGTTCTTGAGCTGGTGGGTAACTACCCCCTGAACCTTAGTGAGTCACAAAAACTCATCATCAATGGGGACCAGCAAGGCACTTTTGTAGAATTTGATTGCTATGGATTCCGGCAAATGTCGCTGGATGCCAGTGTAGTCTTTTCACGAGAAAAATTATTACCGGAGGATGATCAGGGCCAGGTAATTCCCAACGAGAGCGTAAGCATCAATTTCAGGACAGTAGTCTCCGACTGGAATGACCTGATCGTGGGGGTCGATATGCCGCGTTTCCAGGTAGTGGGGCTGAAAGGGTTCTCCTTCGAAGTAAACCAGGCAATGCTCGATCTGAGTGACAAGAGAAATGCGCCAACTATCAAATTCCCCCAGAATTATTCTCAGTACTCTCCTTTCCTCGCATCGGGGAATCCCAACTTATGGCGAGGGGTGTATATCAACCAGGTATCGGTTTACCTTCCCACCCAGTTTGAGTCGAAAACGGATGGGATCAAGGAACGACCATCCATCAATGGCTATCATCTCCTGATAGACGATCAGGGTTTTTCAGGGATGATCACCGGAGAAAATCTCATTCCACTAGACAAAGGCAAGATTGCCAACTGGGACTTTTCACTCGACGAGATCCATGTGGCCATGGTGGCTAATGAAATCCAGGAGTCCGGTCTGCGTGGAAGGATCAACATCCCCATCAATGAGGTTGAAGACCAGGCCAATCCTGAGGAGCGGATTTTCCAGTATACGGCTATGCTCCTCCCTGGAAATGAGTACCTCTTTAATGTGACCAACCCGGATCAGGTCAATTTCGATCTTTGGAAGACTTCCGAAGTTATCTTAGACCCTTCCTCGTATATCCTGATCAAGCTCAAAGATGATCAGTTTGTTGCCCGGGCCCATCTAAACGGAGAGATGACGATCAATGCCGGATTGAAAGATGGTGAACGTGACCAAAACGATGAGAAGAACATCAAACTAGCTGGGGTGGCCTTTCAGGACCTGCAGGTAAGCTCTGTGAAGCCGTACGTGAGACTTGGGTCATTTTCTGTAGGGACCAAATCCAGCATCATGGGAGGATATCCCATCCAGGTGAATCATATTGGTGGAGGCCAGTCCGGCAATGAACTCTTTCTGGATATTGATGTGACACTGTCGCTTACCGGCAAGGAAGGTGGCGGTTTCGGAGCTGGTGGTGGAGTGAGATTTATCTCTGAAGCCATAGAGACGGGTGATGAATTGAGGTATGAGTACCATAACCTGGAGATCACACGCTTCAAGATAGCCATCGATCAGGGTTCGTTTGCGTTTTCCGGCGACCTCACCTTTCGCCGGGAGGATCCGGTCTATGGCAATGGGTTAAACGGCACTGTGAAGGCACGGTTTACAAACATCAGCCTGGGTGCCAGTGCCATTTTCGGTACCAAAGCAGGATTTCGCTACTGGAGCGTGGATGCGATGGCCAACCTGGGTACAGGCGTTCCCATCCTGCCCGGGGTTTATATCAATGAGTTTGGGGGTGGTGCCAGCTACCACATGCGGCGCACCAATCAGCGGATGGGTTCTAAGATCATCCCGGAGGATAAAGAGATGATGTATGTGCCTGACGAGACCATCGGGTTGGGGATCAAAGCCATTGCCGGTCTCAAGGGACAAAATGAAAAACTCTTCAATGCGGAAGCCATCTTCGAGATGACCTTTCGCAGCTCTGGCGGCGTAAAGAATATCAACTTTATGGGGAATGCCTATCTGCTATCCATGCCGAAGGAAGCCTCCCGGGGACGGCTCGGGGAGCGTGTAAAACGTATGGCCTTAAAAGCCAGCCAAACCGACATCCTGAATGGAGATCCGGCCATCAGCAATGAGGTCTTTGGGCCCCCGGATACACAAGGCGCCCAGATCTATGCAGGCATCATGATCAACTATGATTTTGATCAGCAGGTGCTGCATGCCAACCTGAAGGCCATCATCAATGTAGCCCAGGGGGTGATCAGAGGAGGTGGTGACGCCGTGCTTCACTTTGCTCCTGACGAGTGGTACATCTACATCGGAAGGCCTGAATATGCCAACCGGTTCAATCTCAACCTGTTGGGGCTGGCCCAGGCGGATGCCTACTTCGTGATGGGATCTACCGTGCCGGATTCTCCTCCCCCACCCGAAAACGTTTCCGGGATCCTGGGGGGTATCAACCTCGACTACATGAGCGACCTCAATGCCCTGGCAGATGGGCAGGGCATCGGTTTCGGGGCAAGCCTGCGGATCGATACCGGCAACAAGACCTTCCTGATCTTCTACGGACGCTTCCAGGCAGGTGTGGGCTTCGATGTGATGATGCGCAACTATGGAGGGGTCACCTGTGAGGGCAGGGGCCCGCTGGGCATCAACGGGTGGTATGCCAATGGCCAGGCCTATGCCTATTTCGATGGCAACATCGGGGTGCAGGTCAAGCTGTTTGGCAATGTGAAGCGGGTGGATATCCTCAAGATCGGTGCGGCCGTGGTAGCGCAGGCCAAGCTACCCAATCCTGTGTGGATCAAAGGCACGGTAGGCGGTCATTTTAGTGTACTGGGTGGCCTGGTAAAAGGCAACTGCTCCTTCGAGGTGACCATTGGGGAGGAGTGCGAGATCCAGCAGGAAGGCTCTGCCCTGGAAGGTGTGAATGTGATCGCGCAGCTCACCCCCCAGGATGGGCTCGGCGAGGTGGATGTCTTCACGGCTCCCCAGGCGGTGTTCAACTATGAGCTGGAGAAGGAATACCAGCTGGTGGATATGAGTAACCGGAAGGTGGATTTTAAGATATCGCTGGACCGGTTTGAATTGACAGGGCCAAATGGTAGTATCCCCGCTTCAATCCAATGGAACAATGATCACACAGTAGCGGTCTTGAAGACAACCGAGATTTTGCCACCGGAATCCAAGCTAACATTGACTGTAGTTACATCTTTCATGGAGAAGAGGAGTGGAAGGTGGCAGCGGGCTACAGCCAATGGTGAAGACCTGACAGAAAGCAGAGCCATCACTTTCACCACTGGAGAGGCCCCTAACTATATCTCACCCAATAATGTAGCCTACAGCTACCCTACTAAAAACATGCTTAATCTTTATAAGCAGGTATATCCTCGTGGATATATCAAACTGATCCAGGGGCAGGAGTATCTGTTTGAAGAAGATAATGAATTTGTTCCTTTGGTAAGATTTACTTCAAGTGGTGGATCAAGAGAAACATCGATGTCCTACGATGTGGGTCAAAGGCAAGTCAACTTCACTTTTCCTGAACTGCAGAATGGCACCATCTATCATTTAAGACTTGTGAAGGTGCCCAAACTACAAACTAACATCGAAGGAAATGTAGTGCTGGCTGAGCAACGTGTAGAAAAAGTGGATGCCAGCATCACCACCAGGGGAGCAACAGGATCAATCAAGCAATATGAAGAGCAGGTTTTGTTTGAATCAACTTTCAGGACAAGCGACTATGGCACCTTCGAGGAAAAAATGCGTAGTATCCAACTTTCATCCGGGTGGAGGTTCCCGGTAACTACGGGTGTTCACCTTGTCGGGTCTAACTTCAGCGGTCCGGAACCTTTTTCGCGAGGAGAAATCTATGGTATAGAGGGTGGAGCACCAATGATCAGAATGCAAGCTGACCTCACTCGGAATACCTGGTTTTATAATAAGGTCAATCCGTTAATCTACGAAACCTATCCACTGCCCGGAGGTATTACCATCGATCCCACAGTTCGTGATGTTTCATATTATGGTTTGGTTCCGGTTCGGGCAGTTCAACTGATCCAATATCCCAGTAAATTTCAGCTTTCCGGAGAAAGTAGTGACCCAATGTCATTTGAGTATAGTCAGGGAATTATGGAGTACCAGCTGGCCTATTTTATGTCCAAAGATTTTACCAACCTCCGAAATCAGGCGGCAAATTATCTTTATAAAACCGGTTCAAACAATGCTATTCTTACCAGATTGACAGAAAGCCGGTTTCCAATCATAGAAAAAGGCCATTATGTGGTGGATGTAAACTACTACATCCCCGGACAAGTAAGGCCCGTGTCCACTTATCGTCATAGCATTTTCAACCCGATCAACTGATGGCAAGAAGATATCATATATCAATTTTTCTATTGCTAATCACCATTGGTTTGAAGGCTCAGGAGACTGATCTTGGAGTTCAGCTAAAGGGTAAGTCGAATGGATCTGAAATTTTATTGAGATGGGCACCAACAGCACCTGTCGTCTGGCAATATGCCAATACCTATGGGTATACATTGGAGCGGGTCACATTGATGGAGAACGGAAAAATTCTTCGAAATCAAGAGCTTGAAGTATTGGGTGTTTTCAAACCAGCACCACTGGCATCATGGGAAAGTGCTGCCGAAAATGATGACTATGTGGCTGTCGCCGCACAGTCTATTTATGGTGAGGGATTTAGTGTGACGGAAACCTTTAGCTCAGAAATGGTAAAAGCCATCAATCAGGCAAGAGAGATTGAAAACAGGTTTTCATTTGCCTTGTTTGCCTCAGATATGTCCGGGGAGGCTGCTCAATTAAGCGGCTTGTTTTATCGTGATGAGGAGGTATACAATGATTTTCAATATTTGTATAGGCTGTATCCTAATATTCCTTCTGACCTGCTTCGAACTGATACAGCCACATTACTGATAGGGCTTGAGGATGAAATTGAATTGCCAGTTGTCAATGATGTTAATGTTGAGTTTGGGGATCAAATGGTAGAGCTTAGCTGGGGAAGCATCTGGAATGGGTATTATGGTGGCTACTGGGTCGAAAAATCGGAAAGTGGTGGGCCTTTTCAATCCATTTCCAATGTCCCCATTGTGCAGGCAACAAGTACTGAGACCCCGCGCATTTTTGTTTATGACAGTCTTGCCGGAAATGGACTGAAATACGAGTACCGGGTAGTTGGAATAGATCATTTTGGTGAGAAGGGTCCTCCTTCTGTTGCAGTATCCGGAGTAGGGAAACCGGATTTTCAGGGAATCCCATCAATTGACAGGGTTTTTGAGACATCGGACGGGGTGAGGATTGAATGGACTGTTCCTGAGAGTTTGGGATATTTGGTTAGATCATTTGATTTACTGCGACAGAATCAATCAAATAAAATAAATGAGGTCATTCTCCAAGATATTGCTGGAACTCAAAGAATATCAACAGACACTCTCCCTCAATCATCAAATTACTATATCATTCGAGCAATAGATAATTATGGAAGAAAAGTTAATTCTTTCCCTTTCTTTTATCAGTTGGATGACAGCATTCCACCTGCTCCACCTGTCAATTTTACCGGAGTGATTGATACAACGGGACTTGTTCATTTAACATGGGATCAAAATATGGAGAATGACCTATACGGATATAAGTTATACGTATCCAATCATTCGGATGCGGAATTTATCCAGGTGCCAGGACCGATTATCACTCAGCCTCATTTTACAGATACAATCAATCTGGAAACATTAACTGAAAAGATTTATTACCAGCTAAGGGCTTTGGACTTCAGGTTTAATCCATCAGAGCCATCAGAAACTCTTGAACTTAAAAAGCCCGATCGAATTCCTCCATTACCTCCGGTTTTTACAAATATAAAGGCTGACTCTTTGGGTATTCATCTATCCTGGAAAGGCAGCCCAAGTAAGGATGTGATCAGCTATTATCTGTACAGAAGAAGTGAAGCTGAGGAGGACTGGACATTTATGGAACGCTTTGATCCTGCTGACTCGATTAATGAATTCCTTGATGCAAAAGTTGATGGACGTCTTACCTATGGGTACACTTTTATAGCAGTAGATGACAATCGGTTGGAGTCCAGGCCTGCAGAACCAATAACAGCCAAAGCTTTAGATATTCCTCAACAAATTTTTACAGGTGTATTCTCATACATTGATGCCGAAAACAAGGCAGTGAATCTTAGTTGGGAAGCCTCAAAGAAAGACGTTTCCACTTTTCAAATATACAAGAGCAAAAATGGCGAAAACTTATCCCTTTATAAGGTATTAGAAGGCTCCACTTATGAGCTAAAGGACCAGTTTGATCCTTCTGATGAGTTCATTGAGTATCAGCTTCTGGCAACTTTCCAAGACGGAAGAAAGTCCGGTTTTTCTAGAAAAATCCTGGTTGAGTTATGAGGTGGCTGGGGAGACATATTGGATTGTGGAGGTCATTGAGGTGGGTGTTGGTTTTGGTGGGGATGATGGGGTTGAATGGTTCGGTGATAGGACAAGATATGTGGGAGTGGAGTGCAAATGTGAGTGGGACAAATAGCTATGAAATAATTGATATTTATGGTTCTCAGTTATTAAGTAGTCCTTCATCTACTAGACCTGATTTTATCAGGTTTTCCGATGGCTCTGAAATTTCAATGAGGATTAATTCTCAAGATAATTATTGCGAAAGCGGATCGTCCAGTGTTGGTCAATTCTCAGCTTTCTGGTCAGTAAAATTACTGCCCCAGAAATTTTATGAACCATCAGAAATTCCATTATTTGTGTGTATTGATGAAAGGGTGGATTTGAGTATTAAAAATGATGGATTGAATGGATCTACTTATTCATTCAGTGTCAATCACAATGGAATTCGGAAAACATTTATCCCCGAAATCTCTTCATCTCCGCCTCAATATGATTTCTCATTTGAATTCACCGAGGCCTCTTTGGTGAGTTTGTTTGGATTTGCCAATGCTGAAGAAATATTTGGAACCTATTATTTTGACGCAGTTGTAGAAACATGTTCAAGTGAATCTTATTCGTGGCCAAGTATTACATTTTATGCACCAGCGCCAGAAGTTAACACTATCACTACAACACCCCCGACCTGTCCTGGCGGTTCCAATGGTAAAATTGGAGTCTATTACCAGAACGTTTATCCAAATATTGATTTTGTCTTTACAGTAGTTCAGTTGTTAAAGGGTGAAGGCGGTTCTAATGTAGAGGAAGATTGGGTAAAGGAGATTAACTGTGATGATCCCAATGTTTGGTGTGGAGGGGAGTATGATTTAAGTGAATGGGACAGAAATCATACAGGTAACTCAACGGCTCATTTTGATCAATCAGGAAGTGTTTTTGTTGAGATTGATCCAGGTAAATTTCTGGATGCTGGACAAAATGCACTGACTCTCCCTGCTGGATTATACGCTATGCGGATTGAATCATCAAACAATGATGAAATACTCTGTGATAAACAATATTTTATTGAGGAGATTCCAGAGCAGGAGAAAAGACTAACTTTTGGTGATGTACAGGTTCTTTCAGATGAAAAATGCAACTGGGAAGATGGTAGTGTGTTAATACCAGATATTTCATGGAGGGACAATGCTACTGATATTACATACTTAGGCGAAGGTATCAATTCTGGGCCATTAGGTGGTTCCTTTTCAATTGATGAAATAGAAGGTAGTAAGCTTTATATTGAAGATTTAAAAGCTGATAATTATATAATTCATCTTAATGATGGCTGTTCTGATAACTCAGATGATATAAGTTTTGAAATTGAAAAAGAAACTGATTTTTTCAGTCTAATAGAAACTGTTAATATTCCCGCAAGCTGCTTAAATGAAACTGGGGGAAATGGAAGATTAACAATTGAAGGGAGCCAAAATACTGAACCATTTACCTGGTTTTTAGACAATGAGGAGGTTGACCAGGTAACATCAGTTGCAAATTTTGAAAATCTATCTAATCAATTTACAGTAAGTGCAATTTATGGAGATAAGGATGGTAAGCATTGCATAGCAGAAGTGAATTACGACTTAGCTTTACCTGGCGACCTTAATGTTACTCCACAAGTCGTTCAACCAACTTGCCATGGTCTGGGGGGGGCACTTATTTTAAGTGACATTTCTAAATCCAATGGGGAAATAAACTTCAAAGCAATGCTTAGGGATGTGGAAGATAGTAACCCTACCAAGGAAAGAGTAATAGAAACTATTGATTCCTCTGTTGAATTATTTACTGATGTATTACCAGGTAATTATGAACTTACAATAACAGATCTATGTGGAAATAATGCCAGCAAAAGATATTCTAATCAGGAGGATGCTGATTACCATTATGATTTGGAATTTGTAGACCCGCCTAAACTTGACCTGGTAATTGCCGAAGTCAATAAGCTAAATTGTGCTGATGACAATGGCATTGTGCATCTCGAAATTGAAAATTCAGACGAAGATGTACCTGTTGAACTAAGATTAAAGAACAATTCCTTCGATTATTCCTGGAATATATACACTACGGAAAAGCGGATTACTATTGATACGCTTTTGTGGGGGGTCTATGATATTGAAATTATAGAAACAGAGGGCTGTGGAGATTCTGATTCAGATTCTTTCGAAATTAATGTTTTGGGTGATGCAACCGAGCCAATATCATATGAGGCGAGTATAGATTATTTTTCTGATGATTTGGTCATTGGATGCAAGGGAGGCACAAATAATCTGGAAATTTTGGTTAGTGGTGGTTTATCTTCTTATGTAGTAACTCTTTTAGATTCCAATGATGATGCCATTGTACTATCAACTGAAGCGGCAACAGACGATCAATTTGAGTCATGTGGCGATGCTTGTTTTAAATTCAAAAGCCTGGTAGCCGGTCAATATTACATTGAAATTTCAGATGACTTCTGTACAAAAAGCTTCAAATCTTCTCCAATTGATTTTAATGAGCCAGATAAAGCTTTAATTATTAATCCTATAAATGATATCCACTTTGACCAGGATCAGGTAAATCTTGATCAAGATGGGAACCTAATGATCAAATGCCATGGTGAAACAGTGAATTTTGTTCCCGAACTCGAAACTGATTATCAAGGTGGAACAGGTGAACTTACAACCAAACTTGAGTTGGAAAGAGAATCAGTGCCGTTTACAAACTTAGGCCCTGGAACGTACACATTTACAGTCACCGATGAAAATGATTGCTCTGTAAGCAAACAATTCGAACTTCGTGAACCAGAAGAATTTTTGAGTGCTGAAGTGACGCCAAAAACATGGCCTCATGGAAAGCATATTAAGTGTGTCGAAGATGATAATGGCAAAATAACAGTAAGCATAAGTGGTGGTATACCTCCATATGATTTTGCAATTAATGGTGTCACTGAAGCAACAGATGATCCAGATGGTAATTGGACTTTCTCTGAGTTATCAGCCGAATCACCTCAAACATCATATACAATTGTCGTTACGGATTACCTGGGTTGCGATTTTGAACAGATAGTCAACTTGGAACCCCCTACAAAACCAAGATTGGAATACTCCATAGTCTCCGACGTTGTTGGGGAGTATGAAATCCCATGTACCGGAGCATCAGCTACCATCAGGTTTACTGGTTCCAGTGGATATAGTGCTACGCGATATCGACTCCAAATTGACGGTGAAATAGTTGGATTTTTCGATCATGATGGTACCCTTGAATGGGAGCTAACTTCAGGAAACTACCGTATTAGGATGCTGGATAGCCTGAATTGTGATTCTGATGAGTTCGAACTAGATCTGACTGAACCGGATGAACCATTAAGCTTTACAACAACAGCAGTTCACCCAAACTGTATTGGAGGAGAAGATGGATCAATCACCATAGAAACTGCAGGAGGTGTTCCGACATATCTATATAGCCTGGATGGTATTTCCTGGCAGGAAGAAAATCTATTTCCAGGTATAGAATCTGGCGAATATGAGGTCTTTGTAAAAGACAACAATGAATGCACTACAAGCAAAACGGTAATTGTTCCTGATAATCCCAATCCATTAACCATTTCGCATACTTCAACCAATCCACCATCCTGCCATCATGGAACGGATGGGTCTATCACCGTCCAGACATCAAATTTTAGACTCAAGGATGGCAATAAACTAAGTTATTTCATTTCAGGTGGACATTATGGGGATGAGGTTATTGAAGTTGTTGCGGAAGTTGACCCGATACAGGAAAACCATTTTATAACGTTCGAAAATCTGTGGGACACGAAGGATACTGATTTTGTGACCCACAATTATGAAATCTGGGTGGAGGATTTCTATGAATGTGTGGATTTGACAAATCAGTTTATTGGGAACCTGGCTTTGATTGCACCTGATCCGATTAGACTTAACGTAGAAATCACAGCCCCCTCCTGTTACAATGGAGAGAATGGCTGGTTTGAGATTACTGTTCAGGGGGGTGTTTCGCCATATGAATTTTCATTGGATAACCTGTCTTTTGTACCTTCAAATACATCTGATAATTCAAAGTTTATTTTTTCTGATCTATCAGCTGGTGATTACATAGTTTTTGTTCGTGATGCGAACTTTCAGTCGGATCAGCCATCCTGCCTGTCTACTTTGGACGTCCATGTTCCTCAGGGTTTTGATATCGAAGCAATTGAAGATGTACAAAACCTCTCTTGTGTTGGAGGAAATGATGGGTCCATTGAGGTGGATATTCAAACTTTATATAAAAATAATCCTTTTGAATATGAAGCCGATCGGCTAGATCTTGAATGGTTTTTTGGATCAAATCCATTGTCTGAAGGAAGTTCACTTGCTAACCTTTCCAAGGGAGTTTACACCCTGAAGATGTCCTATAATCAGGATTCGCTTGTTTGTCGGGAGCAGAGAGATATTCCTGTTATGGGTCCAAATACTTCACTTTCTATCGCAAGCATTAAAACCTACCCAACTTCTTGCGGAGAAGAAAATGATGGGAGAGCAATTGTCAATTTTACTGGGGGATGGACAGATTCAACCACCTATTACAATTTGGATGATGATGGGTGGAATCCTGTCCTGGGATCATCAATAGTGATCAATGACCTATCCATAGGACGTCATAACATCAAAATTGGCCAATCAGGGTTCAATTGTCAGGATGAGACAACTTTTGTTATAAATAAATCAGGAATTAATATTGATACTGTTTTCTATCAGGCTCCGACCTGTTCAGCGGGATCAAATGGAACGATAATATTGAAAGCATCAAACGCTACAGAACCACGTTTTTTGATAGCTGACAGTTCATATTATTCAACTTCTGGCACTTACTCGGGACTGTCGAGTGGAAAAACCTATAATCTGGTAGTCATTGATGAAGCAAACCCCTTATGTATCTCTGACACCATTTCTTTTTCATTCCCGGATTGTGAAGATGATACTGAGGATGTAGTAATCACTGGGATTCCAACAATACAACCTGCAACATGTGAGTCCGCTGTAGATGGAAAGGCGCAGGTAATTACTACTGGAGGATTGCCACCTTACAATTACATGCTTGATGGTGAAGTCGTGTTATCAGCAAACCTTTCAGACTTATCCTACGGAATACATGAGGTCATTGTGACTGATGACCTGGGTAAGAAGGACACATCAGAATTCATTATGGTGGCAGAATCCAGTTTGACTATTTCATCAATTTCAACGACAAAATCTACTTGTGTTGGAGATTGTGACGGTTCGGCTATCATTTTCGTTGAGGGAGGTTCCGGATCAAATTATATCAAATGGGAAGATGATTTTGTTGGTCATGAGCGAGGTGAATTATGTCCGGGTGTCTATTCATTTCAGGTAATGGATAAGAGAAATGAGGCTTGTCTTCTCAATGGTGAAGTGAATGTTTCAGCTTATGAGCCCCTTGCTATTGAGGTAATACAATTGACGAAACCCACTTGTCATGGAGGAAATAATGGAAAACTAAGTGTCATAGGTGCTGGGGGAAGTGGCAGCTATTCCTTTGAATGGGAAAATGGCAGTGCTAAATCGGTATTGGAAAATATTTCAGCAGGTACTTATGCAGTGACCCTTACTGACAACCTGCTGAATTGTAGTGTCGTGGAGGAAATTGAGCTCCCCGATATTCCAGCCATTTTAGTTTCGGATACCATTTTGGGTATTCCATCATGTAAAGGAAGTACTGATGGAAGTATTGAGCTGGTGCTGGAAAATGCTGTTTCTCCACTTGTGGAATGGGATGATGGTGCTATAGGTCTTTTTAGAAAGAACCTGTCAGCAGGCACCTATCATTTTACTGTAACTGCATCTAATTCTTGTCAGATTTCCGGAGAAATTGAACTCCCAGGTCGGGATCCTTTAGCAGTTGAGGTATCTAAAACGGATAATCATTGCTATGGTTTTTGTGAAGGAACCATTGATTTGTCAATCTTCGGAGGGCTAGCACCCTACTATATCGAGTGGGGATCAGGGCTAAAATCACTTCATCTCAATCAACTTTGCAATGGCGTTTATGAATACCAGGTTGTAGATCGGCTGGGTTGTGTGGTGGCGGGGTCTGTTGAAATTCGTTCACCTGATCCATTGGCGATCGAACTCATTGAAAAGAAAGATGTAAGCTGCAGAGGCTTTGGCGATGGCACCCTCGGAGTCGCTGCCACTGGAGGAACCGGAACTTATAGCTATCAATGGAATTCCGGCAATGAAACTCAATCAATTGAAGGTTTACAACCTGGCAATTACACTGTCAGCGTTTCTGACGAAAACGGCTGCTCGACAACCACTACCTATACCATTACCCAACCGCAATCAATTTTCCTCAAAAAAGAAACCATTGTTGATCCATCCTGTGACGGTAAGAATGATGGTCAAATAGAAGTTTTGGCTGCTGGTGGGAATTCCTCCTATCAGTATATCTGGGATGATTTATCAACAGGTCCTTTCATCAATGAGTTGTATGAGGGTAGTTATCAACTTATGGTCGAAGATGATAAGGGATGTAACTATTCCAAGACATTTAAGCTGAAAGCACCCCCGCCACTGAGTCTGGTCAATGTCCAATATCAGGATCCAATTTGTTTTGATGAAAGCTCGGGATTGATTAGCACGGAAGTAATTGGTGGGAAAGGACCTTATGCTTATTCATGGAGCTCCGGACAATCATCTTCTACAATCGAAAATTTACCTCATGGTGAATATGAACTTACAGTCACTGATGAAAATGGGTGTGTAATTGCTTCCTCCTTTGAATTATCAAATCCCGAACCGATTTCCATTAAGGGAATTGAGGAGTTGGTCATGCTCTGTGAAGGTGGATCCGTATTTATGAGCCCTGATGGAGCTTGGGATAAATACGTATGGCTAGGACCATCCGGATTTTCTTCTGGAAGTAGTCGCATTGAGGTCTCTTTACCTGGAGAATACACATTAAGCGTTCAGAATGAAGATGGGTGCGCTGTATCTCAATCATTTTCAATTGAATGGTCAGAAAGTATTCTGGATGCAGATTTTATCAGAATAAGCGAAGCTGTAGTCAATGAACCTTTGATTTTTGTGGATCTTTCGCTTCCTGTGCCTGATGAAGTGGAATGGGTAGTGCCAGAATCAGAAAATATCATTGTTACTTCCATGGATGACCAGTTCATTGAGGTGGTCTTTACAGAACCAGGTGCCTATGAGCTAGGCTTGGTAGCTTACTATCAGAGCTGTATCGCAGAGCTTTTTAAGACGATTGAGATTGAAGCAGGTTCCGGGGAATCCACCAGTGCCAGGGTGGCCGATATCGATGCCATCTACACTTCTGTATATCCAAACCCTTCTCAAGGCAATCTGGATGTAATTGTAAACGCGGATACGAAAGATCAGCTCACTGTCAAATTACTTGATATGACCAGGGATGAATTGGTGCATGAAGATCTTTCAGGTAAGCTGGATTACTTGCTTCATTGGGATCTTACTGAAATACCGTCTGGTGTTTATTTCCTGGTGGTTCAAGCAGGTAAAAATGTTCAACAAAAAAGGATCTTGATGGTCAGATGAATGGGTATTATTCATTTTGCTCAGGGAGGAAACCTTCTCCATCCCGTCATTCAGAGTCCCGCCTTAAGCGGGGCGAAGAATCCCCTTGCTCCAGGGGTTTAGCCTTTGCTAGTAGGCTTGGTGAAAAACTTCTCATTTATTGGTATCTAAAAGTCCAATGGATTTTCAGAACGTTTGCAATGTATATTTTGCTTGTGATTTCTGGTTTTCCGCTTCACAGTCAGACCTTCACTCCCATCGCCACTTCTATCACACCTATGAACAATGCCCAGGCTGCCTGGGCTGACATGAACAATGATGGGTGGCCAGACCTCATCATTTCCGGTACGGATAACCTTGGTACTTCTTCGCTGGCCTATTATGCAAACAATGGCGACAGCTCCTTCCATGTGCTGGAGATCGCAAAGCTTTCGCAGGTAACATTTGACCTTGACGATTTTGATCAGGATGGATTCATAGACCTGCTTGTTTCAGGCAAGACCACTGGCGATGAGCAGGTGGTCCGGGTATATCGCAACAACCTCGGCACGTCCTTTACTGCTATGGCGTTTGCGCTGGAGGGGGTGACCCATGGGGATGTGTTGTGGGCAGACCTGGATCGGGATGGCCGGCCGGAGGTGGTGGTGTCGGGCGTGGATGCTGCCGGTGAGGAGGCCCTGCTGGTGTATGCCGCGGAGGGTGCGACGTATGTGCCGGTGTGGCCGGAGCTGGTGCCGCAAGCCTATGGCAACCTGGCGGCGCTGGATGCCAACAACGACGGGCTGCCCGAGCTGCTGGTGACGGGCTATGATGCCCTGGGCCGTCCGGGGACCCGTCTCTACACTGTGAGCGGGGCGCTGGCTGCCGAAGGGTATGCCGAGGGGCCGGATGGGTATGCGCTGAGTGCTGCGGCGGTGGCGGACCTCAATGAAGATGGCTTCGCGGACCTGGTGATGGCGGGGATGACGGATGCGCTGGTGAAGGCTACGCATGCGTACCTCAACAACCAGGTGAATGGTTTTGCACGGTCCGGCATGGTGCTGGATGCTGTGAGCAGTGCTTCGCTGGCCCTGGCCGACCTGAACCTGGACGGGCTTACGGACGGGGTGCTCATGGGGCTGGACACGGATAACGATGCGTTGACCCGGTACCTGACCAATGCCGGGCCCGGTGGCGGGTATGCGCTCACGGCTGCTGCCCATTCGCTGGAGCCGCTCCACAGTGGGGCTGTTTCGGTGGCGGATTTTAACCGGGACGGGAGCCCTGACGTGTTTCAGACGGGTCAGCAGGTGGGCGGACTGTATGCGGGGCTCTATGCTTCGGACCGGCACCTGGCCGTGACCAACGGGGCACCTTCGGCTCCGGGGGGATTGGCCTCGGAGGTGCTGGACGGGGCGGTGACCCTGAGCTGGGCCGCTGCCGCGGATGACCTGACGCATCCCCTTTCCCTGACCTACAATGTGTATATCAGCGGGTCGCCCGGCGGGGCGGACCTGGTGCTTTCACCCCTGGCCGATGTGGCGACGGGCTACCGCCGGATCCCCCGGACGGGGAATGCCGGGCACAGGACTGCGTTTACGATCCATGACCTGCCCGAAGGCCGCTACCACTGGAGTGTGCAGGCCCTTGACAACGCGTTCGCGGGGTCGGTGTTTGCCGGAGAGGAGGAGTTTGTGGTGTGTGATCCCCTGGTGGTGGGGGCGGATACGGCCGTTTGCCATGGTGCCACGCTCACCCTGCAGGCTGGCGAGGCCGGGGATGTCGTGAACTGGTATTCCGTGGTGGAGGACCGGCTGTTGGCGGGCGATGTGCGCTCCTACGACCATCGGGTGCTGGTAAAAGATACGTTGGTGGCCGAGGTGACCCGTCAGGGGCTGGGCTGTGTGCTGTACGACTCCGTGGTGGTGGATGTGACGGGTCCGGTGGCGCTGGACCTGGGGCCGGACTTTTCGGTTTGCAGGGGCGACGCTACCACGCTTACGCTTTCGGGTTTTGAGCAGGTGAACTGGTATACGGAGGCCGGGCTGCTCGCGGCGGACCAGGCGACGCTGCAGTACCTGCAGGCTGACAAAGATACGCTGGTGGCGGAGGTGTTTTTCGGGGGTGGTTGCACGCAGTATGATACCGTAGTGGTGGACCTGTATGCACCGGTGTCCGTTGACCTGGGGCGTGATACGGCTTTGTGTGTGGGTGCACCGTTGTCGCTGGTCTTGGAGGGCTATGCCACGGTGAACTGGTATTTGGAAAGTGCCGGGCTGGTGGCTGCTGATCAGGCATCATGGCTGCTGGAGGTGGAGGCCGATGACGCGGTGATCGCCGAAGGGATCGATGCACATGGCTGTTCCGGTTTTGATACGCTGTGGGTGGAGGCGTTGTCGTTGCCTGTGCCGGACCTGGGACCTGATACGGCGTTGTGTCACGGGGCGGTGCTGGAGCTGCTGGCGGAGGGCTTTGAGGCTGTGAGCTGGTATGCTGTTGGGGAAGGGTTGCTGGGTGAGGAGCCGTCGCTGATGCGGGAGGTGCTGGCCGATGATACGTTGGTGGTGGAGGTGCAGAATGCGGCGGGTTGTGTGAACCGGGATACCCTGGTGGCGGAGGTGCTGGCGTTGCCGGTGGTGGAGCTGGGTGCGGATGTGCGGGTTTGCGAGGGAGAGACCGTGCTGCTACAGCTGCAGGATCCGGATTTTGGGCGGGTGGACTGGTATGATGTGGCCGGGAATGCTTTTATACATGATCAATGGTTTTATGCGCATGCGACGGGTCCCGATAGCCATACGGATACGTTGGTGGCGGTGGTTACCAGTGTGGCGGGGTGTGTGAGTAGTGATACGTTGGTAGTGGCGGTGGATCCAAGACCTGTTTTTGAGCTTCGGGATACAACCGTTTGTGCGGGTACGGAATTGGCGCTGGCTGTGGAGGGTGACTGGGATGCCGTGAACTGGTACACTACGGGTGACCAGGTGTTGGCCACGGATCAGCCGGTCTATGCGTTTGAGGCGACGGCCTCCATGACCATCTGGGCGGCAGCGATCCTGGATGGTTGTGTGGGGCTGGACACGGTGGAGGTGACGGTTAACCCGTTGCCGGCCTTTGAGCTGGGGGAGGACCGGGCGTATTGTGTAGGAGATGCGATCAGCCTGGCGGTGGAGGATGTGGGCGTGGACTATGCGTGGCGGAATTCCGCGTTGGAGGTGCTGGCTACAGGGACTGCGCTGGACGTGACGGCTACGACGAGTGATCAGTTCTCGCTTCGGGTGGAGGATGCGGAGGGTTGTGTATATGAAGACTCTGTGATGGTGACGGTCCATGCGTTACCGGAGGTGGAGATTACAGGAGAAGCTGAAGTGTGTGCGTTGAGCCCGGTGGAGCTTATGGTGGATCATGCGGATGCGGCATCGGTTCGCTGGTTTGGTGCGGAGGATGTGACGCTGGGGGAAGCGCTGAGCCTGGAGGTTGTCTTGTCGGAGTCCGGGCCGGTCTATGTCCGGTTGGAAGATATGAATCATTGTGTGGGTCGGGATACCGTGGAGGTGGTCGTGCATCCCCTGCCGGTGGCGGATGCGGGTGAGGATGTGTTTCTCTGTTATGGTACCGGCACTACGCTTGGGGGAAATGACGTGGAGAGTGACCTGGTGTTTCGGTGGGAAGGTGATGAGGCAGTTGCTAATCCGGACCTGGCCAATCCTTACGTAGAACCGGTAGCGTCGTCGTGGTACTACCTGGAAGTGACGGATGGTAATGATTGTGTGGTGGAGGATTCTGTGTTTGTGGAGGTGAATCCACGTATTGTGGTGGATGCGGGGCCGGACCGGGTGTATTGCTTTGGAGAAACAATCACGATTGGCGGGGATCCTTCTGCTTCGGGCAGCCTGCTCGACTATGTGTATCAGTGGTCACCGGGTGAGGGGCTTTCTAATGCCTCGGTAGCGAACCCCGTTGTGAGTGCTGAGGAAGATCAGACCTATGTGCTGTCGGTGACTTCCGGGGATTGCGAAGCTGAAACGGATACTGTCCGGGTGGTCGTGCAGTCCCCACCCGAGGTGGAGGTGAGTCCGACTCAAAGCATTGGGGCCGGGGAGTCTGTCAGGCTACAGGCTTCCGGGGGTGTTACTTATCGGTGGTCACCAGCTGAGTTGCTGGATGCTGGGGAGGTAGCCGAGCCCCTGGCGACGCCATTTAAGAATACGACATTCACGGTGGAGGTATGGGATGAGTTGGGCTGTGTGACAATGGACACGGTGGTGGTGCTGGTGCAGAACAACCTGTTTATCCCCAACCTGTTTACCCCCAATGGGGATGGCAGCAACGACTTTTTCCAGGTGTACGGTTCGGGGGTTAGCGAGATCCGGTTTTCGGTGTATGACCTGAATGGGGAGCTGCTCTACAGCAGTACACAACCCGAGGAGGCACTGTCGGTGGGCTGGGACGGCACTTCCCGTGGCCGACCGATGAGCAACGGCACTTATATGTGGACGATTGAGGGGACGTTTTTTGATGGGAGCCCGCTGCGGTTTAATGACCAGGTGAGGGGGATGGTGAAGTTGTTGAGGTGAGGGGGCAAGAGTCCCTATGGTAGAACTGAGGAGGGTGTGACTGTTACTCTACTGTATATTTAATTTCTTTTTTTAAGTGGTACGGTTTAAGGAACTCTTTGTTTTTTGACCCTTCAAATTCAATTCTATAGGTGAAAGTTCCCTTTTCTGTCGGAGTAAATTCAATGTATCCGACACCATTTTTTATATTAATTGGTTTTCCGTTACATCTTATTTCAAGAATTTCTTCAATGTTTGATGAATAGGCGGCTAGGTATATTTTAGCCTTGTATTGTTCACCGATATTCACCGATTCCTTTTCAGGGATAATGAATGATTCTACTTTGTCAAATTTAATTTCTTGCGCACCAATCAGATCAGACAGATTATTAATTAGCTCGCGAGAAGAGTATGCTAATTCAAACCGTACATTTGATTTGAAATAATTTGGAGCTGTCAAAGTGTTAATGTCTTCAGTATACGGATTTATTTCGATAACCTCTGTTATGCTGGATTTCCATCTATTGAAAAGGTCTTTTACTTCTTCTCTAGTTTGAGATTTATCAAGTTCATCAAAAGCTGCGTCGGTTATACTGTCCACAACTAGTAACTTCTCCTTGACATTAAATTTATCGAAGATTAGGTCATCTACTCGCCTGAGATGGTTTTCAATTTCTATTTCCTTTAACTCAATAGATCTTTTTGATAGAGTATTTAGCCGTTCAGATGGATCAGATTGTGAGCAGGCACCTAGAATAATACAGGTCAAAAAAATAATATGCTTATACATCGAATACTCACTAACATTATGCTTTCTTTCACTAAATGCAATATAAGTACATATATCACCTGATAAATCTAAGGTATTTTGATCATACAGGTGTGCAGGACGGTGATCGTTTATGCTTAAAAAGACTTAGAGTTCTTGTGATAGGGTTGAGGGAGAGAAAAAAATTTACCTCTAATACTTCTGTTGAATTTTGTCAATTAGCGATTATACAGATTTGGTTACCGAGAAAGTCATATTTGTATTCGGATGCATAAATTGTTACCCAGGTTTCATTTTCGAGTCTCTGGATTTTATCGCCATTAATGACGTAGTTATTCGTTCCAGTTCGTATACCGTACTTAAAGTCCTCAACAGCTTTAAAATCTATTTTTTCGGTTGTTAACTCCTCGAGTGTTGGATCGTATCTGCGTTGTTTAATTCCTTCCTTTGTTCGAATGCAGTATTGAAAGATATTCCCATTCCAGTTCATGCCAAAATTCCCCTCCAGTCCACCGACATTTCCTATTTCAATAATCTTGATCTTTGAGGATGCTAAATCCAGGATACACATAGAGGGGATGCTATTCTTTACGTCAATAAAAGCAAGATACTTACCATCCACGGATAGAGATAAATTTGTTATGCCGTATGTTCCTTTAATTAACACTTGAGATTTGATCCTTGTCCTAAGATCATATTTTACAAGCTTATAGTCTTCAAATCTCAACATTTCGTTACTTGTCTCTAAGAAGATAACTGTGTTTGGATTTGCTGAAAGTTCAAGAATGTTCGAATACCTATCATAATGAATCGTATCTAGGTGATTTGTCATTAGATCTATTCTTCCAATCAACCAGATGTTACAGCCGATTACTTCATTTCTTGAAATGGGTTGCCATTTCATTCCGATTCTGTATATATCTTCATAGATCTTGACATCAGAATTAGACAAATGAATGAATCTTGATGAATAGCTTTTGCTAGTCCTTGGTACAGCTTTGTCAATTACCTTATTCTCATAAATGAACAAATCCTGAGCAATAATTCCTTTAGTAAAAAAGATAAGAGAGAAATATAGCAGATGGAACTTCATTCAAGAGAATTTTAATGTTACAAATAAATCTAAGGCATTTCCCTAATACAGGTGTGGAGGAAGAGGGGGGGGGTTGTGGTTGGAGGGGGAAGGATCTGCTTCCCGGTGTTCTGAGGAGACCCTGGATAGAATGCTAATGCGGTAAGTGTTTATATGGTGTTACCTACTTGCTTAAATTTCTTGAGTTTTTCTGCGGAAGCCTTGAAATAATTCTTCTCTTCTTCGAAAGTCATGCCTTGAATATCTTTTCCAATTTGAATACGTCTGGCTCTCATTAATTCAACGGCATCAAAATCTTTCCTATTTTCAATTTTAGTTTTCATAATCCAAAAGTTCTCGTGGTGTCCTAATTTCTAACGGGATATATCCTTCTCTAATGTTCACGGCGTTAGTAGCACTTAGCACATGCGGCCATACACAAGGTTAACTGCTGGATTTCTCCTCTTTCTTATATTTTTCAGCTCCTTTTCGGAAATATTCTTTTTCTTCTTCAAAAGTCATCCCTTCAATATCCTTATCAATTTTGTCTCGGATATCTCTCATCATCTTTACCGCATCAAACCCGCCTGACGGCCGGGCAGGTTTCTTTTTTTTTGTCTTAACTGTCTTCATAAGTCAATAACTCTCTTGGTGTTCTAATTTCAATTGTCCGGTAACCATTTTGAAGATTAACTCCGTTGTAAAGGTGTATCTTATCAAGGTTGACGATATGCTTAAAGTTCCAGCTTGTTAAAATATCAATTTCATTTACCGAAGCTGTTGCAATATGTCTACAGTCGGTGAGACTAGTTTTTCCTACAATGTTCGCCTCCAAATATCTGTTAGCGAGAATTCTAGACTCTTTGTTATAGTCAACAATGATTTTTTGTTCATTCGGAATGGTCCCCAGGAAATGCTTTACTTCATGGGGAGCGTTTGCCAGTTCAGTTTGTAATAATTCAGAAATTGCTATTATAAATTTCCCTTCAATAACTGATTCAAAAAATAGTTTAGTCCAGAGTTCGAACTCTTCGTCAAAGTAACCACCCCTGTGTCGATATAAACCTTTCGAATCATTGTTTAAAGCTCGTCAATTGTGGAATCCTATGCAAAGAACTTATCTGGCAGGTGACATTACGATGTTACAAAAAGGGCAACACAACTACTTATATCACCTGATAAATCTAAGGTATTTTGATCATACAGGTGTGCGGAAGGGGGGATTGGTTGTGGTTTGGAGGGGGTGAGAGTGACTATGGTGGAGCTGAGGAGGGGGAAATTCTTTTATCTTTATATATCGTAATAAAATGTTATTGGGTTGTTGAGATTAGTCATCTTGAAAGATTACACTAATGATGAATGATGGTAAGTTATTGACTCCAATTTCTATATTGGTGATAATTATAATAGTCATTGTTGGATGCCAAAAAAGGAGATTTTTGAAATCTCTAAGACCATATGATGGTTCGAATTACATTTATTCAATGAATTCAGCACCGTTGTTAAAAGATTCATCAACTTATGTTTGTGACGATTTAGAGATTTACAATTTTAAAGGTCAAAGTGAACTAGATTCAATCTTAGAATTGCATATCAATTCAATTGTGGTTTTAATTGGGGACAGTTTGAGTCCTAATTTGCAGAAACACCCAAGTAATCAGTTCATAACTAATAGTCTAATAATATCTGAGTCCAAGTTTTCTAAAACATTATATCACTGCAATTTAGGATTTGATTATTTACCCTTCGATGATGGTGATGGCTCATATGTATACTTGCCATATGAGAATATTCCTGATTCGGCAATAGTACCATCCATACCAACATTAGCTATTTACCTTTACAAGAAAAAGATCGTTCTAAACAAACTTAATTCTATTTATGATTTCGTTAAGAACGGATATGATTATAAAGATTCAGTGAAAGTAGAGCTAGGATACTTAGATGAGCCAGGACCCCATAAAGGAAAGATCCTTATTATTTATGATGATTATATTGAAGAAGCGACAAGACTAAAATGGATGATGTGCCAGCTATTGTCTCAAGTCAATTCTTGAATGAAGGAGTATAGGAGAATAAATGAAATTTTAGCTTGTTTCAAGTATGCCATCTAATATTTCAAGTGTCACAAAAACTGCGACACAACTACTTATATCACCTGATAAATCTAAAGCATTTTCCTCATACAGGTGTGCAGGAAGTGGGGGATTGTAAGATGCTTACACCCTATACCAATTACAATGCCTAAAATACCCATGACATATACGGGTATATGGTTCAGATCAAGTATATTACATATACATGATACAAGTATACAAGAAACAGCTATGGGTAGTGATTGCGTTGATTGTAATTGGCTACCCACTTCAGGCGCAAGACGCCTTTATCACCACCTGGAAGACGGATAACTTTGGAGAGTCACCTGACAATGAGGTTGAAATACATGCGAATGCAGTTAATTATAACATATATTGGGAGGAGGTAGATGATAGCAATAATAACGGAACACTAATTAATCAGTCTGGTAAGGCACGAATTGTTTTTCCACACCCCGGAATTTACAAGGTAGAAATAACTACAGAAAATCTATTTAGTCTTTATTCTGACAGTAGGGGTGATGTATTTAAACTTCTTTCCATTGATCAGTGGGGCTCAATAAAGTGGATTTCTATGCGAAAGGCTTTTTATAACTGCATTAATATGACTTCTAATGCAACGGATATTCCTGACCTTTCAAGGGTTGATGATATGCATCAAATGTTTTCATGGGCTTCTTTATTTGATTTAGATATTTCAAATTGGGACGTGAGTAATGTGAAGGACATGAGTTACATGTTTTTACTTGCGAGATCTTTTAATCAGGATATTAGTAAGTGGGATGTAAGTGGGGTAACAAGTATGTCTCACATGTTTTATGCAGCGAGCTCATTCGATCAGGACATAAGTAAATGGAACTTTGAACAAGTCGTTGACCTAAATAATATGGTTGGTTCTTCCAATTTCTCAACTAGAAATTATGATAAACTACTTGTAAGATTATCTCAATTAGATGAAATCCCTGTAAATCAGGATTTCATCGCTAGATATTTAAAATTTTGTACTGCTAATGATGCCCGCAATAAATTGATTAATGACTACGGATGGACATTTAGAGAGGATTCTTATGATTGTATTTATTCTAATATTAGCTCAAGGTCGGGATCTGTTTATTTAAATTTTGATGATCAATTATTTATAGGGTTAGGGCAAAATGATGAAGGATATTTTAAGGATTGGATGGAAATATCGAATGGATTTATTTTGCTCGACTCTTTCCCTGGCCCTGCCCGATCATCAGCTGTCTCATTTGTCATTGATACGCTGGGGTATGTAGGACTTGGAATTGATGAGGCAGGCAATTACCTGTCCGATTTTTATCAATACGACCCTTCAACAGATACCTGGACTCAAATAGCAGATTTTGGTGGTGGTCCCCGAACCAATGCTATTGCTTTCTCAATCGGTGAATACGGATATGTCGGTACTGGTTTGAATGCGGATGATGAACAAGCTGATTTCTGGAAATATGATCCTGTAGAAGATTCCTGGACTGAATTACCAGACTGGGGAAAGGATAAACGACAGGGAGCCTTTGCCTTTGTGGTGGGTGATAAAGCGTATGTGGGCGGTGGGTATTACTTTGACAGTTTTACATTTCAGCTAAGTGATATCCAGGAATATGAGTCGGAAACTGGTGGATGGACAGAAAAGATCTTTGCTGATGGGTTGAACCTGGCTGTTAATGATGCTGCTGCATTTTCTTTATACGGAAATGGATATATCGCCTACGGCAATCAGGGTGCACTGATTAAATACAATCCGCGCACCAATGAAGTAGAGAACCTGGGTGATTATTTTGAACTAGGTGATAGTAGGAAAGATCCTGTGGCTTATGTTCAAGGGGATTCTGCATTTGTCGGGCTTGGAAGTTATGGATTCCTGCCAACAGAATATTCCAATGAATTTTCAGCTTATTATGAACCCAATGTATTGCCTGCTGATATCGTACTTTCTGTACAATCATTCCCGGAGAATTCAGGAGAAAATGTTTTTATCGGGGAGTTCTCCACGGAAGACCCGGACGAACCCTTTGAGCACACCTATCATTTACTTTCTACCGATGAGTCTGAAGAAAATGACTTTGAAATAATTGGTAACGGTTTATACGCCTTAACAAGTTTTGATTTTGAAACACAAAATGAATATTCCATTCTTGTCAGGACAGTGGATAGCCGGGAGGGAGCGTTTGAAAAAGAATTTACTATTTCAATTACAGATAGCAACGACCCACCCGTAGCACTTGCTTTATCAAGCCTTGATGTGGATGAGTCCAATGAAGAAACAGTCATAGTAGGTACGTTTGAAGTGACTGATTTGGATGTATTTGACAGTCATCAATATACTCTTATAGATGGTGATGGCTCGAATGATGCGGATAATGATCATTTTTTTATTTCGGGTTCAGATCTATCGGTAATCAATCCAAATTTTGAAGTGCAACCTTTACTCAATGTTAATGTGCAGGTTACTGATGGAGGAGGAGAGTCTTTTTCTCAATCGTTCACGATAGATGTCAATGATGTCAATGAAGCTCCAACAGATATCACCTTGGATATTGATGAAATTTCTGAATCTGTACTCATTGGGACCAATGTGGGTACTTTAAGCTCTGAGGATGAAGACAATACTGAGCAAACCTATACCTATTTTGTAGAATCGGATACTTTCAGAGTGATTGACGAAAAACTTTCAACAATTGCAGCATTTGACCTGGAAACGGACAAACTCTATACATTGGAAATTACTACAGAAGATCAGGGAGGTCTGACCTTTTCTAAAGTATTTAAGATTCTGGTCACGAGCGAACCCCTGGGAGTAGGGAGCCCAGACGATTTTACCATCTATCCTAATCCCGCCACAGACTATTTGATCCTCAAAGATGACTATGCCAGGAAAGTTTCCTTGTTCTCATTAAAGGGTGAAAAGTTATTTGATCTTCCCATAGAAAAGGGGTTTCGGAAGATAGATGTTTCATTATTAGAATCAGGAGTTTACATGCTTCGACTGTATGGAAATGAGGGCATCAAAGATTACAAATTGATCAAGCAATAAGACCTTCCCGGGTGAGGAACAAAATAATACCATACCGACCTGATCTAAAGATGAAAGCCAGAAGACTGAGGAAGGAAAGTACTTCCTCGGAAGTCTTTCTATGGATGGAAATCAAGAATAGAGCATTGGGAGTACAGTTTCATCGTCAGGTACCGATGCTGGATTTTATTGTAGACTTCTATTGCCACGAGATCATGCTGGCCATAGAGATAGATGGCAGTAGTCATAATAGTCCGGAGGCAGCTGCCTACGATGCCTATCGTCAAAAGAAACTTGAACAAGAGGGTGTGATTTTCCTTCGATTCGATGACCTGGAGGTCAAGCGTGAGATGAGGTATGTGGTGAACGAGATTTTTTGGACAGTAAATCGCCTGAAGGATGGGAAGTAGCGGACTTAGAAGCACCCCCCTTTATCCCCCCTCAAAGGGGGAGGAGTTTCTGCTTCCTGAAACACCTAATTCTCCCCCCTTCAGGGGGGCTAGGGGGGTGCTTCTACTCCTTCTCCTTCTCTCCCACCTTCTACCCGCCCAGGACGCTGTCAATACCCTCAACCAATTTCCCCCCCTGCTCTACCAGCCGGCAACGCCGGTGCTGGATCATGCTGCCACGGTGAGCTTTTTTCATGACCAGTACGATATCGGGTCGGGAGACTATATAACCAACAATGTCCTCAATATGGAGCTGCCCCTGACCAACCAGGTGAATGGCAACCGGTACATGGGTGTCGGGTTGGGGTTTGTAGAAAAAGATTTTGGGGAGTCAGACCTGCTGAAGACCCAGCAATTCAACCTGGCACTTGCGACGAGTATCCGGATTGCATCCAACCAGCTTTTGGCGATGGGCCTTTCAGGGAGCTTCATCAACAAACGGACGTCTCTGGAGCGTCTTTCGACTGGCTCCCAATGGATACAGGAAGAATTTCGATACGATCCGAACGCCAACATTGGGGAAACATTTGTTCATAGCCGGGTATACTACATGAGCCTGGGGACCGGCATCTTCTGGAGTGTGAGCCACGATGATAAGGAGCGGTTTTTCGTGTCGGCAAGTGCATTTCATCTCAATACACCGGGAGAATCTTTTTTTGGAGAGTATTCTGAGGTGCCGATGACCTACCTGCTCAGCTCGGGGATCACACTTGTTCGGAGTAGACGATTTGAGGTGGAGCCACAGCTCTTTATCACTCGGTCGGGCAAAAGAAATGAATACCAGCTGATCAGCTCGGTGAAATACACCTTTGACAATACCAATCCATATGACCTCGTGCAGCCAGGTGCGCTGGAGCTACTCGTTAATGCTGGTACTGTGCCGGATATAGGGCTGGGCCTGGTCTGGCATCAACCAAATTTTAAGCTCGGGGGCAGTTATTATGTACCTGTTGGTCAGTCGGTAGACTACTATCAGAGCAGGTTCCAGATAGCCGTGGGTCTGGGCCTGGTCACCTGGAAGCGGGAGCCCCAAAAGGTTGTGATTGAGTCGCACGAACCAAGACGATTTGATTTTCGGGAGCAGAATGCCCAGCCCGCACAGCAGGAATCGGAGGTTCACCAAATCGATGAGAAGCTCAATGAACTGGACGATGTGCGGTCACTTCAGTTTGAGCTGACGAAAGATTTTAAATTCAATTTTGGTGAAGCTGAGTTGATTGGGAAGAATGATCCCTTCCTGAAAGACCTGGTACAGATGCTCAAAGAAAACCCGGACTATCGTCTCAAGATCATTGGCCATACTGACAACGTGGGCTCACCCCAGGCCAACCTGGCCTTGTCCCGGGATCGTGCCAAAGCGGTTGAAGATCACCTGATTACAAATGGTGTGGATGTAGGTCAGGTGACGACAGTCGGTATGGGTGATACTCAGCCGGTGGACGAAGGGTATACGGAGGAAGCCAAAGCGAAAAACAGGCGAGTCGAATTTATCATTTATATAGACAGATAAAGTTGAGAAGCATAAAAACGATATTGATTCTGCTTTTATCTGGCAGCTCCTGTCTTCTAAGCGCTCAAAACTTAGAGACTATCGGCCAGGGAAAAGCCTTTTCGATTTCTGGTGGGCTCAACATCAACCAGGTTTTTTATCATGCTGATGGAGTAGAAAACCGGAGGGATCCGTATAACTATTTTATTTCGGGCAATCTCAACCTGGCCATTTACGGATGGAGTGTTCCTTTTTCATTTTCCTACTCTGATCAGAATACTTCCTTTCAGCAGCCTTTCAATCAATACGGGATGAGCCCCACCTACAAAAATGTGACTGCGCATATTGGCTTTCGAAGCATGAATTTTTCCAGGTATAGCCTGGCCGGGCATTTGTTCCTGGGTGCAGGGGCTGAAGTAGCCGTGAATGAAAAACTAAAAGTAGCGGCCATGTACGGACGGCTCAATAAAGCCGTGGAGTCTGATACTACCCAATCTCTGAATACACCCGCCTACAAACGGATGGGAGGAGGGGCCAAAGTCACCTATGGTACAGCTGAGAACTTTGTGGACCTTTCTTTCTTCAAGGCTAAGGATGATATGACATCAATACCCAATCCACCGACCGAGGAGATCAAGCCGGAGGAAAATTTGGTCTTGGGGTTAGGCTTTGGAGTCAGTCCGATCAAAGGATTATCAGTGAAGGGTGAGATAGCCGGGAGTGCGCTGACAACCGATACGCGGGCTGAAAGGGTATCAACCGTCAACATTTATGATCACCTGAACTTTCTGATCCCGCAGCGGGTATCATCCTCATTTTACAAAGCCATGAATGGTACGGTGTCGTACCAGTTTAGTCAGTATGTTTTTGGTGTGAATTACGAAAGAGTGGATCCGGGTTACCGAACTCTGGGGGCTTATTATTTCAACAATGACCTGGAAAATATCGCATTGATCCATCGATCGTCCTGGCTTCAACAAAAGCTGAACCTGAACCTGCGTGTTGGGGTTCAGAATAACAACCTGGACAATACCGAACTGAGCTCCATGCGGAGGGTATCCATGTCCGGATCGGTCAACTACCAGATCACGCCACGGTTCACCACACAGTTCAATTATTCCGATTTCAATACCTATGTCAACTTCCGCCCCCTGGTAGAAGTGATCGATCAGTCTACCCCGTACGACAATCTGGATACGCTCAACTACCACCAGCTGGCCCGCCAGGCTTCATCCAATTTCAACCTCGTTCTGAGTGAACGGAAGGAGTCCCGCCAAAACCTGAATATCAATTTTTCCTACCAGGAAACGACCGAGGGCAGGGCTACGGAGGATGCCTATTCAGGGACCCGGTTCTACAACCTCAATACGGCTTACATCCTGAGCATGGGAGAAACCGGCTGGTCATTCAACATGGCCGGGAACATCAACCTAACGCAGGCGCAGATCAACAACCTGATCGTGGGGCCGTCGGCCTCGGTTCGGAAAAGCATGATAGAAAATAAGCTGTCTACTCATCTTACTTTTTCCTACAACCAGGCCCGCGTGGAGGGAGCTGTGGCCACCCGGATCTACAACCTCCGGGCAGGTGGGAATTATACCTTCAAAGAGGTGCATCAGTTCACCCTCAACATGACCGCCATCGATCGTAACAGTCCGGGAAAGGAAACCGGCAGCCACTTCCGGGAGTTTGTGGCTGAGGTGGGGTACAATTATCGGTTTGGGGGAGGGTGAGGATTATGTAAATGGAGTTACTTTATAATTGTTTGATATCGCGCTAGGATGCTATTGTTTTCTCACAAAAGTAACTTCCACGCTAAGGTGTGGTTTATCATCTCATGTATTTAAGCTTTCGAATTCTAAATGAATCGTTAACTTTAGTGATCCAATGTAAAGTGATAAGAATGGATATTCAATCAATAAAAGTCGATCTCATACACTGGCTAACAGAGCTACAGGATCGATCAATATTGGAAAAACTACAAGCATTTAAAAAACAACAGGAAGCGACATTAAGTGATGCCCATAAAACGTTGCTGGATGAGCGAATAGTATCCTATGAAAAAGATCCTGATAATGTATTGGACTGGGATCACATAATTGAAGAGTTCGATAAAGATCAATGAGCTATAGGATAAAGCTATTACCAGAAGCTCGCCAGGATATTTTGGATAGTATTGGTTGGTACAATGAACAGAAAGAAGGGTTGGGCCAATTGTTTTACCAGGCAATAAAAAGCCGGCTTGCTTACATAAGTAATAATCCTTTACATTATCAAATCAGCTATCGAAATATTCGAAATGCTCTGGTAAGTAATTTCCCATATCAAGTTCACTATTGGATTGAAGAAACCAGCAAATTAATTATTGTTTTTGCTATTACCCATACCCGTAGAAATCCAGATGTATGGAATGACAGAAAGTAAAATTTTCTAGGAATGATGAAGCGTTTCCGTGTCTCATAGCTTATTTAAATGTTCTGCTTGAAGATAGTGTTAACTATTCCTTTACGAGCCTTTTATATCAGATATCAACTGGCTCCGTTATTTACTTGATGAAATATAGACTGTTCATTTTATATCTTTTACTACTCTCAGGTTGCGGCTTGAATTATGATGAATGCCTTGATCCGGATTGTGCATCATCTCGGATCTATAGGTTCAACCTGGTGGATTCAGACGGTACTGATCTGATCTTCGACGGTTCCATGTATCAATTAAATGATGTGATGCTGAAAGATACTTTGGGTAATGCATATAGCATTGCTGAAGTTCGTTTTGGTGCGACCATGCCAAAAGCTTTAGTAGTAGAATTTGATGAGCAGTATCACAATTACCTGCTTTATCTAAAATCATCCTTCATCGATTCGCTCACAGTTGATTTCTACGCCACTATCGAGAAATGTTGCCTGGATAGTACCTATTGGGTTGAAAGTGTCCATTATTCTAATATTGATGCCTCCATGGACAGCGATACTGGCACTGAATCCCTGGTGGTGGAATGAGTTAATGTGGTTGTATTCAACGTGCAACCGACTCTGAATAAGTCGAAGGTCTGCGAGGGCACAGAACTTGGGAAAAAGGTGCGGAAACTATATGAGCATTATATAATTAATACCCTCATAATAAACTTCTATGCTAGTTTTGGGTAACTGGATTTAGCTTTGGATATTAGACCCAATAAGGATGAAAAAAATAACTTTAATACTCGTATTCGCTTCATTAGTAGCAGTGACAAACGCTCAAACGAAAATTATCGCCCACCGTGGGTTTTCCAGTGCAGCTCCGGAAAACACTTTGCTTGCTTTCCAAAAGGCTATTGAAGTGGGTGCCGACTATTTTGAGCTGGACGTACAGCGCTCCAAAGACAACAAAGCGATGGTCATCCATGATGCCACTATAGATAAGACGAGCAGCGACAGCCAAACCGGTGAAGTCGTCCAGATGAATTCCTCCGAGTTGAAAAATATCAGTGTCGGGTATACGAAGAAGTTTGGTGATCAATATGCCAATGAGAAGATGCCTACACTGAAGGAAGCCCTGGAAGTGGCTAAGGGAAAAATTAAGGTATGCATTGAGATCAAGTCGTATGGGCTGGAACAGGAGGTACTGGACGCCGTGAACGAACTGAAAATGAATGACGAGGTCATCATCTTTTCTTTTTACTACCCTGTGCTGGCCAAAATCAGAAAGCTGGATAAAGACATCCCCATCTTATACCTTATCGGCACTGCCGATGAAATGACGGTAGACTATGCTAAAGTTATTGATGCAAAGGCCATTGGTGTAGGGGGTGGAACCAACCTGACGAAAGAGTACATCGATTTCGCACACAAACAAGGTGTGGAAGTCTGGCAATGGACCGTCAATGACGAGCAGGAAATGCAAAGGCTCATGAGCATTGGATTAGATGGACTGATCACTGACTATCCGGACAAGGCGCTGGAGTTGAGAAAGTAGAGGCAAGTAAATAGCTGGTCTGTGAGGAGAGGACACAGATCAGGGAAGGGAGTATCTTATTTTGGGTAAAAAAATACGTGGAAGAAACTTCCTTACAAGGAAAACGATTATATAATTCCGGTTGCTTTTAAAATTCCACTTAATGCAACGGTTCCAGCCCAAAAAATAAACATCCATTTTATAATATCAGCTTTGAGGTTAGCTAAATCTGACTTGGTTGCTAAAGTGTCTTTAGATCTATCAAGATCCTTTGAAATTTTGCTCTCAATTGTTTGGAGTAAAAGCTTGGATTCCTTTTCTCCCAATTTTTTCTTGATCGCATCGTACAATTCCAATTCCAATGTACTCATAGTAAACAAATTTAATATTAAACAAATAATTAATCGAATTAATGCCATAGTTGTTCCCCTAATTTCGACACAGGTTCTCAATCAGTGATTCAGTAATTGAGACGATTAACTAAGGAAGACTTTGCAGTAATAAAAAGTGTGTCCAAAAAGCCCAATTATTGATACCTTGGATTGAAACTGTATTTAAATCGTCGCAACCATTCGCTCCAGGATCTGCAGACTGGTATCCACTTCCGCTTCTGTGTTGATCACGCATGGGGTGAGCCGGGCGTAGGAGATGCGGTACGGGGAGCTGCTGGCGATGATCCCGGCGTCATGGAAACGCTTCACAGTTTCAGTGGCATCCAGGTCACGAGCGATGAAGCAATTGATGCCGGCGGAGAGCGCGGGGTCCACAGGGGTGAGGAGGTCCACACCATTGATGTCCTGCATGCCTTTCTTGAGTCGGGTGTTGAGTTCCGTGGTTCGCTGGTGAACCCGGTCACGGCCCATGCTCATCTGAAATTCGAAGGCCGCATCAAGGGACCAACGATGGTCAAAGGCGTGAAAGCCACCTGGGCTCATGAGCTCATGAAAGGTGGGTTCACGGTCAGGCGCCATGCCCATCCAATCCAGGTAGGGGTAATCCGAAAATTGGGGGATGGTCGGACGGATAAAATCCCAGGCGTCCTTGCGGGCAAACAGGATGCCGGTGCCACGCGGACCGAAGATCCACTTGTGGGTTCCAGCAGAAAAGTAGTCGCAGCCGAGCCCAGAGATGTCTTCATCCTGGTTACCAAATCCATGGACGCCATCCACGGCAAAGTAGATCCGCTTTTCTTTTGGTCGTGCGGCGTTAGCCTCTTGGATCACCTTGGAGATGTCCCGGATAGGGAGTTTTACTCCGGTGCATGACTGCACCCAGGTCACCATTACCACCCGCGTTTTGTCGGAGATGGCTTTTGCAATGTTGGAGGTCACCTCTTCCACGGTCACTGTCCTGGGGTCGGCATATTCCTCAATCCTTCGGTTGGTGGCCCCGGTCTTTTCACAGACAAAATCGATTGACTTATCCGTGACGTAGTGATCATGTGTGGTAGACAGGATTTCATCACCGGGCTTCAGCTTCATGCCATTGAAAAGAATTGCGGTGCCCATGGTCGTGCTGTCTGTCAATGCAACCTCTCCGGGGTCTACACCCATGTATTTGGCCGCTGCCTGAGCCACAATGCCTTCAGCAGTGAGAAAGTGTTCCTCCCAGTAGGTGGCCGGGCTGGCATCGAAGGCCTGACGCTGTCTCGCGATGGCATCTGCAACTGGTTTGGGGTGAGAAGCGAGTAGCATCTGTGCCATTTGTATCATGGAGTGGTCCAGCGGAAACTGGGCCCGTACACCTTCCCAGGTGCTGAGATCAGTACTGGTTTCAACTGGTGCTGCCTTGGGATTCTCGGAACTACATCCATTGAGCAATGTGGGAAGTGTGAGTGCTGATCCAATGGAAACACTGGAGGAACGGAGGAACAATCGTCTGTCCATGATGATTTAGGGTTAATGTTTTAGGGTGATATTTTTATGAATTTACGGAAAATATCAATAGGAGGAAAGTGGTCTGGTAGGGCAAATTACATGGACAACGAGCCCTTGCGAAAGTCTGACGGTGCCAGTATGGCATTGATCACAAAAGACTGACCATTTGCATTTGCTTTTCGAGCAGCTTTTAGTGCATCAACAAATTCCTGCATGGTCTCTACTCTGCTACCTGCTGCACCAAAAGCTTTAGCAACATGCTCATAATCTGAATGAGCGAGGGTAGTGCCACAATCGTCTTTGAGCATCTCTACCTGGTCGCGTGCGATCTGATTCCAGCAGGCATCATTGCCAATGATGGCAATTACAGGCATTTTGTGCCGCATAAAAGCATCCATCTCCATCAGGCTATAGGCGGAGCTTCCATCACCATAGATGATAAAAACTTCTGCATCAGGATTTACAGTTTTTGCTCCCAGGGCAAAACCGCCTCCTACACCCAGTGTGCCAAAAGACCCCGGATCAAGCCAGGATAAGGGTTTCCGTGGCGCTAGTGTATAGGAAGCAGTGCCTACAAAATCTCCCCCATCAGCTACAATAATGGCATGGTCAGAAAGTTCTTTGTCTAACTGCCGGAACAACTGCAATGGATTGATCCCTTGCTTACTGATGACCTGGGCCTGGGCCTGTATTTCTTTTTCCCTTGCTTCTTCATTATCCCTAAGCTCTACTTTCCAGTTAGACCAGTCTGGTGATTTTGAATGATTTCGTGACCATTCGCAAATCACTGCAAGCGGGTCGGAATGAATGGCCAGGTCGGGCTTACGGTTTTTATACAGATCTGTCCGATCACGGTTGATCCCCACATAGGTTGCCCGACCCAGGTGGTTTCCATAGTCCAGCCGAAAGTCGCAGACCACACCACAGAGGATCACCAGGTCAGCTGATTTAAGTGCGGTTTTACGTCTGTGACGAAAATGTAGGGAATGATTGGCTCCCAGAAGTCCCCGGGCCATACCTGATAAGTAAGTAGGGATACCTAAAGTAGCTACTGCCTCGGCCAGGTCAGTGATGTTATCAGGCTGGGTAATGGCCCCACTACCAATAAGCAGCACTGGTTTCTGGCTCCTGGCTACCAGCTTTTGAAGCTTTGTAATGTTAAATGACCCAGATTCCGGTTTTGTCTGGTTGATGGTTTTTATTGGAGGTATTGTCCCGGAATAAATACCTTTGACATGGCGGCTGATGTACCAATTGGTAAGCTTTTGAGAGATCGATTTCCCTTTGGTCTTAGCCTGATCATACCAGTTGCGAACGAGCTCTTCAGGATACAAGATATCCACCGGGAGCTCCAAAAATACAGGACCAGGTGTCCCTTCCATGGCCTTCTCAAAAGCTGTAGTAAGCTTAGGTATGATTTCTTTTCTTTTTCTGACTGCACCAGCCCATTTCACATTGGGGCGCATGAGGCTGAGCTGGTCAATGTCCTGGAGGGCACCACGTCCTTTCAGGAGTGTGGGAGCTGCACCACCGAGTAAAACCACTGGTGACTGCGCCAACATCGCATTTTGCAAAGCAGTAACTGAGTTGGTGATCCCCGGGCCGGCCGTTACGGCTACAACCCCTACTTTCCCAGTGAGACGCGCCGTGGCATCTGCCGCAAAAACAGCGTCCGCCTCATGACGAGTGTCAATAATACGGATCCCACGGGCTTTTGACGCAACCAAAATGGGTGAGATATGGCCACCACATAGGGTAAAGAGCTGTAGGATGTTTTGTTTGAGTAAAAACTCAGCTACTAAATCGCCTCCACTTATCATTCCCACGATATTTTCTCCGGGTTTTCATAAAGAAGTCTCAAGGTATCTTCATATTTCTCAGTAAGTGCATTACGCTTCATTTTCAGACTGGGTGTAAGTAATTCGTTTTCAGTGGTCCACTCTTCTTTTACCACAATGACTTTTTTGAGTTTCTGGTACCTGGACCCCTTCTGGTTAATTTGCTCCATAACATTTAAAAGAAGCCTCTCCATTAGCTGCTTGATTTTTTTCTGCCCACTCCGGATAATACTACGAGAACAAAGGGCTGTGTATATTTTGAACCCACTACACAAGCCTGATCAATTTCTACCAGGTTATTGAATTGTTGTTCTATTGGGGCAGGTGTAATGTATTCTCCCTTGGAAGTTTTGAAAATATCCTTTACTCTACCGATGATGGTCAGGTAACCATCCGCATCAAATTTGCCCATGTCACCCGTATACAACCAGCCATCCCGGATGGTCTTTTCTGTTAGTTCCTTCTCTTTGTAGTAACCTTCCATCAGCCAGTCACATTTTTGAATGATTTCCTGGGTTTTAGGCAGAATCTTCACCTCCTGATCAGGGTATAAGATCCCAACAGTACCCGGTCGTATATCCTCAGGAGGATTCATCGACAAGACATTATAATTTTCGCTCATGCCATAAGCTTCCCGGATTGTAATACCTATACTTTGGTACCAGAGGATGATCTCACGTGATAGTGGTGCGGCTCCAGAAAGAATAATTTTGGCTTTATTGAGTCCAAGACTTTTCCTGATCTTATACTTGATATAGCTTGATACGATGGGTAGACTCAGTAGGATGTTAAGTTTCTTTTGTGGTAACTTCTCCAGGATGTTTCCCTGAATTTTTTCCCAGATACGGGGTACCCCAAAGAAGTGTGTTGGCTGAATGTTTTGTATGTTTTTCACAAAGCTTTCCAGAGATTCCACGAAGCCTATCGTGCCTCCACTGTATATGCTTCCACCTTCCACCAAACCGCGTTCGGCAGCATGACTCAAGGGTAAGTAGGATACAAAGCGGTTGCCAGGCTGATTAAGCATTGCCATTGGGGCTGCAACCTTGATCGCACTGACCAATGATTTGTTAGAGTGGATCACACCTTTTGGCATCCCGGTTGTTCCCGAGGTGTATATAAATGTTACCCGGTCTTCAGGAGAGGGTTCAGGCCCCTTAAAATTAGCGTTAGGATCCAGAAATTGCTGCCATGAGGAGATTCCATTTCTGTCATATCCATCCATAGTGGTTGTAGTAACCCCTGTAGGTATATAATCTTTCACCTGTTTCCAGTCCTCGGGTTTTAGCTTGCCGATAAACATAAATTTGGATTCAGAATGAGTTAAGATGGCATGTAAGGACTCTCCACTTACATTTGCATAAAGGGGAACAGAAATGTATCCACCCATGAGGAGTGCGATATCGCATATGATCCACTGTGCGCAGTTGGCTGAATAGATAGCAATACGATCCCCTTTTTGAAATCCTTTTTGCTGCAGTGAAGCAGCAATTTGACGTGATAATCTGCCTACATCGGCCCAACTGTAAATGGTGTAGCTGTCTCCAAACGGCTGTTTCAGAAATGGTTCATTTGGTTTCTCATTTTCCCACTTGAGAAAGTAAAAGAGGAGGGTGTTACTATTAGGAGACAATTCCATCATTTTGGGGTTCAGGAGCCTACTATATAAAGATAACAATGAATGTTCAAGTTTTGTTAATGTTCTGTCAGCTCTTAGAAATTGAAAAACCTGGTGCTGAATCAACAAAAACAGATCCGCCCGACATCTGTCGAAGTGGATCTTTACAACCAGAGAACAAATAATTTATCCTGTTTTATTTAGAGTTTCGGCCGGGCAGTGGTGTTGAAGCCGAAGGTGAGTCCGATGGTGGTACCGTTCTTTCGGGGGATCATGTAGGCATTCACCGGGATATTGAGATAGCCGGATCGGAAGGTTTTTCCTATAGCCACCACCATACCCAGGGAGAGGTTGTACACTCCACGGTTGTCGAGGCGTTCCACGATTTCCGTGTCTTCCGGGATCTCATACGTATCCACTGTACGCACCCATTTTCCATCCTGATAAAAGCCCTCTGTCGTCTTTACAAGCCGAAAGACCGGACCGGTGGCAAACTCAATACCGGAAGTGTTGAAGCGGAACCCATTCAGAAAGGTGACGGAAGGAATGAACTTGCCCGATTCCAATCCATTTACGGCAAATACCCCCTCAATCAGCGCCTGGAAATCCCCTGCACTCAGATATTGTTTCTCCAGTTGGTAGCCAAACATCGTAGTGACGGGAAACATGTCGTAACCACCTTCGTTTTTGGGGTCCTGAAGACGCTGGCCGGTGTCACCCATGGTATACACCATCCCGATCCTGGGGCCATTGAGGTTTACTGATGTCTTCGTAGAAGCAATTGGCAGGTCATATTCTACAAGCAGATCCACCATATAGGGATCGTTTTCTATCCCCAACAAATCGTTAATGCATAGCATGGCCATGTTTTGGATCTCTGATTGTATATTGAGAAACTCCATCACGGCGGTTTTCTCAATGCGTTCCTCCTGCACATCGATCAGTCTAAAGATCATGATGATCTTATCACCAAATCGTTCTACACTACCGGTAAGCATTTTATCAGTGCCCAGGATCTTACCTACCTTCACCACATTGTTTTTTCCAAAGTAGGTGTCAGGGTTGATATTGTTTTGGGTGACCACATCCTGAACGTCATATTTGTCCAATACTTCGAAGTGGTTGGTTTTTTCCAGTTCAAGCCGCACTATACTGGCCATCACAGCATTGTCAGCTTCCAGCCCTTTAGTATCAATACTAATCAGCGCAATGGATGGTTTCTTTGGTTGCGCAGTAGCCGCAAAAACAAGCCCCAAAAAGATGATCTGAAAGATCAGGATCAGCCATTGGATTTTTTCTTTAGTGAGTGTTCTCATCTCCTTAAGTGTTTGATTGTGAGGGTGAAAGTGCAAACACTTCTAAAGATTTGAAAACGGACTATCAGGTGTGGAGATGGATTGGTTTCAATCGATCATACAACGGCTGATGTTTTGGGAATCTCGTGGGACTACTTACTAAAAAAGCAGTGTGAAATGTAGATAATGACAGAAAGTCGTAAAAAAAGTGAGGGTACTTGCAGAATTTGCAAAAAGCCCGGCAAATGGCAGCCAAGCTGGTCAGACTGCCTGCACCTTGAGCCTTTAATTTTTACTAAATGCGTACTGTACATTGAATGTGAGGTCATAGATCTCTGCGAAATCCAATCCTGTATCGATCATTTCATCCTGGTCAAAATCTACCAGCCAGTTGATGGTAATGATCTTGTTATTTCTTTTGTGTCCCTGTAGTTTTTTGAAAAGCTTAAACAACATCTTGCATGTACTGGAGTTGAAATCTTTGAACAGGAAGTTGCAGGTTAGTCTCTCATGTGTACCAAGGTACTCATCTACCATTGTTGTCAAAGGGATCAGCTTGCTTGCAATGTCCATATCTGTAGCTGTTCCATTGATGGTGAGAGAACCCTTCAATCCGTCAAACTTAATGAATGGAATGCCTTTACCCGGAAAGACAATGTATTCATTGCGTAAAGTCCGCGGAGCGGTTTTGAGTGTAGTGGTGGTTTGTATAGCTGGCATCATATGCTTTTTATCTTGCTTTGTGATTACAAAAGTTCAACAAATCCACATGCTGTATAAGAGTCTAATACCTAAAATTGAAAATAGGTGAATAGTATGCAAGTAATGATCGGTTTTGCTAGGTGATTTTCGTAGTGCGAATACCGGATAAAATGCGTTTGTTCTACGCAGTTGAGCGTAGATTTTAGGACTTTTGGAGGTAAAATGAATATTGAAGTGGTTGTAAAAATATAAATGCCTGGTTTACAATGGGAAATGATTAGTTGAGTAAATGATGAGATTAATGTTAAAAAGGCGGGAAAATAAGTGTAAACCAGTCATTTTACCATATACAATAATCAGGTTTATATAGCCTTAACTAAAGATATTTTTTCAGGATTTTTATTCCTTTTTTGATCTCTTCCCTACCACTGGATTCGATGCCATACCAACCCCGATACCCGGCATCTTTGCTCATTCTGATCATTTTGGCAGAAAGCTCTTCGGTTGGTTGGTTTCGGTAAGACTGACCATATGCGTAGGGGAGTGTCTTAGCCAGGTAATCCACATTATCAAAGTCAGGTCCGGGGCTTCTCCAGTCAGGATAAGTTCCAAAATACAGGTTGTCGACTTCCTTCATCAGTTGTACCATCCAATCCGGATCATTGCTCACCCCACCATGATTTTCTATTACGACTTTAATCCTGGCTTGTTGAGCATATTCCAGTAGCATATTGTAGGACTCGGCAGCCCATTTCAAAGCTTCTTCCTTATTTGAGCTTTCATTACCCCTGCAGTTGGTCCTGATGGCATGACAACCTAAATATTGCGCTATATCAATCCACTTTTTGTGATTGGTCACAAACTGCTTTCTAAGTTGAGGCGTTGGTTCTGCCCCATCACCCTCTGCATCTACCATGATGAGTACCATCTTTACACCGTGGTCATCTGCATTTTTCTTCAGTTGATTCAGGTAATTGACCGTAGGAACTTCAAACAGGGTATTGACAAACTCAATACCATTGAGATCGAAATCTTCTCTGGCAATTTTGGCGAAATCCACGGTTTTCCATTTACCGGATCTTACTTCATCCACCAGTGCCCATTGAGCCAGAGAGATGTCATCCCTGACCATTCTATCTGATCGTGTCATATTTTTTGCTGTTAGTAGTTGATAAGGAAGAAAGGTTGAGCCGCTCAATAGCAAGCTCTTTTCTATGAAATTTCTTCTGGACTGTTCTTTCCTGTTCATGCCTTATATAGTTAATTCCCACCCTTTACGATATTCCCTGTGAAGGTAAGTGTCGGCTTCCTGATTGTTCGTGATCTTCATGCTTTGGGCATCATACTCAAGCTGCTCACCTGATCGGATAGCAACACCTGCCAGGTTAATGGTCTCTGTGACAGTCTCTGCTTTTGGGAAGTTCCCAGGGCAAGGTTCATTTTTAAGAATGGGATCTACCCATATATTATCTCCCTGAGGCTCCTGGTCAGGAACAGTTTTGCTTCCAGCATATGCCTCCATCTTAGAACCGGGAATTATGGCAGGATCTTCACCTCTGAAACCAGCTAAAATCTTACCTTTTGTGCCTACGAACATCATCCCTTCATTTGGGATGTCCCGACTATCCTCTTCCAGTTCCTTTGGGGGGAATGGCTTCATTCCTCCATCATACCAATATAAATCAAAGGCAGGGAGCAAGGATTGTGCAGGAAATTTTAACTTCACCAGGCAGCTAGCCGGGAAAGCCACTTTATTGTCAACCCATTTAAATACATTATTATCCGCTTCTCGGGTGGTAGTGCCAAATGCTTTTGCACTCACAGGAGACTTGGTGATCCCAAACTCAGCGAAAAGAGGAAACAGGCTGTAGTGACCCATATCAGCCACACTGCCACCACCAAATTCAAACCATCCCCGGAAAACATTGTGAGTGTAATTGGGGTGGTAAGGCCGGTCTGGTACCGGGCCCAGCCAAAGGTCCCAGTTAAATCCATAAGGGACTGGTGGTGTCTCAGTAGGAAGTTTTGTCCATTGTTTCCATACCGGCCGATATGACCAGTTATGTATTTCAGTAAGGTCACCAATCACGCCATCCTCGATCCAGGACCGGATCAACTTATATTCTGGTCTACCTCTCCACGCCAGGAGATGTGTTTTGACGTTTGTCTTTCTGGCCATATCAATCGTCAATCTGGCCTCGGACATTCTATTGGCAATGGGTTTATGTGTGATCACATGCTTTCCAGCTTTCATTCCTGCTATTGCAATAGTTGCATGAAGATGATCCGGAGTCATGATCTTGATAGCATCCACATCTTTTTCTTTTTCCAAAAGCTCACGGAAGTCCTCATAAGACGAGCAGCCTTTATACTTTCCCGAAGGCTTGTGCTTAGCATAATATCTCTCCACAAAATCCTGCATGAGATCACGACCTCCCGGCACACCGGTAATGTATTCCCCCCAATTGGGCTCATTAAGCGTCTCCCTGATGGTATTTCGAATGCTGTGGGGTGACCAGTCCAGGTAATTGGTTGAGTATTTATTGGGATCACAAACTGAGACGACCTGTATCTTCAGGTTTTTCAGGTGATCCCCCATTTGACGAATACCCTCCGTCCCACACCCAATATTTGCTATGGTCAGTTTGTCTGATGGCGGTACCTCTCCTGACTTTGCTATTACATGCCGGGGAACAATGGTAATCCCAGCCAGTCCAGCGGAGGTCTTCCCAATAAAGTTTCTTCGGTTAATCTTATTCGAGGCCATGGGTTTATGTTGCTATTGTTGGTAGGATTAAGTTACAAATTAGCTGACTGAAAGCGAGAGGTAAGAGCAATAATTTTAAATGTAGGAGTCAGTTTTTATCAAAACCTGTTTGGCATGGATGAATGAGATCAAATAATTTATCATTATTATTTAAATTAAACGTTATATAAAACGTATTAAAACCCGTGTGATAAAAAAGTTAGCAATAATATCCTTCACTTTCCTCTATTCAAATTTGTCTTTTGCCCAGCTGTATACTACAGTTTATGACCTAGCAGAAGAACAAGAAGTTTATATTTTTGGACAATCCATCCCTGTTAACGAGGGCCTCCTGGACCAACCTAACGAGATCTATTATTTTGATTCTATATTCATTGTCAAGAATACTTTTGGGGCTCACACACTGACGCTCTTTGATGAGCAATTCAATTATCTCAATAGTTGCCTGGAGAAAGGCAATCCTAATCCTTCTAGTCTGAGTTATTATGACGGTAAGATATTATTATTAAACAATGGAAGGCTATTTCAATATGGATTGGGTGAAATGATGACCCTCAAAAAGCCAGAATCTGTACAGTTAATTTTACCTTCTAATGTCTCCTGGAAATCCAGCATCCATCCCTATAGGGCAGGAGAGTTGATAATATTTACCCCCGAAGAAACAAATACTGAGAGGCTAATAGTACTGGATAAAGAACTAAGAGAAAAGAAGCGATTGGCTCCGATGTCTGCATTGGGGGTTGACTCGATACTAAATAATCATTTAAATGCCACAATGACTATTGACCCTGCTTCCGGTCACGCTTTTATTGGTTATCGATACACCAATTATATCGAAAAGTTTGAAGTAGAAACCGGGAAGCTATTGGTTTTGGCTCATGAAGCCAATTCGATTTTTCCGCCTGAACATGATATCTTAAGTACCATGACAATAGCCAGCACTCATTATACATTTTTCACTAGGATGAAGGTGTACAGTAATAAGTTGTATGTGCTTTATAGATATGGTGTCCCTTCCATGCCCAGAAAGGAGGATGAAAAAATGAGGCTTCTAATTTTTGATACTAAGAATCTCAGTTTAGAACGTAATTTGATTCTGGACGAGGACCTGGAAGATTTTGTGATGGTAGGTGAGTCTGAACTGATCGGGGTCTGCTACTATTGTGAAGATCCGATTAGGCAGTACTGGTTGGATTAGTTGCAGTATTTTAGAACCATGATGAACAAAATTTGTTTTCTTTTTTTATTATCAATCTATGCATGTAGTTCTAATAAATCTCCACACGATACTGAGGAGGTTAAATACGTTTTTGCACTTCCCCAACCGGCTTTCAAAAATTCTATCAAATCTATTCTAGAGGAAACAATTTTATTTGAGGTTACAAATGGGGATACTACAATGATGTACACTCAAAACATGGAGGTTTTTAACTATGACCAAAAAAGAAATTTAATAAGTGTAGATGGAATTGATATTTCCTCAGGAACATATGATACTATAAAGGGTTTAGTTCAATTTAATTATGAGTCATCAGGTAATCATTATCAGCTTGTTGAAGAAGAAATTGTAATTGGGACATTTGCCTGGATTAATAACTATAAAGTTCTTTTAGAAGATCTTGTTTTACCTCCAGTAATGATTTATGAATATGATGAGTATGGAAATAATCTTGCTGTATTATCATCACCAGCAGTAACAGATTCGATTTATCAATATACAAGAATATCACCCATTTCATATTATGAAAATGGACTCATTAAAGTTGGTCAAGAATTATCCAGGTCTATTACCTTGAAGGAATTTTCTCAATTAAACTTTGATATTACTTCTCCTAATTTTGACTTGCTACCGAAACCTAAGAGAGAACCAATCAGTACCCTAAAAAAGTATACATATACTTATTACTGAAGTAACTGCTTTTAACAGCATTTCCTACTTCAGCTCATACCACTCAATATTTTCAAGGTTTCTCCTTCGGCCAATATTCTCCGGAGCATAATACTCTGCCAGGTAATCGAGGATGATGTCTTCATTATCTCCCAAATCCCAAAGCTTCTGTGTCTTTTGCATCCATCGAATCAAATCCTGCCAACCCTCACGTGTAGCCCTGTTTTGAGCGATAAGTCTGGCTGAGTGGCAGTTGGTACAATTTCCAACAACAATGGGCAGCGCATCATCGGCCTCCAATACGGTATATGGATCTACTACCTCAGAAGATATGTTTTCAGGCGATGCTGCTTCTGTTGTATCATTGACGTCTGCTGAGACTTCGCTGTTGTCAGGAAACACTAGCATATCAAACTTTAAAAGCATAACCATGATAAAAAATATCAGTAGGACAGAGGTCAGCGCCAGCAATAGGTTTACAAGTCTTGATAGGTTCTTGATGTCCATTATTTAACCATTACTGCGATTCGGTGACAAGCATTATTGAGGTAGCCCTTTGGGTTCCACCCCGGAACGATCATAGGCTGTGACCTTCCCTGATCATCTGTTGCTTTAGCCCAGACCTCGTAATATCCTTTCCTGGGAAAGTCGACTTTTGCACTCCAATGTTGCCATGCCAACCTGTTTGCCGGAGCCTCGAGTATACATTTTTTCCAGGTAACACCAAAGTCGATGGAGTAGTGCATCTCATTGACCTTGTTATCTCCGGCCCACGCATGCCCTCTGATATCTAAAGTACGACCCTCTTGAATCTGTGCCCCTGTTTTAGGGTAGGTAATGAGAGACTTAACAGGCATGGATTCGATGATGCACATATTTTCTTCGGGAACTTTTGCTCCAGGAGGTACAGCTTCACACGGTACGCGATAAGAATCCCCACCCATTTTAGGACCATCATGGACTTTGTTACGGACAGCTATCCTCTCAAGCCATTTTCCGCTGGTTGAAGCCGGCCAGCCACCAAAGACTAAACGTAGGGGATAGCCATTCATGATTGGGATATCCTCACCATTAAGTGCCCAGGCGATAAGGGATTCATCTTCCATGGCTTTGGAGATGGGCACTCCTCTTGAAATTACTACCTCGTTTGGATCACCTGATAGATGTTTGTCTTTACCGTAGTATCCGATATAGACAGCATCCGATTTAATGCCCACGTCATTGAGGACATCCTTTAGCCGGACGCCGGTCCATTTAGGGCAACCTACTGCTCCGGTAGTCCATTGATTCCCTTTGGCAGGAGGGTTGAACTCGCTTCGACCGTTTCCGCCACATTCTATGGTCAGTTGATAGGTATAAGTTTTAAACCTGGATTTCAACTCTGCCAGCGTATAAGTTTTTTTACTGGTTACAGACTCACCGTCAAAGGTGAGGGTCCAGTTGTCGATGTCAATATTTTCCGGCGGTATCCCATTGTTTCTAACAAAAAGCTTATCTGCGGGTGTTATCTTATCGTCAAGTAGGTGAGGGGGTGTTTCTGCATTGATAGGCCGGTCATTAAGAATGATTAAACCGGGATCTTTTCCGGGGATTTCAAAGGGGAGATCATTATCTGCCAGTATAGCAGGGATAAGCCCTGCAGGCATGTTTTCTGCAAAGACGATTTTTCCTCCAACCGCCATGCTCATGGCTGTCAAAGATGCCTTTTTCAGAAAACCTCTACGACTTCTTGAGTTGGTTTTACGACCCCATAAAGATTCATCCGCTTCTTCGGGGTTGTGATACAATTCGTGGATTCCCTTTTTTCTTTTCATATGGGTCAAAATATTCGCTCTTTCCTGTTCAGGGAAGTAAGTTCTTAAAATTAACGGAAAATTGTATTCCATCCGTTTAGCGTTGACCCCATTTTTATTTTTAATATGAAGAAAGAGACCTCGGGTTTTTGAAATCTGATAGGTCTCTTGTTTTTATATAAATAAATAAATCCGTCAGGTTTCTAAAACCTGACGGGTTTACCATAAAAAAGGGATGCTGATTGCTCAACATCCCTATAATAAAATTCTGGCAACGACCGGGGCGCGTAGCCCTACTCGTAGAGTAGGTTGTTGCCACCTCATTGTTTATCTTCCGCAAATAAAAAAGGGATGCTGATTGCTCAACATCCCTATAATAAAATTCTGGCAACGACC
>MDTD01106519.1_pt1 | contig 244766 bp, 200 predicted proteins | sample 811221 | NCBI WGS metagenome assembly MDTD01 (sample SAMN05326646, study PRJNA326480) | marine metagenome | isolation source: seawater | place: Pacific Ocean: South West | collected 2011
ACCTAAACCTGAGCCAAAGCCAGAACCTAAACCTGAGCCAAAGCCAGAACCTAAACCTGAGCCAAAGCCAGAACCTAAACCCGAGCCAAAGCCAGAACCACAGTCGGCAGTAAAACCTACCCTGCTCGGCGCGCTGTGGCGAGGGGCATTGCTTCCCGGGTGGGGCCAATATTATCAGGGGCGGCACCAGGCTGCCTATCTCTACGGCGGAGGATTTTTAGCGCTGGGAACTACCACAGCTGCTCTGTATCGGGAATTTGAGGTCCAGACGTCTCAGTATAACGATGCCGCATCTGATTTCCTTTTTTCATCCCCGCTTTTCATCAACTATAGTAGCGCTGGCGCAGCCGGACTTGTAACGCTTTTGTCTCTAAACAAATTGCAGTCCACGCGAACAGAGGCAGATACAATGGCCGGCTATGCCAATATTGGCGCTACGCTGACGCTGGCTTTTTATGCCTGGACATTGACGGATCTATGGCTCTATGAGCCGGGAAATGGACCGCTTACCTTCATCGCCCCCACACCTCGCGGGGATGGTTTGACCCTGGGTTTCCAGCTGCGCTTCTAAGTGTCTTCCGGGATCCTCTGTCATGCCTTGTTTTCTACCCCGGGCTTCTTCGCAGGATGCCCCGAGTCCTTAAGATCAGGCCAGGCTTTCGTCGGGCGGCCGATACAATCCTTTTGACGTTAAGAACTGAAAAAACTGGAATACCGATTGCTCATCAAGGGCAGGCGCGAAATCGGCCAACCATTCCATGGTTCGTTCAAGGCCTGCTCCCCGTAGGAGGCGGCATATCAGTCCCGCTTCGAAATCCTTCAGTTCCCGATGCATGATCTGACCGGAGTCCCGGTAAAGCAGTAACCAGACCCTTTTGCCGGCAGCTTCCTGGAACTCCGTTTCGATCTCGCCTGTGGTATGGTTCCCCGCCTTGCCCTGAGATCTCCAGGAAACGAAGGCGGATTTTTCTACAGAGAGAACCGCTATGTCCCGGCTGAACCCCGATCGTCCGGGGATTTCCTGAATCCAGCCTCCGCCGGGGCGCTGGACGTGAAAGTATCGATTAAACAGCAAGCATAACCGCGCTACCTCAGCCGCCCGCGAAGAGGATGGGCGAATCCATCCGGCGAAGCCGTCGCCGTATTCGGAAAGATTGTAATGGCGGGCCGGGTTGGCCTCAATGTAGCCCTGAACCCATTCCTGGAAATCTGGCTCGTAAGAAAGCGGCGAATAGAGCTCCTCCAGGGCTTCCTGCAGCCTGGAAAGCACCGACTGGCGATACACATTTAGCGATTCCACGGAGTCCATGGCGGGGGAACCGGCTCCTTTCAATGCATCCCCCAGGTCAGAAGACATCTTGCCGCTGTAAAGGGATTCTACAAACTGTTTCTGTACTGTCTCGATTGTTTCGGACCGTGAGTCTGGTTTCTGTTGCCTATCTTTGCGAAGCCCACTTTTTGCCTCCCCTGCAATCAGATCCGGGCCAATCCCGCTAACTTTCAGAAATTCGCCTGAATCCGGGGAGTGATGAGCGCCGCTCGGTGCCGGAGCTCTTTCGCTGTCTGCAAGTCTCCGAGCCGGCGCATTGCAGCCGGAATCGTGAATGACTCTTAGTTCATCCTCCAGTTCCGCAAGATCCGGGATATCTTGATCCCGTTCCAGGAGTAGCGGTCTGGGGCCGATCTTTTCGCAGGCCTGGATGTATAGCTGCCGGACCTCGGACTGAACAGATTGTCCGTGGGTATCGAATCTGATCGCGCCCAGAATGGAATGACCGGCGATGTGATACTGCCAAACATGCTTCGCATCAATTGATTCGATGAATTTGGCGGACGAAAACCCATGATTGTGGGCGTTTACAGTCACATTGTTTATATCCAGAAGGATTCCGCATCCGGTGATGTCGCAAAGCCGATTCAGAAATTCCCATTCGGGCATGGTATCCGAAACCCAGGAAACATAGCTGGAAACATTTTCGAGAGCTATAGGCCTTTTGAGGAAACTCTGCACACGATCTACGTTCTCAGCAATCAAGTTCAGCCAGCGATCATCGTATCCGATGGGGAGTAAATCATGGCTTTGCAACTGCTGGCTTCGAGTCCAGCAAAGATGGTCGCTTACCAGGAAGGGCTGTACTTCGTGGATCAACTCCTTCCAGCGATTCATATATTGTCTGGAGAGTGCGCGCCCGACGAAATTGTGTGGATGACCTGGATGGTTCGCTGTGGCGATGGATAGACTCACCCCGTGCAGGGCCAGGGGATAGTCTTCACGCACCTTTCGCAAGATAGCACGAGGGCGGCCCTTTGAATCCAGGTAATTCTCGGTGATGGCTTCGAACCAGCGGGTATGGATCGCGTCCCCCGCCAGGATGGCGCCATAGTGTTCCCTTCGAAGTCCCAGACCCGGCGGTCCTGAAGGTTCCATTGTACTGTGGAGTTCTGGCAAGCTTGGTCCGGCCATCCCTTACACAAACATTTCTGGCCCCCGAGCTGGCAACCAGTTGAATGCTTTCCCCAATGACCGGACCGTTGCCGGGCTTCGAAACCAAGGTATTGGCGCAGTATCCCGTGAAAGGTATCCGGTCCCTGTTTTCTCGTTCTTTTGCCGCAGCGACATAATTCTTTTGACGTACCGAATCCAGACTGCAAGCTGTCACCCTTCCATGAGCGACTCAACTCCCAGTTCCCGGGTCCGATTCATTGACCTGTTTGCCGGCATTGGAGGCTTTCGCATGGCCCTGGAAAAGGCCGGCGGTGAATGCGTTTTTTCCTCAGAGATCGACTCATTCAGTCGCAAGACCTATGCGGCGAACTTTGGCGACGAGCCCGCCGGCGATATTAAACAGATCCAGGCCGCCGAAATTCCGGACCACGAAATCCTGGTAGGCGGATTCCCCTGTCAGCCATTCTCCATTGCCGGAGTATCGAAGAAAGGGTCTCTGGGCCGGGAGCATGGATTCAAGGATTTGACCCAGGGCACTCTGTTTTTTGACATTGCGCGAATCCTTACGGAAAAAAAACCACCGGCCATACTGCTGGAAAACGTAAAGAATCTGAAGTCCCACGACAAAGGGCGCACCTTTGAAATCATTCTGTCCACCCTACAGGAATTGGGCTATACAGTGTTTCATTCCATTCTGGATGGTCGCTACTACGTTCCGCAGCATCGCGAAAGAATATATATAGTGGGGTTTCACAAAGACGCATTCGAAAAGCCGCCGTTCTTTCGTTTCCCCCAGCCTTCGCCGTCGGCGGCCCCGCAACTGGGTTCCATTCTTGAACCCGCAGAGCGGACGGAGAGATATACGATTTCGGATAAGCTCTGGCAGTGGCACCAGGACTATGCAGTGAAGCATAAAAGCCAGGGCAATGGATTTGGTTTTGGCCTGGTTGGCCCCGGCGATACGACTCGGACCTTGAGCGCCAGGTACTACAAAGACGGAGCCGAAATCCTGGTAGAGCAAGTTGGTAAGAATCCGCGAAAGCTAAGCCCCCGGGAATGCGCCCGATTGATGGGTTTCCCGGATAGCTTCCAGATTCCGGTATCGGACACCCAGGCCTATAAACAATTCGGCAACTCTGTCGTAGTTCCCCTGGTTCAAGATATTGCCAGGGAATTAATGATATACGTTTCGCATGTTACTTCCGTTTCAGAACCTGCCAGGACGATTTGAAGGCGAAGAGCCAGCCAGCGTTTGCTTGAAAAGCAGCGGCTTCTTTTTCAAGTTTCTGTCCGCCAACGAAACCGGAGCCACGGGTTCTCACCAGGCAGGCTTTTATATTCACCGGGACGCTTACTGGCTCTTCATGCCCGAGCCCGGCAAGAAAGGCGAAAACCAGTATCGGGACGTGGCCATTCACTGGCCCGAGGGCACCGTCACCGACAGCCGCTTTCGCTGGTACGGCAAAGGTACGCGAAGCGAATACAGACTTACGCAGGGATTCCACTTCCTGGGCGAGGAAAATACCGGCGATCTTCTGGTACTTGCCCGACTGGAAGAAAGCGTATTCCAGGGATTTCTCTTATCCAGGGAGGAGTCCATCGAGTCTTTCCTGCAAGAACTGGGGCTTAATCCTTCTGATTCAGGCAAGGCCTACGGCATCCAGAACGGCGAGATTCAGCTTCCAGGACTCCAATACAGCGCCGAGGATCAGTTCGAAAGCACGCTTCAGGATGCATTAAGGGAGTATCTGGAGCCGGACGCTCCCTTCCCCGCTGCGGATCGGCTGGCTCGACTTGCGCGGGAGCAATGCGAAATCTACTTTCGCACCGGCTCGCTCAATCTGGACGAAAAGCTGCTTCGCTGGATTGATATGGAATACAGGATCTTCCGCTGGCTGGAGCTAAGAAAGTACTCTCACTATCTGAGCCAGGGCTTTTCCACCATGGAGGATATGATTCAGCTTTCGCTGACGATTCTGAATCGAAGAAAATCCAGAGCCGGCTATGGCCTGGAGTTGCACCTGGCGGCGCTGTTCGAAAGCGCCGGCGTTACGTTCGCTTCCCAGGCGCGAACCGAGGGCAACAAAAAGCCCGATTTCCTATTTCCCTCGCAGGACGCCTATAGCAATCCCGACTTCCCGGCTTCCAGGTTAACCTTTCTGGGGGTGAAAACTACATGCAAAGATCGCTGGCGACAAATACTGAGCGAGGCAGATCGAATCCCTGAAAAGCATCTGTTTACGTTGCAGCAGGGAATCAGTAGCGCACAATTAAGAGAAATGGCGGAAGCCGATGTGCAACTGGTAATCCCCCGTCCCTACCATCGGCTTTTTCCGGAAAGCTTCAGAAAACAGTTAATGAGCCTGGAAGGCTTTGTAGACTATGTGCGAAGCAAGGATTCCCAGGAGATGCTCTTTCGCTGAACCACGTATTCCACAGCTGGCCCTCGGGACTCTCCCGGTAGCTTCACTTCTTCCGGTCTTTTCCAGGGCTTGAAAATCAGAATCAAAGCAATACAGATTGCCGGCAGAATCATTTTCGCCGAACGCCAGGCCAATACGGCAAAGACGATGATGTAATAGACCAGCTTGATCAAAAAGTAATCGAAGAACTCGTCAAAGATCCAGGTAGGCACCAGGAAAAGAAAGCCCACAAGCAGAAGCATCAGGAATTCTTTGATCAGCACCAGTACGCTGAGCAGTATGGAAAGAACCAACATGGCTATGCCGCCATAGGTCAGCCACCCATCCAGGTGGGCCGGTGGCGTTCCGTAGTTTCTATAGAGCAATGCGCCAAATCCAATAATGAGAAAGACGATGGCAGTAATCGTAAGGCCGCCCCAGAAGCTAATGTCTTCGTCTTCTTCTTCGGTGGCCGGTTTGGGTTCTTTGCCCGTGTACTGCTTGAGCTTTCTTTTTACTTCTTCCAGTTGACCCATGGGCGCAGTGCAATGGCGCCGCGCTGGCTGTCATCTCTATTCTCCGAAAAACCAGCGCGGACCGGTGACAGAAATTTGGCAGGCTGCCCATGGGTCCCGGCAAACCCGATTACCCGGGCGTCGAGCCCGGGCCCGGCCTATCCTGTATTTATTCGTCCCTGGTCTTCCCTGGCAGCTCAGTTCCAGACCTTCCCGGGATCAATTGAAGCCTTCACCGCCCTGGATTTTTTCGAATTTTTCTTTTGGAAAAACCGGTACAGTGTTGACGTGAGACTGAGTCTCATTTCTTTTAGGACTGTGTTTGTTTGCATCTGCAAAGCTGTGAATGACAAATCCATCCGTCGGGCGGTGGATGAGGGCGCTCGCTGCATCGAGGACCTGGAACAGGACCTGGGCGTGGGTAGTAGCTGTGGGCGTTGCCGGGTGCACGCCGAAGCCGTCATCAAGGATCAATTGAACGCCTCCGGTCCATCGGAAAGTCCGGTGCCCTTTTCCAGCAGCTCAATGCTAGCCTGACTGTACCGGGATATTGAGACTCACTGTCATCTATGAAACGGCCCGGATTCCAGTTTTGGGTCGTCTGAGCCCTGCGTATCACCTAATCTAGCAGAAGCAAATTCCGTCCCGGGTCTGCAAATTCCCGGTTCAGAGCAGTCAAGGGGGCAGCCACGCTGTCGATGGGACAGAACAAAGCTCGCGCCGGCGGTTCCAGCCGGAACTGTGATGGACGGACATAACGATTGCAAGCCCGTTGGCTGTGCACAGGGTGCAATAGCAGAACAGTGCTTCTTTCTGCGAGCAACCTATAAATAGAAACGAAAGGACTATCGATGAAAGGTGATCAAAAAGTAATCGAACTATTAAACAAGGTGATCAGGAATGAACTGACTGCGATCAATCAGTACTTTCTGCATTCCAAAATGTTCAAGGACTGGGGCCTGGAGAAACTGGCTCAGTACGAGTACAAAGAATCCATTGATGAAATGAAGCATGCAGATCAGCTCATCGAAAGGGTGCTGTTTCTGGAAGGTCTTCCCAACCTGCAGGATTTGAACAAACTTCGCATTGGCGAGGACGTAGCCGAAGCTCTCCGAGGGGATCTGGCTCTGGAAATGGATGCCATCCCGGACCTGAAAGAAGGTATAACGTATTGCGAATCCATCAAGGATTACGTCAGCCGGGAGCTGTTTTCCAGCATTCTGGAATCAGAAGAGGAACACGTGGACTTCCTGGAGACTCAGCTAAGCCTTATCGAAAAGATTGGCATCCAGAACTATCTCCAGTCCCAGATGGGTGACGAAGACTGATTCCATCCGCTATCTCTTGGAGGATTCGGGCGGAGTTGCCTCATGCAGCCTGCCGTAGCCTGTCCGATTTCAGAAAGGCCGCTACTCGAAAAAGAGTCAGCGGCCTTTTTCATTTCTGGTGACATGTCCCGTGAAATTCCCGTTCGTGTAGCCAAATGATCGCAATGATCGGAAGAATCCAGGACGTAGTCTATCATGGCCGGCCCGGCTATTGATCGCATGGCAGACCCCGCCCAATCAGCGAAACACCAGCGCTTTGCTGAAAGCAAAGTTCAGGATCGTACCCGCGCCTATGCCGGCCAGCTGGGCCAGACTAACCGGCCAATGCCATAGCTCGGTAAAGCAGGAAAGCACAGCCAGGTTCGCTCCCAGACCAATCAGATTGATTCCTACATAGAGTATCCAGTCTTTCGCCGAGGCTCTGGACTTCTGAAAGGTCCAACGACTGTTTAGCAGGTAGTTCCCGGTGGCCGCTCCCAGAAAGGATACGGATGCGGCGGGCAGATAGTGAATACCGGCCCATCGCACCCCTTCGAAAATGATCAGGTTTACGACTGTGCCAAGGGAACCTACAACGCCAAACCGAATGAACTGAGCTATTGTTTGTCGAAATGGGATTTCAACGAGCATTGCATGATCTCCTCGCAGGTGCCGGCCCCCTTTTTCAGGCAGTTCTCAACCGTGGCCGCATGTTTCATGCAGCCGGAGTAGCAACCGGAACGAAACGTATCCACGTTTAGATGCGACGGTAGCTCCTGCGAAACACAGCCAGTGAATTTTTCGCAGGTTTCCGAACATACCTGCGCCGCTTTTTCCGCTTCAATATCCCCCGGCGATCGCACGGAAAGATGATTGGATGCCGCCAGTCCGCCGCAAAGCAGGCCAAAGAGGATCAGAGGCAGATATTTACGGAGCGTTGACATAAAGGCTTCTCCTTCGCTGTATTTTTTCCGGTTCGAGGATGTTGTTTAGATAGGTGCTGAAATCCGCCTCTTTCCATACAGGATAGGTTGAGACCAGGCTGTAGCTCCGGGGGATATCGGAGGTTGGATCATGTTCGATGATGTAATCCTGACCGGCGCACTCGCCAGCCAGGTCCGGGTGGCGATGAATCATCTTTGCGTCGCTCACTACAGCCCGATAGGACAGAGCGCTCCAGGGGTTTTCGCTTATGACGCAGACGCTTCGACCGGCCAGCATCGCTCGATCGGCATTGCCCAGGACTGGCGGAAATAGCGCCGGAAATACAGTGACCGGCAGAAGGGCCGCGAAAGCAAGACCGGGCAGAAGCCCTCCCCAATCAAAGTCCGGTCGTTTCACCAGCGCATGGAGGGCAAGACTGGCAGGAATTAGCATTGCTAGAAGGGCCAACCAGGATTCCATATAGGCCAGCGCCAGACCCGAAAGTATGGATAGAGTCAGAACAAGAGCATTCGTAGACTTGATTCCGGATGGACGGGAGAGGCCGGCTGCTACGAATAGAAGGCCAAAAAGCGGAAGCATGTAGTAATCCGCTTTTCGGTGCGGAATCAAATGAAACAGCAGTATAGCCACGAAGGCCACCGTTGCGAGAATGGCAAATTGTCTGGCCGGAGTTTTCAGTCCTGGTCGTCGAAACAGTCCGTACAAAGATGCCAGCAGCAGCGGTGTCCAGGGCAAAGCGTACAAAAGTATGCCTTGAAACAATAACCATTCGCTCTGATTCTTATCTACGAACTTGGCCGCATTCTCAAACACCAGAAAGTAGTTCAGTAGATCCTGCCCGCGAGGATGGTTCATTACATAGATCGCATACAGCGCAATGGGAATAGCGGCGGCCAGCCCTACAATGAACCCGGAGCGAATCACCGGTAAGGCCGCTTTCGTATTCAGGTCCAGTGTGAAGCGACGTCCGGTCCGATGGAATTCCATAACGGTCCAGACCGCGAGGCCAAGCACGAGATAGATGGGAACCAGAGCTCCTTTATAGAGGTAACTACTTCCCACCAGCAGACCCAGAAGAAGCAGTCGGGCGCTACCGCCCCGGTTCAGCCACAGAGCAAACACATACATGGCTCCCAGAACATGGGCCGCCATAATCTGTTCGAACATCAACAAGCGGGCAAATTTCAGCACCCCCAGGGTGCTCAGATATAGAATAGACCAGAAAAAGGCCTCCCTGGGCGCTCTTCGGTACAGAATAAGGATCTGATAGATTAGCAAGCCGGCAACAGCGCTGGATAGAATGGAAACGAATCGCTCCCCCAGAAGACCCTCTTCCAGGCCAATCCAACCCGACAATTCTTCGAATCCGGAAGCGAGCCAGAACATCAAAGGCGGTTTGTAGAAATTTATGAAGCCGTTAAGCTCCGGGTACAGAATCGAACCCGAGTCCAACGAGTCGTGCACCGTGGCAATGTGCATCACTTCATCGCCCTGGCCGGGATTGGATGTATTCTGCACATTGGGAATCAGGAGCAGTCCGGCCCAGAGAATGATCAACGCCGGATAGAACCAGCCGGACCGCTCCTGGCTTCGGTGCACCGCCGGGGGCGCGGGTTGGAATCGATAATCTACGGATCGAATGGAAGGCCGCGATGGGCTGGCCACTGGAACGCTCATTACAAACAAGCTATTTAGTCAGATAAGTAACGGCAATCCCGATTTCCGGGAAAATTGCTGGTCATTGGAACGGAAAAATGGTCGGATAGAGAATGAGCTTCTGGCCACCCGACTTTGACCGACTGAGCAGCGAAGAGAAGCTGCTCTTCGGGGCCTACCGTAGTCTGCTGGACAACGGCTACCAGAAGACTACCTCCCGAAGCATTGCCCAGGCGGCCGGGGTGAACCAGGGCCTGATTCATCACTATTATGGAAGCCAGGAAAATCTATTCGCCCGAATGATCTACCGACTGCACTCCGAAGCGCACCGAGTCGTATCCGAGGCCGGGACCCGGAGAGAGGCTCTTGTGCTACTCTGCCAGGCTGGCGCCTCCGGGGGAAATCTGGAGGCCGATATCTGCGGAATGGCCCGGGAAATGCCTTCCGTTCGGCAGGCAATCATGGATACCCTGGAGTGTAGAAGAAAGGATGTATCGGACATTTTCGGCTTTGAGAGCTCGGAAGATGTTACTATCTTCCTGGGTGCCCTGCGAGGGATTCAAATAGAGCTGTTTCTGAATCCGGAGTTGGATCAGAATGCTTGCCTGGACCGGCTGGCGGATCTGCTTCTGGGAGGCAGCCAGATCCTGGATGAACCGCTACAATGGCAGCCCACCGAGAGTACCCTGGCCAGGAAGTAAACCCTTCGTAATGGGCGCCCGCGTAGCGCTCTGGAATCTGAAAGCGATTTAGCTTGCCAGGAATTCCTGGATAGATTCGGCGATGCTTCGGTAAGTCTCTTCGAATTTAGCATCATCCTTTTCCAGAAGCGTGCAGCGAAAGCCGCTTAGATCTGTGACAAAGCTGGAAAGGGGAACCACGCAGATGTTTTTTGATCCAAGCAGATGATACACAAATTTTCGGTCCGGCTCCACGCCCGGAGGACAGAGCTTATCTATATAGCTGGAAATGGCGGGATCCGGCATCTTCAGCCGCATGTCTTCTCGCAATTCCGAATTGAATACAACACTAACGTAGAAAGCGCCATCTGGAGGGTTCACGATTACGCCGGGGCAATCCGAAAAAATCTTACCGATTGCCTGACTGCGCTTTTCGAAGAAGGAATTCCTCTCTTTTTGCCAGTCTACGTATTTCGGATTGCTCATTACTTCGGGGATTACAGCCTGCGGCAAAGTGGTCGAGGAAACCTCCAGCATCTTTGCGTTCAGAATACTCTGGATGTAGAGCTCGAACATGGGATCTTTGTGATGGTTGTAGACCTCCATCCAGCCGCAGCGTCCGCCGGGCCAGGGGAACTCCTTCGAGATGCCCTTTAATGCGATGGCGGGAACTTCGCCCACTACTTCGCTGATGGGAGTACATTCCTTACCATTATAGACCATATTGATGTAGATCTCATCGGCCACCAGGAATAGCTTGTACTGCCTGGCAATCTCCACCATCTCTTCGATCACTTCCCGGGGGAAAACCGCGCCGGTGGGATTGTCCGGATTGATGATCATTATTCCGGCGATACTTTCGTTGTATTTGACCTTGTTTCGTAGCTCTTCCAGATCCGGCATCCAGCCTCGGGCAGGATCCAGCCTGTAGGTTATGGGGGGATAGCCGGAATGGGCCGCTTCAGCGGAAGAGTGAGTCGGATAGGCCGGCGAAGGACCAATCACCCTGGCTTCTCGTCGCAGGAATCCGTACACCTTGGAAACCGCATCTCCCAGGCCGTTGAAAAAGAGAATATCGTTCGCGTCGATTTTTACTGTGCCCTGCGAATTTCGACGATCGGCCAGAAACTTCCTGGTTTCCAGAAGTCCTTTTGTAGGACTGTAGCCGTAGGTTTCGTCCTTCATCGCATGGTTGGCTACGATTTCTTTCATCCATTGAGGCAGCTGCTCCCCTTTCTGGATGGGATCGCCAATGTTCTCCCACTGGATGGGCTGGCCACTCATTCGGGCGATCTCATGGGCCACATCTACTATCTTTCGAATTTCGTAGTTTAGCTCGGTAGCGCCGATGTGGACAATGTTTGTTCTCATTTCAGTTTAAACGAAATCCGACACCGAAATACAATCGGGCCAGATACAGACTCCCCTTTTCTGGATTTACCAGCACCTCTGTGAAGTCAATCGGGTTCTGTCGCGGTTCTGTGATGGCCCAGTGGCCTACCATATAAGCTTCCGTATATAGAAAATAGTCCTGATCTATATTGTACCTCAGACCCGCCGATACCGCCGCATGATACTCCATTAGCCAGGCATGGGTCTCCACCTCGCCCAGAAAGCCCCGGCCTACTCCGGCGGACAGCTGTAGATAAGGATCCACGGATTCGCCGGGATAAAAATGATACGAAATACTGGCGCCCAGCGCATAGCTGGTGGCCAACAAGAACCAGCTTCGCGTGCCTTCGGTGGTCTGATAGAGCCCGTTCAGATCGGTATAACGATCCAACTGCACATAGGCCTGCGGAACATCTGCCTTGCCCCATACATTCAGATAACGAAAGGAGACTCCCCAGCTCCAACCGTTTAACTCACTGGATTGATAGTTAAGGGCAATGTTATCCGATCTCAATTCAAATTCCGGCGTCTGGTAGACCGGGCCGAACTGCTGGATTAAAGGAGTGTAGGTGGGCTCGTACAGAACTCCGGTGTTTATTAGACCGGCCAGCAATTCCAGATCGTTTCCCGCCCCGTCCAGGATGCTTCCGGATCCCCAGAGGGCCGGCCCATAAGCCAGGGAAAGTGAGCTTTTTGAAGCGGGATTGGGCGGTTGGTTTTCCCCATGTACGGATTCGAAGCCAGAAAGAGCCATGATCAGGACAAGCGCTGGCCCCAGGAGGGAACCCTGAAACCGGGAAAGACCACTGGTTTTGCCGACGCTCCGCTGCATCCGCTGCCAAAGTCTGGAGCCGATGCGACGCACCGATCTACGGCCAGGATGCCCGGGATCGAGCACTTTGGACATCAGGGAAAATAGCAGGGGGGACGAATGCCCCCCTGTTCGTCTGTCAGGATAGGATATACTCCTCCCTGGTCGGCCGTCCGCCACCCCCGAGCTGCGAACAGCAAGAGGAGAGAAACCTGTGGCAGATTGCTGATTTTTGGAAGAACTATCCCTGGAGACTATCAATCACAATTCCTTTATCGACTTTCCGGTTTCGGACTTTATAGCGTCGAAGCATTTTATGGCGCCGTTAGAGCAAAATAGAAGTCGGGTTTCAGCTGCCAGGGCAAGAGCATTGTAATGCGGTCCGGAGATTTTAGCAGCTATTCCGATTCATACCCTGAACAAATCGAGTCCGGGACGAATCAAATTAAGGGTCCGAAACCTGGTAATCCTGGAAGCCTTCGGTACCAATGACCTTGATCTGCGCCGGACGCAACTTGTTTTTATACTCCATGGCGGAAATGCCATGAATTAGAAAACCGGGATAATAATATTCAAAGCCCATTTCTCTGGCAAGTTCCACTTCAAGAAGCATGGAATAGTGGCCGGGGGAATAGGAACTGCAATCCGGGTCGAAGAAGAAATAGACTGAACTCCAGGCATCCATTATCAGGTCGCAAATCCCCAGGCCAATCATGCGCGAGCCTTCCCAGAGCTGTAGTTCCCGGGTCCGATCTCCCAGAAAACTGCGGACAAAGAACTCCATATACGAAAACTCATCCAGCATCAAGGCCTGCTCCGGATCGCCGTGTTGTCCTTCCAGATACCTTCGGTACAGCGCCATCTTTTCGGCTGTCATGGATGGCCTGACCAGGCGGTACTCGAATCGCTCCTTGCCCGCTTTGTAGATTCTTCTCTGACTCTTTCGCATCTGAAAATCGTCCACTTTGATACGATAGATCTGACACTCGCGGCAGGACGGACAGTCCGGTCGGTACAGATGGTCCCCACTGCGCCGGTATCCCTCGTCCAGAAGCATTCGATACATCTGGCCAATGTTGTCGCCTCGCAAGAAGAGCAAGGAAGCGGGACGGTCCTTGAAGTACGGGCAGATTGGCTCATGACGGGCCAGAAAGTATTGCTTTTCCAATTGCGGTAAATTCATACTATATAGGTACGCTCGGCACCTTACATCCTGTAAGGTTGCCTCCCGTGATTTGTTTCCGGTCCCACGGACCGGGCGATCTTCCTGATCGCGGAAGAGTCTACGACTCTTCCAGGTACGCTCGCCAGATTACCTCCTGTAAGGTTGCCTCCCGTGATTTCTGTGCGGTCCTATGGACCTGGCGATCTTCCTGATCGCGGAAGAGTCTACGACTCTTCCAGGTTCGCTCGCCAGACTACCTCCTGTAAGGTTGCCTCCCGTGAGAGTATTGCGCGGCTATGCCGCTGGCAAAACCGGTCGGGTTGCCGTGCAACCCTTTCAAATTACTGCCGCCTTTCAGTTGGCCAACCTGATCGCGGAAGAGTCTAGGACTCTTCCAGGTACGCTCGGCTTTTCATCGTGATAGCCATTCGTCCCTGATATTGAGCCCCCGCGAGCCAGTCCACGGGACGCGCTTCGTGCATGACCACCATTCCAGAAGAAAGGATGAGCATTTTCGGACAACCAATTACCGGCGCCGTGCCGAGGGGCTTTACGTGGCGGCCGGAGCCCCGCGGATTAACCGGGGCCAGGCAACATACGAAAAATAAAGCATAAACCGCTTAATGCAGCAAGAAAGCGTCCGGGAGTCGCTGTCGCGTTAAATCGATCCTTTTTGCGTCCCAAATCTCACTTTACGGGTCAGGTGCCCGCAGGTTTTCAGTAAAGCATGGGTAGAATCTATAACTTTTCCGCCGGACCGGCCACTTTGCCGGTTGAAGTTCTGGAAAAAGCCAGGGATGAATTCCTGGATTTTCAGGGCAGCGGCATGTCTATTATTGAGATGTCTCATCGCGGCAAGATTTTCGATGCCGTACATGAAAAATCATTCGAGCTACTGCGAAAGATCGCAAATATTCCGGACCGTTTTGACATCAACTATATGGGCGGAGGCGCATCCACGCAGTTCGCGCTTATTCCCATGAATCTGTCCGGGAAAGGACAAAAGGCCGGCTACGTAAACACGGGCAGCTGGTCCAAGAAGGCTATCGAACAGGCCAAAATCCAGGGAATTGATGTTCAGGAAGTGGCCAGCTCCAAAGATTCCAACTTCAATCATATTCCGGATCCTATAAACGTTCCGGAAGGCCTGGACTATGTGCACGTAACGTCCAACAACACGATTTTTGGTACTCAATTCAAGCAGTTCCCGAATCCCAATGGAAGCGTGCTGACTATCGATATGAGTTCGGACTTTCTAAGCAAGCCCATCGATTGGAATGGAATTGGAATCGCCTACGCAGGCTTGCAAAAGAATGCCGGTCCTTCCGGAATGGCGGTGGCCATTGTAGATAAAGAGCTATACAAGCGCGAAAAAGAAGACACTCCTACTATGTTTCGCTACAGTACATACGGGGAAAATAAGAGTCTGTACAACACGCCTCCGACTTTTCAGATTTACATGCTGGGACTGATCCTGGAATGGATTGACGGTAAAGGCGGACTGGAAGGAATCCAGAAGCATAACGAGACTAAAGCCGGAATGATCTATGATGTGATCGATGCAAATCCGGAATTCTACCTGCCGCATGCGCAGAACGACAGCCGATCGCTTATGAACATCACATTCAACTGCAAGTCAGATGAATTGAATGCGAAGTTCCTGGAAGAGTCCAAGAAGGAAGGTATGGATGGCCTGAAGGGCCACCGCTCCGTGGGCGGACTTAGAGCCTCCATCTACAATGCAATGAGCCAGGAAGGCTGCAAAGCGCTGGCAGATTTCATGAAGGACTTTGTTCAGAGGAACGGATAATGTGGCTTCGTCTGGGCGATGGTGAGATTATCAATCTGGCTTTTGCCCGGACGATTCGCAAAGGCGATGAATCCACAATCGTAATCGAAATGAGTGGGGATGGAACCAAAAAGGTCATCCCCTTCCCTACCGATCCTCATCGGGATCACACATTCGAAAAGCTGGTAGAAAACCTTTCTCGACTTAGACTTGCGCTCAAGTAATCCACTCATAGCGGCCGGCGCTGAAGTAGTCTTGCAATCGCATAGCCAGACGGCCCAGGCCAGATACCTAATGGACGTCGCTCTGCCCGCCCCTTGCGCGAGGCGTCATCGGACCGACTGATGGTCTCCGGGCTTCCCCGTGGCCAATCGAGCATGAACCTCCTGGTCCCGGGTAACGGTTCCAATAACCTTGAGCGTCAAGAAGTACGCGATTAACCGCAACAGGGCGGCTCCGGCGCCAAATAGAGTCAAAAAGAGGATTCCCCCTTCCCTGTGTGCGCCCACTCCCTGCACCATGGAGTTGAAGAAGCCGGAGATAGTAGTAAACGCTGCCAGAACGACAAATGCCCACCAGAGTGAAATTCGCCCACCCGGTCTTACACTCAGAGAACCCGGAGATGATTCCCCGACCGGGGTATCGTAGACCGATGCTGGATCGGTGAGTCGGGCCGGTTTACTGCCTCGGGATAGATCCTGCATGGCCCGGTAGGGCAGCCAGAGATTGACCACGGGAATAAAAAAACTGGCCGTAGCAAATCCGGCAGACATGCGACGATAAACGCCAAAGAATTCCAGGTTCTTGTACGCGCTATGAATCCAGAACAAGAATATTATAATAAGTGCGATAGTGAGCAGGAAGTCCAGAGCCCCGCGAACCATAGAAAGCGAGGCGAGCAAGAAAGCATACCCGAGAAGGTCCGTATTGCTGCCGATGGTCGCTAGCGGCACTTCGCCAACCAGGAACGGAAACAGATAGGCCGCCCGGATCATCACATCAAAAATTGTCAGGGCCAGAACGGCATAAAGAATGATCGCCAGCGCCCTGTAGGATCTTCGCAGGGGTCTGTAACCGGCCTTGAGATCCAATGGAGCGTTAACTTTGTAGGGATTGTCTGACATCTATTTTGCGCTCAGCGTCGCCCGGAGGAACCGCACGGGGCCCCTAGGCGCCAAAGTATTTTTGAATCACTCCAAAGACATCGGTAAGCCTGGAAGGCATGTTACCTCGATGGCCCGATGGACCAATGACCAGAGGTCCCTTGTACAATTCGCTCATTCGTCCGTGACTCCCCTTTACGAGATCCGGTCGCAAGGGGATTACATCCATGAGCATGCGAAAGCCCAGCTTCTTCTTTAAGAGCTTCCAGGCAATCCGCGCCGGCAGTAGTCGCTTTTTGGGATCCGTAAACATTTCTACGGGATCGTAGCCCGGCTTTCTGTGAATATCCACGGTTCGAGCGAAATCCGGGGCACGATCATCATCCAACCAATAATAATAGTCAAACCAGGAACCCGGACGGGCCACCGCCACCAGATCGCCGGCGCGATCCGTTCCGGGCGAGGATCTCGCAATGCCATCGATGGAACGGCCGGATAGCTTTCCGTCTGTTAGTCCCATGGATCGCATCCCTTTTGCATCAATTACTGAATCCACGCCTTCCATCTGTTGCAGTAGCCCCTGCACTTCTTTGATTCGATCCCTGTTTCGCACGTAGATATGCGCTATCTGATGGTCCGCCACGGCAAATGCTTCGCTTGTTCCTGTATCCAGAAGCTCGGTTCGAAACGACTCCCTCACATTAAGAAGTCCGGCTTTTCGCAGCGCCCGGTTAATAGAAACGCTGCCGTAGACCGGCGAAATGCCGTACTCGGACACAATCATGCAATCCGTGCCCTGGCTTTCCAGTTCCCGGACAAGCTCGCCCACCACAGCGTCTATTTGGCGCAGATCCTCGCGCACTCCGGGGTGGGCGGGACCCAGCTTCTGCATGTTGTAATCCAGATGCGGCAGATACACCAGCTGTAGATTGGGGCGATGAATCTTGAACTCTTCCACCGCACACCGGGCAATCCACTGACTGGCCTCAATGCCGGCTTTTGGCCCCCAGAAGGTGAAAAACGGAAACTTGCCTATTTTGCTTTCTATCTCTTTGTGAAATTGAGGGTAGGAGTAAACATCAAAGTCTTTCTTTCCATCCGCACCGTAATGCGGCTTGGGCGTTATGGAGAAATCCACTGTGGTATTCATGTTATACCACCAGAATAGATTGGATGTGCGAAAACCGGGAAGCTTGCGCGAAAGGAACTGCCAGATTTTTTCTCCCTGCACCAGCTCATTGGACTGTTTCCAAAAGCCTATTTCGTCCAGTTCCCGAAAGTACCACCCGTTCCCTACGATTCCATGATCCCTGGGTAGAAGCCCGGTAAGCATGGAACTCTGGGCCGTGGTGGTAACGGCCGGGAATACACCCTTGACGGGTTGCAGAAAGGTTCGCTGGCTCAGTTCACGTAATGCCGGGGTGTCTTCTCCCACCAGTTCCGGAGTCAGGCCCACAACGTTGATCACCGCCAGATGTCGCTGCAAAGGATCCCGTTTCTTTCGGGATGACTGTGGTCTGGGCAATCGGGGCATATTTAATCCTGAAATCTATCCAGCCGGGACAGGCTTATTCGCTCATTGCAATCGGAATCAACCAGGGCCGCGTAGTAAACTCAATTCTATCCCCGGGACCCGGGATCCCTGTTTGCGGGGGATGGAGGGGGCATCTCGGGTTCCAGAAGCCCTCTGCTTTCCAGGGCCTCCTCCAGAAAATCCAGTTCTTTCCCAATGGAACCCACTACGTCCGAGTATTTGCTCCGTATTGATTCAGGTAGTACGGTCCAGGTGTAGGTTTCCACTTCAAGCACCGGCGTCGACGGCCGGGCCTTTAAGAAATCCAGCGCACTCTCTATGGCATCTCTGGTTGTGAACAGACCACTGGAATCCACGGTGTTTGCAGACTGTTGGGAGCCCCGAAGGATATCCGGGCCAGGAGTTTCGCTATCTTTCGGCATTTCAGGATTCTCCCCATCGTTCAGGGATTTGAGATGAATCGGCACATGATAATGAACTCTGCAGCGCATACCGGCCGCGAAGTGCTGATCTTTCCAGAACAGTCTGGCGCTGGAGCGCAATCTTTCCAGAGCTTTGTCCAGGTCCAGATGGTATTCCACCGAGCCCTGCTGACATTGCTGTATGGAAGTCTGATGCAGATATCGATTGTCGCAGAAGCCTTGCAGACGATTCAGCAACTGTTCATGGCGGACTACATAGCCCGGATCCATCGCTTCGGGCCATCGGGCCTCAATGGCGCTGGAGATTTGATACTTATAGATGGGAATAGAATTCGTATGCAAGGCTTCCAGGGATTCCTTCACGTCTTCGAACATGACTGCCTGATGGCAGATATCGTAGCAAAGCCCCAGGTGATGCAGACCGGGGGAACCGTCCTGCTCCTGTGGAATGCTTTCGATGGAAGCATCCTCTCCAATTAAAGAGGACGACGTCCTGGCATCAACCATTGCCTGCGATTGCTGCTGGTTATTCAGAGCTGTCAGTTCCTGCCACAGGGCCAATACCTGATCGGTGGTTTCCAAAACGCATCCCGGCTCCATCTCCAGGCAGAGAGTAATCATCAATCCAGATTCCTTTGAAATCTGCTCAAAGACCGCCCTGGCCTTTAGTAGATGCTTTAGAGCGATGGCATGTTTCACTTCGCTCCAGTTGGCGGCAAAGCCCAGCGGAACGGTGGATATCGCACATTTCCGGAAAGGCTCTGGCGCCTGTTTCAGCAAAGCGGCAGCCAGACGGGCCAGGTCCAATGTATAGTCCAAACGCTCCGCAGTGGACCAGTCCGGGTTGTAGACGGACTCTTTTACTCGATCTTCGTGAAAGCCTCCATACGGAAAACCGTTTATGGATGTGGGCCACAGCCCATTTCCGCGAAGGGCCTGGATAAAGAGGCTTTGCTTCTCCGGATCCTTTAATTCAGCCGCAGCCCTTGCGCTAATCCAGAGGCCGGCGGCCATCTCCTCCAGAGCCCTGGATTTTCGCACCCTGGAAACATAGTTTTCTATGTTTTGAATGATTTCTGAAACGGTCTGGCCTGGATGCACGTTGGTGCAATAGGTGAGTTCGGATCGTAGAAAGCTCATAGATTCTCCATTTTCGCCGCCGATCAGAGCCGAAACAGGCCACGGAACCCTGCTCCAGCTCGAATCGCTGGAACGATTGCGAGCGTTCGGGATCCCGTAACAGTCAGAATCATCTCCCCGATGGGGCGCGATAATACGATCTTCAGCCTTCCACGGTAGGTTCCTGCCCTCTTAGAGCGGAGTTGTCCATCCATAGCCGGGTCTGATCCACCCGGGGACGCTTCACTTCTTCCAGAGAAATGCGACCGCTAAGAGCATAGAAATTGATGGGATTTTCGAAAAGAACCTTGTGGATGTCGGATTCAGAAAAGCCGGCCTCCTTCATAGCCTGGCCGGTTTTGGGAACTTTCAGAGGATCGCTCACTCCCCAGTCCGCAGCGCTGTTCACCACCATCTTTTCGGTGCCGTACTTCTGCAGTAAGGAGACCATACGATCCTCGCTCATCTTGGTTTTAGGATATATGGAATGCCCCCTCCAGCAGTTGGTTTCCAGAACCAGAGGCAGTGTTTGCTCGTTCAAATGATCGATGAGAACCATATGTTCATCGATTCCCACTTCCTTTACGATTTCGATGATTCGCCTGGTGCCGCTGAGCTTGTCTCGATGGGGGGTATGGATCAATGCAGGAAGCTCCATTTCCATGGCCAGCTCCAGTTGCAACTTGAGATAGCGCTCCTCGGCTTCGGTGCCATCATCCAGACCGATTTCGCCCACTGCTACCACGCCATCTTTTTCGCAGTATCGGGGCAGTAACTCCATTACCCCATCCGCCACGTCCGGGTTATTGCATTCCTTGGGATTCAAAGCCATGGTGCAATAATGAAGTATGCCAAACTGGCTGGCGCGAAATCGCTCCCAACCTACCAGGGCATCGAAATAGTCTATAAACGTACCCACATGGGTTCGGGGCTGCCCCTGCCAGAAGGCAGGCTCTACTACGCCGATGATGCCGGCCTTAGCCATGGCTTCATAATCATCGGTGGTGCGAGAAATCATATGGATATGTGGATCGAAATACTGCATCTGACTGTCCTCTATTGTGTAGCTTCTTCCAGAAGTGAGTTTCCCGCAGGCTTTCTGCCGGATAATTTGTGCGTAGGGAACCATTCGGCGCGACCGCGAACCCACCGAATGACTATAGACTCGGCTTCATCCGCTCTAGCCAGTTCGACCGGCCCCAGGGAATTCGCCCTACAGAATCATGCGAATACTTGCCGGTACGCTTCGTCCGGCCGCCTTTCGCTCTTCGAAAAAATCCTTTCCCATCCTGGAAAGTGTTTCGGTGATTCGATTTTCCAGAGCATATATCCTGGCTATATCCATCTCCATGAAGAGCGCCTTTAACACCATCTGATTGAACTCCGGTTCTTCAAAGTATAGATAAGGATAGGGATTGCCCACTGCAACCGAGGCAAATAGCTCCAGGCTATTGGTTCTGCATGTGTCTACAACCATGGAACGTAAATGACCGCCGCCGTCAAGGAGCAGCATGCCTTTCATGATGGCGGATCGCTCCTTTTCATCGCCCCGGCGAAAAGCCTCTTTGACCAGGTCTTCTCTCTGCGAAGAACCATACTGACATTTAAGGAGAATGACCATCCGGGCGACTTCGGAGACATCCCAGCCCATGGTTTCCCAGAATCGGCCGGGCAAAGGATGCGAAGTCCCGGAGAGACTCAAGTACTCAAACGGCAGCGAAAGCTGCACTTCTTGATGACCCACTTTCCGGCGAGCCGCCGCCATCCTTCGATCCACCACCGAAGGCAGGCCGTCATCGGTCAGGGTTTCCTGCAACCAGTGCCTTCCCTTTTCTTCCAGATGCGGAATCAGGCTTTCCAGAAGGAGTTCGTAGACACCGTTGTTCTGCGGCAGAATCTCCATTAGCAGGACCAGTATAGAAAAGTGTGCATTTATGGAAAAGCAAAGTATGAGCGGGCCCGGATGCAACCAGGATGGCCCGAACGTCGAAACTACCATCATGGTAGAAGGCGCAGCCGAAAAAATGAAGGCGGTGGTTGTTCATCAACCGGGAGGACCGGAAGTGCTGAAGCTGGAGGAACGTCTCCGGCCCCGACCTTCTCCCGGATGGGTGCTGGTACGTATTCGCGCCTTTGGTCTGAACAGGGCGGAACTATTTACAAGAAACGGAGATTCCGGAGATGCAGTGAAGTTCCCACGAATCATTGGCATAGAATGTGTGGGTGAGGTAGTCGAGGATCCGGATGGAGAATTCTCAGCCGGTCAGACCGTGGCGGCCATGATGGGCGGTATGGGCAGAGATTTCGACGGAAGCTATGCAGAGTACAGCCTGCTGCCCCATTCATGCATCATCCCAATCAACACCACCCTTCCCTGGGAGAATCTGGGAGCTATTCCGGAGATGTTTCAAACAGCCCTCGGTTCCCTTCGCATCGCCTTGAATGTACAGTCGGGCAAAACCATTTTGATTCGCGGAGGTACGTCTTCTGTAGGCTTAACTTCCATTACTCTGGCCAGAGACATGGGACTGAAAGTCCTGGCCACAACTCGTAATCCCCAACGGCAGAGTCTTCTCGAGGAAAATGGCGCTCATGAGGTCTGGATCGACTCGGATGGTGAACTCTCAGACCGCATCAGGCAGAAGCATCCTGGCGGCCTGGACTACGTTCTGGAGCTGCTGGGCACAAAAACACTGAACGATTCCCTTTCCATAATAAAGAACCCCGGAGGCATCTGCTGCATGACCGGCATCCTGGGAGGTTCCTGGGAACTGAACGGCTGGAATCCCATGGAGCATTTATGGAATGGAAAATACCTCACCGCTTACAGTGGAGAAGGTATGGACCAGAAAGATCTGCAATATGTCATCGATGGGGTGCAGGAAGGCAGAATCCGTCTGAACACGGATCGAGTGTTTGCCCTGGATCAGATTCAGGAAGCTCATAAATACATGGAAGCCAATCAGGCCACGGGCAAGTGCGTGGTTCTGATATAGAAAAAGGGACACCGGGGTCGGAGGTTCTACTCGTGCTCGGAGAGTCGCAATAAGGCGAACCAGGTTGAGCCCGCAGTCAGGTTCGACCTATGATCTCGGACGCGCATTAAGCCGAACTCGGCTCAGCACGGTCAGGGTTCACTGTCCAGACCCGGTACCCATATACCACACACCGGCCCTGGATCAGGTCACCGCGAATCGACCCGCTAGCGCCCGGGCCGGCCACAGAAGTAGAAGCACAGACAGGGCCGCAAGAAAGCTTTCCAGCCAGGCACTGCCAGCAGACAACACAAGCAAAGCATCCAGAGGAATGATCCCCAGCACCATGAACTTGATTGTTTTCTGGATGGCCGCAGGCTCAAATTCTCTCCAGAGTCTATAAAGTCTGTAGAGCAAATAGAACAGTCCTGCCAGTAGTGGGATCACTCCTCTAAGGCTGCTCACCAGTATTCCTGCATGATAAAGCCAGAACACCGAAGCCGCAGCGGCCAGAAGTCCTGCCGCTGTCACAAACAACGGCCATTTTCGCTCCGCACGGCTTTCTTCCTTGCTCAAGACCGTAAGTGCAAATACGTAGAAGAACACAGGCAGACCAATGGAAAGAAATCCAGGCAGCCCTGACTGGCCTCCGCCTTTCAAAAACATCCCTTGTAGCAAGAAAGGCTCACTGAAAAGCACGGTCAGGCCCAGGATCCAGTTCAGAAATCTGCACAGCCCCATAACAATGGAGCCAGGAACTCCCTGTTTGATGAGCCGATCGTAGATAAGTATGGAAAGAACCAGCGCTGCGGCTACACGAACCGAAATACTACTCTGAAAGTACGCGAAAGCCAGCCCGGCAAAAAGCAAATAAAAGCCCAGTAGCCGTGCAGCCAGAGGCTCAATCAATCCTCGGGGCAATGGGCGTTCCGGCCTTTCGATGCGATCCTTTTCCAGATCGAATACATCGTTTAGAATCATTCCGCCGTAATAAAAACAAAGTGTGGCGGGTATCAGAAAAACGGGAAACGGAAGCCACTGCGAAAGACCCAGACTTAGCAAGAAGTAAGCGGCCAGAATGTTGGATATGGCAGTAATTCCGTTGGCCAATCGCATGAGCGAGGCCCAGGCTTTCAGGGAACGAAGCGTCATTTCTATTGCCGGGCCCCCGCCTGGCTTCTGGATGTCGGCTTATCTGTTTTGGATGCAAAGGATTGCAATTCCTTAATGGCTTCCTGCATTAGATTCACTTCGATTCGATCCACTTCTATGCCTGTTCCGCAGTTTTCCAGCAAAGTAATGCATAGTTGCCCGCCCAGATGCTCGCGAAACTCCTCCAGAGCCTGCTCCACAGGAATGAGGCTCAGATATTCGCTTCGCAGATTGAATCCAAGATTCTCTAATAGCTTTAAAACACGGCGACCTTCGCTTTCCTCCAGAATAGATGCCTTTACAGAGTACAGGGTATCCAGAGCCATACCCAGCGCCACCGCCTCTCCATGTCGCAATTCATGATTGGAAAGCTCTTCCAGTTTATGGGCAGCCCAGTGACCGAAGTCCAGGGGCCTGGCGGACCCGCTTTCAAACGGATCTCCGCCCTGACTGATCTGCTCTAGATGAAGCTCGGCGCAGCGAAAGATCAGATGCTCCAGAGTCCAGTCCTCAAATCGTGCCAGTTGTCCGGAATGTGCCTCCAGCCATTGAAAAAAAGCGCGGTCGCGAATCAGGGCCACCTTTACGGCTTCGGCCATACCGGCTCGTTTATCTCTGTGCGAAAGGGTTCGCAGCATTTCATGGTCGTTCAAGACTGCAAAGGGAGGAGCAAAGCTGCCGATGAAGTTCTTTCGGCCCGCGAAGTTCATTCCATTCTTCACCCCCACCGAGGCATCATTCTGGGCCAGAACCGTGGTCGGTATCCGAATCAATCGCACCCCACGATGAGCTGTGGCAGCGGCGAATCCCACTACATCCAGAAAGGCGCCTCCTCCAATGCCCACAATGCAGGAATGGCGATCAATGCCCGCATCTGCCACAGCCTGATAAATCGTCGTAAGATGGGAAAGATCATTCTTGCAGCTTTCCCCGCCGGGCAGCGCCACAATCCGGGAAGTCATTTCAAAATGATCCTGATGGGTCTGGCCGTATTGCCGAATCCTGTCTTTCAGATCCGGCCTGGCCTCGAGCAGACCCTGATCCAGTACAAACAGACAACGGGGTTTGTGTCCCATCTCTGGAAGCGCCCGGGGACGAACAGACTCGGTGCGCATTCCATCGGCGGCAAATACAGTCTCCACTGAATTCGATCCAGCCGCCGAGTTCAGAAACGCTGCAATCCTGAAATGCACATCTTCCGACGGATCGTCATTGGAACTCCCGGATGTCGCTGCTTCAGCGGAGATTTTTGTAGAGGGTTTGGCAGCGGGTGTTGCCGGGGAATCGTAAAGCTCGCCAGAGCCTGCGATACTACGTGCCAGAATGAGGTTTTCCGGATCCAGTACATCCTTGCAGAAGATTACCGGATAACGGTACTGCAGGGAGAAACCGGGCTCCAGCCTGGGCCATTCGAGGATCTGGGGGGAAGGTCTGGCCATGGACTACCAGAGTAGGTCTGCGGCGGATTCAGGAAAGCATAATCTCCAGCCGAATTCAACCGGCCATAGCGGCACGTGTACCCAGAAAGGGGGTTCCTGCGCTTCTATCTGATTCGCGCCCGTCACGTCATCGAATCCACCACGGGATAGAACTAAAGGAAGGAAAGGCACAGCACAAATCTTGATCAGTACACTGTTCATAAGCGCTTTCTTCCTGCGATTTTTCTGTCCCTAATATACTCAACTATACTTTAAGAAGATTAGGGTCGGCGAAGCCAGGAGCGCAAACATTAACAACTTCACTTTTGAACGGCCTTCGTCCTGCAGGGCGATGTGACCTGCGGAAAGTCCCCCTGGCAAAAGCAATCTGCGAAATTCAGCAAAAAATTCCCTTCAAAGGATTGGCCCGCCGAATTGTTACAGTTTGGGACACAAAACTACCGTCAATTGATCCATGAGTGCAAATCCCGCGGAGAAGGCCGAAAAAAAAATGGGCCTTCCCACTGGCGGATTCCTGGACAGGTTCACCATCACGACGCGAATCTTGATGGTAGTGGTTCTTCTATGTCTGGCCTATCCGTTTATTATTTTTCTTCTGGTGCAGGTGCAGAATCGCGCCATTGACTTTGGACAAAAAGAGATTCTGGGATCGGATTACCTGGGAAGAAGTACACCTCTACTTATATCCATAGCAAGAGCCGACTCCGGTCTGGAACTCCTGCCAGAAATGCCCGAATCCTTAACCACGTTTCATGGAAGCTACGCCGAACCCCTGAATGCGGAAAATCAGTTTCTAGCCCTGCGTGAGGCGCTTGGTCAGGGCTCGAATTCACAGCCAACCCGTGCACTGGACTCTGCCGGTAATGGAAGTCCATTTAAGCAAGCCCTGGAACTGAATAAGCGGATCGGCGATCAATCCAACCTGATTCTGGATCCGGATCTGGATTCCTATTATTTAATGGATGTGGTTTTGCTTCGCATCCCGTCTCTTGTGGAAATCACCAGGGGCCTGCAAATGGCAAGGGACCGGGACGATGAGTATGAAGAGAGAACCCAGCTTTCGCTTCTTGATGCAAATATCAAAAGCATTCAGGATTCCATGGACACTGCCTTTGAGCAAAACGGCACAACCGAATCCGCTCTGAAGACAGAACTGGACTCATTCCTGAAAGCTGCTCGCAAGTTTCGCAATTCAGCCTCCTCCGCTGCGGCAGCCAGAACGTGGTACTCCGCCATCCAGGATTTCTTTCAGCCTACAAATAAAGAGATGCGAAGGCTTCTTTCCGTCCGCGTCCAAGGTTTTCGCACGGAACAAATCATCAAGCTGTCCATCATTGGCGCCGCTGTTCTGCTGGCGTTCATCGCATTGATCTTTGTGGTTCGATCCATCGTCCGGCCCATTCGCGCCATGGAAAGCAGAATGCACGATCTGAGCCAGGGCGAGGGCGACCTGACCCTGAGACTGCCGGCCAATGAATCCAATGAACTGGGACGATCTGCCGGGCATTTCAACCACTTTGCGGATCGTCTGCAGGGCTCCATTCAAAGTATTGCTCTGGCGGCCGGCTCCCTGGAGAACAACGGAAACATGGCCATGGGAACCGTGGATATGATCGGTCAGGGGTTGCAGGATCAGGCAGCATCTCTTGAGGAGGTCTCTGCGGCCATGGAACAGGTAAGCGCCTCGGCGGATCGGGTGAATTCTTCTATGGATGAAGAAAAGCAGCGACTGACAGATCTTCTCGCTTCAATGGCGAAGCTTCGCACGCTGGCGGACCGAATGGAGCAACAGATTCGGGACGGGAACGGAATGGCTCAAAGTCTGTCCAGGGAAGCGAAATCCGGCACGGAAGAAATGCAAAACGCAAGTTCCGAAATGCAGGCCATTGTGCGAAATACCATGGACATGGCTACCATTGGCTCCGAAATCCAGGAAATCGCAGAAAGGATCAATCTACTGGCCCTGAATGCTTCGATCGAAGCGGCCCGGGCCGGCGAATACGGACGAGGATTCGCCGTAGTGGCCACAGAAGTATCCAGACTGGCAGATCGCACGAACGAAAGCATCGGAAGGATCTCTTCGATGATGGAGGAAAACCGACAAAGGGTACAGGCAAGCACCGAAGTAATCGAAAATGCTGTGAATCGCGCACTTCGGCTGAGCGAAGGGGTGCTTCAGCTAAAGTCCGCCCTGGTAGGAATCGCAGATACGTTACCAGAACAGGAACGCATCCAGCTGGAAACGAAAGCGAATCTGAATTTGCTGGAGGATCAGACTCAACTGATCTATTCCATTGTCAAAGAACAGAAACAGGCGATTCAGGAAGCCAGCAACTCCATCAACCAGATCAACAACACAGCCCAGAGTCATGCCGAAGCTTCCAGGCATCTTACCGATTTATCTTCGCAAAATGTAGAGCTCGCTACAGAACTAAAGGAGCAGGCCAGCTTTTTTAAAACGGGATGAGCGAACAAACGCAAATCATTTCTTCAAAGCGCGGCCACAAACAAATACCAGCTCCAGCGACTCAGGCTCAAGCTACCGGAAAACAAACGAGAATTCGCCTGAGGCACGATGACCAGAAATGCAAAAAAGGAATCAGGACGTCTTGCCAGACGAAACCTTCGTTCGAATTGCCCGAGAAATCCTGACCGAGTTTATAGATAAGTAAGAGCACAGGGCCGATGGCATACTGAACCGTAAGCGAACTTGTAAGGGTTTTCTTCAGTGACCGGTACATTTCAGTGCTTTACGTATGTGCGCGCAATGCCCTGTGGGTCTATCCTGCAAAGACGGAATCGCGCTTTGTTCCTACGGCTGACTTGTGTATCTGCGCTACGCCACCGAAGTCAAAACCAGGTATGGCGGCACGCACAAACATAGCTCATTTTATCACCGATCCATCTTCCAGAATCAAAAAGTGGAATGCATTGTTGGCCGTGGGCAGAATGATTCCGGTAACCTGCTGACCTTTGCGGACTCCTCTATATATGGATTCGCTTACAAGCATTTCGGTTTCGTATTGCGAATCCCCCGGTATCTGCTCGGTGTCCAGCAACCCCGAATGGTCGAATGCGCCCGTTTCCTCTGCTACAAATAGGATCCAATAGCTGATCTCCGGCTCCATAATACCGGTGGTCTTTTTTACGACCTGCTTCTTTTCAATGAGATCAAGGACCCTTCCGGTCTGGAATGTGGCTGGCTGCCCGGGCTTCACCCTGGAGCTCTTAAAGACCATAAAGCCAATGAAGCCGCAGAAGAACAGAAGGACGATACCGCCCAGCTTGAATTTCATGGGCGCCCAGACAATGAGCGCTGTAGCCGCCAGCACCAGTACTCCAATGATTCCGTAAACCCACAGCGGAGGACCGGAGGCGAAGTTTTCCAGTACAGGACTCACCTCGGATTTGTAAATGTGACTCCAGTTCATGGCAAGACACTGGTTCAGGGATGGTGAGTCGCAAGCGAAATAATGCCGGTTTCAGCGGGCATGAATGCTCGAAAACTGGCCCGGGGCAGAGCCTCTGTATACGCGGCATGCCAGATACACATTTATCCGTATAACATTCACTACAACGAAGCGGGGCCGGGTATCAGGCCATCATCAGGCCATCATCAGGCCATCATCAGGCCATCATCAGGCCATCATCTTGCATCAGTACTTACACAGACTTACTTTATTAGAAATTAGGGAACCCGCGCCTACGAATTCAATTGCCCGGTTTCGATAATCTATAGAAGATTGTAAGGCTATGGATTACCGGAACAACAAATGGGGGTTAGTGCGTGGGCTCATTGCCGTCGCAATACTCTTTTCGCTGCCCAACTGTTCCGGCCAGGAAACCCTGCCTCTGCCCCGGGCAGATGAAGGGTCCATTGGATTAACCCGACATCAACTGGAGTCCGGGCTTCCCCTGGATGGCCGATGGATTTTTGTTCAGGATCGTTTCATTAATCCGGATTCCTGGGAAAGTCGACTGGAATCCCTCCGGCAAAGTTCAGAGCCCGGATCCTTTATTCCTTCTACAGAAAATTACACCCCTGGTTCAGACCCTGAGCGCGCTCCGGGGATGAACCGCGAAGGTAGGCCTGAGCCTGGACGGCAGTATTTCCCGGATGATCCGGATGACGACGGAGTCGGTTACCGTACAGTGCCTGGTTCCTGGTCCATAGCGAATGAACTGGACCCGGCCCTTCCCGCCGACGGTCGGGCAAGCTATATACTGAAATTAGATCTACCCGAAGACTTGCCGGATGAAGAAATCGCAATTCGCATTCCGGACGTGGGCACCGCCTACCGGATATACTTCAATGGACAACTTCTCTCCAGTCAGGGCAGCGTAGAGTCGGATGAACGGACGATGACCGAGGCCATGCGTCCGGTGATCCGGCGAATCCCAGCGGATTTACTGCGACCGGAAAATGAGATCCTATTCCATATCGCCAACCTGGAGTATCAGAATGCCGGGCTGTGGCGAAGCCCTGTAATAGGCTTGAAAGACAGCCTGGAGAAAACCGAAACCCGGGGAAAGACCCTGGGGACTTTTCTTGCCGGCGGACTAATACTAATAGGGATTTACCACCTGGGATTGTTTTTCGCCAGGCGAAAGGAAAGCGCCCCGCTCTACTTTGCCCTGTTTTGCATTTCCGTGGCGATCTGGTCGTCACAAAGCGGGGCTCACAAGCTTGTCGCCCTCATCATTGACAATTTGGCCGGGGAGCTGGCCATTCGCATCGAGTATATTGCGCTGTATCTAGCGGTGGGTAGCTTCATTTTCTTTGCAGGTCGTCTTTATCCAGAGGAAATGCCGGTCTGGCCCAAACGACTCATCGTAGCATTCTCCCTGTTTTGTAGTATTCTCGGTCTGATCCTTCCCCTGAGCGCTTTCGTAAAAACCCTGGCCCCCATGCAGATCACCATCCTGGGGGCTGTGGGACTGACCCTGTTCTGGTCGGTACAGACTGTGCGAAGGAAACGACTGGGCGCTGCTATCCTGGGCGCATCAGTTATCATTCTGGCGACGATGGTGACCAATGACGTATTGCTTGCCATGGAGCTTTTTCAGGGCATCTATCTGGGACCCTACGGATTAATGTTTTTCATAATCGGACAATCCTTCGGGATGTCCATGAAGCTATCCAACGCATTCAATCAACTGGAAAGCCTTTCCCAGGACCTGGAAGCCCGGGTAGAGAAGCGAACCGAAGAACTGGATTCGTTAAACGAACTTACGCGAATCGTAAACGAAAGCCAGGACCTAGACTACATTGTTGGAAGCACTTCCCACTTCCTGATTGATCATCTGGGAATGCGAAGGATGTTTCTATTTCTGATTGACCCTGTAAGCAACGAAATCACTGGAAACGGCGGCCAAATCGCCGACCTTTCGCAAGAAGACAGGGTCTTTTTCGAGAGTCTGCGAGCGCCGGTGAATCCAGAATTGGGAACCCTCTATCGCACCATCCAGAAAAAGAAATCCGTTTACCTGGATTTCAAAAGAACTCGAAGGCCGGAAGCTCTCATAGATCGGCTGGTTGTGGAACAGCTGAAGATGACTTCGGTGGTGCAGATTCCGGTGATGGTGGGCGAAGAAGTTGTGGGAGTGGCCACCATCGATCCCGGGGAAGGCCGGCTCAAGCGACAGGAGATTCCACGTTTGGAAGCCGTAGTCGCTCAGATCTCCGGCGCCGTCCAGAAGCAGCTCTTGCTGGAAAAGGTGGAGTCCGAAAAACGAGAAGCCGAAGAGCTCAGAGCTCTGGCCGAGCGCGAAAAAGAGGAAAGCGAACTACTGGCCGAACTGGCCAGGGAAATCAATCGGGGCGCATCCATAGATGAATTGTTGCTTCCTGTGGCCCGGCTCTCCCGGGAGCGACTGGGCACAAGCAGCCTGGCGCTCTACCTGGAAGACGAAAACAAAGACCTGGTGCTCAGGGCCGGATTCTACCAGGACCAGGTGGACGATCCGTCCAAGTACCCGGAAATAGCGCAAAGAATTCCGCTTTCGTCAACGGGAAGCACACTTCCCCGGGTCCATTTGAGGCAACGATCCAGCTTCATTGGCAAGATTCGTAGAGATCTACTTCGGGATTTCGCGGTGGACTTTGCGCTGTACGAGTTCTGGCAATACGAATGGGTGGCTCTGCTGCCGCTTCTACTGAAGGATCGATCCATTGGACTGATTGCCTGGTCTGGCCCCGCTGCCGATCGAATCTCGCGAAAGGATCTGCCGCTTCTCGAACGAGTGGCGGATTTGATTACCGGAGCCGTAGAGAACCTGAATCTTCTGGATAGGATTCGCCAGGAGCAGGTAAATTCCGAAATAGAGCGTCAGAATAGCCAGACCCTGGCCATGCTTTCGCGAAAAGCCATTGAGGGCGATGATCTGAATACTATCGTTGAGGGGATCTACGAGCCTATCTTCAGGTTGGTAGGGAACCTGGGGATCGCTCTGTATTTACCTGATCCAGACCGCAAGAATCTGGAACATCGATGTGTCCTGGACAATAACGGTTTCTATTCTCTGGACTCACTTCCCGCTTCCATTCGCAGTATACCGCTAAAACCGGAAACCGGTTCTCTTTACTGGTGTTTCGAAAAGGCGCGAAGCTGGTACATGCCGATCATAAGCCAGTCCCGAGTAGACAAATCGCCTATCGATAGCGCTATCCAGGCGTTCTACCAGTTTTCCTGGTGCTACCATATCCCGCTGGTTGTTAACGATGAGGTCATTGGAATCGTAACCCTGGCCGGGCGAAGCCCCGTATCGCTTACCCGGCAGGACCGACAGTTCCTGGAGCGAATTGTAGCCCAGGTAGCCGGCGCCATTCGAATGCAACAGCTCTTAAGAAGCGTCGAACAGCAGCGAAATGCCGCCGGCAAGTTGCAGCGAGAATCCAGAGCCCTGGCGGACTTCACTCGACTGCTGAATCAACGAGCCGATCTCAAATCCATAGTACTGGAAGTTTGCCGATTCGCGGTCGAGTCCCTGGATCTACGAGGATCCTATATCATGCTGGTGAATGAACCCGAAAAGGAATTCCAGGCCATTGGCGGATTCGGCACCGACTACGGCGATCAGCAGGCCCTGTTCGTAGAAGCGTCCCGCATTCCCATCCATCCGGACTCCGGAGTTCATTACGGTACCTACAACAGGAAGAAGACAGTCTATTTACCGAGAATCCCATCAAATGCCGCGGAATTTGACGGATTCCTGGCTGAACTCTTTGACTTGAAGAGTTTCGCCCTGGTTCCATTGCTCCTGGATGACCGCGTAATCGGCATCATGGGCGCGGACCCGGGGCAGAAGCGGCTAAGCGGCGAGGATCTTCGCAAGCTGGAAACCTATGCGGATCAGGTAGCTGGAGCGATAAACAACGGCAATCTGCTCAAGCAGGTGGAGGATCAAAGAAGCAGCATCGAAGGCCTGGCCGAAATCACGCAAACGGCGGCCACGACAGATAACCTGGAAGAGATTCTGGATCAGATATTCGCCTATGTTTACCGCAGATTCGGTATTGCCTCCGGTATTGTTCTTTTGCCGGACTCCGCCGGGAATACTCTGCAAAGCTACAAGGCATTCTCCCTGGAGGATATGGATAAGCTCAACCTCTGGGATGCCTTCGAATATGCAAAAAGCATGCGCCTGTCCACCGGCGAAGACGGCGGCACCCTGGCCCGGACCTTCGCCCGGGGTAAGCCCTTCTACGTTCCAGACACATCCAGGCTGACCTCGATAAGCAGAGATTACCCTGGCGCCGAGAAGGACCGGGAAATCCTGGAGCACCTGAATTATCGCGGCTATTTCGCACTGCCCATGCAGGTGCATGGCGAGCCCGTGGCCCTCATGATATTCACGGCCTACACCGAGGCCTTTAAGCTTACTCCCAAAGAACGGGAGGAACTGCGAACCCTGGCGGACCAACTGGCCGGCATCATTCGCTCCAGACAACTGGCCACGAGTCTCGATTTCGAAAAGCAACAGGTAGAAAGAGAAAAAGCCGACAGCCAGGTGCTTGCCAATCTGGCCAGACAGGCAAACGAAGGCTCGAACATAGAAAGTATTCTGCGCGAAATGGCGGCCTATGCGGATTCAGAATGTGGAGTACAACGTCTGGGACTCTGGCTGGTTGATCCGGACTCCCGCGAGGTTCATCTGCATTCCGTACTGCATGCCGGACAGCCGGTGGACCTGAACCAGGTTCCAGAGATCATCCGTACCCTGCCGTTCGGCCCCGGAGGAGGAAGCGTGCCTGCCGTAATTGAACGGAACCGAAAGATGTACCTTCCCAGGATTAATCCGGCCTTCCTGGAGGCTTCCCCTCTGGACAGAGAGATTCAGCAATACTTTAACTTTGACTGGCTTTTGCATCTTCCCCTGAGCATGGAAGGCACCGTACTGGGAGTCATTAACTTTGTGGGCCGTATCGATCGACGCCCGGATGTACGACAAAGATCTCTTCTTGAACGGATGACGTCCCAGATTGCGGGCGCCGTTCAGAGCAAGCAGCTGGTAGCGGAGATTCAGGCCGAACGGTATGACAGCGAAGCTCTCGCCGAAGTAGCCCGACGGGCCAATGAAGAACCGGGAATCTCGGAGATCATGGAAGTTGTTCTCAAATATGCCGGAGAACAATGCGGCGTAGATACACTTTGTCTACTGCTGGTGAGCCCTGACGGGAAATTCCTGTCTCCCCGGGCTGCCATTCGCCAGGGGAAGTCTATGGATCCGGATTCTGTTCCAGCGTTGCTTCGCGAGTTCCCCTTGAGCCCGGAATCCGGAACTCTTTACAGAGTGCTGGAGCGAAAAGAAAGTCTGTATTATCCCAGGATTACGTCTGGTATGGAGCGACGGATGTCGGAGGTGGACCGGGCTATTCGTGATTACCTGGAGTTTCACTGGTTTATGGATGTACCGGTCATGGTCCATGGCCAGGTGCTGGGCGCCCTGGCATTTGCGGGGCCTGAACGTCCAAAACTTTCCGCCAGGGAAAAGAATTTCCTGGAGCGAATCACCGCACAGGTGTCCGGCGCCATCTATGGCAAGAAGCTTCTGGACCAGGTAGAAAAAGAAAAAGATACAGCGCGAAAACTGCAAAAGGAAACGGAAGGCCTTAACCGACTGCTAAAGCGAATCGCACCCATCGAAGATCTGGACGAAATCATGGCCGAGGTGCTGGATTACCTGAAAGGCACCTATGGCATTACACTTTATTCCCTGTACCGGGCCGATCATGACTCACAGTTGCTACACCCGGTTTCTGTTCGATTCCCGGATCATCTATCGCAAGAAGATGCCCGCTATATTGAATCCACTCCCATTCCTTTTGGCGAAGATGCGGCCGGAGCATTTACCATGGCCTGCCGGCGCAGTCCGCGATATACGTATTACAAGGGCTCCAGATTGAAGACCCCGGGACTACCGGAAATCGAACGATTCGTCATCGATCAATGCAAGCTGGAGATGATGGTCACATTTCCTTTGATGGATGGGGATCGAATGGCCGCCATACTGAATCTCAGCACAACCAGCGAAATCGAGTTCAGTAACGATCAATTAGAACAGCTTTCCATTCTGAGCGAGAGCATATCCGGCATCATTCGAATGAATGGACTCATTCAGGATGTGCGGGAACAAAGCAGACGCGCAGAAGAAGCCAGGAAAGAAACCGACATATTGGCCTCACTATCAAAAAAGGCCAACGAAGCCACCGACCTGGAACAGGTAAGCCAGGGGTTGTTCGATTATCTGCGTACCACCATGCAGCTCGAGGATTTCGCGCTCTTCGTTGTGGATCAGGAAACATCGGAGCTGTTTGTCGCCGCCTGGGATACTCGGCGCGAACTGGGCGAGGCCGGAGATTGGCTCAGAAATGTTCGACTGAAACTGGAACCCGATCTGGGAACACTTTATCGCACATACCAGAAGAAAAAGACTACCTATATCCCGCGATTCATCGAGGGATTCTCCGCGCCCGGAGATAATCTCATAGTCGGAAAGCTCCAACTCACTTCGGTTCTGCAGGTGCCGTTAACCATCCACGATGAAGTAATCGGTTTCTTTGTTTGTGGCCCCCGCCGCACCCTCAGGCTTTCCAGAGAAGAAATCAGGACAATTGAACGATTCTGCAACCAGGTGGCCGGCGCTGTTCGCGCCACGGCACTTCTGGATACATCCAGAAAAGCGCAGGAAACAGCCGAATCGGCCCGGGCCGAAACCGAAATCCTTGCCAGTTTGTCCAGACAGGCCAACGAAACTACAAGCCTCACGAATCTATGCCAGGGGGTATTCGATGTTATGCGCGAAAGCCTGGGTCTGGATTTTCAGGGGCTCTTTATAGTCGATGACAAAGAAACGGAATTGATTCCGGTACATCTGGATGAAACCACCGGAAAACACTGGGAACCCGAATTTCGCGTACCTCTGCGACCGGATGGAGGCACCTTGTATAAGACCTGGCAGCGCAAAAGGAGTACCTATCTGCCGCGCCTGCCCCTGGAAGGAGCGGCGGAACCGGACCTGGAAATCGTTCGAAAGCTGGGTATCTCCGCGGTACTCCAGATTCCTTTGATTGTCTCGGATCGAGTTGTGGCTATCTTCGCCTGCGGCCCTACTCGACGTCTTTCGAAAGAAGAGATACGTTCTGCCGAAAGATATTGCCAGCAAATCGCAGGCGCCGTTCGAGTAATGGCACTTCTTCAGGCTACGCAAGAAGCTCGCGAAGAAGCGGATTTAGCCAGACTTCAGGCGGAGATTGCAAGCGATGAAACAGAAACCCTGGCGACGCTGGCAAAAGAGGCCAACGAAACCACCAATCTTCAGGCGCTTAGCATTACCCTTCTTGATCATCTGGGAAAGCAATTTGGTATCACAAAGCTGGGAATCTATGTAGTAGATTCGGAATCCCATGAACTGGTTCCTGTGGCCGGTCGAGGCGCTATGTCCGACGAAAAACAACAGCAGTGGAATCAGTCCTTTCGCATTAGTCTGGACCGGCATGAGGGAACCCTGGTATCCACCTATCGACGACAGAAGTCCTTTTATTTGAAGAAGATCCCCGCATCCATTCAAGGCAAAGACCGGGAAATGGTGGAATCCCTATCGCTGGAGGCGATTCTAGAAGTGCCTCTGGTTATCCAGGGGCAGACCGTGGCCATTGTAGCGGCCGACCCTTCCAGAGAGCTAACCAGGGCGGACATCAGCTCAATCGAAAGACTATGCAATCAGATCGCCGGCGCCGTGCGAACCACAGCCCTGCTCCAGGCAACTCAGGAAGCCCGGGAAGAAGCGGTGGCCTCAAAAGAAGAAGCAGAAGTGGCCCGCGCCGAATCCGATGCGCTTCTGGAAAACGTGCTGCCTACCAGGGTGGCCCGGGAACTCAAAGAATCCGGTCGCGTAGAGCCGGTATACTATGACTCCGTTTCTGTACTCTTTACAGACTTCGTGGGCTTTACAACAGCAGCGGCGCAAATGAGTCCGGCCGAGTTAATCCAGGAATTGGATGGCTGCTTTTCGCAGTTCGACCAGGTGTCCCGCAGAAATAACATGGAGAAGCTGAAAACTATCGGCGATGCCTATATGTGCGCCGCCGGTCTTCCAGTGCCGGACGATGGCCATGCCATCGATGCCTGCCTCACCGCTCTCGAGTTTCGCTCTTTCATGAAGCAAATGGCAGAGGTAAAGGGTCAGCTGGGATTCGAATTCTGGCAGATACGAATCGGTATTCATTCCGGACCGGTGACGGCCGGTGTTATAGGACAGAATAAGTTCGCCTACGATATCTGGGGAGATACCGTGAACGTAGCCAGTAGAATGGAATCCTCCGGCGCTCCCGGAATGGTCAATATCTCCGGGGCTACTTACGCATTCGTAAAGGACCTGTTCGAATGCGAATACCGCGGAAAGGTCCAGGCCAAAGGCAAAGGCGAAATGGACATGTATTTTGTGCATAGGATCAAGCCGGAACTTTCCGCAGATGAGGAAGGACTGCTGCCCAACGCCATGTTTGAGATGGCTCGCACAAACCTGGATTTCGATGAGATTGAGGCCATGAAGGCAGAGCTCAAAGCAAGCCGAGCCGCTGCGGACTTTGGCGAAGCAGGAAAGGCACCCGGCTCCAGGCCATCGTCTGGCAGCGAAGCAGCCACCAATGGGACGCAAGGGGAGCCGGGAAAGCCGGACAATGATCCCGCCGATGCAGAAAACGACAGAAGACAATCCGATCGCCGCACCGGAAGTGAAAGAAGAAAGCATGCGGGAGCCCGGCCGCTGTCGGAAATCGACAGAGAACGGGAAGGTTGGTAGCGCTATCGGGCCATCGGGGTCACGGGAAGCTGCCTCCAATAGCCCTATTGGAGACAATCACAGCCAGAAGGGTTACAGCCTCTTCTCCATAAAATCCACTTTGCGAAACGTCCAACCCACGATCCGGCCCCATGGCTGCACGCTGTAAGTCTTAATCGTCCGAAAGCCCATTTCTTCGTATAGCTTCTTCGCCCGTGGATTGGTATCCACGACTTGTAAGGTTAATCGGTTCTTGCCCAGTTTCCGGCACCGCTGCTCGGCCTCTTGCATCAAAGCTCGCCCTACCCCTTTGCCCCGGGCTTCCGGGCTCACAGCAATCATCTCTATATAGAGTTCATCGGCCGCCGAGGCATGCTCCATGGCGCCCAGGATGGGCAGAGTCCAGAGCGAGCGAAAGAAACCTGCATTCCGCACGAAGTCCGTCAGGCCGGCCTGTACAAAAAGGGACTGGCTGGTGTTCAAACCGATCATGCCGAGAAGCCTGGAACCTTCTACTGCCAGAAAGCAGGCTTGCCCGTTCAACGCTTTCGCCAGCAGCGCTTCGGCCCGGCCGCGCTTTCCCATGGCAGGGATGATCTTTTCGCCCAGGGAATCCAGAAAGAGTTCCACCGCCGAAGCGCGAAAAGAATCAGGAAGATTGGCCAGAATTTTCATAATTAGCTCCGCCGCCAGGACGCGTTAGATCAACTGCAAATCCTGAACCTTACGAACAAGTTCGGCCCGGTTGTGTACTTCAAGCTTTTTATAGATTCGCTTAACGTAATCGTGCACCGTATGCGGGCTGAGCAACAGAAACTCCGCCACAGCTTTTATGGTCTTTCCCCGGACCATGAGCTCCAGGATTTGACGCTCTCGGTCCGTTAGATCCGGGCCTGCAGAAGGGCCTTTTTGAAAAGAGGCCATTACGCGAAGCGCGATAGTAGGAGTAATCATGGCTCCGCCGTTCATTACAATTCGAATGGCATTTTGCACGTCGGGTAGCTCAGACTTCAACAGGTACCCCTTAACTCCATTCTTGATTGCTTCGAAGATGGCCTCGTCCGATGTAAGATTGCTGAGAATCAGGATGGGCAATTCCGGCTGTTTCAAAGCCAGAATACCACTCAATTGCACACCGCTGATCCCGGACAGATCTATATCCAGTATCAGAAGATCCAGGCTCTGCCGATCTTCATCGCGCAGGAATTGCTCCGCCGAAGACCAATGCTGTACGCGAGATGCAATCCCGGAGGATTTAAGCTCAGCCAGAAGAAAGCTCCGGTATTCTGGATCATTCTCTACAACACCGACAGAATAGAGCCCCTGATCTTCTCTTTCGTCCCGGTTTTCTTCAGACATATCATCCCCCTGGCCAGAAGCGCGCCCATACACGAACCCGTCACTCAGACCTCCAACCCCGCTACCCCCTGTTCAGGGGGTTTGTGTTACCCCGACGGAAAACGGGCGCTACAAGCAAAGACAGTTCTGAGAACTCGAGCTTGAAATACTCCGGACAGCTTCTGTGCCCTGCGACGGGCGTGCACTGGCACTATGCTTGGTCGAGGATCAGCGCTCTCCAGTTCTCTAGAGTAGAATGAGGATCGGGCAGAAATGGAGTTTATCTGGCGTAGGGTCAGGGACTCTTCCCTGTTTACAGAGAGCGACCATCGAGACTCGCCTTCTCCATATTTCAGGTCGTTCGTGCAAATCTCACGACAAAGCTGTAGAAACTCCATACGAAACGAATCCTCCAGAAGGTACCGTTCAATAAACGGGCGTTGTGCTTCCCGAATGGAAAAACGCAGCTCGCGCCCGGCTCCCGAGTATCGGCGCAGCAAGGATAATTGAATCCCGGTTATGGGGTCTTTTGCCGAATAATCCAGGTCTTCCATAAATAGAAGTTGTCCCCGAAAGAGAGAGTAGAGGTCATCTATCCTTGATTTGACCTCCTGGCGATTCAGTTCGCGGGCCTCGGCCATCTGTAATTTAAGGTCTACCAGTTTGCTGCCCAGGCTATCGTGCAGATCGTTCTCCAGACTCTGGCGCTGATGGGACAGAGCTTCCCGGCTCCGCTGTAATCTAATGGCCAGAGCTTTCTCCTTGACCACGCTTTCTTTATGCCTCTGAGCTACACCGATGGCCTGAAAGAACCCGAACGATACGAATGCCAGAATCGCAAGCTGTCCGGCATAGTCCCTTGTATACCAGTTCTGATAAATGGCCATCACTCCGAGGATGGAAACCACGCCCATACCCACAGCCATGGTTCGACCGCTGCCTTTGTGGCGGAGTCCGTACACCAGAGCCATATAGAACCCCATCAGCAATGCGGGTCCGGCGGCCACCAGGTAATAGGCAAACATAATGCGGCCGAGGTCAATGGTGTTGAGAAAAATACTGAAAGCGAAAACCGAGCAAACGACAAGGAAAGCAGACAATAGTTTACGGTTCAAAGCTGCGGGAAACAATAAATGGAAGAACAGGATCAACAGCGGAGGTGTGACTATATTAAGGCCCATATTGAATCTATACTGAATCTCCCAGGCGAGTCCCGGCCATAGATCGTGAATGGTCTTCTCTCCAAGAAATGGAATTCGAAGCGCAAAGCTAAGGCAAGTTAAAGCAAAGAGTAAATACATCCATTGCCCACGTTGCATTGCGAATAAAATCAAATGGTATAGAGCGATAGACAAAAGGAACCCGGAAGCCAGAAGCTCCAGGGATCTCTTGAACGATCGGCTCTGCCGCAGCGATTGCGCGGGACCTATTTCCACAACGCCGCGAGCGCCTCCCCGAAAGGAATGAAAATTGGCTATGTGCAGCACAAGCTCCACAAGACCGGATTCCGATGCATGTTCAACGATCAGATTGCTTCGCGCCGGTTTTGTGTCTTCCGGACTCCTTCCGGGGATGCCATCGCTTGCCACAAGCTTACCATCCAGAAATACCTTCACTGAAGTTAGTTGCTGCGAGAATTGAAAACCCATGGGCCGACCCGGAGGAATCGGAATCAAAGTGCGATAGGTGGCATAACCGGAACTTTCGAAACCGATCTTGCTCCATATATCCATGCCGGCAGTTCTTAAATCCGGACTGTGCTCGGACAATTCATCGGGAAGCAGAAGCTTGCCCCAGTAGAAGTCCCATACCGGATGAAGAATCACCGTTTCTCCTATTTCCAATGAAGATAGATCAAGCCTGGAAAGAGGCGCCCCCGTCTCACCTTGCGGCCTCGCAACCTCCGGGGCCATTTCCGATGCAGGTCCACCATGTCCCTGATGGGTCGACGGTTCATCACAGGCAAATAAGGCTACCAGGCATAAGAAAACAATCAGGAGCCTGACAGCGGCTTTGGGAAAGGCTCCATAAGACGGCCGCATATGGGGCGCACCTTTGCAGAAAACCACTATGCGGCGATTCCAGGACGCACCATTCCCGGCCTTTGCTTTAGCGGGTTTAAACTTCATGAATTTTCGGACCGGCAGATCTCCGCAAACACCCCCTGAACAGGTGGTTTCCGTCGAGTTCATCCTGGATTCGGTTGCCAGTCCATCGAAAATAGAGGAGACATGACAGATTCGAACCTGGTGTCGGGAAGCTACACCGCCCTGGTTGAACTCAAAGCCCGAATTCTGGCCTCTGAACAAATGCCGTCCAATGAAACCCACGAACCCAAAATCAGCCAGGTCCAATTCGCTTCTTACCTCTGGGAATGGCTGGCCTGTTGCCATTGTATGGACCGTAATGTTCTTTCTTGCCAGCCCGGTGCTGGCCGTTCCGGCCCAGGGAAACCCGCCCACGGCCCAAAATGGAGTGCTGGACCTACAAAACTGGGATTTTGAACGCAATGGACCCGCCACACTGACCGGCGAATGGCAGTTGCAATGGAGCGAGTTCGTCTTCCCTGACAATCCATTGAGCAACGCTCACCTTGCCCACACGCCCCGTAGCTGGGATCAGCTGGGAATCGAAGGCGTTAGCGGTCGCGGGTTTGGAACGTTTCGGCTGGTATTGCAAGGTTTGCCGGAATCCGACACCGGTCTCATGATTTCGCTGCCCTCTATGACCGGAGCCTACCGGCTCTACTGCGGAAAAGATCTGATTGTGGCCACGGGCACCGCTGGAGACTCCTACGAGACCACTCAGCCCAAACGTATTCCCCGTCTTACAGTCCTGCCCCCGGAGTGCACCAGGGAAGCCGGGACCGAGCTTACGTGGCATGTTGCCAACTTCCGACACCGCACCGGAGGCGCCCGAGCAGAGCTGACTTCAGCGATATCGATTGGGATGGCCGATCAGATCATGAGCGCCGCGTACTGGAGACACCTGTCCGATCTTTCTCTTCTGGCTATCGCATTCATCATGGCCCTGTATCATCTGGTTTTCTGGCTGTTTCGCCGCGAAGACATCCAATTGATTCTTTTTTCGGCCGTTTCCCTTCTCTTCGGTGTTCGAATCATTGGAACACAGACACTCCTGCAGCAGGCCTTCCCCGAGGTCGATTTTTACGAATTTGAGTTCATGCTGGAGTATCTGGGCTTCTACTTGCTCATACCTGTTTTTTTCTCCTATTTACGGGCATGGTACCCCCGAGAGTTCCATCGCTTTGTATCATACCTGCTCTGGGGTATCGGGGCGCTCTTTTCGGCAACCGTTCTGCTTGGTCCCGTAGATTCCTATAGCCATTATGTAAGTTACTACGAAGCTGTGAGTCTTGCTGCCTTCGTCTATACGCTGATAGCCCTTGGTTTCGCCATCGCTCGAAAGCGAACCGGCGCCTGGATTATCAACGCCGGCATCTGGATCATCATTGGAACCGCAACGCATGATATCCTGGCAAACATGGGTCTGATCCACGCCGAGACTTACCTGGCACAGTTTGGTTTCCTTATGTTTCTCCTATCTCAGTCATCTCTGATTGCGGCGCTCTTTTCCGACGCCTTTCGTCGGGCGGAAGATCTTTCGGAGAACCTGGAAAAGAAGGTCCTCTCTCGGACAGAGGAATTGGCGCAGGAGAAGGACCGGGCGGAAGTATCCCGAGCTGCCGCTCTCGCCGCACAGTCAGAATCGGAGATACTGGCCGAGCTGGCAAAGGAAGTCAATCGTGGAAGCGATGCGGAGAGCTTGCTGGCTCCCATCGCCCGTATCCTTATCTCTCGAATAGGATCAGATCGATTGGGCCTGTGGATTGAGGACCAGGAGGAGAAATGTTTGAACCTGGTAGCCGGATATGTGGATGCCCAACGGGAAAGCCCTGAGAAATATGATGCCGCATTGAGGGAGATTTCTCTTTCGGATGCTGACAGTGGACTGGTGGCGGTCCACAAGAAGGGGCGAACCCTGTACATTCCCAGAGTCAACAAAGCTCTGCAGGCCAGATCCAGAGTGGACGCGACGATGCAAAGGACCTGGAAGCACGATTGGTTTGTAGTGTTACCCCTCATGATTGCGAACCAATCTATTGGCTTGATCGTTGCATCCGGTCCGGGGAAACGGCGCATTCAGCGCAGCGAGCTTGCTTTTATAGAACGGGCCGCCGGGCTCATTGCCAGTGCCATCCAGAAACAGGGCCTTCTGGAAAGGCTTGAAGAAGAGAAATTACAGGCGGACTCCCTACGCGTAGAAGCGGAGCGCGAAAAAGAAGAAAGCGAGCTACTGGCAGAACTGGCCCGGGAAACCAACCAGGGCGCATCCATTGAAGAGTTGCTCTCCCCCATCTACAGGGCCTCACGATCCCGCATTGGCACGCGAAACATAGCGCTGTATCTGACCGACGAAACCGGCAAGTCCCTGCACCTGCGGGCAGGCTACTTCAAAGGCGCAAAGGCTGATTCGGCGAATTACCCGGAAATCATACGTACCGTTCCAATCAAAGACTCCGAGAGCAGTCTGGTGCGAACTTATCTGCGTGGCCGCTCCACTCTGCAGAATCGAATGGATCCGGAGCTTCTAAAAGAGTATCCGGTGGACTTTGCTTTGCATGAAACGTGGAACTATGACTGGGCCGCTCTGGTGCCTCTGACGATCAAGGGACGATCCATTGGACTTATTGCCTGGTCCGGCGAAGAGAAGAACAAGATGTCCCGGGCGGATCTGCCCTTTCTGGAAAGCGTGGCAGACATCATTACCGGCGCCATCCATAACCTGCAGCTTCTGGAGCAGGTAAAGCAAAAGCAGGCCCTGGCGGAGCAGGAGCAAAAGTCCACAGAAATCCTGGCGGATCTCTCTCGCAGAGTCCTGGAAGGGGGAAAACTGGATGAGATTGTACGGTCTTTATCGGATTCTCTGCAACCCATTCTGGGGAACCATGGACTTACCATCTATTTGCCGGACAGGGAAAACACTGTGCTTACCCAGAAAACCGTATCGGAAAACGGGCGGATTCTACCTGCCGAAGGCACGCCCGAAGTCGTGCGATACGTTCCCGTGACTCCGGAAAGTGGTAGTCTGAACCGGGTTTTTCAAAAGGGACGACCATTGTATGTTCCCGAAATCCCATCGAACCTGCAGGACCAATCGCCAGTAGACTGGGCGATAAAAGACTATTATGGATTCGCCTGGGCCTATCATCTACCTCTGAAGGTGGCCGAGAAAGTGATCGGTATTGCCTCTGTAGTCGGTCGAAACCACGTTCGCCTTTCGCCTGAAGAAAGAATCATGATTCAAAGGATGGTGGCCCAGGTGGCCGGGGCCGTCCAACAACAGGAATTCATCCAGCGAATAGAAACAGAAAAGGACATAGCCCACCGGCTGGAGCAGGAATCCAGGGAACTTGCTGAGTTCACCAGGAGACTGAACGAAAGACAGGATCTGGAGTCCATTGCCTCGGAAGTTTGTCGCAATATAGTTCAGTCCATGGGACTGGGGGCAGGTTATGTAGCCGTAGTCAACGAGAAAGAACGAGAATTCCAGAGCATTGGGGGATACGGAATAGACTACAATGAGCAGCAGCAGGCATTTGTTCAGGGTTTCCGGTTCCCTCTCAGCCCGGAATCAGGAATGAACTACGCGGTTTATAAGAACAAGAAAAGCTTCTATCTGCGTCGGGTACGCAAAGCTTCCAGTCCGGTAGATGCCTATGCCATGGAAATCCTGAACCTGAAGTCCTTTGCCTACCTCCCATTGCTTTTAGAAGGGGAGGTAATCGGCATTCTGGGCGTGGATCCAGGCGAGAGAAAGCTCAGTCAGAAAGACCTGGAAAAACTACAGAACTATGCAGACCAGGTCACAGGTGCCATCAACAACGCCGCACTGCTAAGGCAGGTCCAACAACAAAGGATGAGTATTGAAGGTCTGGCCAGAATTACAGAAGCCGCGGCCTCTACAGATGACCTGAACGAAATCCTGGAGCAGATCTTTCACTATGTGCGCGATAGATACGGCATTCTTTCTGGCATTGTAATGGTTCCCAACGAAGACCGTACCGAGCTTCAAAGCATCAAGGTCCATACATTCGAAGATAAGAATAAGCTGCGATTGCACGCTGCCAGCGAATACGGGGAGCATCTGTCGGTGGCCATCAATGAACAGGGAGGAACTCTTGCCCGGACGTTTCTAAGAGGCCGACCCTTGTATGTGCCGAATGTACAGCGGCTCATGGGTACAGAACGAAATTACCCCGGGGCTAAGATGGATCGGGACATCTTCCAGAATCTTCGCTATCGCGGCTATCTGGCTCTTCCCATGCAGGTAAACAATGAACCCGTGGCACTACTGAATTTCACTTCCTACGGGGAAGAATTGAAACTCAGCAAGACGGATCGCGAAGAGCTGTTTACTCTGGCCAGCCAGCTTGCGGGCATCATTCGTTCACGACAATTGGCAGAAAATCTAGAGGAAGAAAAGCGCATTGCAGAACGGGAAAGATCAGAAAATGCCATGCTGGCAGCACTGGCCAGAAGCGCCAATGAAGGCGCAGATATTCAGGATATACTAATTCAGACTTCACAATATGTAGAGTCGGAATGCGGTGTTGCCCGACTGGGCCTCTACCTGGTAGATCCAGAGAGGAATACCCTGGAGGTGCATTCTTTCCTTGAATCCGGAAGGGAACAGGACCTGCGAAATGCGCCGGATAGCATTTTGTCAATCCCCATCACTTTCGAGAATGGCAGCCTACCCACAGTTATTCGCAGAAAACGAAAGATGTTTCTGCCACAGATCAAACAGGCTTTCCTGGACGCTTCCCCGGTTGATGCAGACCAGGTGGCCTTCCATAAGTTTGACTGGCTGTTGCATGCACCTTTAAGCATTGAAGGCTCAATAGTCGGAGTAATATCATTTGTGGGCCCCCGTGACCGCCGACCGGGACTTCCGCAACGACAATTGATGGAACGCATTGTAGATCAGATCTCCGGCGCGGTCCAGGGCAAACGATTGCTGAGGCAGGTGGAGGAAGCTCGAAGAGATAGCGAAGCTCTGGCCGAGCTGGCGCGGCGAGCCAATGAAGGAGCAGACCTTACGGAGATTGGCGAACTGATACTGCAGTATGCAAAGATGAAGTGCGGCGTAGATACGCTGGCCCTGTATACTCTAAACAAAGCGAAGAATCGTCTGGATGCCCGGGCCATGGCTCGCAAGGGAAATATTCAGTCCGGTGATATGATTCCGGAGGAAGTTCGTTTCCCTTCAATGGCCGAAGCCACAGGTACCCTGCGTCGAGTAGTTTCTACCGGTAAGCCCATGTACATGGGACGGATACCAGACCGTATGAGGAAGAAAATGAGCGGCCACGATCGCAAGCTCATGGAATATCTGGGCTTCGACTGGTTTCTGGACATCCCCATGGTGGCCGAAGGCCGAGTCATCGGCGTCATAGCATTCGCCGGCCCTGCCAGACAGAAGCTATCCAGAAGCGAAAGAGACTTTTTAGAACGAATTACCCGACAGGTTTCCGGATCTGTACAGAATCGCCAGCTACTGAAGGACGTTGAGTCAGAGCGCAATGTGGCCCGCACATTGCAACAGGAAACAGAGGGCCTGAATCAGTTGCTAAAGCGAATAGCGCCCATGGAAGACCTGGATCAGATCATGGCCGAAGTCATAGAGTTCTCCAACGCCACGTACGGGATCAGTGTGTACTCCCTCTACTCCGTGGATAACGAATCGAAGCAGATGCATGCGTTGTCCATGAACTTCCCGGACTACATTGAACCGGACGACAGAAAGCATATCATGGACACCCCCATTCCCCTGAATTTTCGCGGAGGCGCCTTCACAATGGCATACCGCCGCAGTCCGCGCTACACCTACTTTCCCAATGCAAGTCCCGAGAGGGTTTCGCCCATCGAACAGTTTGTTACGGAGAAGTACCGACTCAAGAACATGGTAGTCTACCCCCTCCTGAAAGGGGACCGGGTTATCGCCTTTCTTAACTTTCTCACCTATCACGAAGAGGGATTGAACCGAGATCAATTGAGTCAACTCTCCATTCTGAGCGACCAGATCTCCGGTATCATTCGAATGAATGGGCTCATTCGTGAAGTAAAAGAACAGAGTGCGCGCACAGAAGAAGCCAGACAGGAAATTGAAGCGCTGGCACAAATAACCCGGGAAGCAAATGAGTCTGCAGACCTGGAGCAAATCTTCGACATTATACTTTCCTATGCTCAAGAAAACTACGGCATCGAAGGGGCCATGCTACAGCTGGCTGATCCAGAATCCACCGAACTCTTTTACTACAGAACCAACAGAGTGGAGCGCCATACGCAGGAAATGTGGGATTTTATGCAAAATCTACGTATTCCACTGAATGAAAGCGGGGGTCTGGCCTTCACAATTGCGCAAAGAGGAAAGCCAGTGTTTCTATGGGATATGACCCGGGCCGCTTTGTCTATGGATGATCCCTTGCAGAAACTCGTTCTCGTTGTGGAGCTGAAATCCGCAATGGTGGTCCCTCTGAAGGTGCGTGGTCAGACTATTGGAATGATGTATTTTTCCAATTACTCCAGTCGGCTGCAATTGAGCCGCGAAGAGATTGGCAGTATTGCCAGATTCGCCGAACAGATTGCAGGCACAATCTACGGCGCCAATCTATTGGAACAGGCAGAAACCGAGCGAAATAAAGCAGAAGCAGCCAGAAAGGAAACGGAAGTACTGGCCGACCTTTCCCGAAAAGCCAACGAAGCCACAGACCTGGAGGCGGTAAGCCAGACTCTATTTGACCATTTGCGCGAAACCCTGGACCTGGATGACTTCTGTCTATTTGTTCTGGAGCCAGAAACCATGCTTTTCCATGCAGCGGCCTGGGATACGGAAGCCGCGGAGAACCCGGAAACCCGGGAATGGTTGGAAACAAAACTGTATAAGATGGCCCCGGAGATTGGTAGCCTGTATCGCACTTATTCCAAAAGGAAAACCACCTATCTGCCATACTTCCCAAAGGAATTCACTGCTACCGGGGATCGCACTATTGTAGAAAAGCTAAACTTAAAATCCGCCCTGCAAGTGCCACTGCTGATTCAGGATGAAGTGATCGGTTTCTTTACCTGCGGTCCCAGAAGAAGGCTCCAGAAAGCAGAAATACAGTCCATTGAACGGTTCTGCAACCAGGTGGCCGGCGCCATTCGCGCAACGGCACTTTTGAACAGTACAGAAAAAGCAAAAGAGAGAGCCGAAACGGCCAAACAGGAAACCGAAGTTCTGGCGGAGCTCTCCAAACAGGCCAACGAGACTTCCAGTCTACAGAGTCTCTGCGAAACGCTTTTCGACCATCTCGGGGAACAATACGGAATCGAAAACCAGGCATTGTTCGTTGTCGATAACGAAACCTATGAGCTAACCCCCGCGGCTGCTCGAGGTGGAGTGGGCCCCGAAGAGAGAAAGCGCTGGCTTAATACTTTTCGCATTAATCTGCGAAAGGACCCGGGCACTATGGCGTCCACCTTCAAAAGGCAAAAGACATTCTATATCAAACAGATACCGAAGAGACTGGCCGGCAAAGATCTGGAGATTGTGGAAACTCTTAATCCGCGCACAATCCTGCAGGTTCCTCTGGTGCTTCAGGATCGCACTGTGGGTATTATGGTGGCGGACCCGGCCAAAGACCTGACAAAGTCAGACATTACTTTCATCGAACGAATGTGCGATCAGATTGCCGGGGCTGTGCGGACCACTGCCCTGCTTCAGACCACTCAGGAAGCCCGGGAAGAAGCGGTGGTGGCCAAAGAGGAGGCCGAGGTGGCCCGGGCCGAGTCCGACGCACTTCTGGAAAATGTTCTGCCCAGCGTTACGGCAAAGGAGCTGAAGGAATCCGGACGAGTGGAGCCGGTGTACTTTGACAATGTCTCAGTGCTATTTACGGATTTCGTCGGGTTTACGAAGGCCGCAGCGAAGCTAAGCCCGGCCGAGCTCATCCAGGAGCTGGATGGATGCTTTTCGCAGTTCGATGAAGTTAGTCGGCGTAACAACATGGAAAAGCTCAAGACAATCGGCGATGCCTATATGTGTGCCGGCGGTCTTCCGGTGCCGGATGAAGGCCATGCCATAGATGCCTGTCTTACGGCTCTGGAGTTTCGAAGTTTCATGAAACAGATGGCGGAAGTTAAGAGTCAGCTGGGATTCGAATTCTGGCAGATTCGTATAGGCATCCACAGCGGCCCGGTCACCGCCGGAGTAATCGGCAAAAACAAGTTCTCCTACGATATCTGGGGAGATACGGTGAATGTGGCAAGTCGCATGGAATCATCAGGCTCTCCGGGTATGGTGAATGTCTCCGGCGAAACATACGATCTGGTTAAGGATCTATTCGAATGCGAATATCGGGGCAAAGTACAGGCCAAAGGAAAAGGCGAACTGGACATGTACTTTGTGCATAGAATCAAGCCGGAGCTTTCTGCAGATGAAGAAGGACTGCTTCCAAACGCAATGTTCGAAATGGCTCGAACGAATCTGGACATGGATGAGATCAATGCATTGAAAGAGGAGATGGCCGGCAGGCTGAGCTCCGGGTCCTCCACCGGGAACGGGAAAGTCACCCTTATGGCCGATGATTCCGGCTTACTGTCGAAAAGCAATGAGGTCGGCCATCGACCTGAAAATGAAAGAAGAGAATCCGACCGCCGCGCAGACCCGGAACGCAGAAGACCCGCCGGAGCCAGACCGCTATCCGAAATCGATCTGGATAGACAGGGCTGGTGACTGGTAGCCCCCCCGAACGCTGGTTTTTTGCCGAATAATCATCAGAAACAGTTGTCGGACCAACTAAGCCCGGGCTAGATAGCGGACAAACTCATGCTTTTTTCCTTATCCAAAGCCCCGGGGCATGTTACGGGGAAAGGCAAGAAGAGCCCCGGAATATGAACAGAGGTTCAAAAACTTTAGATGCGCTGACATGCAGCAAGGGCAGCCCTCCGTTGGCTCTGATACTGAACCATTTGCCGATCTCTGTGTTGGCCCGGCTATTGCCGAACCAATCGCGCGCTTTCATACAAATAGGCCTCTTAACCATTGTCACACTTCTTGCCGCTGGTTGCTCCGAAATCTCTCGGACCGACGCCCCGGTTGCCCGGGAGGGAGTCCTTGATCTAAGCAAATGGAACTTCGAAACCCAGGGATCCACCACTATGAGCGGCGATTGGCATCTCCAATGGGGCGAATTTGTAGCACCGAATGGACGAATGCAGAATGCTCATCTGGCCCGTGTGCCTCGTAGCTGGGACCAACTGGGAATCCAGGGGGTTAGCGGCCGCGGGTTTGGAACGTTTCGCATTGTGCTTCAAGGCCTGCCCAGGTCAGGCGCGGGCCTTTTGATTTCACTACCTTCCATGACCGGCGCCTACCGGCTCTACTGCGGGGAAACCTTGATTGCTTCCACCGGCAGCCCTGGCAACTCCTACGGTACAACCAGCCCCAAACGAATCCCCCGTGTCGCAATAATCCCTCCGGAATGCATCAAAGAAACAGGCACTGTGCTCACATGGCATGTTGCCAATTTCAGACATCGAACCGGGGGCGGCGCGGCCGAACTAACTTCCACAATGTCCATTGGACCGCCGGCCCAAATACTGGGCTCGGTTTACTGGAAACACCTTTCCGACCTTTCGCTGCTTGCCATCGCTTTCATCATGGGTCTGTACCATCTGGTATTCTGGCTCTTTCGCCGCGATGACGTTCAGCTGGTTCTGTTTTCCGCTGTGGCCAGTCTATTCTGCATTCGGATTATGGGAACGCAATCCCTCCTACAGCAGGCCTTCCCCGGGGGGGATTTTTATGAATTGGAGTTCATGCTGGAATACCTGGGCTACTACCTGCTCATTCCGGTCTTTTTCTCCTACCTGCGAGCCTGGTATCCGAACGAATTTCATCGGTATGTATCCTACGGACTCTGGATTATCGGGTCTATCTTCTCTGCAACTGTCCTTTTTGGCCCTGTCGACTTCTATAGCCATTACGTTCGTTACTACGAGGCGGTGAGCCTTGCCGCATTTCTTTATACTCTGATCGCGCTTGGCCTGGCCATTGTCCGAAGACGTCGGGGCGCCTGGGTGATTAACGCCGGTTTATGGATAATCATCGGAACCGCAACCCACGACATACTGGCCAACATGGGTCTGCTCAAAACCGAAACCTATGTTGCACAGTTTGGCTTTCTTACATTTCTACTCTCTCAATCGTCCCTGATGGCGGCGCTTTTTTCCGAGGCCTTTCGTCGTGCAGAAGATCTATCGGAAAACCTGGAGAAAAAGGTCGTGTCACGGACCGAGGAGTTGGCCCGGGAAAAGAGACGCGCCGAACAGGAGAAAACAGAGAATGAGGTTCTGGCCAACCTGGCTCGACAGGCAAATGAAGGAGCAGATATAGAAGAGATCCTTGTGCAAACATCGCACTATGCCGAGTCCGAATGTGGCGTTTCCCGACTGGGTTTCTACCTTATTGATCGAGAAAGAAACACTATGGAAATGCATTCTTTCGTAGAATCCGGAAAAATGACGGATCTGCAGCAGGCCCCGGATAGCATTAAATCCATTCCCATAGAATTCGAAAGCGGAAGCCTTGCGGCTGTGGTACAGCGAAAGCGAAAGATGTTTCTTCCCTCCATCAAGCAGCAGTTTCTGGACGCTTCTCCTGTGGATGCAGCCCAGGTGGAGTTTCACAAATTTGACTGGTTTCTCCATGCGCCATTGATTACCGGAGGTTCCATAATCGGCGTACTGGCCTTTGTAGGCCCAAAGGATCATCGTCCTGGCCTGCGCGAAAGGCAGTTGATGGAGCGTATCGTAGACCAGATAGCAGGTGCGATTCAGAGCAAGCAACTTCTGGACCAGGTTCAGCAGGAGCGAGAGGATAGCGAGGCGCTGGCCGAACTGGCCCGTCGTGCCGATTCAGGAGCCGATCTATTTGAAATTGGAGCGCTGGTCCTGGATTATGCCCGGGCAAAGTGCGGGGTAGATACCCTTGGACTGTACACCGTCAACAGAGAGCTCAGCCGACTGGAGGTACAGGGATTCGCTCGAAAGGGTACGATCCAGCCGGGAAGCGCCCTGCCCGATGAACTGCGATTCCCTCCACTGTTTGAAGAGAATGGTTCCCTTGCCCAGGTCGTTTCCCAGGCCAGGCCCCTGTATATGGGAAGATTACCAGAGCGGCTGAAACGAAGAATGAGCCGTCATGACCGAATGAACCTGGAGTTCATGGATTTTGACTGGTTTCTGGATATTCCCATGATAGCCGATGGACGGGTTATCGGAGTGATCGCTTTCGCAGGCCCTGCCCGAGAGAAGCTTACAGAAAGCGAAAGAAATTTTCTGGAACGGATCACCAGGCAAGTGGCCGGGTCTGTACAGAACCAGCAGCTATTGAAGCAGGTAGAGTCGGAGCGAAACGTGGCTCGAACTCTGCAAAAGGAAACGGAAGGTCTGAATCAACTACTCAAGCGCATCGCGCCCATGGAAGACCTGGAAAGAATCATGCAGGAGGTGATCGCATTTTCCGAAAAAGCTTATGGAATAGGCGTGTACTCCCTCTATTCCGTAGACAATGATCTCAAGCAAATGCATGCGCTGTCCATGAACTTTCCGGAACATATAACGGAAGAAGATCGGCAGTATATTATGGACACACCGATTCCTCTGGATTTTCGTGGAGGAGCCTTTACTATTGCGTACCGTCGCAGCCCGCGATACACCTACTTCAGGAATGCAAAGCCCGAAGGCACGCCGCCCATAGAGCAATTTGTTGCTGCGCAGTACAGGCTAACAAACATGGTAGTCTATCCATTGATGGAGGGCGACCAGGTCATCGCTTTTCTGAATTTTTTGACCTATACAGAAGAAGGTCTGAACAGGGATCAACTAAGTCAGCTTTCCATACTGAGCGATCAGATCTCCGGAATCATTCGGATGAATGGACTGATACGACAGGTAAAGGAACAGAGCGCTCGAACCGAGGCCGCCCGAAGGGAAACCGATATGTTGGCCGAGCTTTCCCGGAAGGCCAACGAGGCAACGGACCTGGAAGCTGTGAGCCAGACACTCTTTGACCATCTACGAGAGTCTCTGGAACTGGATGATTTCTGTCTTTTTGTACTGGAACCGGAAACCAGACTGCTCCATGCCGCCGCCTGGGACACGGCCGCAGCCGAAGATCCAGAAACCCGACAATGGCTGGAGACCACACATCATAGGCTGGAACCGGAGGTGGGAACTCTATACCGCACCTATTCAAGAAAGAAAACTACCTACCTGCCCCGTTTTCCGAAAGCCTTTTTTGCCCCTGGCGATCGGGCCATTGTGGACAAACTCAAATTGACCTCGGCTCTTCAGGTACCGCTCCTCATACAGGATGAGGTTATTGGATTCCTTACGTCCGGCCCCCGGAGACGATTGAGCAGCGATGAGATCGCTTCTGTAGAACGGTTCTGCAATCAGGTAGCCGGCGCCATTCGTGCGACTGCATTGCTTAATAGCACGGCTCAGGCAAAGGAACGCGCCGAAGCGGCCAGGCAGGAAACGGAAACCCTGGCAATGCTGGCCAAACAGGCGAATGAAACCTCTAACCTTCAGAGTCTGTGCACCACATTGTTTGATCACCTGGAGAAGCACTATGACTTACATAAACAGGCCCTCTATATAGTAGATACCGAGAAGTTCGAAATGGCCCCTGTGGCGGGTCGCGGTGGCGGGGAAAAAGAAGCGGAGCAGAGGCAATGGTTGGACGGCTTTCGCATTAGCCTGAGCCAGGACCCGGGGACTCTGGCATCCACTTACAAAAGGCAAAAACCTTTTTATATAAAGGAGATACCCGCAAACCTTGCCGGAAAGGACCGGGAGCTAGTAAATCGGCTGAATCTAAGTTCCATACTGCAAGTGCCCCTTGTACTTCAAGGGCATACCGTGGGCATTATGGTGGCCGATCCTGCCAGGGTATTGACTCGAGCAGACATTTCCTCAATTGAACGGTTATGCGATCAGATCGCCGGAGCGGTCCGCACCACCGCCCTGCTCCAGGCCACCCAGCAGGCCAGGGAAGAAGCCGTGGCAGCCCGGGAAGAGGCTGAAGTAGCCAGAGCCGAGTCCGATGCACTTCTGGAAAACGTATTGCCCAGCATCACCGCAAAAGAGCTGAAGGAATCCGGCCGAGTGGAGCCGGTGTACTTCGACAATGTTTCGGTGCTGTTTACGGACTTCGTGGGATTTACAAAAGCGGCGGCCGCCCTGACTCCGGCCGAATTAATCCAGGAACTCGACGGTTGCTTTTCGCAATTCGATGAAGTGAGCCGTCGCAATAATATGGAGAAGCTAAAAACCATCGGCGATGCCTACATGTGTGCCGGAGGTCTGCCGGTGCCCAACGAAGGTCATGCCATCGATGCCTGCCTCACAGCACTTGAATTTCGCAGCTTCATGAAACAGATGGCAGAAGTCAAAAGCCAGCTGGGTTTCGACTTCTGGCAGATTCGAATCGGTATTCATTCTGGTCCGGTCACCGCCGGAGTAATAGGACAAAACAAGTTCTCCTACGACATCTGGGGAGATACGGTAAACACCGCCAGCCGAATGGAGTCATCCGGCAGTCCGGGAATGGTTAACATTTCGGGAGCCACCTATGAACTGGTGAAAGATTTATTCGAATGCGAATATCGCGGTAAGGTAGCAGCGAAAGGTAAAGGTGAACTGGACATGTACTTTGTTCACCGAATCAAGCCCGAGCTTTCCGCAGATCAAGAAGGATTGCTCCCCAACGCAATGTTTGAGATGGCAAGGACGGACCTGAATTTCGAAGAGATTCATGCGATGAAAGAAGAAGCGCTGGCCGCCAGAGAAGCAAGATCTGCTCCAGCCAATGAAACGGACGGGTCTTTGAGCAGCGCCGAAAGAAATGTTGAGACCGGTAGCGATGAAGCACCCGGCACCGATAGCGACTCAGCAGCCGCGGATGAAAACAGCGGCGGTGCTGAGAGAAGGCAATCCGATCGAAGGTCTCAGGGAGAGCGAAGGAAGCCAGCAGGGGCACGACCACTATCCGAGATTGATCAAGATAGGCAGGGCTGGTGAGACAACCCCCCTGAACAGGTGGTTTGCACCACTCCGGCATAACAAACCAATTGCCAGTACCCGTACGATATGATTTCAATGGGCATCGCACTCTATTCGTCCCATAGCTCGATTGGCCGGCCTATCGACCTGTGATGATACTGGAGTAACCTGGACCAAAGCAGGAAGAAAAACAGGAAGCAATTCAATGAAAGAATACCATTTTGTCACTATCTGGCGGACAAAAGCCCCGCTTTCGAAGGTCTACAAAGAAATCCATTCCAGTGACTTCTGGCCGGAATGGTGGCCCGCCGTTAAAAAGGTAGAGACCTTGAGCAAAGGTAATGATCAGGATCTGGGCACTGTGCGAAGAATGACCTGGAAAGGTGCTCTGCCTTACTCCCTGGCTTTCGACATGAAATCCACTATCGTGGAACCCGAACATGTGCTGGCTGGCGACGCCTTTGGAGAACTGGAAGGTCATGGCCGTTGGGAATTTAGCCGCGAAGGCGAGGATACCATCATTCGCTACGACTGGAAAGTGTACACTACAAAGGCGTGGATGAATCTATTTGCTCCCATTGCAAAACCCATGTTTCAATGGAATCATGACCATGTGATGAAAGGCGGCGCCGAAGGCCTGAGCAAGCGACTGGGCATCGCTGTAATCGACGAATCTCCATGAACCGTAGATAACATTCCTTTCTGACTTCAGCGATTAATCATCGTAGCCCGAGCGGCCGGATAGGTATCCACCATATAGTACGCCCGGACTTCCCCCGGGAACTCCTCTTTCAGGGGTAACTCAACAGAAACCACTCGTCCGGCTTCATTCGTGTCTATCTCAATTCCCCGAGCATATTCCGCCTGCACCGGCTTTCCTGTGTCTGCATTAACGAGCAAAATCCCAAAAACATGCTCTCCCACCATCAACGAACCGTTCTCGATAACGGCTCTCACAGCGTTGCCACGCAATTCAAATCGCACCTGTCCCACGCCTTGCGGCTTTCGCACAACACCATCATTCCAGTAACCGGCATTCATTCCGCCGTAGACCCACATATGCCCGGTCCAGAAATCGGTGAGCCCCATAATCTTCAGGAACTTGCCGTAGAATTCAAGATCGTCGCCCAGTACCATGGCGTTTAAGGCGGCTTTTCGCTGAATTTCGCCCGTGACCGGATCCGCTTTCGTAGAGATGCGATATTTGCCGAACGGCATGTCCCAGGAGCCAATGAAGGTCAGAATAAAGGGATCGTAGTTATGCAGGCTGAGCAAACCCCCATCGTAGTCCAGTTCCAGCACGAATCGATCTTCCAGAGCCGGCTGGGTCACCGTGCGACCTGTCTCGCTATCGAGCTTACCGGGAATCACCCATAGAATGGCGGAGTTTGCATCTCCTTCTACGAATCCTGCCAGATAATGCAAAGAATCGAATCCAATCTGATTCCAGGAAGGAAGCATGGTAGGATTGGGCGCAGCCAGCCGAGAGAATTCCAGCGCCGTGGCCGGATCTCCATCCTTTTTTGGAATGCGGTACGGCATCTGCGCCGTTTCGCGTTCGGAGGCAGCGGGCCTGGGCGATATGCGAAAATCAAACGTCTCTTCAAATTGGCCGCCGGAATCGCCGCCAAAGAATTTCAAGCCTACTCTTGAGTGGTCCACCAGATACGTACCTCGGACGGTAATTCGTAGCGTACCGCCATCGGGACCACTCCAGGTTTCCTGAGGCAGAATAGTGAGAAACCTTTGATTGGCCGCCATGGCCACAAGAGGCTCGGCTTCCGGCTTTACATCCCCGGCAAACTCCACTTCCAGGGAATCCTCATCAAAAGAGGAAAGCACTGTATCTCCATCCTTTCGCACAAATATGCGAAGCACTACCGGCTCATTGCCATCAAGGGTCTCCGGCGGCTCCGGATTCAGACTTCCAAACCGGCCGGTCCATACCAGGAATACTCCATCGTCGGGCAAAATCTCGCCCGGTCCCTGAATGGAACGAGGGTCCCGCTTTCCTTCTTCGCTCAGCGGATAATCGTAGGGAACAAAGAAGATTTCTCCGCTTTCTCCGGCAATGTACACCCCTTCGTATCCCAGACCTGGAGATCCGTTCAAGTCGTTTCGATCTTCGGTAATGCACTGATAAGCCCAGCGCAGGGTGCCATCCGGATTGATGGCAAATAGCTTCCCTTCTCCCGATCCCACATAGATGATTCCGTTTCCGTCGATGGCAGGCGAAGAGCGAATGGGTTCCAGGGTATCATATTGCCAGATCATTTCTCCGTTTTCCGGATTCAGAGCATAGACGCTTCCATCAGCGGAAGCTTGAATAATGGTTCCATCCCTTTGCTGGGCCGGACTGGAATAGATATGATCGCGAGTGCCAAAACTCCATAGCTCTTTTCCGTTGTCCTGACTGTAGGCTCGCACGATTCCATCGTAACCTCCCAGAATGAGAGCGCCGTCTCTGGAAGCGCTGGTGAGCAGCGGAGAGGCCGCGTTGGAGCCCAGACCGCCGGAAACCCATGCGGTTTGGCCCGTATTCGTATCCCAGGCAAAGACGTTTTTGAGCGCTACAAACTGCGAACCGGAGAATATCCGACCGGTTTCCGGATTCACCGCTGGCAAAGACCAGATCATTTCATTGCCGGCGAATACCTGCTTTCTTTCTCCAGTTTCGCGGTTCAATGCATACACCAGGTAATTATCATTCGGCGCGATTAGAGTGCCGTCGGGTAGCATACCGATGTTTCCTTCGAACCAGTCCACATTGTAGGTTTTTAAGCCAAACTGCTCTTCCACTTCCTGAACTGTGTGAGCTCTACTTTTCCAGATTATTTCGCCGGTTTCCCGATTTATGGAATACACATGGGCATCGCCGGAACCCACATAAACGCGACCTTTATCATCCAGCAATGCTGAAGAGTCGATGATCTCATCGGTTCGTACTTTCCATTTCACGCTTCCATCCACTCGAAGTGCATAGAAGTAATGATCCGCAGAACCAATATAAACGGTGCCCTCTTTGTCCACCACGGCAGAACTGAAGATTCCTTTTCCTGTGCGAAACACCCAGGGTTTGCGGCCGGACTGTTCATAGCTGCGGGTGGGCACCGGGCTCTGGCCGGTTTGCATGGCGTTCGCCCTGAACTTGGGCCAGGGGCTTTCCGGATCCAGAGGGATGCGATAATTGAACTTTCCGTCCTGGAGTTGGACAAGCGCACCCGAATCACCGGGCTTCATGATTCGGTCAAAGAATGGAACAGCGGAATAGAGATAGTAAGCGAGCCCCGTCACAAATAAAGCGAGAAGCCCATAGATAGTGTACTTCTTTGTCTTCTTTTCGCTTTTCATGATTTGCTCCTGACTCTACTCAACATATACTTTCGCTTCGTCAATAGTTTAACGCCGTTGCGCGGCGGGCAAGACCAGACTGTAGCGCTGCGCGCCCCCTGATACGATACCGTAATATTACGCGCCCTGGAAATCTGGGCGCCGGGATTTATAGCAACTGGCCGAATACGGTTCCCGCCAGAACAATAGAGAATATCAGAGCCACGAAATAGAGAACGCCTTTCAATATCAGTACAAGACCGGATCTCCCTGCCGTAGCCTGTTCCAAAAAGAGCGATTGATGGGGATCCTCGGGAAGGTAAAGGATTTCCTTCTCCTTGATCTCATCCAGCTTGCCGATATCCAGCAAGTCCACGATCTCCCGACTCTGACCGGAGTAAAGCTGCCCATCGCTTGCACGAAATCTGTAATGAAACGCTATCTGGGGCTGGTCGTTCACGGTAACGCCGGTGCGCTCCACCTTTTCGATACTGGCCGTAGCCTTCAAGCCATGCCATCGCAATCGGTCCTGACCGTTTCGCTTAAAGGCCTTGAAAAACGTTGAGAGCACAAATCCAGTAATGCCCCCTCCTATGCCCAGGCCAACAAGCATTCCCATAACATCTACCTTGCTCGCCGCAAGCAGGATGGCATCCACGCTACGGCTATGCTCCACCCATACCCGGTTGGCCGAATAGGCCCACAAACCCAGGTAAAGCGCCAGGCCCATCAAATAAACCAACCAGAACTTCCAGCTAACCGAGACCCTTCCCGTAGCAAGAACGACATTGCGCGCGCCACCGGTGCGGCCAAGTAGACGCAATTGAATACTGCGGCCTTTGCCGAAACGACCCTGCTCCGGCCTGGTATCGGTAAACTGGAATTGCTGCTGAATCATGGTGCCCGCGAAATTCGGGAACTCCACTTTAATCTGCATGGGAACGGGACGATGCAAACCGGCGCCGGTATTCGGCGGGCTCCCTTTCCCCGGAGTCTCCGACTCAATGATATGCCCGGTAATCAGATCGCCGCTTTCCTGGGCCATCCGGTGCAAAAAGAACCGCTTGATCTGTGAAATCAGAATTCGACAAAAAATCAGATACAGCCAGGCCAAAAAAATCAGGGCCATAAGGCCGATCACCAGATAGCCCTGCCAGGGACCGGGCGGGAATGAGCCAATATCCATGGGACCATAATAGCCACGGATTTAGGTTGACTACTGTTTTTGGGTCATGAAATGCCAGAGTTACTTCGCCTGCTGGCCCACCGGCGAATTAACCCGCCGAGAATAGGCGGCCAGCCTTTTGGCTCCCGGACTCCCTCCTTCGCTCCATTTCTTCTCTGAATTCGCGCATTATCAGGGTGCAATCTATAATCTTGCGATCCTTTACCCATGAGATCCTATTCCTAAAGAACTTCCGTTCCTGATGCAAGAGCTCCCTGGCTCTCTTTCGCCCCGAACCGGACAACTCAAGAAGGTAAGAACGCTTATGTCCGGGGTTCTCCCGACGATGGAGCAGTTCTTCCCGAAGCAGCACATTCACCACCTGCTGAACCCTTTGCCTGGTTAAAGAATGTCTGTATGCCAGATCGGGCACCGACCGACGGCCCTGCAGGTGTAAAGTTAGCAGTATGGACCGGCCCAAACTCCCCCCGGGACAGGGCGTGGACTCTTCCAGTTCCCGGAAAGCGAAGTATAGGCGATAGACCTCATCCGCCATCGCCAGAAGGAGCATCGCCCTATTGCGCTTTTCCATGGCATATCCTCTCTATGCTTGTCGTTATGACAAGTCCCTTGTCATTTAAGCTGAAAAAACTGAAGCGAATTCGGCAAGTTCAAGGATCGCTATTGACCGGGCGGACCGGGATGACACAGCCAGGGCATGATAAACGTTGCACTATGGATATTCCTATTTCTGTTCCTCGCGATCACGACCATTCTGCCGGCAACGGCGCCAGGGTCCGCGGGAAGCCCGGACACTTCTGTCTTCGCCGGTCAGATAGCGCTGATGCTGACCTGGATTGCCTTTACCGTATACAGCATGTATTGCTCTTACCGGGAAAGCCTTGTCAGAACTATGCGAAAGATGGCCGCGTTGCACTGGGGCCGGCAAATCGGGATGGATCTGTATCTCGGGCTGATCATGTTTTGCGGTATGATCTATATGGTCGAAGGCAGTTGGATTCTTGCTCTGGTCTGGCTCTTACCAACCCTTATCTACGGTAATCTCGTTCCACTATTTTATGCGGCCACCAGACTACCGGAAATAGCCGCCGGCTTCTAATCGGCCAGGGGCCCCGGGAAGGCTATGCAAGCCAGAGCAGCTTTCCCAGTAGGGATGCAGGCGCAAAGGTCCACAAATCGCCATTGAGACAATACTGCTCCTCCGCGTTTTCGCTGGCGCCATCGCTATCAGCATAGAGATTGGCATGATTCTATCCCCTCGGAGTAATCATGCCCTTTTTTCGATCCGGATTGCCGGCTTCCCTGGTTCTAGCATTAGCGCTGTTTTTATCTCAAAGCAGCTGCATCATCATCCCGTCCCGGGATCCGGACGCCGAACGGGGACTTTTCTGGTGTCCGCCCCTGCCCAACTGCGCATCCACGGAATCCTTCGTGCCCTATTTGCATGGAGTAGATCCCTTTGTATTGACTATGCCGTTGGAGCAAGCATGGCCCATCGTTCTAGAAACCGTGCGCGAAATGGAACGCACTGAGATACAGCAAACCTATGAAGGCTACATCTACGCGAAAGCGTATAGCAGGGTATTCCATTTCATCGATTATTTCGAAGTCCTTGCCTTACCGGACGAAAACCGGCTCTCGGTTCGATCCTCGGCCATGCTCGGGATTACAGATTTCTGGGTGAACTATCGCCGGGTAGAAAGACTACGAGATGCCCTTATCGAAAAGGGAGTGATCGAAGCGGTTTACTCTCAGGCCCGGTGAAGCCCAAAGTACTCGGCCAGCTGATTGCGAGCATCCGAGTACCCGGCCTGAATCAGCTGATCCGCCTGTCTTGCAGAGAAGTTCAGAATGGACTGAAATCCGAGCATGCGATGAGGCGCCACTGTGGCAATACGGGTATCGCCCAGGGTAAGGGTTCTTCGCACGAGACTTTGCAGCATTCCCTGCTGTTCGCGTAGCTTGAATTCCCAGGAAAGATGTGCCATAAAAGACTCGTAAGAACCTATTAAGGACTGCTCGAACACTCGCTCCGCCGCCTGACGACGGCTGTTGGGCAGAGGCATCCGCGATCCGCCCACTGGACTCAGAAGTACAACGATGACTTCGCGAGCGCCGCGCTCCAGAGCCGGCAATATTGGAGTGTTTGCCATAACGCCGCCATCCCAGTAGGGCTCGCCGTCGATGTATTGCCAGGGGAAAAGGATAGGTATGGCGCTGGATGCCATTACATGTTCGATGTCGATTACCTGGTTGTTAAAGAACTTCAGCCGGGACTTGAGGATATTGACCGCTGTAATGATAATTTCTCGATCGCTCTTTCGAAGGGTTCTTAGATCCATGCGATCCAGAATCAGGTTCTTGAGAGGTTCGGTATCCATCAATGGACTGAAACCGCGACGTTTGAAGAAGTGAACAATCTGCTTCCAGAGGGATATCCGATAGATGCGGCCCCGTTCGATAGTCTTCCAGAGGTGCACCATTTCCTGAAGATTCAAACCGCAGCCGATGGCGCTGGCATTTACGGCGCCTACCGAGGTGCCGCAGATCAGATCAGGATTCCAGCCGATCTCCTGCAAAAACTTCCAGACACCGACCTGGTAGGCTCCACGAGCCCCTCCTCCCGAAAGGATGAGTGCTCGGTGCCTTTTCTTCTGCTGAACCGGTGCCAGGGCCATGGAATACGAAATCTGATGCGGGCTCTGTAAAGAAAGGATAAATTATCCGGGGTTGGCGGTATTTGACAATCTTGTCCCGGCGGTGAAGCCCGAGCCCAGGAAGATAGCCCGGCGCGCAAGGGCCCGGGCTCCCAGGGTTAGGCAGAGCAGTTCATGGATCCGGTCCTCAATGGAGACCGATCAGGAATCCGGGTGGTCTGATGGATTGCCGCCTTTCTTCAATACCTTTGTTCGTTGCACATCCAACAGGAATCTTTCCGGATTTCCTTCATAGATAGCTAGAACAAGATACGGACCGCTCTTGACAATGTACATGTATTCCGAAGGAACTATATAACCCAATTCGTGAAAGATCCCCCGTGTGTACATTGACTCGCGGGTAATTTTTTCATACTCGAAGTCCCCGGCTTTCAGTTTCTTTGCATAGTCGGCTCCGCCCGAGGTATCCTCGCGGGGCAGAACGCTCTTTAGCATCCTGAGCAGATTGCTTTCCAGCCTCTCCTTGTTGCCTGCTTCCGGGTCCTTTTTGCTGTCCAGGTAGGAGTCATAGTACTCCTCATCCAGTTTATTGCCCGGTTGCTCCATCTTATGTCCGGACTCACTGATTTGTGGGTGCGTAAAGGCCGTAAATATATACAAGAGTACGAGCATACCCCGGAATTAAACCGGGCCTGTGCGAAATCCAGTAGAATTTGGGGGCGGATTGGAAACACCGGCGGAAAATGGACCTCGGAGAGAGGAGCTCAGAGCTGAACTTAATGTTCAGAACGATATGCTGGCTACCCTGCGGTTACGCGGCCAGCCCGATCCGTCCTTTTCCGATACACGCATCTATCAGTTACTCAACGAGCACAACATAAAGGCGGGGGTGGACCAAACCGCCATCCAGAAGGTGGTGAACCAGGTACGTAGCTCCATTGAGCCGATTCATCTGGAAGAGGTGGTAGCTCGCGGCAAACCGCCCGTGGCGGGAATCAATGGCACCTATCACCGACTGGTACGCGAATCGGACAAAGTGAATATCCGGGAAGATGGCAAAGCCGACTTTCGCAACATCCAGAAATTTGTCACGGTGGACAAGGGCCAGCCGGTAGTGGAAATCATACCGGAAAGCCAGGGCACTCCGGGCCACAATTTATACGGGGAAGAACTGAAACCCGACCCCCCTGCCCCGGCTCCTCGAAAGCCAGGCAAAAACATCAGCCTGATGCCTGGTAGCCATAAATACATTGCGCGCATCCATGGCGTTTACGTGGACGATGGAAAGACCATCGACGTTAGCCCGGAACTGGTAGTCGAGGGGAATGCCGGCCTGGAAACCGGCAACATCGAATATGACGGAAATGTTCGCATCCTGGGAAACATCGAACGCGGCACCCAGGTACGCGTCGGAGGCAATCTTTCCGTGGGCGGAACTATCGAGTCCGGCAATCTAAAGGTGGCCGGCGACATCGAAGTACAACATGGAATCAACACGGCCCGACAGGGGAGCCTCCAGTGCAGCGGAAGCATTCGCTCCACTTACATTGAAAACTCGGTAATCATTTGCGACGGCAGCCTGTATATAGAGAAGTCTATCCTGTCCAGCTACGTGATTTCGCATGAAAACATCGAGGTTTCGGGCCAGGGCTCAGCGCTGGCAGGAAGCGAAATCGTCTGCTATGGTAATCTATCTGTAGGCCATCTGGGAGGCAAGGCCGGATCGGTGACCCGGGTATTCATGGGAACGCATTACAAAAACACCAGACAATGGGAGCATTCGAAAAAGGAACTGGAAACCCTGGAAGAGCATATCAATTCTATGACCCACAAGTTGAAGCAATATCGCGACAAAGTGCAGCGCTATCGCGGCAATGTACCGGTTGCCCTCCAGGCCGAAATCCGCCAGGAGTTTCGCGCCTACAAAGAAGAACTGGCAAAACAAAGAAGAGCCACTTCTATCTTTAACTATTTATCCCATCACCGAAGCAATCCGCACCCGATTACGGTTACCGTTCGCGAAATGATCCATCCAGGCGCCGAGATTCGATACCACGGGCATACCGAGAAATTCAACCAGGAGTCTTCATCGGTGATCCTGGAATTCAGCCCCGAGGATCCAAAACCCGAAATGCGCGCATTCAAGAAGGCCTGAGCCGGCTACGCCTCCTTCTGCACGGACCTTCACTCCTGGCGACACGCAGTGTTCCCATATTCGCTTTCAAAAAATCGATGGACGGAATGCGCACCCTGATAACAATATTCTTGCGGTGTTGCCAACGAAAGAAGGCAATCAGAACAATGGTAATCTAAACACTCCTTACTTACCTATTCCCTCAAAACATGCTTTGCGATGCCGGTTACCCGCATCGCAAGAAGGATTAGTTTGAAACTGGCGCGAAGCCAGACCGATAAAGGAGTGTACTTTGAAAGAAATCGTTTATCATGTTGCAGTCTCGCTGGATGGATTTATTGCCGGCCCCGGCGGAGACGTTGCGGGCTTCCCGCACACAGGCCCTCATGTGCAGGAATACCTGGATGCTCTTGGAGGCTACGATATGGCTATTATGGGCCGCAGGACCTATGAATTCGGCTATGCCTACGGCCTGAAGCCAGGAGCGAATCCGTATCCCCTTATGGAAACCTATGTGTTTTCTGCGAGCCTGGAATTGCCCGGTCCGCAGCAATGCGAAATCCATTGCATAAGAGATGATTTCCTGGCGCAGGCGAAGAAACTAAAGCAAGGATCGGGTGGTCCAATCTATCTATGCGGCGGCGGCACGTTCGCAGGAACGCTAATGGAGAACGAATTGGTGGATCGATTGATCTTGAAGTTCTGTCCGGTTAGTTTTGGTGCGGGCATCCCTCTCTGGCGCGCCGGAAAATGGGAACCCGTGCAGTGGTCCTTGCTCTCGAGCAAGGCCTACGAAAACGGAGTCCTGCTTCTGGAATACGAGCGAAAATAACGGTACGGCGCCCATTGGGCGCCGCCTGAACCGACCCCTGCTCCCATAAGCGCCGAGTAGCCAGGCTACAGAAGAACTGCGGCAGCCCGACCAGCTTCCAGGGAGAGCATGCCTATCGCATCTTTTGTCGCCAACGGCCCATAGCAAGAGCAAGCAGATACGATATCAGTACTCCGAGTCCACATCCAACCAGGCCTGGCCGTTACCACTGAGGCCGGCCAGCCCTACAGGAACCCTTTCCGCCGGGCCATCATAGACCAGGCGAAAGAGTAGAACAACGGCTCCCACAATCAGCAAATGGAGCGCATAGATGCGGAACCACCGAAGTAGGATCAAAACATTGGCCTGGCCTGTCTGTCCGACACGAATCCTGGGCCCGTACGCCAGGGCGATACTTAAGCCTGACAGAAAGACAAACAACTCGGCCGAATCAGACAGACCCGGGTGCAGATGTTTGATAGTTGGAACGAAGTAATAGATGCCGGCTAATTGCTGAGCGTGATTGATCAATATGGAGACGAGAGCGAATCCCCGCAAAAAATCTATGCGGGGATCGCGCGAACTGGAGGGTTCGAGTTTCACGATACCGCCATCCCTGAAAAAGCAAAGGACGCTCGAGACGATGAGCCTGTAACGCCGAGCTCCCGACCCGAACTAGCGCTTCAGGCCCAGTTGATACTGTACGGTTTGCATTCTACCATTCACCATTTCGCGCCAGGATCCGTGCTTCTTATTCTGTACGAATGTCCCTTCGCCGATGAGCTGGCCGCCAGGACCGTACAACTTCCAGGGACCGTTCTTGAAAATAGCCGACGTATGGAGTCGGTCTTCTTTCTGCTCGTATTTTACCAGTCCCATGGAGAGAGGACCTTCGGCGGATTTTCGTCCGTTTTCGTATAGTACCGCGTACTTGGGCGAAAAGTCGTTCCCTTCGAAGCGAAATTGATAAATGATGTTTCCCGATTTATCCCAGAAGGTCCACATTCCCCGACGAGCATGATCCCGGGGCCCCATGGCCATCTTTTGTCCGGTTTCGTAGTACTCGGTCCAGGTACCGTTTCGCTTTCCGGTGGTAGGATTATAGGAACCTTCCGTGAACAGCTTGCCATTATCGTGATAGATCTTCCAGGTTCCGATGCGCTTTTCGCATTTGGTCTTATCTCCGTCCGGAGGGCTCTGCAGGCAGGCCATGTCCGCCCGGTACTCCCCCGTTGCCATGGGTTCGCCGGTGGGGTGATAGAATGTCGCGGGACCGTCTTTGAGGCCCTTTCGGTATTCCCCTTCGAACCCTTTGAAGACTTCCCCTTCCCGGGACTTCATGCATTCCGTCCATTGCCCCTGCTTATCGTCCTCAACGTAGGTTCCGCTGGAAATGCAGTCCGTATCCTGAGACAATCGCTCCTCCCAGGTTCCGGTCTTCTTCCCGTTGCGGTTCTGGCCCCGGGCCTTCCACTCTCTGGTTCCAGGAAAGTACAGGGTATCCTGGCCATTTTGCAGTCCGTCTTGATACATCACCTCGCGAATCATCTGACCTTCTTTGTTATAGAAAGTCCACATACCTTCGCGCTTTCCAGCTCGATATTCGCCTTCGCCCAGCTTGCCGCCGCCGGAATAAAACTGTACCCAGGTGCCCTCTTCTTGTAGTTGCAGCATGCGCTTTTCATCAAAGCCTTCCGCATCCGAACAGGTTACGCCGGAAGGCAAAGCTACCGGACCTTTTTGTAAAATATCACCGGTATCTTTCTTGTAGTGTACACGGATGGTTTGAGAATTCTGACAGAAAATATCTACAATCTTACCCGGCTGGTTTTCATCCACCGAGGCAGTCTTGCAATGGACTACCGCCAGAATTACCAGCAGGGTCATACGAAACGACATGAGAAAACGCATAGGTAGAGAGGAACAAATACCCCGGAGAATGGCAAGACTTTTCGGACAACTTGCTTTGCTGGCATTCTGGGCAGTGCGTTGCTCCGCCCCGGGCCCGGTTTTGGCCCCGGCGCAGGGCGAATTCGCTCCGCCGGGCCTTTACTCCATGCAGGTACTGGACCACCGGTTCCGCGAAAACATCGCCGCCTATGTCAGGGTCCAGGACCAGGGTTCAGCCGAGATCTGGCAACTGTCGCGAGCCCGGGACGGAAAGCTTCGGCTGCTTCAGATGCAGGGCCAGGCCTACCGCGGGTCGGGATTTCCTCTTGCCTTCCGGCCGTCTAAATGCTTCTATTATGCGAAAGATACTCCGGAGGCGGACCGCGTTCCGCTGGAAGTTTTTACATGCGATCATCTGGCCGTTGCCTTTAGCCGTAGCCCGGCCTGTTCGGATTGCCTGGTTTCCGTTGCCTCCGACACAGAAATGGGCGCCGAGGATTCGGCTTTCCTGTATGGAAAGACACTAATTCCCGTTACCGGAAGCGGGTACCACGGCAAAAAAGTGGATGCGTACAGCGACCATACTCAGGTATGGTACTGGGGCCTAACGCCCAATGGAGAGCAGGTGGCTACCGGACTGCAAACTCCGGCCGGCAAAGTCAGGACAGCGGTGGATGGATTTGTCCAGGTCGCTCCGGGGCCAGGACCCGAAACCATACGATTTCGTCTGCCTGAAACAGGCGCCGACCTGTTTTAGATACCTAAGCCTGTGTATTGAATTTGGGCGCCAGAGACACTAAAATGGACTAAACCGCGAACGCCGAACTTCCAAATGGCGATTCGCGAATGCTTGCAATTTATAAGAATATAGAGAATCTGGATTATAGATATGCCAACTGTAGAAGACTATGTTAATCAGATCCGGGATCTGGCCATCATCCCCCCTGTACTGGTATCAGTACTGAGTCTGCCGGACGATACAGACCTGTCCTTTGGCAAACTGGAAAATATGGTACAGTCCGACCAGGTACTGGTAGCGCGTATGCTCAAGCTGGCAAATTCGCCCTTTTACAGTCGCGGTAACCGCGTAACCGGAATTCGGCAGGTAATTACCCGACTGGGGTTTCGCACGGTTCGATCCATGGTGGCCATCGCGCTGGCTGACTCTATCTTCATGCATGGTAACTATCGAAAGTTCAAGGATGAAGTGTGGACCCACTCCATAGCCACGGGCGTAGGAGCCCATTATCTGGCTCATGATTACAAACTAAAAGAATACGAAGACTTTGCCCTGGTGGCCGGTCTGCTATTGGACCTGGGGAAGGTTGTTCTGAACTCCCTGGACAGGAAAAAATACATTGAAGTACTGACTGAATTCCTGGAAGAAGGACAGACCAGGGCCATTGAGGAAATCGAAGAAAAGAAGTTTGGAATCAAGTCGGAAGTAATCGCTGTTGAAGCAGCCAGAATCTGGCAACTACCGCCTTCTGTAGTCGAAATCCTGGAACAAAGGCCTCTGAAAATAGAAGAGCAAAAGGATTTGTCCAGGTTGCTGAATCTTGCCGATCTACTGGTTCGAAAACTGGGTTTCGGAAAGATGCAGTCGCACCACGAAAGCGAATTGGAACAGTACGCCGAGTATTACGGAATCACCCTTTCCGAAGAGTATCTGGAAGGAAAGAAAAAGCAAATCGAGGCCGACGGACTGTACCAGTTCTGTCTGAGCCTTTAGACTCCCGTTTCTTCGCTGTAACTTCCTCGCTGTCGCTGGCTCCGGATAGATCCGAAATAAACGGAGCTAGCTCCGACTAAAAGGAAGAGACATGCACGAACTGGATGCCATTCAGTTAAACTTTAGCAGGGACAGCCTGCTCCTTCTTAACATTATTCTGGGTCTCGTCATGTTTGGCGTGGCCCTGGATCTTACAGTCCACGATTTTCGCCGATTGATCCGGGCTCCGCTGGCGCCCGTCATCGGTCTCGTCAGTCAATTTCTCATTCTTCCGGCCCTTTCCTTTGGACTGATTCAGATCCTGGATCTGCGACCCTCCCTGGCGCTGGGAGTCATCCTGGTGGCGGCCTGTCCGGGCGGAAACATTTCCAACTTCATCGCTCATCTGGCTAAAGGTTCCACTGCTCTTTCGGTAAGCATGACGGCACTGTCCACGGCAGCGGCCATATTCATGACTCCGTTTAACATCGCCTTCTGGGCCAGCCTGGATCCCGGCACCCGCCAATTACTAACCGATCTAAGCGTAGACCCCCTGGAGCTCTTTGGCACGGTGGTGATGCTACTGGGCATTCCGCTGGCTCTCGGAATGTGGATTCATCATAAGTATCCGGCCCTGGCGCACAAACTCAGGAAGCCCTTTCGCATATTTTCGCTGATCTTCTTTGGCGGCTTCGTGCTGGCCGCTCTGGGCGCGAACTGGACTCATTTCATCAAATACATTGGCGCGGTCTTCGGATTGGTACTGGTGCATAATGCTCTGGCTATTGCCATGGGCTACACCTCTGCTTTTCTGGCCCGACTGGAAGAACAGGACCGCCGGGCCGTCAGTATTGAAGTCGGAATCCAGAACTCGGGCCTGGGACTGACTCTGATCTTTACGTTCTTCAACGGTAACGGAGGCATGGCCCTGGTGGCCGCCTGGTGGGGGATCTGGCACATCATCGCCGGAATGACTCTGGCCTTTTTCTGGTCGAAGTATCCGCCCAAGGGGCAAAGCGTTAACTGATTCGTGGAACATTCCGACATCGTAACAGCCTTAATTGTCGTGGCTCTGATCGGGCCCGGGATCACCATCGCCGGGATTACCGGCTTTGGAGGCATGGTAATCACCCTGGCCGCCGGAAGCCTGCTTTTTACTCTGGATGAGATATCGGCCGCGGCGTTGCTTGCCAACCTGCTGGTCAGCGCCTATGTGCTGGGAAGCGATTTGCACCATGTGAATCGACCGGTGATCTTTCGTTTGATTGTTCCTTTCATGGTGCCGGGGGTTATCGCCGGAGTCTTTCTGCGCGAGATGCTCATACCGTTGCCCGCCATGCTGGGAGTCTTTCTGATTCTGATTGTGCCCTATCGATTCTATCGCGAAAGAAAAGACCTTGCCTCTGGCAAAGAAGCGGAGCCCGACAATCGAAGCATGCATGAAAGAGGCCATCATGCGGCCCGTAGTATTGCCGGCAGATTGTGGACCGCGTCCGCCGGTTTTGTGCAGGGATGGATGAATACCGGCGGCCCATTGCTCGTTTACGGGCTGGCCCGAGCCGGACTTTCGCCGCGTTCCTTTCGCGCTACATTGATGGCCATCTGGACCGTAATCAACACCGGAATCATGATCGGGCACGTGTTCTCCGGCGAATTCGGGCGACCACAGCTATATCAGATGGCGTTCGTAATCCCTACTCTACCCATTTTCTACGGGATTGGAAATGCGCTGCATCATCGCATCCCAACCCGACAGTTTAACTCCGTCATTTATGGGCTGTTAACGATTATGGGGCTCTTTCTGGTAATACGCTCCGTTTCATGATGCTCCGGGCCGGACAGTTAACTGGATGGAACATCGGGCCGCGAGCTTCAGCAAGGCCTGAACCATGCACCACGCCGTTGCAGTGGCGGTTCTGATGCATTGGCGACCTTGGTGCGTCCACCGCTTCGCTTCTGCGAATCAGCTAAACTGAACCGACCAAACCCGATGGAGCCCCTGCTTTCCTTTTAGCTGTACCGGTTCCAGTTCTTTGAAATCGTACTTGGCTTTCACCTCCGGCGAAAGGCCTTCCACCAGGTCTGTGTTAATCAGCACCTGGCCGGGTTTGGCGATGCTTTCCAGCCGGGAAGCCACATTCACTGTGTCCCCGATAGCGGTGTAGGAAAGCTTCTGGAAAGAACCCACATTACCGAGAGTCACTTTCCCTGAAGCCACTCCCACTCCCATGCGCGGCGAAATACCGTAGGACTGTTCCCAGTTGCTGCTCCAGAGATCGAAGATGCTTTGCATCTCCACAGCGGCCTGAACCGCGTTGTCCCGGTGTTCCGGTGTATATACCGGGGCGCCGAACAGGCACATGATGGCATCGCCAATGTATTTATCGATCAGGCCTTCGTAGCCCAGAAGCACCTCGGTCATGGATGTAAAGTATTCGTTCAGAAAGCTAATTACTTTCTCCGCATCGAGCTGCTCTGCCATGGTGGTATAGCCGCGGATATCGGCAAAAAGGATGGAAATCTCCTGCTCCACACCCCGTTGTTCCAGGGCAATATCGCCTTTCATAATCCCCTGCACGATGGCGGGATCCACGTACATACCGAATACGGACTGAATCTTTTTCTTTTCTTCTTCCAGTTTGTTTCTGGATTCGTATTCTTTTTCCAGCTCTCTTCGCATCTCGGCCACAAGATCGTTCAGATCTTTGATCTCCGACTGCGTTGTGCCATGTGCGGATTGAAATCGGTGCAGCGCATCGTCAATCTGGCGGTACAATAGCTTGGTGCGAAACTGCATCCGAAACAGGTTTCGCAATCGATACTGTAGCAGATACGAGTTGGTTTTCTTCTTGGGAAAAAACTCTGCCACGCCCGCCCGAAAAGCATACACGCCGAACATGTCTTCTTTTAGATCAGAGTATACTATCACCGGACTGTCGGCGGCGCCCGGCTCATCCATCAAACGATCGACAAATACCGTGGGATCCCCCTGACCCGGGAGCACTACCTCGGTAATCAAAACATCGATCCGGTCCGAATTCAGCTCTTCGATGGCCTCTTCCACGCTGGAAGTCCACCGTACCGATACATAGTCGCCAAACCAGTAGGTAAGAAAGCCAGACAGGGTTTCATAGGCATTGCGATCCGGATCCAGATGCAGTACCCGGACACCTTCTTCGATGGAGGAGTCTATAGAGGAAGACACAGTGCAATGCGCCCCTGGATCGGACCACCTTCAACCTATTTTTACTTGCCTGGATGCTCACTCGGGTCTTCTTGCGGTATGATTCAGAACTTTGACCAGATACTTACAAAGATCCATAGTTACCCTGTACAGCGCATTGCTGTGGCCAACGGAGTGGACCCGGCCACTCTCAATGCGGTTTGCCAGGCCAGGGATGATTCCATAGCGGAAGCAGCTCTGTTTGGAGATGAGTCTTTGATCCGAGAAAATGCGGCAAAGGAAGGTCTGGATCTAAAGGGAATAGAGATCTACGACCATAAAGAGCCCATCCACGCAGCCAATGCGGCGGTGCAGGCCGTAAGCGAAGGGAAATGCAGCATCTACATGAAAGGCTACATCCATAGCGATGACTTTCTTCGCACTGTAATTGGGCGGGATTCCGGTCTTCGCACGGAAAACATACTGAATCATGTCTTTATTCTAGAAGCCACTCACCTGGGAAGGCTGCTATTCATTACCGATGGAGCCATGAACATCAAACCCGATCTGGAACAGAAGGCCAGGATTATTGCAAACACCGTGGCGCTGGCACAGACCTTCGATATTCCACGGCCCAGGGTTGCCGTGCTCAGCGCCGTGGAAGTAATCGCTCCCAAAATCGAATCCACTCTGGAAGCGGCCGCTCTTGCCAAGATGAGCGATCGAAATCAATTCCATGGAGGGATTGTGGACGGCCCCTTTGCCCTCGACAACGCCATCAGCGAAGAGGCGGCGGCCTACAAAAAAATCGGCGGCGAAGTAGCCGGAAAAGCAGACATTCTCCTTGTTCCGGACATCGTCACCGGAAATGCCCTGGCCAAGAGCTTCGCGCACATTACCGGGGGAACCTCCGCCGGACTCATCTACGGGGCCTCCGCCCCCGTTGTGCTGCCCAGCCGGTCTGATCCGGAGCGTTGCAAGCTCATGGGAATTGCAAGCGCCGTCTATGTAGCCGGCGCTCAGGCGCAAAAAAGAGTGAAAATCGGCAAGGTGCACTTCTAATCTCGGAAAAGCGCCGATTTAACAGATTCGTGTCCGGCTCTCAGAGCTGATTGCTTCTTTTTCCTGGCTGATTGCGCGAAGGCAGTCGGAATGCTTCGGCATGCCCCTCCAGCCCTACGCTGGAACTTGTCCTTCATGCATCAGAACAGGCGAAGCCGGCAAAGAAAGCATCAAGTGAAAGGAAAGAAATATGAGTAAAGAAATTCTGGTCTGCAATTCCGGCTCGTCTTCGCTGAAACTGGATGTATTTCAGTCCGGCGAATATCTGTCCTACCTGGCCAGCGCTTCGGTGGACCGCATTGGACAGATGCAGGGAGCCGAAAGCGAGCTGGAAGTCAAAATCAAAGACAGAGAAACGCATACAGAGAGATCTCGCTTCGAAGATCACAGAAGCGCCCTACTTCGCATCTCCGAACTCCTGGAAAAAGAAGGGGTGTTTTCGCAGGGTAATCGTTTTGCCGTCGGACACCGGGTAGTTCACGGCGGGCCGGACATTACCGATCCCGTAATCATTGACGATTCCATTGAGTCCATCATAGACAGATGCAGTATATACGCTCCGCTTCACAATCCGGCCAATCTAAACGGAATCCGGGTAGCCCGGGAGTTGTTTGATTGTCCGCAGGTAGGGGTATTCGACACCGCTTTTCATGCGAAAATGCCTGCCCCGGCGCGCACCTATGCCATACCCCGGGACATAGCGCAAAGACACGGTATCCAGAGGTACGGATTTCACGGAACTTCGCACGGCTATGTTGCGGAAGTAGCGGCACGAAACCTGAATCGAGCTTTGAGCGATGTTAATCTAATCACTCTTCATCTGGGAAATGGCGCCAGTGTCTGCGCAATCAAAGACGGAATCAGCATCGATACAAGCATGGGATTTACGCCGCTGGAAGGTCTGGTAATGGGCACTCGATGCGGCGATTTGGACCCGGCCATTGTGGCCTATCTTCAAGAGAAAGAGAAACTCATCTTTCAGGAAGTAGACACCCTTCTGAATCGACAGTCCGGCCTTCTCGGCCTGGGCGGTGCCTCCGACATGCGCGATCTGCTGGACAAAGAAAGCAAAGGCGATCAGAACGCAGCTCTGGCCATAGATACCTTCTGCTACCGGGCACGAAAATACATTGGCGCCTATTTCGCAGCCATTGGCGGACAGGTGGATGCCATCGTTTTTACGGCAGGAATCGGCGAGAACTCTTCTGCGATCCGTCGGCGAATTATGGACGGCCTTTTCGAGGACCGGATCTATTTCGACGAGGATGCGAACGAGCAGAAACTCGAAAGCCAGCAGGGCAATCTGCTTACAAAGGAACAGAGCCCGGTGGCGGTGTATGCCATACCCACCGACGAAGAGTGGATGATTGCCAGGCTGGCGCGGGATTTGCTGGCGAAGGAAGGCTAACCGCGAGCAGAAAGCAGATTCAGTGTAGGGGCAGCGAGGATTGAAGGCTTGCCCCGTGGTCCGGCGCACTTCTCACAACAGTCGGAAACCACTGCCTGGTTTGCTCCGATCTGAGCCGTGGCCAAAAAATCTCCCCTATAAAACTCCTTGCCAACGCGTCAGCTCGGCCCATTTTTTTGTGTACGGAATCGGTGATGCAAACATCTGTTTGTATGGGAGACCTGGAACAGAGAACCGGTATCCTGGAGCATAGAATGGACGCCGCAGAAGAACGCCAAAGGCAATTCGAACAGGAAATCTTCCGCACAAGAGAAGAGATTCGAGACGCTCTCCAGCGCATTGAACAACGCTTTGATGCAATCGACAGACGCTTCGAGCGTATGGAGCAACGCTTCGAGCGCATGGAGCAGCGCTTTGAGCACATCGACCGTAGATTCGAACACATGGATCGGCGTTTTGATCAGTTAATTGATCAAAACCTGCGGCAGTCCGAGGAACTACGCAGAACCCATCGCTGGATGCTGGGCGTAGCCGTAAGCATGACCGCAACTATTACACTGCTGCTTCCGGTCACACTGAAGCTGGCGGACCGCTGGCTGTGATTTGCCTGGGCCCTACAAAATCCCCGCTTTGCCGCCAGAGCGATGAAGAAAAACTGACTCATGACCGCCCCATTGATCCTTGCCTCCGGGTCCCCCCGACGAAGGCAGCTTCTGCAGAACCTGAATCTTTCCTTTGAAGTTCATCCGGTAGATGCAGATGAAAACCTGGACCCGAAGGAAAGCAGACATCCGGCGCTGTACATCGCGGAACGAAAGGCAAACCTGGCCCGTAGCCTTTTTCCAGATCGGTGGATACTCACCTGCGATACCGTTGTGGAATCAAAAACTCCAGGAGGCCCAACCTATCTTGGCAAGGCCGAGAATCGCGAAACAGCCAGGAATATGCTCCGATCACTGTCCGGCACCGATCACATAGTTCGCACCGGCCATTGCCTGGTGTCGCCGAATGGAAACATTCTTTCCGCAATGCCCTCCACAACTGTCCGGTTTCGTCCTCTGAGCGATGATCTGCTGGACTGGTATCTGGACACCGGGGAATGGACTGATAAAGCCGGAGCCTATGGCATCCAGGAAAAGGGCGCCGTCTTAATAGATGAAATCCACGGAGATTACTTCAATGTAGTGGGCCTGTCGGTTAAATGCCTGGATGAGTTGTTTGAAAAGGCTGGAACAAGCCTCGGGCAGTTTCGCCAGTAACGCACGATCGAAGCTCGGAAAGCGGCGTCTGCAAAGGATGCAGCAGGGCGCTGCCCTTCCATAAACAAGCGAGCCACGACAACCGTCGCTGCTCGCTGTCCGCTGTCCGGCAAAGGAAAAAGAATTACCGGCTTTGTTCGGCGTAAACTGACATACCTAACAAGTTCATGGCTTTAGGCGCAAAGGAGCAACCGGAGCAACCGGCGATTCCATGGCTTTGATTAATTTCCGTTAGATCGAATTAGATCAAAGAACTCCTGACGGGTTCGCGGATCTTCCCGGAAAGAACCCAGAAGCGTGGAGCTTGTCATAACAGAATGCTGCTTCTCTACTCCACGACAGGTCATACACATGTGCCGGGCTTCAATCACAACCCCCACGCCATCCGGCTTCAGTTCATCGTAGATGGCATTTGCAATCTGATGACACAGCTCTTCCTGGATCTGCAGTCTTCGCGCATACACCTCCATGACCCTGGCAAGCTTGCTAATTCCGAGAACCTTACCTTTAGGGATATAGCCTATATGGCATTTTCCGGTAAAGGGAAGCATATGATGCTCGCACATGGAGTATAACTCAATGTTGGAAAGAACTACCATTTCTTCGGTGCTGGACGTGAAGGTCTTGCTGAGCACCTCTCTGGCATTCTTTCGGTAACCGCTATAAATATGATCAAAAGAGCGAACCACACGATCCGGAGTTTCAAGAAGCCCTTCTCGATCCGGATCATCGCCTATATAGCGAAGCAATGTTCGCACTGCCTCCAGGGCCTGCTCTCTGCTGACTTCTTCTTTCAAGTGCTTCTCCAAACTACCCCGTTCCAGGCGGGGCTTGCTTCTAACCATCTCGCAAATGCATGATCAATCTTCCTCGGGCCGCTGCCGGACAATAAACCGCAGCCGGTCGGAACCAACAGTACCATCACAAGATCCCTATCCGACGACTGCAGGGCCATTGTTTTTTACCTCCGGGCAGCCAATCGAATAGATCTATATAGAAATCCGATGGCAAGAATCATTAAGCCAGAGAGGACAGCAGAAACCGGCAAGCTGAAGGCAAATGCGATGCATCCAAATAGTCCAAGGACAGAAAGAAAGGCAGGCCATCGTCTTTGTTCGGGACGGAGCGACAACGAAGAAGCGTTGGTCACCGAGTAGTAAATCAGTACAAGAAAGGAGCTAAAACCTATGGCCGTCCGCAGATCCGCCACCAATATCAGCAGTATGACCAGCGCTCCTGCCAGGCTTTCGCTAATATGGGGCACCTGGAATCGGGGATGGATACGGCCCAGCCGGGACGGCAGATCGCCGGCAGAAGCCATCGCATAAGAAGTTCTGCTCAAACCGGCAAGCAGGGAGAGCAATACCCCCATCGAGGCAAGCCCGGCGGCCAGACGAACCATCACCGCAAGCGGAGGGAATCCCCCCGCCAATAATGCATCCGCCAGGGGAGCCGACGACTGGCCCAGCCGCGCAGGCCCGAGAGAAAGAAGTAGAGTTATGGCCACCAGCAAATACAGGGTCACAACAAAAAAGAACGCCACAGGAATGGCCCGGGGGATGGTCTTTGCCGGATCCTGCACTTCTTCGCCCAGGGTGGCCAGGCGCGCATATCCGGCGAAGGCGAAAAACCACAGCGCCGATGCCTGAAGGACGGACAAAGGATCTTCCACAACCGATGCGACAAGAGAGCCGACGAATTCCTGCGAAAGCATTCCATGGGATTGATCCGATTTCCCGGAATTGTGGCCGAACCAGATTGCAGCCAGCGAAACCAGCAGAACGGCAATCACGACCATAACGATCACACGTGTGGCCAGCGCAGTCTTTTTGATCCCCAGAAGGTTCAGTCCCGTGAGAGCGGCGACCACGGCCACGGCCAACCATCGTTCCTGCCCCGGCCACAGGTAGGCGCCGGCTGTAAGAGCCATGGCGCCGCAGCTGGCGATTTTGCCGAAAAGAAAACTCCAGCCTGCAGCAAAGCCCGCCCAGGGATGCAGTTGTTTTCGTCCGTAAGTGTAGGCCCCTCCAGACTCCGGATACACCGCAGCCAGCTGAGCAGAAGAGACAGCATTGCAGTAGGCCAGAAGGGAAGCCAGGATCAATGCCAGTAGCATTCCCCATCCGGCGGATGCCGCGGCGACAGCGGGCACTGCGAAGATCCCTGCCCCGATCATGGCCCCCAGGCCAATGAAAACGGAATCGGTAAAGCTCAGACGGCGACCAAGTGCTGGCATATAAACATTGGATGTGTTTCAAACATAGAGGACAAGCAAAAGCGTCCATGACTCTAACGAATGGAGCCCGCCGCAGAATGCGCGGCTGGATTAGCGTTCTTGACGCCAGCCCAGCCCGAGCAGCGGCCCAAAAAAGCCTGAAGCTACCAGGCGAAAAACAACCGGTTTACGCCTCAGAGCTCGCCGCAATTCTGCCTGAATGGCCATACGAAACGTAATTATTGAAAAGTTTGAAACTGCCGCAGCGGGAGCTGTGATCATCTCCGCCGGAAAGACCAGGGTTCTCTGCACAGCCTCCCTTTCTACAGACCTGCCGGGCTGGCTGGCCGCCAAAGAGCCGCCCTCGGGCTGGATCAGTTCGGAATACAACATGTTGCCTGGCTCCACATCGCCCCGAAAGAAGCGAGGCAACGATGGCCGCAGCACCGAGATTCAGCGATTGATTGGAAGATCTTTGCGAGCCATGGTGGAGCTAACTTCCATTCCGGGAGTTAGCATCATTTGTGATTGCGAGGTCTTGCAAGCGGACGGAGGCACCCGCACCGCCAGTATCACCGGGGCTTCCGTTGCGCTCATGCTGGCCCTGGGGCAAGCCCTGGACGATGGTTTGCTCCCATCGGTAGAAACGGATCGAATCCCGATTCAGCTGGTAACCGCCATTAGCGCCGGCGTCGTTGACGGGAAATGCGTAGTCGATCTGGATTATGACAAGGATAGCCGCGCCGATGTGGACCTGAACGCGGTCCAGAACCAGAAGCGAGAATGGATAGAGCTTCAGGGCACCGGGGAACGCGCAGGCTTTACAAAAACGCAACTGGACGAAATCCTGGATCTATGCGATGAAGCCATAGAACAGATCAGAAACAGACAGTTGGATTTTCTTAAGAACCACTTATCGGCATCGGCATCGGGGCTGCTGCTGGGTTCCTGAAATCGTTTTCGGAAGTTTTTTCCTTTTCGAGAATGGGAGTTTTTAATATATCAAGGGGGAACCCTGCAGTACTGGAGTATTGAATGATTTCAATCGGACGAGAAACGAAAGTGGCCAGGGGGAATTCCTCCAATATAAGGAATTCTTTTGAGCCCGGAACCGAATACTCAGCCCCATTTGAACAGATCGCAGAACCTGTTTTAGCCGGTCGATTCTTTCAGCAGAACACCGGGCGAACGAGACGAAGATTGTCGGAACTCTCCCGGCTAGCAATGGCTCTGGCCCTGATTACCGGGTTTTCGGCTTCGGAACTGGCGGCCGTGGAAGATTGGTCCTCCGACAGCAGCTGGCTCGAGGGCTTTGTTGTATTCGGAAGCGCACGATTCCGACCGGAGTTCCGTGCGAACGGAGATTTCAATCGCAAGACCGACGATACAAGCGAATTCGCAAGCAGCAAAATTCAGCTTGGCATAGCCAAGGATCTCACAGAAGACACAAAGGTTGTATTTCGGCTACAGGACTCCCGGGTCTGGGGAGGAAGCCCTACTTCCGACACCGGTTTTGCGGCCAACCCGGCTACTTCGGAAAGCTTCCTGACTGTAAGAGAAGCCTATATCAAATCGGATAACCTTCTGGGGCCGCTTGGGATCAAGATGGGACGCCAAATACTGAACTACGGTAGCGGGCGTCAACTGGGACGCACCGACTGGAACAACGTGGGCCGGAGCTTCGACGCCATGGAATTTCACTGGCAACTTGGCCCCTGGAAATCCTCCCTCATTGGGGCGGTCCTGGCCGAAGAAGATGCTGGCGCCGGTTTGAGTCCTACTCTGGGCCGATCCAATCCTTCTGGCATCAACTTCAACTGTGATCCCACTACCCGGGCCTGTACCGTGAGCGCCACTACACCCAGGGAACTGGACGATGCCTACATGGCCGCCATGTACAACGAGATAAAATTTCATCCGCAGTTCCAGGCTGAGCCGTACTATATTGGCATTTATAAGAAATGGATCCCGGCCAGCACATCGCCTTTCCCTGGATTGCCCATTCCCCCAAAGGCCAGGGACCGACAAAGGGACAACCTGCACACCATTGGTCTCCGGTTTACAAACAAGACGGTAAATGGTAAAAGCGCCTCGCAGTACTTCGATTACTCGCTGGAGTTTGCGTACCAGACCGGTTTCAACGGTCAGCGAGTACAGGCAGCCTGGGACATTCTAAATCAGACGGCACCCAACGGCGATCCAATATACACTGAACGACAATACTACGATGCCTACGTCGCCTACGCTGACATCGGCATAAGGCCGGTAGAGTTTTTACGAATTGGCCTCATAGCCGACGTGGCTTCCGGCGACCCGAACCGCAACGATGCGGCGGTGGCAACCTACACACAATTGTATCCCACGAATCATGGCCCCATGGGGGATATGGATATCATTGGCTCCCGAAACATGATTGCCCGAGCCATTCGTCTGGATTTTGCGATGGGCAAATTCGGGAACTTCAAAATAGCCTACTGGCATTATAAGAAGCATAAGGCGCAGGATAGCTTCTACGCGAATGGCGGTGGAGTGGCCAGGGATGCGGACGGGGAACTGCTCAGCACCGAAACAGAGAGCAATGCGCGCTACGGTGAAGTCCTGGATAGCTCCGGCAAGATTTCGGAAAACTCGGTGGCCCAGCTGAGCACACAGCTATTTCACGAATATAATGTAACCTATGCTTTCAAGGCAAACGGGCTCAGTTTTGCATTCGGATATGGTCAGGCTCATGCCTTGAGCTCCATTCGCCATCGAGTAGATGAAACCTATGTCCGACCGGATCTTCGGGAGCCCGCTTTCGACCCCAAGAGCCACTTTGGTTATTTCATGCTGACCGCACAGTTCTAGGTCAGACTTTCGCTGAGTTCGCGCAGGCGGTCCCCGGTAGCGGGATCGTTCGTCACAGCCAGAGGGACCTTGCGTTTTTTGCCGTGGAAGTAGGTGCCCGAGGGACCTGGATCCGGCAGACTGGCCAGTTGCACCAGGGGGCCGGCGGCCTTTTTGGGCGATTTGCTGATGAGTCCCCAGATGAAGTGCACCGCCCCCGGATATTCGCGCACCAGCGATGTATTCACAACCCCGGGATGAAAGGCGTACACGGATATGTTCTTTGATTGGAGCTTGCGAAACAAATCCATTGTGTAAATGACGTTGCACAATTTGCTATCGCAGTAGGCCTGAAATCCGCTGTAGTTTTCCTTTCGTTCCAGCGGAGCGCCGCCGTTGAGGAAATCCGTTTTTGCCCGATAGTGAAGGGCGGAAGCCACATTGATAATGCGCGAAGGAGCATTCTTGCTCAGCCCATCCAGCAAGGCCTCGGTCAGCCAGAACGGCCCCAGATGATTCACAGCGAAGGTAGCTTCAATTCCATCGGCGCTTTCTTTTCTTTCTGGATGAAACACCCCGGCGTTGTTGATTAGAAGGTCCAGGCCCTTGTGGCGCTTAGTGAAATTCTTCACGAATTGTTGGATGGACTCTTTCGAAGACAGATCCAGTTCGAAGAGCTCTACCCGGCTTCGGCCGGATTTCATCTGAATCTCGCGCTGCACCGCCTGTCCGCGAGCGATATCCCGAGCAGTGATGACCACCTGCGCGCCCAGTTCCAGAAGTCCGATGGCCGTTTCCTTGCCAATGCCGGAAGTGGCGCCAGTAATCAAGCAGAGCTTTCCTTCGATGTGTTCTTTCTGGAGATTTCGTAGCAGGGAGTCATCCTTTCGCGCCATAGGCAAATCCGGACCCGGCCGGCATTCCTGTCAAGCCAGGACCGAATTTCACAACGTCTTTGAAAGGCCCAATCCGTCAACTGTCCACACAAAGCAAAACAGCCAGCCCGGGTTGATCCGCGGACTGGCTGCGTACATCTGCTTACAACAGAAGCCCTTTTACTATTAGTAGTCGGTGGGATCGGGACTGTTATCAGTAGCCAGATCGGTCATGCGATGACACATGGTGCAGTCCTTCATTTTCGGATCTTTGTCGATGATTGGCTGGAAGGCATTGTCCACTTTGAGACCGTCGAACAGTTCGCGAAAATCGTTTGTTTCTACCTTGCCCTCTTCATTGAAGTCGTTGCTAAATCCTTGATTGAGGTCTTCGGATTCCTCGCTGTCCACATGGCGAGTAGCCACTGTTCCTTCGCAAACACAGGTGGCGCTTCCGTTATGGTCATGGCTTACAGAAAACTTGGTTCCGCGAACCGATGCCACCGCCGTTGGGCTGACAACGGTCACTCCCTGATCGGATTTCTTCTGCACATCGATCCAGGTAAAACCCTTCTCCAGCTTCACTTTCACGGATTCCGGTCCCTTCTTGAGGTTTTCCAGGACCACATCGGTCTTTGGGCCCAGGCGAATCTCTTTTCCCTGGTAGATGATCACCAGACTGCTCTGCGGACCGGTCTGGATTCGATCGTTGCTCTGGATGATTGTCTTAAGCTTAAGGGGCTTGAAATCGCCCTGCCCCGCTTTCTGGACTTTGGCCAAGCCCACAAGGCGGGTAACCAGAGCCCGGTCCTCCGCCTGCAATGCAGACGTCATAAAGAGAGCAAAAAGAACAACAAGACCGGCAAACGGCCGAGAGCCCCTTGCAAACGGAGTTCGGTAATTCATAAATACACCTTCCTACAATTTTAGCGTCGGGGTTGACACTTATACCCCACAACACCTCTGAGAGGATGATTTGCAACCTTTTACCAGAAATTGCGCAAGGCCCGAAGGACCACAAAAAATCCACGGGAGCAACACTGTAAGAGGACCAGGCAAATGGCGGCAGTTGTAGCCGGAATCCTCTCAGCACATTTGACGTTTTACCTTCACAAACACAACTCTAATAGTTCACCCCTATTCCATGAATGCCGCATGAAATCGAAATTCCATGCGAGCCCCCAGGGCTCCGGCCAGAAGTAGATAGCGGGAGTCCAGTTCGAAATAAGCTTCGGCTTCGTCCCCCGCATCCATTACGCAGGCCACTCGTACCTCGTGTTCGCGAGCCAGTTGTCGCAGGCTTCTTCGCACCGGCGCCAGTCGTCGCATCAAGTCCTTTACATGCTCTTCAATGGGCTCATTTCCTGCCGGACGGCTGTTAATTTGCCAGATTCCCTTGCCCCAGGCATCTCGCGGAATAATCCGGTCCGGCTCCATGCCCAGAATTCGACTTACATCCTCGGGATGCAGCTCCGCGCCAGAAACAGTAAGAATGGCCCAGCCTGTTGTTACTCTGTTTGACATTTGCGGCTTTTTCCTGTAACTCTACCAGCACCTTCGCGAATCCACACTGCCCATGAAAGAACCGGCGCTCGTAATCATTGGAAATGGCATCACCGGAATCACCGTAGCCAGAACCGTCCGAAAGCAATTCAAAGATGTCCGTATTCGTATAATATCGGATGAAACCGACTACTTCTTTTCCCGTCCGGCCTTAATGTATATTTATATGGGCCATATGGAAGCCAGGCATACCGAGCCCTATGAAAGAAGATTCTACGATGATAACTACCTGGAACTGATCAAAGGCAAAGTAGAATCCCTGGACCCGGAATCCGGACAGATCACTCTTTCCAACAGCCAGATCATTCCATATGATTATCTGGTTCTGGCCACCGGATCCATTCCCAATCGATTTGGCTGGCCCGGGCAGGATCTTCAAGCGGTGCAAGGGCTTTATTCCATGCAGGATCTGGAGACTCTGGAGCACTGGTCCGCCCAGGGGATAGACCACGCTGTTATTGTAGGAGGCGGGTTGATTGGCATCGAACTGGCAGAGATGCTACATACCCGAAACATCCCGGCCACGTTTCTGGTTCGGGAGAGCCACTACTGGGGCAACATTTTGCCTCCGGAAGAGTCAGGATTGGTAAAGAAACAAATCGATGCGCATCATATTGGCCTCAAATTAAACACCGAGCTCAAATCCATTGAAGCCGATGAAAATGGAAGAGCTCGAGCTGTAGTCACCACGGACGGTCAGGAGATACCCGCCAATTTCGTAGGGCTCACCGCCGGTGTTCGCCCCAACCTATCCTTGAGCCATCCCTCCCTGGAGACAGGCCGTGGCTATTTGATCGACTCTTACTTCCAGACTTCGCAGGACAAGATTTATGCAGCCGGGGACTGCGCACAGTTGCGCAATCCGGATGGAAGCCCGGGGCCCGTGGAACAGCTTTGGTACACGGGTCGCATGCAGGGTGAATCTCTGGGCAAGATCCTGGGGCATCGAATCCAACAGGAGCACGACCTCCAGATGAGAAACGACATTGTAGAAAGGGATCAAGCAACTCCGGGAAGAAGCCCCTATGACCGAGGCATCTGGTTCAATTCGGCGAAGTTCTTCAACCTGGAGTATCAGACCTACGGCTTCGTGCCCGCACAGGTGGATGCGGAGCGAACCTTCTACTGGCAACATCCGGGTAAGGACATGTGCTTTCGTATGGTCTGGAGCGGCGATGCCCAAAGCGGCGCCGTTACGGGATTCAATGTATTCGGGCTAAGGTACAGACAGAATGTTTGTGAAACCTGGATCGCTGAAAAGCGCAGCCCGGCCTTTGTGATCGAGAATCTAAAGAAGGCAAACTTTGACCCCGAGTTCTTTGAAAGACCGGAAAGGAAGATCCAAAAGGCCTTCAAGGAGTTTTTGAAGAAGGCCGCGCCCGCTTCCGCGTAAAGACGTCCGGCGAGCGTAACTCTAAAGTGCGGAGCACTTTTGGCGGTCAGGATGACCACAAGCGGCGAAGCCGCGCAACAGAATTCACGGGAGCCCCATTGCAGGAAGCAATGAGGCGAGCGTACCTCCAAAGTGCGAACCACTTTGGCGCGGGCAGGATGCCCGCAAGGTCCGAAGGACCGTAAAAACTATCACGGGAGCGAAGCTACACGACGTAGCTTCGCGAGCGTACCTCTATGACCAACAACCAAATGAATTCAGTACCATTTAAAGCATTTCAACCCTACAACCTTATGGCCACGGCGCTGATTACGATAAGCCTGGCCGTGCCGGTGTTGAGCCTTGCCGGATTTGCCGTGCCGGCAGGAGGGCTGTATCTCGTTTTTTTTCCCGGGCTCCTTTGCCTCGGCTTCTTCATGATGGCCGCGCAGAGAGCCTTGTCCAAACCAGCCGGGATAGACAATCATGGGATTTACCAGAGTAGCGTCACCGGACGCGGGCTGGCCGGAATTCTCCTGGGCGTCGTTATCACCGGGCTCTATGTGGTGATCTATTTCGGAAATCGCATCCCACTGGGCGACGGCACAGTGCATTCCCTCTTTCAGGAACGGCTCTACAACTACTTCAACCCGGTGAGCGAATTCATCCGAAACAAGCCTGCAGATAACTGGTTCTTCTACAGCCTGATGTACACGCTGGCGGTTTTCGTTTTCGGCGTCCGAATGATTTTCAAACATCGTCATTCTCCCTACCAAATCATTCGCACGATTTCGGTAATGGTAGTGCAAACCGGATTCGGTTTCCTTATACCTTATCTGCTGGTAGCCTTCGAGAAGCCGGAATTCTACTTCAGCTACTTCTGGCCGCTGAAGCCGGAATATCTTTACCCTTCCACCTGGCCTGCCCTTGCTTCCGGCGCTTTAGGCACATTCTTTTCCGGCGAAGCGCAGGTGATGACCTACTTCCTGGTTTTCGGCGCCTTTATGACCTTTGTGGCCACCCCTATCCTCACCTATTTCTTCGGTAAACGCTGGTATTGCTCCTGGGTATGCGGCTGCGGCGGCCTTGCCAATACCGCCGGCGATCCGTTTCGACAACTGAGCGATAAATCCCTGAAGGCCTGGAAGCTGGAGCGATGGATCATCCATTCTGTTCTGGTAGTTATAGTCCTGGTCACGGGAGTTCTGTGGGCCAACTCCTTGAGCGATGGGCAACTCTTTCCGGAATGGGGGGTGCCGCTACGCGAAGCCTACACATTTTATATTGGGATGATATTCAGCGGCGTTGTGGGCGTTGGTTTCTATCCGTTGCTGGGAACCCGGGTCTGGTGCCGGTTCGGATGCCCCATGGCAGCCATCCTGGGCATCATTCAGAAGTTTTTTTCCAGGTTTAGAATCACTACCAACGGAGGGCAATGCATCTCCTGCGGCAACTGCTCGACCTATTGCGAGATGGGCATCGATGTGCGATGGTATGCGCAACGAGGCCAGAACATTGTACGGGCTTCTTGCGTGGGTTGCGGCATGTGTTCCGCTGTTTGCCCCAGAGGCGTCTTGAACCTGGAAAACGGAATCGTTACAGCCCGGGTGCCATCGTAGTTTCAGGAAGTTCCACCGGGCAACTACAGGATAGCCTGAGGCGGGTGCGGCCCGGATAAAGAGGGTGCGCCTCGATTCATGACCTCCCCGTCCAAAGCGCCGTCGCAGCCAAAAAGGCCCCTACCCAATACAGAGGAAGTCCACTTCCTGCTCGAAGCCATTCTCCTGAAGAGCCCGCTGGATGATGCCCCGGGCGCCGCGGGCGTTCACGTACACCAGCACAAAGGGGCGCGGCGAATCCGCATACAAATACTCGGGACTTCGCACGGCAATCCGCACTGGAGTGGCCCGATCAGAACGATGGGTGTCTGCTTGAACCGTTTCGCCTGCTGGGGATCTTTCGTAATCGCCCCCGGGGCTTTCTTCGGACATGCGTGCCATCGGCACACCGCTGGATTCCAGCAAAGAGGGCTTGATATCCACGTAGTATTCCGGTATCCAATCCGGGAAGTGGTCTTCGAATCGACGTCGGGATCGCCGACTGGCCCCCCAGACCACCATTCGCCGTTCGGACATTCGCTTATGGAGAGCCAGGTCCCGGGCCAGATACTCTTTTCTAAGTTCGTGAAAAGCCTGCTTGCTGTATCTATGGTCCTTTCGGGAAAGCTGGTTCTCGCTTACACGGTATTGAAGCAGGGTGTCCGGTAGCTTCTCCACTCGCATGCCTGCCTGAAGACATCGCAAAAATAAATCGTAATCTTCCGGGAAGGGACCATCCCGATATGCGCCCAGGGACTTCAGCGAATTCACCGGCATGGCCAGTGTCGGATGTTGTAGCGGGCACTCCACATATCGATTGGCAAGAATGTCGGATTCGCAGACCAGATTGTTCTGCCAGGCGAAGTATTCCTGTGCACCCGGGCCCGGATTCCCCACGGGCTCCACCAGACAGCCAGATACATCCACCTCCTCAAGATGCTCCAGCTGCCGCTGCAATCGAACAGGGTCCATGATGTCATCCGCATCCATGCGCACGAAGACCGGAGACTGACACAGGCTCAGACCTTGATTGAGCGCATCCACAATGCCCGCACCCTTACTTTGAACCAGGCGAATGTCAGGCCAGACGAGACCCTGCCCTTTTCGGGATTCCGCCACCGCGCGAATCAATTCCGAGCCCTGATCAGTAGATCTATCGTCGATCAGGAGTATCTCGAAGTACGGGTAGCTTTGATTCAGAACAGATTGCAGGCAATCATTCAGGGTATTTGCTGCATTGCGAAATGGTATGACTATGCTGGCTGCGGGTTTCAGTAGTCAAAGGCTGATGACGCCTACTGAAATGGCGAGAACTTTACGCCGTAGGCGATATAGTTGCTGCCACAGGTCCGCGGACAAAAAGTACCGTAGATTCCGCTGCGGTGATGGATTCGCAGGAAAGCCCGGGGCTCGTACGCATCCACCGGCAGGCCGATTTCGAGTTCGAATACCAGATAGTTGAGCAGATTTCGCGAGTACTCCGATTCGCCGTTTATCCCGTAGAAGCTTCGCGGGTTTTCCAGGTCCGGATTCCTGGTGGCCAGCGAAAGACCTTCACCCACCGCAAAGCTCACAGGCACTCCGGAAAAATCCAGGCTATCGCCCATGCGAGCCATGATCAGAGCATTGAATTCAAGATGCTTTTGCGAACCGGAATGATGCACCACCTGGCCCTCCCATTCCATGGGCAGGCCAAAAAAGGCCATGGGCGCCGGTTGCGAAACAGCGCCGGTAAAAATGTAGCTGGGTTTGAAATCCGTGTCGGCCTTCAAGGCAATGTTACCCAGATTACTTCGGGTAAATTGCCCCCGGTAGAAGGTAATGTCCGTCCGGTCCGGCTCATCCAGAGCATGCAGGGAAGTGGAAGCCAGCAACATTACCAGGGTAAGGGCGCGTACCATGGTATTTGGACGATCGTGATCCCCCGATGGTTGTCAGAAAAGCTGGCGAAGGCCGTTCCATTTGCGGGAGGCCCGCGGCCAAAGTGGCTGCAGGTGACATCTAAGCGGGTTCAATCCACGATAATCCGTGGAATGCCTGGCTCAATTCGGGTCACAACCTCGTAGTTAATGGTACCGGCCAGATCCGCCAGTTCATCCGCTGTAACAGATTCTCCGCCATCCGAGCCAATCAAGGTAGCCACATCGCCGGGGGCGCATTCCGGGATGGAAGTTACATCTACCATAATCATGTTCATACAAACCCGGCCCAGAAGCGGCGCTCGACGTCCGCGAATCAGCACATGAGAGCGATTGGAAAGACTTCGATCATAGCCCTCATAGTAGCCTACCGGAATCACAGCAATGGTAGTAGGCGCCGTGGTTCGGTAGGTGCATCCGTAACCCACGTCAACGCCCTCCGCCACCGGATTGATGTGCACGACTCGAGCTTTCCATGACAGCGCCGGCCGAAACTCCGGCATCTCCGCCAATACCATCTTTGCGCTCAGACGCGTGGAACTGGAAGCCCAGAATCCATAGAGCGAAATCCCAACCCGGATCCAGTCCTGCCTGGACTCTGGAAGCAACATGGCCGGGGCGCTGGCGGCGCTGTGACAGATCAAGGAGCCCTGAAACCCGGCCCTGTGGATGGCGCCCGCCTCTTCCATGGCCTTCGCGAATCGGGCGTATTGCAGCCGGCCATAGCCCTGATCCATTACATCCTCTACGTTGGCGAAGTGGGTCATGAGCCCACGCCAGGGCAAATCCGGGTTTTCGGATAGATATTGCAATACCCTGGCCAACGCCTCATCGTGCGCCCCCAGACGACTCATGCCCGTATCCACTTTTAGATGAAAAGGCAACGAAGGGCGGACCGAATGCAGAGCCAGTATATCATCCACGGTAGACAACACGATATGAAATTCCCTTTCTTGTTCGGGAATCCTGGCATAATCGGAATCCTGGTTGCGGCCCATAATCAGAACCGGGCCCGCATATCCCCACTCCCGAAGCTGCACCGCCTCGAAGATAGCATTCACCGCCAGGCCGGAAACCTCACCCGAGCTATAGAGCGGCATAAGAATCTCCAATAGCTGCTTGAGTCCATGACCGTAGGCGTTGGACTTAACCACGGCAAAGAACCCGCTATTCGGCGCAATGGCCCGGTAATTGCTCACCGATTTCTGGATAGCGCTCCTGCTGATTTCCAGCCAGGTATTCATACAGCCACCGAAAAAAAGCGACTTGCTCTGTATACCGGTTTGTCAATTGTGGAAGATTCTTGTGATATCTGCATTCTGCTCGCCCCATCCTATGGCTGGCTCGCAGGGCGCGGACATCGGGGAGAAGCGCCCGCAAGGTCCGAAGGACCGCAAAATTTTCACGGGAGTGACGCTACAGGATGTAGATTCACGAGCGTACCTCTGAAGTGCAGAGCACTTTGGGTGATCAGGATGATCACAAGCGGCGAAGCCGCGAACAAATTTCACGGGAGTCGCATTGCACGAGGCAATGGGGCGAGCGTACCTCCAAAGTGCAAAGCACTTTGGGTGATCAGGATGATCACAAGCGGCGAAGCCGCGAACAAATTTCACGGGAGCAGCAATACAGGATGTATTGCTGCGAGCGTACCTCTAAGGAGCCGAACAGTGAAGAAGCTGAAGACCAGATTATCCGTTCGAAAGCGACTGCAGAAGAAGCGCGAAGCAAGAGCTTTGCGAAGCAAGGCCAAACAGGCCCACAGACGCGGTACCGGATACAAAGACCTGGAAGATGCCGAGTAATGAAGCCTATTGCAGGCCTCCCGCTACGCAATCATTTCATTCCCGCAGAAAGAAGAGACTCCGCATTGCTGATCGTCATGCACGGGCTGGGCGATCGCATGGAGTCTTTTTTCGATTTCCCTTCTCTGTTGCTGGGTAACCGGCTCTCCTATCTGTTTCTAAACGCACCGGACGCCTACGTGGTAGGCTGGAAGTGGTATGATCTGGACGGTCAGCAGGAAACAGGACTAAAGAAGTCCCGAGAACTTCTGGACGCAACCATCGACCATCTTCACAAAGAAGAAGACATTGCGCCGGATCAAATTGTTCTTTCGGGCTTCAGCCAGGGAGCAGTGGTCAGCCTCTACACAGGGATTCGACGTACACGCCCGTTAGCCGGCATTGGCGCCCTTTCTGGATATCTGTTCGGCGGAGTGGAAGAAGCCAGCGATGCCAGCAAAAACACTCCCATCTTTATGACGCACGGCCTTTATGACGAAGTGCTGCCCTACGAGCGGTCCGAACAACACGGCGAACTGCTTTCCGAAGCCGGCTACAAACTGGACTGGCGCGAGTACCCCATGGGGCATCAGATCTGCCAGGAAGAGATGCAGGATTTCAGTCAGTGGCTGAGCGCCATTGTTAGCTAGCGCACGCCCACTGAAACAGGCTCACCGATTCGGCCAGCGCAGCCGCCCGATTGGTACCCGTAGAGCTTATACGCAGCTTCCCAGGGATCGCGCGTCGATTCAAGCCAATCGTATATCAAACCAATGGAAGCAAATCGTTTAGCCACAGAAGGGCAGTCAGCAGCGCCACCCAGATGAGCGAACCATAGTAAAGCCACTGCCTTTCCACAAGGGCGAAAAGGATCATCGCCGGCGCGAATATTCGGGCAACGTTCGCGAAATTTAGCCAGTACTCAGCCGCGCTGGCAAAGGATATCAAAAGCAGGTTACCCGCCAGGCCCGCGATCAGAAGCACATTCCGCTGGCTTCGCGGCGAAGCGGAGTCGTTGCGAGGCGTTTTTGGAGATTTCGAATTCTTCGCATGCAGAATAAGCGCAACCAGCGTTACCGTCATCCAGAGCAGGCCCATTACCAGCAGTCCACGACCGCTTATCAGCTTTGGTTTAGTCCCAAGGAAGTCCATGAGCCCGGAAAAAGGGACCTGAACCTTGCCTCCGGCGCCATCGCCGGCGAAAAAGCCGGGCCATCCATACCAGGCGATGGCGAGCAGCCCCGCAAGAAGCAATATAACAGGAAGCCGCAGGCATCGCCAGGGAGCGCCACGACCGGCTTCGGCGCCTGCAGCGCGAAACCTGCTGTAACAACGAAACAACGCTGCCAGCCCCATACTGCCCCCCACCAGAAACATGGTCTCCTTGCCGAGCATAGACAGAAGCAGCAGTAACCCGGCAGTTCCATACAGCGCTCCGGTGGACGTGGATCCGGAACCGGGATTGGCCCAGGACCGCATGATAATGAGCGAAGCGATACAGGCCAACGCAAGGGCCAGAGGCTCCGCCAGATTCAAACCGAAAGAAAGCAGACTAATCGGATTAACGCCAAAGAGCCAGGCCGCCCGGCGGTCAAAAGAGAACAGCAAATAGGATGCCAGAAGATGCGAAAGCAATAGCAATGCCGGCATCCCCAGCATGAGCGCCTTCGGCGAGAGCCAGTACAGCCAGCCCGCGAGAAGCGGAAAAGCGATCCGCGAAAGGCGAAAGCCGATGCTGTCCACCACTACAGGCGAGTCCGGGCTGCCGACTTCTTCATATAGTTTCGCATCCGCTTTAGCGGGATCGCCGGACCGGGATTCAAGATCGGCAAGCGAAATGACAGGTCTTCCAGAATAGATGGCGGCGGCCACATAGTAGTAAAACTGACCGTCGTAGCCGCCGGTAGGGAAAACGGGAGCGTCTTCAGGTATGATATGGGCGTTAAGCTTCGCCAGGCAGACATCATCCGGCAAACAGCCAAAACCTACCAGCGAGCCAGGCCCTCCAAAGCGGGCGGATCGCAATGCACCGTACGACAGGAAGAGTATCGCAATGAAAGTGAGAAAGAAATGCTTATTTTGAAACACCGAGTGATTCATAGGGAGTGGTTCGCCCGCGGCTATCCACACGAAAATGGGTGCCGCAAACCGGACAACTATAAAGACCGGTTCCCTGAATCTGCAGCTTTCGAGCACATTCCGGACAATAGGCCGCCGGCTCGGGTGCCTGGACGGTCCCGACATCGGAATTGCTTTCGGAAGCCACCAGCGCCGTTCCATCGTGCAGATTCCAGCCGCAGTACTGTAGCGCCACACGGCACTCGCCGGACAAATCCATTATGGCCAGTTGACTACCCTGTTTCTCCACCCGATCTTTCAGCATGCAGGCCGAAGCAAAATCCACAGAAAAAAGGCCCGAACCATCCGCTCGATAGCGAATATGCGGTCTGGCCGAGATTTCCTCCATCAGTGATTCCACCATGGGTCGATCCAGTGTACCTTTCAGTATAAAATGTACGGTCTGATTCATAACTTGTTTGCTATCTGCGAGTCAAAATGGTTTTGAGTCCTACATGGAGCCTGTATCTCGTCTGAGATTGTTTCTGGGCTGGACCCTGGAAGTTCTGCTGCTTTTTTTGCAGCTGATCTTTGTAATTCTGCCCATCCCTCTACCCTCATTTCGAAGGGGCAGACGTGGTACTATAATCATCGTCACAGATACGCTGACTTCGCCACTGTTTTATTTCCTGCTTCAGAGCAGGCTGAAAAAAAACGGATACAGCGTGTATGTACATTCCTGCTACAATCCGCTGAAAGGTTATCGGGTGCATGCACGAACACTGTCCGCTAATCTGGAGAAGTGGAATGTTAGCCAGGCCACTCTTATGTGTCATGGCGCCGGAGGCCTGGCCTCTCTGGGCCTTCCGGATCCGGGAAGACAACGAATCAAATACCTGGTCACCCTGGGCGCGCCTTTTCATGGCACTACCTTGCTCAACTGGCTGCCGTTTATTCCCTCTTTCCATGACATGACTCCTGGCAGCGAGTATCTTCTGATCAACAGAATGAATGCACTTCTGTTTCCTTCGTTTTCGCCTTTTGTCCCCTGGCGGGACGAGTGGATCTTTCCCGCCAACCTGGCGCGATTCGGCCAGGGAAGGGATCTGATCCTGGACTGGCCTGGCCGACTGAACCTACTATTTAGCGCTGACGTGGCAGAGACAGTCATTGAACATCTGAACCGGGAGCATCCGTATCCGATGACGGCCAACCATATGGCCCGTCAAACACCGGAGCCGGAAGGCGTGGTAAGTCGGCCCGCTCCCACCGCCAGGCCTGCGGCAGTAGCCAAACCCGCGAAAAAGAAAGCTCCTGTTAAACCGGCGAAGAAAACCTCCAAAAAAGCGCGTCGAAAATAATCGGCGAAACGATTCGCGATTTGCGCACATCTCGGGGTGTGAGCCAAAATCATCCCCGGGAAAAATTGCTTCAGTGCGGCGTCCAGCGACTCTCCGACCTGGAGCTCTTGATGCTCATTCTGGGACGCGGCAGTCGCACAAACCGGCTTCAACCCCTGGCAAAATCGCTGCTTACTATTCTGGACCGCAACAGAACCCCGAGCATGGAACAACTCCTGGAACTGGACGGAATCCATACGGCCAGGGCGGCCATGATTCTGGCGGCCCTGGAACTGGGCCGTCGAAGACACCAATCCGGCATCCGCATTCGCGGCCCGGAAGACGCCTTTGAGCTGATTCGCTATCTGGGCGACCGAAACCAGGAGCACTTTCTCTGCCTGACGCTGAACGGGGCCGGAGAACTCATAGAAAGACACACTGTGACGGTGGGACTCGTAAACCGAACCTTGATCCATCCACGGGAAGTATTCGCCCCCGCATTGAAGGACCGGGCCGCTTCCGTGCTGGTGGCCCACAACCATCCCTCCGGAAATCTGGAGCCAAGCTCCGAAGACATTCAGATAACACGGCGCTTACAGGACTCCGGGGAATTGCTGGGCATTCCGGTGTTGGATCATATAATCTTTCATCGCACGGATTTTCGAAGCCTGCTGGGAAGCTCCTGAAGCCAATGGCGCCGGAACCCATACAAAGCCCGACCTGAAGAAATACCGGATCTACGATAGCGGACGCTGCGGCAATGCATAGGCCGGGATAGCGCGCCGCATCGTTTCAAACGATTGGTTGTTACAGAAGGTTTGCACTCGTATAGGGGGGCTATAAAAGTGGTTCAGATCTATGCGACCAGCCACTGTAATCTTACTCTTCTTGCTTCTGGCAGGCATTGCCGGATGCGCCTCTTCCAGCGCCGGAATCACCACGTCCAATGTTCCGCTCACCGGAAAGAACTACAGAATTGTCGGTAATGGCAAAACCCAGGTGGACTGGTGGTCCTTTGATGTAGGTCTACTGGGCCTACCGCTGCAGGAACCGCCCATCGACAAGGCTGTACAGGAACTACTGCAAACCCATAACGGCGATGCGCTGATTAACCTGAGATACAGCACCGACCGCTCTATCTTTCTATTCATGACCCGCCACCGATTTACATTGCAGGCCGACGTAGTAAAAGTTCAGAACTAATGTCTCGATTGCGCAACATTGGCTGGCTACCCTTGCTCTGTGCGCTGGCGCTTCCGGTATTCCACTGCTTCCCTGGCGGAGTAGTGATGGAAGGAGGCTTCGTCGATCATGCAGGCTTCATCCCGGAGGCCACCCTGACCAACAATGCACCCTTCGACTACGTATGCCCGGATCCGGACGAGGTCAAAAGGCGCCAGGAGCTAAAGGAGCAAGGTTTGCCGGTGCCCGGGGAACCGCCTGTTCGCTACGTATCCGTGACCTCCTATCAGGGCGGATGCGAACAAACCGCAAGCAGTTCGGTCTATTATCTATTTCATTTGTTTCCCGCCACGCCGCCCATGGACCCTCATTACGCCCTGGGCCTGGCCGTTCAGAAACTGGAAGGCGATACCATGATCAATATCAAGACCTGGCATGAGACGCATTATTATTCCATTCTGGGGCATGTGCGAGTATTCAAAGTAAAGGGCGATGTGATTCGTTTTCGCCAGAGGAGAGAAAATTGACGCGCCTCCGATTGTTGCTGATACCCATATCCCTTCTGTCTATTCTGGTAGCCTGTCCGGAAAACACAACGGTACCGGATGACGAGGCCTGGAGTCAGATCTATGCCGCAATCGACTACAAAGCCCGAGAATGCGGAAACCAGCCCAACTATATTCTGATTGTACCCAGAGAGCCCACGCAGTACGGAGTGGAACTCTGCTCGCTTTCCATACTGCGACAACCATGCCCTTTTAACGATTATCCGCTTTTCTGCGCCGAGATGTACGAAATCGATCTTCCGGGGATAGGACCCTGATATGCGAACGGTTTGGTTTATACCAGAATGCATTTTGTCTGCCGGACGATGCGAATTTAAACGTCATGAGCGCGGAGAAGGCTCGGGGCGTACGGAACGTCGATTCTCGCATTTGCGATTTGCTCTTTTTCTTCTTTTCCTGTTTCCGTCGATGCTTTCTGCTTTTGAAGTGCAGGTTCGCGTATACGATCCGGTAAGCCGAAAAACCGTACCGGATGCGCAGATTATCGTAAAGGAAACCGGGCAGCAAACGTTTACGGATGGCCAGGGGATAGCGATCCTGGAAGTGCCACAGCCCGGCTTCTATACCGTGCGAGCCATTCTGCCGGACGGAAACCTGGTGCAGCCCCGGCTACAGGTGCAGGGCGCCGGCCAGATGCTTACCATTTTTACTTCGGAACCGGAGAGCCGGCCCGAACCCACCGGGCCCGAAACCCAGATCGTAGAAGATGAAGGCATCGTAGTCCGTGGCCGCAGGGACAAACAAAACCTCTCCCGGTACAATGTGCGATTGGATGAAGTGCGAAGATTGCCCGGACAGTTTGGCGAAGCTCTGCGCGGAATCGAATCCTTGCCAGGCGTAAACGCCCCGCCTTTCGGCAACGGCGACATTGTTCTGCGCGGCGCAAACGAAAACGCAAACACGTATCTAATCGACGAACTGCCTCTGGGTTACCCCTTCCATCTCCTGGGCCTGAACTCGGTGGTGCAAAACAACATAATCAATAGCATAGATGTTTATTCCGGTTCTTATCCCGTTAAATATGGCGATGCTACCGGCGGCGTAATCTCCATCGATACCATCGATGAAGTGGAGAAGTTCGGCGGACACACGACATTCTCGTTATGGTCCGCAAGCGTTCTTCTCAAGGCCCCCATAGGCGAAAAGGGCAAAGATGGGTACTGGGTAGCCGGCGTGCGGGCATCCTATCTGGACAAGACCCTGGGAAATCTGGTACCGTCGGGCTACACACTCATCCCCCGCTATCAAGATGCTCAGTTCAAACTCAGATACAATCTTACTGATCGACAAAGCCTGTATTTCTACATTCTGGGGTCCAAAGATACGCTCATTGCCGCTGTCGACAATCGGCCCACCTGGGATCCGACCACGGAAATCAGTCCTACACTGTTCGGCGCAAGTGTAGCATTGGATCGAGTATTCCATACAGAGGCTATCCGTCATATCTGGCAGCCCAATCAAGTATTCCAGTTAAAGACCACGCTGTTTAATCATAACAACATCGCCTATACCGACGGCACCCTGGGCATTATCGATGCGAAGCAAAACCTGGAGGATGGCTACGCCGCGCTTCGCACAGAGGCATTTATCGAACTATGGAAAGACCATGCTCTCCTGGATCTTGGCCTGGAAGCTCGCCGATTTCGTTATGTGTTCGAGGGAACCACAGTACAGCAGATAGATGTACTGGACCAGAGTCCGGATTTGTTCGATGCCAATAATCCGGACTTTCAGGTTGTTCCGGTGGATGACCGGAATTTTGCCAATTTCAACAGCGGCTACGCAATGCTCACTCTACGAGGCTGGTGGCTGGAATTCAAGCCAGGAGTGCGAGTGGACTATTTTGGTCCTACGAAGCAACGAGTCACCGATCCCCGCGGCACGCTGTCTCTGAAGTTACCCACCGACACAACGTTCATTGCCGGTGGCGGAATCTATCATCGAGTGCCGGATCCGGAACAATACAGCCCCTCCTCCGGAAACCCAAAACTCAAACTGGAGCAGGCAGATCATGCGGCCGTCGGCGTGGAACAAATCCTGGGCAACTGGATCATAAAGGTAGAAGGATTTCGCCAGGTATACCGGGACATAGTGATTTCCGATCCCTATGCCCGGCTTGCCTTTCGAGAAAATCCAGACCCCTTTACGCGATACGAAACGCCCATCCTGGTAAACACGCCGGCCTATTACTCCAACGACGGATACGGCTATTCAGAAGGACTGGAGTTCTACATCAAGCGAAGCAAACCCCCTAACGAGTCCGGCTGGTATGGGTGGATTTCCTATACCTATTCACGAAGTTTTCGCGACGACAATCGTTTCCGACCCAGTCCGTTCGCTCCGCCGACGCAGTATAGCGCCGATGAGCTGCGACTTCTACAGCAGTATGACAACACAGAAGCCATCTATGCCGACTTCGATAGAACGCACATTATCAACGTAATCCTGGGCTATAAGATCAATCCTGAATGGCAGATTGGAATCAAGTGGAGGTACGCCACCTCCAGGCCTTTCACGGAGATCATTGGCGATGACGGCGCTCAGCAGAATAATGATGGCCGGCCTATTTTTGACCCGGTGTTCTCGCCGAACCGGAACACTTTGAGGCTCAAGCCCTATCACCGCCTGGACATTCGCATCGACCGATTCTTCAACTATGAATGGGGCTTTGGAAACGTATTCATAGAAGCGCTCAACCTGTATCTCCGGGATAATCCAGGAAACTACTCTTTCGACGAAAGCCAGCCGTTCTCGAAAGCCAACCCGTCTGTGACTCCGGAATTTGGGAATCTGGTCATCCCCACGTCCAACGGCACGGGCCTGCGAATACCTTTGATTAACTTCGGTGTGGAGGTGCAATTCTGATGAAGCCGATCAGATTCGCTAGATCCGGTTTGCCTCGCAGATCCGGTGTGCCGCGCCTGCATTTGTGGGCTGCGATCGCCCTGTTCGCCGCATCGCTGACGAATGCCTGCAAAAGCGACTCCTTTGAGGACGTGCCCGATACAGAAGAGACCGCTTCCTATTATTTATTACTAATTGCCCCCACGCGGGAAACGGCGCTGGCCCGATGCATTCAGGCAGAAACCGTGGCGCTTTCCTGCAGCCAGGACGGCGGCCGCCAAACCGGCTACCTGAGCGCAGTTAGCACAAACTATCAGCCGGCCAGCACATCCTCCGATGCCGCTACCCTCTGCGATCAACTCATTGACGCCCGGGTCTTTAACAGCTCCACCATCTACACCTACGGAGCCCGGCAGTGCCACTTCGAGTGCAATCGACAATACTGGCAGTCTCGGAGAGACAGTAGCCTGTGCACATCCAGTGGAACCACCACAGCCATCCAGGCCCATCGAGATTGCAGTCCCACCCTGTGGCGCAGCAATTGCACTGACACCACTTTTAAGAACTGCCTGGTGGACTGCTTTGTAAACGGGACCGACACCTACTTTCTTCCTCAAGGATACTGAGCCATCCACGCCCATTCAGGTCCGGATACCGGCCACACCACACCAGGTCCCCTCTGAGTGCCCAGCACAGTGGTCCGCCGGGACCTGGAATGCTCAAAAAACTCTTCCCGAACAGATCCACCGATTCCAGTTTAGTCCTATGAGTTTCAAAAAGGCTTCACTACTCTATGCCGCAGTGTTCTCCGTAGCTGCGTTCTCCGTGCAATGTACCGAAACCGAAAAAAGCGGATCCGACGGGATCCCGGAAGCCACCATCAAGGCTGCCACGGTAAACGATGAAACCACGGTAACGATTACCATACCGGCGGATCATCATGCATACCTGGACAAAGGCCCGCAGGGTAACCTGATTCCCGTAGCCTTCGACTGGAAACCAGCCCTGGAGTCCGGCAAAGTGAAAGCGGAGCCTGAATTGCAGTCCTCGCCGGAAGGCCAGAAAGAGGAAGCCACCGGAGCCCTGGTTATGCGAGGCACCGGAGAGTTTGTGTTTTCTGGAGGCGAAATCGAGACAGGAGCTCAGATAAGGGTCAGAACCCAGATTTGTAACGAAATCAGCGGCATGTGTTTTCGTCCTTCCTGGCAAACCGTAAATGTACAGTAGTAGGATCAGGTCCGGGCCCACGTCGATAACGGCTCCGTTCGATCCAGACCGTCCGGAAAAGATGACAGAATGAAAAACACATTTCGCACATTTCTTTTTGCGGCAATCGCGGGTAGCCTGCTCATCGGAGCCACCGGTAGCTTTCTCTACTTCTACTTTAATTCGAAATCCTCGGTCGCCGCCCCGGTGAGCCAGGAACCCCCTTCGTCGGGTATCGCCGAAACACGCCACGGGAATCTCACCATCTACCGGGACCCAGCTGAAGCGTTTGCGCAGGCACGGAAAACCGGCAGACCCGTATTCCTGGATTTCTATGCGGACTGGTGCGTAAACTGCGTAAAGTTTCAGGATCGAATGCTACAAGATGATGCGCTAAACCAGGCGTTGAGCGAATCCATAGTCCTGAAAGTGGTAGAAGATGATGCGGCTTTTCAGCATTATTCCCTCGAAGGTCGCTTCCCGGAAATCAACGAATCTTTGCCGCTGTTTGCAGTTCTCAGTCCCGCCAATGACCTGGTCTGGAAGGGGCAGGACTATCTGGACTCCCAATCCATGATAGAGGCGCTTAACCGGGCCATCCAGGCTCCTCGCCCGTAGACGCACTACGCACTCCAGGCCTCGGAGTTTGCCTTGTTCCAGGGTCTTTGTACGAGTCCACGGCAGAACCCTTTTCAGAGAATTCGCCGGTAAGTCCTGGACAGTGCCGTTTTCAGAGGATTCGCCGGTGAGTCCGGGAAAGTGCCGTTTTCAGAGAATTCGTCCGTGAGTCTTCCCGCTAAGAGCAATTCCAATGGATTCTACTGGAATTCGGAATGTTTCGGCGGCTTGCTCGGGGATTGCCCACACTATTTTTCCGGCAGGCTTATTCCGGCGGTCTATTCGCTCTTTTGCGTTCGGGCAAGAATCAGCGGATAGGCATCCATGGCTACCGACAGCACCGGATTGTAGCACTGAAAAGACATATGACTGCCGTCCGCAAAGGTATTGCAGTGGAAGGGGTCGCCGTCCGTAAGATCTATGAGCATCTCTCCCTCCAAACGCTTATCCATGCGCTCGCTCCAGATCGCGGTGTTTTTCTGTATTAGTTCATCCGAGTCCAGAATGGATTGCATGGGCCTGGATACAGGTGGTCGCAAGAACACCAGGGGAAGATTCGCCTCTCGGGCCCGTCGTAGCAACTGATCCAGAAAGCCCCATTGCCTTTCGGACAGTTCGTAGTTCCCATAGATCCAGCGCACGGTCATCTCCGATGTGGCGGCCAGACTTGCGTAATCGCGTTCATAGTAATCCGGTCTGGGAATCAAAGACATCCCGCCACCCCGGTTCTTGCGCTGGAACTGATCCATTTGCTGAATGGCGATCAAGAATTTATTCTGCGGATCGGACAATCGCTCCACGGCTTTGTCCAAATGGGGCCGGAATCGATACCCGGCGAAAAGGTTCTTGGCCAGGAATTGACTCACTTCATCCGCAGTGAATCCCTGATCGGAGGAGAGCAATGAGTAGTTCTCCAGAACGTACGCGAAGTCAAAACTGTAGGCAAGGTTGGACTTCACAAATCCCGGGGAGTTTTCGTTGAACTGAAAAGGGTCCGACTCCGCAATCACGTAGTCCGGCTTCACGCCCGTTGCCAGGACTTCCTGTAGCATATAATCGAAATAAGCGGGAGAACTTACCGGGGCCGAAAAGTTAAACATCTCCCAGTTGGGGTAAGCATGTTTGAAGCTTTCGTAGTTGAAGTAAAGAAGCCGCGAGCTACCCAGAACCACCAGGATCCGCTTGCCCGAATGCTCGGAGCATGGACCCGACACATCTTCAATACAATTGCCCTGGCTATCCGCCGGCGGCAGTTTCCGCAGGCGATCAAACTCCTTTAGCTCCTGCAGCAGCTCCGGTTTGTAATCGTAGTAGATGTAAGTGGCATCATCCTGAGTGTACCGCTTTACCGAGTCCAGGCACATGATCTTGTCCAATGCAAAAAAGGCAAAGAACAGAATCACAGGGAAAAGTAGGAATCGACGAGAACCGTCAGACATAGACCGCTTCCTTACGCATAGCGCGAAGAGTAAATACCAGACTCCAGATGCAAAGCGCAAACATCAGCCAGGTAAATACGCTATACATGGCCAGAAGATCACGCACCGGACCGGGAAATACAATGTTGCCCAGGCCGGAGAACGCTATAAACCCTATCATCCATCTTTCGCCGGCGGAGAAAGGCTCCGGCCCAAAAATCCGAAATGCCAGCGGAACCAGAAGAAGACAATAGGCATGGAACCAGCTTACGCCGGATACCAGCAGACTTACAAGAATCAAGGATTGCACGAAATACACCCGGGCCAATCTCAGGTCCGGCCGGTAGAACTTTCTTCGCAGCGAAAAAATCACCGCCATTCCGGTAACGACGGCAATCAGTCCGTAGACCAGGGTCTTTATGCCCGTTCGTAGCCAGAAAGTCCCGGACGCTCCCAGTTCTTCTATAGAGTTGAAAAACAAAGGCAATCCGGCGGCAGCTTGCTTGGAAGGATCGGAACCCGCCACAAATAGCTTGGAAAGGGCCGCCGAAATGGTCTGGTTGTTCGCATACGGTCGCACCACCCCATACTGGCTGTAGGTATTAATCATCAAATCATACCATTCCAGGTGCCACTGATAATTAAGGCTCCAGCCTGAAAAGAGAGCGGGAAGAACCAGACAGAGGAGTCCGGCGACGACGGCGCCAAACAGAGCCTTGAAGTTTCGTCTACCCAGCAGGAATAAGCCCAGTATAGCGGGCATGATTTTGATCACCGCAGCAATACCCAGAAATGCGCCGCCCAGGTAAGGGAGATACCCGCGAAAACCATCTTCGGACTGACCATCCCCTCCGGCCAGGTCCGGCGAAGACAAGAGTAATCCTCCGCCCGTAAGAAAGATTAGCAGAAAACCTACGTTAGCATTGGCCGCATTTTCCGTAAGAAATGAGGCCACCGGAATCATACTCAATGCGGCCAGATACCAGAAGCGATCCCGATCCATGCGGTCATGGTGGCGGCGAATCAAGACAAAGAAAAACCAGAGAAGAAAGAGGCAGGAAATCTGAAAGATCATCACCGCCACTTCATAGCCTACGAAGCTCAGCGGCAAAAGCAGGAAGGCAAAGAAAGGTAGATAGAGGTACGAGCCCGCCCCTTTCAGGGATTCCAGATAAGCTCGCCCTTCCGGGGTCATGGAGAACTGAAGCAACTCCACCGGATTGTTCACATCGATTTCGATGCCGTCGGTATTCTCCATATTCCGAACCGCATCCATCTGATACAGATCGCCTTCTTCGGCCATTCGCCGGGCTGCATTGTAGTAGTCCTCAAAGTCGCTTCGGGCACTTCGTAATTGCAGAAGGCCGCCATCGGCCTCATCCAGCACCCTCAGACCGGATATCAGAAGAGCCAGAAAGGCCACCAGGGCCACGTAAACGCCGTATTTGCTCAAAAAAGCAGAGACCTTTTTCCTTAAATCATACATCATTTCTGTGCAAAACACTTCCGCAGACAGGCCTTTCGGAGAGTCTGAACATCTCGGGGCCTTCTAAGAACAATGCCTGAGATAGACCCCTTTTGGCAAAACGATTTTACGTGTATCGGAGCCATGGACGAATTATCCGAATTACAGAAAACCTATCAGTTTGATCTGCCCGATGAGCTGATCGCCCGACATCCGGCCCAGTTCCGGGATCAGTCCCGACTCATGGTCTTGCCAGCGGACCGACCGCTTCCGGAGAATCGATCCTTCTTTGAGCTGGATCAGATTCTGGAGCCTTCGGATATTCTGGTCTGGAATGATACTCTGGTGGAGCCCAGGCGAGTCTTTCTGCAAAGATCGACCGGAGCGCGAATAGAAGCATTATTCCTGGAACCCGTGCAAAGCGACCCTTCTCGTTCGGTAGCGCCTGCCCCGGAAGGATCGCAGTCCTGGAGTTGTCTGATCCGAAATGCATCCAGGATCAAACAAGAAGAACTTCTTATTGAGCCGCAAAGTCAGCGGAACTTCCGTTTTCTTCGACTCACCGACAGCGCTAACAATCACTCTTTTTTTCTGCAGCCGGAGCCGGGCCTGAACATGCATGAGTTTTTTCTCAACTACGGCCAGATGCCCATACCTCCCTATCTGGGTCGGGAAGAAGAAGCCGGGGATCGCAATCGCTATCAGACCGTGTATGCCGGCGACCAGGACCTGACCAGCGCCGCCGCCCCTACTGCCGGGCTGCATTTTAGCGCCCCCCTCATAGATCGTCTTAAGGATCGGGGAATTCGGATCGCCTCGGTACGGCTGGCCGTGGGCCTGGGAACCTTTGCTCCGCTCACGGGGGAAAACCTTAGAAAAGGGGAACTCCATGAAGAACGATTCTCCATGCCCGAGACTACGGCGACGCTACTGAACCATCCGGCAGGGCGGATTATTGCCGTGGGCACCACCACCCTGCGCGCCCTGGAAAGCAACCTCAGGGAGTACCAGCGCTTCGAACCGGGCACCTTTCAAACCCGGGCCTTTTTCAAACCGCCGGACCGAATACGCTCAATTCAAGGCTTAATTACAAACTTTCATCTACCGGGATCCAGCCTGCTAATGCTGGTATCCGCTTTTGCGGGCACCGAACGCATCCTTCATGCCTACCGGCAAGCTGTGGAAGATCGTTACCGATTTTACAGCTACGGCGATGCGATGCTGGTATTTGCTTGACCGTAGGCAGGATTCCATCCAGGATTCAGGAACCTATGCAGACGTTGGAAGATATTACCAGGGTAGAGATGATTCGAGTTCCGCATTTTGAGCTGGACTCATTTCAGAAAAACATACTGGATAATCTGTATCTGGAGTTCTTCCTGGAACAATGCCGCGTACTCGTTACACCGGATTTCAGCTATATGCCCCCCGGCCCCGCCTCTTCGGAGGAATTGGAACGGGTAGAGGAACTGTTAGCCTCCGGCAACGAAACCCTGGATAAGCTAAAGTGGTACCTGCTCTACGATCTGAGCCTGTATTCGGCTTTGCTGGAAACCAATTCCTATTATATAGCCTCCAACGGTCATGTGCTCATCTCAAGGTTCGTCCCGGTAGAAGGCGAAGACCAGCGCTTCGAAGTTAAGCTTTATACTATTGCTGCCTCGGATCTTCCCGAGCAATACAAGGACAAAATCTATCTGGGCCGGGACTTCTTCTCGCTAAAGACCCTGCGAAGAGAGCACTTTGGGCTGAAACTCATCCGCGGCTCCATCATTGGGCAGTTTTACAAAATGCGCGATCGGGTAAACCAATACACCCTGTCCGAATACCACAGCGAACTGGAAAGCGAATACCTCAAGGAAATCGAAGAGATCTCAGGCGAGTTCGCCGAAGCCAGCGAAGGTATACTTTCCTCATTCCCCGTGGATATTTCCACCGACAGCCTGGAAAAACCGGCATTGATCGATGCCAACCAGCAGTTTAGAGACCTCAAGCACATTCTGATTGAGATGGAAGAATCCTTGCGCGAAATGGAATCCAGGCTGTTCGAATTGGATCAGACCAGGGCTGTTCGCTACGTTACCAAATTCAGAAAAGACATCACGAACTACACCAACTACTTCATCATAAAAGTAAACGGTCGCATTTCAGACGCGGTGAACGGGATACATATATAGGTACGCTCGAAAAGCTACCTCCTGTAGCTTTTCTCCCGTGAGAATTGCTGCGGCGCTACGCGCCTCGCAGACTTCGTGTCTGCCCAAAGTGCTTCGCACTTTGGAGGTACGCTCGAACAAAACCTCGTGTATTGCTCCTCCCGTGAAGGAGAATGCGGTCCTACGGACCTTACAAACTCATCGGCTCTCGACCTCGTGTCTCCGCCGACATTAGAACCTCCTTGTTCGTCATCCTGTTTGTCTAAAGAGCTTCGCTCTTTAGAGGTACGCTCGAGGCGTTGCCTCCTGCAACGCCTCGAGCGTGAGACAGGGGGCGCGGCTTCGCCGCTGGTGATCGTCCTGATCACGGCAGTTCTCCGAACTGCCCGGTTACGCTCGGTAGTGTAGTCTGAGCTGGCATGCTTATCCCACAGATGTCCGCGCTTCGTGAGCCGGCCACAGGATGTGGCCAGTGGGGCAATTTGGGCACGGAAGCCCAACTTGACACACCGAACGAAGTGCGGACATCCTACGCTCGAAATGAATCTGAAGAATCTGTTAATCAGATTCTGGATTCAACTGCCGCTTTTCCAGTTGGCCCTCGTGTATTGCTCCTCCCGTGAGAATTGCTGCGGCGCTACGCGCCTCGCAGACTTCGTGTCTGCCCAAAGTGCTTCGCACTTTGGAGGTACGCTCGAGGCTGCAGACCACAGGTCCGTTTGAACCTGACCCGAGGCGACGGGTATTCTGGTTGCGTGCGTTTATTGTTGGCGCAGGTTAAGTCCATGAAATCAAGATTCTGGGTCTGCTTACTTCCATTATTGTTCGCACTGACCTGCATATCTGCAAATGAGGACCAGACCCCTTCGCCTGCCAACAAGTTGCTGGTTCGCACTGTGGCCAGTAGCGAAGATGCTTTTGCTTTCTGCTCCGATGGGCAGGTCCGGGTGGAATATAGAATTTCGGAACTCCAACCTCATATTCGCTTTGGCACGTGGAAAATGGATGGCGATTCCATTCGCATTCGCTGGACCCAGGAGAAGGGCGGAGAGCCCGTTGGACCGCCGGTGTCTTGCGGATCGGTATGTGTTTATAAGCAATACAACAAATTCCAGCGAGACATCGACCAAACCGAAGAGCTATCCTGGAACGAAATTAAGCAGAATCAGCACCAGCACTGGGATATTCAGAGCTTTGCGGGCAACTGCAACGCCATGCCCTAGAAGCTAGCCCTGGGATTCTGTATTTCGGCGGCTGTTTATAGTCTGATTCCCGGGCCAGGCCGGGGATCATTCAGGCGCTCTTAAGCAACCCTTCCCGGCGAAGCAAAGCGTCCGGATCCGGGTCTCGGCCGCGAAAGCTACGATACAGCACGGCAGGATCCTCGGTGTTCCCTCTTTCCAGGATAAACCCCCGGAATTTGTCTGCGCTCTCTTTATCGAACAGGCCTTTCTCCTCAAAGAGCTCGAAGGCATCGGCCTCCAGGATCTCGGCCCATTTATAGGAGTAATAGCCTGCGGAATAACCGCCGGCAAAGATATGGCCAAACCCGGTGGCGAAACAGGTATGGGGCGCATCCTCCACCAGATTTGTTTTTTCTGTGGCCTGTCTTTCAAAAGCTTCTACATCCTGGATTTTAGCGGCCGGAGTCGTATGGAAGGCCATATCCAGGGTGGCGTAGTTTAGCTGAGTCATGAAGCCCCAGCCCGCGCGAAAGGTTTCCGAAGCCTGCATTTTCTCCACCAGCTCTGGAGGAATCTTTTCGCCGGTTTCAAAATGAGCGGCGAAGAGATCCAGACCCTCCTTCTTTCGCACCCAGTTTTCCATAAACTGGCTGGGAAGCTCTACAAAATCCCAGTACACATTTGTTCCTGCAAGACTACTGTAGGTGCACCGCGAAAGAAGTCCGTGCAACGCATGTCCAAACTCATGAAACAGTGTCCGGACCTCATCGTAAGAAAGCAAAGAAGGACGATCTTTCCCGGGCTTTGTGAAGTTACATACGATCCCAATGTGCGGTCGGCGGACCTGCCCGCGAAACAAGCCCTGCTCCTGAAACGATGTCATCCAGGCGCCGCTTTTTTTGGTCTGTCTGGGAAACAGATCCACATAGAAGAGACCCACATCCTGGCCGCTGGCATCGGATACGGCGTAGACTTCTACTTCGGGATGATAGGTTTCAATGCCTTCCTGCTTTTTAAAGGAAAGGCCGTAGAGCTTTTCGGCAGTGCCGAACAATCCGTCCATCACCCGATTCAACGGGAAGTAAGGTCGCAATTGCTCTGAATCAAACTGATGGAGCTTCTGTTTTAGCTTTTCGGAAAGAAAACGTATGTCATAAGGCTCAACGGAATCGTAACCCAGCTCCACTGCGAAGTCGGACAACTCCTTCTGCTCCTGGCGGGCCGCCGTTATACTGGCCTCCACCAGGCGATCCAGGAAGGACTGCACATTCTGCGGGCTTCGTGCCATTCGCTTCTCCAGAATGTAGGCCGCATGGTTTTCGAAGCCCAGGAGTTGCGCCCGACTTTCTCGAAGCTTAAGTATTTCAAGCACTACCGGACGATTGTCCGTACCCTCCGGCTGCCCGTATTCCAGCGCCGCTTCGCCCATACCGCGGCTGCGAAAGGCCAGATACATCTGCTTGCGAAGCTCGCGATTCTCGGCATAGGTCATGAAAGGCATGAAGTCCGGGAATTGAAGCGTAAAGACCCAGCCTTCCAGCCCCTGCTCCGATGCCGTGGCCGCTGCTTGCTCCACCGCCATTTCCGGGATACCGGCCAGATCCCCTGCTTCGGTGATGTGCAGCTTAAAGTGGTTCGTGGCCTTCAAAAGGTTCTCCGAAAACCTGGGCGATAGAGCGGCCAGTTCTTGATCAATCTGACGGAGGGTTTCGCGCTCCTTTTCCGGCAGGGAGGCGCCGTTTCGCACGAAATCCTGGTAGGTTTCTTCCAGAAGCCGGGCCTGTTCGGAATCCTGCACTCCCTTGCGGCTTTCGTATACCGACTTAACCCTCTGGAATAGCGCCTGATTCAACGTTACATCGCTGGAAAAGCCGGCCAGAAACGTAGAAACCTCGCCGGCAATCTTCTGGATACCTTCCGTGGCATGGGCGCTGAAGAGAACATAATATATGGAGGCAACGTGACTCAATTCCTCGGATGCGGTTTCCAGGGCTACGATGGTATTTTCAAAATCCGGTTCCGCTGCGGATTGCACAATGGAATCCACATTTCGCTGGGCTTCCTCTTTAAAGTGCTTGAGCGCCGGCAGGAAATGCTCCGGCTCAATCCGGGCAAAGGGGATGGTTTCATTCTTTCCGGTAGCCTTTTCGATCAGTGGATTGGATTGCGACATATCCTTCAATAAAGCGGACAGGCGGTACTCCAGGCAACCATTTCCGTTAAGGATTGAGCGGGCCTGGAGCGCCGGCCATTTAAAAATGCCTACAGCCGAAGCATATTGCTTGATTGGAGGCAGGCATGAAATAAGTCCGTGCAGAATCGCAACCCGAACCATCGCCACAGGCGTCACCGCCCTACCCTGGCAGGCTTCCAGGGTCCAAGCTCAAGGTACGATTATTGCAAATGAACCACAGGGATTGAGATGGCAAGCCTGCAGGGCCTGTCAGGGCTCTTTCAGGGACGGTTGTCCCCGGAGCACAAATAAAAAGAATTCTTGAAATCCCTAAGAATTCTATAGTAAAATTAGATCGGAAGGTAGATATGCTCGGAAACTACAAGACTGGAATTTTCTTCGATGAAATGTTCGCGGCGGACGGTGAGCCCAGGCCCGGATATTACCCCTTGCGGGATCAAATCGAGTCCATGACCGAACCGGAATTGCAGCACCGGAAGGATGAGGCCGAACAGGCTCTGATTTCCCTGGGAATTACCTTCCGGGTTTATGGCGACAGTCGTGCCGAAGAACGGATCATCCCATTCGACATCATTCCTCGAATCATTACCCCGGAGGACTGGGCGCCGCTGGAAACAGGCCTGAAACAACGGGCCACTGCGCTGAACGAATTTCTGAAAGACATCTACGGCGCAAAACGTATCCTGAAGGACGGCGTGGTGGACGAGGAATATGTGTATTCCAGCCCCAGTTACCTGGAGATTCTGGAAGGATTCCGTCCTCCCCGGGATATCTGGATTCATGTGAGCGGAACTGATCTGGTTCGGGATTCAGAAGGGACCTTTCGGGTGCTGGAAGACAATGTCCGCTGTCCGTCCGGGGTTTCCTACGTGCTGGAAAACCGGGAAGTCATGAAGCGCACTTTCCCCAACCTCTTCCGCAGCCATAAGATTCGCACCATTTACGATTACCCCATTCGTCTTCGGGGCACCATGGAGTATCTGAGCGATGCCATCGCCCCTTCCTGCGTGGTTCTAACTCCGGGGATCTACAATTCGGCCTACTACGAGCACTCATTCTTGGCGCAAAAGATGGGCGTTCCTCTGGTTAGCGGCACCGACCTGGTGGTTCGAGATAGCCGGGTATATATGCGCACCACTCATGGACAGAAACCGGTGGATGTCATCTACCGAAGAATCGATGACGCATTCCTGGACCCGGAGGCATTCAATCCGGAGTCTCTGCTGGGAGTTCCGGGGCTTTTTGAGGCCTACAAAAAAGGAAACGTAGCCCTTCTAAACGCTCCGGGCACCGGAGTGGCCGACGACAAAGTGATCTACGCATTCGTTCCCGACATGATTCGCTACTATCTGGATGAAGAGCCCATAATCCCCAATGTGGACACCTACCTTTGCTCTCGCCCGGACGATCTAAAGTACGTTCTGGAAAACATGGAAAACCTGGTAGTAAAAGAAGCCAATGGCGCGGGCGGCTATGGCATGCTCATAGGTCCGGCCTCCACCAAAGAGCAGGTCGCGGAATTCCGGAAGAAGGTACAATCTTCTCCTCGCAGCTTCATCGCACAGCCGGTGCTGGGTCTCTCCCGTGTGCCCACCATGGTGGAAGACGGAATCGAAGGTCGACATGTGGATCTGCGGCCCTTTATTCTGTTCGAGGAAGATATCTATGTAATGCCCGGAGGACTGACGCGAGTAGCTCTGCCCCGAGATTCGCTGATAGTCAATTCATCCCAGGGCGGAGGCACCAAAGACACCTGGGTGATGGGCTCCTGATATGCTGAGCAGAGTAGCAGCCTCCGTTTACTGGATGAACCGCTACATCGAACGAGCGGAAAACTACTGTCGGTTTATGGACGTAAACTTCCAGCTTTCGCTGGATTCGCCGGAAAGCGCCAATCAGTGGGGTCCCATGGTTACCACAACCGGCGACAACCAGGAGTTTGAATCCAGGTACGGCGAATACAACCGGGAAAACGTGATTCAGTTCATGACCTTTGATGCGGAGAACCCCAGCTCCATCCTATCCTGCATTCGAAGAGCCCGGGAGAATGCTCGCACCATTCGCGAAAACATCAGCACGGAACTCTGGCAAATCCTGAATGAGCTGTACCTGGATCTAAAAAAGCAGCCCAACTCATCGGATCTGGAAGCCCTGGAACGATTCTATACCAGAGTCCGCCGAACCTGCCTGCTTTTCTATGGCACCATGGACGCTACTCTTTCCCATGACGAAGTGCACCGCTTCGCTCTCACCGGGCGTTACCTGGAAAGAGCGGACAAGACCACCCGAATCCTGGACATGAAGTACTTCATATTGCTGCCCAGCATTCAGGACGTGGGCACGACCCTGGATCTGATTCAGTGGCTTTCGCTTCTGAAGTCCGCCAGCGCCCATGAGATGTTTAATCGAATCTATCAGAAGGTAACTCCCAAAAACATCGCGGAGTTTCTAATATTGAATACCGATTTTCCCAGAGCCTTGATCTACTGCCTGGCCGAACTTGACCGAAACCTGCGTGCCATATCGGGCAACAGCGGGCGATCCTATTCCAACGAGGCGGAGAGAAAAACCGGAATGATGCTTTCTGAACTTAACTACACAGACATAGAAGAAATCTTTGATCGAGGGATGCATGAATACCTGGACTCGGTGCAAACCCGCTTGAACGATATTGGCGGCCATGTAGTGGAACGCTACTTCGCGGTATAGAAATGACCCGTGTATCCCTGCATCATCTTACATCCTATCATTTTGACCGCCCGGTTCAAATACATCCCCATTCCATTCGACTCAGGCCGGCGCCGCATACAAGAGCCCATGTCCATTCCTATTCTCTGAAAGTCAGCCCGGAGCACTTCATCAACTGGCAACAGGACCCCGCCGGAAACTTCCTGGCGCGCCTGGTCTTCCCCGAAAAATCCTGGGAGCTTCGCATCCAGGTGGATATGGTAGTAGAGCTTCGCACGGTGAATCCGTTCGATTTCTTCCTGGAACCCGAAGCATCCACGTTTCCTTTTTCTTATCCGCCCGAGCTTCTGCCCGACCTGGCTATCTATTTACAGTCCGAGATCCAGGAACCGGAATTGCTGCAATGGGTGCAGCAGATCCAGAAAGAAGCGATCAGTCCGGATATGTCCACAGTGGATATGCTGGTGGCCATAAATCAGTTCGTGGCCAATCGCGTGGGATACGTAATTCGCATGGAGCCCGGCATCCAGAGTTGCAGTCAGACCATTCAAAGCGAAAAGGGATCCTGCCGGGATTCCTCCTTTCTGCTGATGCATATCTTGCGAAAGCTGGGTCTGGCCAGTCGATTCTGTTCGGGCTATCTCATTCAATTGAAGGCCGATGAAGTTCCCCGCAAAGGACCCGCCGGGCCTTCCGAAGACTTCACGGACTTACACGCCTGGACCGAGGTGTATCTTCCGGGGGCCGGATGGGTTGGCCTGGACCCCACGTCCGGACTGCTCACCGGCGAAGGGCACATTCCGCTTTTTTCGGCGGCGGAGCCGGCCCGGGCCGCGCCAGTTACCGGAACCACCGATATATGCGAGTCCCATCTTCAATTCGAGATGAAGGTGGAACGAATCCAGGAAGCTCCCCGCACGACAAAGCCCTACAAAGACGAAACCTTTGAGCGTTTCCAGCATATGGTTCCGAAAATCGATAAGAAGCTCGCGGAACTGGATATGCGGCTAACCATGGGCGGCGAGCCCACATTCGTTTCCGATGAAGATTTTGACAGCCCGGAATGGAATTTCCAGGCCATGGCTCCGGACGGCGACCATACGAAACGGGACTATGCCGAACGTTTACGAAGACGGATTGTTCAGAATCTGGCGCTTCCATCGCCGCTCTTTGTCTCCGCCCAGGGGAAGTGGTATCCCGGGGAACCTTTGCCGCGCTGGGCCTATTTCGCCCACTGGCGGCTGGATGGCCAGCCCCTGTCGCTGTTTTCCGGCGCTCCCCCGGAGAAGGATGCATCCCACGGCGACGATAAGGCTCTTCTTGAAAAACTGTGCGAGCGACTCAAGATCGAATCTGTATTCATAAAACCGTTGTTCGAGGACCCTCTGGAACAACTTCGCAACCAGGCAGCGCTACCGGAGAACGCACAGAAGCTGAAAGACCTGGAGAGCTTCCATGCACTGGAGAGAAACCGGGTGCTTGCTTTGATGGAGTCGGATCTATCCGAAGCCGCGGCCCATGTCCTTCCCCTGGCCTATGAGCCGGAAAGTCGGCGATGGTCCTCCTCTGTATGGAAAACCCGCAGAAGCCAACTGTTTCTACATCCAGGGGACTCCCCGGCCGGGCTGCGGCTTCCGCTGAACTCCCTGGGGGACGGATTCAGAAGCGTTTTTCTGGAAGATCCCACGGACCAACCCGGTCAGCTGCCAGATCCGGAACAATTGCTAAAGGCCCCGGCCGGCTACAGCCTGAAAGACGACAAGGACCGGGAACCTTTACGGGTAGCTCTCGTAGCGCAGGTGCGCGATGGGATACTGAACGTCTTTCTTCCTCCGCCTTCTTCCGTGGTTTCCCATCTTTCGCTTATTGCTCACATCGAAAGCTGCCTTCAGGAAATGGAGGTGCGGTACTGCTTTGAAGGCCATCCGCCGCCGGCGCATCCGGCCCTGAACCATCTTTCCATCACTCCGGACCCCGGGGTACTGGAAGTGAACCTGCAACCCGCCGAAAGTCTGGAAGAGGCTTCTCGCATTACTCGCACTCTGTACAAATCCGCAAAAGAAGAAGGGCTCACCACACAGAAATTCCTGATCGATGGAAGACCCGCGGCTACCGGCGGCGGAAACCACATCACTCTGGGCGCGCGAAGCACACTGGAAAGCCCGTTCCTGCGATTTCCCTCCCTTCTGCCGGCTCTCATCACTTACTGGCAGAAGCATCCATCGCTTAGCTATTTGTTCTCGGGACTGTTTATTGGGCCTACAAGTCAGGCGCCGCGAATCGACGAAGCGCGCATAGACACATTGTACGATCTGGAACTGGCGCTGAAGACCCTCTACGATTTAGAGAAGAAAGACTGTCCTCCCTACATGATCGATCGACTGCTCAGGCATCATCTTACCGATCTTACCGGAAACACCCACCGGGCGGAGTTCTGCATCGACAAGCTTTATGATCCGGGCTCCCTGGGCGGACGCCGAGGCCTGCTGGAAATGCGAGCCTTTGAAATGCCGCCCCACTGGAAAATGAGCGCGATGCAGCAATCGCTTATTGGAGCGATTCTGTGCCTTATGCGAAACCATCCGCCGGAGCCCCGATTGGTGCGCTGGGGGCTGGATCTACGGGACCGGTTCATGATCCCCTACTACATTCGCGAGGACCTGAGAGAAGTGCTGGCAGACCTGCGCAGGATTGACCTGGAATTCGCCCTCGAACTGTTTGATCCTTTCTTCGAGTTTCGTTTTCCGGTGTACGGCGAAGTGCTGTATCCGGGCCTGCGACTGGAACTGCGCATGGGCCTGGAGCCCTGGAACGTCCTGGGCGAAGAAGCCCACACCGGCGGAACATCCCGGGCAGTGGATTCGGCCACCGAGAGGATGCAAGTAACCCTGGAAGGCGATCCCGCCGGCCGCTACGAAATTGCCTGCAACGGATATCGAGTTCCGCTCAAGAAGGTAGGCGCCGAAACCAGGGTAGCCGGAATTCGCTTCAAAGCGTGGAACCCCGCATCCACCATGCATCCGCATATCAAACCCCACAATCCTCTGGTGTTCTCGGTGTTCGACACATACAACCAGAGATACGTCACCGGGTGCACATATCATGTGAGTCATCCCGGAGGAAGAAGCTACGATACACTTCCGGTAAACTCCCTGGAGGCGGAAAGCCGTCGAATCAGCCGGTTCGAAGCGGGCCAGTTTGGTTCATCATTTTCTCCGCCCCCGGTGGATCTGCCGCATCCCGAGTTCCCCTGCACCCTGGATTTAAGACTGGCCGCGAGAATGGATGAGGAGTTGTCTGACTCCTAGATGGAAACCCTGCAAAGGCAACTTCTGTCCGGCTATCAGCCCATAGCCGGAATCCATGATGAGCTGTTGCAAAACGGGAAAATCCGTCCCCATTATGAGTTTCTGATGTCCAGTCTGGACAGCCTGGGCTCGGAAACATTACAGCACCGAAGAAATGAAGCTTACCGACTTCTGCGGGAAAACGGAGTCACGTATAGTATTTACGGAAGCCCGGCCGGCGAGAACCGAATCTGGCCGCTGGATCTTATACCGGTAGTCATTCCCAGCGATGAGTGGGCGCCGCTGGAGCGAGGGCTTTTGCAGCGGGCCGAACTGCTGGATTTACTGCTTACGGATCTCTACAACCAGCGTAGCGCCATCCACGAAAAGCATCTGCCCCCGGATTTACTGTTTCGTTCCCCGGCTTTTTTGCGTCCCTGCCATGATCTTTTTTCTCCTCGAAGCGGGGCCTTATCCTACTTTGCCACCGATGTCAGCCGAAATGCCGATGGCAGTTTTGTAGCACTGGGCGATCGTATTCAGGCGCCTTCGGGTTCGGGCTACAGCCTGGAAAACCGGATCATTCTTTCCCGGGTGTTACCCAGCATATACCGCGATAGCCAGGTTCATCGCCTGGCCACCTACTTTCGCACATTGCGGCGCAATCTGATACGAAGATCCCAGGTTCGAAAAAAAGACCCCCTGACCGTACTGCTTACCCCTGGACCGGGCAACGAAACCTACTTCGAGCATGCTTATCTCTCTTCCTATCTGGGCTTCACCCTGGCCCAGGCCGATGATCTCACCGTTCGCGAACAGAAGCTCTACTTGAAGACCGTGGAGGGATTCCAGCAGGTAGACATTGTTTTTCGTCGAGTGGACGATCTCTATCTGGATTCCCTGGAGCTCCGGGGAGATTCGCTTCTGGGCGTTCCGGGATTGCTGCAATGCGTTCGCGCCGGCACCGTAACGGTGCTGAATCCTCCGGGTTCCGGGCTTCTGGAAGATCGATCGCTGCTGGCCTACTTGCCGCAACTGAGCCAGCATTTCCTGGGCGAAGAACTCATACTCCCCAACGCTACCACCTACTGGCTGGGCGACGAAAACCATCGAAAGCAGGTGATGGACCGCACAGATCTGGTCATCAAGCCATCCATTCGGCGGTTGGGCGAAGAAGGATACTTCCTACAGTACATGGAGCCTTCCGAAAGGCAGGAGCTATGGAATCGAATCCTGGAACAGCCGCACAAATACATTGCGCAGGAAGTACTTTCGGGCTGCAGCTGCCCGGTTTTTCAAAATGGGCAGTTCGTCCCGGCCCGAGGAATCTACCGTACTTTCATTGCGGCCTCCGATTCCGGCTACATTGTTCTTCCCGGCGGACTGGCTCGTTTCAACACGAACCCCACGGACTTTGTAATCACCAATCAGACCGGAGCGCTGAGCAAGGATATCTGGATTCTGGCCAGCGAACCCCAGAAGCAGGAAACCCTGCTTTCCGTATCTGCCGACACCGGAGAGATCTTTCGCAAAGGAATCGGTCTTCCTGGACGGGTGGCGGACAATTTGTTCTGGCTGGCGCGCTACGGCGAACGAGCGGAAAACCAGTGCCGCTTCTTGCGCATGATCCTGGAAAGCTCCAGCGATCAAAGCAGCCCCACTGCTCTACAGAACACTCTCATTCAAATGCTTTCTAACATGGCCGGCAATCCGGGACCGGAATTCGCCACCGACATGGTTTCCTATATGCTGATTCGCTCCGGGGAGCCCGGCTCCATGGCCCATGACCTTTCGGCCCTGGTGCAGGCCGGTCGAAGCATTCGCGATCGACTTTCCGAAGATACCCGGCGCGTTATTTCCGGTCTGGAAAACACCCTGTCGCTTCTACAGAAAGACGATATGGTGGAAGCGTCAGAAGCGCTATTCCAGATAATACTTCTGCTGACTTCCCTCACCGGTCACCTGTCGGAAAACATGAGCCGGGAGGCTTCCTATTTCTTCCCTCGATTCGGTCGCCGACTGGAGCGCTCCCTTTTCCTTATGCGACTGATCTATGCCCTGAGCCGAACCGGCTCGCTGGAATGGTGGGACCTTCTGGATGGAATCCTGCGAATTAACGACATTAGCATTACCTACGGAAGAAGATATAGAAACCGCATGGACGCTCGAAGTGTGCTGGATATTCTACTGTTCGATCGCACCAACCCCCGTTCGTTGATCTTCCAGGTGGACGAAATGTATGCCATGACCGCCGAATTGCCCGGGGTAGAAAATCCGGACAAGGCTGCCGAACGCAAGCTTGCCCTGGAGCTATACACAAAGGTTCATTTGACCGAGATCGAGTCCTTCTTTACGCCGGATGGTAACCTCCAAACCGAAACGCTGAAAGAATTCTCGCTGCAGGCGCAGAAACTGGCGCACCGACTGTCCGATGCCGTAAGCCATCGTTACTTCCAGTACAGGGAACAAAGCCAGCAGATGGAGGATCTGGGTGCCTGAATATATCGTTACCCATAAATCCAGATACGACTACGAAGAAACCGTATCTCTGTGCCAGAACCTGGCGCTTATGGAGCCGCAGGACAGCGAAATCCAGACCGTACGGCATTTTGCGCTGACCTGCGAACCCGTACCGGCCACGCGAAATCGGCGGAAAGACTACTTCGGCAATGCGGTTCATTACTTCGCCATTGAGCAGCCCCATTCCCATATCGAATTCGTAAGCGCCACAGATGTATTCACCGAAGATCCGCAATACCCGGACTTGGCCAGCAGTCCTCCTTTCGAACAGGTGCGCGATCAAATCCGCCGAGCGCTACAACCAGAAGAACTGGAAATTGTTCAGTATACCCTGCCTTCTCGCTTTGTGCCTACGGGCCGGGAGTTTGCCGAACTGGCCGCCCAGGACTTCCAGGAAGGAAGGCCTCTGGCCGAAGCCGCCATGGCCTTTACTCGAAGGATTTACGAAGAGTTCAAATATGAATCCGGCTCCACCACCATACTGACTCCGCTCAAGCAAGTCTTAAAGATTCGAAAGGGCGTATGTCAGGACTTCAGCCACATCTTTCTGGCCGGTCTTCGCAGTCTGGGATTGCCCTGTCGCTACGTTAGCGGTTACATCGAAACCTATCCCCCTCCGGGTCAGCCCCGGCTCCAGGGAGCGGATGCCAGTCATGCCTGGGTATCCATCTACTGGCCAGGCCAGGGCTGGCTGGATCTGGATCCCACCAACGGAAAGCTGCGAACCCATGAATACATTCAGGCTGCTGTGGGACGGGACTATCAGGATGTCAGTCCCCTACGGGGCGTTCTTTTCGGCGGAGGAAAGCACAAAGTCCATGTTTCGGTGGATGTTAAGCGAAAGGAAGAGGCGGTCTAAGTCCTTTTCCCCGGATCAGTCGAGAGCCGCGCGGCCCGCTGGTGGCCCGGGCCTTTCTTTGCTATAGCAGTCATAGGGCTTACAGAAGCGCCGGACAACCCTACCGAGGCTCCTGCACCAAAAACGTCACCGGTCCATCATTAATCAATGCGACCTTCATATCGGCCCCGAACTTTCCAGTGCTAACCGGCACGCCGGTTTCGGCAAGCGCGCTGGCAAAGATCTCGTAGAGCTCCTCGGCGATCCGGGGTTCGGCGGCAGGGCCAAAGGAAGGACGATTCCCCCGCGAAAGATCGGCACAAAGCGTGAACTGGGACACCACCAGAGCGGCGGCACCGGCATCCAGGAGAGATAGGTTCATCTTGCCCGCATCGTCTTCGAATATGCGGAACTTGCTCAGTCGTACGGCCAGGTTACGAGCAACCTCGGAAGAGTCTTCCCGGGATGCCCCCAAGAAGATAAGCATGCCGGCGCCGATGGAGGAAATTTGCTGTCCATCAACCGCCACCGAAGCGCTTTGAACTCTTTGAATTAATGCTTTCATTCGGAACCGAGCAAGAAACGCCGGAGCCCTGAAACCAGAGCCTCAGTTTCGCACTGACTGAAGAAAGCGATCCGCTTCCGGATCTTCCACTCCCAGTTCCCGGGCAGCCCGCAGCTCCTGGAAAGCGGCCTCTTTCTTGCCCATTCGCAGGTACAGCATGCCCATATCGAACAAAGCCCGACCCAGGTAGATCCTGGCTCGCTGCAACTGCTCGACTTCGCTTCCAATGCGCGAGAGAAGAATCTCCTCTTTGAGGACCCCGGAGCGAATGATTCCGTTTACGCGGTCCCGAATATTGTCCAGCACATGCTCCAGCCGCGTTGCCTGATCAATACGATTAAGACGATTGGCCAGATCGATATTCTTACTCACCAGGGCATCATATTTTTGCGATAGCGTATTGAATTCCTGCTTGAGGCTTTCCAGTTCAGTGGTGTCTCCCCGGGTTATAATCGTGGTCGGACTGGAAATAATCTGCTCGGCCAGTCGCTGGACTTCCTCTTCAAGAAGATCCGCCCTGGTGGTTTCGCGCTTGAGCTGAGACCTTAAATCGTCGCTTTCTTCCAGAACTTCTTCCAGGCGCTTCTTGAGTTCGCTTTCGGAGGACGGAACGTCTCGAACGCGCTCTTTACGTACTTCATGAGCGCCTTCCAGAAGTTCTCCCCGGTCGCGCACGAGATCCCGCAGGGTAATAAAGATGGCCCATTGGATCTCGGAAGACTCGGCTTTCTTCAGCTTCTTGTCTACGGACAGTTTATTCTTCAGAGTCTGAAGCTTCTTGTAATGTTTGTCCTTTTCCTTTTCTCTTGCGATCCTTTGCTGCTCCGCAGCCGAAATGGATTTCTTTCCCTTTTTCTCGTTCAGAACGGCGCGAGTAGCCCGCTGCAGGGCGGTGCCTTTCTTTTTCTGAGTGGGCCGGAATTGCTTCTGGTATTCGTTAAGGTAATAGCAAAGAACCAGGGGATGCTCCGGACTGTCCGCATCGGCGCCGGTCCAGTGATGAAAAAGCCCCTGGAGCACCTTGATTCGGTCATCGGTTTCCACCAGAGGGAAAGGAAGCTGTTTCTTGCCTTTCTTGATCAGATAGTCCGCCGGGAAATGGCCCGGATGATTTTCCGGCCACAGAATGGCCTCCACCGGCGCCGTTTTGCATTGCTGGAGAAAATCCTGCTGCATGGAACGGTCTTTACGATAGGCCTCAATTTTTTTCTGAACCCTGGCTGACATAGAATTGCTCCGTAATAAGATCGGAACAGTGGCCCATTTGCCGCAGCAAAAAGCAGACTATGATAACGATATTCCTGATCGCCATCAATGCAATCATTACCCTGATCTTCATGCACAAAGAGCAGCCCCGGGACTTTCTCTTTTTCCCCTATCAGCTGGCCCGCGGCCAGGGCATTAGAGGCCTGATCTATTCTCAGTTCTCCCACATGGGCTGGGGACACCTTTTCTTTAACATGCTGACGCTGTTTTTCTTTGGACGCCCCATGGAATTGGTCAGTCCGGGAGTCATGCTACTTGCCTATTTTTTGGCGGCAGCCGGGGCCGATCTGGCCACATATCTGTTTCACAAGAATGACCCGGATTACGCAACACTGGGCGCCAGCGGTTCGGTGGCAGGAGTACTCTTTTGCTCCATAGTATACTTCCCGGATCAGAGTATATTTATCTTCCCGCTGCCCATTCCTATACCCGCGCCCATCTTCGCTGTGCTCTACATCGTGGGCAGCATGATGCTTGCCCGTTCCGAAAGGGGCAGCGTCAACCATGAGGCCCATATTGGGGGCGCTATCATCGGCTTTCTGGTGGCTGCCATCAGTTCTCCGGCGGCGCTATCCAACTTCTGGGATACGGTCCTGGGATACCTTCCGGGATAAAAAAAGCCGGCCCCGTGTAGGAAGCCGGCAATTGTTTTCGGCGGAGCCGGGGCATTTACAGCGCCGGCCCGGCCTGAAAGCCTGGCGTTGCTGCGCAACCGGGCACAATGGCCCTGCTGCCTGCGGCAGCCGCCGAAAGCTTGCAGAGAATCGTTATCGATCGTAGGCCAGATTGGGTCCCAGCCATTTTTCCATTTCATCCAATGGCATGTCTTTTCGTTTTGCATATTCTTCCAACTGGTCCTTATTCAGTTTACCCAGATTGAAGTATTCCGCATCAGGATGCGAGAAGTAGAAGCCGCTTACGCTGGCAGCAGGCATCATCGCCAGGCTTTCGGTAAGCTGAATACTGGCATCCTCGGTGGCGTTTAACAGATTGAAAAGAGTGATCTTTTCTGTATGATCCGGCTGCGCAGGATATCCGGGCGCCGGTCGAATTCCCTGGTACTTTTCCTTCACCAGCTCTTCGTTGGACAGGTTCTCCCCTGCGCCGTATCCCCAGACCTCTTTTCGCACTTTTTCATGCAGATACTCGGCAAACGCTTCGGCCAGCCGGTCCGCCACTGCCTTCGCCAGAATGGAGTTGTAATCGTCCTGATTGTCGTCGAACTCCTTTACCAGAGCGTTCAAGCCTATGCCAGAAGTAACGGCAAAACCGCCGAGCCAGTCTTTGATGCCTGATTCCTCCGGAGCAACGTAGTCCGCAAGCGAGCGGTTGGGCTGACCGGATCGCTTCCTGGCCTGCTGACGCAGACAATGAATCACTCCTAGCTCGTCTTTTCTGCTTTCGTCCTTGTAGAGCTTGATGTCTTCGCCGGTGGAGTTGGCCGGAAAGATTCCGTATACCCCCCGCGGCTTGAGCAAACCCTCTCTGGCAATTCGGTTCAGCAATTCATTGGCATCGTTGAAAAGCTTGGTGGCTTCTTCTCCCAGCTTGGGATCCTGCAGAATGTTCGGATACTTGCCCCGCATCTCCCAGGTCAGAAAGAACGGAGTCCAGTCGATGTAGGGGATGAGGTCCTCCACTTTTGGCTCGATCTGAAATACACCGGTCTTTTTGGGCTCAAAGGTCTTGTCTTGAAAGACAACCTTGTGCTTGTTCTCCACGGCCTTCGCAAACGTAAGAATCTCTTTTTCGTCCTGACGATTCTTGTGCTGCTCTCGCATACTTTCGTATTTTTCACGAATTTCGGCGGTGGTTTTGTCCCGATGAGTATCGGAAGCAAGATTCGAAACCATGGGAACGCTCAATGAGGCGTCCAACACATGGACTGTGGCCCCGGAATAATTAGGTTCGATCTTAACTGCGGTATGCACCTCGCTGGTTGTAGCGCCGCCAATCAGAAGCGGAAGTTTCATTTTTCGCTTCTCCATTTCACGGGCCACTTCGACCATTTCGTCCAGGGAAGGAGTAATCAATCCCGAAAGACCAATCACATCCACCTTCTGCTTTTCCGCTTCATCCAGGATTTTGTCTCTAGGGACCATTACCCCGAGATCAATCACGTCGTAGCCGTTACAGGCCAGCACCACTCCCACGATGTTCTTTCCAATATCGTGCACGTCCCCTTTGACGGTGGCCAGAAGCACCTTCACCGCTTCTTTCTTGCTTCCAGGGTTCTTGCGCTGCTCCTCTTCCATGTAAGGAATTAGATAGGCCACGGCCTTTTTCATGACACGGGCGCTCTTTACGACCTGCGGCAGAAACATCTGGCCGGAACCAAATAATTCCCCTACGTGATTCATCCCGTCCATCAGCGGACCCTCAATCACATCCAGGGGCTGGTCAAATTTCTGACGGGCCTCTTCGGTATCCTCTTCAATGAATTCTACAATTCCTTTCACCAGGGCATGCCGGATGCGTTCTCCCACATCGGCCTCTCGCCAGGCGTTCTTCTTTGTTTCGTCCTGGCCACCTTCATCCTTGTAGCTTTCGGCGAAATCCACAAGCTTTTCCCCGGCTTCCGGGTCTCGGTTCAGAACTACATCCTCCACCAGGTCTCGTAGTTCCCGGGGGATTTCATCGTAAACGTCCAGTTGTCCCGGATTTACGATTCCCATATCCATTCCGGCCCGAATGGCATGGAATAGAAATACCGAGTGCATGGCCCTTCGAACAGGTTCGTTACCGCGGAAAGAAAAACTCATGTTGGAAACGCCGCCGCTTACCCGGGCATGAGGCAGATTCTCTTTGATCCACTTCGTGGCGTTGATAAAGTCCACGGAGTAGTTATTATGCTCTTCAATACCGGTAGCGATGGGAAAGATATTCGGATCAAAAATGATGTCCTGGGCCGGGAATCCCACCTCTTCGGTGAGTATCTTGTAGGCCCTGCCACAGATTTCGATCATTCTTTCGTAGCTATCCGCCTGGCCCTTGTCGTCAAAGGCCATGACAATGACGCTGGCGCCATAGCGCATGATCTTGCGTGCCTGCTCCTTAAAGACCTCCTCCCCTTCTTTCATGGAGATTGAGTTTACAATGGCCTTCCCCTGGACACAGCGCAGACCGGCCTCAATTACACTGAACTTGGACGAGTCGATCATGATAGGAACCCGGGAGATATCCGGCTCCGCGCCAATCAGGTTCAGAAACTTCACCATGGCCGCTTCAGAGTCCAGCATACCTTCGTCCATGTTGACGTCGATCACCTGGGCGCCGTTTTCCACCTGTTCCAGGGCAACGGCCACAGCTTCTTCGTAGTTCTCTTCGCGAATCAACCGCGCAAATTTCTTTGAACCGGTTACGTTGGTTCGTTCACCCACATTCAGGAAGTTCGCTTCCGGCCGCACTACCAGTGGTTCCAGACCGGACAATCGCAGAAAGGGTTCCGGCTCGGCGGGCTTCCGGGGCTGAACACCTTCCACTGCCTTGGCCATGGCTCGAATGTGATCCGGGGTGGTTCCGCAGCAACCGCCGATGATATTCACCCAGCCTTCGCTGGCATAACTATGGATTTGCTCGCCCATATACTCGGGGGTTTCGTCATAACCGCCGAATTCGTTGGGAAGGCCTGCATTGGGATAAAGGCTTACGCGGCATCCGGCCACCCGGCTCAATTCCTGGATAAACGGCTTCATCTGCGCCGATCCCAGCGCGCAATTCAATCCTACGCTCAGAAGATGCGGCATATGCGAAATCGAGATCCAGAAAGCCTCGGTGGTTTGTCCGGACAGCGTTCTACCGCTCTGGTCCACAATTGTTCCGGACACCATGGTAGGCACGGAATATCCGATTCTATCAAATACGTTCTCAATGGCAAAGAGGGCCGCTTTTGCGTTCAGCGTGTCGAACACCGTTTCCACAAGCAATATGTCTACGCCGCCCTTGATCAGCGCTTCCACCTGTTGTTCGTAGGCAAGCACTACCTCTTGATAGGTTACAGCCCGAAAACCCGGATCATTCACGTCCGGAGAAAGCGACAGCGTTTTATTCGTAGGACCGATAGCGCCGGCCACAAAGCGAGGCTTATCCGGATTCTTTTCGGTGTACTTATCGGCCGCTTTTCGGGCCAGTTTTGCGCCTTCGATGTTCAGCTCATCCACCAGGTCCTGCAGGTCGTAGTCGGCCTGCGAGATGGTAGTGCAGCTAAAGGTATTGGTTTCGATGATGTCGGATCCGGCCTCCAGAAACTCTTCATGTATTTCCTGGATTAGCTCCGGTCTGGTAAGCGTAAGCAGGTCATTGTTCCCCTTCAACTCTCCAGGGTAGTCTTTAAACCTGTCTCCACGGAAGTCTTTCTCCTCCAGTTTGTGCTTCTGGATCATGGTACCCATGGCCCCATCCAGCACCAGGATCCGCTTATCCAGCTGCTCGTAGAGTAACTTTGTTCTATCCTGCGTCTCTGTCTGACTCATAATGTCTCCTTCTATTTATAGAGTGAAGCCTGCAGAGCTACGTCTGCTCTGACTTCGACGGGGTCTGACCCGCGGATCGAGTCGAGGGCAGTCAATCCGTGACCGCGAATGCTCGATTAGAAATTATATATAATGGCAAAAGGCAGCCCCGGCCGGGCCGGGGCGCATAGTTTCTTAGTATCTGTAGTTTTCCGGCTTGAAGGGACCTTCCACCGGCACTCCCAGGTATTCGGACTGCTCCGGAGTAAGCTTGGTAAGCTTCGCGCCAATCTTTTCCAGGTGCAGACGTGCTACTTTTTCGTCGAGGTGTTTCGGAAGCACGTATACTCCGAGTTCATATTTATTATTGAACAGCTCAATTTGAGCAACCACCTGATTGGTAAAGGAGCTGGACATTACGAATGAAGGGTGGCCAGTAGCGCATCCCAGATTCACCAGTCGACCTTCGGCCAGCAGAATGATGCTGTTTCCGTTGTCGAAAGTATACTTGTCCACCTGAGGCTTAATCTCAGTCTTTTTGGCTCCAGAGTTATTCAGAGCGGCTACCTGGATCTCTGTGTCGAAGTGACCGATGTTACATACGATGGAACCATCCTTCATCTTCTTCATGTGATCCAGAGTGATGATGTCTTTGTTACCTGTAGTAGTTACAAAGATGTCTGCCTTATCGGCCCACTCTTCCATGGTATCTACTTGATAGCCTTCCATGGCCGCTTGCAGCGCACAGATCGGGTCGATCTCAGAGATAATTACGCGGCATCCGTATGCGCGCAGGCTCTGAGCGGATCCTTTACCTACATCGCCATAACCGGCAACTACGGCAACCTTGCCGGCCAGCATTACGTCAGTGGCTCGCTTGATACCATCGGCCAGAGACTCGCGACATCCATAAAGGTTGTCAAACTTACTCTTGGTAACGGAGTCGTTTACGTTGATAGCGGGCATTTTCAGCTCGCCTTTTTTCAGCATCTTGTAAAGAGCATGCACACCTGTGGTGGTCTCTTCAGATACGCCACGGATCTCGTCCAGAAGCTCGGGCTTCTCTTTGTGCACATAGGCTGTCAAATCTCCGCCATCATCCAGCAGCATGTTAGGTCCTTTGCCGCCTTCGAACACCAGAGTCTGATCGATACACCACCAGTACTCTTCTTCAGTCATACCTTTCCAGGCAAATACAGCCACACCAGTTTCGGCAATGGCCGCAGCGGCGTGATCCTGAGTAGAGAAGATGTTGCAGCTTGACCAGCGCACTTCCGCACCCAGTTCAATCAGTGTTTCGATTAGAACAGCTGTTTGAATGGTCATATGGAGGCATCCAGCAATTCGAGCTCCTTTCAGAGGCTTCTCTTTGCCGTATTCCTCGCGCAGAGCCATCAGGCCCGGCATTTCTTTTTCTGCGAGGATGATCTCTTCGCGGCCCCACTTGGCCTGGGAGATATCCTTCACTTTGTAGTCAGTTTTTTGTTCAGTAATCATTCGATTCTCCTGCACTTTATTTTTTGCTATTACATTAATTGTAAAACTGCATCATCCAGACATGGCCCCGCTGGCCGTGGGTTCGGTATCCATCTCATTCTCAGAAACCAGGGCCAGCCTGTGAGCTTTGTAGAATAGACAGGGAAGACTGCCGTTCCCTTTGCCTGAATGCATATCCAGGATTTCAAATCCTGCATCGGCGAGATCCTGATCCAGGTTCTCGCTTTCGAAACCCAGCCAGAAATCCGCGAAATTACTTCGCATAACTTCTTCATTGTGATGAACCAGGTCGGCCAGGATCAGATGTCCGCCTGGCTTGAGGACTCTTGCCGCCTCTTTCAGGGCCGTTATCGGCTCCGGCACATGATGCAGCACCATGGAAAGTACCGCTACATCCGCCTCTTCATTGGCCAGCGGAAGGTGCTCCATGCTTCCCAGGCGAAAATCCAGATTGCTTTCTTTTACATCGGATAGCGACTTGCGCGCCTCATCCAACATCGCCTGGCTTTGATCTACGAGTATAATGTCTCTGCCCGGGGCCGCCATTGCCAGAGACAGCTCTCCGGTACCGCAACCCAGATCCACTATTGTAGACGGCCCATCGGGCAGCATGGAAACCACCTCTCCTCTATAGTAAGGGGCATCTACGTAATCCCTCTGCATTTCATCCTGCAGGGCGCCGTAGCGAAAGAAGTGATCCAGAGTCTGGCTCTTTCGCGCATCCAACACGTTGGCAAGGCGATCGAAGTCCCTGAGCGATTCCTCGGGCAGCCATAGGCCTGGTCGACCGGAGCCTTCTTCCTTTTCTTCAAAGTAGCCCAGCATGATTTCCAGAGAGGCCAGCAAATCGGACTGACGAATCTCCGGACTGATTCCGTAGTAGATCCTGGAACCCTCGCGACGACCGGCCAGGAGGCCCGCATCGGCCAGGATCTTCAAGTGTCGAGAGACGCGACTCTGCCCCATTTGCAGAACTTCCAGGATTTCATTTACATGAAGAGGCCCCTTTAGAAGCAAACGGACGATTCGCAGTCTGGATTCGTCAGCCAGCGATTTAAGGATTTGAACGCCCTCGGACATTACATGACCATTATATCAAGATATCTTGATATGTCAACAAAAAAGAGCACATAGGCGCGCATGGTTCGGGACGTTATCTCGTGGGAGTCCATGCCAGGTGCCGGGTACTATGCACTCGGAATTCGGCGCTCGGCGCTGGAATCCTGGATGCTGTTTTCGGGTCTTACCGAATCGCGGAGCCTAATCGTTTTTCGGCGCTGAATGGCCCGTTGGATCGATACGCAAGATGTAATGCACACATCGAAGAGCCTGGGTGAGGCTCTCCTCTTCCCTTCCCCGATCCCTTACCGACAATTCAATCAGATAGGCTGTCAAAGTATGATTGATACAGATTTTTAGTTCTTCCTGTTTATTTTCGGGATCCCAGCGCCTGAATACACGCTCGATAGCCCCAGTCATTTCGGGAGCGTAGGTCTCGGCATACTCGTCTCGCAGATTATCCGGCGCCGAATAAATCAGATTTCCCAGCAGGTGCAGCGCCCCGCGACGATCCCGATGGAAATCCATAAAAGCATGAAATACCTGGATTACGTCCTCGGCCAGGTTGTCGCCCGACCCGGTCCGCGATAAGATGAAGTCCATCATCTCTTTGTGCGAAGAGTGGAGCGCGTTTCTGAACAGATTCTCCTTGCTATCGAAATGATGATATATGCTGGGTTGCTTCAATCCACAAAGATTGCTGATCTGCCTGATGGATGTACCAAAGTACCCGTTCTGAGAAAAGGCCTTCCGGGCTGCATCCAGGATTCGCTCCCTGGCGGACAATTCCGCATCAACACTCGCTTCGCTTACCGACTCTGTTTCTATATCTGCTTTCATAGGTCTCTTCTGGATCGTAGCACCACGCACAGCCCTGGCAACCATTTTCGGAAATTCCGGCCATTGCTGAGCAGATAAATAAACAGAAACCGCGCCACAGATGTGAAATCGTCCCGGCGCAGCAAAAAGAAGGCCAATCTGGCGCGATACTGTTGAATCGTCGACCAGAGGCCGGAATCGATTTTCTGTGTTAGAATGAATGCGGCATTGGGGTCCGATTAAAGGCGGACAGCCATTAACGTCGTATCATCCGAAGGCTCTACGCCATCGCGAAATGCAGCCACCTCTTCCATGATTCGACGAGCCACATCCTGCGGCTCCTCTTTGCCCAATTCGGGAACCAGGGCAAACAGCCGCTCTTCCCCGTAGAGTTCAAAGTTCTTGTTATGAGACTCGGTAATCCCATCGGTATAGAGGATCAGTAAGTCGCCGGGCTCATAGTGAACGATGGTTTCTTTGTAGTTGGCATTTGGGAATGCCCCCAGCGGAGGCCCACCTGCAGATAGACTTTCAATGTCCCCGCTGGATTTACGATAGAGTATTTGATGATTATGGCCCGCCGAAGCGATGCGGAATCGAGAGAGGTCCCTCTCTACCTGAATAAGCATGGCCGTAACAAACAGCCCCATTCGAGATCCACGAAAGATCTCCTCGTTCACCTTCTCCAGGGTTCGCACTGGATGAAGAAAGATCGGTATGTTCGATGCCAGCAGAGTCTTGGAATACTCCATAAAAAGGGCGGCCGGGACGCCTTTCCCCGAGACATCCGCCATTACCAGCGACAGGATACTCTCTGAATGATAATGGAAATCGTAAAAATCTCCTCCAACGTCGCGGCAGGCTTCATACCGGGCAGCCATACGAATTCCGGCTATTTCGCCCGGAATCTCGGGCAATGAGTTCATCTGAATCTGGGCTGCCGTTTCCAGATCTTTTCGGTACTGGCGGATTTCGGACTCGCGTCTTCGCGCAATGATCCGCAAATAGGCGCTGGCCAGTTGCGAACCTACAGTAGAGAGAACTTTGAGCTCGAACTGATCGAAAGGCATGCCGTTCTTTTTGTCTGCAGCGTTAAGCAATCCGATCACCCGATCGTCCTGCATGATAGGCACCGAAATGAAAGAGCCGGTTTTGTATCTTTCTGCATTCTCTGGAGTAAAACCCAGATCCTTTTGCACGTCGCGGACAAGCAATGGCTTTCCGGATCGAAGCACAATGCCGGCCACTCCCTGGTCCGGACCTATGCGAATGTCCTCGTCCTGCACATCGAAACCACGGGTCCGGGTGATGCGATACCCCCCTTCCTCCGACTGGTCTTCCATAATGAGAGAAAGCCTTTCCAGTTCGAGAACTCGCTCGATGGCGCCCAGGATGGAATTCAGCAGCTCGTCAATGGTGTCATGTTGTTGAATAGTGCGGGAGATTTCGTAGATACAATTAAGCTCTTCCACGCGACCCTGCAGGTCCTGATAGAGCTTTCGATTGTGGATGGCGATTCCTGCCATTCCGGAGAGAAACGTCAGGAGGCGAACGTCTTTGCTATCAAAGTCCCTTCCGTCCAGAGTGTTTACACTTTCCAGAACCCCGATCAATCGATCCCGGGCCAGCATGGGCACAGCAATCAGGTTCCGTGTAACAAAGCCCGTAGCCTCGTCCACGGACTTCAAAACCCTGGAGTCGTTCTGGGCATCGGCAACGATGAGCGCCTTTCGACTTTCGGCGCATTGGCCGGCTATGCCCTGCCCTTTGGGGATGCGGCGGGCAGCCAGAAGCTGGCTGCGATCGCCACGGGCAATGTCGAAGATCAAATCCCCGGAATCCTCGTCATAAAGAAGCAGGGATGCGCCTTCTGTATGGAGCAACTCTCGGGCCGAATCCATAATTACAGTCAGCAGACTGTGTAGATCCTGCTCGGAGTTAATCCTGGTTGTAATATCGCTGATTTTGGCCAGCGTCAGCACATTGTCCCTGCTCATACCCCTCGCCTGGGCCTTAGTTTATCGCCTTCAGAATCGTGGACGTGGCCTGACTCTGATTCAGCGTATAGAAGTGGATCCCGGGAGCTCCTCCCTTCAACAGATCTCGACACTGTCGAATGGAATAACCCAGGCTCACTTCCAGCAGTCGGCCTCGATCCTCTCCGCATGCCTTAATATCTTCGGTCAATTCGTTGGGGATCTCACACCCGGCCATTTCCGTAAATTTTTCAATTTGCGTAAATGACGTTATGGGCATAATCCCTGGAACGATGGGAACTGTAATCCCAATCTCTCGGCATTGCTTTACATACCTAAAATAGTGATCGTTTCTAAAAAAAAGCTGTGTCACTATAAATTCGGCACCAGCGTCCACTTTCTTCTTTAGATTTTGCAAATCCTGCTCGGCCGAGGGAGCTTCCATGTGGGTTTCCGGATAGCCGCCTCCGCCCAGAGAGAAATCCATTCCCGTAGAGCGGATGAACTCAATAAGCTGGCTTCCGTAGGCAAAGCCATCCTCGGGCGGGGTGAAGTTCTTCTCCCCTTTTGGAGGATCCCCGCGGAGGGCCATAATGTTTCGGATCCCGTCCGAATATAGATCTTTCAGATTGGACAGAATCTCTGCTCGACCATGTCCTACACATGTATAGTGCGCCATGGCGGTAATCCCATGTTTATCCTGTATATCCTTTACCCATTGTCGGGTTTTCTCCCTGGTGGAGCCACCCGCTCCATAGGTAACGGAAACAAAATCCGGATCAAGAGACTTCAGGCGCTGGATTGTATTCATCAGCGTCTGCTCCCCCTCCGGTTTTTTCGGAGGGAAGAATTCAAACGAGAAAACAGGTCTCTTTCCGGCTTCTTCTTTGAGAATTTCTGCAATTTTCTTCATTGAACTACCGATATTGCATTCAGGCCGGGTAATTCAAGGAAAAGAAAGCCCGAAACCAGGATCAAATGGGACTTCGCAGTCGTGGCACAGCTTTTCTGGCTCATCCAGTATACAATTTATTCTCCGCCGCTTTAACTATCGCAGGAATTCTTCTATTAATAGGTACAGCGGTTGCGGATCTAAAGTTAAGCACAGCACAGCTGCTCAAGCGCGCGGACCTTGCGCTTCTGGGTTTCTTTTTTCTGGAAACCATGCTTCGAATTGTCTTTGAACGAGGCAAATATGTCCGACAGTCACTAATTCTGGACTCCTGGGCTCTGCTGCCGCTTCCCATTATCCTCTCCCTGATCGCAACCAACGCCGGCGAAAACCCGCCCGGGCTGCTGCTACTGGAGGGCGGTCGTTTCTTGCGACTGGTGCCGGCCTTGAAATATTTTAGACAACAGAGACAGGCCGGATTGCGGCCGGACAGCTCCAGCACCCTCGACGGAGTATCTTTGAGAAGTTCGCTGGTGACATTTCTGTTTCTATTCCTGGGCGGCCTGGCCACCAGCCACCTGCATTCCCGAATGATAGAAAGCGAAACCACAGCGAGGACAGAAACGGTCCGAAAGTACGCCGAGTCGCAAGGTATCCAACGACTGCCATTTCTTATCCCGGAATGGATTATTGGCGTAGAAAAAGAAGGAAGCGACGGGGCTTTCGAAATATACAACGTTCCCAAAGAGAAGTTTGACAACCGGGAAGAGGCAACTTACAGACAGGGAAGAGATTTCATCTATCTTCCTGGACCAAATCCAGGCGAATCCATATATCTAAACCTTAAAGACCTGCACCGCAGACAGAAACTGCTGGAACTAATGATTCTTATTACCGGATTCGTTATGATCTCTGCGCTCCTTCTGGTAAATAACCGTTACCTGGCGCACAACATTCTGGGACCGGTGGAGCATGCCCGAAGGGTGGCCCAGCTCAGGATGGCAGGGGAGGAGATCCTGGACGAAGAGGTGGATCTGCCGTCAAATGAGATCGGCCAGTATATAGAAACGGTGAACGAGCTCTATGAAGAACTCCGCGCGCCGGCCGAGGATCAAAAAGACCGATCGTCCTGACGGGAAATCGCCCCCTCATTCCGGCAACGGTTGGCGCGCTCAAAATTCCGTTAGCGAATCGTCAAAAGGGCCGGCACTACGCCTTCGCCTTTTTCATGATGGCCCAGGGACTTGGCCACAATAGATAGCGGCGCATCCTTTTCTTTGGCCTTTTCGCAACAACCTGGCTGAAAGGAGCTCACAAGAAAGTCTCCCGGAGCAATTCGGCCTCCTTCAGCGGATACTCGAAGCCGTACCAGGCCAAAGAATGCTACCAGTTCCATCCCTTCGGGCTTTTGCAGGCCGCTACGATTGTGGTGCTCGGGCAAATAGTCCACCGGCGGATTCAGAACCAAAGCTGCCTTATCCACAATGACGCCCACAATCTTCTGACTTCCGCGCTGGGAGCATCGCGCCAGGACTCCCTCCTCTTCGGTGGCCACCAGGAGATCTCCGGAAGCCAGGACTTCATTCTGTCGAATCGAGAAGAATGCGGCTACCGGAGCCTGCAATTCGCCTCCGCTCTTGCCGGCAAAGATGGTGCCGGAAAAACGGCTCAGGCCGCGAACCCAGAGCCCCAGGTCCGACACAGGCAATCCTCGGTCATCATGCCCGCCGGCTATCAAGGAGTAGAAACTCTCGGAAATGAAGCGCCCGCCGGGACCGGATCCGCCGGCGCCCCGGACCCCTTCCCCGGAACGAGAAAGACCCATCAGCCCCGTCTTGTCACCGTAACCAATAATGCCGTCGCCTTCAGAACGACCGGTGAGTCCGGCGCCTTCGGACTTGTTTACGCCCTGGATGGGAGCATGACCCACCGGAGGAGGAGAAATACTGCCATAACTCTCGCCCATTTCGGACTCTATGCGAATTGTACCGGTATGACTGGAATAGTCGTGCTCCAGGGGCGCGTAATCATGGCTATGGGGCAGCGGCTTGCGAGCATCGCTCAATCGCGGATCGGAGGACTGCACAACGTGACCGGAAAGCACGGCGCCTTCCGGAGCAAGCTTCACAATACCGGCATCTTCCGCAGTGGCCGACTTTAGCCGGGAGTCGCTTCCCTGCACGGCCACGCCCTTACGGCTTTCGCCGTCGGAAGCCAATTCCACAATCCCTGGCGCCTCCTCTGTAGAAAGGCGCAGGCGTGGATCGCTTCCCTGGACCGCGGTCTCAGGCTCCGCTTCTCCGGCCCGGGCAAATCGCATAATACCCCGTGTTTCGGTGGTCGCATCGCGCAACCTCGGATCATTACCTTGCACGGCCTCCGAAGGCTTACTACTACCCGAGGGGGCCAGACGGACTATGCCCGATTCCTTCTCGGTAGCATACTTCAATCGAGAGTCGCTTCCCTGAACAACTACTCCGGCACGATCCTCGCCATCGTCCGCCAACTCCACCAGGCCAGCCCGTTCCGTATTGGCGAACTTCAGCCGGTCGTCGTTGGCCTGCACTGCGTGCAAAGCCCTCTCCTCGCCGTTTCGGGCCAGGCGGACTATGCCGGCCAGGTCCTCGCTGGCCGGTCGAAGCCTTCGATCGCTCCCCTGGACAACAACCCCTTCCCGGTCTTCTCCGTCAGATGCAAGCTCCACAATGCCTTTGAAGTCTGCAGTGGCATCCCGCAATCGGCGGTCGCTTCCCTGAACAACTACTCCGTCCCGCGCCTCGCCGTCCAGGGCCAGGCGGACTATGCCGGACCGCAACACGGAAGCATGAGGAATAGGCTCTGCCGGAAGGGTCCGGTCTTGCTTTTCTACCGGGTCCGCCGAGGCAAAGAGCTCCAGTTCAATTATTTGAGATAGATACTTCCCTTCTCTGGTTCGAGGGCTTTCAAAAATCGTTATCTGTATATAGCGTATATTCAGGGGCAGAAAGCGCCATCGGTACCACTGTCCTGGCTCGGCCAAAAATCCACTTTCTTCCATTAAATGGTGCCAGGAAATATTGTCCTCGCTGTAGGAAATGTGAAATCCTTCCGGAAACAAGGGGTCTTCCCCGGCCCGGGAGAGTAGCCTTATTTCACTGACTCGATTTACGGATCCCAGATCCAGGCGGATGAATTCCTCCTCCTGGCGACTTCGAAGAGGGCTGGACCACCCGTAGTCATTTCTCTGGTCCACCAGGTTCTCTTTGACCCAGAGGCGATCCAGTTCGCCGGAGACCTGAATATCGACGATGCCAGATACCATCACCTTGAATCCGCCAAAGGCAGACACGTAACCGTCTTCCTGCTTGTTATCCCTTATAAATAGAAACTTAATATATCGTGCAGTTATTAAAGGAAAGTTCCAGGTCATTACCTGCTTTCCTTCGTGCCTGAAGTCAGATTCTCGGAGAATCGGCTCCCAGATCTGCCCGTCGTGCGAGATTTCAAAACGGAAGTTGTCGGGAAACGCCCCCGGATGCTCCGGATGCTTTTCCAGTACAATCTGATTAAAGCAAATCTCTTCGGCGAACGTGCCCAGGCAGGCTACCAGACCAGGAACCTCGGATGGTTCGCTCAGCCATGATCTTACTTTGCCGTCTTCAATCTCCCCTGCTCCGGGACCGGTAAAATCCTGGAATGCATAAATCTGCGGGTGGGAAATGCGAATTGGTTTCATATTAATTGATTCCAGTGTCTGTGGCGTTCAGTAGAAAATCCAGACCCCTGCTCTGGCTCAAACAGAATTTGATTCGAGATCTGCAGCAAAATGGTCTTTAAATACTCGGGAACACTATCCCCCAGTCGAATCCAGCCTTCCTGTTCGCCAAGGTAAGATGCCTCCAATAGCCGGAGGCTACTCTCTGACATCCGACCCCTTAACTTACTCAGGATCTGATCCCAGGCCATTGGCCCATTGCCTTGCTCGCGGGACAGGATTTTTTGCACGTTCTCATTTGTGGGCGGAATCCCTGCCATCAGGCATTCATTGCGGGCACGCTCCCAGCTTGCATCGCTTTGCCTTGGTACTGCATCTGTTTGATTTTGGATGGATATATGTATCTGGTTGTACGGGCCTTCTGCAAGCGGAGCCCTGGGTGGTGCCGACGTGGCGGGCTGGGGTGCCTGCTGATCTCCGGCAGGGGTGTGCTGGTGCGTGCCCCCGGGGGATACCGTAGCGCTCTCCTGGGGTGTGAAAATAAAGTGGTAGGTGGAGTTTGTTCGCCCCGACCCTTTCTTTACCAGGATTAATCCGGCTTCCTGCAGCTCTTCCCTGGCCTTGCGGAGGGAGGATTTCTGCTTAAAACCAGTCAGTTCCAGGAGTCGGTTGGAGCCAGGGTACACCGGGCTAAAGTGCCTGTCTGTGAAGCTAAGTAGCACAGGGTATAGCGCCCGGGCAGCGCTGGAAAGCCTGGCCCAGGTCCCGGAGCGTATAACGTCTGTTATAAACTTAAAATATTGCAGCTCGCCTGCTGACATCTCGCCACCTCATCTGCTTGATGAGAGGCTTCCAAAAAAAGGTTGACTTTGTTTTTATGTAAGTCATTATGTCGCCAACCATTCATTCCCAATGGAAGCCCCAGCCCCTCAGGCAACTGAGGGGTATTTTTTTGCGCTAATATATATGTGACGCGCGACAAGATTATGTCGCATAACCTACATCTGTCAAGTACTTTAAAGTACGTATCAATTGGGGGCTTTTGAGATTTGTCTTTTGAGCCAGTTTTCCAGGTTGCGGGCCGAACGGGCATCGCCGGCCTCTATGGTGATTGTGTTGGCCTTGCGGCTGATTCTGTACGGCTGTTGTGTGGCGGTGGAGCCAGATTCGGGGTTGGCCCTTGTTGGGGCGTTGGATGTCTTGTCCGGGCTTTCCGGGGTGTTTCCGGATTCGTTGTCGCCCTCCTCTTCTTTGGGGGAAAAGAACTGCCTGGCGGATCGAACGGTTCGGATGTCTCCGGCCTGGTAGGCCGAAAGGAATTCCTGGAATCGATCCTTCTTATAGGCCTGGACCGCCTGGATAAGCAGGTTCTTGTTTTCCAGGCCGGCCTCTTTGCATTGGCGGAGGGCATCGGGCGGGAGCGCCGCAATACCCAGTATCTCGGTGATGTAATTGCGGGACTTCCCTACAAGCTGCGCCAGTTCGGCGTCGGAATAGCTTTCCTGCTGTTTCAGTCTCAGGAGGGCTTCAGCTTCTTCCTGCGCGGACAGGTTTTCCCGTTGCAGGTTTTCTATGATGGCAATTCTGAAATAGTCCCTTTCCTCTCGGGAGATGATTCGGCATTCGGCTTCTTTCCAGCCCAGGCGGTTCAATGCATGAAAACGGCGCTCTCCAGCAATGATGCGGTACCCCTCCCCTGCCCGGGTGACCACGATCGGCGATAGCAGGCCATCCTTGCGGATGCTCTCTGCCAGTTCGTCCACGCCCAGGGTGCGGTCCTTGCGCGGCTGGTCTTCGGACGGATGGATGCGATCCAGGCGGATGCTGGTTATGGTCCCGTCCAGGGATTCGGCCTGAAAGATGTCGGCCAGGGTTCCCAGTTTCTTATGCTTTGAGCTCACTTAGAAGTTCCTCCAGGAAGTCCGAATACTCCTTGGCTTGCTTGGATTCAGGGGCATAGTCGAAAATGCTTTTTCTGGCCAGATGGCTTTCGCCAATGGCCACCCCGGCGCTAATGTTTGACTCGAAAACGCGAAAGAACTGCGAAACCACCGGAAGGATGGTTTTTGTCAGGACGGTTTTTGCTTTGATCTGGGTGACCACTGCTCCGGCCACCTCCAGGTCGGGATTGATTCGTCTTTTGATGCTGTTAATGGTGGTTTGAAGCCCCGTCATTCCGTCGATGGAGAACTTCTCTGCCTGGGCGGGTACTACCACATGGGTGGCCGCAACCAGTGCATTGATCGTGAAGATGGACAGGCTCGGTGGGCAATCGATGATGATGAAGTCGTAGTCGTTTACAGCCTGGAGCGCGTCGCGCAGAATGTACGGGGCGTCCACGTTCTGGCCCATGGATTCCACTTCGGCCAATGTAATTTTAGACGGAGCGATCCACAGGTTGGGCTCATCGGTCTTGATGATGGCATCGGCCAGCGGGCGACCCTGGCTGAAAACGTTATATAGCGACACTTCCAGGTTGTCCGGATTCGTGAATAGTCCGGTGGAGTTCGCCTGCGGGTCCATGTCCACCAGCAGGGTTTTCTTGCCCCTTTTTGCCAGTCCGAAAGACAGGTTTATGGCGGTGGTCGTTTTTCCTTCGCCGCCTTTCTGGTTGGTGATTGCAATGATTCGGGTTTTCACGATTAATGCGACATAATAATAAGGAAGCATTTTTTCAAGAAACTTTTGGCCTCTTCGGCAAAAAAGAGTCGGACGTCCGACATTTGCCTGTATTCGGTCTTTACTCCCGCCGCGGGGCGCCCACCTCTCTGCTCAGGCCCTGCCGGCTTGTTTTCGGCTCTGGCAGGCTCCGGCCTTGCCGGCTCTGCGGCGCTTTCGGGTATTGCTTGTTCCGGTTTCGGTCGGGCAGTCGCTGGCAGCCGCCTTGCTCTGGTCTGCGATCGCTCTCCCGGGCGGTTTTCTGCTGGAGTTGCTGATTCTTCAGAAGGGCTATCCTCTGTCAGGGGGGGGCTCCATTGTCTTGTGGCTTGTGTCCTGGGGCGGCTGTCGTGCGTGGTGGGTGTGGCCGAGTCGGGAAAGCGTCGGGAGTTGTTCCGGCTGCTGCCTGCTGCTGCCTGTTGCTGTCGGATGTCCGACATTTGGATTCTCTTTTTGTCTTTGTCCTGGTGGTCCGAGCCCTGGCTTGTCGGATGTCCGACAATTCGGGCCGGCGGATTGAATTGGGGTCGCCAGGCGGTCGATACTTCATGTATGGCTGCCGTAGATTTACTCGGGCATTTGCAGGGAGGGGCTTTCCGAACAGGGTTTCTGGCGGCCCTGCCAGACGAGCTGAGCTATGTGCTTTTTGCGCGCAAAGCAGGTGCGCTGTCGCCTGTTCAGGGTATGAGTGGCGCCGAAGCGGGGCGGCGGTATGGCTTCTTGCAGTCTCTTCCGAATGTGTGGGCCGAGGCCAGAAGGAAGGGGTTTCAGTTGCTCTCCGGAGATGGGATTGGCGTCGTCGATCGCGAAGTCTTCGTTGGTGTTGAAGGTGAATCCGGTGTGGACTTCTTGCTGGTTGTAGATGGCCCGGCCGGCAGTCTGCCCGAGCCTGAATTCTTGCATCTGCTTTTTCTCGCCGAGCTGGGGCTCCAGGAATCCGGCGCCGATGCTTCCGATCTCCCGGTTTGGCTTCAGGATCCTCTGTCGTATTTGATGCGGGCGCCCTCTCCTGTGCTGGTCCTTTCCGAGCCAGGATCCGGCGCCGACCAGCTGGTGCAATCCCTGGTAGATGCTCGTTTTGGGGAAGACCGGGCTGTCTTTTTTCATCCGGGCCGACTTTCCGAAGAAGTGCAACTCCGGGAGTTCTTTGGCGAGCAGGCCAGCGCCCGCCTGGGCGAGGCTTCCGTTGTGCCGGTGATGGACCGGGGCGCCAGGGTGCTTGTAGTAGAGGAAGTCTCGGATCTTTCGCAATCCATGCAGCTGCGTATCCTGGCTCTGCTGTCCGATCCCGATAGTTCGCTCTTCTGGATATTCACCAGTTCCCGGGATCTGGCAGCAATGGCCGATGCGGGCCGCTTTCAGCCCGCACTGCTCCGGCAGTTGCGCCAGGGGGAGTTGCTTCTGGCGCCGGTTCGAAATCAGCGAGACCGGATACCCGAAGAGGCCGAGCGGTTGCTACGAATTTTTCGTCGCCAGTTCGGAAGGAGTATCTCGCTCACCGGCGAGGCCCTGGAGGCCCTCCGCGGATATGACTGGCCGGGGAACTGGCAGGAATTTCGCGATACACTGAAGTCTGCATTTCTCCTCTGTCCTGGTTCCGAGCTCAGAAGAGTGGATCTTCAATTCGGCAATTGGAATCAGGGGCAGGCGGACGATCTCAATCTAAGACACCGGACAGCCGAATTGGAAAAATCGCTATTGCTCCAGGCTTATGCGCTGCATGGAGGAAACCAGGTGCAGATGGCTCGGGCGCTGGGTATTTCCCGGGGCTCCCTTCAGTATCGCATGAACAAGCTCGGGCTGGGCGGCAGAGAAGAGTGAGCGAGCAGCAGGAAATGAAGACCCCCGGCGGTTTCTCTATCCGGGTGTTTCGGGACCGCGGGGTATGCAACGTCTCTCGGGATGGGCGCCTGGAGTTCCCGCAGGGCGGATCCGGATCTTCCGATCAACCGGTGCCCGGAATTATTTTCATTGGAAAATCCTTCGAGCCATCGCTGCCGGTTCAGGAATTTGTCCTGGTGCCCAACCGATCGCGAAGGCTGGTCATTCCGTATCGGCTGGGCGAGAGCAGGGGGCGTCATTTGCTCCTTCCCTGTGGTTCGGCGGCGGACCAGTTTCCGGTGATGGTGGCCTACTTTGATTCTTCCCGACAACTTGTGGATGCCGGTTTCGCCTACAAGGGTCCGCCCTGGCGCTACGTGGTCCTGGAGCCGCGCGTCGCTCGAATCGACCTGATGAGCCTGAAGGTCCATCGCCCGGAGTTGAAGACCTTTCTCTTGAAAGAGGAGGTGGAAGCGCAATCCCAGGCTGCCGCTGTTGCGGAGGAGAAGGTGAGGGCCACCGATATAGTCAAGCAGGGCAGCGCCGGCGACCAGGTTTCCAATCCGGTTTTCCAGGCTCGTCTCCATCTTCGCAATCTGGCCCTGGAGCGCATGACTGAATTGCCGGTTCGGTTCAGTCTGAAGCCCGACGAAGTAGAGTTCATTCGCACATTTCTTTCGCTTATGATCCAAAACGAGCGAGGAAGCGCAGAACTGGAGAAGGTGAAGGAGCAGCTTCAGAGGCTCGACGAATTCTACCGATTGCTGTCCGTAGCCCTTCAGGATCCGGACGAGTTTGATCGATCCCTGGGGCAGGGCGTGGGCCCGGGGCTGGCCCGAATCCTGCTCCCGGTGGTGCGAAACATGCGTTCGCAGACCCAGGATCGGGAACAACAGATTCGGTTCTGGGAGTGGGAGTACCGACTCAATGACCTTTCCGGGGACTGAGTATCGGTCATTCTGGCAGGTCTCGGGAGTAAAAAAATGATTGCAAATCCGGCGGAATGGTCACCAAATAAGCACAGAATGTTCTGGGCGACTGTCATTTTGTCAGTTGGCTCCCTTTCCGGTGCTGTGCCGGCCCAGGGACCGCAACTGCATGCCGGAAGTCCGGTGATCGAGGATCATCGGGCCGGGGAGACAGGTGTGTTTCAGGACGGTTTTCGCGCTGGCCTGGATCGTTCCCGGAAGATGGCGATCCGCGCCCCCGAAGCGGACCGGATTCGCCCTGATGGTAAAACCGAAATGGCCCGGGTTTCGACCGGGCAAGGGATTGTTCAGGGAGGGCAGGATGCGCAGGATGACCTGGCCGAGGCAGCAGGCCTTCCTGAAGTGTCCGCCAGAAATGCATCCGGCTCTCCGTTGTTTTCGTTGACCCACGGACGCTCTATGCGTCCTGCAGCCCTTCAGGCTGCCACAGACTTGAACGCCGGGGCGGTGTCGGATGAGCGGGCTTCAGCGAGTGCACTGGTTCCGGTATTCTTTAAACCGGGCAGGGGGCCGAATCACGATGTGGAAGGCCAGGCTATGCCAGGAAACACAGTTGCCCGGGTGGTTCGATCCAGAATTCTGGCCTTTAAACCACAGATAGAGAGGCTTTGCCGTTATGTCGAGGAGCAATCCCGGCGTGGCTCGACTTCTGTCGGCCATGAAAAAACTCACCCGAGAAGTAAACGATCAGGAAATCTGCCGTCGTCTGGAGATTTTGATCAATTCCGAAAAAGAGGATCTACCCCCATCCTCTGTCAAGAGCCTGCTGGAGGATCCGGCGGACTTCGATCCTTCCGTTGTTTCGGAGCCCTATACGCAGTACGTAAAGCACTACCTCTATATGGTGAAGAGGGAAGAGCGGAACAAAGAGAAGCAGCGTCAGGAAACCGAAAGTCGAAAGCAGGAGAAGGCTACCCGGAAAAAGGGGACCAAGAAATCCGTCAGGTCTGCAAAGAAGAAAAGCGCTACAACCACCGCCAGCAAGAAGGCTTCGAAGAAAAGCTCCGGGACCTGATCCCGGGGAATGGCTCCCTGGAACCCGCGTCTTTCTTGAAGGGGAGCCGATGGGCCACGGCCCTTTTTCGGTTCTCCATCGGGGAAAATCGAATCTAGATTCACGCCCCCTTTAGTTTCCGTATCTCTGAGCGCTTTCTCTGCTGCTGGCTCCCCTTTCGGCCAAGACAATCCTGTTCTTCCTATGCTGCATTCAGTTCCTCTTTGCTCCATGTATATGTAAGAGAAATTCAAAACGGTATACGAATGGCGGATTTCGCATTGTTTGGTCAGGCAAATTGGATCGCCCGGTCCGGTGCAGGGGCCTGAAGGCCGCCACTCCGGACTAGACCGGTGTTCCCATCCGGGCTCTGCTCAGACGCGGACGCGCTACTGCTTAATTCTAATCTTGCCCGCGGCCATTGCCCAATATTAATCGTCTTGCCTCGGTGGCCATTCATTTCAGTCCCGACGTATTCGCCATGCCTTTCGATCCAGGCAGTTTCAGGGGTTCATTGCGATTCCGCCTGTCCAACCGCCGGACTGGAGTCTGGTCTACTGGTGAGTTCTCGGCCTGCTTTGATGGCCGGCGCCTCTGCTCCTACTCGATCATCATCTGATGCCGGGTCATGCACGAAGTTGGCACCATTTTGTTCTTAATCAATCATCCCGAACGCAAGGAGCTCCTTCCGCGCATCCCTGTCAAATTCCTTACCCTGGTCGGTCCGATCTGTCTGATCTGCGGGGAGGTGGTCTATCCTCTCCGAAGCCAGCTTCACCCTTGATGAGGCCGGCAGGCATCTAAGGAGGCATCAGGGCAGGGCGGCCTTCGCCCCGCATCAGCATTGGATTCGCCTGTCCGGCAGCCTCTGCCTTCGTGGTGCGCATGGCGGCGTAGGGACCCTGGGAGGAGGGTGCCCTGTCGTCCGCTTCCGCCAGGAGCCAGGGGGGCTGTCGGCCTCTGTCGGGCTACTGGTGAGTCGGCAGCAGGGGTAGCGGACCAGGCGGGGCCCCCGGACTCCCAAGCCCGGCTGAAATCGATGCCCGGATTGTGGCACCGGGCCAAAGCGCCTGCCAGAATTGAAACAGTTGAACAAGGCCATGCCCAAAACCGAGCAGTTATGCAACCATTGCCCCTTTTCAGGCGGTTAAAACAGGGCTCTGTCGATTCCTCAGCGGATATCCGGCCCCCGGAGAAACTGTTCAGGTCACGGCACCATCGGATGGGAACAAGGTGCTTTTAACTGTTTCGAGGGTGCCCCGTCCTTCTCCGGCATGTCAGTTCGGCGATCTCCGAATCCGGGTCAATGTGGCCCTTTCCGGGCAGACAGGGAGGAGCAACCGCCCTGCTGTAAATGCCAGAAATCGGACAGTTAAGCGATTTGGCACACATAACTGTTCCCAGATGGCCAATTTGGACAGAAAGGAGGGCTTCCGGGTGCAGGAACAAGGCCTCCGGAGCCGTGGCACACAGAGAAAGGGAGTGGCGGAGGCCAGAGTCGGAAGCATGAAGCCCGTTGCAACTGCCTGGCGGCAGGGATGGGGCAGCTGGTCTGCAAGAAGAAAGAAGAAGCAAGGCTGTCGTCAGACAAAATGGCATGTGCATGTCGGACAGTGTGTGGATGTCAAAACGGCAAGCCGCCCAGAAGGCCTGCCAGCGGCCGGATAAGGTGGTTTTCGGGGCTCTGTGTTGATTATAGGGTCTGATGGGTTCTGGATTCCATGGGGGGCTCGGAAGACTTTTTGAGTCTGTCGCGCTCCTGGGACTGTGTGGTAGGTGCTCCGCGGCTCAGGGTGTGCTCGAAGGTTCCGTGGCGGCTAAAAAGTGCATAAAAATAGGCAATAAGGCTCAACGAGGGAGAGCAAGGAGGGGGCTTTGGTCTCGCCCGCGGGTCCCGTATGGCCGGGTAGAAAGTGGGGAAAAATAGGCAGATAAGGAATGATGAAGGGGCTGTTCAGTTGGCACTGGGGCCTGCTGGTTGATTTTGGGAGCCGAGCCATGCGCGGCAGCGGTCAAATCTGCTCCCGGCGCAGGGCTTTGGGCTTGAGGTTCAGGAGCGGCTCTGTCTGAATGGCGTTATGGCGGAGTCTATCAGGGTCAAGGTGAAATGTCATGCCTGTGGGAATGAGATCAGGGGTACCGCCCGGTACGGCTCGGGGCACTATGTGCCGGAAGGGGTGCCCTTTGAATTCATAGCCACGGGGAAGATCGAATCGGACAAGGGTCGACGGGTGAAGGGGGAGGTAATCTGCATTTGCCCGAATTGCACGGTTAAGAATAAATTTCAGATCTAATCAGTCTCAAAGGGGCGGAATGGCCGATTGCTCTCAATTTAGGTTGTCACCAGGGCCGGACGCGCATTTTTTGAGGCCATATGGGCAAGCAAATCACCGATTTTCCTCTCTCCACTCGCCGGCATAGCGCTGCGCATGTCCTCGCGCAGGCAATAATGGAAAAATATCCCGGGGCCAAGCTGGCCATCGGGCCCGACACCGAGCATGGCTTTTTTTACGATGTGCTTACGGATCCGCCCGTTCAGCAGGAGGATCTCAAGGATCTGGAAAAGCGAATGAAGAAGATTGCCAAGCAAAACCAGGACTTTCAGCGCTACCATCTGCCCATTGATGAAGGCATCGCTTATCTCAAGCAAAACCACCAGGACTTCAAGGTAGAAATGGCCAGGGCATTGAAGGAGAAGGGAGAGGTGGATCTGTCTTTCTATAAGAATGTGCTGAAAAACGGGCAGACAAACTTCATAGATATGTGTAACGGCCCTCACGTGGATCGGACAAATGAACTGGGTGCTTTTAAGCTTGTATCGGTTAGCGGCGCCTACTGGAAGGGGGATGCTTCCGGGCCCCAGCTGCAGAGGGTCAGCGGGATTCTCTTTAAGAATGACGAGGATCTTAAGCAGTATGAGTGGATGATGGAGGAAGCCCGGAAACGGGATCACCGAAAACTGGGCCAGGAATTGGAGCTTTTTACTACAAGCGAGAAGATTGGTCCGGGATTGATCCTCTGGTTACCTCGAGGAAATGTGATTAAAGATCAGCTAGAAGAGTGGGCAAAAATAACCGAGCGACGTGAGGGTTACTCTCGGGTGACCACTCCTGTAATCACTAAAGAGGAGCTCTTCTATACATCCGAGCATCTTCCCCATTACAGCGACCATATGTTTCCGCCTATGGAGATGGACAATACAAGGTACTACATCAAGCCGATGAATTGCCCCTTTCACCATACCATCTTCAGCGATCGGCCGAGAAGTTATCGAGAACTTCCTCTGAAGCTTACCGAGTATGGTGTGTGCCATCGTTACGAAGACTCCGGCTCACTTTTCGGCACTATGAGGGTTCGAGCCATGTGGATGAACGATGCTCATATCTATTGTGCTGAAGACCAGGCAGTTGACGAATTTAAGAAAGTGATCAAACTTCATGAGTATTATTACGGAATACTGGGCATTAAAGAGTATCATATGGTGCTGTCTCTACGGAACCCGGAGAATGATAAGTATCACGGAGACGAGGCCATGTGGAAAAAGGCCGAAGCTTTAACCCGTCAGGCCATGGAGGAGTCCGGAGTGGACTTCGTCGTGGAGGAGGATGGAGCAGCCTTTTACGGGCCCAAGATGGACTTCCAGATCAAGTCTTCTATTGGGAGAGAGTTTACCGCCAGTACCTGTCAGCTGGACCTCTTCATGCCGGAGAAGTTTGACCTGAAGTACGTGGCACCGGACGGTTCGATGAAGCGTCCGGTTTGTATCCACCGAAGTCCTCTGGGTACCCATGAGCGATTCATTGGCTTCTTGATTGAGCATTTTGCCGGAGCATTCCCGTTGTGGATGGCGCCCGAGCAGGTTCGAATCCTTCCCGTAAGTGATGGCTTCGTGGAGTACGGAAAGAAACTGGAGGCTTTCTTCAAGGAAAACGATATCCGGGTAACCCTGGATATTGGGGAAAGTCTTGGGAAAAGGATCCGGAATGCTGAGAAAATGAAGATTCCTTATATGCTGGTTGTGGGCGAGAAGGAGCGCGAATCCGGTAGAATCAATGCCCGCAATTACTTCAGCGGCGAGCAGAAGGAATACGATCTCGAAGAGTTTCTTTCTATGCTGCAGGAACAGATTCGAGAAAAGCAAATCCAGGATAAGCTAGAGAAGAAGCAGTCCTGAGACTGCGTCGCAATATAGTTCCGCCTTGTGTAGCCAGGACAAATTTTGATGGAAAGCTGAGTCTGCTTAGATTTATTCTAAATCCAGAACGATTCAATCCACGGGGAAGTCTTACTTCCTGTTCTGAGGATTATAGGAGATTGATATGGCAGAACTAAAGGGAAGCAAAACCCATCAAAACTTGAAAGATGCCTTCGCCGGCGAGTCTATGGCTAACCGACGTTATCTGTTTTTCGCAAAGCAGGCTGACGTAGAAGGCTATCCCGACATTGCCGGTCTGTTCCGCGACACTGCGGAAGGCGAAACCGGACACGCTCATGGTCACCTTGAATACATGAAAAAAATTGGTGATCCTGCCACTGATCTTCCCATCGGCGATACAGAAGCCAACCTGAAAGCTGCTGTAGCTGGCGAAACCCATGAATACACCGATATGTATCCTGGAATGGCCAAGACAGCTCGCGATGAAGGCTTTGATGAAATCGCTGACTGGTTCGAAACCCTGGCCAAGGCTGAAAAGTCTCATGCCGGCCGATTCGAGCAAGGACTGAAGTCTATCAGCTAATTCAAGCGGAGGGCCGGCCATAATATGGCTGGCTCTTCTATTTTCAGGTTCCAGCTTGAGGACCGGAAACGATGCACTTTTTTCTATAGTAATGATGTGCGGCCGTGCTCGCGGGGCGCGACGATCAGAGTGGGGCTGCCCTTGAAGCTCTGGCATGGCAGCGAGCGTACCGGCTCCGTAGGAGCGGCGTGAACACGATGTTCACAAGGTCCGCAGGACCGCAGAAGATTCACGTGAGGAGGCTACAGGAGGTAGCCACCGCAACGTATGATGGCCGCACCCCGCTCGGTGTAGCAAACAGGACGTCCATGTCCAGATTGCTCCACCGGCCACGTCCTGTGGCCTTGCTCGCGGGGGGCAACCATCAGAGTGGAGCTGCCCTTTGAGCCCTGGCATGGCAGCGAGCGTACCCGCTCCGTAGGAGCGGCGTGATCAGGATGATCACAAGGCCCGTAGGGCCGCAAAAAGAGTAACGGGAGCGAGTGGTGCAGGGTCAACTGGAAGGCGACAGTTGAATTAGCACTGGCGAAGCCAGTGGTCCTGTTAACCCGAGCGAGCGTACCTCTAAGGAGAAAACCATTGATACAGCAGACCGATACAACGAACGCTATTTATGACCCTACCGATGTGAAATACTGGGATCCCCGGTCATTACAGGCCGAGTTGGAGCGATCCTTCGATATCTGTAACGGCTGTCGCATGTGCTTCAAGTATTGCCCCAGTTTTCCTTCCTTATTTTCCGTTCTGGATGGATATGCTGATGGGGACGTAAAGCAAATCAGCGCCGAAGACCAGAACAGGGTCATTGATGAGTGTTACCATTGCAAGATCTGCTATGTAGCCTGTCCTTACACGGACAAGGATGACCATGCCTTTAACCTGAATTATCCCGCGCTTATGCAACGGGCCGTGATCGTCCGGGCCAAGAAGCAGGGCGTTCCTATGCGGAGAAAGATGCTGCAGAATGCGGATCTTCTGGGCAAAGTTAATACAGGTCTGATTTCTCGTCTGGCTAACAAAGCCCTGGCCAGCAATTTCCACCGGGCCATTGCTCAGACCATAGTGGGCATCCACAAAGAGAAAAAGCTGCCCGAGTTTCATCGCACCAGCTTTCATCGATGGTTTCATCTAAGAAAGAAGAAGATGGAAAAGGAGGGGCGCGCTCTGGAGGTGGATCCGGCCAACAAGGTGGTGCTTTTCTCTACATGCTTCGTGAATTACAACAATCCGCAGGTGGGCAAGGAAGCTGTGGAAGTGCTGGAGCGCCATAAATGCGAAATTCAGTGTCCTTCGCAGAACTGCTGCGGTATGCCCGGTCTGGAAAGCGGGGATCTGAAGTGGGTGAAGAAGAAGATGCGGGCCAACCTTAAGTCCCTGTATCCTTATGCCGAGCAGGGTTACCGAATTCTGGCGATCAACCCTACTTGCTCGCTCACTCTCAAGGAAGAGTATCCCAATTTCCTGGAAGGGGAAGAGCGCGAGAAGGCAAAGCTGATCTCGAAGCAAACCAGGGATCTGCACGAATTTCTCTTTGAGCTCAAGCAAGAGGACAAGTTTGACCGGAACTTCAAGAGCTCGCCGGAATCCGTGGCCTATCATGTTCCCTGTCATCTTCGAGCCCAGCACATTGGATTTAGAAGTCGGGATTTGATGAAGCTGATTCCCGGAAACAAGATTGGCCTGGTATCGGAATGCTGCAGCCACGATGGCACCTGGGCCATGCGAAAGGAATACTTTGAAATGAGTATGAAGCAGGGCAAAAAGGCCTTTGATGAGCTCAAAGAAAAGGAAGCCAACGTGGTAACCACGGACTGTCCGCTGGCCGCTATCCAGCTGGAGCAGGGCATGGAGCTAAAGGAAAGGCCCTTGCATCCGGTGCAGATCCTGAACCGGGCTTACAAGTCTCCGGAAGAAGGCGGATTCTCTACACCGGTCCCTGAATCTTGAGGTTCAGAGGACAGCGCTTTGGATGATTCGTTTCGGTCGCCTGGTTTGTCAGTGATTCTGTAGGTCGTCTGGTGAGTCGGGAAGCCGATTGGACAATTATTGTATCGGGGGCCGGGCTATTCCCCGCACATTCGCGGCTGGCCGCGCCTCCGGCCGAAGAGGCCATAGAATGAATCGTATTTCAGAACTTTTGAGCCTGGATTCTATCCGGGCAGAGGACAGCAGGAGGATAGAATGAGTAAAATTCAACCATCGGACATTATGCCATTGGATCAGTACGATCGAATAAGGGATGAATACAGACAACGCATCTTTCAGGTAAAAAAGAGCCGACGGGTGGCTGTGGGAGACTATCTAACTTTCCTCTTCGAAAATCAGGATACCATGAAGTATCAGATCCAGGAGATGGCTCGGGTAGAGCAGCTCAAGGATCCCGAGGCGGTTAAGCATGAAATCGAAACCTACAATGAACTGGTTCCGGACCCCAATGAAATCACCGCATCCCTGCTAATCGAAATAAATGATCCGGCCGCTCGGGCATTCAAGCTGAAGGAACTGGTAGGCTTGCAGGACTCGGTGAGCATGCTGATAGACAAGGACTATCAGGTTCAGGCCGAATTCGATGATCGCCAGATTACGGATGGTAAGATTTCCTCGGTGCACTACCTGCGATTCCCGCTGGGTCAAAAAGCGGCGGATGCCTTTCTGTCTACCTCCAGCGTGGAGATTCTGATTACTCACCCGGCCTGCAGTTATCGTCAGGAGCTGAATCCGGACCAACTGGAAGCGATGAAAGAGGATCTCAAAGCAAGTCGAATCTAGCCTTAACAGCGCCCAAAGAGAGCCCAAAGAGAGCCGAATCTAAGCGCTACAGAGCGCCACAGGTTGCGCCATTGATTGAGGCTGAACCGTGGGCGGTTTCTTTGCGATGTAGGGAGTTGCAGCCTATGGGCCGATTGGCCCCGGGCTACGCCGGTTTTCGTTGGACCGGGGGCAGGGATCGGTCAATTTTCGTCCGATGCGCCCCCGTAGAATTCCATCCAATCAGTTTGGCCTGGTGGGTCAGCCCGGCCTGTCCAGTGAGCCTGAATATGCTGGTTCCTCCGGTTACGCCGGCTTCTTCGGTTACCGGGAATGCTCCGGTTTCGCCGCAGTCGCTGCCTATTCCGGACGCTCTGGATCTATTTCCAGGAACACCGGGCTCATCGATTTAATGACGGGCAGGGACCGGAGTTGCGATTCCGCCAGGGCTTTTGAGGCATCTGGAACATCTGAAACGTCTGAGACCTGCAGAGCTTCCGGCACAGGCCTGCGCCGAGGGCTTCGACTTTCGGGATGGATCCTGGCATTTGTCCTGGGGGCGTTTTGCCTGGATACGGGCGGCCTTTCTGCCGAGCCCTTCCAGGCCATTTCCGAATCCGTGGTACAGATCAACGTTGAATCCGTGGACTTTTCTTATCGTGATCCGTGGCAGGCTCCCAGTCTGCAGGGCAGCGGCGGTACAGGCTTTATTATAGAAGGAAACCGAATCATGACCAACGCTCATGTCGTGAGCGGAGCCGTGCAGATTCGAATCAAACGACCGTCGCAGAAGAAGGATTACCAGGCCCGAGTGGCGCATATTGCCCATGACTGCGACCTGGCCATCCTGACTGTGGAGGACCCGGAGTTCTTTTCCGGGGCCCGCCCGCTGGAAATAGGAAGTCAGCCTGCGCTGAACACCCCGGTTACCGTGCTTGGATTTCCCATAGGAGGGAATCGGCTTTCGATTACCCGGGGGGTGGTATCCCGAATCGACATGGATGTGTACAGCCATAGCGGAGTGGATGCGCACCGCATCATTCAGGTGGATGCGGCCATCAATCCCGGGAATTCCGGCGGACCGGCTATCCAGGATGGCAAGGTGATTGGCGTGGCCTTTCAGGCTATCACGTCCGCCGAGAATCTGGGCTACCTCATCCCTCCTGTAGTGGTTCAGCGATTTCTGAAGGATATCGAAGATGGCAGCTATGAGGGCTACGTGGAATTTGGCGTTCTGGACAGTCCCATACAGAATCCATCTCAGATCCAGGCCCTGGAAATCAAGGACAGGCCTTCGCCCTACTACGGAGTGCAGGTTTACCGAATCATTCCAGGGTCTACGGCAGCCACCGGCCTGAAGCCCGGGGATGTGCTAATATCCATAAACGGGCATCGGATTACGGGGGAAGGGGATGTGGAGATTGAAGGCGCGCTCTATCCTTACCTGGAACTGGTGGATCATGTATTCGAAGGCGACAGGATCGCGGTGGAATACATCCGCGATGGCAAGAAAGGTTCGGTATCCCTGGAGTCCAAACGCAGCGATGTATTAACCTTCAAAAGGCGCACCTACGGGAAGGCGCCGGAGTACTATCTGCTGCAGGGGTATCTGTTTCAACCTCTTAACGCCAATCTAATGGATGCCCTGGGAAGGCAGTGGTCATCAGAGGGGCGGGTGCAGTTGCTCTATCGGTATCATTATCATTTATTTCACGGGCTGTATCAGGAAGGTGGCGTGGATGTAGTTCTTACTCGGCGCCTGGCCCATCCGGTAAATGCCTACGGGGATCGATATCTGAATCAGATCGTGGAGTCGGTAAACGGTGAGGATGTGTTGAACTTCCAGCATTTTGTTCGGTTGCTGCAAAAGAATCGCAAGAAAGGCGATGTGGTGATTCGATTCCAGGACTCGGAAGTGCCTCTGGTGCTGGATGCGTCGAATCTGAAAGGGCAGGCCGACGCTGAGATCGCGAACCGTTACGGTATTCCCCGGCTGTTCAGAATCGAGTCTAAAGGAGAGAATCAATGATACGCGGCGTTTCTCATTTTTCTGGCCGGAAGCGCTGGAAGCGAATGCAGTCGTTTTCCATGTCCATGTCCATGTCCATGGCGCTGATCGCTGCAATGGTCGGTTTTTCTATTCCTGCCGCTCTTGGGGCAAATACCGGTCTTTCTTCCTCGGTTTCTGGTTGGTCTTTTTCCCAGGAACGCATGCATGCGGGCCTGGTGCGGTTGCGGATCAGTACGGTTCATTACAATCCGGCTCGACCCTGGAGTCGAGAGGTAGGCTCCACCTTTGAAATTACCGGCCTCGTGCGTCCCGGGAATCGGATTCTTGTTTCCGCAGGTCCGGTGCGCGATGCGGCCAACATAGAAGTTACCAGGCAGGGCTCTTACAGGAAATACCAGGCCGAGGTCATTCTATTCGATACCGAAGCCAACCTGGCCATGCTTACTGTTAAGGATCCTACCTTTTTTGAGGGCATGGAGCCCATCCCGCTCTCGGCGGATCCCATGCCAGGCAGTACCTACCGGGCGGCCAGGATCGATGGCGGGTTTGGCATCGAAAGCACCGACGTTACCGTCTCCGAACTTCTGCCGGTGGCCGATTACGGCTTCACCCGTTTGCCGGTGGCCTTGTTTCGTTCGGCTCCCCGTTTCGAAGCGGGGGGCATCATCCTGGATGGGCAGGGCATTGTGGGTATGATTGGCTTTGTGGACGGTCAGGACCAGGCCGAGGCAGTATTTGCTTCCAGGCTTCGTCAGTTCGAAGAAATGGTGGATTCGGTGGAGAAGCTGCCCGCCGCCAGGAGAAAGTCTTCCTATAAAGGGTTTCCCGTGCAGGGTTTCTTTTTCTCTCCTCTGGAGGATCCGGCTCTGCGCAAGCACTACGGTCTTGCGAACTCCCAGGACGGCATTCTAATCACCACGGTGTTAAAAGGATGTTCCGTGACCGGTCATCTGCAGCCCGGGGATGTGCTTACCCGGGTGGACGGTTATTCGGTGAATCCAGCCGGAGACTACCAGGATCCCGAACTGGGATGGCAACCGGTAGATTTGTTGTTCGTTCGAGATGTGAAAGGCAATCTACGGAAAGTGGGCCAGACCCTGACGCTGAACATTGTTCGCGATGGCAAAGACAGGGAGGTAAAGATAAGTCTGAAGTCTTATCAGGGGGGCGCCGAGCGGATCCCCTGGGCGGAGTCCGGTCCGCCGCCCTATCTGGTGCATGAAGGGTTCATCTTCGTCGAGTTGAATGTGCCTTTCCTGAAAGAGCGATTTGGCTCCGAATGGAAGAACCGAGCTCTGGCCCTGGCCGCCGTCTACGATAGCGAGAAGTACTACGCTCCGGACGAAAGTCAGGATCGAGTAATTGTGCTTTCGGATGTGCTGCCTGCCGAGTCTACCAGGGGATTCGATGGATTCGCCGGCGAACAGGTCGTCGAAGTAAACGGGGAAAAGGCCCGGTCCATGAAGCAATTAAAAGAGGCTCTGGAGAGCAAAGACGGACTTTCTATTCTGACTTTGCGGTCCGGTCGAAAGATCTATGTGCGCACCGGCGCAGGAAATCCGGAATTAAGACAAGAATACGGAATAGAAGAGAAGTCCAGGATTCGGGAATGAGCCACTGGCCCGGTGCAAGCGGCCCCGCCATGAATTTGAGCGGGCGGCTTCGGGAATGCTGCCGAGGCGGGTTGGTTCTCTTGCAGCCGTCTTACTGAAGGAGATACTTCATTCCAAAGCGGGCTTTTAGATCGCTTTCCACCGGAGTGATGGGCGATTGTTCCGGTCGCAAATCGTAGGTATGCATGGGTACTTCCAGGGTGGCCTCCAGGATCATGGTGCTGGTGGCGATCTGGATTCCGGGAGTAAAGAACAGTGTTCCATACCTGGCCCCGATGATCTGATTATCCCGGAACGGATCGGTAATCTGATGCCTTGATTGCAGACCCAGAAGTACCGAAATCGGCGAAGCTGAACTCAGTCCATAGCCTACGGAAAGCCCGGCGGATACCTTCTGTTGCGGGTCGTCGCTTTCCAGCGCCAGGGTTTCTTCATGCCCGATGTCAAACAGCAGACTGAACCGGCTGGTGCGGTACTGCATGATCAGATCCATCTGATGCAGTTGATTGGACGGACTGTAAGCCCTTCGAGGGTCCAGAAAGCTCAACTCCAGAGCGGACCTTTGATAGATACGGCTGTCCCTGAACTGCAGGGCAAAATGGCCGGTATTCCCATCCAGGGATAAGTAGCGATTACTGCGCAGATAGAAAGGATTTTCCAGCGGCCGGTTGCTGGAGAGCTTCAAATCCCCGGAGGGCCTATCCGGCAAGCCGTCTCCCAGGAGGTCTGCTTCCAGCGGCAGAACCAGCGGAACATTGGCCACGCCGGAAGGGCTACGGTACATCGGTCCCAGAGCCGTCTGCTCTATGGTGGCCTGGAAGCGATCCAGCGGCGCGGCCGGAAGGTTGACTGCCAGAAAGAAGAGGGCCGAAGCCAGCCACGCGCTATTTTTGAAGCCTGGTTGCACCTTGATACAGAAACGACACCATACCCCGGTTTTTCCAGCGTATTTTGTTTTTTTGGACTGGTCCGAGCAAGCTTCGGAGTGGTCTTTTTACCACAATCCGGACGGCGTCTTGTCGCAATACAGGAGCAATACCGCTTCCTGATCCGTTCTGCGTTCTTCTCCTCTGCCCGGGATGTGGCATGGCTCCCCTGGATTCGGGCGGGGTGGCCGGTATTGCGGCTTTGCCGGTCTCGAAGCGTTGGCGGCCTGGTTGTAACACCGGTTGGAGCCGTGGCCCAAAAAGACGGATACAAAAATAGGGCTCCAACTCCGGATTCTACTGGAATCTAAGACCCCACGGGGATGAATGGCGGCCAGAATGATCCCCGAAGCGATACAGCCTTATTTGCCCTATATCCTTTTTCTGCCTGGTTTCTATCTTCTAATCAAAGGGGCCGACTGGCTGGGGGAGGGGGCAAGCTCCATTGCGCGCCGACTGCGCGTCTCGGACCTGATCATCGGACTTACCATTGTTTCCTTTGGAACCTCCATGCCAGAACTTGCGGTGAATATCATCGCCAGTTTCCAGGGAAGCGCCGATCTGGCAGTATCTAACGTCGTCGGGAGTAACATCGCCAATATACTACTGATTCTGGGAGTCACCGCCCTGGTGCGACCGCTGACGGTGCAGTCCAGCACGGTCTGGAAAGAAATCCCGTTTAGCTTTCTGGCCGTAATCGTTCTTTTTGTAGTGGCCAATGACCGTTTGCTGGATGGCTCAGAATCGAACATGCTGAGCCGAAGCGACGGACTTACAGTCATGTTGTTCTTTGCCATTTTTATGTACTACGTGGTGAACATGGCATTAAAGGGTCAGGCGGATGAGCTTCTGGAGGAACTTCCGGAAGAGACCTTGCCAGTGGGTAAAGCCATCCTGTTTACAATCCTCGGAATGATTGCTCTGCCCCTGGGCGGCGACTGGATTGTAGACGGAGCCGTAACCATGGCCCGGGGTCTGAACGTAGGCGAAGATATCATCGGCCTTTCCATTGTGGCCATCGGTACCAGTCTGCCGGAACTGGCGGCTTCTGTAGTGGCGGCTCGAAAAGGCAATTCCGATATCGCAGTGGGTAACGTGGTTGGCTCCAACATTTTCAACATCTTCTGGGTTCTGGGGCTTAGCATGAGCATCCGTCCGATCCCATTTTCTAAAGCGGCCAACCTGGATTTGTTCATGGTGATAGTAGCCAGTCTACTACTGTTCCTGTTTATCTTTGTAGGGAAGCGCCATACCCTGGAACGAGGCCAGGGCGTGGTATTTCTTTTCTTCTACGTGGCTTACCTGCTATTCAGAGGATTTACCGGATAGTGTTGCGCCAGTCATAGCGCTCCGGCATTTCGCGCCCGTTGTTCCAGTTCTTGCATGGCGTGACGACCTTCTTCGCCCATGTCCAGGGAGTAATCGTTTACATATAAAGCAATGTGATCCCGGATCGCCTGGTCTTCCATTGCCTGGGCATGACTTCGAATATAGTCCATGGCGCTCTCCGGATCTTCATTGGCATGTTTCAGGCTATCCCGAATGATTTCGGTGATGCGCTCTTTCTGGTTCAGACGGTCGTTTCGAATGGCGATGAGGCCCAGGGGGATAGGAGACCCGGTAGTCTGTTCCCACCACTGGCCCAGATCCTGGAGCATCCAGGCGCCGAAAGAGGGATAGGTAAATCGCTCTTCATGGATGATAACTCCGGCTTCGTGGCTGCCTTCCTGCAAAGCCGGCAGGATTCGGTCGTATCGCAGAAATTGCAGAGGAATGGTTAGATTGCGCTGATCCATATACATGCGCAGCATCAATGTAGCCGTGGTTTCCTGGCCTGGAATCAAGATAGGACTCTGGCTTTCCGCCAGGTGTCGTAGCAGGCTTTCCGGATCCTTGTGTTGACTTCGGGCCGAACCCACCAGCAGCGGACCGCAGCCCCGGCCCAGGGCTCCGCCGGTTTCCAGCAAGGTGTATTTATCTTTCAACTTTAGATAGGCGTAACAGGACATCTTGCTTAGCTCATAGCGTCCGGCCCGGGCCTCCTCGTTAAGCTCCTGAATGTCCAGATAGACCGGTTCGAATCCAGGACCTTCCGGGTTGTGGATCATCCAGTGAAAGATGTAGGTATCGTTGGGGCAGGGCGAGATGGCTAATTTCATGATCTTGAAGGTAAAAGTCCCAGTAGAGTGAGCGCCAGACCAAAACAGGCGATGGCCGATGTGAGAAGAAGTAGCAAATGGTTCTGCTTCTGATGCGGGTTGCCTTTTAGCCTGGTATGCGGGTAGTTTCGATCATCCACATAGCGGATGGCTTCCAGGTTCTCTCCTTCACGGTGCAAATAATAGAGATCTACAGAGACCTCTTCGGTTACGGTGTAATTTCTTCCATTATAAAGATAACTGTAAGTGTAAAAATAGGAGACCCCGGGTTGTTTGAACAGGGCCAGATCCATGTCCGGGATCAAGGATTTGCGTTTTCTCTGAAGTCGATTTAGATGAACGAAGGTGGATTGCCCGTTGCTTTCCAGCTTTGCGGCGATATCCTTTTCCAGCTGATCCTGCCAGACCAGAATCAGCGCCAGGCTGCCAAATACCAGGGCCCAGAGCAAACCGGCGATTCTGAAGGATGCCCTGGTTGATCTCATGCGGTCTGGGAGCGTGCCTTCATTTCCTTGAGGTCGAATTCGGCCCCCTCCCTGGCCAAAAAGATGCGGGGACTGGAGTGCTGCAGGGCCATCCGGTGTTCGATGGCATTCTTGAAGTTTTCGAAAACCTTTTCGTCGCTGTAAGCGGGCTCATGATGGGTGAGGACAAGGTTCTTTACTTTCCAGTGCACGGCACAGTTTACCGCCATGGTATAGCTGGTATGGCCCCAGTCGAACTTGGAGAAAGACTCATCCAGGGTGTATTGAGCATCCATTACCAGTAGATCCGCCTGGTCGAAGAAGGCTGCATCGTCCGGCCGACTCATAAGATCTTCGCCGGTAAATTCGGCGTCCGTGGCAAAGATGAAAGTGCCATCTGCAGACCGGAATCGATACGCCTGGCTGCCCCCTGGATGCTTCAAAGGATGAGTATCCAGGGTAATACCGCCCTGAAGCTCAATGGGTTCGCCTTTCTTCAGCTGATGGAAATGCTTGGAGGAGGCTGAGTTATGAAAAGGCATGGGAAAGAACCGTTCGGTGGTCTGGTATACCATGCGGTCTTCCAGGTCCGGTAGCGGGGAGTACAGATGTAGCTCGTTGCCGGGTAAATAGACGGGTTTAAAGAAGGGCAGCCCCTGGATATGATCCCAGTGCGTATGTGTGAAAAAAATATGGATTTTGCCCTGACCTTTGCCCCAGGGGCCTTTCATCAATTCGTCGCCCAGGGGCCGAAGACCGGTACCTGCATCCAATATATAGACGTCTCCGGAATCCGAATCCACGCGAACACAGGTTGTATCGCCGCCCACCACATGGGATAGATGGCCGGGCAAATGATCCAGAAAAGAGCCGATTTGTTCTTCTGAAGTGAGTCCTGACGCTATCGATCGCTTGAGAATCTCCTCCAGCTTGATTCGGTACTCCTCATTTCTGAGTGGCGCCGGCAACGATCCCCGTACTCCGTATAGCTTGACTTTCATGAATTGCCTTTTTGGGAATCTGAAACGATCCCTTCCAGAATATCTGGAATGTCTCCTTGTAAAGGGGCCGTATGAGAAATCAGCCCTTTTTTGACTTCCGGGGGCCGGTGGCTTTGTCAGAAGAAAAATTCGGGATGAGAGGATTTGAACCTCCGACCCCCTCGTCCCGAACGAGGTGCGCTACCCCTGCGCTACATCCCGATAGAGTTCAAAGGTCCCGGCCCGCCTCTGCTGGGAAGTGTTTTTTGTTTACCCTATGGCCGCCTAAAAAATTTTGGTCATGGAGGGTAACAAATATGAAGGAGGACAGCAAAATGTCTACAGCGAGTTCGTCCACCGCCACGGTAATGGACCCCGAGTCTCTGGAAGAGAAGGTCCACCCTGAAGAAGTGCAGCCTGAAGAGCTCACTCTGGAGCAACTGGAAGAGGTCTTCGATGTGCTTTCTGAAATCACTGATCGTATTTCCCTCATGAACAGCGTCTACGAATCCAATCTGGATCAGGCGTTTGAGGATCTGAAGCAATTCAGCCATACGGTTCGGCAATGGTCTGCCGACCAGATTCCCCAGGACATTCGACGGTTTTATCTCAGTCATTTGACATTTCACCGCGAAATCATCGCCGATATCATTGCGGAAGCTCGAAGCCTTCTGATGGAAGAGCGACGGGAGTATCTGAAAACCCTGGTGCGATATCACAAGGATTATTGTTCCTGGCTGGATACCATGGAGAAGTCCCTCAGTCGGGCCTGATTCGCTGAAAGCGTGCCAGAAAAGGCCGCTGAAAAGGGAATCCTGCGATATTGGGCCGGCGAAACATTCGCCGGCTCTAAAGCCAGGCCAACAACCGCTTGACAATGGAGTGGTCCGGGGCCATACCCTGAGCATTCCTATGGCAAAGCATTTTTTCTTATCTATTACTCTGCTTCTGGCCGGGACCTGTACGGGGCTGCAACCTATGCAACCCTCGGGCGCCCGCCTCAGCCTGCCCGAAATTAAGTCCTATCCACTTCCGGATCGTCCGGTGTCCAGTTTGCAGGAACTGGAGAAGGAGCCGGTAACCCTGGCGTATTCCCTGGAATTCGACGGTCTGGATTCTCCGGATCTTCAGCGCATTGTGGAGCAGCGAATCCACGGCTGGTTGCGAAATGTGCCGGTTCGAGGCTCGGCATTGCCAACGTTTAGAATTGGCCCGGAGGATAATCCGCCGGAAGGGTATCCGTACACGCTGAGGGTTAAAATTCAGGCCAAAGAGAATCAGGAATACTCCCTCAGCGCCACTTTGCAGCACAGTCGTTCCGGTCGTAGCTACAGCGCGTTTCAAAGGAATTTTACTATAGAGGATCCGGAGTCCGATGGCCTGGCACTGTACAGCGGACTGTCTATATTTCTCACCGACGGTACCGAGCCTCTGATATCATTTCCAGCTTCCACTGGCGATGATCTGCGTCAATGGGTGGCGCTCCTGGGTACCGGCCAGGTGAAGCTGATCTCCGGCCAGGATGCTTCCGTGGAGATTCGGAATCGAACCGGCGCTCTGGTGAAATCCGGCCAGACCCCCATGGACGTAGACCTGCCTTCGGGGGCCTACGAGTTTACTATTAAACGGAAGGGAATGGAGCCCCGGATTCGAACATTGATTATCCGGCCTGCGGCGCAGGAAGTTGTCCTTATGAGTTGGCCCGACGATGAAAGCGCCAGTTCGCTTTCGGTTTTTACTTCGCCTTCGCGTTTGCAGGTGGCTCTGGAAGGCACCGTGCAGGGCCAGACTCCGCTGGCTTTCCCTTCGCTTATGGCTGGCGAAGTGCATCTGGAGATCGCTCGAAAGGAAGAAGACACCGGCGAAGCTTTTGTACTGCGCAAGAGCACGGTGTCCATGGGCGAAGGTGAAGAGATTACCCGGTACTTTCCTTTTGATTATTACATAGACTTTCAGCGCGCGGCTCAGCCGGGAAATCTATGGGACTCCAATCGTTCTCTGCGGGCCATTCGCAAGGAAGGCGATCAGCTCAAGCTGGAGCCCGTCCGCCAGGAGGATGGATTGGCCCCCGGCCTGCTCACTCGTCCCATCGAAGCCATGGATCAGAAGATTCAGATCAGCTTTCTGCCAGGGGCGGCCCTGGACCTGGGCATCGTTTCCGGTCAGGGAAGCGACCGACCCTATCTGAAGCTGGAAACCGGTCGGCTGCTATTTACGGCTCCGGGTAGCGAGGACACCAGCGTTTACGAAAGGCCCGAGTCAGAAACCGATCGGCTGGATATACTTACCCTGGAATATGAAGAGGAAGAATCGAACCTCTCGATCTACTTCAACGGCGCCCGGCTGTACGACGGACCTTTTCAGAACAATGGATTCTTTCAGATTTACCTGGCAGGCCCTGGAAGTGTGTTACCGGTCCAGGAGATGCAGGTGCGCGCTGGCCCGGTACTGGGCAATGCAGTAGTGGAATGGGGCAGGTCCTTGATTTTTGATCTGGGACGAAGCGCCGGATTGTACAAAAGAATCCGTCCGGTGCCTGAGCAGTCTGACGAGACCGAACAGGAGTCGCCCTGAGGTTTTCCATGCGAGAGCTATTCGGCGGACGATTCTCGAAATAGCGCATCGCGAAAGAGCATCATTGAACATCGGACATGATAAAGATCGGACATGATAATCAGAGAAGAACGTCACTCTTCGAACCTGGCATCGGAATCCCATCCAATGTTTGGACCAGAACAAAGAGAAATACTATGAATACCAGATTTATAACAGCACTCATCCTACTATCCGCAAGCCTGTGGCTCTTTAACTGTAAGACTGCCCAGCGTTCGGATGCGGTGGAGCGAGAGACTCCGGCAAATGTAGATCCAGCGAAGCTTTCCAAGAGTCGTGAATTGATTCGGCAGGGCAACCTGGCGGTGGTTCAGAAGCAGTACAAGAAAGCTCAAGACCTGGCGGAGCAATCCATTCAGGTTCTTCCGCTTTTTGAAGGCTATTATCTGAAAGGTCTGGCGCTGAGCCGGGCCGGCGAAGAAGCTCAAGCCCTGGAAGCCTTCGAAAAGGCTGAAGAGCTGAATCCCACCGACCAGCAGCTTCTTCTGACTTCCGGTTTGCTGTACGACTCCATGGATCAGCCGGAAAAAGCTCAGGAGAAGTACCTCAAACTTACGCAGACCTATCCCAATGAGCCGGTGTACTGGTATCGCGCCGGTGTGGGCTTCAAAAACCTGGGCGAACTGGACAAGGCCTACGAGTATCTGAAACGCTCGGTAAGCGATGACTTCGAGCACATCGACCAGGCCTATTTGCAGCTGGGCGATGTTTGCCTGGAGCAGAAGAAATACGAGGAGTCCGAGAAGTACTTTGCCCTGGCCGGAAAGGCCAATCCCAAAATGGAAGAAGCGGATACCGGGAAAAATGCCAGTCAGTCCGCGCGATTCATGGACCAGGGAAACCAGGCCCTGGAAAAAGGGGATGTGCCGGCGGCCATTCAGGCGTTTCAAAAAGCAGTGAACTTCAGTCCTCAATCGGCGGCGCCCCGATTTCTTCTGGGCAAAGCCTATTTGCAGAGCGGCGAAAACGATAAAGCCCTGGCCAGCACCACGGAAGGAATCAAGCTAAGCCCGGATTCGGTGAGCGGCCGCATCATCCACGCCACCGCTCTTCGCAAGAACGGAAAGACCCTTCAGGCACGGAAGGTGCTGGAAGTAGGTCTGGAAAAGGACCCCGAGCAAATCGAGCTTTTGAATCAGCTGGGCCTGGCCTGCCGCGATGCGGGAGACAACAAATGTGCTCTGGTGCAATTCGAAAAAGCTCTGAAGATCAAGCCCGAGCATTATCCGTCTCGACTGAATGCATTCTATACGTATATCGACGCCCGTCGCTACGATGAGGCCGAAAGGCATCTGAAAGCCCTGGAAGGTCTGAAGATGCCCGAAGAAGAAAAGGAAACGGCTCGTACCTATTTCAAGCTGGCGCGTTTCCTGGGCACCGGCGATAAATACTTCGAAAAGAATGAATTCTATCGCGCTGTTCTGGAGTACCAGAAAGCCCTGAAAGTGGACCCAAAGAGCACCGCGGCGCTGAATTCGCTGGGCCGCACGGAACTTCTGCGACGAAGATTCGGCGTGGCAGAAAAGCACTATCAGCAGGCTCTCAAGTCCGATCCCGGAAACGTTCAGGCCATGGAAGGTCTGCTGCGCCTGTATTCGCAAACCGGCAATGCCGTGGCCAAAAGGAATATGCAGGTCAAGCTGGAGAAACTCAGCCAATCCAATCCGGAAGCAGCCGTGGCCTTTGGCCGACTCTACGAAGACGACCAGGAGTGGCAGAAAGCCAGGGATCATTACGAAAAGCTCTTAAAGCGATTCCCCGAACATGAGCTGGTGCGACGCAGACTGGCTTACGTAATCTACCGTCAGGCCCTGGATAAGAACCGTCAGAATAATCCCAATGCAGCTTTGCAACTGATTGCAAAAGCGGAAAGCCTGGATAAGGATCTGCCAGGATTGGCGAATGCCCGGGAAATCATCGAAGACAACAAAAAGAATGCCCGGTATCTGCCTGAACTGGAGCGAGCGGAAGATACCTATCAGTCCGGTCGATTTGCCCGGGCCGAAAGGATGTTTCGCGACCTGCATGCCAAATGGCCCCGTCCCGCCTTTCTTGTGCGAATTGCGGATAGTTTGATTCAGCAGGGCAAGGAGCAGGAAGGCTTTCGTCTTCTGGAAAAAGCGGCGGCGGAGAATCCTTCCAGCATGGAAGTTCGAGAAGCCATGTATGCGAACTTCATTCGCGCCGGAAGAGCGGATGAAGCGGAAAAAGGATTCAAAAGCATTGTAGACTCTCAGGAAGATGCCTATTACAGCCATTACAAGCTTGGTATCATCCATTTAATGGAGGATGATCCGGAAGACGCCTTTGATTCCTTCCAGACTGCTTTGATCTACCGACCGGATTTTATTCCGGCTCGCCTGGCCCGGGGTGTGGCCCTTTACGAACAGGGCAAGCAACAGGAGTCGGAGAAAGACTTCAAAGAAGCGCTTAAATTCGACAACTTCGGTAAAGAACTGGCTCGGTTGAATCTGGCGCTGATCGATCTAAATGCAAACGAAGTAGGTCGGGCGCGCAAGTCCCTGGAAGAAATGGTAAAGATGTACCCTTCCTTCAGCGATCCGCATTATCATCTGTCCTATCTGGACTATGAAGACGGTCGATACACCCAGGCATTGAATCATATCAACAAAGCCATTGAGCTGGAAACCACCGTTCAGTATCATAAAGCGAAAGCGCGTATCCTGGAAAAGATGCCCGGCCAGCGTGTGGCTCTGGAAAAGACCTATCGCACTTTGTTGCAGGACTTTCCGGCGCTGGAAGACGAAGACCGTAAGGACATTCGCCAGAAACTGGCCCGGCTTTCCAGCGGCGAATCCCGCACGTTGTCGCCCATGGAGATGCCGGCGGTGGAGCCCATCAAGGTAATCCGTCATCGCGATCTGGTTATCTATATAGAAAAAACTCGCATTGTAGCGGCTCGGCTGGGTTCGGAAAGTCCGGCCTATGTTAAGAAGTTCGACGCGCCGGTGATGGACGGTACGCAGGATTACTGGATCTATATAGCGTTGCGAAACAAAATCATCAGCATGGATCCATCCACCGGCGAAACCGTGGATGTCTGGGAAATGGAAAACGTCTGCCGATTGCTGGGCGCCGATGGCGACCTGGCGGCAGTCACCGGCCAGGCCTGCGGGGCCGGAAAGGAAACCGAGCTGAAGATGCTGGGCCTCACAGCCGAGGAGCGCATACTTTCGCCCAGGAACTTCAAAGCGCCCGCCGGTGGCACTTACTTCTATGCCAACGGGTTCTATCATACGGCCACGGCCGGAAACTCCACAACGGTTACGAAGGTCTCTTTCGACGGCGAATCGCTGAAGAAGACCCATCCCGTAGGGGCAGTCAAGGCTCTCAATCATCAGGATGGAAGCCTGCTACTGGCGCATGCAAAGGGAGTTCTGGTTCTGGATGCGGACGATCTGGAGTCCTCTTCCAGCCTGGATATGACTGTGGACTGGATGGATGGAGACTCCGATCAGGTATTTCTGATGAGTGGTCAGAAGCTACATGTAATCAAGGCCGGCGACATAGAAAGCTCATTTACGCTTCCAGTGGCCGCGCGACCCGGAAAGTCCGTACATGCGCTGCCCGAAAGTCGACTAATCTACATTGGCAAAGACGGAATACTCCGTCTAATCGATGAAAAAGGAAAGGTGCTCTGGAAAGAGAATCCCGGCAAATTTGATAGCAGACTGCTTTCGGTTTATTATTGACCGAAGGCGGACGGCAATGATTTACAGAGAGAAATTCAGAAATATCCCTTTTAGGGGTTCTTGCGCGCTTCGGGTAGCTCGCAGGGCAGCAAGAATTGGCATAGTCGATGAACTAGAATAATCGATATAGAAGAAAAGAGCAAAAAACATCAGGCATTTCAAACGATGGCCGGCTCGGCCGTCATCAGGGAGAGGAACCTTGAAAGAGACAGATCAAAAACAAGCACGCTGGCGATACTACATCGACCGATCCTTTCAGAATCAGTTCATTGTGCGATTCTCACTGGTGGTTGTACTGGTGATGGTGTTTACCATTGGAGCGCTCTGGCTGCTCAAGGAAAACGCCTTTGGGCTGGTACCGGACAATAGCGGCGTTCTCTGGAGTACCGATTCGGCCGAGGCCCTGAGCTGCACGTATCCGGACGGAAGCGCGGCGGATTTGCCGGCGCCGGTGAAGCCCTACGATGCCTTTGAGCTTTACTGGAAGCCCATTGTATTCACGAGCATCCTGAACCTGGTCATCATTGTAGTCTTTAGCCTGTTCTATTCCCATAGCATGGCCGGTCCCATCCATAGTATCAAAAATTCACTACGAGAACTGAAAGATGGAGAACCTGCTCGTCCAATTCGAATTAGGAAGGGCGATCAGTTCCAGGAATTGGCCCAGCTGCTTAATGAGGTCATTGAAAAGAGGGTTAAATAGTGAAGCAGGTAGTATTTGCATTATTGATTTCGATTTTTGTTCCGGGGCTACTCCAAGCCCAGGAAATCAGTCCCACCTATTTTAACAGGATTACCCTGGATGGAGTGGATGAGCTGGCCCGGGCCTTGTCCGATCCCGAGATTTCCGTGGAGCAAAAGCGTCTGGCGGTAAACCGCATGGCTGAGCTGGCTCGTCAGTTGCCCGGATCCAACGTGGCTCCTTCGCGACTCTACAACCCTCTGCTGGGGGCATTGCGTCCCGAAAAAGATGTCCAGGACCACCATGTGCTGCGCATTGCTATTTGCGAAGCGTTGCGGAACTTCTCGGACCTGGAAGGCAGCGGTCAGCTGATTGGTCCTCTGGGCCGCGTTGTCAGCGATGCCGATGAGCACGAAGATGTTCGCACTGCGGCCGCTCGAACTCTTGCGGATTTTCGCAAAGACAAGTCTGCAGCCGTGGAGGCTTTGATCTCGGCTTTGAACAAAGAGCTGGATCGCGGTCCCAATGCGAACAACATCTCCATTACCTCTGCGCTCTGCGTAAGTCTGGGAAGCCTTCGAGATAAGCGAGCTCTGGTGCCTCTGATGAAGGTAGTGCAATCCTCGTTTCCCAATCAGACCAAGCGAATAGCCAAAACAGCGCTGGAAAGCCTGGACTGGAGAGGCTAGAGACGCTGTAGTCGGAGCGGATCATAGGATTGTCCGGGCAGATAGCCTGGCTGTGTGCAGGAACGGGCCTTTTACAAGGTCCGTTTTTGCTTCGTAACGCGAAGCACCAGGCTCTCGTCCACCGAGCACGCCGTCGTCGCCTCTCGGCATCCGTGCCTTCGGCGACATTAGCACATCCGTGTGCGTCATCCCTGCTCGCGATCGGCGGAGGCTCAACTGAAAGGCGAGAGTTTGTTATGGGCGAAGCGGCGCTTCGCCTCCGGTTTCTGCCCTCCCTGACCACCCACTCGAGCAGATGGATCGCTGCTGGGAATGAGGCAAACCCTGGTCTGGAAATAGGTTTCGCCTTCGGCGCTCGATTCGCCTCATAGTCTCTAATCAGCCATAAGGCTAACATCTGAGGCTATCCGGCCCTGCTTAGAAAGAACAAGTGCTGCGCTCAATAATACAAGAGGACTTGGTGCGGATCGGTGGCTGCCGGAGCGAGGTTTGCTCGCGGAAATGAAGGTAGTTGATAATGACTGGGAACTTGTTCAGCTACATGAATTGTTTCATCAGCGTGATGCTATGATCGAACGGGCAAAAATCAGGGGGTGCTATCGGGATGGAAGGGGAAACGGCCATCTTGTCTCCGACTACCTCGAGACAATTGGTTGTTATTATGGAATCCGAGAAAACTGCGCGGATCCCAATGGTGAGTACGATGACGGCGAGCACGCTTACTTACCAGAATGCGAATATCAGGGAAGATGGGAGTTCTGCGCGAAATGCAATGTGGTCTGAGATCAGGGAGTCACTATTTAGCTATGTCAATACTAATTTGTATTACCTGCTACAATTGGTATTGCAATAGAGATACGACTCCTGGTATTCACAGGAGCGTGGCCAAAGTCCTGCAGGACGACATTTCTGCGAAGCGGCCGGCCCCCTGGACCTCTTTGAACACCGGTGAATTGCAAGTGCGGAAGGAAATCGAGAACGAAGAAGAAATGCGGATTCACTTTGGACCGGACCCGTACCTTAAGCGCACCTATTTGGAGCCTTTCCACAAGAGCCTCAAGGACCGCACTTTTTGGGTAGACAAGATCATAATCTACCACTGGGCGGATTTCAAAGACAATCAGAATGGTGACCAGTTGAGCTATATAGTGCGGCAAAGACTGATTCTCACGTTTTTCTTATTCGAGGGGAGAGTCCAATCAAGCTTTATTCATCATGCCGTCCGTGACTCTAATGACCGGCGCCTAATCATTGAAGGAAAGCTGTCTGACAGACCATTCTCCAGGAATAAGAGCTATCCGGACATTGACCTGGACATCAAACGCTATTGGCAACAGTGGCCTCTTGAGGCCCGGTGTGGAGCAGTGCCGCATTTGCTTTCGGAATCAGACTGGCAGGAGCTGGAGAGAAGGAAACGGGCTGGGGAGCTGCCAGGTTGCTATGATCCCTATCGCGAATTCGCACCTCAACATTAGTAATTTGGCAATATGAATACACGGTACCGTCGAAAAACTCCTCTGCTCTCGTGCAGGATTAGCCCCGGTCTACGCAATATCCTCTCTTGCTCTCTCGCGGAACAGATAGGCATCCAGGAAAACCTTCACGGATCTCTTTTTCATATCCAGCAGCTCCTGGTCCGTCGCTTCGCGCCCGTCGGATCTCGCCTCGCCGCCTCCCGACCTCCATGTCTCCGGCGGCATTTTTGGGCAAGGATGCCCTTATGCAGCGAAGCGCAGGAGGCGCGAGAGCTGCGAGAACATCCTTGTTCGGCATCCACGGCACCCGCGACACTTGGTCCCTTTCGAACATCCATGGTCTCCGGGACACTGCCACATCCTTGTGGGGCGTCCCTCCGTCGACATCGTTGATGTCTGCCTTGAGCGAATTATCCTCGGATCCTCCGAGTAGATAGTCTGTCGTGACCCTAAGGGCGTCGGGCATGGCGCGAAGCTTGTGGGCAGATGGCCGGGACTCGCCTCTTTCGTAGCGGCCAATATGATTGTAGTTCAAATCCACAAGATTTCCCAGAGCTTCCTGGGATAAATCTTTCGCCAGCCCTTCTCGCACATCGTGTGCTCCAGGGCACTCGGCCTCGTCTGCTCTCGCCCTCCGTGGCTCCGCAGACATTAGAACATCCATGTTCGTCATCCATGGCCAGCGCACTCAGCTGTTTGAGCCTGCGCGGGAAGGGATCTTCCTGCGTTTGAGAGGCAGATTTCCTGTCTTTATCAGCCATTATCAAATGCAGATGTCGGCGTAGGCCGGGAAGCTGTACCCAGAAAATGATGGACTCAAGGTATTTGGTTCCTCAGAATAGGAGGGTAATCTGGCATGGATTCAGCGTATGAACCGGGAAGACACAATACGGATATTGGCTCAACACCTTCAAGAGTGTCAGGAAAGATACGGAATCAATAAACTCTGGTTGTTCGGCTCCGCGGCGCGAGGTGAAGCCGGGCCAGAAAGCGATGTGGATATACTCGTAGAGTTTGATGGTCCGGCGGACTCCCGACGATACTTCGGATTGCAATTCTTTCTGGAGGATTTGCTTCGACGGCCTGTGGACCTGGTGACAACAAAGGCCCTGCGACCGGAGCTTCAGGCGCGAGTTGAGAAGGAAAGAATAAGTGTCTGACCATTCTCGGGATTGGGGCTTCTATGTTCGCGACATGCTTGGTTTTGCAGGGCGCGTCCTCGAATATACCGGGGGTCTCAATCGGGACTCTTTTGTCCAAAACCAGCTGGTATATGACGCGACCGTTCGGAATATTGAGCTAATAGGTGAGGCCGCTACTCATATCCCTGCGGAGGTGAGATCGGACCATGACAAGGTTCAATGGAGAGCGATCATTGCCACCCGAAATAAGCTCATCCATGGATATCTTGGCCTTGACGATGATGTGATTTGGAGTATCATCTGCGATGACATCCCAGATCTTGTGGATGAGTTGAAGCGAATTCTGGATGGGCTGGATTAGTGTGCCTGAAACTGCTTCGTAGCGTGGACACTCTCGGACTCGTCGGCTCTCGCCTCGCCGCCTCCCGACCTCCGTAGTCGCTCTCGGCCTTCGTGGGTCGCTCCTGGACTCGTCTGCTCTCACCTCGCCGCCTCCCGACCTCCGTGTCTCCGGCGGCATTAGAACATCCGTGTTCGTCATCCTGTCTTCCGTGACACTTTTGGCCATGGAGGGCCTTATGCAGCGGAGCGCAGGAGGTGCGAGAGCTGCGGGACTTCCTGTCCGGCGGCTGCGCTGGTGGGGGAGGTGCCAATGAGGCGTAGCATGGTCCGCAGCCTGGTTTCGCCTGCGGCGCCTCGGTGCGTCTTATGGTAATCATTCAGATTTAAGGCGAACCTCTGAAGCTATCTGGCACTGCTCAGAAAGAATAAGGGCTGCGTGCCGGGGCTTGTTTACATGTGGAACAAAAATTGTGAGCAGCTGGGCCATGAACAAAATACAGCGTAAAGACCTCCGCCCACAGGTTGATCGCTACGTTGGGGCAGCAAAGCTCAGGAAGGAGTTTATGCCCTCTCGTCCATTGCTAAATGAGGTGCGGAGTATGCGGCCCAATTATCCATCCAACCAGCAGAGATGGGAATATGATATAAGAAGCATTATTCAGTTAGCAGACTGATGAGCTTTGGAGCCGGGATTATGACGAATAAGCACTACAGGAAACAGTGGCTATCCTTGCTATGCTCGAGTATCTTGCTGGGTTGCTTTCATACGACTACCAAATTCGAATCTGAATGGCAGGGAACGTTTGATTGCCGTGTTGCGAATAATATTTTTCCGACGAGTGAAACGACTTTTAATCAGATTAGAAGCAAGGTGGCAGAAGATCAAAGCCTCGCAAATTGTACGATGGTAATCGCCAGAGCAGGGGGCAAAGAATTTCGCTTTCTGAAAAGAACGGGAAGCAACGAAGTAGAGTTCCTTATGTTTGGGCCGGCTGGCCAAAGCGAAGGATTGAGACTGAATCTGGCTTCTGATCTCGCAGAGCAGATTCGGAATCGTTTTTCCCGCTATCCAGCTGAACAAGAGGCGCACACCGAAACAGGTAGGCAGCGCATTGCCCGCTGGTACACATTGTCGCGGCTTGGGCAATGCCAACTGGTCGAAATGTGGATTAGAGATGGTAGACCGGTAAGGGAGTTTTACAGTGCTTCCGCAGAACAATGCAAGCCTTCGCAGGCGTTTCTGGATTGGATTACATACCTGAAGGAAAAGGGGCATTTGGTGCCAGAATAGCGGTAGATTCTAGCATACGTGGTCTGAGCGTTTCTTACACCAGTCACGTTGTAATCCCGCTCTCGTTCCTCGCCGCAATGCAATATCCTCCCTGACTCTCTCGCGAAACAAGTATGCTTCCAGAAAATCCTTCACAGACCGCTTCTTGTCTTCCGGAAGCTTCTGGACCCGGCGAAACATATCCAGTAGCTCCTGAGCCTCAATATCTGCGCGCAAAGAGTTATCTTCAGATCCCCCGAGAAGGTAATCTGTAGTAACCCCAGGGCATCGGGAAGCGCGGAGTTTTTTCGACTGCGGCGCTCCGGTTCGGGTAACGCCGCCGCCACGGATGTTATGCGAACCCGGCGAATGAACCATTGCAGAAATTTGACAGAGAGTCTCGGGTGATAAGATCCGGCTCATGAAACAGGGTTTGAGGCTATATATGGATTGCTGCTGCTTGAATCGTCCGTTTGATCATTCCAGTCATCCAACTGTTCGCGCAGAATCCACGGCTGTACGTTCTATCCTGTTGGCTATCTCGGAACAACACTGGATACTTGTATCGGGCACGGTTCTGCGTTATGAGATTCTGCAGAACCCATCCGAGGAACGCCGGCGGAGAGTTCTTTCTCTGGAAGGATTGAGTACGGAATGGATTGCTCTGGATCCTGAAATAGAGGCCCGTGGTAGAGAGTTACACAGGTCCGGAATAACGGCAACCGATGCCCTTCATTTGGCTTCAGCCGAGAAAGCAAGAGTTGACATTTTTCTGACCACTGACTAAAAATTACTAAGAGCGGCCAATCGTCACAGTTTCCCGTTCCAGGCCATGAATCCGTTAGAGTTTCAGGCCGGAGGTGTAGAACCATGAGTGAAATGTCCAGAGAACAGATTTATCAGGAAGGTCTGGCTGCCCTTCGGGAACGGCTCGGAGTGGATGGCATGATTACATTTCTCCAGGGGCTCGGTGGCGACAAAGGCAACTGGACGGAAGAACGTCACGAAATTCTTGGAAAGAAGACCATGGATGAACTGCTCGAAGAAATGAAGCAGCCGAAGTAATCTCTTAACCCGCGCGCGGTCTGCCCTCCCTGGCCGCTGGCTCGAGCAAGCGGCGCTCTCGCCTCGTCTGCTCTCGCCATCCATGGCTCCGCAGACATTCGGGCATCCTTGCCCATCATCCATGGTCGCTCTCGGCCCTCGTGGGTCGCTCCTTGACTCGTCTGCTCTCGCCATCCATGGTCGCTCTCGGCCCTCGTGGCCTCCGCGACACTGGGACATCCTGTCCGGCGTCTCCGCAGACATTAGAACATCCTTGTTCGTCATCCTGTCTTCCGTGACACTTTTGGCCATGGAGGGCCTTATGCAGCGGAGCACAGGAGGTGCGAGAGCTGCGGGACTTCCTGTCCGGCACCTCCGCGACATTCGTATCTCCTGTGCAGCACCAGTTTTCACCATATGCGCAGACGGCTGGGAAAGCGGTGGAATTGCTTCGCATTTCTCAGAGTGTACTGCCGCCTAATAGTTGGCGCCCCGCGCTCGTAGCGGCCTATATGATTGTAGTTCAAATCGTCCTTTCGCCCCCGGCGCCCCGGTTCGGGTTATTGCCGAGAGCCAGATGTTATGCGAACCGGAGCCAGGGAAATCGAGAAGTTCGGATAATGGCCCAGATGCGAGCATAAGTAGAACCTGTAGACAGAGAGAGCCTGCATCGGATATCGGGTGCATTTGCGAAAGATGGTCAGTTCTACAAAAATATCGAAGAAATGCCAGGAAGGAATAAAGTCTCTGTCCTGTTTGCTTGTGTCGGCCCTGGTGTCCTGCGCAGGATTGCCCTGGAAGTCAGATGTACGGCTGGATTGCTTTCTCGAAGTCCCGCCGTCTGTGATCCATCGAGTCATCCAGATCTATGAGCAAAGGGACTCAGAGTATCAGGGACTCCATGTTGTGACCTGGGACGGTGATTTCATTGAACTCAGGGGGCCCGGCTGGGAGACCTTGCCCGATACATTCTGGAAGCAGGGCGATCGACTGATTTCAGTGGACGGATGTAGTGTAAGGGATGTTGTATCGTTTGGTCCGGGGGAAGGATCCAGAGATCTTGCTCCCATGCTCGACGAAGGGCTGGTCTCCAGGCTGAATTATGTTCTGGCGGTGCCCAGTAGTGGCTGGAATGAAAGTTTGGCCACGATAGTTCTTGAACGGGACGGAAAAAGGATCACCATTGTTGTTTCGGAGCTTGATCAGGCAAATGAGAACTAGCGATTCGACTACCCGACCCGTCCGCGAGGTACCTTCCATAGGCGCATGGCTTATCGTTATGTTGCCGTTTCTCTTTATTGCGAATTGCGGCGAGAGGCCGAGAAATGAAATCCTTATGGAACCGGACAGCGGTCGTGTACTGTATGAAGGTATGCTTCTCGATGGACTCTACCATGGGACTGGTCTTCTCTATCGGGAGAACGGTAAGCTGGAATACCGCGGCGATTTTCGCAACGGACAATTTCATGGTCAGGGTAACTATTATGCATTGGATGGCCACCTTGCGTATTCCGGAGAATTCGAAAATGGAGCACCACACGGCCATGGCCGCACTTTTTATCCCAATGGCCAGGTGCACTATGAGGGCGAATGGGAAATGGGTAAGCGCAGTGGCGAAGGCGTTCTCTGCTATAAGGACGGAACGCTTGCCTATGAAGGCGAGTGGCAAGAGGATAGGCGCCATGGATACGGTAAGTTCTACATATACGGGAAGCTGGTTTATGAAGGTCGCTTCTCCCGGGGAAAAATGCTGGATGAGTCCGGGCACGTAGTGAATCAGAAAGCAGAATAAATAGATAGGCCCTTCAAGGTGCCTCGCAGCAACCTGCGGCGGTTCGCCAAACCAAAAGATGCCAATCCGAACGCCTATTCTTGCGGCTCCGCGCCGATTCTTGCTCGACGATGGTTTTCGCCTCTCCAGACTAGAATTATGCCAATGACGGTGGATGAGATCAAGAAAGAACTGGAGCATCTTTCCGACGAAGACAAGAGATTGCTTCTGGAGAGTCTTCAGTCGGCCCTTGAGGGTCAACGTGTGCGTCGGTCATTAAAGGGCGTCTTCTTGAATACGAAAATCACGGATCAGGATCTTCAAGAGGCCCGCCTCCAGTGGAGATAGCATTAGACACGCATATCCTTGTGTGGTATCTGGATTCCTGACTCAGTCGCCGCCGATCGCTGCCGGCCCCGAAATGCATCTATGATTAAGCAGAGCGTTTTCTCATTCTTCCTTGCGTTTAGCACCTTCGGCTGCTTGAGCGAAAATGGGCTACCGAAAGAACTAATCGGTCGGTGGGAGATTGCTGCGATTTACGAATACACGGAGGCAGAGGCTCCGGTACAGGAGTATTCTCCGGAAGAGATGCAGCAATGGTCGGGAAAGGAGCTTGTCATTTTACCATCCGAGATTCGGTTTCCTTGCTCTGCCATTCCTTCCTGCGCCCGCGGTGTGCTTACGTTTCGGCCCGGGGTGCAGGATAGCTGCCAAATCCTTAGTCAGGATACCATAGACCGCCAGTGGGTTTCTATTGCGGATCTGTATCTATCCCGGGATCTGCTCGCTTCAATACCCATTTCCGAATGGTTGCTGATGGTTTCCTTTCCGGCTTGTGTGGAATACAATGGCCTCCACGATATTCTTTTTGATTTTAAACAGGATATCGTGGTGATCCGTTTCTCCGGTTTCGACCTGGTTGCGGAACGAATCGGCGAGCCGCCATCTCAGAGAGAATAGCATATTGCTGGACCTGGGGCCAGTGGCATCCAAATTATCGCTTCCGCGGCTTAGAAATGTACGAACACCAGGGATTGCCAGAACTTCTACGAATATGACGGGAAATTCAAAATTGATTAGCCTCAGAGCATTTGGTTCTCGACGAGTGGCCGGACGTCTTGCTTTGATCGGATTATTATTGGTTTCGCTCTGGATGCAGTCCAGTTGTCGGGCGGATCCGTTTGCAAACGACCGATGGCCGCCCTGGAGGCATATGGATGACCCATGGCAATATGATCCGGTACGGGATAAGCTGAATCCCGGCAAGTCGACAGAACGGCACGTGATGACTCTGCATAGCAATGGTCCCAACGCCATCTCGACCTTTCCATGTCCTATCAAAATCCAAGCCGGTGGTCGCGAGTTACTGATCGACAAAGTCGTAGAGTACTCCGATCTAAATGGTTCGGCTACTTCAGGCGACGGGCACGTGGGCTATTTTGGCACTGATTATCTAACCTTTACCATCTTTCTATACGATGGAATTGTCCGCCACTATGATGTATATCACACAGTGAGAAGTTCCCCGGATGCTGATTGGAGCGCCGGGAAATACAGCACCACCGCCTACCCGGCAGACCAAAAATTCTGGCAACGAATAAGAGCCATAAGCAACGGCTACTTGGAGCAGCGGAGAGATCTCGGCCAAGCCTGTGATTGGTCCTGGGTGAAATATTGGTTAACGGGATCTGGACTGTAATGGCGTGTAAGGTGTAAGAAGTTATCTGTAGGTTTCTCCGTCTGCTTACCCTATCTCAGGCAGCTCTTCGAGCTTCTTCTGCTTTAGCAATGCGGTGATAATGAGCTTCAATGCTCTCTTGTCTTCCGGAGACTGAGGCCGCAGGCGCGGCCTTTCCTGTCCTGATCGCCTGCCTCACCTGGATTTTCTCGTGATCGTCTTTTCGGCCAAAAGAATTGATTTTCAACGGGTAGAGATGCAGGAACTTGATTCTCTGTTGATCAAACTGCTTTTGTTTCTTGCGGAGTTAGCATTGTGAAAGCAACTGCAAGCGATCCCGAGCACAACCCGGCTATCGAGGGATGGCAAAGAGATTCTGGAAAACGGGAGTGAGCTATGAGAGCGCTCGGTTGTATCTTTCTATTTTTGGTTACCGGTTTGGCACCCGCCTGTCAACTAGCAGGAGATGAGTGTCCGCCTGGTTCTCGAAGCTGGAGCGCTCCGGAGCTTCCGCACGTTTTGGAAGACCAGCCTCGCGAAGGTGAGCCTTTGCCCCAGATACTGATCGGAAATTGCCCTGGCATCAAACTGGTCTTTGATAAGCCACGCGAGAAAACCATCAATGGTGCCCGGTTCTCCTATGATGCCGTGAATGCGTATTTCTACGGCGAAAACATTGAAGTAAGTGAGCCCGGCGTTTCAGGTTACGATGCCAAAGTGCGCTACACAATAACAGTATTCTTGTTAGACGGCATTGTAAAGCACTCTGTAATCAAACATAGAGCGCGGGACGAATCAGGCAAAATGAACCCGGCCCCCGACAACACGTTTACGGGAAAGAGGCGCGAATTTTGGCCGGGCTCTAGCGAAGATATCACTGACTACTATCGCGAAATTGGGGAACCTCTTGATTAGGCTGTGAGCTGTTCCAGTATCAAGAGAGGCATCCCATTCTCCGCACCCGCAGCGACCCGGCGTGCTTTCTCCGCGCCCGCGCTCGAGGCCAGGCGGCTTGCTCTCTCTACGGCCGAGCGCGGCAACCTACACCAGGTTCAACGCAGGATGTATCTTATAGTGAATCATCTGCTCGGTGGGCGTCATCTCCAGACCGTTATTTAGCGAAAGCGGCCTGAGCACCTTTTGAGCTGTCTCTGCGCTGGCTTCGCCTGTGAGTCTTCGCCAGCATACATCCAGAAATTCCTTCCCTCTTACGGTGGATCGTTCGATTAGATCCGGCACCGGGCCTCCGTAATCTTCGCCGGTGACTGGATGAGGTGTGGGATCCAGTTTCGTGAAGTGTAGTTTATCCTTGGCCTGGTGGTTGCGAACGTAGCCCAGATAGGCGATATGGCTAATTTTGCCGTTCAGTTTTCTGTTTAGGCGCTGCAATCCGCCCACCAGCGGCTTGTTTTGAAACAGGCCGATCATGGTCCGTGAGCGTTTGAAGGAGCGTTCGGTAATCCAGTGAATGTCTTCCGGTTCGGGCAGGGGTTTGCCTTCCGCGGTTACGGCATTGGACATTCCCTTGCTGAAGAATTGCAGAAGATCCTTTTGATGTTTACCGGGGTTTAATCGCTCCAGCAATTGAAAATCCTGCAGCGACTGGTTTCGCAGGCCCAGTATATGGTAATCCAGCAGGGTTTCGAACAATCGATGGCGCCCTTCGGCGGTAGCCCGCTCTTCGGGATCGTGATGATAATAATTACCGCTTACTGAATAGACATACGGATGAAAGATAGTATCGGCTGCCACATGCGTCAAATAGCCGCAGAGGAATGCGAAAAGCGGGGCCACCGAATTCGGCGTTTCTTTGTTTAGCTCCACGCATCGTTCCAGCATCCAGAGCACATGTAGAGAGTTATCGTTTCCGTATCGGCCGTGGATAATTTCGCCCAGTTCCAGATGCTGCTTCTTTTCCAGAGGAAGCCGGATGTCATAGTAGTAGAGATCCGGCGACATGGATCCAAAGCTGTAGGGTCGATCCTCTTTGTGGAGCAGAGTGCGGAGTGAATCGGGCATTCGGTCCCGAATCTTTTCGGCTACATGGATGTGTGTGATTTCCTTGGGCACATTTTGAAATTGATAACAGGTCTCAAATCAGGCAAGAGAAAATAGGGCTAGTGAATGGTTTCGGCGACTTCTTTCTTCCCGGTAATCTAATGGCGGAAAGCCGGATTCTTTCGTCCAATCCGGACGCTGTGGACTAATGGCCCCAGGACAATTAGTTCTGATAATCACGCCGGAATGTCGGTACTGCGATGAGTATGCATCGGACTGTGAGAGCCGGCCGGCTACCACGTCCGGGGCAATCGGTTCTGTGACGATGTTTCCTGGGCTCTGAAGGACGCCGGCGATTAACCGGCGACGTTCTTGAGGTCGCGCACTACGTGTAATCGCTGTTCGCTCAATTGGATAATGGCCTGGGTGGCCGGAGGGAAGGGGAATCGGCGCTCTTCATGGGCATCGATGGTGAACTCCCCGTCCATTTCCGAGATCACCCTTAACTGCTGCGTTTCCAGGTTACGGTATCGGTACCTGTACTTTCGGCCGGCTTTGAAGCCAGGTTCCCTGGCCACAATTCTATAGGATGGATCCTCCCGGCCAAAGGTGGCCCGGGATGTGCGCTGGATGGAAGGCGGCAGGCAGTTTCGAAACCAGCCGGTGGATCCGGCGCCGGTGGCAATGAGTAGCCCGGAGCTTTTTTGTTCTTCGGGAGGTTCGTCTTCCACGGAAAGCACATAGCGGCTCATGGCATCCGGGAAGGCATTTCGAATGCTGATTTCGCTGATGCAGGGCCCGGTGCGGATGATTCGACCGTCTGGATATTGGAGCTCGGCCTCGATCATAGTCCAGGCTTCCTGCCTGGTAATCTCGGGCTGTATGGGTGTGGAAGGGTCCTTCCATCGCTCCAATTTCTTTAGAAACGATTCGGTATCGAAGTACAGAAGCGATCCGGTGGATGTTGCTGGATCCGAATTGATGGCAAGTATCGGCTCATTGCCGGCGAAACGGGCGCAGTAAACGAAGTGATTATCCCCGCCCAGGCTTATCAGCGTCTGGCCGGGCTTTGGTTCAAAAGCCACCAGATCTTCCCGGAAGATATACTGCGCCTCCGGTAAATGGCTCTGCAGCTTTTCCAGGTTTTGGATCTGTCTTTCATGGGAGGAGTGGACTTTCTCAAAGGCATGGTTCTGTAGATCATAGATCCGCTTCAGGAAGTCCTGGTCGCCGTATCGCTCCAGGTCTCGCTGCCACTTGGTTCTCTTTATGCAGATGACAAACATCAGTGCGAATACCGGTCGGTCTCTCCCCCGGGTTTTCTTCCCGAATAGAGAATGCTGGCGCCGAACATGAATCGTTCAAACTGAACATTTTCGAATCCAGCATTGCTGATCCAGTCCGTAAACTCAATGGCGCCGGGGAACGCTTTGGCGGACGTGGGAAGATACTCATACATTTCGTGCTTCTTGCCCTGAGCAATCCGTCCCAGAACGGGGATGATTCGCTCCATATAGAAGCGCGCCAGTGGTTCAATCCAGGCCGGGGAGAAATCTCCCACCTCCAGAATGACAAGCATTCCGCCAGGCTTCAGGGCGGCAAAGGCTTCGTCCAGACCGGCCCGGGGATCGGTGAGGTTTCGGATTCCATAGCCAATGCTCACTATGTCAAAGAGCCCTGCATACTCCGCGGGAAGATTCATGGCATCCCCCTGCACGATGTTCAGGTTCTTCATACTCGAGGGCCGCTTGGCGTTCAAGACACCCAGCATTCGGGCGCTAAAATCCAGGGCCAGCACCCTTCGATCCGGTTCGTTTCGGGCAAAACCCAGGGCTATGTCGCCGGAGCCGGAGCAGAGATCCAGAACCGTCACCCGGGATTCCATGGTGCCGGTTCGTATTCCACCGAGGGCCTTGCGTATGGTCTTCTTTTTCCAGAGACGGTGCATGCCGCCGGTGAAGAGGTCATTGAACCGGTCATAGGAGGCTGCAATTTCATCGAAGTTCTTTTGTAGATAGGATGCCTTTTCCTCTTGATCTGGCAGACTGTACCCGGTACTGTTTTTCATTGTTGCCTTCTGCATTGGAGCCTCTGAAGTAGGATCGGGGAGCCCACTGCCGGGTAAAGTGTTTTCCATGTCCAGTCCAACAGAGACAAATCCAACCAGACCAGATGTGGCCGATTTACAGGAAGCCACGGAGTTCGTCCAGGCTCTGGAGGCCCGGGGCGATTTTAAATACAAAGGCATCTTTGCTCTATTCAATACCATGCTGGATTGGACCAATCGATTCGATGTAAATCGGATCCTGCCGGGCATGGATCAGCTAAAGAAGGAAGTGACCCTTCCGGACGATAAGTTCCAGGACTTTCTGAAAGAGCTTCTGGGCCGTGGCAGTTCGAAACTGGTCTGCGTGTATTGTTTTCCGGCTCTGGACTTTGTTTCCGGAAGCCGGCCAGGCCTTTCGCAGCTTGTGGTCTTCTGTCGTCCCAACAAGAAAGACCACAACTCGGCCCGGCGGTATGTAGAATTCTACCAGGATAAGACCATCCAGGCCGTGGCCCGGTGGATCGATTCCAGGGATGCCTCCTGGGACGATGAGCGGTTTCAGTTCGTGGAAACCCGGGCGGACCAGGGCCATTTGAACGATACCCATGCCGGCTCGGAAATTGCCCGCTATCTTGTTGTTCCTTTCGATAAGACCGCAGAAGAAAAGAAGACTACCTATAATCGATTTGCCCGGCCGGTGATCCAGGCGTTGATCGATCAGCGAAAGCTGGTCTATCTGGAAGATGCGAAGGTGGGATACCGCACGGTTTTGATCCCGGACCGAAAACACCTGGGACTGCGCCTGGATATGCTCTTCCGGTACGCCAAAACCCGCATTATTAAAGAGATGTCCACCGAGGCCTATAGTCCGGCAGCGGCCAGGCAACTGGTTCAACAGGCTACCGGTCAGACCATGCCCCGAGGCCACTCGCAGGTGATTGCCGAAATGCGGCTCATCCTTCCTTTGCTCGAACAGAAAGAGAAGGAAGAAAAAGAAAAAGAGAAGAAAGAGAAGGTAAGCAAGAGCATCGCCGATCTTCAAAAAGTGCAGAAGGTCGTTCCTGCCAGTCATTTTAACTGGGACGAAGATCATCTGCAGACCCTGCAATCCAATCCATCGGTACTACATGCCAACATTCCCCGGGGTTCCCGGCTGGTGCCGTATGTTTTGCACAAGGAAAACCTGGATCCGGCCATTAAAGCCGCAAGAGACCTTCTGGATCAAAAAGGCGAAGACCTGGAAGTGCACATACTTTCCGAGATGGGCGCCGAACGATTCCTGGATGGCGAGCGGCTGAAATCCTTCGAAGGCCTGGAGCAAAGATCTTTGTTCAAGATGCTCCCCTGGTTTCGACGGATGTGGCGTTCCCTTTTTGGCGGCAGAAAGCTGAAACCCCAGGAACGGGCCGCGCTCAAGAATCAGCTCCGTCAGGAGTTTGAGAAAGAGAAGCTGCGAATCCAGAAAGCCGAAGCCCGAAGAAAACAAAAGGAACTGGTGGAAGAACGGCTCAAGGGAGACGAAGATCAACCGCAGGCAAAAAGCCAGAGTGATGCGAAAAAGGAACCGCGAAAGATTGAGACTGCTTCTGCGGACGATCCGCAGGCATTGATGCAACAGGACATAGAAAAGTCCAAAGAAAAGATGGAGTTGGAAGAGCAGGCCCGGCAGAATCTGGATCGAATCAGCAAAATCCTGGATGAAGCCTGGGACAGGAAAGAATTGCCCAACCGAACGCACGTTCTGGAGCAGCTAAAGGACTTCGATGAAGACAGCCTGGTGATGTTCCTCAAGAAGCATGGGAGAAAGGAAATCTATTCCTTCCGGGTCCGAAACGACGATCCAAAGTACGTCTGGCCCATTCTGATCTCCAAGAAATACATTCAGCGCCACGGTCGAAGGCTGTACAAGGAAGCTATCGAAGCGGCGGATAAGCAACGGAATGCTTCCATGCCCAATCAGGAAAAATTTGATGTTGCTACAGCCCAGGAGGACTTTTTTGGACGTATCTTTGCTCGATCCAGGTAAACCATGTCCTCATCCCGAAGGGATTTCCGCCTCACCAAAATCATCTGCACCATAGGTCCGGCCACCGGTACTTCCGAAACCATGGCCCGGCTTGCCCGAGCCGGAATGAACGTGGCCCGGCTAAACATGTCTCATGGAGACCATGAAAGTCACGGCCAGGTGATCCGTCAGATCAAGAATCTGAATAAGAAACTCAACCACCCCATTGCCATCCTTATGGACCTGCAGGGCCCGGAGATTCGCACCGGCGAATTGCCGGAAAGCCTGAACATGAATGTGGGCGATATCTTCACATTTACTGTAACGCCGGCCACGGATGCCGAAGAACACACCGTACACGTAAACTATCGTGATATGGCCCGGGATCTGAGCCCTGGCGATAAGATCACCGTGGACAATGGACTGATAAACCTGGAAGTCCTCTCTATAGAAGAGGGGCGGCTCAAATGCCGGGTGCTGGAAGGCGGGCAACTGGGTTCGCGAAAGCACATCAATCTTCCGGGCGTTCGAGTGAATCTTCCTTCCATTACCGAAAAGGATAAGAAAGATATTCGATTCGCCGTAGAGAATGACCTGGACTTTGTGGCCCTATCCTTTGCGCGAAGAGCGGAAGATGTGCTGGAAGCCCGCCAGATTATCGAAGACCTGGACGGCCATGCGCAAATCATCGCCAAAATAGAAAACCAGGAAGGCGTAGAAAACTTCCGCGAAATCTTGAATGTAGCCGATGGAGTGATGATCGCCCGGGGCGATCTGGGCGTGGAAATCGATATAGAGGAGCTTCCCATTGTTCAGCGGCAGATGGTGCAGGCCTGCGTTCTGGCCGGAAAGCCGGTTATCGTGGCTACCCACCTTCTGGAATCCATGATCGAAAATCCCATGCCCACCCGGGCGGAAGCCACCGATGTGGCCAATGCCATCTACGAGCAGGCGGATTGCGTTATGCTTTCTGGCGAAACGGCCACCGGCAAATACCCGGTAAAGTGCGTTCAGATGCTGGATCGGATCGCACGAAGGATGGAAAAGGAGCCAGGTATTGGCTTTGCCGCGCACCGAGTGCCACTGGACACCCGGGAAGAGCTGGCCCGTTCGGCGGTGAAACTGGCGGATTCCATTCATGCGCCGGCCATTCTTGTGATCACGCGACGAGGCATATTTGCCCGTCAGGTAGCGAGCTTTCGGCCCCGAAACTCGATCATCTATGCATTCACGAACATGTCTTCTACTCGAAGGAAGCTATGGACTGTGCGAGCAGTAGTGCCCTTTCTCATGGATTTCTCCAGCGATCCGGAGAAGACCATTCAGTCCGCTCTGGAAAAGCTGAGGCAGCGAAATCGTGTAATGCCCGGGGATCCTGTGGTTATAGTGTCAGACGTGGCCGCCGGTAAGGAAAGGGTGACCAGCATTCAGGTTCGGGCCTTCGGCTAGGCACACCGGTTCGGAGACTTCGACCCGGCGTATTCAACGATCTGCTATTCTGCCATTCTGCAATTCTGCAATTGCACCTCCGGAGGCGGCGCGATCATGGACCGGGTGCCCCTGGCTTCGCGGTGCTCGTGGCTTCGTGGCTTCGTGGCTGAACGGGGGCTTTCTCTAATTTTGAGCCCTTTCTATCTCTATTCCGTTTTGGGCTGAACCATTTCGGTCAACGGAGCAAAGATCAATTCGCTGAGTTCATCAAAGCAGGCGCCGCTAATGTGCGTTGAGTCCACAAAGGCGCGACATTTGAGAGGTTCCCACATCTCAGGCCCCGCCAGATAGATCTGGCCGCCCTGTTCCTTTTGATTCTGGATCACCTGTTTCATACCTCGCATATGAAAAGCAAGCATGGGTTCTTTGCCGTCCGGGCCCTTGATCATCTGTTTTTCCAGTTTCTTCTGTAGAGCGGGCGAAACAATGGGCCAGTATACCAGCGCAGGGATGTTTTCCTTTCTGAGGCGCTCCAGGGTCAGTTTGAAAAACTGAATCTGGGTCAATGCAGGCTGTGGATTGCTAAAATGTAGATCAAAGACGGACTGCGCATCCTCTTCCATGCGGGCGGCATCAATCTGAAAGAAGATAGGGTTCGGGATACCGCCATTCTTCTCTTTGATGGCCGTAATCGTGAGCCTGCGCATCTCGTTTCGTATATCGTACTTGGGTCGTACAATCACCATTCCCTTGTCGATGTAGGTTACTTCTTCCAGGTTTTCCTTGATTTCGGCAATTTCTACCGGGAAACGATACATGGCAAAGGCGCGCTTTAGAAAGAAGACCTCGGCCTCGTCAAAACTAAGGCCCGCATCCTCTGTATCGTAGGCGAAGAAAGGTTTGTCCCGGTCCAGATCCAGGTGATTCAATACGAAGCCTGAATCCAGGGAGTAGGCCAGGGTATAATGCATGGATTTATCGCTTAGAAGCAAAGGGTCCAGTTCCAGCAAAACGTAGGCGGGGCGAATGCCTTCATCGAGTATCTTGTCCAGAAAGTAGTAATGAAACAGGGGCGAACCCATGGGTGTAGAGAAGTTGTAGTTTTCGGTGCCCGGTACGTACTTCTGAATGACTTCGTTGGAGAATTCGGCGGAACGCGAAGACCCGAGGATCAGTCCGGGCCGCAGGCCCTTTTCCTGCATTTCGGGTAGGTCCGCTTTCAGCTCTTCCAGAAGATCAATCCTGCTTTCGTAGATCAGGGGTTCGATCTTGTCCCAGGGGATCACTCGTTCGCGCACCGGCTCAAGAAGGATAATCTTGTCCAGAGCAAAAGCCAGGGCCAGCAGCAAAAGAGGCCAAAATAGATAGGGACGCTTTTTCCATTCCATATTCAAAACCTCCTGCTAGAACTGAAAATAGATGAAATCGCCGCTTCCGGGAGCATAAAGTCCCAGAATCCAGATTACGGCCAGGCCGGTAAGAAGCAGAATACCGTAGGCTAGAGCTGGCTTTTCTTCCAGAAAGCTCAGGCGCCCGGGTTTAAACTGATACCAGTTCAAGCCCATGGTCACGACCAGAAGTCCCAGAATCATCTCAACGTTAGTGCCTTTCCCTTCTGAAGCGAACGTGCCCATCTGGACGAACATGGACCAGGATCGCTCAATATCCGGAGCGTTGAAAAACACAATACCCATCAGAAAGAGAAAGAACACAAAGCTGGTCTTCAAGGTAATTGTGCCATAGCGGTAGTATGCCGGAACGGCGCCGTGGGAATCCTCAAAAATCCTCCGGACCGCTTTGCCCACCGGAGTGAGATACCGTTCCAGAATCAGGGCCATTCCATGCATGAAGCCCCACAGGATATAAGTATAATTCGCCCCATGCCACAGACCGCTCAGTGTAAAGGTCAATACCAGGTTGAAGTCCGCGCGCACACGACTGCAACGGGAGCCTCCCAGGGGAATGTAAAGATAGTCGCGCATCCAGGTGGAGAGAGTGGCATGCCACCTTTGCCAGAGTTCGCGTACCGTCGGCGCCAGATACGGTCCGTAGAAGTTCTCGGGAAGCTTCAGACCAAACATGTAGCCAAAGCCCCTGGCCAGATCCGTATAGCCCGAGAAATCGCAGTACACCTGCACCGCAAATCCCATGGTTGCCAGCAGGTTGGTCCATCCATCGTAGGCTTCCGGGTTCTGGAAGATAGGATTGATCACGCCTGAGATGTTATCGGCAATGGCAACTTTCTTAATCAGACCAATCTGTATGAGCGCCATGCCCCGGATCAAAAAGCCGGGCTTCATCTGATCCCGGTCCAGCTGCGGAAAGAAATCCCCGTGACGCATGATGGGGCCGGCTACCAGCTGCGGGAAGAACAGAATAAAAACGAAAAACTCGATGAATCCATGTTCGGTGGGGATCTGGCCCCGGTATTCATCGATCAAATATGCGCATATCTGAAAGGTGTAGAAACTAATGGCCAGCGGCAGTACAATGGACGTTTCGCCAATCCAGTCAAAAAGCTGCCGATTGAAATATCCCTCATTGAAGATGGGCATCCCCGAGGCGTCGAATAGCACCTCCAGAAAGAAGTAGAAGTACTTCAGAAGAAAGAGGTTGCTGAAGTTGATGAGCAGAGCCGCGATTAAATAGGCTTTCTTACGCGGGCCCGCATTTCGGATTAACCGGGTAAACCCAAAGTTAATGAGAACAATAGAAACAAAGTGGATCAGGAATCCCGGCGACCAGGCGCCGTAGAACACCATGGAGGCCGCGGCCAGAAACCACAAGCGGCTTCGGCCGCGCAGGCTCCAGTAGATCAAATAGACCAGGACAAAAAAAAGCAGAAAGGTAAGTGTTGTGAATCGCATCTCAGTTCTGCTGGTTCAGAATGACCGGCTTCAATTCTCTCAATCGCTCGGCCAGAAGATAGGTAAACTCTTCCGCGCCGTATTTGTTCAGGTGCAGGATATCGTAAAAGTAACCGGCATTCTCGGGACCATCCAGGGCATCGCGCATATCCACAATTGTGGCATTGCCTCTCTGGATCCTTTGTAGTTCGCTTCGCCAGACATCCATGGGGTCCTGTTCTTCCCGCACCGGCATCATATCCGAATAGGGCGCAAATAGGGTGATCACTTTCACGTCATCGCGCTTGAATTCGCCGTACATTATGGATAATCGATGAAAGAACAGGGAGGTCCATTCCGGCGCGCCGGGGTCATCCACGGGAATGCGGCTGGCCAGCGAGCAGGTGTCTATGGCGGCCTGACGATGGTGCCGGTCCGAGATGGGCTTTCCGTCTTTCTCGGGGAGCGTACCGTTCTTTGTAAACTCCAGGGCATTTGCCAGGCATTCTTCGCGGGTCTGACCATAAGCCGCCAGGGAGAATTCGTAATCGTTAATATGCGGATACTCTCTGGAGGAGGTTCTCCACTTGCGGCCCAGGTCCTTGATTCGATCCAGCGGACTCAGTGTAAGATCGCGCAGATCCTGCTTGTAGGTCAGCATTCGCAAAAGGAAGAAAGCATAGTCCGATACGGACAGATCAAACCGATACTCCTCCAACAGGGGCAGCACCTCAGCGCGCGGGAACTGGGCCAGCATGATTTGATTGGCATGTTCCAGTTTGTATCGAGCCTGCCAGGGGAAGTATATCTCGGCAATGTGGACTACGGCCTGGATCTCAGGCAAATCATCCCGAATATCTCTATATATACTGTGCTGGGTTTCCAGCATGGCGCCCTGGCTGGCGCCGTTTTGAACCACTATCCCGTCCTTCTCCAGAAGCTTGTTCAGAAGGGGCATATTCACGCCCTGGTAGGCTACGGAAGTGCCCAGTATGAGCACATTCGGCTCTACCGGGGAGGTCTTCATGATTTCGGTAATTCGATTTACGTTCTCTGCGTAGGAGTTCGGTTCCAGAATCTTTCGATACAGAGGTGTCTGCAGAAAAAGCTCCAGTCCCAGAAGGAAAAGCACCGGGACGTAGAAAACCGGATCCTTGAGGAATTTCTTGAGCTCCGTCATAGGGAAGTCTCCATAAAGGTGGTTCCCCCCTGGCTGTCAAGCAGCGGAATATGCTTGCCGGGCTCGGCGGCAGGATTCATGGAAACATAGATGAAGGACCGAAGGATCTTATTGTTTCCCGTTCTGGTGCTTTTTGGGGCCTTTCTTCTAGATAAGCTCTTTTTCGTGGGCAATCTGGAGCATTACTTCCTCACCACCGCTTCGTTCAAGAACTACGAACACAAGGTTGAGATGCTGGACGAACTCGAAGAGTACCTGCAAAGAAAAGACCGAAAGAAGGTAATGGTGATCCTGGGCAATTCCCGAACCATGCCATTTTCAAACGAATACATCGCCGAAACCTACCCGCAATGGGTCCTTTTCAATTTTTCGGTACCCGGCGGCACATCGGACTACTATCTGTATATTCTGGAACAGTTCCAGCGCAAAGCTCTTAAGCCGGAACGAGTATTTCTGGCGGTGACGCCCCAGGGGATGAATAAGCAGGCCAGGGTCTCGTTGGACGAGGTAATGATAACCGGGCTTCCGGCAGGCTTCGTGACCAGGCATGCATCCCACTATTCCTTAAACGATCTAAGCAACTACATTGCCAAGAAGACCTTTCTGGTGTATCAGTATCGCCCCAAGCTCTGGGTGATTCAAGACCGAATGAAGGAAGGCCAGATCGAGCAATTCCAAACCTTTCTCGGGTTGCTGGAGGATGCGCTGCGAAAGGAGCGCGGAAGCGTTCCGGTGAAAGCTGAAGAAGGAGTGGTGGATTCCGAGGAACGGATGGAAATCTACGCCCGCTCCATGTGGAAAGATTTCTTTGTTCCCTTCGAGCTCTCCGATGACCAACTGTACTTTACCAGGCGTTGCCTGGACATCCTGAATGATCTGGATGTGCCTTCTTATTTGCTCTGGGTCCGAGTGAGCGAGAATCTGCGAACACGAATCGACACGGAGCCGGCCAATGTGGGCCTCCGGCCGGCGGCGGAGCCAAAAACAGTGCGCCAGATCTGGGAGCCGGTAATGCGTGATATGGCCTCCAGGCACAATGCTGGATTTCTGGATATGAACTTTGAGTCCGACTTTCCCTGCGACCAGTTCACCGATGCCAGCCATCTCTCGGCGGCCTGTTTCGATGAGTTCACGGATTATCTAATGCAGGTGGAGCCCTGAAAACGGGCAGGGGGACTATGATGAATGTGCGAATCTTGAGCGTGGTTTTCTTTGTGACTTTTTCGCTTGTCCTGGGACAGTGTCGGTCCGGCAAGGACGCTTCCGGGCCTTCCGGATTACCCGACGAACGAGACGAATGCGGCGAATGTCTGGACATGCCCACCGGCGAGGTTTGTACCGAAGCCGGGGAGACTTTGCGAAACAGCTGTCTGGCTATCTGCCGGGGCTACAAGATCAAATGCTTTCAGTCCTGTCCCTGTCCCGTGCAAAGCGATTCCGAAAAAGAGAAGAAGTGATGGAAGCGAGCCGGGTACTGTTGGCCCGGCGGCGCCGAAAGTGGCCCCGCCCGATGCTCGCCGTTGCTGGTAAAGGTTGCGGCCGTAGGTCTGAATCATCAGAGCGAAACCTGGCGGCTTCGCTGCACGAATCCTCATAGCGGCATTGTCTACTCCGGGAAATCTGGTCGAATTCAGAATTCTAATCTAGATTAAACAAAGCGGCCCGAGCGCAGACATCTGCTTTCAGCGATGATACCAATTAAGAACAGTTCAGAATGAAATGGATTTGAATGGATTGGATTGGAATAGCCCGGAGTCGTCTGGAGTGGTATAAAGTAGTATAGAGTCGTCTAGAGTAGTAGAGAGTAGTCTAACGTGGTGAAGAGTGGTCTAGCGCAGTGAAGCGTGGTCTGAAATAAACTGAAAACAGATTGAGAATAGACGGAGAGTGTGGCCTGCGCGCCGCGCTTATTTAAGGAGGATATTTGTGGAAACTATGGAAAAGGGTCGTTTATCGGTTCATACGGAGAACATTCTTCCGGTCATTAAGAAATGGCTCTATTCTGAGAAAGAGATTTTCATTCGCGAGCTTGTATCCAACGCTCACGATGCCATCGAGAAGGTGCGTAAGGTTTCGCTTACGGAAGAGGTCTACCAGAGCGAAGACGAAGAGTATGCCATCGATCTGAAACTGGACCGGGAAAACGGTATCCTGATAATCGAAGACAATGGCATAGGCATGACTTCGGACGAAGTCAAAAATTACATAGCCAGTATTGCCTTCTCCGGAGCGGAGAAATTCGCCGAAAAGTATCTCAAAGAAGGCGACAACGGGATTATAGGTCACTTTGGACTGGGTTTCTATAGCTGCTTCATGGTAAGCAAAAAAGTAGAGATCGAATCCAGGAGCTTCCAGCCGGATGCCGAGCCGGTGCGCTGGATCTCCGACGGCGGGGAAGAATACGAAATTGGTCCCGGGCAGCGAAGTAAGCGTGGCACCGAGATCAAGCTCCATCTCAACGATGAGGATGCCGCCGAGTTCACGGACCTGGCCCGTGTTTCGGAACTGGTGCGCCGGTACCTGGATTTTCTATCCGTGCCCATTCGAATCGATGGGGCCCAGGTGAATCGACAGAAGCCTCTGTGGACTCAGACGCCGGCATCTCTCAAGAAGGAAGACTATGCCGAGTTCTACAAGTATATGTTTCCGCATCAGGGGGAGCCTCTTTTTCACATCCATCTGAACGTGGATCATCCATTCAGACTCCAGGGCATTCTGTATTTTCCGCGACTGGCCCATGAAATGGACCTGAACAAAAGCAATGTGAAGATCTATTGCCAGCAGGTTTTCGTAACGGATCAGGCGCAGGAGTTGATTCCGCAGTTCTTAACCGTTCTGCAGGGAGTAATCGATCTTCCGGAATTGCCGCTCAACGTCAGCCGTTCCTACATTCAGAATGAGCCGGTGGTGCGAAAGATCGCTTCGCATATAATAAAGAAAGTGGCGGATCGCCTTGTGCAGGAATGTAAGAGCAACAGGGAAGAATACGAAAAGATCTGGAACGAGATAGCGCCTTTTGTTAAGTACGGAATGCTCAGCGATGAGCGCTTCTACGATCAGGCAAAGGATGCTCTTCTTCTGGAGGTGCTGGGAAGCGAAGGTCCCAACAAGCTCGTAACCGTGGAGGAGTATCTGGCGGAGAGCAAAGATCCGGAAGGCAAAAAAGTGCACTATGTTTCGGATCTGCAAACCCAGGGCCAGGCCCTGCGAATGTTGCAAAAACAGGGCATTGAAGTGGTGCATCTGGGGACCATGATCGACAGCCACTTTACCGGTTTTCTGGAAGTAAAGCGGGGCGATGTAAAATTCGTGCGGGTGGACTCCGAGATTCATGAACATGCTCTGGAATCGGATTCCGGTATCGTGGATGAGGCGAACAAAGACATCAAAAGCCGTCTTCAGGATCTATTCAAAGAAGCCCTGGAAAACGACAAGGTTACCATTCGTCCGGAGGCGCTCAAGACCGACGAAATCCCGGCAATGATTTTGCTGCCGGAACACCTGCGGCGAATGGCGGAAATGTCCGCACTGTGGGGCGAAAAGGAGAATCCCTTTGCCTCGGAACACACTTTGCTGCTAAATACAAGAAATCCGTTGATCCAGAAACTGGGCAGCCCCGGAATCCTGGGTTCAGACGGCTCAGCGGACTCCAAAAAGAAGCGAGTGGCCCGGCAGGTCTATCATCTGTCCAGGCTGGCGCAGGGAGCGGCCAGTCCGGCGGACATGGAAAAGTATGCTCAGGAGATTTTTTCTCTCTTGCAGGATATGGTATAGCACCCGTCTAATTGAAAAAAGCCCCGTTTCGCCATTCCTGGTATGTTTGCAGGGATCCGGGGGCCAGAAGGTCCCCGGGAACACTGCAGAAACGGTGGTGCGATAATGTAACATTTTCAGGAGTTAGGAATGAATCGAATGAGACGTGCGGTAGCCGGTCTGACCGGTGCGCTTTTGATATTTTCCTGCGCATCTTTGCCTTTGATCGATGATGCACAGATGAACGAAATGGGCGCCGAAGCCTTTGATGACATCAAGAAGAAAGAACAGATCGAAACATCCGCGTATTTGAACAACTACGTGAAATGTGTTGCGAAGAACATTCTGGACGTAACACAGGACCCTACCGGCGTGAAGCAATGGGAAGTGGTTGTTTTTCGCAACAACGCAGTGAACGCGTTCGCGCTTCCTGGCGGCAAGATCGGTGTTTACACCGGGTTGTTGAATGTAGCCAAAAACCAGCATCAGCTCGCAGCCGTTATTGGCCATGAAGTGGGTCATGTGATCAAGCAGCATGGAAAGGCCAGGGTGCAAACCGCCATGGTAACCGAAGGCCTGATGTCTGTGGTTTCCGGCGCTTCGGACAATCCCATGGTAGCGCAGGCGCTGGGACTGGGCGCTCAGTACGGCGTCATGCTTCCTTTTTCGCGATCCCATGAAACGGAAGCCGACGAAGTAGGCCTGAAGTTAATGGCCCTGGCAGGATTCGATCCGCAGGAGTCCGTGAAGCTGTGGCAGAACATGGCCGCTGCCGGCGGAGGCAAGCCCCCCGAACTGCTTTCTACTCACCCGTCCGACACCACGCGAATCAAAGATTTGCAGGCCGGTATGGGCGACGCGCTCGCTCTGCAGCAGGCGGCGCGAAACCAGGGCAAAAACCCGCAGTGCCAATAGACGTCGAAAAGGGTCTTTAAGGGCCAGGCTTTCGCTTCACAGAAGCAATTACGATTCCGGGGAAGCCATCGGGCTGCCCCGGTTTACGTGCCTGTGGCCCTGTCGCCCCGGGAAAACCTGTAGCCCCACCAAAGCCGGTCCACCGACCAGAACTGGCCACCTCGACCATTCGGCCTGGCATTAGTCCGAATGAGCGACCGTCGACGACTTGCCTGACGATCATCCAATTCGAAGCTCTCCGAGGTACAACAATGGAAATCCTTGTCTGGCTGGCATTGCCTGCCGCCTTGCTCATCTACTTGATAGTAGTTGTTTTCTTCCCGGGCTTTGACTTCCCACAATCCAGGTTAGCGCTAATGGGGCAGGGCCATTCCCCGGCTCCGGCGCTCCCATTTCGCCAGGACATCCAGTTCCAGGTCGAGGGTGCAACTCTGTATGGCTGGTTCTATCAGGCCTCCGCTGAATCCGCGCCCTGCATTGTTATGGCTACCGGATTGGGCGGCACCCGCGAAATGGGCCTCGAGGCTCTGGCAATTCAGTTCAGGGAGCATGGGTACCATTGCCTGACTTTTGACTATCGTCATTTTGGAGCCAGCGAGGGACAACCCCGGAACCTGGTTTGGCCCAGGCTTCAACTCGAAGATCTGCGAGGAGCCCTTCAATGGGCCGGGAGTCGCTCGGAAATTGAATCGGCGTTCATCTGGGGCGCTTCCGCCGGGGGTTCGTATGGAATCATTCTGGCTGCCGAACAGGACCGCTTCCCGTTATGGCCCTTGATCCAGGGTGTGGTCTGTCAGGTCCCGGCTCTGGATACAAAGTCCGAATTGAAAGGCATGATTCGCCGAAATGGGCTGCCGCGCTTTCTGCGGCTCATTATGCATGCGCAAAGGGATCGAGGTCGTGGTCGGCTGGGCCTATCTCCGCATTACATCCCCATGGTGGCCTCGGGCAAAGGCTTTGCCATGTTACAGGGACCCGGAGCGGAAGAAGGCTATGCTTCTCTGGCGTCTGGCCGTTTCGAAAACAGAATCTGCGCACGATCCATGTTGATGCCCCCGCCACCACAGGCGTTGTCGCTGGCCGGCAAAGTGCATTGCCCGGTCCTGATTCAGCTTGCCAGTCATGATGGGCTGATCTCTCCGGAGGGGCACCAGGAGGTGGCGAAGAAACTGGCATCTTGCGAAATCAAAGTCTACGAAGGCGGTCATTTTGATCTATACCTGCCCCCGCTTTCGAACCGCGTAGTGGCGGACCAACTGGATTTCTTCGCTCGATGCCTTAACCCGAAGGGCTAAGGGTCAGGCCCGCGGTAGGTAGCGTTGCGCGGGATGCAGGAGCCGTGCGCGAATGATATGTAGCTTTACGCAGATCAGTTATTGTCCGGTTATTGTCTGGCTAATGTTTGTGCGGCTTTGTAGCAACGGATGTTCCAGAATAGCGGCAAGCAAATCCTTCGTGCCGGTAGCGTCAGCTTCCAGAGTGATATCGGCCACCTGCTCATACCAGGGAAGCCGGCGATTCAGCAGATCTTCGTAGGGCTCGCCCTTCAGATCGGGCCTGGATGCGGTTTCTTTCACCTTGTCCAAAAGCCAGGACATGGGCCGCTTGATGTAAACCACCGTGCAGTGCGCTTTAAGTATGGATGCCTTTCTTTGCGAAAAGCTCTCTTGCAATCCAGGATTTTCTGGCGCTTCTACCAGTATGCCGCCGCCGCAGTCGATGATGGAGCTTTCCATTTCTGCGATTTTGCTGAGTATGTCGAACTCCCTTTGTCTGAAGCCCGGCCAGCCTTCCTCGGCCACAATCTGCTGGATGGTCTTTCCGTTGGCCGCGAAACAGATCTGAGTATCCGTTGAGAATACAGGCAGGTTCAGTTTCTTCCCCAGCTTCCGCGAGAGCCGGGATTTGCCGGCGCCCCGGGCGCCGATCAATGCGATGGACTTGTGGTCGGATAAGCTCGTTTCTGATTGGGGTGCGCTCATGTACTATTCTGGATTACATTTCGCGGAATGCTTTCAGGTCCTCCAGAAGTTCTGGAAGGTTTTCGTAGAACTGCTGCAGATCGCTCTCTTTCAGGCGGAGTTTTTCCAGGGCTACCTTGCTTAAAGGTTCGGCCATGCCCCCGGCATCCACGCCCACTCCGGCTGAAAGCGCGATCATATTGGCAACGTGCACGATAGACGTGAGCTCCGGATTGATTTTAGCCTTTTCCGGATGGTAATTGAATAATGCAGCTTCTATAAGCTCTTTGGGGAAATGCCATATCTTGAGAAGATGGGCGCCCACTTCGCCGTGGGTGAATCCCATATGTTTCTTTTCCAGTTCGGTAAAGCGCAGTTGCGGATTCTCCTGCATTTCCATATCTATTTTGCGATAGATCTTTCGAAAGAAGCTGGCCAGTACTACCTTGCCTACATCGTGCATGAGTCCGGCGGTGAAGGCCACGTCCGGTCCCACCGCGCCGGTTTTTTCCGCAATTCGGGCCGAAAGACCGGCTACCAGCAGGGAATGGTCCCAGAGATCGGAGGCGTCCAGCTTGTAGCCTTCGATCTTCTGCTTGAGTATTCCCTTGGAAGTCGTTACCAGGACTATGTCTTTAACCGTGCGAAGACCCAGGGTAACAATGGCTTCTTGCACGGAGCGGATTTCCCGCGACGGGGAATAATAAGCGGAGTTGGACAGCCGGATAATGGCCGCAGTTAGTCCTGGATCCCGGGAGATCTCCTGAGCCAATTCCTGAAAATTGGCGTCTGGATTGGATACCATGGACAGAACTTTCTGAACAATAGAAGGGAACGAAGGCAATCCTTCGATATTGCGTAGCATGGTCTCGATCTGAGACTTTATTTCTTCTGCCTGTGCCATAATTACGTCTTGTAGAGGTATCGTTCCTGGCCATTGGCTCTAAGAAGAACCCGACCATCATCCAGGTACAGTGTGATGGTACGGCCCAGGTTGCCGCCTACGTCCTCCTCTACAATTGGGATCTTCCGGGCCTCCAGGGTTTCCCTGGTGGCGGCCACGTTGCTCTGGCCTATGTTATTGAAGAAGGTAGAATTCATGGCATCGAACATGGATGCCCCGCCAAAGATGCGCGCCGACAGGTCTGCGGGCTCGGCGCCCAGCTTTTGAATATCGGCCAGAAGCATGTCGATAGCTGTACGCGCGTATTTGCCTCGCTGTATGATGCGCCCGGACGGGGGATCCGCCAGCAGTATATGAGAAACGCCCCCCAGCTTCTTTTTGGCCGAATACAGAACGATACCCACGCAGGAGCCCAGGGTTGTGCGAATGGCATCCGGACTTTTCGTCGCCTTCCATTCGGCCACTCCGAGATGAATCAATGTTCCTTTGAAGTCTTCCAGGATGCCATCTCCAAAATTTCAGTAGCTTATCACAGCTGAACTACGGAAACTGTTCCCACAGCCCGATTCAGTTTCAAGTCTTTCTATTTTTATGCCACAAAAAACCGGATCTTTCAAAAACACCGAAGCAAACAGCAAGATCGAAGGCCCCCTTTTTCGACTCAAGACCGAAGAGGCGGATATCCTGGTCCTGGGTACGGCGCACGTTTCCCGGCGATCGGTGGAGGATGTGCAGTATGCCTTCAAGGAATTCAAACCGGACTCGGTATGCGTTGAACTGTGTCGTCCCAGGCATGAAGCCATAAGCGATCCCGAGCGCTGGAAGAAGCTGGATCTGGCGAAAGTAATCAAACAGAAGAAACTGGCCCTCCTGGTGGCGAATCTGATTCTCAGCGCCTTTCAGAAGAAGATCGGCGAGAAGTCAGGTGTCGAACCAGGAGCGGAGATGAAAGAGGCTCTGAAACTGGCCGGCGAACGAAATACCCAGGTAGTGCTGGCAGATCGCGAGATCCGGGCCACCCTTTCCCGGGCCTGGTCCAGGGTGGGCTTCTTCAAAAGGATGTGGCTGGGAAGCTACTTATTGTCTTCGCTACTCGTGCGCGAAGAGGTGGATCCGGAAGAAGTGGAGAAGCTCAAAGAAGAGGATGCTTTCGCGGACCTTTTTAAGAGTCTACCGTCTCGGTATCATAGTATCAAGGAAGTAATCATCGACGAAAGGGATCATTACCTGGCCGAAAGCATTCGTCGGGCCAGTACCGATCATCCGGATCTAGAAACCGTGGATGCCCAGGCGTTCGATTCGGGCGGGTCTTCGGCCGATACATCCGCCCGGGAAAATACGTCGGCCCGCAGGACAAAAGCGTCTGGCGGCAAATCTACGGCAACATCCTCCGAGAAAGCCGGGGATAGATCGGCAAAGACTCGCAGTAAGCGAAAGAAGGTTCTGGCCGTGGTAGGCGCCGGACATCTGCCCGGAATCCTGAAGGCCCTGGAAGAGAAGAAGGAAGTATCTCTCAAAGACCTTTCGGTGGTACCAAAAGGAAAACCCATCCGAACGATCATCGCCTGGGTTGTGTTTTCCGTGGTCTTGATTCTTCTGGGAACTACAGTGGCCACCGGAGGCGGGGAGAAAGCCGTAAAGGAAGCCTTGCTTGCCTGGATCTTTTCCAGAAGCTTTTTTGCCGGACTGGGAGCCATACTCGCTTTTGCTCATCCAGTTTCCATACTGGTTACCATAGTAATGGCGCCCATTGTCATCCTTTTTCCGTGGTTTCGGCTCTGGATGTTTCCGGCCCTTACCGAAAACTGGTTGCGCAAGCCCAGGGTTGAGGATTTCGAAAGCATTGCCGAGGATACCGAAACCGCCGGCGGGCTCTTTCGCAGCCTCTATAAGAATCGAGTAATGCATCTTTTCTGGGTGGTTATGCTTGTGTCCATGGGCCTGACCATCGGTAACCTGGAGTTCTTGCGGGTACTCATCGCCCTTCTTCTGAAGCAATGGGGCGTGGAGATTCCCACCATTCCTTTCCTCGACTGGTTTCAGTAGTAAGTGGCCCGGCTACCGAGAAGGCGAGCCGCAAGAGTAGGCGCCGGCCCGCTGTTAAAATCGGTATTGCTGCTGTTGCGGGCAAAGCCTCGGCCGCACTCTCAGGGACTGACGTTTTTGCCCGCTGCGAAAACTACTCTAATTTGCTACCACCCCGGCCTGTGTCTGCGCCTTATTCGTCGATATTTCCGGAACGAGCGGCCGCGCGAACGTCTGCATCGGTGGAATGTTCCTGTAGCTGGTTGGCCATTTTGCGAATGCGGCCGAGGCTATCCGAAATCTCGGTGGCCTGGCGCACCAGGCTGGAGACGCCGCTTTCCATTTCGGCAATGGTTTTTGTAACGCCTTCGGTTCCGGTGCTCTGTTCGCGCGCCAGCTGCTCGATCTCTTTGGATAGGTCCGTCAGATGCTTCAGCGCATCTACCAGTTTGCGATTGATGGACTGCTGGGATTCGATCTTTGTGGAGAGGCTGGAGAAAAACTCGTCCACTCGTTCTATGCTTTTCTCCTGTTCGCCCACTCGCACTTCTGCCTCGTCGGCTATGCGACCCCCTTCCTGGATGAGCCGGGAGCTTTCGGCGATAATGTCGGCAATGCTCTTTGCGTTTGTGGCGTTGTTTTCAGCCAGTTTTCCCACTTCTTGAGCTACGATGGCGAATCCCCGGCCATGTTCGCCAGCCCGGGCCGCTTCGATGGCGGCGTTCAATGCGAGCAGGTTTGTACGATCGGCGATTTCGGCCATGATCTGGTTCACTTCAGACACCCGGGTAAAAGAGCTTTCGATTCCGTCCAGGGTGCCGCCCAGTTCGCGAACAGCCCCGGATACTTTTTTGCCGGATTCCCTGGCCCGACTTACTTCCTGCGCCAGGGTAGCGGCGGAATCGTTTACTTCGCCCAGAAGCTTTTCCAGGGTTTTGTTGTCCTGAGACATATGATCAATTCGCCGGTACTGATTGCTTACCAGTTCGGCGGATTTTTCCGAGGTAGAGCTTAGCTCCTCCATGGTGGCGCTGATCTCTTCGAAGGCGGAAGCCTGTCCCTGCATTTCATCATTGAAGCTCTCTACAAAGGAGCCCATGCCGGAAACGGCTCCCCGGATGGCGCTGGCCGTGGCATCCATTCGCTCGCGAGCGTCCTCCAGTTCATCCTTTCGTTTGTGAGCTTTGTCTTTTTCGCCTTCGCTTTCCGAAAGCAGATTCTGAAAGACCCCGGTCATTCGATGCATTACGATGGTGAACGTAATGAAGTAAAGCGGCAATGAAATGGCCATGTTTCGCGAGTAGTAGCCGGGTTCAAACATCAGGTCGGGATTGCCGGAAATGGTGATTCCATTGAGTGTGGCCAGTAGTGGGGCCGCGATTACCATGAACGTGGAAAGAAGACCAATGCGGACCACATGGTACCGCTTTTCGAGGTTCAAAGCTGCCGCCGCAGTGAAAATCATATATATCAAATAAAAAGGGGCCTGGGGCAGAACCCGGGACGTAACTTCCGGCTCATCCAGGATCGCCCCGGAATGGGCCAGGCCCACGGTGAAAATATCGATATAGCTCAAGAATCGGCTCAGTCGATGGGAGTCCGGCTTCTTCCGGCTCCAAAGTTCAAAGAAGAGAGTGTAGGTTCCGAAAATCGCTACTGCGGTTATGTTTAGTAAGTTCTGTAGCGGCGTAAGCGCATTGTAGGATAGGAGCACTGCCAGTATGAGAAAGGCCAGGATGATGAACCTGGTGATCTGAATTCCACGGGCGGCGTACTGGCTGATTGTTGTTTGCATGGTCATGAATGGGAGCAGGGCTCACCTAAACTATAATTACGGTAGCCAATTGTATCAATCTGAAATGGTAAGGGTAAAAATCTGGCGATTCATACATTTCGAATGCAACCAGGGGAGGCGCGGTCCCTTAAATGGGTGGACGGGCGGCTCAAGCAGGAGTAAACCCGGGTACCGGTTATGAGTCAGGAAAGGGAAAAAGCGCTGCCCGAGCTCAGGGGCGATCTATTCGTATTTCCGGGTCGAATTCTGTTTCTGGGAGAGGGGCTTTTTACCGATTTTCATGCCCATCATGCATCGTCGCTTCTGGTGGCCACCGAAGAGGAATCTGATTTTGGCCTGGAGCTGGATGGCGCTGAGCTATGGAACGGGGCCGGAATCCTTCTTGGGCCGGGAGTGCGGCACCGCTTGATCGCCGAAAAATCCCGCATGCTGGTTTTGCAGATCGTTCCGGAAATGCATCGTTTCGCTTTGCCTCGATTGCATGAATTGAAACCGGCGGACCTGAAGTTCATTCGAACGCTGGCCCGGGACCTGGGCGGATTGCATTGTAACCAGGCTGCCACATGTCTTTCGCAGATCCTTTCGCGATTCCCTTCGAATGCCGGAAGCGCTGCCCGGAATGCGGCGGCTCTGGATCCCCGAATCACGGCCAGTCTGGCCAGGATTCAGGATAGCCTGCCCGAGATTCTAACTGTTGCCGAGCTTTCCATTCAGGCCGGCCTTTCCGAGCACAGATTCATGCATCTATTTAAGAGTCAGGTGGGGATTCCGGTGCGCCGCTATGCTCTCTGGGCCAGGATGCAAAGGGCGGCCTTTCTCCTGCAGGACGGCAGGACCCTTACAGAGGCGGCCCATGAAGCCGGCTTTTCGGATTCGGCTCATATGAGTCGCAGCTTCAAGGATTTCTTTGGCATATCGCCGTCGTCGGTTTTTGGAGAACGAGCTTCGGTGAAGGCCCGGTTTTGCAATGGAGTTGGTTGATATCGTCTAAAAAGAGTTATGCGGACTAAATATGGCAGCAGTGCGATACTGTGCGAGGGGCGATGCGCCACACAGTGTGGGCGCATCTTCCACGGGCATCTTATGGAATGTATCAGGAAGCTACGGCTTCGAAGGTCTTTAGCTTTCCCTGTTCGGCAAGGATTTCCTTAACCTGTTCTTCCAGATGAGTTCGTAATCCCAGTTCGAAGAATACGTCGGCCACTACGAAGATGGGAGCGCTAATCAGAGCCTGGAATAGATTGTCAAAAAGGGCGGGCCGATCCTTTTCGAATACAAAATGACCGTAGAACTGAGTTCCCCAGCCCAGCACCTGCGCCGTGCCGAAGATGATCCAGCCTGTCGTAGGGTCGACGTGCAGGGATAGATAATGGGCCGCAGCCAGTAGACTACCAAAAAGGATAGTGGAAGTTAAGGCGAAAACGAAATCCAGGGTGAAGTAATACAGCAATACTGCCGCAGTAAAGACCATGGCCACGGTAACGGGCATTCCCTGGAAAGAGAATAGCTTGATCCAGCTAAGGACCAGAAGCACAGAAAAGGTAATTGTGGGAACTCCCACAACATGGATCAGGATATTTCGTTTTTCCTGATGGTAGGCCGAATAAAAGGCCATTTGTTTTGCAAATCGCATGACATCCTCCCGGGGTTTACCCCCTGTCTTCGAGTCATCCAGAAGACAGGGGCCGCCGGACGCTCGTCCCGGCAGTTTCCCGTTTCTGGAAACTCTATGATTCATACTACCACAGAGTCGGAAGTCTGTCTTGAATAAATGTGCTATTTAGACGCAAAATCAATTGGGCCGGATTTCAGGGCTTCACGGATTCATCTTTGAAGCCGGTGCGTTTCAGGCTGGAGATCCTTTTCTGAGCTCCGGTCCGGTTCATGAGCCGTACATCGCCCTGGATGCGTATCTGGGCATCAAAAAGCCAGGGGCCCTCCACGGTGAGCGAATGGGCGGAGAGCAAAGAGGGGATTTCCGGAAAGTAGGTTTCGAAGTCCTGGATCTTCTTGTAATTGTCGTCCAGTTGAACTACCGGTTCGGTAGTAGCTCGCAATACCAGGGCTTTGTTTTCGTCCAGCTCGCAGGCATCGCTTCTTCTTACCAGAAGATCGGCGCAGCTTTTTACAGGGGCAAATCTCTTTCGGGGAACGCGAATCATCCGGGTTCGGTCGAATTGGCCTACGGCGGCGCCCATGGCGGATTCCAGCTGAAGTACCGGTTGGTCTTCGTAAGACTTCTGGTTTACAATTAGAGAAAGGGAAAGGGGGCCCTTTTGTAACCGGTCCCGCAAAGACTCCAGGCTCACCCATAAATTGTTGATGGAGAAATCCTGGAAACGGGAAATATCTTCAAAGTCGGATTTATGATCCGGAGGTACCTGCGCGGTTTCCAGAAGTTCGATTCGCTTCTGGCCGGTGAGGCTACGGTACAGAACCCCGCCTTTGATGTCGGCCCTGGTCTTGGGCGTAACCTCCATCGCAAAATCCAGACCTTCCGATATGACGTGGTGGGCTATGCCGGAATGCATTACCGCCCCCAGGTTATCGCCGTTGGAAATGAACGCATGGGTGAAGCCCCTGGAGAGGAGGGTTTCCAGAATACCTGAGATCCAGAGCGAGTTGTAGATATCTCCGTGGCCCGGCGGACACCAGTGGGAGCCATGGTTTCCATCGCCTACCGGTAACAGGGTTTCCGCATCCAGCCGCGGCACCTGGTTCTGGAGGAAGTCCGCCCCCAGTTCCAGAGCCGAATTGACGCCGGCAATGCCCGGGTAGTTCAGCGTGTCTTCTCGGGTGTTGAAGGAGTTCATAAAAAGCAAGGGAATCTGAAGTCCGGTCTTCTCGCGCAGATGATGCACCTGCTGCAGAATGATGTCGAAGAAAGTGGCATCCCGGCGAACGCGTATTAAAGACTTGGCCTGGCTCAGTCCCATGGAAGTACCCAGACCGCCATTTAGCTTGATGATGGCAAATTTAGAGATGGCTTCGGTGTTTTCGGGCAATGGTAACGCATCCATTTCTACCACGTCATCCGGAAGAAGATCGCCGATGGTATCCCAGTCCACCAGTCCAGTGGCCCCTTCGTATACCTTGCCGACCTTTTCCAGAAAGTCCTGGATGCAAATGTCATGTACGGAAGCGGAGCGCATTCGCTCCTGGATACTGGATTGAATTTCTTCCCAGGAAGGTCGTGTCATATGGTTTCGCTATGACCATCCGGCGCTAACCTGTCCATGCCTTTTTTCAAGTTTTAGATTGTCTTTCCTGGTATGTCTTTGCCGGGTCGCGTCGATTTCAGGACTGGCGGCATAGGCGCTCAACCGGAGTCGGCGGGGATCGAGACGTGGGCGAAAGGTAAGCTGATGAAGCCCGCGAAAGGCCTGGCAGCCGGACGCTAGAGCTTGATCCAGGCGCCGCCGGACGGCAATAAATCCCTTCGCACAAAGGCCAGGTCATAGGAATCCGTAGCCGGGCGATAGCGCATCCAGAGTTCGATTTGTCGAAGGCCGTCTTCCTGCAGAGTTAAATCCTCGGCGCGCACGAGTCGGGGCACCGAAACGCGAAAATGGTAGTAGTAGGTAAGGCCGGCCCTTTCCCGGGTTCGGTATACTCCTTTGCCTTCAGGATTGGCTTTGATGGACTTTAATTCCGCCGGGTATCGTTTTTTCCATTCCTCTTTCAGGATGGAGGTAGCTTCGCTGTACGAGGGAGCCGCCTGGAGGCTACCCGCCGTCCAGAAAAGTAGCAGTCCGGCCAAAAGCGCAGCCCATCCAGGGGTAAGTAGTCCGGACTCTATGCCGGCTGCTTTACGACTGCGAGGAATGGCCATTAATCCCCTTCGAATTCGCAGATGGCAAACACCGGGGTGCCAGAGTTTCGCAGTTTGGCCGAGCCGCCCAGGTCCGGAAGGTCCACAATGCAGGCCGCTTCCACTACTTCGGCACCCAGGCTGTCCAGAAGCTTGATCCCGGCTTCCATGGTTCCGCCGGTGGCGATGAGATCGTCCATGACCACGACCCGGTCGCCGCGATTGCAGGCATCGGTATGCACCTCGATTTCCGCTTCGCCGTACTCCAGAGCATATTTCTGGGAAACGGTTTCGAACGGCAGCTTCCCTTTTTTTCGCAGGGGTACGAAGGAAATGTTCAGTGCGTAGGCTACGGTGACGCCCAGGAGAAACCCCCGGGCATCGATTCCGGCTATTACATTTAGGTTCTTGTCGATGTAGCGCTGGATAAAGGAATCCATCACTCCGCGTAGCGCTTTGGAGTCCTGGAAAATGGTCGTAATGTCTCGGAACATCACTCCTTTTTCCGGCCAGTCCGGTATGGTACGGATTACGTCTTGAATATACTTTTCATCTATTGCATGCATAGGTTTCCTCGTGGATTGAAATCAGGCTCCCGCAGGATGGGATTAGACCCAGACCTGAACTTCGGGGGTGATCAGTGTACCCACGCCATGATCTGTAAAGATCTCCAGAAGTAAAGCATGGGGTACTCGACCGTCTATTATGTGGGCTCTTCGCACGCCGGCCTGCAATGCATCGGTGCAGCATCGTGTCTTGGGTAGCATGCCGCCGGAGATTATTTTTTTCTGGATGAGTTCGTCCACATTCTTCGGGGTCAGTCCGGTCAGGGTCTTGTCTCCGTCCAGGATGCCACGGGTGTCGGTCAGGAGAATGAGCTTTTCCGCCTTAAGGGCGCTGGCAATGGCGCCGGCCATAGTATCGGCGTTTACGTTCATGCTTTCGCCGTTTTCATCGGCGGCAATAGGAGCAATAACGGGTATGTACTCTCGATCGATTAGATCCTGAATGAGATCCGGTTTCACGGTGCGAGCATTGACGGTACCCACACGACCCAGGCTTACCTTTTCGGTGGAACCGTCGTCCCTGGACTTCTCAATGGAATGCTCGGTGGCTGTAGCCAGATGACCGTCACGACCCGAGATGCCTACGGCACGGCCGCCTTCGCGATTGATCAGCGATACTATCTCTTTATTGATGTTGCCGGAAAGCACCATCTCCGCCACTTCCATGGCATCATGGTCGGTGACCCGGTGTCCATCTACGAATTGAGAAGCGATCCCCAGTCGATCCAGCAGTCGATTAATCCGCGGGCCGCCCCCATGCACGATAACGGGACGCATTCCCACGTAGCGCAGAAGGACTACGTCCCGGGCGAATTTGTCCTGCAGCGCGGCCTGTTCCATTGCGGCGCCGCCGTATTTGATGACTATTGTTTTGCCGTGGAACTTCTGAATGTAGGGAAGGGCTTCTAGAAGTACTTCGGCGCGGCCAGAATCAGGATTCTCCACCACTTTCTTTCTCCAGCACCTCGATAAAGTTCAGGATGGATTTCTTATCCTTTTCCAGCTGCTTCGCATATACATCGGCGATGGCGCCCTCAACCAGGCCGCTCACCAGGAAAGCCTTGCTGGTTACCTTGATGTCGTAATCCCGGGCGGCCCGATCGCCGTCCAACTCGTAATATTTGCTTTCCCCTTCGATGACAAATAGATGGTCCAGGTCTCCGCCGGGAACCACGCGAAAGGTGTGCACATGGGTGCTCTCCAGAAACGTGGAAGTCTCTACCAGGGTATCCGCTCCATGGGGAAGAAGGGTGGCCACAACCTGCGGCAGGGATTCGGAGATGGCAATATGCCGCACCTGCTTGAGAGTGTCGCCTTCCCGGGTCTCTTCTTCTATATGAACGTTCTTTAGCTCCGGGAATTTGTCCAGGTGCTTGTACCGCTCCTGCCTGGCATCCAGCAACTTCTGGAGGGGTACATCGAATTCCTGTTTTACCTGAATCTTTTTCATCTGGACCAAATGCGTAATGCGGGGGCCCTGAAAAGTCCAGTAAAAAAGCGAGTGCGCCGATGCCTGGCCCGGCGTATTATCTGATGCCGGTCCTCGGGCCCCCTGCCGCCTTGACTGCTCCAAACCCGCTAGAACTGGAAGTAGAGGAAATTCGGTGTTTCTGCCGGAGTCATGGAAATGATCATATAGATCATAGCGATCAAAATCAGGATCAACTTCTTACGATTCTCGGGCTTCCAGAAGTACTCGAGCTGGTACTTGTTGAAGAACAGCTCGTAGACCCACAATAGACCCAGTAGGACAATGAATTCGTTGAGATCTCTCAGGTTGGAATAAGAAAGCAGCTGCGAATTGAAGAGCAGGGATTCATTTAGATTCTCAAAGCCAAATTTACGACCGTGCATCAGGTTGGCGGTGGCCATGTCCGGCGCCCGGAACCATATAAAACCAAAGCTAAGACAGAAAAACAGAAAGATCCGGGAGGCTGCGTTGTAGGCCAATCCGCCCACTTCGCGTAACTTCTCGGCCACGGTGGAACGGCCATAAACGCGGTGCGCGGCAATCATTACGAACTGCCACACTCCCCAGGCGACGAAATGGTAGGCGGCCCCATGCCAGATTCCGGTGGCCAGCCAGACAATGGCGATGTTTACATAGATGCGAACCGGTCCTACACGGGATCCGCCCAGGGGAATAAACACATAGTCGCGGATCCATGTTGTAAGCGAAATATGCCAGCGGCTCCAGTGGTCGGTAATGCTGGAAGCGGCCATGGGATAGAGAAAGTTGATCTCGAATTCGTAGCCGAAAAGCCGGGCCACACCCCGGGCAATATCGGTGTAGCCGGCAAAGTCCAGATAAATCTGCCAGCCGAAAGCGAAGGAAGCCACCCAGATATCCAGGGTTCCGTACGCGCCAGGATTGGAAAAGACCTGGTTTACCACCGGCGCCAGGTTATCGGAGAGTACGAGCTTGCGAAAAAAGCCCACGATGATCCGTGTTACGCCGACGATGATATCGTTTTTCTGGATGTTTATGCCTTCATCCAGTTGCTTGAGAAAGGTCGTGGCCCGGACAATGGGGCCGGCAACCAGCTGCGGAAAGAAAGTCACATACAGGGCAAAATCTACCGGATCCTTACGAGCTTCCAGTACGCCTCTATACACATCGATTGTGTAACTCATGGACTGGAAGGTGTAGAAGGAAATGCCCACCGGCAGCAGGATGCTTTCGGCCGGGAAGGCGAACATGGTATCGCCCAGGGGATGGACATCATTCAGTATGGTGATGCCAAAGTTTGTGTACTTGAAATAACCCAGCAAAGCCAGGTTGATTAAGACGGAACCTACGAGATAGAATTTGGCCGGTAGTCGGGCGACCAGGCCGGCCGTACCGCCGTTTTGCTCCCAGTCCCTGCGCGCCGTAATGGCCAGCCCCGCCAGGTAGTCCCAGGCGGTGGAAAACAGGATCAGGATCAGATAATAGGGCTCGAAAACGCCATAGAAATAGTAGGAGGCGGCCAGGAGGAAAATTCGCTGGGGGCGCCCTTTCAGTACATGACCCAGTACCAGGGTGGTAAAAAAGAAGAAAACAAAGTGAAAGGACGTGAAATTCATCCGCAAGAAGCAGAGACCTGGAAAGGGTCGAACCGGTCAAACAAAACCTGTGACTGGCTCCGGTAGCCGGAAAATATCCCTCAATTATGTCTCCTTGCGGGGCTGGGCTGCACCGGAAGCTCATTGAGGGAGGATCGGTATGCTTCGTGCATGCCTTCCCATCCCTGCCTGGACGTCCCCGGGTCTGCAATAGTGTGGCCAGAGTTCGTAGAATGCCCCGACCTGATAGCAATGTTAGGGCTTGACGAAACACCGGCGCGGGCCAGGTTGAGCCCATGAACACACCAAAAGTATTAGCTGGCCTGGTTATTCTGGCCGCTCTGGCCACCGCTCAATGCGGAGACGACAAACCAGATACGGCTCAGTATGATGCCATTTGTCAAAAGGTTCTGAAATGCGACAAAAGCATGCAGGATCTTCAAAACAATCCTGCTCTGCCTGCCAACGCGGACGTAGGTGAGCAATGCAAGAAATCCCTTGCAGAGATCGAAAAGAAAGCCCCTAACAGTATTCAGGGCGTAAAAGACTGCATTAACAATACTGCTTGCGAAGATTTGAAATTTGCAACATGTCTGGCTCCTGCTCAAGCAGAGCTGATGAAAAACATCCCTGGCGCCCAGGGAATTCAGTAAATCTGAATGCAGGGAAGCCGGGAATGCCCGGCCTTCCCGGTAGCATCCTTTCCGGACACGGTCCTATTCTCTATTAGATGCCTTCGGTGCCTGCTGGCAGGGCATAGCCGGCTTCGACGTTCCTCAACAATGTGATGCGCCGGGTAACGGGCCCGGAATGAAAACCCTGCAGTGGCGGGTCCGGCCAACTACAACCTGTAAGGGTCCACCTGAATCCCTCCTGCGAAAGAGGATTTCCGTCGGGCAGATAGAGGCCGGCGGCCTCATTGATTCGTTATCGCTTTTCCAGTTCCTTGAATTGCCTGGCAAGTTCATCCGCTCTCTTTTCCCATTGCCATTTCTTTGCCTGGAAGGTAGCCTGTTTGGGCAGTTCCTTTCCATGCATTTGAAGCAGGAAGGATTTCCACGCTTCTACATCGTTGGGCGATGCGAAGCGGCCATGGGGATGGATTTCGCGCATGATGGCGATATCGGAAAGAACCGCCGGTTTGCCATGCATCAACGATTCCAGGACGCGAAGAGGGAAGCTTTCATGGAGCGATGGGAAAAAGGCCACACGGCAACTCTCGTATAGCCAGGTTAGTTGGCCGTCGGTGGGGGCCTCGATGAAATAGATCCCGTCCGGCTTGTAGACTCCGTTTACCAGATCGGCCAGTTCTTCTTTGATTTCTTTGCCCTTTTTTCCGGCGATGACCAGCGGATAAAGATAGGGATTCTCGCGCCGCGCTCGACGGTAGGCTTCCATCAATACCTTGTAGTTCTTTCGCTTCTCTACGGTGCCAACACTGAGGTAAAAGTGCTCGGAAAAGAAAGGAAGATCCAGGGGATGGCTTACCTTCTTCGCCGGCGGATTTACGCCAGGATAGATAACCTGTATCTTTTCTTCCGGTATGGAGGGATAAAGGCTCTTGAGTTCTTCCTGGAAGCTCTGCGACTGGCACAACACTCGATCCGCGCTTTGCAGGCTTTCTTCCAGGAAATACTTCTGCTCCAGCCGGGGGATCATGCTTAACTCTTCTGGAGCGGTCTTAAAACTAACATCGTTTACGTTAAGGATGGTCTTTATGCCGGGCAGCTTCTTCTTGATCGACCGCGGTAGCAGGCCGGTGGTGCCCCAGAAGACATCGGCCTCCGCCCTGGCGATCATTTTGGGAAGCGAACGCTGCATCCAGATGGCCGGTAATTGTGGAACGAAGGAAGACTCCACGCGAATCTCGACGCGTCCGGAAGTTAGCAGGCTTGCGAAGTCCGGCGAAATGGCTTTGTGGGAAAGCAATATCCATTCCGCATCCGGTAATCTGGAAATTAGATTACCGAACATTCCCGCCACATAGCGGGCATCTCGACTTTCCGGACTTGATAAAGGCCGGGCATCCACCGCGATCCGCATATGGACCAGGTGCACAGCCCGGATGCATCTGTCACTCTAAAACAAAGTCAATTGCCCCCTTGCGGGGAGCCCTGTCATCGGCGTATGAGCAGGTAGCAAATCCCTGACAATGTTTCTCTGTATACGTTTGCGCACGGAGTGCGGCCCATGAAAATCGCCGGGCTTCCGCCGGTCCTTTCCTGGCAAATGGGTTCTCAAGAAGTCACTGCGGTGAATTGCTACCTCGGATTGATACGGACAGTAAAAAAGAATCGATCGATATACTACCGTTGATTGATAGATTATTGGGGCCGTGCCGATATTGCCATAGTAGCGAAGTGTACGTTAACAGAAATGAATATCCCGGCCGGGGAACCATTGAATAGACAGGAGAAGCATGAGACCACAGCGAGCTTACGAAAATCAAGACTTTATGTATTCCGAGCATGCCCGCTCTTTGCGGATTCTGGCCGAGTACCATTATCCGCTACACAGATTTCAGGAGCTCGGAGTTACCGACACCGTAGTATTCTTTGGCTCGGCAAGAATTCCTGCGCCGGAGAAAAGGCAGGAGGCCGTAAGCGCAACTTCGCGTATTCATGAATTCGACACATTCTATGATGCGGCCAGGGAAGTAAGCCGCAGACTGACCATGTGGTCCCAGAAGCATGCGAAACCACTGGGTCGGAACTTTCTGGTGTGCACCGGGGGCGGACCCGGAATCATGGAGGCCTCTAACCGGGGCGCCTACGATGCAGGAGGCCAATCCATTGGGTTGAACATCGAGCTGCCCAAAGAGCAGCATCCCAATCCATTCATTACCGAAGACTTGAACTTTGATTTCCACTACTTCTTTACCCGCAAGTTCTGGTTTCTCTACTATGCCAGGGCCCTGATTGCATTTCCGGGAGGTTTTGGCACCCTTGATGAGCTCTTTGAGACCCTGACTCTGCAGCAAACCATGAACATTCGCAATCAGGTGCCTGTTTTCCTTTACGGAAAAAGATTCTGGGACAGATTGATAGATTTCGATTTTCTTGTTGAATATGGGTTAATCTCGCCCCGGGATAAGGAACTGTTCCAGATAGTGGATTCGGTTCCGGAAGCCATGGAGGCGTTGATTCCGGTTCTAGAAAGTCAGCTACAATGAGCGCCGCCGGACAAAAAAAGGAATTCCTCAATCTTCTAAAAGAATCCGATGCCATGGCTCGGGGAGCCAATCTGTCGGAGAAGACCCACCATGCCGTGTACAAGGCGATCAAGTCGGTCTCGGCCCTGGATCAAATCAAGAACGGAAATATATTCCATGCCGGCGTGAAGATCCCGGAACTGGAGAACCTGGATTATGGCCGGAAAGAGGCCCTGGAGGTGCTGCAGCGGCTCATTTCGGATCAATTGATTGCCCAGGTGTTCTGGATGGATTTCGATCCCGGCGCGAACAAGCTGGTGATCACTCCTTGCTACATTGCGAACTGGGGCGATGATAGAATTGGGCCGGAGCAACTGTTCCAGGAACTGCTCATGCAGTCGGTGGAGAACATCGAACAATTCTTGAGGAACCGTCCTGTGTTTAACCGGGATCAGATATGGAAGGATCTACAGAAGGATGTGAAATCGCCTTCGGTGCCCGATCTGTCCCAGTTGCCCACTTCTACCGTAGATCCCCTGGCGCCCATACAGCCTTCGGCTTTCGACTTCGTTCCGCCGGCGGAGATGCTTCGGGTGGCCAGAGATGAGATTCGCGAAGAGCTGATTCGCCGGGGAGCGGTGGTGTATCTTCTGGAATACGGCCTTCTTCCCATAAGGGACGAAGAGGTAGTAGTTCGATTCGAAGCCTGCGCCGATTTTATGCTGTCGCACATCATCCCGGAACACAGAGCCAATGCGGCATTGAAATCAGAATTGCATTCCATCTCTACACAGGAAGAAGCCTATCATCTGGAAGGCTTCGTGCGAAAGACCGCGGATTTTACTCACAAAAAAGCGACCGCGGTAAAGAAGCACCTTTTGTCTTCTCCCGGCCGCACTTCGCGCTTCCCGGGCTCGCTGGCCGTGGAACAGGTCCTTCAGCTCCACCCGTTCGTGGAGAAGAAGTACCGGGAAGGCTGGGAAAAGGAAATGGACCATCAGCATAAGGAGATCCGCGAAAGCATCCTGGGGCTCGGCGTAGATGTGGCGGATCAAATTCGTTTCTTCTCGGAAGAGGATCGAGAGTCCATACCGCCGGAAATCTGGCGACGGTTGATTAACGATAACGGTTTTTTCCATTCCACCTGGGAACGAAACGACGGCACGTACCATGTTCTGTGCAAAAAGAATCCGGCCATCTTCCCGGAACTTGTGAACATCATGTTGAATATGGGCCCGGAAAATCATTGGAAGATTCTGGCATTTCGCTTTCTGATCGAAAAGTACGAATCAACGTTTCCGGAACTGTTTCATGATAGCGATTTTGTCGATGCCTATGGCCGTCTTTTACGCAGAGCCTACATGAGTCTGATTCCGTGGTACTACAGACTGCTTATGTTTCTCGGGCTGCGAAGTATTGTAGATGCCGCGTTCCAAAACGCAAAGAAGAAGATCCAGGAGGATCAGGAAAGGCTGGCCGCCAAAAACCAGGAAAAGCGGGATAATCGGGACAAGCAGAAGATCGTAGAAAGGAAGGAAAAAGCCGGACAGGCCGAAACCCTGGAATTCACCAGGCGCATTGTGGAATCCCTGGAAAGGCATTACTTCGACCGTGGCGTTCCGCCTCTAGTGAAAGACGTGGCCCAGGAATTTCCGGATCGAAAGGAAGAGGAGTTTCGCGAGTTCATTAAGAAGCAAGGATTCAAGCAATTGGATTTCGAGGGCGACAAGATCCTCCTTTATCCGGTGGATCATCAATGGAGAGTGCGGGCCATCAAGCTGCGAAAGCGACTGGAAGATATAAACCAGGATCCCGGGCTGGACAACAGCATCCGAACCAGGATCAGTACGGTCCTGAAGATGCTTCAAAAAAGCATCAAGCAGGCCGCCTCGGGAGTCGGCGGCGCCCCTACGCCGGAGAAGTTGGATCCGGATGCCGCCTTCCAGCGATTTGAAAGCGAACTGGAAAAGCATGAAAAGGTCTCTGCGGGATCTCCTGCCAGTTCTTCCGGCGGCGAGGATTCGGGCTCCCCGCCGGACTATTAGGCACAGACTTTTCCGGACCGCTCTTCGGGCAAATCGGCCAAAGGTTTATGTGCACTGCCCAATAATTCGGCAAGATTTTTTCTTTTCCAACAGGGGGCTATCCCCGGACTGTTACTTTAGGCACGATTTCGAAGCAGGGTCCAGGCAAAAGCTGCCATACAGACAGGGCCCGGCCATGATACGTTCAAGCTGCCCAGAAGTTTGAGGGGGGATAGACCGTGACGGTTACACTGGAAGAGTTACAGAAGCGATTGGATGAGCTGGAAGCGCAAAACAAAAGGCTTCAGGATGAACTAAACTATGTGAAGGAATCTCCTTTCCTGCAATCATCTATCAAACGTCTGGTTTATGAAGCCTTGATCGACCGCGAAGAGGTGCTTACCAGGGAACTGGGCAAGCGGATCAATGAACGCCATGGCACCATGTACGAAATCAAGACCCAGGCCAAACGACTGTCCGAGCTTCTGGGCCTGGATGCGGACTCGGTTCGAATCATGGTTACTGAAGCGGTGCAGAATATTCTGGAACACGGTTCCGGAAAGTACGTCACCGTCAGATTGGAAATCAAAAACGATAGCGTGAATCCCTGCCTGGTTAGCTCCTTCAAACATGAACTTCCCAGCGGCCAGGTCTACACGCTGAGCGACATCAATCAGAATGCCATGAAAGGGGATGTTACCTCCGAACATTTTGATTTTGAGTCCAGCCGGGGTCGCGGCGAATACATCATGAAGGAGCTCACCGACGAGCGAAGGATTATCAACGGAATCGAAGTGAATCCGGACGGAAAAAAGGTCCGGTACTTCAAACGGATCCTGATCAACTACGCTAAAGAAGAAGGCCCCCGGGCTCGTGTAACATTCGAGGAACTAAAGCGCGAAATCGACCGACTGGATTACGAAGATGTGATTTGCTGCTTTCATGTACATCATATTGGCGGACTTCCGGATTCGGTTACCATTGCCACCACCAAGGCTTACTCGCAAAGAGTGGCCGACATCATGAAGAATAACGGTTTCAGGCTCCAGGAAGAAGAAAGCTACTATCGCACATCCTTTGCCACCTATGTGCCCAAAGAACAGATGGATAAAGAGCAGCTTCTAAGTCTGTTTGCCCGCGTCCGAAGCATCGTGGACGAAGAGATCGATGCCAACAAGTAGTCCTGGCAACGAATCGTTTCGACCTGTATCGTCCTGCGCGAAGTTGCAACAAGCGAGGGTGCAATAGAACGGGATCTACAAATACCGGTAAGTCCGGCGGACCTGGGGTTTCCGGGGCCGGTCATTAGCGGCAAGATTAAATCGGACGCTTCGGATTTTCAGGTCACCGAGGTGCCGGCCTACGAGCCCTCCGGGACCGGCGATTTTTTGTACCTTACCATTCGTCGCGCCAGTTTAAACACCAGGGATGTGGTTCAGTCCCTTTCTACGGCGTTGGAAGTACAGGATTCCCTTGTGGGATTCGCCGGGCTTAAGGACAAGCATGCAATCACCACGCAAACTTTCTCGCTACCGCTTGCCAAACTCCTGGGCGCAGAAGGGACGAGCTCAGAGTTCTCTACGTCGGAGTTTTCTACTATAGAGCGGGAAGTGCGCCAGAGACTGGAAGATGTGCCGGATCTTACCCTTCTGTCTTTAAATCGACATCAGAATAGCTTAAAACGTGGACATCTTAAGGGAAATGCATTCTCGATTCTGGTCAGGGATTTACGATTTCTGCAACCTGGAACGGATGCCGAACTACAGAGCGAGTTACACGGTGCGGCTCAGCGATTGATCCAGGACGGAATGCTGAATCTCTTCGGTTCGCAGCGATTTGGCAAAGAGGGTAGCACCTTGCAACAGGGGCTTTCGTATATGCAGGGAAAGAAGACCCGGAAATGGCTTCTGGATCTGGGGATGTCGGCGGTGCAGAGCTATGTATTCAATCATTACTTGAGGATACGCTACGAAAGAGGCGATCTTCATAATCTGGTGGATGGTGATCTGGCCGTAAAATCGGATTCCGGCGGATTGTTCAAGGTGCCGGAGGCTTCGGCGGAGATGGATCGATTCAAGGCCGGAGAGATTTGCTACACCGGCCCCATGTTCGGTCGAAAGATGCGAAGTCCGGAAGGGCCGTCCCGGGCATTGGAGCAAGCAGCCCTGGACTATGCGGGAAAAACCGAAGAGGACTTCAAAGCCATGAAGGTTTCCGGAGCCCGTCGGGCGGCCCTGGTATTTCTGCACGATCTAAAGCTGGAGTGGCCGGATCAGGATTCTGTATGGCTGCATTTTTCCCTTCCGGCCGGCGCCTATGCTACGGTGGCCATGAGCCATTTGATCCATCTGGAGGAAAACTCTGAACGCGATATATAGACACTTCTGCAGTTACCAGGAATGGAAACAGTACAGATTCCCTTTTTCTGGATATGGCGTTCACGGATTGCCTTACTATTCCGGTCGCCAGGTGAGATTGCAATGCATTCCTGTAGCCGGCGGGCTAAGAATTCGTTTATCCTTTTCCGGACGGTTGGATCATGCAAAGGCTACCTCCGGTTCCTGGGAAAGGAAGCCTCAGTCGGCGCTGTGGATTCAGGTGCAGGATAACCAGGCTGCATTTGCGCCGGATCTGCTCACCCTATCCGGCCCCTTACAATTGCGGATACAGGCTATGGGCGAAAGATCCGTTTATATCGATCTTTATAAGGATGGCGGCTTGATGTTTTCCGGCAAGGCGGAAAAGAGTCTATGGGCCTGGCGCTGGAAGCTTCTGCCCGGTGGATACGGCACATCAACCATCGAAAGCGACCCGGCAATGATTAAAGGGACGATACAAACCTGTTCGAGTAAATCGAATGATTCGAATAAACTGAATGAATCGCATCAACCGCATGAATCACGTAAATCGCAAGCTGAACCCGGGGGAGCAACCCAGGGATCAATGAGACGTTCCGTTTCGGGAGCAGGACACTATGGCAAATAACGGCAACAATTCCGGCGGAATCCTGGGGGCTTTGCTGGGCACAGCAGCCGGCGTTGTGGCTCTGGGGGCCGCAGCCGCCGCTGGCGTCGCAGGATGGACCATTCATTCCATTCATCAAAGGAAGAAGAAAGATCTCCTGGACGATTATTTCATTACGCCTTTCGAGCTGGATGTACCCCATGAGGATGTACGCTTCGTAACCAGGGATCATGTAGTCTTGAAAGGCTGGTGGTTTCCGGTGGATGGCAGCGATCGCACCGTTGTAGCCATGACCGGGCGTCATGGCCGCAAGGACGACCTGATCGGTATAGGTACCGGTTTGTGGAAGCGCGGCATAAATGTGTTGGTGTTTGACTATCGGGGCCGCGGCGAAAGCGAAGACTCCACTCAGTCCATCGGTTACTTCGAAGCTGCCGATGCCGAAGCGGCCCTGGATTATGCCATGCAAAGAGTGGTAGACCGGGAAGGTACATGCAGACCGGCGCTATTGGGCTACTCCATGGGTGCGGTGCTTTCGCTGCAGCTGGGGGCGCTACGTCCTGAAGTGGAAACGGTGGTTGCCGACTGCCCCTTTGCCAGCCTGGGCGAACTGGTGCGAGACAAGCTCTCGCAGAGATTCCTTCCGGCCCGGCATCTAATGCCCGCAATCGATTATCTGAACCGGGCCATCTACGGTTACAGCCTGGCGGCGGTCAGCCCCCTTCAATGGATAGGCCGAATTTCGCCCCGGCCCATACTTCTGATTCATGCGGAGAAGGATCGAATCATACCGGTGGAGGATTCCCTGAGATTGTTTGAGGCCGCCGGCGAACCCAAAGAGCTATGGATTGAGCCGGATGCGGATCATTGCGGCGCCTACTTCAGAGACCGGGAAGCCTATATCAAACGAGTTGCGGATTACTTTGAAGACGTTTTTGCCGGCAAGTACTTCCACTGACATGGAAAACCTTTGAGCAAGCGTACCCCGAAAAAGCATAAGCCTTCTTCGATTAAGCGTCGTCAGGCAGAGAAAGCCTCTGTGCCCCGGGTGGACTGGGTTTTTCTCCGCGGCCTGGGCCGGCAAAGCGGTCACTGGTTTCGCTTTCGCAAGTTACTGGAATCTGAATCAACTTTTCCGTTCAACGGAACGCTACACTTCCCGGACCTGCCGGGCACAGGCAAACAGAACCAAAAACGAAGCCCGGCCTCTATTTCGGAGATCACAGATGTTTTGCGCCAAAAAACCGTGGGTGGAGCGATCGCGGGAGTATCCGGCAAAGGCACTGGCGAAACCCCGCGCAAAGTAGTAGGCGAGGCGCCGTACGAAACGGCCGATGCAACCGTTCTGACTCAGAATACCGGGAGAGGCGCTTCAAAAGGTAGGGGTCCGCTTCGTTGCTTGTTTGCGATTTCGCTGGGAGGTATGGTTGCTCTGGACTGGTTGCATCGCTATCCGGAAGACTTTGACTGCGCCTTTATTGTGAATTCCAGTATGAAAGGCCTGAGCCCCTTCTACCATCGTATGCGGCCGGGGGCGGCACTGGACATTCTGAAAGCGGTTTATCATGGCTTGCTTCGTAAGGATATCGAATCCATGGAAAGCGCCGTATTTGGCCGAAGCTGCAATAACGAAGATACGCAAAGCCTGGCCCATTGGATTGAGCTCCAGAACCGTTACCCCGTGCGTTTTTCCAACTTCTTGCGCCAGCTATGGGCTGCGCTTCGCTTTCGGGCCCCGGCGGCAGACTTTCCGCCTCCGGTTTTTCTGGTTTCTCGAAATGATCGGCTGGTGAATCCGGCCTGCTCCGACGCTTTGTTTCGCCGCTTTGGCCGGCCCGGTCGGTACTTCGTGCATCCCTTCGCCGGCCACGACCTCACCACCGACGATCCCGAGGGCACCGCCGAATTCTTAAGACTCTTTCTGGGTCGATTTCTGGATGCTGCGCAATAAGGCCCTATCCTGGCCGGTTTCTGGATGCTGCGCAATAAGGCTCTACCCTGGTCGGTTTCTGGACTTGACTGAGTAAGGCTCCGGAACCTTCGGCCGATTATTTCTGTAGATTCCAGTCTGATTCGCGGGTGAGCGCTGTGCGAAACAGATCCCGAAGGAATTTGCGGTACCTGGCAATGGTGTCCCGTTTTTTCTGACCGTCCGGGTTAAAGATGCTTTTTCGATTGAATACCTTTGTGGGATTCTCGCGCAAATCGCTCCAGGTGCCTACTTCCAGGGTAAGCGGTAGAAATCGGGACTTCCATTTTCTTTCCGATTCATGGAGCTTCCAGTAATGGTCGTAGAACAGATCCCAGAGATCGCCGTGAGTGGTGTAGGATTCGCTTTGCGGACCAAAGTTTAGATGGCTGTGCCCTGCCTGGATTTTGAAGAAGCGACCCATGGCCTGGAACAGTGCATCGTCCCGGCAGGGTTCCTTTGTCCCCGCATACGGCCACCACACATGGTCTACGGATCCAAAGCCCGAATGCACATCTACCACCGGGATCAATTGATCTTTGACGTTGAAGAACGATTCGTAGACAAATCGATACAGGGTTCTGGATTCTGGCTCCAGGCTTTGACCGCGAAAATAGGGCAGTCGGTTGCTGAATCGGTGGCCGCCAAAGAAGGGCAGGGAATGCACCGCTTCTACGCCGGAGTTTCGCATCAGATCCACGCCCGCCGGATTGGATCTTCGTCGCAAGGCTACGCCCCCCGGGTTTACCATGGGCAATGCATGGATACCGATCTTGCCTTTTTGAATCTCCGGAAAAAAATCCGGGTTCTCCAGACAGTGGAAAAGGAAATCTAAAAGAATCCGAATCCCAATGGTTTCCAGCCCATGCACTCCGGCCACAATGCCCACCGGGTTTTTCTTTAAAGCGGAGGGTTTGCCGATGGTCAGGCCGTAAATGGGGAAGCGAAACCCACTTTCCGTTTTTCGGGAGAAGCCAAATTGATGTATGCCAACAAGTTTTTCGTCAACCCTGGCTATCTCCAGGATTCGCTTTTCAAATCGGTTAAGACGTCGCAGTCCACGAAGCATTCTGTGAGTAAGAACGCAGAATGCTTCGCTGATGTCAGTCCTTTTCTGCGATCATAGCCTTCAGATAGGGGAGAGCTCTTTGCAGCATGTAATCCGGGCGAACCGCGTCGTTTTCGTGCTCTTTCAGGTACTTTTCGGCCTGCTTTGGATTGACCTGCTTTTTCAGACCATCGATCCACTTCTCCCTGCGAGGGTTCGGATCCTTTTGAGCCAGTTCCGGAAGATGATGCCACATATCCTCCTCCCGGAATCTGAGCGGAAATTCGCCGTCTTTCTGGTCGGAGATTCGGATGTCTGGCTGTACGCCGTGCACCTGTACAGTGTAGCCATTGGGCGCATAGTATCGTGCTATGGTAAGTTTGATCAGATACATTCCGGCCCGGGTTTCCAGGGGCTGGATCTGCTGCACCGTTGCCTTGCCAAAAGTGCGATCGCCTACAATCAACGCCCGTTCGTAATCCTGTAAAGCGGAGGCCATAATCTCGCTGGCGCTGGCCGAACCGGCATCCACCATCACCATCAACGGCATGTCGTTGTCTATAATGGGATAACCGTCGCTTTCCAGTTCCCTTGTACCGCGGTTAGATTTCAAAGATGTTACAATCCGTTCTTCTTCCATGAAGAGGCCGGTCACTCGAACCGCTTCGCCCAGGTCTCCCCCCGGATTATTTCGCAGGTCGATGATGAGGCCTGCCGGATCCCCGCCGGCTTCTTTTTTGATATCTTCGTAGGCTTCGCGCACCATTTCGGTGATGGGCGTTTCATGGAACAGAAAGGATCGGATATGGATAATACCAATATTGTGCTCCTTCATGTAGCTGGAGTCCACAGCCTTTCTTTCGATTACATCCCGCTCGATTTTGATCTCCCGGGTGGTTAGATCGGTGGGGCGATCAATTTCCAGGGAAACCACGGTGCCCCGGGGACCGCGGATCCTTTTTACCACCTCACGCAACGACAGGTTGGAGATGCTCTTACCGTCCACCTTGCGAATGATATCCCCGGCTTTCAGGCCGGACCGGAGGGCCGGTGAACCGGGAAAGGGAGTTTCTACGATTACATCCTCTTCATCGCCCCCGCGCAAAATGGCGCCAATCCCTTCGAAGGTGGCATCCTCCGACTCCTTGCGGATCTTCTCCCACACTTTACGGTCCAGGAGGTCGGCATGGGGATCAAAGCTCTTAAGAAATCCCCGGGCGGCCTGGAAGTAGTAGTAGTTCATGGAAGGCGGATTCGAGCCGTTACCCGGGGCATCGCCGTCCGAATTCTCTTCCGAAAGCTCCTCGCTATCCGGGTTATGGCCCGGGGCCGTGCCAAATCGCAGTCGATTATCCTGGATCCAGGACATCACTTTGCCGAAGTCCTCGCCGTCAAAACCGGTGGAGTCCCACATATCGTCCAGAGCCAGTCGTTGCTGCCTTTGCTTTTCCTTTAGTTTGCGAGCTTCCTTTTCTCTTTGATCTGCGGACAGGGAGTCCCATTTCTTCTTCTGAATGGCATCTCGCTTTTCTTTAACCGCTTCAAGCTGGGTAGCATCCATCTTGAAGATCACGTATTCGTCGGTCCAGGGGAGCTTGAGCGCTTCGCCCGGTATCTCGATGCCAAAGGGAGCAAATTCCTTTCTTCGCTCCAGATAGGCGGATGGCAGCAACTCCAGGGGGGCCGGCATGGCCGATACGGCCGCGCGGGCGGCATCCACATAGCCCCGGTCCTGGTCAATGGAACGTCGGTCCAGATACTGGATCTGAGCAAAGGTGAGTACCTGGCTAAAATCCCGGGGACCAAAATCCCCCGGAACGGCGCTGAGACTGGCCGGCAGTCCGAAGATAATCAGCCCAATTAAAACAACTCTTTTCCAGATTCTATTCATCATGACTCTTTTCCAATGTACAGACGTAGCCAGTTGGCTGTCAGTTTTATTTTTAACGCGGCCCGAAACTACCATCATGAGATAGACGTATCTGACTACAGGAAGGCTCATTTTCTAATGCGGAATAACTGCCCGGTATCCTTCGGGGCGGTTGAAAATTGGCCGGGCAAAAACCGGGCAGCCTGAATCTAAAAAAGGGTCGACGGAGGGAGGTGGAACCCTGGTCTTTCCGTAATGATTCGAAGTGCCCTTACCGTCCTCATTCTGGCCTCTTTTTCCGTGGTCCCTGCCTGTCAGGGGGGAGAAAAGCAGGGCCCATCCCCGGACCAACAGAAAGAACTCTTTCTGCAGACCAATCAGGAAGACCTGAAGCCCACTATCTGGGATACCGGGGATACCACTATTACCAACGAAGATCGCCTGGATCTATTTGAGCCCCATGTAAAGGATCGGGGCGGCGCCTATGTGGGCGTGGGTTCGACTCAGAACTTCACCCTGGCGGCCTGGGCCAAGTCCGAATGGATCTGGCTCATGGACTTCACCCGGGTCGTGGTGGCCACAAACAAGATTCATATCGCTTTTCTTCAAGAGTGCCCCACTCCTGAAGAGTTCCGCAAGCTCTGGGAACCGCAATCGAAGGAGAAAGCGCTCCAGGTAATCGAAAAGCATTACGCGGGACAACCGGACTATGATCTGATCCGAAAAGCCTGGACCATTTCAGGCCCCTTCCAGCGAAAAAGATTTCGCTATGATGATGTAATCCATAAGAAGTTCAACTTCCATGGCTGGCTGAACAGCAAAGAAACCTACGACCATATTCGCGGTCTGGCATTAAAGGGCCGCATCCAGGCGGTGCGGGGCGACCTCAAAGGGCCCATTACCGTGAAGTCCATTGCCGAGCAGGCCAAAAAGATGGGCATTGTATTTCGCATGGTTTACTACTCCAACGCCGAGGAATACTTTCCCCTGGCCGAGGATTTTCGCAGCAACTGGACTTCTATCCCGGTGGATGAAAAGTCAGTAATCGTTCGTACTATTTCCGTGTATCGTGGCCAATTGCCCTGGGCGCCAGGTTCCGAGCTTTCCACGGATCGTGGCTTCCACTATGTGATCCAGGATGCCGGGCATTTTCAGAAATGGCTGGAAGTGGGTAAAGAAGGACTGCGAATCGAAGACATAGTTCGCACCGGGGAAACGGATCGGGAGAACGGAATAACGCTTGTGAAGTCCGGGACTCCCATTCCTGAGAACCTGAAGAAAGCCCCGGCTCAGACGCCGGCTATGCAGGAGTAAGGATCGAAACGTTGCCGGGGCATTAATGCTGGCAACCATACAGGGGCTCGGAGCCGGATGCCTTAATGGCGGCCTGCCGGGCCCTTTTCGTTTAATCATCGTTTCATGCAGAGATCAAGAAAATGAAAGCAACAGAACAAAGAATCTATTCGGAATGCCGGATGTCTGGTAGTGGTTACGAAATGCGAAAGGCATATTCCTGGAGGCTACTGGTTGCCCGCCCATTGCTCTTGATAATGATGCTGGTTTTCGCCGCCAGCTGCAGTACCTCCGCAACCCGGGATTCGGGCGCTGAAGAATCCAAATCGATCCCCGGCAATTACACGGTGAAGCTGAAGTTTATCAAGCGAATCAAAACCGATGCCCAGCCAAAGCAGGTTTGTCTCCATCCCGAGCGAAATGAATTCTATGTCGTAAATCTGAACAATGGCGGCGGGGCCGTTACCAAAGAGCTCGGTCCGGGTACGCTTCAGATTTTTTCCCTGGATACGTTCGAGCTCCTTCACGAAGAGCCGGCCCGCACGGCCGTAGAATGCATGATTGTGGACCGGGATCGTCTTCTGTATTCGGATATGTTTCGCGATGAGGTTGTCTACTTTGATCTGGCCACGCGAAAGGTACTCACGCGAAGCCCCATCAAGCCCGATACCATTCGAAACTTTGGCGGCACCGAATACCGATTCATGCCCAAGATCATCGAGCCTGTTTCCGACAGCCAGGCGCTGGTTACCTTATGGCTGGGAGGAATGGCACGGATCGATTTCAAAAAGGGCGAACTTGTGAAGCACTTCGACAAGTTCTGCGCTTTGCCCAGGGGCATTCTACCGGTGCCTGGTTCCTCAGACGTTTACATCATGTGCTATGGGATTCCCCATGGCCCTGGCGAGATTGTGCGATTGAATCCGGATACCGGGAAGGTGACTTCCAGGATCCGTACCGGAGGGTCGCCCCGACATGTGGTTGCCCTGAAGGATGGAACCGCCTACATCAGCAATCTAAACTCCGGCGAGATCTACCATTTTGATCCGGCCAAAGGTAGTTTCATTCATAAGATGTATATGGGTGGCGGGATCAATACCATCGACGTGGACCCTTCCGGGCGCTTTCTGTTCATATCCCAGCGGGAGTTGGATCTGGTTTCGGTAATCGATGCAAGCACCTGGACGGTAGTCTTGAAGCAAAAGGTGGGAGACTATCCCACCGGCCTGGATGTGTCCTATGACGGCAAATACATGGCTGTAACCAACTTTCACGAAGCCAGCATGGATCTATTCGAAATCCAGTACGTCCCCGCTGAAAAGTCCGAGCAGCCCTGAAAACCAGCCGCCCGTCGGTGAGAAATCCTTTCCTCTATGTATTCCGTAGCTGAACGGGATGGTTTCCGGTCCGCCGGAGCCACGGGGCGGTCGCGCAATTATGCTGAAGCTCTTCGCTTCTTGCCCCGGACGGCACTGCGGGCCCCTGGAGCCGGGATCGTCGCCTTCACTTTTCTGGCAGAAAAATCCAAACAACTCGGTGCGTTCCTTAGTCTACTTACGTTAACAGGCGCCCGAGTTTCCTTAAGGAAAATGGCTGGCTTCTTTCTTCCCGGACCGGCTTACTGGAATAACTGCCAGAGGAGTTTGCGGACGCCTGATATCGAGCAAAGCCTTATCATCAGAAGTTAGTATCCATGAAAGCCAAAAGGAACATAATCCTTCTCCTTGCTGTGTCTTTCATGGCTTTGCAATGCGTACAATTCCAGGAAACCGGGCGTCGCACTCCGCTACCGGAAGCGGCTTTCCAGGAATGCCGCCTTCCTGCCATGGAGCCCGAGTTCATTAACTTCCATATGGCCAACTGGCCGGAAGCTCGAGAACTAATGGAGCAAGAACTGAAAAACAGTCCGGCCCTGACCATGGCTTCGGCGGACGGTCAGTCCAATTCTCCCTTGCGGTTGCGCATCAGCATCGAAGGCTTCCCAACAGGGAAGCATCTGGCCGACTTCATGGAGGAGGATCCTTTTGCCTTTACATGGCGGCGATTAAGTCAGATCGCCTTTCGCTGGAGCTTTGGTATCGTTCCCATCTATGAGCCCCGGGAAAGGGTCTTTCTTTTTGAGATCTGGGATGGCAATCAGCGCATTCGCCAATACCGTTACTTTCATCGCTACCATGTTCTGGTAGGCCTGCCAGCTTTGCTTGTTGCTCCCTTTGTGGATTCTCGAAGCATTGAAGAGGAAGCGCGCGAAGTGATGGCCTCTTTCAAAGAGGATGCCTGCTTCCATCCGGTGTATGCCTTGAATGAGAATTGAGCGGTTCCGTGCTTTGAAAGCCAGAATGGAAGGCAAAACCGGTGGCGTTCGGTCGTCCGGCTTTGTCGGAGAAATTCTCGGCCCGAGAGTAATATTGGTCTTCGCCGGCCTTCTTCTCGGTTCCTGTATTGGAATTGCCTATCATGATCCAGAAACCACCGGGCGGAAGTTTGGCCATGGCCCTGATTCGCATTCGAAGGGTAGACCAGAATGCACGCTTCACATGGACTATGTGGGCTGGTCCTATTTTCCCACGGACAAATCCATCCTGGAAGAATCCCTGCTGAATAATGGAATTCGCAATGCTCCGGAGTCTCCCTGGATTCTGGAAGTAACGTTTGAACAAACCGACGTAACACCGGACTGGCGAAGAATACCCAACATTGTGATCACTGTGCTCTCCAGTAGTCTTTTTCCGCTTGTGGAGTACTTTCAGTATCATATTGAATTTAGACTCCGGACCGAAGAAGGCGTAACGTTGTTTCGGCGATACCGAGTAATGAATCATACTGTGGTAAGCGGGCTTTTGACTCCGTTTACGCCGTTTTACTATCCCCCCTCGCAGCGCCAGAAAGCTGTTGCGCGGGCCTCCGTGGATTTCGTGGGGCAGCTAACAAGCTTTTGCCGTCCTTTTTAAGTTGAGCCGGCAACGGCCGGCGCCAAAAAGGTTTATGCGTCCTCTGTTTTTCCTGGTATCCATTCCCGTGCTCCTTTTTGTAATGAGTTGTTCGCCGGATCGAGAAGTGCGAAAGGAGCCGGAGAGCTTTCTGGAGGTGCAGGACCGGCTTTTTCTGCGGGGCAATCTGGATCTCTTTTACAGTAAGTTGGAATCCCTGGAAAACCATGAAAAGGGACAATACACCGAAGAGGGCAGCCCGCGTCCGTTGCGAGTCATGTTCTTTGGCGATTCGGTTATCTGGGGGGATTGCATGACCGTTCGCTTGAAGCGCAGGTTTCAGGAGCGGTTTGGCGATGGAGGGAGGGGTTTGCTTCGCCTGGTGGACTGGGCGCCTACTCGACTCATGGATCATAACAATCTCACCCGGGGCGGATTCCAGCGTCATAAGATACCATTTGAGTCCTTTTCCATTCCCGCTTTCCCGGATCTGGGATTCACCGGTTTCTCCTATACCCCTGCAAATCAGCAAGCGACTACGATTCAGGAACCGGCTCGCCGTACATTCATTTCCGATGTGCAGAGGTACCACAGATACCGCGAGCGCAACCCGGCATTGCCCGCGATCCCCGAAACGGAAGCTCCACTGAATGCCCGTTACGGCACCGATGGCGAATCATGGAAGAAGGTGCGGCTGGTGTTACGTCCAGGGGAAGGACAAACCCGCGCAAATCTAACTTACAGAACGGAAGAGGGAAACCTGGAGACTCTATCGCGATCCGTGGAGTTTGTGGATTCTGGCTGCCAGGCGGTGGAAATGGAGATCCCGGCTTCCAGGCGCATCGAAATGAACTTTCAGGGCCGACCTTTCATTGATGCTCTGGCTGTGGAAACCGAGGGCGGGATCTCTTTCAGCGCCATTGTAATGCGTGGACTGCATCAGGCCTGGCTTCTCGGAATACCGGAGGAGCAGTTTCGCTGCGGCTATCAGGCCTACAATCCGGATCTAATCATCTTTCAGTTCGGTATCAACGAGTCGCAGACTTTGCATTACTCGGTAGAGGGCTTTTCCGCAGAGACATACTATTCGCAACTGGTGCAACTGTGTCGGCGGATTCAAAAGGCCGCGCCGCAAGCTTCCATATTGATTTACGGTCCCTATGATCGCTTCCTGAAGCAGGGCGGATACTATCAGCCCTATGAAGCCCATGCAAAAGTGCGTGAGATTCAGAAGCGCGTGGCCCATGAACTGGGTCTGGCCTATTTTGACGGTTTCATCTTCATGGGCGGAACCGACGGTCTGCGTACCGCGGTGAAGCGTGGTCTGATTCAATCCGATTACACGCATGTAACGTATCCCGGCGGACATTACATGGCGGATGCTCTCTTCAAGCAGTTGATTGACGATTATCAGTCCTACAAAGAGAATCGCTAGAATCCAATGCCTCGAGTCGGAAGAAAGCTCAAGCTCCGGAACTGGAGCGAATCCGCCATCGCTCCCATGGTGGCCTTCACATTGCCGCTGGTATTGAGCCTATCGCTGCTTGTGCTTCTGGTGGACTTCGAGAATCGAAGATATCGTCAGGAGTTGAGGGCCACTCTTACGGATCAGCTAAGCGAACTACGGGGCCGAATGGAGTCCGAAATCAACAAGACCATGTATCTGACCCGGGGGCTTACAGCCTTTGTGGCAGTGAACCCGGGTATCAGCCAAACGCAGTTCCACGCCATTGCCGATGAAATGATGAGCAGCAAAGCCCACATCCGCAATATGGGCCTTGCTCCGGATAGCGTTGTTCGATACATTTTTCCGATCAAAGGAAATGAAGCCGTCATTGGCCTGGATTACCGCAAAAACGAAGCTCAGTGGCCGGCGGTGGAACGGGCGATTCTAAATCAGACTACTACGGTGGCCGGTCCGGTGGATCTTGTACAGGGAGGCCGGGCTTTTGTGGCGCGAACTCCGGTATTCATAGGGCAGGGCAAGCAAAGAAGATACTGGGGTCTGGTAAGCGTGGTAATCGATACCGACTCCTTGCTTACTGCCGCCGGGCTCGGCGATGAGCAAAAGACCTATCTGGCCATTCGAGGCACCGACGGCCAGGGCTCAAGGGGCGAAGTGTTCTGGGGCGACCCGGACATTTTTGAGAGCGAACCGGTTCTATTGAACGTGCGATTACCCGAAGGCAGCTGGCAACTGGGCGCGGTTCCCCGGGGCGGCTGGCTACGGCAATCGCCTTCCCTCTGGTTGCTATGGACCCTGGGAAGCGCCGGTTGTCTGCTCATTTCTACGGCCCTTTACCTGTGGGTGTTTCGGCAAAGGAGCCGCTACATTGAATTACGACGCATTACTGCAGCGGCGGAAGCGGCCAGTCGCTCCAAGTCCGAGTTCCTGGCCAACATGAGCCATGAGATTCGAACCCCTCTGAATGCCACCCTGGGCTTCGCCGATCTGCTCTACGAAGAAATAAGCGATCCGCAGCAAAGGCAGTATCTGGGAGCGATTCGCAAAAACGGTCGTTCGCTTCTGAATCTGCTAAACGATATTCTGGATCTGTCTCGCATCGAAGCCGGTAAACTGCAGATAAACCCGGAAGCCTGCGACTGGCGACAACTGTGCGAAGAAATAGGCGATGTGTTTTCCTATCTCGTGCAGCAAAAGAATCTTGATTGGAAGATCAGTTTCCAGCCAGATCTACCGGCCTATATCATGACCGACGAGCATCGTCTGCGTCAAATTCTACTGAACCTGGCTGGAAATGCGGTAAAGTTCACCGAACAGGGCACTGTAACCATAAGAGTGCAGGGTTACCGCGATGCGGATGGGCTCTATACGTTTGAATTTTCCGTTATTGATACCGGACCCGGTATCCCACCGGGGCAAACAGCGCGTATCTTCGAAGCGTTTGTGCAGGATAAGGCTGTGCGACGCGAAACCCAGGAAGGCTCCGGTCTGGGGCTGACAATTTCCAGCAGGTTGGCCCATCTGCTGGGCGGTCGTATTGAGATGGAAAGCAAGATGGGCCATGGTTCAACCTTTACTCTTGTTCTGGAAAGGGTGGGGGCCAGCGCTACCGGCAGGTTTCGGAGCAGCCATGGAAGCGAGATCGAGCGGAGTTTTCACGGCCAGACTGTGCTCCTTGTAGACGACAACGAAGATAATCGCATCCTGGTCGAGCACTATCTTAAGGATCAGCATTTGAACCTTGTGCAGGCGGCCAACGGTGCGGAAGGACTGAGCCGCATGGAACAGGATCGTCCGGACGTAGTCCTGCTGGATTTGCACATGCCGGTGATGGACGGTTATGAAATGCTGCGACGATTGCAGTCCATGGAAGGCTACAAAGATATTCCGGTTATCCTGTTTACGGCCGATGCGATGGAAGACAATATGAACCGGATGAAATCCTATGGTCCGGCCGGAATCCTGACCAAACCGCTTACGAAGAAGAAACTCATTGCTGCTTTGCTCGGTCATCTGCCCGGATAGTCCAATGGCCGGGGTGCGCCATGGGTCGAAGGCTCTTTGCTTCCCTTGCACTGAAGGCGCGTACTTCCGGCTACTCCGAGTTTGATTTGCTGTTGCGACGAATCCAGAAGCCCATGGCCTGCGGCAGGAGCAGTACAGAACCTTCGAGCAAGAGGGCAGGCTCAATCCAGTTTGCCATATGATTCGAGGCGTAGAGTATAATCTGCAGCGCGACAACCAGACCTACCGCCAGGCCGGGCAAATGCCGGGCGCGGACTTTGTCCTGGAGTAGCAGGCCCGCCAACTGCCGACCCCGGCTACGAAGACAGGTAATTCCAATCATTATGAATTTGGCGGCAAACCATAGATGAAAAGCCAGGTACATGGCAAGCATACTGCCCAGAAAGAGGGGAAGGAATCCTGGCTGCATACTCTCCGGTAGCGCCATGGTGGTATAGATCCTTTGAAATTGTAGCAAAGCCACGGAAAGCAACAGGGTAAGAAACAATCCGTAGGATAGAAATGGGGAAAGGAGCGATTCGGGTTTCCATTTGCGTAGAAGGAGCGCAAGAAGGGGAACGGCCAGAATGCCGGCAAATCCTGGATGCCAGAACTTTTGATAGGAGAGTAGATACAGCACCGCTACCGACAGAAACAGGACTGTTTCTTCATTTATAGCCTGCAGGAGGCGGGCATTCAGAAAACCGTAGAACGGCACTACAATCAGAAAGGAGAAAAGCGCAAAGCCGGACAGATCACCGGGACTCCAATCTGCAAAGAAGAGAAGTATTACTTCCAGGAGGGCCGGTAGTATACACCAGAGTAGCGATAGGATAGCCAGTTTCTGCCAGTGGTCCTTTCGTAATGTGGCCCGGGCCAAAAGAAATGCCTGAAGGGCAAATCCGGAAGCGATGGCCAGCGTCATTCTGTTCGCTCTCCTGGTTGATCCTCCGGCCTGGATCCTGTTTTGGATGGCTCTTTACCGGCAGGAAGGTCTGCCGGCAGGTCTGCGGCTGGTGCGCCTGTCGTCCCCAAATACAACAATTCCGGCCCAAAGACCAAACAAAGGGCCCCGAGAAGCCAGAATACGCCGGGAAAGATGAAGTCGTACATATCCCGAGGAGCATGGGGCATGGCGTATCGGATGAGTATGCGATCCGGGTTTTCAGGCATTATGTAGCCGTAGGTTTCCGTGCCCGGTTTTAGGTATTCAATCTGGGCTCCGTGTACCGGTCGGGAAGTGGCAAGCCTGTCTTGATCATCCAGGGTGTATCTAACTGTTACCGTGGCTTCAATGGCCGGCTGCCAGGGATACGGATCCTTCACCGTCCTGGTTTTCGACGACTGGACAGTGCCATGAACCGCAAGTCCATTTTCCTTGTAATGGCTGGCCTCGGGATCGTATTCCAGAACCACCACCAGAGATACCAATCCGGCAATGAATGCCAGGAGCAGGCCCAGCACCCCGAGAATGGCTCCTCCGCCGGTAGGCTCCAGGCGGGAAAGGTCATTTCCCCGGTCATCTTTCTGTGCGCCCACAGGTTATTCGGCTTCGGGTAACCAGGTTTTCAAGCATTAAGTGGGGCCGGTACTACCATCAGGGGCAGACGGTCCGCGTTGCAAGGTCTATCTTCTGCCTTCGATGGTCCGACTTCTATGTTCTATGGAACAGCCTTTCGAATAGCCTTTCGAATAGCCTGCCGCCCGGGAAAAGGACATTTCCTGCCTTCCGCTTACCGGAGAGTCTACCAGGCTGGCCGCCGGGGAGGTTTATTCTTTCGCGCATGCACAATCCCTGACTTGCAGTAGCATAAATTAGACCGATTCCAGGAAACAGGCCGATGCCGCGCAACGTTGGGCCCGAAGCTTTCGCATGCAGCTGCGTCCCTTTGCAGGGCAACGGGGGCGCTGTTTTGCATTACGGATGGGATGTATGATATGGCGGTAGGGGGCTCCATCGATGTTTGCGAATGCGAAAAAAACGTTCTAATTTTGCTGTCGGGCTTGACTTAGCTTCTGTCGCTTCCCCTTTTTGTGCCTTCTCGGCGAAAGCCGGACTAATTTCCTGGAGGGATCCATGTCAGATTCAGAACAGAGCTTTCTGTCTCGCATTAAAAAAAACCTGGAAGTGGTGGCCACAGTGCTACTGGGCCTGGGCACTATTCTGGCGGCTTTCGCTGCCTACCAGTCCGCGCTATGGGGCGGTAACTGTCTTACGGCCTACAACCAGGCTGTAATCAAATTTGGCGACGCAAACCGGGAGTACCTCAATGGCGCCCTGGCTACCAGCTTCGATACCATGGTATATCTGGAGTACCTCAAAGAGGATCCCCGTACCGCAGAGGACGTGGATAAAATGATCTCCAAGGACATGGTGCGCGCCATCGCCTGGGCCGATCAGTCCTACGATAAGAAGATCGAAGCGCTGGAATACGGCGAAGAAGCGAAAATCGAATCGGCGCTGGAGGCCAAATGGGAAGAATTTGACGAACATCCCGAGGACTCCCCGGAAAGAGAAAAAGCGCTGGCGGAAATCTATGAACTGGAGGCAAAGATTGCCTACATTCCTTTTCTGGAAAGCCCTCGCTACCAGATCTCCAGACGGTCCCCCGGGGATAACCTGGCTAAAGAAGCTCAGGCCAAGATGGAAGAGGGTATAAAGGCCAATCAGACGGGAGATGCATTTACGCTGATTACAGTGTACTTCACCATCGCTTTGTTCTTTGCCGGTCTTGCCGCCGTATTGAGGGATGAAAGAAGCCGGTTGATACTGCTCGGGCTCTCTTCGGTAGTATTTCTGTTTTCGCTGGTAAGAATGCTACTGCTGCCTTTCGCATGATCTAAATTATCTGCTTGTGTTCAAATCCATCTCCGGTGATAGCGAGAACCGGAGATGGATCTTCAAAAAAAGACGACCCTTCCATTCTGCGCAAACGAGGAAGTTTGTGTTTCCCAATCTGCGCCCTCTTGACTCTACGGGCCCGGGCATTCCCGGCCGGGTTTCGCCTGCATCGATAACGTGCAATCCCTGGTTCCGCCTGATTAACTGATTTCGCCGGAAGCCTGGCGCTCCTCCGGATGCAGGGACGACTATCGGAATCGGTCCCGGTCTTCGCCTTCGTAACGATCCGCCGAGCGCGGCACATCCAGATCGCCCGATTCATCTGGCATGTCCGATTTGTTCATTTTGTCCGGTTCGTGCAAGCTCTGGTTTTCGTCATGCTTTCGTTTGAGCAATCCACCCGGGAAATAAAGAAGAAAGAGCAGTCCCAGAAGGATACAAAGCCCTCCGATGATCGGAATATGGATATAATCAATACCTTTCCCGGCGCCGCCGGTAAGGTAGAAAACTGTCGTGCCAAAGACTCCGAGGCCGGCAAAGAACAGGGCAAAATATAGATAGGCTCTGGGGGAAACCAGCATGGCGATGGCCCATCGGAGGCCGAGAACCACTCCTACTATTACCAGCATAAATGACAGGGTTTGCATACCGGCCACGCCAAATGGGTTTTCGGCGGATGACAGACACCAGGATTCGGAGATGCAGAACGGGAAATCCGGACTTGTGAGATTCAAAATCGCGGAAATGCAAAAAACGGCGGCGATAGCCAAACCGGCCCATACCAGCCGTTTTCGGTTGTTGGCGGAGTCCTGTTTCATGGGGCTTTTTTATCGGAAACCGCCGATCTGGCAATCGTTCCCCGTAACCGGCGTTATGGGGTAGTCGAATCATCTTCACTGGCTGTTTCCAATAGAAGAAATCCTCGAATGAGAAACTCCCTGAGCCTGTGCGAAAAATAAACGGATTCCAAATGAAAAGCTACCATCTCCCCCGAAAAAAACCCTGGGCCTCCGTGCTGTTTTCCATCGTGCCGACAATTGTCTTGCTCGGGCTGGCCGGGTTGTATCTGAACTGTGCCAGTTTTGGGCAGGCCCCGGAAGGGAGTCGCCTGGAAAGGATCAAAGAATCGCCGCAGTACGGCGAGGAAGGTTTCGTCAACGTGGCGCAAGCTCCGGAGGGGCCGGCCTTCCTTTCGGTGGCCCTGGAATGGCTCACCAACGACGAGCCCATCGAGCCGGAAGAGCCCATCGTTGTGCAGAAGCGCTCGATTGAGGATTTTCGGAAAGCGCCAGAAAGCGGCCTTCGAATTACATGGTTTGGTCATTCTTCGCTACTTGTAGAGATGGATGGCAGCCTGGTGTTGATCGATCCTGTATGGGGCGAAAGGGTATCGCCGGTTTCTTTTCTGGGGCCTGCCAGGTTCCACGAAAACCCGCTGAGTCTGGAGGACATGGTAAAGCTTTCAGTGGATGCAGTGGTGATTTCTCATGACCACTATGACCATCTGGATTATCCTACGATCATGGCTTTGAAAGAAACCGATACCGTTTTTCTGGTACCCCTGGGAGTGGGCTCGCACCTGGAATACTGGGGCATCCCCGAAGACAGAATCAAGGAACTGGATTGGTGGCAGGAGGCAAGGGTTGGTCCTTTGCGATTCATCGCCACCCCGGCGCAGCACTTCTCCGGCCGAACGCTGGAGGATCGGGACGAAACCCTGTGGAGTAGCTGGGCCATTAAGGGGCCGCAACACAGCGTTTACTACAGCGGCGACACGGGATACTTCAAGGAATTCCCGGAGATCGGTCGACGTCTGGGGCCTTTCGATGTTTCGATTATGGCTATAGGGGCCTACGACGATCGCTGGTCCTTCGTGCATCTAAACCCGGAGGAAGCCTTGCAGGCTCATCAAGATGTACGGGCAAAGAAGTTCATCCCGGTGCACTGGGGGACTTTCAATCTCGCTTTTCATGGTTGGACCGAACCCGCGGAGCGCACATTAAAAGCGGCCAGGGAAAAAGGCATTGAGGTCTGGACTCCCAGACCCGGCCAGAGTCTTACTCCGCCCCATATGGTGGCCACCGAACGCTGGTGGGATGCAAGCATTGAGCGCCTGGCCAGCCAGGAATCCGATGCGCAGGGCAACAACTGATCCGTGCCGCGCTTCGTGCGTCAATGATGCGAGACGGGGCTTTGCTGGGTATTGAGGGATCCTCGCTTCGCCGGGAAGCTGAGATCTGTGGTCTCTTTGAGATAGCCATTTGTTGCGCTTATTCCAGGTAGACCGGCAGGCACAACGTCTTGTAGTTCGCGGTCCTGGATTTCGAGAGAAAATCCTTGCCCGAGTAACGCTGAAATGCATCAAAGCTTTGCCCATGAGTAAACATGCGAAACCACTCAGAATGGCTGGCCGCCTCTTTTTTCTTGTTCTACTTGCTCTGGTTTCCGGGATGTTTACCGGCTGCCAGGATACCGAGTGCGCTTCGCGACTCCAGGTCAACGGCTCACCAATATTTCTGAACGGAATCAACTACCCCTGGAAAGTGTACGGCGGCGATTTTGGCGGAATCAAGCGCTGGAAAAAGACAGGCATCGCAACAAATTATCAGACCTATGACCGCGAATTTGCGCTTATCAAGAATACCGGAAGCCGTGTAGTTCGCTGGTGGATGTTCCCGGATTTACGCGGCGACGGAATTCGCATCGAAGATGGCCAGGTCCAGGCCGGGCCAACTCTAATGAACGATGTGCAGGCCGCTCTGAAGCTGGCGGAGAAGCATGATCTTTATCTTGTGCTTTGTTTGTTTTCCTTCGAGGCTTTCGCTCCAGAACGTACGGATGGAGGTATCCGGATCCGTAATCTGGAAGACATTCTTGCGGATGCGAATCTGCGGGAATCCCTGCTCAAAAATGTGATCGGTCCCCTGGCCCGGGCCATCGAACAGAGTCCCTATGGTAACAGGCTACTTGCATTTGACCTGATCAACGAACCCGAGTGGGCGCTAAAAGGAAAGAATCCCTACGGCGATCCCGTCTACTATCCGCTGGATTCGGTTCGTCCGGTGAGCCATGAATTCATGGAAGCCTTCCTTCTGGATCTGAGTTATGCAATCCGCGAGCACGGTAGCGCGCGGATTACGGTAGGCCAGGCCGCTCCGCGCTGGCCCCGGGCATGGAAGAAGCTAAACCTGGACTTCTACCAGTGGCATATCTATTCCTGGATGGAGGAGAAAGCGATATACAGGGAGGCAGCGCCGACAGAGCTCTGCGCGCCCATAGTATTCGGCGAGGCCCCGGTGGGTCCTCTAATCTCCGGCGATGAGAGGCCTACTTCGTCGGATGCGGAGTCCGAACGATCGGGCCCGGGTCTGTCCCACCGGGAAGATGGCCTGCCGGGTTCGCATACAGTCCCGGAGCTGTCCACCAATCCGGCCGTCTCATTCCAATCCATGGTGCAGACAATGGAGCGAAATGGCTGGGCCGGGATCTGGGTCTGGTCCTTTCAACGGCCGGTGCCCGACGGAGCCAACCTGGACATACTGAAGCCAACGTTCGTGCCCTGATTGCGCCTTCCTGCAGTCTGTCCTGCAATCACTCCCCGGCGAGTTAGGATTTGTGCTTCCGGCCCAAACTGCGAGATCCGGGAATTTTTCCGTGGCAGCGTTGTCCCTTTGTCGCTCCTTCGGATCGTCTGGTAGGCGTCTCGCAGCCTATGTATGCCTCGTTTCTGGAATTGAACCGCATTATCCTACGATTTTGGATTGTTAAGTCTCATAAAGAGTTAATTTAACCCCGCAACGTCGAGTTCCGGCGCCGGTTCGCCTGGAGATCATTTCTTTTTCTTGACCGATTCCTGTATTATGGTATAACCCTTTCGTTCTATGCGATATACCACAGCCACCATCATCAATGCGCCCCTCAAGAAGGTCGCCCCCTATGTAGCGGACCCGAACCACTTTAAAGACTGGATGGAAGGTTTGCAGAGCTACGAATCTATCTCGGGACAGCCCGGCAAGACCGGCAGCAAATCCAGACTGGTATTTCAGATGGGCAATCGCAAAATAGAAATGATCGAAACCGTAGAGATGAATACCCTTCCAGATGAGTACCGGGTGCTGTACGAAACGGATGGCGTCTGGAATCGGGTAAGGAATCTCTTTGTGGGACTACCGGATGGTAGAACCAGATACGAAAACGACAGCGAGTTTCGCTTCAAGGGGTTCATGGCCATTCTCTCCGTCTTCATGAAAGGGAGTTTCAAGAAGCAGACTTTGAAGTATCAAGAGGACTTCCGTAAGTTCGTAGAGAAAAGGGCCGCCCAGCAATAGGCGCCCTTAAGAGTAGCCGCATTTTAACCCGGCCCGTGGGCTGGGACCGCGTTGGGGCTTGTTTTTCTTCTTGAGCCGCTCTCCAGCAAGGGCAAATCCGTTCTCCGGGAGGCCGGCGGCGGAGTAGCGCCGGGCCGGGAGAACCAATGTCCGTCAAACTAACTTATTTTCTGATGCTCGCTTTCCCTTTTCGTTGCGAACGCAATCACTGTGTCGTCTCTTGATCTTCTGGGGCCCTATATTTTGGAGCCCCAGTTCGCGGAAATGAACAGCGCGGTGGATAACTACACTCTGGTGGAAATCTTCTCGCAGGTAGTTCCTTTCCCTTTTGTATTTGCGATGATCATCGGCCATGCAATTCCTGTATTTCGACAGACAGGGCCGGCGCATCTCTATCCGGAGACCATTAAACGAAGACTGATTAATTCGCCGATGCTGCTTTCCCTTTTTGGCAGTTCCGGATGGATCATGGGATACATCTTCTTTCAAATCTCCGCCTTCCTTCGCGGTCACAGGCTTCCGTAGGTTTGCTGATCACAATGTTTAAAGCAGGTTCTCTGTTTGGGCCGGTACTTGAAATGAAAGAAGCCGCTCAGCGAATAGGCGAAAAGGATTATTCCACACGCGTGCATGTAGTGTCCACCGACGAAATCGGAAATCTGGGCGAAAATCTCAATGAGATGGCCGAAGGTCTCGAAGAGCGCGAGCGAATCCGAGACATTTTTGGAAAGGTAGTGGATCCAGGGGTAAGAGATTTACTCATCGGGGGCGAATTAAAGCTCGGCGGGGAGAGAAGGGAAGCCACGGTTCTCTTCACGGATCTCCAGGGCTTTACATCCCTGTCCGAAAATCGAGCCCCCGAAGAGGTAGTTGGAATACTCAACGATTATTTCCGGGATATGACCGAGCGTATTCGCGCCAACGGAGGAACCGTAAACAAGTTCATAGGCGACGCAATCATGGCGGTGTTTGGCGCGCCCATGCCGGATGCAAATCATGCCGCCAATGCCGTGCGAGCGGCCACGGAAATGCTGGCTCTGGATTCGCAGTATCATGGACAGAACCTGGTCACGCGGATAGGCGTCCATACCGGCGAGCTTCTGGCGGGAAACATCGGTTCCGATGAGCGGATGGAGTACACCGTCATTGGCGATACGGTGAACACTGCATCCAGACTGGAATCGGCATGTAAAAATCTAAAGCTCAAGCTATTGGTGTCCGAGTCCACAGTGCAGAAGTTACCGGCGAACCTTGGCGAGGAGCTGGGGCTCAGGCCTGTAGCGAAGGTTCGGCTTAAGGGCCGGGAAGGGCCCGTATCGGTCTTTACGGTTTTTCCAGCGATCGCACAAGAAACATCTCAATAGGGGCTTTGTTTTTGATCTGGACAAGGCCTCGGGACTGAAATGCAAACTTCCCCTGGGCCAGTTTCGCCGTGGTTGCAGATACATTTACTTCCCCGGGCAAACCGGCGCTTTCCAGACGACTGGCGGTATTAACCGCATCCCCCCATACATCGTAGGCGAACCTGTTGGCTCCTACCACGCCTGCAATCACTGGTCCGGAATGAATACCACATCGCATCTGCCATTGAGCGCTCCTTGAAGTAGATTTGGCGGCAGAGATTACGTAATCGTTTAGCCAGGCCTGCATTTCCAGGGCGCAGAGAATGGTTCGGGTAGCATGATCCTCCAGCGGTTCTGGAGCGCCGGCCACCGCCATGTAAGAATCGCCAATGGTCTTGATCCGCTGCACGCCGTACTTCCGGGCGATGCGATCATAGTTGGAGAATATCCTGTCGAGCTCCTGTATGAGCTCTTCGGCGCTCAGAGTCTCTGCTATCCGGGTAAATCCCACCAAATCTGTAAACAGGATGCTCACAGCCGGGTGTTTTTCCGGAGGGTATCGGTGGCCCCTGCGTAGAATCTCTGCCACGGAGGCCGGAAGTATGGAATGCAATAGGCGATCGGAAAGCTTTCTTTGTTCCTGGGCTTCTTCGCGAGCTTCTCTGTAGCTACTGACCACATAAGAGGTGATGGCCACTGTGCCGGGAAAGGCAATCAAACCAATGAGCACGACAACATCTATCAGCCGATCCTCTTCGCTGGCATAGGGTACGATCCAGGAAGGCCTGAGGGCATCTATAGCCATGAGCCCCCAGATCAGAGCGAGTATCATGACCGAGACCGGGATCCTGGCTCGGGAAGGAACGATCACCATCATGAGGGAGGATGCGAACAGAAACAATGCCGGAACCGGGCCACGGCTGCCTTCGTTGAAAATCCAGGAAACAGGAAGAATCACAGCTATCGCTACCAGGAGCGCATAGGTAGAAAATCGGTTGCCTGGCTTCCGGCTGTAGTAGTTGATTATGGTCATCACGACTACCATGCAAAAGCCAAAGATCAGGAGTACGGGTTCCTGATTCAGAAACGTACCCAGGGAGATGGCCACCCCGGTAACCAGTACGGCTGTGCTCGAAGCCAGTATCTGAATTCGCTGTTCCAGGCTGTATTCGGGAACCATGCCCAAAAAGCGTCGCACACTCATAGGCGAAAATGCCTGGCATTGATGCGAGCTGTCCAGCCAGAAAGGACCAGGAATGAATGTCTGGAAAGCTCCCGCATCGCAGACATACAATGCCGCGATAATGAGACATAAGATCGATTATCGGTAGTGGTGCCGGTTTGAGTTCTTTCGTTCCGTACTACCGATGAAACAATCCCTGCCACGCTGGTGCCATGCTGGCCCGGTATCTTCGTTCCGGACCGGCCTGCAGGGCGCACGGTATGGCATCATCCCAGCCTTTCGATTTCCAGAAAAGTGACGTCATCCTGGTAACCGGCCGGTCGGAACTTTTGAAATTCCGCGCAAACGGCGGCGATGAACTCTTCGCCCTTTAGATGGCTGTATTTGCTCAGGACTTCCGGCAATTCCGGCGGACGATGCAGCTCTTCGTCGGCAATTTCGTAGACGCCATCGGTGTATAGCAGCAGTCGATCGCCGGGGTTAATTATTTCGGTCTCTTCCTGGTACGCATGATCGGCAACCAGTCCCAGAAGCGGCGCCATGGGACCGCAGCTCTGCACTTTCCCGTCGGCGCGAAGAATCAATGCCGGAGGATGTCCGGCGCGGCTGATCTCCACCGTGCCGGTTTCTGGATGGATCACTGCGTAGATGGCGCTTAAGTACCGATAGCTCTGCATTGGATCCAGGTAGCTGGCCATTCCCTGGAGTACTCCACCGGCAGAAGTGGTTTCGTTTCCGGTGGAACGATGCGCGACGTGAACCGTCGAAGCTTCCAGGGCCGCGGGCAGTCCGTGTCCCGAAACGTCCGCAACCAGTATACCTGCGCTTCCGTCCTTACGCACGATCAGGTCGTAATAGTCGCCGCCCAGTTCGCTGGATGGACGGTAGTGGGCATGAATCCGATAACCCGTCAATTCCAGGGAGTCCGGCAGATGTGAAGTCAATAGATCCCGCGCCCTGTCCAGGTCATCCTGCAAGATCAATAGTCTGGTTTCTTGTTCGATACGTGTCCTTTCTTCTTTTCGAATCACATAACCCAGATAGGAAGAGAAGCCCAGTATCTGGAATAAAAGGCCGCTCTGTAAGAACAGATCTTCCGACCACGCTTTTTCTACCAGGCCCGTTCGTCCCAGTGTTTCCAGAACAGCAAATAGGATGGGCAGGCTCCAGAGCACGGAAAAGATTCGTGCCGCGTGGCTCTTGAAAGATAGGATGAGGGAAGCCAGGAGTATTGCCGGCGGAATAATGTAGGAAAGGTACATACCCACGGCGAAGGTCCACTCCTGGGAAAACCAGTACAAAGGGAATATCGACAATACAGCCAACTGGCAACCCAGGAGCAGCCTACCGCCGATTGATCGGTTTCCGATCTCCAGAAAGTGTCGAAAGAAGTGTATCCCGCCGAAGTACATCAATGCGAAAAACGGGGCCGGCAGCGAAGACCAGGGGCCTCCGTTTACGGGCAGTAGATGATAAAGACCATTTCGATAAGACAGATAGGCGGCAAGTCCTGTAAGATAGAGAATGTAGCCGGTAACCATTGGTCGGTTACGGGATACCAGACTCAGGGAATAAAACACAATGGTAACAAGTATCAGTCCTAGAAAAGAGCTCTGTGTGAGGGATCGCAGCCTGGAGTTCTCCAGGTATTTGTCTTCTTCAAGGATGGTCATGCCCGTATTTACATTGAACGGGTTCTTTACGGATACGTACACAAAGCCCTGTACCTGCTCCGCCGTATCCAGAATGATCCCCGGTCTCAGCGAAAGATACCTCCCTTTGATTGCTTCGCCGGCGCTGCCCTGATGGATCCATTGGTCGTTGAGACGAGTATAACAGTGAAGCTCGTCGACCCTCGGGTCCGTGTATTCCAGCACCAGGGATCGCTTTCCGGGATTCCGGAACTCTAATCTCAGCCACAAAGTTTCATTGTCATAAGCAGGCAAAACCGTGGATCGCACGGGCTGCCAATTCTTGACTTCGGAAATGGTTACTGGATCCGGGCCGGTGGTGTAGGCAAAGTGTGGCTGAAAGCCAGCAGCGCCTTTGGTCTGTGGGTCAGCGTTCCCTCCGCAGTTCGTAGTCAGCAGGAAGAGCAAAGGTAGAAGCAGAACTGGCCCCGTAGACCTGCGCCTTGACCTGTTCGCCCCGGGTTTCATCGGCTCTCCAGCCCGGCGCCGGAGTATTGTAGTTGAATCAAGGCCACATCATCGGTAGCCGGCCCACCCCTTAGTTGCCGGGACCTTTCCAGAATATCCGTTAAGCTTTCGCCGGCAGCCAGAAACAGTTCTCGTTCGCGGGCGAAAACCAACTCGGCATTTGCATCGTCCGGCTCCGACAGGTAGTCTGTCCGGAAAAGACCGTCGGTGTAAAGGTACAGTCGGTCCCCCTGCCCCAGCGTCATTGTGGCGTCTTCGCCCTCCCATTGCTCCATAACACCGAGAAGCGGTCCCGTGCTTTCAAAGAATTCGGGTTCCAGGTCCGGTCTGGCAAGCAAGCCCGGGGGGTGACCGGCCGCAGAAATTGAGGCGAAGCCCGTGCGTAGATTCAGGACGCAGTAGATGGCGCTTACAAAGCGAAGCTGTAAATGAGTGTACAGGAAACCATTGATGGCGGCCAGGGTTTCCGCAGCGGATCGCTTCCCCTGATATACGCTTCGCAATGCCAATCGCACCAGAGCCGCATCTAGAGCTGCTGTCATTCCGTGTCCCGTTACATCCGCCACAAACAGTCCTACATGCTCGTTGTCGGGGTAGACTACGTCACAGTAATCCCCCCCTACCTGGTGCTGCGGTTCATAATAAACCTGGATTTTGGCGCCGTTCAATTGATGTTCGGAGGAAGGCATCAGATCTCGCTGAATCTTACGGGCAAAGCCCAGTTCTTGATTTACCCGGTTTAACGTAACTTCGTTTGCGATTCGATGCGATTCGGATTCCCGGATCTTTCGGCGAATAACCAGCGAAAAGAGCAGAAACTCTAACAAGAAAGCTACAGGAAGATAGATCCGGTTCTCCATCCGGGCGGTGACAAAAGAGAGATTCTCGGCCATGGCCGCAACAATGGGCAAAGACCAGGCGCATAGAAACAGGTAGGAGTCCCTGGCTCCGCGCTTGAGACCGATGAGCGCAATAATAAACATCGGAGGGCCTACAAATAAGCCGGCCAGAGCCGACAACTCATGAGCCACTTCCGCCTTGAAAGGAAGAAAGGCGATGGGTAGCGCCGCAGCGTATTGCAGCATTCGCGCCGCCAGGTCGGTTATGGAACTCTTCTGCCCTGTGGACAAATAGTATCGTCCGAATCGAATAGCGCTGATGGCGGTCAGACATACCGCAACGGTGTGCATCCATTGCGAATAACCCGCCAGAGCGGGTGGCAGCAGTATCAGGGAAAGCCTGGTTCGAAAGACGAAGTAGACGCCCACCGAAATCATCCAGAGAATGTAACGGCTCAGTAGCGGATCCTTTAGCCCGCCGTACATGAGACCATTTAGTAGCACCAGCATCAGCACGGTGCCTCCGAAAAGCCCGAGAAGAGTATACCTGGTAGCCTGCTTGCTTAGATGCGCGGATTCCGAATAGATTATGAACTCTGAGGGAACCCGGCGATAGGAGTGCAGGCGTACGTAGACTGTGACCAGTTCTCCAGGGGCCAGCTCCAGATCCAGGGTAGGTCTCGAGTAGCGATGATCGACGAAGGCTCCGGTACCGGATTCCTGCACAGTCTCCAATCCATTCCGATTGTGGATGAATGTGACGCTGTTTGTCCAGGGTGCCGGTGTGGTCAGACGATAATGACCGCTTGCGGAAGCGCTTTGTTCGAGTTCAATCCGGAGCCAGAGTGCCTTACCTTCCTCCAGGGGCATGACAGAATCCCGGACCGGATTCCAGTCCTGATGCCTTCTGGCTTCGACCGGGCCGGAGTTTTCATCCAGAAAAGCGTACCGCGCAATACCTGTAAGCGGTTTAACCGAAACATCCTTATCCAACAACAAAGGTGCGGAATACGACTGCGGTACATAGGCGCCAAAGCAAAGAACAACAAATAGAAACCGGAGTGACTTCTTTACCCCCGGGGTACAGTTGAAAAGGCAAATGGTCATGTGGATTCTGGCAACTGCAGGCAGGATGATAGATCGCTCTATGATTTCTCAACCATTAAAAGCGGTGTGAAACATTTATTTTTGTTTCCCATAAAGTACTTGCAGTAACGTGCATCAGATACTGGACATGAATTTGGAGGAGCCGGAACACGGGTAAGAAAGGTATGCAACAGAGTCAGAGAACAGCCCAGGAAATCGTAGCGGGAGGCTATCGCACTGTAAACTTTATCCGGATGGGCCTGGCTTTCTTATTCGGCGGAGCTATCCTGGCCACCGGATTCAATAGCTTTCACCGGACTTTGATCCAGGCCGAAGCGGTGGGCTGTGTAATCTTTTTACTTATCGCTGTGATAGGATTATATTTGATGCGCGGCGGCCGAATCCCACAGAAGTTCTCCCGGGCCGCTGTCTTCTCTGACATGACCATTCTCGGCGCAATCATGGCCGTTGTCTGTCTGGACTCTTCCCAGGAAGCCTACATGATGGTCAAGAACACCAGTCTATATGCGGTGTTTTTCATAATTCTCGGATATTCGGCTCTTCTGGGCTCTGCATCGCTTACGCTTGCGCTTTCTATCTGGGGAGGCATACTCTACGGCGTATCCATGTATCTGGCATTTATCACCGGAGTGGACTTCGGGGCGGCCAACGATTACTCCATCAACCGAGTTGGTATTTCCGACGCCATCATTCTGGCGCTGTATCTACCGGTGGCCGGTTCAATCGTCGCGGGAGTTTTACGGATTCAGAAAAAGCTCACAGGGGTTTCCTCGCAGCATGCGGAAACCAATGCCGAACTGGTTGCATCCCTCACCGATCAGAAACACATCCTGGCCATGCATGCGAAAGAGCTGGACCGAACCACGGAAGGCTTCAAACAATTCGTAGAGCAAACCACTTCCCGAATCGAAAGCCAGGCGGCCGCTCTGGAGCAGGCCAATGCGGTGACGGAAGAGCTGACGGCCTCGGCTTCCCAGACTTCCGAAATCATTGAAAAGCAAAGCAAAGGGATCGAAGCCATGGCGGAAGGAAGCACCGAGCTGAATGCTTTAATAAATGAAATCAGCGCATCGAACCAGGATCTGATCAATAGCGCCCGCGATTCTGTGCAGAGCATGGAAACAGTACTTTTCGCTGTTCAGGGTACAACCGAGATCCTGGGTCGGCTCGAAGAAGCCTTCAAGAACGTAAACCAGATAACCGAAGTTATGACCGAAATCGCTGACAAAACCAATCTCTTGTCCTTGAATGCTTCCATTGAGGCGGCCAGGGCCGGTGATGCAGGTCGAGGTTTTGCCGTAGTCGCCAACGAAGTTAGCAAGCTTGCCGATTTCACCGGACAGAATGTGCGACAGATTGCCCAGATTGTTAATGACTCGATGACTACAATCGATGAAGCGCGAAAGCAGTCGCAGGATGCATCCGCCCAGGCGTCCCATCAGAAGGAACAGACAAATCGTACCAACGAGCAGGTGGAGAAAACCTCGGGACTTCTGCGAAACCAGGCCAGTATTCTCCAGGGGCTCGTCAAAGAGTTGGAAGTTCAGCGGGGACGGGCCGGCGAAGTGATGAATAGCTCCCGGGAGCAAATCGACGGCCAGAAGGAACTGGCTCGCACCATGGAAAGCCTGGACCGGGAGATTACGGAAATCAACGAATCCTCAAAGCAGCTTTCGGAAGGAATAGATCGTATATCCGGCCAGGCCGCGGAGCTATCCCGAATCAGCGAAACTTGAGCGGTCCACGAACCTGTAGCCGGCCCAGGAAGACGACTCCAGTAGACCGCTTGGGCCAACCCTGACCTATGTCGCTCGGCGAAATTCTGTGCCGACAGATTTCGGTTCATCGCAAGGGGCCTATCGGGGCGGCGGCTCTGTACTCTTGCGAAGAGACTTCGACTCGGTGATATCGCTCATGATGCTCAGGTTAAGATCGCTTTCGATTCGCACGGCATGATACTGAGCAATCCGTTCCCCCAGTTGCGGGTGTACGAAGTGAAACTCCCCTATATCCTTCCCGTTTTGAAGATATCTGCTATAGTCCCGCTCCGACTCATGGCCCTCCGGCCGCGGAATATCCGAAACGGACATTCTTAGAAGATCCAGCTTGCTGTAGCCCAGAAGATCGCAGGCCGCCGGATTGGCGGAGCGATAGCGGCCCTTATCGTCGGCAAGAACGATTCCGTTTAGACTGTTATAAATGATCGCTCGAAAGATGCGTGCCTGCTCACGGTATCGCTTCTGTACCCGCTTGATGCGGGTGACATCCATGGCAAGGCAGAAGATTTCCAGAAGCTGCCCGGATTTTGTCCAGATCGGACTGCAGGCAGCCAGAATATGACGCAACTCTCCGCCGGGCCAGCGTAGCCTGAGCTCAACTTCCCGAAGAGGCTCCCCGCGCAGGGCCCTTTTCCACAACCGAAAGGCCCTGCTACGGTCCGAAGGGTCTATCACGGAGAACCAGGATCGGACATCTTTGTGGTCCCGGGGGGTCCGTCCCATCATCCTTTCCGCATTCTGGTTCCATCGGGCCTGGTTGCTGACAGTATTCAATTGAAACGTTCCCAGATTGGCCGTCTGGATGGCCAGGTCGGCATGGCTCAGAGCGGTATCGCGCTGCCGATTCAGAGTATCCACTTCGGTCAGGTTTCGACAGCAATAGAGAATCTCGCCTTCTTCCAGGTCCGCTCGGCGTATATCTACCAGAAAGGTTTGCGGTTCGCCACCGGCCACATTGGTGGAAAGTCGGAGGCCGTCCCGGGAGAGTTCACCTTCCTTCAGGGCCAGATGATCTATCTCCGAACCAAAGACTGCGGCCATATTCTTCCAGGAGGCTACTGTGGCCGCATCTACCTGAAATACATGGCCTGCCGAAGGGCTGGTGTATAGAATGTTATTGTTCGAATCTGTGAGAAATATTGCATCGGATATGCTTTCGAGAATATGTCTCTGCAGAGACTCTGCCCGGCGAATTATGGATTGATGTTCTTTTTCCCTTTGTCGAGCCTCGAACAGTCGCAAGGCCATTTTTATAGAGGCGTCCAGAACTACTACACCCGAATGCTTCACCACGTAGCCATAGGTGGTGATAGCTTCCGTTCGTTCTACGATCTCCTTTTCTGTGTGCGAAGAAAGAAACAGGATCGGCAGGTTGTGGGTTTCAAGGATGGCTCGCGCTGTGGCCGGCCCATCCATTCCAGGGCCCAGATCAATGTCCATGAGTACGAGGTCAATAGGCCCCTCCTCGAGGGCAGTCAGAGCCTGCAGGGCCTCTTCGCCACTGGCTTGCCAGGTGACGCGGTAGCCGTACTCTTCGAGCAGCCGTATATGCAGCGCAGCCACCAGGGAATCATCTTCTACCATTAATAGATGAGTCCCGGCGATGTCTCTGGGCATTCTGTCGTTCTCCGTGGTGGCTACAAGAATCCAGCGCGATGCTCAAATCAGATCCTCTTCGCCGGCCTCTCTTCTCCGTAAGGGCGAATAAGGGACAATAGGAAATGATAGGGACTCAAGAATATACGCAGGAATTTCGCTTCGCAAATCGCTTGTGTCAATGAGAAAAAACCAGGGAGTAGCATTTGCCTGTTAATTCTTACAGGATGCCCGGGGGATTGCGAAGGGCCGGACGTTATACTCTCTATCCGAGCTATGTCCGCCTTGCAGAGTATGCGAAGAATAGCGGCAAAGAGCGCGTTGTTCAGGCAGCCTTCAAAGTTAACACTTGCAAATACAACAGAGCTTACTGTCTGCCATTGTTGGCGACGAATCGCAAGATCGAATGAGCAGCCAAAGACCGCTTTCAACCCTGGACAGGGCATAATTCGGGCTTGCTTTTCTGCGTTGAATACCCGATCTAATAGTAATCAATTCCAGAAAACCATTGTTTCCAGAATACTATGCCAATAATCGATGTAATTCCAGGGGTAAAGATCTATAAAGGAGACCACTTCTCCGTCCTCTTTGGCTGCCCGCCAGAGATCATTAAGCATTTGATGCTCAAGCAGATCCCGTTTCCGGACCTGATCATAATTCCGGATCGCCTGCATGCCAACGGCACTCTACAAAACAGCACAGAGTTTCCGCTGTATAACTTCCTATTCATCATGGGGAACTTTCAGAAAGGGGTTAAGCTCAACATTGGCGGAAACAAAAAGCAGGTAAAGAATAACCGGCAGCTTCTGCAATTATCCCTGCTGGGTCCCAGCGTGAAGGAATACAATGCCATCGGGGCCAGCAAGTACTACAAGCGCCTGTATCAGGAGTCCAGATATCTGGCGATCAAAGACAAAGAAGGCAAAGAAATCAGCATCGACGGGTTCGTGGACTTCTCTTTCTTCAAAGATGACGTTCTGCAGGTCAGTCTGAACGGCCACCCCTGCGAGGTTTTACACAAGGACAAGAACGTTTACGAGATCGGCGGCGAAATCATAGACATAAACTTTACCGAGCGGCAGCCTCTGGCCTATGATCTAAAACCAAGTTTTACTCCCCAGGCTCCTTTTCGCTTTGGAATCGATGTGCTCGGCGGGGGTTCCGGGTTCACGCCCACCAAGCCCTGCTCCGCCCTACTGCTGAATTATAATTCGGACTACATGCTTATCGACTGTCCTCCATACCTGGAAGACACTTTGAATGCTCGAGGGATTTCCTGTCAGCAAATCAAGTCCATCTACATGTCGCATATTCATGACGATCACTGTAACATGTTTCCGTTGCTCCAGTTTAACAACAAGATCAAGTTTCTGGGAACTCGCGAGATCTACTGGATGTCTTTGCAAAAGCTTTCTCTGCAAACGGAATTAAGCATCGAAGACCTGTACAGCTTCTTTGATTTCTTCGAGTTGGAACCGTACCAGGAAAATGATTACTACGGAATGCAAATCATACCCCATTACACGGTGCATTCGATTCCTACTGCCGGCGCCACCTTCAAAATGAAAGCGGACGGTCGAGACCATAGCATTGTATTTGTAGGCGACAACAAATCGTTGGACGATATTCAACAGATGCGCGATGAAGGGATCGTATCCGACGAAAAGTATAACCACATCCGATCGCTATACCACAGTCGGTACGATCTAATTTTCCCGGATGGCGGAAAAGGAATACTTCACGGCGATCCCAAAGACTCTATCGAGTCCGGCGCGGACAAAATCGTCTTTATGCATCTGGAGAGCCTGCCCCCGGAATTCGACGCCACGTTTTCCATGGCCCGGTCCGGAAAGCGATACGCCGTTCTGGATGATCAGTACCATTCCAGCCAGGCTCTTCTGGTAAAGGCGATGTTGATTTTGCAGAACCACTTCAAAGGGATATCTGACGAGTGGGCCACGGCCATTATGAACGAAATTCGCATCCAGCATTATAACACTGGTGATGTGATCATGAAGCAGGGCGAAGAAAATAAAGGCCTGATCTTCATCATTCTCACAGGCAAATGTAGCGTTATGTTTCATGATGGTAGCGCGCTTCTGGAGCTTGCTGAAAAAGAAGCCGGAGACATCATCGGCGAAATGGCCGCCGTCAATCAACAGAGCGCGCGGAGCGCCTCTATTGTGGCCCGAACCCCGGTCACCTTGTGCGCTATTAATGAACGTACCTGGTACTCTTTCCTGGTTGCGGAGAATCGCATTGGCGAAATGCAAAGCATGTGGAAGAATCGATCAGCCCTGGAAAAGAGCGACCCATTCAAACAGTTCTCCGACTACGTGAACGACAAGCTGGCCCGTGTGGGACGCCGCCGCGAAGTGCAGGCGGGGGAAGTCATTATTCGTCAGGGTAGCCAGGACAATCAATTCTACATCATCCTGGATGGACACTTCCAGGTTGAGCACGGCTCCATAAAGGTCAAGGAGCTCAACCCCGGAGATCTTTTCGGCGAACATGCCAGTCTGGCCCACCGTATTCGCAACTCTACGATTCGCGCAAATACCGATGCGGTGATTCTGGAAATGCAGCGCAAAGACATTGAGGAAATCGTAGCTACAACGCCGGTGCTAAACTTTCACATCCTGGAGCTAATGAGGCAACGGGACATGGAACTGGCAAAGCTCACCTGGTAGTCTTCCGCGGGTACGTCCGGACACGGCAACCGGGCCCGCCGAGTCCGGCGCCACCAGCGCCCCCGACTGGCCTAATCCTCTTCCTCCAGGTCCAGGGGCTCCAGACTATAAACTATGTCCACACAGGTCCCGCGTTCGGTTCGACGGGACATAGTAACCCGGGCCTGAGTAAAGTTTTCCTTTAGTCGGCGCTCCACTCCGCCAATTGAGGAAACATATACGCTATTCTGGTCTATGCCCCGACCATTATCCAGAACCTGGATTCTTACCTGGTCATGATCGGCATGCGCCAGTACCTCGATTACGCCTTTGCTCGTATAATCCCGAAGACCGTGCCTATAGGCATTCTCAATGATGGGCTGAATCGTAAGCGGCGGGATGAACACTCCGGAGAAATCCCCGTGTCTTTCCATCTCGATTCTTAGATGGTCTTCAAACCTGAACTGTACCAGTTGGCAGTACCGCCGGGAGAATTCCCATTCCTGGTCAAACAGTACAAGTCTTCGTTCCATATCGTTGATCAAATAACGATAATGAGAAGCGAGCATCATGATCGCATCCCCTGCTCGAGGGTTTCCGCGTTCGATGTAAGAATGTATCAGATTCAGCGAATTGAACAAAAAGTGAGGCGCCATTCGCTCCTGAAGTGTACGATACCGGTTTTCGGCCACGCTTCGACCGGATTCGTATTTCATTTCCTGGCTCTTTTCCCGTTCTTTTCGAGTGCGATTCGCCTGGGCGAGCACGACGACGGCAAGACCGACCTGAAACACAAGGTAGGTCCAGCGACCGGAGAATGCATTCTCGCCCCAGAAACTGTACACAACGCCCAGGTATTCGAAAAGGGCGGAAAGGAAGAACGGAAGCATGGTGATGAGCAGAAGCCAACCGCTCTTCAGGCCGCGGAAGATCCAGCTCACAGATGTTATCATTCCACCGAGCAACATTATGGGCGCAAAGAAACCGGAAAACATTGCCGGCCACCCGGCAATATGCATCCCTCCCAGAGTAAGCGCATGGACCATGGTAATCAGCGATACCCCCATCAACCCCCAGGAAATGCGGCGGAGCCATTTGGATGAAAAGATTTCGCAAAGCAGAAGCCCGAAAATGGGAGGGAAAAGGGCCGATCCCAGCATAAAGACCAGTAGCCGGCCCCAGGTATAGGGGATCATGAGTTGCGCCATGGACGATGTGCCCAGTTGATACAGGGACATGACCAGCAGTAGAAGGGAAAGAAAGAGCACGCTTCGGGTGCGAATCGGAACAATGAAGAAGAAGATCGCAAGACCGGAAATGGACAATGCCATGCTGATAGACATGATGGCCAGATCATCCATTTCTTTCCGGAATAAATATTCCAAAATTTCCACCGCGCTACCGATGAGCATGGGATCCAGAAACCCCGGTCTGGAAAACGACGGTAGCTGACCCTTTTCAAAACAAGCAGTGACCTCGACGCTCTCTCCTGGCAGCGGTAGAATATGCCATTCGATACCGCGAAAAAGGCCATTTTCCTTTCTGGTATTCCAGACGCGAACGCCGTCCAGATAGATATGTGCCAGATCATAGTAGCGACCGAGCCATAGTACGGGATCCCTTTCCCTGGTTGGCGGGATGTACCATTGGAAGAGTGTTGCCGGGCTATCGCCGATATCTTCTACAGTGCGAAAGGGTAAAAATCGATTTCCTGGGCGCTCCGCGGTTAGATCGCTGAGGGAGCCTGGACAACTGTCCACTCCCCGAAAGAAGACCGAATACTCGCTGGCATGTCGCACTCGGGTGGCGTTGTCCGCCGGCCCATTGCATTGAACAAGACCGCCAGCGATAACAATTGCACTTGTCAGAAGAATCGATCTGTGTAGAGTGCTTCTCATAGTCAGAGGGCCGTCTTTTCGGGCTTACTGGTAGTGGACGAGGCCAATGCATAAGAATCAATCTGCATTTCTATCATTATTTCTATTTATTCTAGTATGTGTCCCCCACCAGCTTTCGGCAGAAGCCATCTACCTGAAGAATGGGCAGGTCATTTATGGTAGGATTGTAAACCAGAATCGCGCGGAGGTCCGGATCATAACCGATCAAGGCATGCGAGTGATTCCCAAATCAACTATCGGTCGCATCGATTATGGAGCCACCAAACCCGAACCTAAACCTGAGCCAAAGCCCGAACCTAAACCTGAGCCAAAGCCCGAACCTAAACCTGAGCCAAAGCCCGAACCT